>CABFVI010000002.1_pt1 | contig 610119 bp, 505 predicted proteins | sample 7065511 | NCBI WGS metagenome assembly CABFVI01 (sample SAMEA5704812, study PRJEB33009) | decomposition metagenome | isolation source: culture collections or soil
GTTACAAAATCGCGCATAACACGGATTATGTGTAAATTCTCGCCGTGAGCCTGTCGGCAATTATCACGGCTTCAAATTCCGCTACGCGGCCTACCGGTAACATAATGCCGAAGCGACATTATGCGCATCAAAGGAAGATTTGATGGTGTTGCGTTTATACGGGCTATGGATAACCAACTAAATTATTCAAGTCCTCCAACTAATTCATTCAATTTCCAACCTTTCCGTTCAAGCAGTCATCCAGATGATCTAACACTTCTAACGTGAGCTTCATAACCGATGATTTTGCGTTCTCTGGCTTTATTGTTGATATTCAGCTTGCTAAAAATTTTCCTGTCTGACTATGTGTGATTAGCCGCTTTGATATGAATCCTGGTGCCGGATTGAGGATTAAATATGGAGTTGAATGGTTCCGCGAAATTCAATTGCTGGGGACATCAAATCCAAATAATCCGTTAAAATAACATTATTACGGATTATTAATTCCCCTACCTTTGGCGGTTTTCATGGCTAAATCAGGTCAAGCTCGAGTACCTACACAGGAACAACAACAGCAGCTTTTTGCAGTAATTGAGCTGCATCGACACAAAGAAAAGAATGCAGCAATCATGCAGATCAGTTTCAAGCTTGGCCTTCGCGCCCAAGAAATTTCTTTACTTCAAATAAAAGAAATTGCTCGGCTGAACAGCACTGGTACCGATTTTACATTGCTAGAAATCATGAGTTTGCCTGCAGCCTACACCAAAGGTGCTGACGCCATGGGGCGCTCAAAAAGTCATTACGAGCGCAAAAGGATCAGCTTCGATATTGATGCATTTAATAAGGTTGTCAAACAAATTGAAGCCTTGGCTAAATCTGGAGCTGAAATTAATCCAGAAAACTTCTATCCCTCGGTCAAACAACACAGGGGGAAGTCGCGTGACCTCCCAATGGTTGATAACGACCTTCGACAGGCACTAATCGAATATTTACGCTATCGCTTATCAAAAGGAGAAAAATTGAAGCCCTCCTCTCCTCTTTTCGTGACTCAAAAAGGCGGCCCCTACTCTCCCAATACCTTGCAAGAGCACATGGCGCTAATGTTACGCGACTGGGCCAATATTGAAAAAGCGAGCTCTCACAGCGGACGCAGAAGCCTTATCACCAATGTAATCCATAGGCAGAAAAAGTCAGTGAAAATAGCTCAAAAGATTGCAGGGCATGTTAACCCATCAACGACACTTATCTACGAAGAACCTCCAGAGGAAATTGTGGAAGAGGCCTTAAAAAATTTAGTTTAATGAAACCGAGTTTCCTAGCACCAGTTCTTCAGCTTAAATTTTCACGCCAGTTTTCGTCATTCGCTCAATTCACAACGTTAAGTAAAAATTAACTTGTCCCTTTTTAAAGGTATCTAATCCGAAATTCGATTAGCATTTGAGTGATTGAAGAATGGCAAAACACATAACCCCCCTAAAGAAACACCTATCACACTCTCAAACGTAGCCAAGGAGGCAGACATAAACCTTGGCAGCTTGATAAAAGAAGGCTCTAATTTCAGCTAGACTAGGTAGCGATCCTTTCTCGTCGTACAAGTCACCAGTCAATTAGCCATTCACTTAATGGCAAGAACCCGCATTCTACTCTTTAAGGTTCCGTCTATTTCCCGTAATCATTGATAAAGGAAGATTTTCTTTTAGAATGAAACTTTCAAGTAACGCCGCCAGTACATGAATTAACACGAGCACGACCAACGTATCGGCAATCCATTCGTGAAGATTGCTAACCCAGTCTTCTCCCCAGAAATAATCAATTTCCTCCATCATATATCCAGTGATAGCCAACATCAGCATGCAAAGCATCATTGAAATCATAACGACCGCACCCAATGGAGAGTGCCCCAAACGGTGATATGGTTTACGATTCAGTAACGAACTTAAATGAGCCGAGAGGCTGGCGCGTGTCGGAAAAAAATCCGACCAGCGCGCTGCACCTTTTCCGAAAAAACCCCAAAAAAAGCGTATTAGCAACCATCCAGCTGCAGCATAGCCCAGCCATTGATGCCAATTTTCACCTGGTTCATTAATGAAATAGTTTGCAACAAATATTGTTGCTATGGACCAATGGAACAATCTAATTAGCGGATCCCAGAGCTTTTTAGTTTGAGGTGGCATTACTCTTCAATTTCCTCTTTAACGGCTTTTCCTGATACGGGATCAAAATATATCTCTACTTTTTTCTTATTCTTATTCCAACCATAAATCTCATAACAGTTGCCATCAGTTATTTTAAAAACTTTTATCTCGTAACCTTTTTCTTTCAAGTCTTCTTGAAATTTAGCTTGATCAAGCCATGTTGATTTATCAGCCTCTGTACACTGTGGACCTGCCAAAGCAACCGTGCTGAATAGTGCAAGTATCGTGAAAAAAAGTGCGCGCATAAAATATCTCCAAATGGAATGGAACTGGTTGTATTTGATAATTATCACTATTTATGAGCAGTGAGCCTCATACATTAGTCGTTAGATATTTACAGATGTAAATCCTTCCTGTCTACCATATTTAAATGGTAAAATTATTTTTTTTGAATTGCTTTTTAAATATTGAGAAGTAGAATACAAAAACTCTCTCAGGGGAGTAATCTGCTGAATTAATCAGCGCTTGTGTCAACAGACTTGCATTTGATGCATGGCGCAAGCGTCCAACCTGTAAATCAGGTGGGATTGATGAGACCTGAGGTATCCAACTGACCGAGACGGGACAGTTGAGATGCCTCATGTTTTTATTTCCCGTCTGGATTTATTTATGGAAGCTTTTGTCAATTCCACTCTCGCAGTTGCTATCGCCGAAATAGGCGATAAAACACAACTTCTCGCTCTGTTTCTCGCTGCACGCTATTCTCGCCCGTTCCTGATTAGCATTGGAGTGTTTGCTGCAACTATATTCAATCATGCATTATCCGCCTGGCTTGGTTCATGGTTGGCTGACACCATCCCTTCTCACTGGATTCCATGGATCATTAGCGCAAGTTTTGTTGCTATTGCGATATGGATTCTGGTTCCCGATAAAGAGGATGACAGCATGGGGCGTTTTGCAGAGTACGGTCCATTTCTCGCAACGATGATTCTATTTTTTCTCGCAGAGATTGGCGATAAAACTCAAATCGCTACCGTGGTTATGGCTGCTAAATATAATGAAACTTTATGGATGACTCTGTCAGTAATTGCCGGGACAACATTTGGAATGCTATTGGCTAATGTGCCCGTAATATTTGCGGGTAAATGGATTATGAATAGACTTCCACTTAACGTTGCTCGTAAAGCTGCTTTCATGTTGTTTATGGCTTTGGCGGTAATTACTTTAATATCGATGAAAGGGCAAATCTAATAACTTACGTGCTATGTAGGTTTGGTGGTAAGTGGTTTTTAATACAAAACCATACGCTGCTGGTCGAACAGGGTTCATGTATTTATTATTCAAACTATTAGTCATACACAGAAAGTTAATTGGCTTTTCTGCGTATGACTAATCATCTCATTATCTACTGTTTTGGCATCATCAAAAACAAGTAAAAAACCAATGAAAATGGTTACCAGTTATGAGTAAAACCTATTTTCAGTACAGCACCACTCGCTGGCAAATGACTGGTATTGGTATCACTGCGCAACAACTGACTGTAGAGTGGGTAATAATATTGATTCAGAAGGTTTTCCACACCGATACTCGCACTGCTTTCATCGCTAATTTTCCATTGCGAGATTAAATCAACCGTTGCATAGCCTTCGGTATCCCTGCGACTAAAACTTGCCACGCCATTCAGGCGGTAATCCTTACCTTTAAATGCCGTGGTTTGTAACCTGTGACTCCAGCTTTGGGAGGGGCGATATTCCACATAGGCAGTAAATTTTAGCGGCGGAATGCGATTGCCCGGCATATGTTGATATTGAGTGGAATTTTGCGGAAGCTCTTCACCTTTCATCCAGGTAATAGTAGCGCCAAGACTCCAGTGATCATCATCGGTAAAATAATCAACTCCCCCTTCCGCACCATAGATTCGTTCTTTGGTGCGCGCAAGACGAAGCCCGTTATTAAAACTTTGTACAGCACCCAAATCTGATTTGGATTCATACAGGCTAAAATTTGCGAGCGTATTTTCCCAGCGACCACGCCAGCCAAGCTCGACAGTATCTACTATCAGGGCCTGGAGATTTGAGTTATTGATGTTAAAGGCGGGAGTCGCATTGCGAACCTGCAAACCTATATCGGGCAATTGAAAACCCTGACTGTAGGAAGCATAAATTTCGTGTTTTTTTGTCAGCGCAAAAACGCTGCCGGCATTGTAAGTCCACTCGTCGTAATCAACCGTGCCACCAGTGACTGTGCCCGGATTCGCCAGGCGCGATTGCGACAAAGGAATAAAATCATCAAAACTTCCTTCCGCCCGATCATAGCGAGTACCTGCTTCAACAGACCAGCGCTCGTTAAAGCGATGCTCCAATTGCGCAAATGCACCTGAAGTTTGTGTAGTAACTTCAGGCATGTAAATTATTTTGCCAATTTTCCTAAAAACCAAACCGCCACTGACGTCATAAATTTTCGGATCAAAAATATCCAGCGGCATATCGGTAGCTTCGTTGTGGAAATCGCCACCCCAAACGAGCTGCGTAGTTTTGTTATCACCCAGTGGCGATTTAACCGTCAAGCGCCCACCGTAGACTTCAGAGTTTTGCATTGATTGATCAACATTGCCGCCACGCACCGCCACTTTTCGAGCATCAAATGGCGCAAAGCGCGTGAAAAAATCGCGATAGTAAATCTGCGCCGCGAGTGTATGACCTGCGAGGTTGCGATGTTCGTAATCCACACCCAGCAGCGTATTCTCAACACGATTTTGCTCTTCGAGCTCAAGGCCTTTTATCGAACGAGCGGGCACACTATTGGCAGGCAATGACGCCACGCTAGGATCTGTGGCATAGTCAGTGTCTTGACTGAGGTTGTAATAACTCGCGGAAAACTGCAGGCGTTGATGCTCATTGATTTTAAAACCCAGCTTCGCCGCAGCACTGTAGATATTTGAATCGAACATATCGCCTTGGCTAGGCTCGGGTGCAATACGGTTTCCTTTGGCATCAAATGAACCACCCACATGGCGAGCCCCCATACTGAGGTTGTAGTCCACGACCTCTTTTGCGCCAGAGATATAATGCTGGATCTCCCCACCCAATCCCGCTGTACCTATTTTCGATAGCGGAACAATACCAGTAATGGTTGTTTGTGCGCGAATTTTCCCTTCTGGTTTACGTGTGCGGACTGAAATGATTCCACCCGCCGCACCGCCTCCATAAATTGAACTACTGCCGCGCAACACTTCGATTTGCTCGACATCGGCGGGGTTGATATTCGCGAGATTGCGCGACGAACCGCGGTTGGTATTGAACGGTACACCATCTACCAATACCAGAGTTTCCCGCCCACGCAGGGTTTGACCGTATTCGGTAATCGTATGGGTGGAGTCAGCCAGCCCGGTGATTGCTTTTCCAAGCAAGGTGGCGAGACTGTCTGAGCCCTGACGCAATTTATCCAATTCTTCTTTTTCAATCAGAGTTACTGAGCGCGACGATTCAATAATTTCACTGTCTGTGCGCGCTGTGACAACCACTTTTTCTAACGTTTTCAGCGCCGCAAGTGCAGGTTTAACCTCAACTGTGTAACTGCCCCCTTCCAATTTAACAACGCGCAGATTGGTATTTTCCAATAATCGGGTGAATCCCTCTTCCACCAAAAAGTCACCGGTGAGCCCGACAGTATTAAGTCCCTGCAGGCGATCACTATCAACTGACAAATTAACCCCGGCCTGACCAGCAAAGGTTAACAAGGCTGACTCTAATGATCCTGCCGGAATGCGGTATGTTTTTAATTTCAAAATATTAACCGTGCCTGTAGGAGCACTATCCTGAGCCCAAGCACTGGGCACCAGAGCATTGGCAGCAAGACTGGTGCAAACAAGCAGAGTGAAATGGGCTGCTGCGGAACGAAGGTTAAATCGACGGGCAGAAAACAGAGAACAAGTGCGGTATTCAAACATCGGTTATATCCATGTCAAAAGTCATTGAGTAAGATTTTCAAAAGACATGACAGGCGAAACATGAAAACAGGACACACGGATTACGTTTTTATAAAGATTTTTTTGCAGATATTAGCGGGGATTAATGGTGACCCAATAGCGCGTACGTGCATCCACACTAACTGGCAGCGTATCCTCAAGCAAACGCAGGACGGCGTCGGTGTTATCAAGACGAAAAGTACCCGTTACTTTCAACTCAGCAACAGCAGGATCACAATTCAAAATGCCAGGACGGTATCTAGCCAGCTCTTGGGTAAAATCGGCCAGTCTCATCGCTTTCGCATAGAGAACACCATTGCGCCAGGCATCTACACCCAATTGAATGGGTGCGACTAGCTCGAGCGAGTGGGCAGTAAATAAAACTTGCTGCCCCACATTAACAACCACCTTGGCCTGACTGAAACGCGTGATAACTTCAACAGCACCTTCAAGTACCGACAAACATGTACCCTTATCAACCTGCCGAACAACAAATTCGGTACCCAGCGCACACATGCGACCATGCTCAGTTTCAACCAAAAACGGACGACGAGGAGAGTGAGCATCGGCAGCGGTTTTTATATAAACCTCGCCTGCAAGATGTTCCAATAATCGTTGGCTTGCATTGAATTTTACGTTTAATTCGGAGACAGCATTCAACGTAACCTTGCTATTGTCTGCCAAGGTGATCTCACGCCGCTCCCCTATTGCCGTGCGATAAAAGTTCGGTCGGCTGGATTGATATAATTCAAGGCCGCACCAACTCGCTGAGGGTAAAACCAACAGCGCAGTAATAGTTCGAACTACATTGCGACGCGATACCTGCCCACGCGCCCGACCGAGTACAGACATACCCACTTGCGGATTGATACTACCGAACTGGCGAGCCAATAATTCAGCGCGTTGCCAAACACGCTGATGCTCGGCATCTTGATGCAGCCATTGCTCCCAAGCATTTTTCTCCATATCCGAAAGCGGACTTCTGTTCATACGCGCCAACCAATCGGCAGCTTCATCAATTGCTCGGGCACTAATTTGTTCATTATGAGGATGATTCATAATGCAGACTAATCACCAGTTAGCATTAAACGCAGGCACTGACGAAACCCCTGCGCCATATAGCGGGTAATCGTGCGTACATTCACCTTCAGGTGCACCGCTATCTGCTCATAGGTTAACCCTTCCAGCTGTGACATCAGGAATGCGGCGCGAACTGGCGCAGGCAACTCGCTCAAAAGTGCATCCAACTCGTGTAGGGTTTCCAGAACAATGACTTGCTCTTCAACGGAAGGAGCCAGCGACTCAGGTAATTGTTCCATCGTGTCAAGAAAGGCGCGCTCAAGCGACTGCCGTTCATAGTGATTAATCACCAAACGCCGAGCTACCGTTGTGAGATAAGCCCTTGGCTCCTGCAACTCAAATGCATTATCCCCCCGAGACTTGAGCCATACCCGTAAAAATGTGTCCTGTGTCAGATCAGCAGCAACGAATGAGTCACCTAATTTTCGGCGCAACCATGAATATAACCAACCGTGATGGTCACTATAAAGCACAGCAACATCAAGCTGTAATGTGGGTTCGATAGTTGACACAAGCCGCCCGCCCGAATGCAAATGAGAATCCCTCTCATCATACACTTATTTTTCAAACTGGCGCAATAAATGATCTTTTAGCATCTACATATTTAGCTTTTGCCTCAATATAGAAACGGGAAATAAACCAAGCTACTGTGCAAATAGTCTGTCGTAAGTATAAAAATAATCAAACATACATCATCGTTAAGCTAAGAGCGACACACCCAAAACTTTCACGGAGATAATTAATTTTTAAATATACAATTAATTTAGTTATTGATTTCCCTCATCTTTTTACTCAGTTTAATGTGCATTAAGCCACTATCCCTATCCCCCTCACTCCAACCTTTTTAATCCATCTATTTCCCCTCGATCAAATCAATGATCGGTGGATTTTCATTACGTTTAATACAGGAGGCCTTATGGCTACCCATGCAATTCAAACCAAACTTTCTTTAGCAAGAATCAACCCAGAAATTAAGTCAGCTTATGCAATATATTTAGATAGCTTGGCACCAAGCGGAAGAAAATCTATGGAAACCTTATTGCAGCAATGCGCTTCTATTCTCGGCCACAATAAACCTATCGAGAGATTCAACTGGAGCACATTAACATTTGAAAAATGTCCACCTAATTCGCTCGGCTTTTACTGATGCGGGATACGCAGTGAACAGTATCAATATTGCTTTGGCAGGAGTAAAAGGCATTGCCAAAACTGCATTCAACTTAGGACAAATCGATGCTGTTACATTACTGAGCATTAACTCAGTAAAATCATAAAAGATTTTGTCAATTCCACTCTCGCAGTTGCTATCGCCGAAATAGGCGATAAAACACAACTTCTCGCTTTGTTTCTCGCTGCACGTTATTCTCGCCCGTTCCTGATTAGCATTGGGGTGTTTGCTGCAACTATATTCAATCATGCATTATCCGCCTGGCTCTGTTCATGGTTAGCTGACACCACCCCTTCTCTCTGGATTCCAAGGATCATTAGCGCAAGTTTTGTTGCTATTGCGATATGGATTCTGGTTCCCGATAAAGAGGATGAGAGCATGGGGCGTTTTGCAGAGTACGGTCCATTTCTCGCAATTACGATTCTATTTTTCCTTGCAGAGATTGGTGATAAAACCCAGATTGCAACCGTGGTTTTGGCGGCTAAATATAATGAAACTTTGTGGCTGACACTGTCAGTAATAGCTGGGACAACATTCGGAATGCTATTAGTCAATGTTCCTGTAATATTTGCAGGTAAATGGATTATGGAAAGACATTCCACTGAATGTCGCCCGCAAAGCTGCTTTCATTTTATTTATGGCTTTGGCGGTACTTACTTTGGTGTCAATGAAAAGTGAAATCTAGTAACGGGATTTCATCGCCATAAATTTCTTCTCTCCAATTTAGCCGTCTGCATCATTTTGCATGAGGAGCCGGAAATTAACGTGAGATTATTCTTGCCGCAGAAAGGATAATCTCGCGATATTATTTAAGTAGAATTCTTGGCGCTAAGCTACTTTTTAATCCATCATGAACAAAGTCACACGGGGTTACTTATCACCAGATTTTTGCATAATTTGATCAGGACAGTCAGAGCTGCTGGGATAACGGCGTTCGCGATATAAATAAGACGGGAGTTGTACATGTGCCAGCGCTATTTTCCTATCTTTATCAGATGCATCACCTGAGATAGTCAGGATTTTCTTGCTCTCGTCATACTTCGCCGTCACGGCATTTTGATCCGGCTTTAAGATAGTAATTTGCTGAGGCTCCATAAGCGCGAAGTAGTCGTCGAACTGCAGGTATGCGCGCCCAGGACTAGCAGAATCTTTTGCAAAATCACGCCCCACCATTGGATGGCATGTCGAGATGCCCATTAAGGACAATACCGTTGGTGCCAGATCAATTTGACTACTCAATGTTGATATTTTTGACGGAGTTACATCAGCCCCAAAGATCAAACCAGGAATCTGAAATTTCTCAACGGGAATTAGATTATTCCCATAAACCCGATTATCGTGATCTGCCACGATCAAAAACAAAGTATCTTTCCAATAATCGCTTCGTTTTGTTTTCTCGATGAATTGCCCCATTGCCCAGTCGGCATATTTAACGGCATTATTCGCAGTGTTCTTTGGCTCCTCGAACAGAGTTATACGATTATCAGGAAATTCAAATGGTTCGTGATTACTGGATGTAAAAATCAAACTTAAAAATGGCTTCCCCGCACTGTGAAGCGCATCCAGCTCAAGAAGTGCTGTATTGAAAAGATCTTCATCGCTCGCTCCCCAACTTCCGACAAAAACTGGATCTTTGATTTTTTTAATGTCGACAACATCTTTAAATCCGTTATTGGTGAAGAAACCACGCATGTTATCGAAATGCGCCTCACCACCGTAAATAAATTGGGTTTGATAACCCATAGATTGGAGCACAGATGCAATAGTCGCAAAATTATTTTGACTGTTGGACAATTTCACAACGCTTTGAGCGGGTGTTGGTAAATAGCCAGAAACTACCGCTTCAATACCGCGAACTGAACGGGTACCTGTGGCGTACAATCGCTCGAACCATATCCCCTCCTCCGCCAATTTATCCAATTCCGGTGTTGCATCAATCCCACCCAACGATTTTACAAATGTAGCCCCCATACTCTCCTGCAACACAATAACTAAATTCAGTGGTTTTTCCCGGGAAATTGCTGCAGTTTGCTGATGGAGTGTTGGATAATCGGGGTTATTAAATTGATAGGCATTCAGCCAAGGCCAATCAAGGCTGTATTGAAGCATTTCTTTTGTAGACAGCTTGCCGTAAATCTCACTAGAGCGCGCCTCATGCTTCATACTGTAAAGCGCGTAGAGCACAGAGTAGCCGGAATTAATGACTAATGAATTCACCATGGAGTCGCCGGTAATAGCAAACAATGCGGGATTCGCCGGACGATGGTTGGTAGTGGAGCGTATACCCATGAATACTGCAATAACGACCAGCGGCCATACCAACAGATTTTTTAATGGTGACCATAAAACTAGAGAAGACGCGGGTAAACGCAGCAGATAATGGAGTCCATAGCCTAGCAATCCCGTTAACATTAAACCACCAATGAATGGCGTTCTAAATCCATGCCATAGGGTTGAGAGGACTTCTTGCGGATATTTTAAGTACTCAATGAAAAGCCGATTAGGCCTAGTGTCAAATTGCATCAGAAATGCCGGCGTTGCCAGCTCCATAAACAATATGCCGACTAGTCCAATAAAACACCACGCATGAGTGCCTTTAAACCAAATTGTTGTCCAACGGCTCCATGCAAACAGAGGCACGCATAACACAGGTATTAACAGCCAGAAGCAAGTAAGAATGATATCTGCTCTCACCCCTTGAATAAAAATACTGGTTAGATTTCCGGCGACCTCCACCCGTTCATAATTCCATCCCACAAGTGCGACACGACTAATACTGAGCACTAATAATGACAAAGCTGCCATACGTACCAAATAAATATATGGGCCAAAACGGCCCGCATGGAAAGCCTTGGAAATGGAAAGCATTGATCTGGTCAACCCTAGGTAAAAATCGGGTTATGGTAACAACCGAAACTTAAGTAATTCTTAAGAATTCAATAGCGAATATAATTTATTGTTTTCAGGCCTAAAAATCACACTTTAAGCGTGTCTTAAGTTTAATTGTTTACCGTGCATGATAAGAACGCCAGCTCCTGAATGGTTAAGCAAATAACCAATAGATATCTTGCGCCGGATCTCATCATGGCCTGGAGAATAAGCAGAATATCCTCACTCACCCAAAATAAGTTAGCATGCAGGATACGATGACGGGAAAAGCCCAGCGACTTTTCAGGAATTGTATTAGCTATAATTGCAGAAGCTTTTTACCCCATAGCTCCATTCCTCTAGCTCTATGCTGTGAAGGATTAGCGTTCAAAAAGAGGGTTTGGAATGCACATATTGTTAGTTGAAGATGACAGCTTGCTTGCTGATGGAATCGTAACTGCGCTAAAGCGCTCAGGTTTTGCCGTTACTTGGCTGGATAATGGAAAGACTGCCCGTGCATATCTCACCGCTGAGTCACCAGATATTCTCTTATTAGATTTGGGATTGCCCGATATAGACGGACTGGAGTTACTTCAACTCTTACGCCAAAAACAAGCTCCAACACAGGTGCTAATTCTCACCGCAAGGGACAGCATTACAGCGAAAGTAGCAGGTTTGGACGCAGGTGCAGATGACTACCTTACAAAACCTTTTGTTCTGGATGAACTATTAGCGCGATTAAGAGTACTGGAGCGACGCCTTGGCAATGCCCCCACGGCCCAGATACAGGTTGGTCCACTAACACTGGATACCGCTCATCACCTAGCGTTATTAAATGAGGAGCCAATAAATTTATCGCGCCGCGAATATATGCTGTTAAAAGCATTAGTAGAACATGTAGGAATTATTCAAACAAAAGAAATTCTTGAAGGGAAGCTCTATAGCTGGGGGGACGAAGTCGCCAGCAATGCAATTGAAGTTCACATACACAACCTTCGGAAGAAAATGCCAGCTGATTTTATTCGTACCGTACGCGGGATTGGCTATATGGTTCCCCGTCAATGAAATCCATTCGTATATTTTTAGTCGTATTGCTGGTTGCAATAGTAACGCTGGCAAACTTTGCGGCGGCGGTACGCGGTTATCTTGGAAGCATGGAAGAAGCAGAGCGCTTGTTCAATAAACGGCTATTACAGCAAGTGGATCTGCTCGATTACCTACTACCTGCCCGCTATGAGGAGAATTTGCAGCGCCCCGCTCCTGAAATTTTTCCTACCTCACTGAAAAATGATTCCCCAGGCTTATCACCACAAATAGCAGACTTGCAATTCCAGTGGGTTAGCAACGAGGGAAAATTACTCGCACGATCAGCTGCCATGCCAAATGAAATAATTACTGATTTAAAAGCTGGCAATCAATTTGTCAATTTCAATCATTATCGTTGGCACGTATTAGTGGCAGAGGCAGCCGATGATTCAGGATGGTATCTATTGGCCGAACGTGACGATCAACGTTATCGGCTCGCTGAATCCATGATTCTGCAAGCAGTATCGCCAATGGTGATAGCAATCCCGCTGATTGGTTTTGTTATTTGGTGGGTTTTGGGAATTGGTTTAAAACCGGTATCAGCACTGGCGAAGGAATTCCATGCCCGTGAAGCCTCTGACTTGCGTCCGATAGAGCACCAAAGTATGCCTATTGAGTTAATACAATTGGCGCAATCTGCAAACGAATTACTACGCAGATTGGAATCGTCATTTGTGCGCGAGCAACGTTTTTCGGCAGATGCCGCTCATGAACTACGAACGCCGATTGCGGCATTAAACATTCATTGCGAAAACCTGTTACATGAAATCAGTCCTGTACCCGATTCTGCGCAAAAATTACAGCAAGGAATCAAACGCATGAGCTATCTGGTAGAACAAATTTTATTGCTTAATAAAACATCGCCAGACCATTTTATGAGCCAGTTCATACCTGTTAACCTGACAGCACTGACAAAACAGGTCGTTGTGGCTGCTAGCGAATCGCTAAGCGAGAAAAACATCAATATCGAATTTGAGGGCGATGAATGCTGGATCAATGGTGATGCAACGGCTCTTGAAACACTAGTTAATAATTTATTGGGCAACGCCATTAAATATACCCATGAGAACGGACACGTGGCTTTACATACCTGGCTTCGCGGGAACGTTGTGATACTAGAAGTGATGGACAATGGCCCAGGTATTCCCGCGGAACAACTCGAACGGGTATTTGATCGCTTCTATCGCTTGAACGGAGATCGTCATGATTCAGGAACTCCCGGGTGCGGATTAGGCCTATCCATTGTAAAACAAGTAGTTGATTTACATCAGGCACATATTCAGCTGAGCCAGTCGTCATTCGAATCCGGGTTATTGGTAACAGTGCAATTTACCGCTGGTAAAAAAGGACAGAAAAATAATGATATTTAGGAAACTACTATTAATCTCGCTTTGCTTGTCACCTTCTATTTCAATTGCGACGACACCGGAATTCAATATTGAAATTCGTGACCACTTATTTTTTCCTTCAACATTAGTTGTGCCAGCTAACACTAAAGTAAAGTTAATTGTTGTTAATAATGATTCAACGCCCGAAGAATTTGAAAGTTATGAACTTAATCGCGAAAAAGTCATTATGGGCGGTGCCAGAGCAGTGATATTTATTGGCCCATTGAAGCCGGGAGACTACCCCTTTTTTGGTGAGTTCAATCCTAAAACTGCTCAAGGCGTGATTCGCGCGAAAAATTAAAGGATTGGTTATGGTCGATGCAATTTTATTAATACTGCGAGAAGTGCTGGAAGCCGCACTGATTATTACGATGCTGTTAGTAATGAGTCGTAAGCTATCTATCGCGCTTAGCTGGATACTACCCGCATTGGCTTTGGGAATGCTAAGCTCTTGGATATTAGCGCACTACGCATCCGCTATTGCAGATATGTTCTACGGCACCGGGCAAGAATGGGTTAACGCACTGCTTTATTTATCCGTAATCCTATCATTTATAGTTATCGCATCGACAATAGCGCCATTACTATTCAGTACACCATCCGCGGTTAAATACTTGCCGCGAGACGGCACATACTCGAAACCTTATCGAACGCTAATATTTTGCGCTGTGCTCGCTGTTGGTTTATCACTTGCACGAGAAGTGGCTGAGATATGGATTTATGTGGGAGGATTTTTGCATCAACCGGACTTATTACAATCTGCGATAATCGGGGGGGCTATCGGCTTTGGCATAGGCACAAGTCTCGGGGTAATTACTTATTATCTATTAGTCTTTATATCAGCCCGAACATTTCTGAGTATTTTATTCTTTTTTTTGATTCTTTTGTGTGGAGGGCTTTCAATGCAAATAGCCCGACAATTACTACAGATTGGAGTATTAAATTCTGCAGGACCTCTGTGGGACAGCTCCAGTGTAGTCAATGAACATTCATGGCTTGGCGAGTTACTCTATGCTCTCATAGGGTACGATTCAAGTCCGAATGCCGTGCAAGTTATTTTTTTTACTATCGCTATTTTGCCACTATTGTTGCTGTTGCTTGGAAATTTGCATCGAAGGAATCGCAAATTGATATAAACCTCGTTTTACTGCCCTCCATACTTTCAATCCGCACGGTGCAATCCCCGATGAATTGGCATTTCAACTAATGCCAATTCCATATTTACACTTCCGCAAATAGATATTCTTCGATCTAGCCCCCCTTACACTGCATATAAAACACTTAAGGATCCCTTAATTTAGGTCACGTAATATTTCCCTACGTGCTCTGACTATTCAATTTAAATCTTTATAGATGTTTATGAACGACATAGATAAAAAGTCCCTGTTGTTGTCCTCATCCAAGGTCTTGGTCTCTTTAGCTTTTATCACGGTAATGATAGAAATTATTGGCTTGGACCAAGCGCTCGCAGATCTTATTTATCAACGGGAAGGTAATCAGTGGAATTTGAGAAATGAATGGGTCACTGCAGTGCTTATTCATAAAGGTGGAAAATATTTTTCGATTGCGATGTTGCTGATCGTGATCATCATGCTGTTCTTGTCTTACATCGTTCCGGCTTTGATCGTATGGAAACTCAGGTTGCAATATTTATTGATGGCAACTATCTCAGGGTCTTTGATCGTTAGCGTCGGCAAAATCGCCACCAATATTTCATGCCCCTGGGACTTCTCCCGTTATGGGGGCACGCAGGAGTATATGCCTTTAATTGACCAACTTTGGGTGCGAAATGGTAGCCAGTGTTTCCCTGCCGGGCATGCCAGCGCGGGCTTCGCATGGATCGCACTTTATTTTGTTGGTCGCCACTCCAAATCTCCCTGGCGTTGGCCGGCCCTATTTTTTGCCTTATCCATGGGAATTGTTTTCGGCACTTCACAACAGCTGCGTGGTGCACATTTTCTATCTCATGATCTTTGGTCATTCGGCCTTTGCTGGATGGTTTCTCTTATTTATTATGAAGTGATGTTGAAGCCTTATGAACCTACATACTAATCTGGAAATCAAAAGCGCACACAATACACAACTAGCGTTTTTATCACTGGTACGCCAGCGCCTTGAATTATTTAATATCCAGATACCCAGCCATTATTTTTCTCTTGGCACATCGTTTGTATTTGTATTGCTGTTTAATAAATCTTTTTTTGCCGCAGCCTGGAATACTCAGGCTTTAGATTCGTTGAGCGCAACCCTTTTTGCCATCAGCTTGGTTCCGATTCTGTGGTTGTTAACTTTTTTCATTATCAACTTGATTTGCCTTCCAGGAATTGTAAAACCGGCGACCATTTTTCTGCTGCTTGGAGGCTCCCTTGCAGCGTATTTTATGGATACATATGGTGTAGTGATTGATAAGGAGATGTTGCGAAATGCATTGGAGACAGATGTCAAAGAAACTCAAGCCCTCATCAATATACATCTGATTGCCTATGTTATTTTGCTCGGCATAATACCATCCATTATGGTCATTAAAACCCGCATATTATGGGGAAATTTCTGGCAAGAATTCAGAAGCCGGACCATTCCCACAATACTATCGGTGTTTATCTCTTTGCTTTTGATATTGAGCCTTTCCGATTTTTATAGTTCGTTTTTTCGTAATCACAAAGAAGTTCGATTTTTGGCAAACCCTCTTGGATTTGTTAATGCCTGTGTATCACTTGTTCGTGAAAGCAGTCAGCGCCCGATTGTGTTGGATCCGATCAGCCATGATGCGCAATTGGGCTCGGGTACAATACAACAAACAAAACCCGTACTCGTTATCTTTGTTGTAGGAGAAACAGCTCGTGCGGCCAATTTTGGAATCAATGGGTATTCACGTGATACAACCCCACTTTTGGCTAAAAAGGATATTATTAATTTCAAAAATTTTTCCTCTTGCGGAACCTCAACAGCAGTATCCCTACCCTGCATGTTTTCTACTCTTTCCCGCCCGGAATACAGTAACAGTAAAGCAAAGTCACAACATGGATTGCTCGACTTCATAGACACAGTAGGTATTGATGTTTTATGGAGGGACAATAATTCGGGGTGCAAAGGTGCTTGTGACAGGATTACTTATGAGTCATCGGAAGAATTAATGTCGACTGATCTATGCAGGGACGGCAATTGCTTTGATGAAGTTCTTTTAGAAGATCTATCGAGCAAGCTTACAGGACGGAACCAATTCATAGTGCTGCATCAAAAGGGAAGCCATGGGCCAGCCTATGATCAACGATACCCAGCGTCCGTTCGGGTCTTTCAACCTGTGTGTGATACCAGCCGCTTGCAAGATTGCTCTACTGAGCAAGTTGTTAACGCCTATGACAACACCATCCGTTATACCGATTTTTTTCTTAGCAAGGTTATTGATTGGTTGGCTGGCCAACAATCCAACTACAACACCGTCATGGTCTACGTATCAGATCATGGTGAATCACTTGGTGAAAATAATTTGTATCTTCACGGAATGCCATATGCTATTGCCCCTGAACAACAAAAGCATGTTCCATTCATCTTTTGGGCATCATCCAGTTTTTATCGTGACAGAGGACTAAGCAAAGACTGCCTGGTCAAACTAACCAGTCAGAAACTTAGCCACGACAACATATTCCATTCATTTCTCGGCTTACTTGACATCAAAACTAAATACTATCAACCCGAATTAGATATTTATGCATCTTGTATTAACAATTAATCAATAGATCGAAGATATTGGTTGTGATTCATCAAGGATGATAAATAGGATTCGTCCTCGAATCTCTGTCTTCGTTAATTTTTTTGCCAGACTTAAACTCCTCACCTTGGAGTTAGGTTATGAGACCATTAAAACTCTAATAAAATCCGGGAAATCCAGTCATAAACGAGCACCTAAATCCATCTATGTACGGCACTTTTTGCAAACACCGATTATTGTCAATGTAAATTTATCCGTATCAAAATCCATTTTTTTCACCTCCCTCCTGCAGCACTCAATAAGTGGCAAGTCAGAAATATTTTGTCGAACACCGCACATTCGACAAACAATTTGGGAGATGCATTTCTCCTCATTTAATTCGTAATAACTTACACCATCAGTCACTCGACCAATTGCCAAAACTCCTGCAGAAACGAACAAATCAACTGCATTGTAAATGGTTGATTGAGCAATTGGATAATCGTTGTTTTGTAGTATTTGATATATTCTAGTAACGTGTAATTTTTCAAGCCCGATTCTGAAAAAAATCGAGAGTATGGCTATTCTTGATTTGGTTGCTAGCAGACCAACACGCTCCAGTTTCGAAGCAGCAAGACCTGCCTCCTTAAATTCCAGGCGCTTTGGAGGCTTTATTCTTCTCATAGATATCTTGTGGATTGAATGCAGGCAATAGAATATGTAGTCACTCAAGGCAAGAAGGATAAATTTTTATACAATAGTATGTATAAATTAATTATTTAAGTTGCCTTTGTAGAAACGTCTTGCTAGTCAAAAGAAAGACTCGACCACCAATATTACTGCTGTAGCCGTGAGTTTAACGTGAGGTTATGCAGGTTAAACATTGCATTTTTGGAGAAGAATTAAACTTTCAAATCAATTCTGAAAAGTTCAGAAAAATACTTCAACACTATAATGTGGCTAGATTGCTTGAAGTATATCTATTCGAAACACAGCCCCCTCCCCTTCAACGCTTCGCACATCAACCTTCCACCCCATTCGCTCGCATAAACGTCTCACGATATCGAGTCCCAATCCTAGCCCAGCCGTTTTACTATTCCCCCTATAATTGCGTGCAAAAATTAAGGCTTGCTGTTCAATAGAAATGCCTGGCCCCGAATCAACCACCTCAATCGCACCCTCGACCAGATTTACCTTTATAAAACCAGAATCAGTGTAGTTAATGGCATTTCGCACTATATTTCCTAAAACAATTTGCAATGATTGTCGATTCGTATTGATAACAGTCTCGGGCGGAATACTATCCGAAAATATAATTCCTTTGCGGGTCATTTCCCCCCATAAAGGAGCAAGAACATCATCCAGGCATTCTCGTAATGCGAACTCTTCCTGTAGACCAATTTCTTGCTGCCGCGCAAGCAATAGCAGCGCGTGTATATGTTCGGCCATATTATTGGTTGAGTGTAGAATATTGCGAATACGTTGCTGCGCCCTTTCCGATAACGAAGGATCAGCTGTTAACAGCTCACAGCTGGTACGGATCGCTGTTAACGGAGTACGCAACTCATGACTGACATTCGACGTAAACTCTTGCTCACGTTGAATCATACCCAAGAAAAGTTCGTGATATTGATCGAATGCACTTGCCAGCATTGCAGCTTCCCGATCCTGCTCCTGATGTTGCAATGATTCATATTTTTCACCGGGGGTTAAATTGCTGACCCGTATTGCTAATAAGGCAAGCTGTTTTGTCAGAAAACCGGAAAGTAAGTACCCCATTACGATGGCCAATATCATTACTGTCACCAACGCGATAACTACCAGCTGCTTAAACTCAACCTCACGCTGCTCGTAAGGACCGATGTTATAAACCACAACGAAGCGAAGATCGCCTACGCGGCGAATCATAATGTCCCGTTCACCCATATTATTCCCAATGTCAATTTCATGGTGACCGTCGGAAAGGCCTCGCAAAAATGGTGGAGATTCGTTCGGTTCGGCGGATACATTTAAAATGTAGTACCAAACATTGGAACTAGAAATTGGGGTGTATGATGGATCGGATTCATAACGTTTTATCAAAAAATCAAGCTCTTCACCTACCAACTGCTCAACTAATGCAAGCTCCATTCGCTCCGATGCCACATAAAACGCGCTTCCAAGTGATGCAACCAACGAGATGCAAACTATTGAAATAGCCGCTGTAATACGCAATCTTAAACTCAGCCTTCTCATTCACTCATCTCCAAACGATAGCCCAGTCCACGGACAGTGAGAATGGGATCTCTTCCACTCGCACTTACCAAAGTGCGACGCAATAAATGAAGATGATGACGCAACCTCTCACTCGTTTCCTGCTCCTCCCCCCAAAGCTCAATCTCAAGCTCAGCACGTGTAAAAAGTCGACCTGCAGAGCTCATCATAAAACCTAGTAGGCGCATACATTTTGGTGGCAACTCGATAATGGTTCCACCATAACTGAGTTGTACTTTCTTTGAGTCGTACACCAATTTTCCGTGCTGCAGAATACCATTGAGCGGTTTTGCATTACGTCGCCGATGCAGCGCCTGCAAGCGAACATCCACCTCTTCCAACGCAAACGGCTTGACAAGATAGTCATCCGCGCCCGATGCAAACCCTTTCAGCTTATCGTCCAATGTATCCCGCGCTGTCAGCACAAGAACTGGAGTATCAATGTTGGCATCTTCACGTAGCTTTCGACAAAGGTCGATACCATCCATTCGGGGTAATCCTAAGTCCAATAAAATAGCGTCAAATGGTTGGCGACAGGCCAGCTGATATGCCCGATAGCCATCGCTTTCGGCCTCAACCGAATAACCATACCCCTCCAGAAAATCGTAAAGATTGGCTGCTATTACAGGATTGTCCTCAATAATAAGGATTCGCAAAAATCACCTCATCGTTCGACGTAAGACTCATATTTACCATCCCCGCTCCTAATAAGGCAGGCACCGGTAATGAAATCAAAAAACTCACAAAAAACTCACAAATGGCGCAGTAATATGCTCCCATTGAATGCTAACAAGAATTATTTGTAAACAGTATTTATAACTATTCAGTGTCAGACAGTGATCGCTTGCTTTTATCGACGCAAGGATGTTTTTAAGTAGCAATAAATCATTAATGAATTTGCCGGCGATTATTTCTGACTGGATTGACCAACCCCTAAATACACAAATGCATAGTCCCAAATATTGTTCGATTTCAAGGACGTTGCGTTTGCGTTGATTTTCTACAGAAAAATATACCAATGACATCCACCAAAACCCATTGTGATCAAGTCAAGACCCTCCTAGTCCGCAGTGGCACAAAGGCGACAAGCGGAAGAGTTAAAATTCTGGCTGTTATTGTTAAGCATGACGATATGGATTTCACCAATATTGACATTTATAAGCTGCTGCAGGAAGAAAGAGAAAATATTTCTATGGCGAGCATTACAAGCAATCTGAAAAAGCTAACCGAAGCAGGACTATTAACAAGCAGTAAAAGAAATGTAGCCGCGCGGCTGTACAGAAAGTGCAGAGACTTCGAAAATATTCGACCTATTGACGATTCACAATCCTATTTATTCAAATGAATTGATATGAAAATTATCATCACGTTGAAATAGAAGAGTCATAAGTTACTCAAGAAATATTTCACTTGCTGAGCGCCCCAATCCCTTAACTGCGGCATTAATTCACCGGTGTATCATCAAAAATAGCCCGCCTCGGGGTTTAAAACATCCAGAAGTGTGAAAGAAATAATTTTTTTATTAATAGCCATTTCCATTTAATTAAAGAGATTAGCCTAAATGAAACTACTTAAAAAGTGCATCTTATTATCGATAGCTCTTGTGAGCATTAATGTACATTCACATGGAAGCATGGAGTGTACGGACCAACCCAAGGAGAAGTGGCTTCACCCACTAGAAATGCAAAAGAAAATCGTTAATGAATATGGATTTGCTATTAAAAAATTTCAAAATTCGGGTAGTTGTTACGAGATTTACGGTTGGGGACTAGACAAAGATGGAAAGAAATTTGAAGAGATAGAAGTCTATTTCAATCCAGCCACTGGAGAAATAGTAAAAAAAAGGTTTAGGGATTAGGTCAGCACCTAGCCAGACAAGAATGAGGCCAACTAAGAAGTTTAGCCAGATTACTAATACACACGCAAAACCAGGTAACTTAGAATGAAGAAAAGAAGTTCAAAATTTGTTTTAGCTCAGTCATTAACTGAAAAACTCCCAATGCGTAAAAGCAACCTCGCGTTAAGTGTTGCAGTTGCAATGCTGCTGCCTATTGTCTCAATAGCTGAAGAAGTTAAAGATCAATCGGACGAGCAGATAAATGCGGCAAAGGAACAAGCGCCGGTCAAAACTCTAGACGCAATAAAAGTTGAAGCTACTGCTCTTGAAGCAAATCCTAATGCCCAACCAGGTGTACCGTATAAGGCACAATTTTCCGGCGACGAACGCTATAGTCGCCCACTAGCTGAAACACCACAAAATATCTCTGTTCTGACCAAGGCTTCCATTGAAGAATCAGGCTATACCGATTTACGCCAAATTCTTGATGCTCAACCCGGGATTACCATTGGCACAGGTGAAAACGGTAATGCATTTGGTGATCGTTATATTATTCGCGGTCAAGAGGCCCGCAGCGATGTGTTTGTTGATGGATTACGTGATCCAGGAATGACTACTCGTGAAAGCTTTGCTATCGAGCAAGTCGAAATTACTAAAGGACCGAACTCAAGTTTTGCTGGTCGTGGAAGCTCGGGTGGAGCAGTCAATGCTATTACCAAGCAAGCAACTACAGATTATGACTACACAAGCCTGTCTGCTGGTTTGGGCACCGATGCTCACACCCGCCTGACCCTCGATACCAATCAAATGTTAAATGACGAGCTAGCTGTTCGCGCGAATCTGTTATTTGCGCAAGAAGACGTACCCGATCGCGCGCCAGCTGATCGTGAACGTAAAGGCGCTACGATATCTGGTTTATATACACCAACTGATGAGCTTGAAATTGTCCTTGATTATTATGGGCTCGATGCACACGACACACCAGATATGGGTAGCTACCTAACAGGCACACTCCCTAATCGTAAGCCAGCCAAAGATTCGCCTGTATATACACAAACACAAGACTTTTTGGATTCCGACGTCGACACGGTTACCGCTCGTGTTAAATACCGTTTCAATTCCGATCTTCGGTTAACCAACATCACTCGTAAAGGAACATCTGATAACGGTTATGTTGTCACTGGTACAAGGAGTACGTTTACCGGTGTAAATGATGCAGACGGTATTTATCCAACCGTCGCTTTAACAACTCACCAAGGTTGGCAAGAAGTCGACTATTTCGCAAACCAAACCAATCTATTTATTAATAAAGAGATTGGAGGAATGAATCATGAGTTTATAGTTAGTGCTGAATACACCGATCATAGCGTTCTCAATGGTGTATACAACATTACCACCTCTGGACAGAATTGCATTACTGGTACTGCCTCAACACTCAATAACTGGTGCATGATAGATGTAAATGGTAATGCAGTTGCGAACTTAAACACACTCGTCAATAGAAGCATTGCAAAAGGCGAATGGGACATAGACTGGGCGGTAAAATCCACTTCGGTGTCGATAATGGATACCGTGGATCTAAACGATTCATGGACCTTGTTTGCAGGCCTTCGCTCAGATCACTTTGATTTTGATATGGGCACACAAAACACCAATACCATGGCCCAAGCGCAATATGACTACTCTGATTCGTTGATTAATGGCCACGTTGGAATTACTTACGATTTAACCGATGAAGCAAATGTTTATTTCAGCTTTGCGTCCGCTAGCGATATTAACGGTGGTGAATCCGATGTCGGCACTAGCAGTGGTTATGGAGGTGTAGTCATTTATGACGGCAATGTGGCCGGAGCCGACCCCGAGACCAGTGAAAATTTCGAGCTGGGCACCAAATGGAATATTTTCGATGAGCAATTACTGTTAACTGCAGCGATATTTCAAATTACCAAAACCGATGTAATGGAAGGCGCTAATTATGACTCAGTAGGTACCTTTAATACTGGGGAAAACCGCGTAAAAGGAATTGAGTTTGGCGCTACAGGTCAGGTTACAGATAAATTGTTGGTACAAGCCGGCGTAACCTTTATGGATTCTGAAGTGCTTGAATCAGCCACACCGACTAACGTTGGCAAAACACTGAGTAACTTTGCTGATAATACCGCTAGCGTTCAGTTGAAATATCAATTTACTGAGAAGTTTGGATTGGGTGGTGTGATTAAATATGAAAGCGAGCGTTACGCGGGGCAACCAGATACCGCTGCGGCCTTTGATGTAGAAGGAAGATATTCACAACCAATTCCTTCATACACAGTGCTTGATGTATTCGCGACTTATGACTTCAGCAAAAATCTGGATGCCCGTCTGAATATTGGCAACATCACTGATGAAGATTATTATCTGGCTGCATATCGCTCAGGTTCATTTTTGTATAAAGGTGATGCACGCAATGTGCGATTGACATTAAATTATAACTTCTAAAAAAAAACTGAGCCAGCTTAAAAAGCTGGCTCTTTCTATTCAGTCTATGGCTCTTAGAACCAAAATAATAATTTCTTTTGAGTGATCCATTTCCACTTTTAAATGTGACTTGAGACAAACTAACTTATTGAGAAGTAAAAATTCGGGATTTCAAGTTTTCACTGCCAATAATACAAATTTCTGCCGACCCCCACCAACGATATCGGTGCCTACCAATAAAGTCATAGGCCGCATCGCGTAAAGGACGAGGAATCGTCCCAAATATACGGAGAACACGCCAAGGCCAGTTTGTTTCCCCCAGCAAGTGAAGAACCGCATTCGATTTTCGATAAAGCACACCATCATCAAGTACCACAATACTGCTTAAGTCAACGGCACCGAATCCATGAAGTGCAAGCAGTTTTACTGCGGGATCTGATTGAAGTGCAGCAAAGTAAAATCGTTGGCGCCGCTCATGCTGCAGCAACCAACGTACCGACCCATTGCAAAACGCGCAGTCCCCGTCAAATAAAACAACAGGGATTGCTGAGCCAGTAATATTTTTCATTGATGTGAAAACAATTGTAGTGGTCTATGCAAAGGCGGCTGTTCTTTTGGTGCAGGCATAATCCATTTTGCGAGAGTTAATCCATCCTCGATTTGAGCGAGGTCAGCTTTTGGATCAATCAATGGCTGAGCAAGCCTACCATTAAGTGAGACAAGTGAATCTGCATAGACATTAACAGCACCAAATCCACGAGCCAAAAAGTCATCACGAATGTGATGTGCTAACTGTAGGATCATATCCGGTTGACCAGAAATCTCACGATACTGGTGCTCAGTGAGGTATTCATGCGGAGATACAATTACCTGGGTACCGTCAGGCATGATTACGCGATACTCAAGACTACCCGATTTCTCACGCAGCATAACTCTCCATGAAAATCGCATCCCCTGCTCATGCCAAAGCACGGTCCCTGGATACGCCCATTGTCGTAACGGCATCAGAAATTGAAAAGCACAAAAGGCCAACACTATCGCTGCAAATCCTACACCTAGTGGTTGCCAACGAGCCGCGCCAACTGGCGCTTCGGCAGACGACTGTGTAATCGATAGAAATGGCAGACGCAGCTTTGCCAGGATCTTACGCGGCCAATCAGCATCGAAAAATATCAACACCGAAAATACCATGATGAATGGGAAGAGTCCGATATTGAAAAAAATATGCGTAAAAAAATGAAATACCAATATCACAATGAAAGCATATGGGCGCGCCTTGCGCCAAAGCATAAAACCGATGATGGTGGTATCAAACAAAAAGGCGAACCATGAAAACGCAAAATGCGTCCAGGTCATTTCCAGTAAAGGCCCGAGTATCGGCAGCCCACCATGTGGTGGTAACCAGATATTCAGTGGTTGTGCATGCAGGAGCCAATCGGGCTCAAATTTGGCCCAGCCGGCATAGAAATACAACAGCCCCACTTGAAAACGTAACCAGTATGTCTGCCAAGCAGGCAAAGTATTCACGCGCAGTTTGGGCCTTAGCCAAGCGTCTATAGACCACTCTCGATGCGGCGATAGAAAACAAAGGATCAGTGTTAACAAACTAATAAAGTAGTAGTGATTAAGATATGTCACAACATCCATTAGTTCGGCATAAGTAAACATGCACCAAAATGCGATGATGGCCACGCGATAAAATGCACCAATGGCAATCATAAACGCCGCGAATGCAATGCCGGAAAAAAGCAGATACAAGCCGGCCTCACCCGGTACATGCACCCAATCGAACCCCCAATATTTAAAATGAAAACCTGGCTCGACGTAGAGACGTTCTATCCAGCCATTGCTCATAAAACGCAACGCGCCTACGCACATCAGTCCACCAATCAGCATACGATAGACGGCCAGTGCAGCGACATCTCGCGGCGCGGTCAGCCAATGCAGAAAGCGGGTCGCAACTGACTCTCTCATCAAGCCATTCATTAATCATTGTCCCCTGCTGCTGAATCAGGGATCGCCAAGCTTAAAGCGGCAACGATAGGCCCCCGGAAAGCATCCATCGCTTTTTTTATCTTTCCGTTTAACGCACAAGGGGGTAGACCACTGGAGGTAGAAAATGCATTTATGCACTCGCTGCGAGAAGGAATATTTTCTACCGCCACATCAAACCCTTGATTGTTCTCAATTACCGTCAGTTGGGCAAGCACCGCATCCACGCTCGTAACAACTTCCTGACTCAGGTCAGAACGATCAATACCGTTCAATAAATTATTCACGCCCAATTTGCCATTCACGCCCGTGAATACGTCTCTGAACACCTGAACATTGGCCCGAATATTCGCACCGGAAAGACGCGACAAACGCGACTCCAAATATTCCGGACAACTTGAAGCGTTATTACATTCCAACCCGGCAGCGGGAAGCCCAGTGGTGTACGCAATCTTACGATCCTTAGTAATTTTTTCTGTATAGAACAATGCAACTGAAAGTGCATTGAGTGCATCTTGTGGGCGCATATAAACAGTGCTAGTTAAACCGGCCTGACTCCACTGCGCGATAAAGTTTCCAGCGGTGGGCTCCCAACGGTTACGCAAACTTGCGGCCAGGACCGCCAAACGAGCTGCAATTTTTTGTACATGCGCAGCACGCTTTTGGGCACTTGGCTTCGCCACACAGGAAGTAGGAGTTTCAGCGAATAACAGATGCTCGATCGCGCCAAGACCAGTAATGCTTACCGCAGTATTACCGTCCACAAGGGAATCTTTATCTGCTGCATTTTCAAGCCCACATGCATCCACGATGAGCGGCCAGGAATAAATAAATTCACGGAAGTCCTGTCCATTGGCAACCATATCCGGATTTGTGGAGCGACCCGCTGGTCCAACTTGCAAAACTTCGTTGCGCTGCCAAGACAACATTGCCGCTTCCCAAGCAGCTTTGGTTCCCGCAAGCGCCCCTGTATCGCTTGGTGCTGCAGCCAGAGTGTCAGATGCAGTTTTCAAAGCTGCAGCTTTTAAATCGAAATCCCGCAATGCGGGCAAAATTATCTCTTCACCAATATCCTTAAGCACGGCGCGACGAGCATCGTCCCCGCTCAGTGGTGTTGGCGATGAAGCAGCAGATGATAGGGCGACAGACGATGCAGAACTGACGGATGCTGGAGCAACTGAGGAGGCAGCAGGAGTACTATTACCTCCACCATTTCCACCACCGCCACCGCCACCGCCACCGCCACCGCAAGCGGTTAATATAGATGCAATAGCCAATACACTTGCATGCAAGATTTTAGATCGAACTAACTTGGAACAGGGAACGAAAGGCTGCTTCATGGTTGCGCTCCAGCAAAAAACGGCCCTCGAAGGACCGCGAAATTGTTTTAATAACTAAGGAAATGGGCAGCGGCACAAAATTTGCCCCGCCACCCACTCTAGTCTTTTGATGATGTCAGTTAACGTGGCGATCTAACGCCTCATTTTGCTGATGAAACTTTCAATACAACAATGCGCGCACCAGCAGCGTTATAATCGGTTGTCATAGCAACACGATTACCACTTGCAGATTTGGCTACTGCAAAGAACTGGTTACTTATAGTGAGATCAGTTAATTCAATCAGGCCATCACCAAATACTCTTTCATCGGGTTTGCCATCTGCGGTCAGAACGATCGCTGCAGGAACACCACCGAATCTGCCAACCTGAATTACGCGATCATCATCCAATACAACCAGGTGACGACCACGATCTTCATTCGTCGGGAAACCTTTGCCTTCACTTTGAACAGCCAGAGTGCCTTTACCTTGATCACCCCAACTGGTATCAACATCACTTGCGGTTGAACCTAAAACGCGGAAGCTCACAAGATCTGGCGCCAGGGTTGTGCTGTAGCCCAAGGTAGATCCAGTGGCAGAGTTAGTTGCAGTCGCGCCACCGTAACCAGTGGTCACGTATGAACCGGATTTTTGCTTACCAACGCCATAGCCTTCTGATACACCGCTATCAACTTTGAATGGGTTGAAAACTGCAACACCCAGAGTCGGTGTTACGGTAGGAGAAGGACCAAAACCACCAAAGGTGTTATCTAAAGTACCGTTGGCATTCAGGCGAAACAGTACAATGTGATTCCCCAAACCGGAACCAAGATTTGAATAACCGATTGAGACGATCTTGCCATCAGCTTCAACGATGCCACGACGAGCATTGTCACCCAGAGTACCCGCCACGTTGTAAGTAAATGCAGCGCCACCATTGAAGGTTGAGTCCACCACTGCACCAGTGGCAGTAATATCGAGGCGAGTCACATAGCGGTCGTTGTCAGTGCGAACTCCACCAGAAGCAGAACCAGCACCGAAGACAACTACACGCTCAGCGGCCGGATTACTGCGATCCGTTTGTAAATCCCACGCGTTATCCGATGGGAATGTAGCTGGTGCACCGGGGAAAGAAGCGTTTTGTGCGTTCGCCCAGCCAAATACCACTTCAACTTTTCCATCAGCATCACCCCAACCAGCAACCTTGGTACCATCGGCTGCAAGGCGGAATAGATAAACCGACTGGCCACCGCCAGCATCCGCAGCATTAACAGTTACCACAACGCCGCCACTAGCTAATTCAGCAACACCCAGTGAGTTTTCGTCACCATTAGCTTCAGTAGGCGTCGCTTCCAACTCAACGAAACCATCGCCACCAAAGGTAGTATCTGGCGAGCCATCTGCGTTGAAACGAGCAACAACTACTTGGCGAGTATCATTGGCAATACCAACGTGACCGGAGGCGTAAATCTTGCCAGCGTTCGGCGCGACTCTTGCGTACGTCAGACCACGTAAGTCGTTCGCACCCGTAACAACGCGATCCGCGGCCACCAGAACACTGGCGTTGCTGCCATCAGCACCCGCTGCTCCCGTTGCACCCGCTGCTCCCGTTGCTCCCGTTGCTCCCGTTGCTCCCGTTGCTCCCGTTGCACCGGCTGCCCCTGCCGGGCCAGCAGCACCAACAGTACCGTCCTTACCGTCATCACCGCCGCAACCAACGAGGGCCAATCCCATACTCGCAATAAGTGCAAATGCGTTAATCTTACTCTTCATAAATGTGAGGCCTCCCGGCCAATGAATTGAAACTGAGTTTAAGGGTTAAAATCCGGCAGTCAGCACTGACGAAAACCACCAAATGGACATAAATACTGTTTAGAAATGATTCTTGTTAACATCCATTTGGCGCATATTACTGTGCCATTTGTGAGTTTCCTGTGAGCTTCGGCCTCGCCGTAGGTATCAGGCAAAACAAAGATGCCGAACAACGAAATGAAAACGATTTGCGAGAGTCATTAAGGACCTTTGTGTTAAAGCACCTGACACATAACGAGCAGACAGCTCGTTTCAAATTCATGAATAAAGGTGATGCAGGTTCTATGCGGCTGACGTTAAACTACAGTTCCCCACGCATATAGGGTCGGAAAAATGTCCGGCTTTTTTATTTTCTATGAATGAAATACATCAGCCCTTAAGTTATATTCCTGCCGATATTCAATCAGCTAGAGACTATGAGAATCTCGCCAGACGTTTTATTGCTTTGCCGAATTATGAGTACATTGCTGGTGGTAGTGGACGCGACCAAACTGTCGCTAACAACGTAACGGCTTTCTCCAAATGGGCAATTTGCCCACGGATTTTATGCAACGTCACTGAAGGAAATACGAATTTAAAACTACTTGATCATGAATTCGCACATCCAATCTTTCTAGCTCCAGTTGCTTATCAAAGACTTGCACACCCTCAAGGTGAAATTGAAACCGCGCGCGCCGCAGAGGCAATGCAAGCCTGCATGATCAGCAGCACTCTCTCCACCTTTAGCATGGAAGATATTGCTAAAGCCGGACATACAGAAAAATGGTTTCAGCTTTATTTCCAGTCAAAATCCGAATTCACAATCGATTTGATTCAGCGAGCAGAACGTGCGGGTTATAGTGCTATCGTAGTCACTGTTGATGCATCTGTTCGCAGTCCAAGCATAGGAGCGTTGCGGGCGCAATTTAGAATGCCTGAAGATTGCATCGCTATAAATGTGCAGCAATATGAACAATTACCGATAGAATTGAGACCGGGACAAAGCCGTGTTTTTCAGGGAGCAATGCGGGACGCGCCCACATGGACTCATTTAGAATGGCTAGTGAAACAAACACAGTTACCTGTAATTGTGAAAGGTATTTTGCATCCTCTAGATGCAATCAGAATAAAAAACATGGGATGTGCAGGCGTGATTGTTTCAAACCATGGGGGGCGCAGTCTCGATGGTTCAGTAGCGAGCATCGATTGTTTAGCGCAGATACGTGCTGCAGTTGGTGACGACTACCCTGTATTATTTGATAGCGGTATTCGCTCAGGTCTCGATATTTTTAAAGCAATTGCATTGGGAGCAGATGCGGTGTTAATTGGGCGCTTGCAGCTATATGCACTCAGCGTTGCAGGTGCTTTGGGTGTGGCGCATCTTTTACGATTATTGCGCGAAGAACTTGAACTTTGTATGGCGCAAGCTGGATGCGCCACACTGAATGATATTCGGAAAGTAGATTTATCCAAGGTGACTTAACTCTAGACTTGTGCATTGAAAAAGTCTCGCAGTTAAAACTCACTATTCGAAGTTGATGGGGTAGTTGATGCTGGTTATCATTAAAAATTTATTAAGTAAAGATGAAGTGGCAAAATTTCGAGATCTCTTGGAGCAAGCAAGCTGGGAATCTGGACTAAAAACCGCAGGTTCGCTGGCACGCACAGTAAAACAAAACATGCAGCTTGACGACACAACTGAACTAGCTATCACCTTACGCAATCATATTCTTCGTAAATTGGGAAATCATTCACTCTTTATTTCAGTTGCCCTACCCTCAAAAATATATCCACCCAAATTTAATTGTTACCGAGATGGTGGCACCTACGGCACTCATATCGACAGCGCACTGATGCCGATTCCCGGAACTAATATAACGATTCGAGGAGATTTGTCCGCGACCTTATTTTTATCTGAACCAGACGAATATGAAGGTGGTGAATTAGAGATTGAGGGCACAAATAGCACCGAGAGCATCAAATTATCGGCTGGAGATATGGTGCTTTATTCGTCAGGCAATGAGCATCGTATAAATCCAGTAATCAAAGGAGTGCGCTATGCGTCTTTTTTCTGGGTCGAAAGCTATGTGCGAGATGAAAAGCAGCGCCAGGTTTTATTCGATCTTGATCAGGCCATTCAGCACTTAACAGCCAAAGTAGAAAACGATGATAAAGACTTGATAAAGCTTACTGCAATCTACCATAACTTACTGCGTTCGTGGTCTACGACCTAAGCGAGGCAATCTGGTTTACATTTTCATCAGCTCACAGATTTAGCTTTCTTACTTTATTTTTGATAGCCGCAACTGCAGCAGGCACAATTAAAGAAATTAAAACGCAGAAATATTTAAAGTAAAAAATATTTATTGTTAAGTTTCAGCGCTAACTGAAAATTTTATGTTTCCTCCGAAATCAACCATAACAATATTAATTTTCATTGATATTTTTCAACCGAGCTACTCACCAGCTAAACGCTCCAATGAATTTCTTCTTTTAAATGCATAATGTCGATTGTAAAGCCATCCCATGCATACGATCCGCCTGATTCTAAAAAACCCTCCGCTTTAGGGTTGTAATCAAATATTTCCCCTCCTGCACTTTCTTAATTATGAAAATTCGAAATTAAGATTGTGTTCAACGCCACTCACTAACAGTTCACTCACAAAGGAAAATCAAAACCGTTGCCAAAAAGTAGAAATACCCTTTGATTAGAAAAGCTTAAGGATGCCTTAAGCAAATGAAGTTAATCTAAAAGCAAGAGAATTTATTATGGGAAGTGTAATGAATGAAATCAGGAGCTCAAGGTGTAAGACGACTTCTTCTAGCAGCTCGATATTCTTACCAGGGGCTTAAAAGTGGCTGGCGATCTGAAGCTGCTATCCGACAAGAATTAATCGTAATCTCATTTCTTATCCCTCTAGTTTTCATTCATACGTTAACCAATGTCGAGCGAGCGCTACTAATTTTAACCACCCTACTGGTATTGATTGCTGAACTTCTAAATACGAGTATTGAGATGGTTGTTGATCGTATAGCATTGCATGCCATTAAATTATTGCATAATTTTAATCTCGCAACTCCAATTCTGGTTTTGATCGCATGGGAGCACATAGAAACAAAAACGTCAGCACTAAATGTAGGAGCAGAAGACTACGTATTAAAACCTTGTGATGCGCGAGAGCTGGAGACTCGACTAGGGAAGATTCTCCTTTCAAAGGTCTTCAATAGGTTTAGTCATGATTAGGAAAACTTTGTCTTTCGGCTTACTGAACGCGATGTTTTTCACAAGCCTTTCTTCTGCATTCGAACCAGACAGCAAAGCCCCGCTAATTGAGGAAATAGTTATACACATACATCCAGTTTTCGATGAATCGAACCCAAAGGAGAATAATTTTTTATTCAGGCTTGTCAACCAGCTGCATATTGATACAAAGGAAAGTGTGATTTTGGCTGATCTCACTTTTAAAGAAGGTGAGCCGTTGGACAACCTCTTACTAGATGAGAGTGAGCGACGTTTACGCTCCCAGCGATATTTTGCAGCAGCACGAGTGACGGAAGTCCAAAGCGACACACCGACGTCGGACGCTCCAAAGAAAGTCCAAGTTGATGTGCGGGAAGTTTGGACATTGATCCCTAAGGTCAGCTACTCCACGGCTGGAGGTGACACCCATTACGGATATGGATTAACTGACTCCAATTTCCTGGGGCTAGGAAAAACGGTGAAAATTGAACATAGCTCCACAGAAGAACGAACCAGCAACACATTTGAATATAGAGACCCTAATTTTGCGAATCAAAAACAGTTGTCCTTTGCATACTCGGATAACAGCGATGGAATAGCGAGAGAGTTTCACCTTAGCAATCCATTTCGTTCAATTAGAACTCCATGGACAGCAGGTGTTGATTTGCAGGATTATTCTCGCGAGGACACCCTTTACAATGCAGGTGAAGAGGCAATGAGATTTGGTCATGATGGGGAATACTATTCATTCTTTTATGGCCGTCGATTGAGCACTTCCACCGATGAAAGGACGCATCGATGGCTATCCGGGATAGATAGTTTTAGCGATATATTTTATCCAGTTCCAGATTCGCAAATTGATGATGTCACTAACATCCCCTCCAATCGCGATTACACCGTCGCATGGCTTGAATACGCCTATATGCACAGTCGCTTCTTTGAAGCCATCAATGTCCAGCAAATCAATCGAGCGGAAGATATTAATCTGGGCTCGGAATGGCGCATTCGTCTTGGTACGGTGACAGCTGCTGACGAACTGATGGATAACTCAGCACTAATCGAATTTGATTTCAGCAAAGCCTATCAACTATCCCCTACTCAACTGCTCCTCAGCAGACTATCCAGCACGGGATTTTATGGTTCAACGCACACCACGCAGTCAATCACTCAACTCAATTTATCCTACCATTGGACAAATTTTTCACGCGGTCAATTTTTCATCTCGGCCAACGAAACCTGGGGAGTAAATCTATTCGCTGACACACCGCTGGAACTTGGAGGCGACACTGGTTTACGCGGTTATCCCGCACGATTTATGGCCGGTGATCGCTCATATTTGCTGACCCTGGAACAGCGATATTTTGGTGTAACAGAATGGCTATCACTATTTCATTTAGGTGCGGCCGTATTCTATGATCAAGGTCGAGCATGGGGAAATGCTAGCATCCCCCAAGTTTATCAAACGGACATGCGCGATTTTGGCATCGGACTAAGGATATCGGGAACACGCACTGGCGGACGAGATGAAGGCATTCATAGTGTTGCCCATATTGATTTAGCTTACCCGCTAGATGGTGGAGCAGAAATTGACAAGTATCAACTGTCCGTCAAAGTGAAAACCAGTTTCTAACGTTAACCGGTATTCTTGCTCTCCTCGATTTGCAATTGAAAGGTCGATGATTTTTTCTTTCCTATCGGCCCATAAAATTACAGACATTAAGACAATCAATAGTGTCAGTGATGAATTTATATTCAGGCTTTCGCCCAGCTCCGGTGCTCAGATTTTTCAATGCAAATCAAAACTCCGCGAATATGTTTGATCTATACCTCCCCAGCACGGTGGTGACGCTAACGTTCGACGACCTAGAATTGAGCGAATGACACATTATTGACGCAAAAGTGTGCAATTCCCCTTGGTAACAGTAAAGCCCCCTCACAAGATCGCGGTTAGTGGCAAGAGACGCCATCAATGTAGCCTCCTCCTTTCTTCAAAAAAGCGGATTCCCCAGTATTTGAATCGCACCTTCAGTTCCAGATTCTCCTCTTCGCCATCCATACTATTTTGCGCTGGTGGCACGCGACGCTCTAACTATCGCTTTTTCTCTATATAGCCTGCCAGCATTAATAGTGCCCTAAAGAATGCAGAGAAATGTGTCACTACGTATGCCGTCTTGAAGACATATGTTGTAATAGCGCCGCTAACACTGCCTCCCAACTTTACATTCACAATTTGAATGATTTAATTGGTGAATATTTTTCAAAATATTAGCTATTTCAGTGACTTATATTATTTTCGACTTGAACAGTTTTGTTGGCCGCCCACTGGCCAAGCAATCAAAAACCAACCGTTCATCGCACACATAAGCCTCGACTTTCGGGTCATTGAATCTAACAATTACCATCGCTGTTAACATCAAACCATCCAGCACCACTTTGATGCACATCTGAATCGGCAATACATCTTAAAGCACCATTATGTCTTTTAACCTGCCAGCCTTTATCGAGAGAGCCTCGCTTAGCAAAGTGACTTTGCTCACTTTCCAACCAACAATAATTTCCACTTCAAAACAGCTATGACTCGCAGCAGAATTTTGTTGAGATTTCATTCAGTTTTTACTGTCTTCTGGAACTAATCTATCCTTAATGACGTATAAGGAAATCGCATGATCTCTTTTCCGATCAAGCACTTAATATGGTTTAAAAATTGCTTATTGCCTTATATTGGCTTTGGGTGACTAATCATAAATAAATGGCACTATTAACATTGAAATGCTATTGAAATGTTTCTGTAAAAAATAATATTGGTTGGCAATGTCATCCTATTTAAAGAACATATGTATAAATTTGATGGGTTTTCTAAATAACCCAAGCATGTAGCTTAACGATAACGGATTTATTGGTTCTCCATCTGTTATAAGGTTGTCTCTCTATCGGCGGTGAATGGACTTATGAAGCATAAACAACTGTTAGAACGTCTATACACTGAGGTTGAAACAGTCATTTTAAGTAAACAGCACCCGGTTACCGGGCTGCTTCCTGCAAGTACAGCAATTAATAATCATGGTGATTACACCGATGCCTGGGTGCGCGACAACGTCTATTCAATCATCTGTGTCTGGACGCTGGGGATGGCATGTAAGCATCAAGGTGAGCATCACAAAAGTGATGAGCTGGAGCAGTCGACGATCAAGTTGATGCGCGGGCTTTTGCAGTCGATGATGCGCCAGGCCCAAAAAGTAGAGAAATTCAAACACTCGTTAGAAAACGGGGATGCCCTCCATGCGAAATATGATACCGCCACCGGCTTACCGGTTGTGGCGGATGATGCATGGGGCCATTTGCAAATAGATGCAACCTCCGTGTTTCTGCTGATGTTGGCGCAAATGAGTGGCTCTGGTTTGCGCATCGTTTGTACGCACGATGAAGTCGATTTTGTACAAAATCTGGTTTATTACATCGCCAGTGCTTACCGCACACCGGATTATGGTATTTGGGAGCGCGGCAACAAAGTCAATAACGGCAAAACCGAAATCAATGCGAGTTCTGTAGGCATGGCAAAAGCTGCGCTGCAAGCATTGGATGGATTTAATTTATTCGGCAAGCACGGAGATAAAAGAGCTGTAATCCATGTGATTGCCGATGCAATCTCTTTAGCCAGAACCACCCTCGCCTCATTGCTGCCACGCGAATCACTTTCCAAAGAAACTGACAGCGCACTATTAAGTATTATTGGCTTCCCTGCATTTGCCGTGGGCAAAGAAACCCTTGCGACACAAACCCGCGATTCAGTATTAACCAAGCTCGGAGGCAACTACGGCTGTAAACGTTTTTTGTGGGATGGTCACCAAACCGTTCTAGAGGAAAGTTCGCGCATTTATTACGAGCATGATGAGCTGGGTAATTTCGCGAATGTGGAATCAGAATGGCCCTTGTTTTTCACTTATTTATATATCTCCGCTTTATTTGATGGCAGCGAAGCCACCGCAAAATACTATCGCAAAAAACTCGAATCACTCATGGTCAAGGTCGATGGTATAGGGCTGTTACCAGAGCTGTATTATTTGCCTCTGGAAAATATCGAAGCAGAGAAGAAAAATCCCCGCTCGCAAACACGTGTGCCCAATGAAAACGTGCCGTTGGTATGGGCCCAAAGTTTATATTTAACGGGTTTGATGTTGGATGAAGGATTAGTCAGTACTGATGATCTTGATCCATTAAAGATGCGTCGTCGCTCTACTCGCTTCATCAAATCGAATATCGCATTGGTAGTGCTCGCTGAAAACGACACCATAAAACAGCATTTGGCTAAATACGGCGTCATTGCAGAAAGCTTGCAAGATATAAAACCCATGGGAGTTATTTCAGCATCCAGTTTGATGGAAGCTTATGCACATATAGGTGAAAACAAAGCACTGGGCCTCACCGGTCGCCCACGCCGCCGGGTACAAAGTCTGGCAACGTCACAAACCTATGAAATAAACAATAAAGTTTATTTAAGCCTCTCGTGGCTACAAAGCGAGCGTGAAGATTATCGTCGGTTCGATACCCAATGGGTGGTAGAAAACCTGACGCAAGAAATCCAGTTCATTTATAAAAACTGGCTCAGTTCTGAGGTCGCAGTCTTTACGCTAATGGTGGATCATCGCAATTACAAGGTACCGAATGCAGAGCTGCTTTTTACTGCGCTACGCTCGTATCAATTGCGCAACGAACATGAATATGTAGGCTATGCATCGGCAAATCTAGCCTATCGTGCATCCAGGGTTAACAGTTTATCAATCCCCTACTTTCATATCCCATCAATAAATAGCCAAATGCATGTTGCTACTGCAGGTGAAGATGCGTTGCAAGCAGCGCAATTGGAACCAGTCGCAGCAGCGCTATTGGAAAAATTCTATACCCAGAGCGATATCATCACCTATCGCAAATTTTCTGTTTACGTTAACAAACGCAAACTGACCGATAACATTGGTGTGAATGGCGCAGTGATAACAGTCAAAGATTTAATTCGCGACATTTTCTCTCGCTCGCAAAAAGTAAACTATTGGTTGCTGGCACGTTTTTGTTTTTCTCATTTAAATTACACCTTGACTGATCTCGCCGACAGCCTGACCTTATTGGCAGCGCGTAACCTGAGTATCACGGTAGGTGACAATAACCACACTGAAATTAAAGTTGACCAATCTTTTTCGAATGCCACCTATTTTGAAAGTGTGCGTCAATTATTTCCTGATCTATTAGAGCGGACTCTGGTGCAGGAATTAATTTCTGCAATTGGCTCACTGATTCGCTCTGAACCCAATTTGTTTGATGGCTTGCACTCGGTGCAATTGCGCAACTTTATGTTGCTGTGCGGTATGGATAAAGGCGATGCAGAAGACGTAAGCATGACCGAGTGGTTAGGCTTGCAGTCCCCGGCAAAACTGTACAAAAAAATACGTACCATTCTTACCTCGCGTAAGAAAGTATTTGCCCAAGGTATAAACCATATCACCCCCTATAAGATTCATCACAATGAGTCCCCTGATGACGAAAATCCGGTACTATCGGATGCAATGGACACCGACTGGTTAGAGTGGCGCACAGCACGCGGCTTGATCACTCATTTCGATGCAAATTTCCTTAAGGATATTTGGCATAGCCTTATGTTTTCCCAAACACTGGTATTCAATAATCTGTCTGGAGGTAGTTTTAATCTCGATTGCAAAACCATCCGTCAATCTATGACCCCTGGAGAGGAAAGTTTTGCCCATTTGATCGATCAGTTAACCCACAAGCTCTACCCTGCCTACTATAAAAGTGCAGTGGTTGAGGCACTCTATGCCTATACTCAATTTTGTATTAACAATCCGCAGGTACGTTTCCAAAAAGTGGTGTTCCGCGATGTTCTTGAGAGCGCAGCGGCGCGATATATGAATGAGCGCAGGGCACAATTGAGTAGCTTGGGCATAGAAACTGATTTGACCATTTTTATGCAGCAGTCACCGCACATTGTGAACCTGTATGTGACCCTCATCTATGCTGAGATTACACAGCCGTATTAATTCGGCTGTTAACCGGCGATGGCTCGTACAGGTTTTACAAAATATATATCCCGTGCCCATAGGCTCTCGCCCATGTAGCGTTTAGAATGCGGCCAATTCCTGCATTCCTATCGCCAACAAAAGTTGAGTACTATGAAACTATTAGGGCCTACGCTGCTGATTTTGGGCGCAATCCTGAATATCCTTGCATTGTTTATGTTGGTGCCTTTGGCGCTCTCTATTGCCTACAATAGCGACAATCAACTCGCTTTCTTTTCATCGGCTACTATCACCAGCCTTTCCGGCATCGCATTTTTATTGATCGGCAAAAAATCGCGCCTGGATTTCATGCAACCGCGCCAGGTGTTTTTGATTACAACCGCCGCCTGGACAGGCGTATCTCTGTTTAGCTCCCTCCCCTTTATCCTCATAGATCATCCACTCACTCTTGCCGACGCGGTATTTGAAGCGGTGTCAGGGGTTACCTCTACCGGCTCATCGGTAATGGCAGGATTGGATACATTGCCGAAAGACATCCTGCTATGGCGCTCAATGCTCAACTGGATTGGCGGTGTGGGTATTATCGGGATGGCTATTGCGGTACTGCCTTTTTTGCGGGTTGGCGGGATGCGCCTGTTTAAGACGGAATCGTCTGATTGGTCCGACAAGGCAATGCCACGCGCCCAAAGCCTGATGGCAATGATCATTTATTGTTACATTGCTTTATCCGTGATTTGTTTCATTGCATTTTGGCTTGCGGGAATGGATTTTTTTAATGCCATTAATCATGCCATGGCCACAGTATCAACCGGAGGATTCTCTACCTCCGACAGTTCTTTTGGCCAGTTTGATAGTTTGTTGGTTCATTGGGTGGCGATTGTATTTATGCTGGCGGGCGCATTCCCGTTTGTATTGTTTGTGCGCTTGCTAGTGAACAAAAAATTTATTTTTTTTAAAGACACCCAAGTGCGCGGATTGCTGTGGGTCGTTGCCATAACCACACTCATGCTCACTGCACAACTGATCATTACTGACCAAATGGAACCCTTTAAGGCATTTACCATGGCCTGTTTCAATTTGGTATCGGTGATTACCACTACCGGATTCGCATCGGGCGATTATCAGTTATGGGGGCCATTGGCATTAATTGTTTTTTTCTTTGTCACTTTTGTCGGTGGCTGTTCTGGTTCAACGACCGGCGGAATAAAGGTATTTCGCCTGCAAATATTTGGCGGGCTGGTGAAAGAGCAAATCATGACGGCCATTCATCCACGTGCGATTATTAGCCGTCGCTACAACAACCGCTTGATCAGCTCAGAAATTATTGCGTCATCAATCTCTTATATGTTTTTAATGACAGCATGCCTGGTTGTTATCGCCGTGATTCTCGCGTTAACCGGGTTGGATCTGGTGACCAGCTTTACTGGTGCTGCCACGGCAGTAATGAACGTCGGCCCAGGATTAGGGCCTGTTATTGGCCCAGCAGGAAACTTTTCCAGCTTGAGCGATACAGCGAAATGGGCGCTCTCCGCCGGAATGCTGCTTGGACGACTGGAGTTTTTAACGATCCTTGTGCTATTCACTCCCGCATTTTGGCGTGCATGATGAACGCAGAAAAAATTCTTCGTAGATTCGCTTACCCGATTGGGATTTTATTCCCTTGGCTGCTCACACCTATTGCTTTTTTAATCACCGATTATTTGCCCAAAGCCAACGTACCCTTGCTGTACATAGTGATGGTGGTTTTTATTGCAATCAACGTAACGGTAGAGCTCGCCATTATTAATGCACTCTCCAGTTTTTTTGCGTTCAGTTTCTTTTTCGCAGAACCCTATGGGTCAATCATGATTCATCAGGATGAAGACCTGCTGACCATTTTGTTATTTTTGCTCACCTCGGTACTGGTTGGCTATATGGCGACCAAACATAAGCACAACATACAAAAAATTCGCATGCGCGAATTCATGACCGATATCGAATTGGAATTATTGGAGCGCCTACCGAAAGCCATTGATACCGAAGACGTTGTTGCTGCAATGCGCGATGCGCTGAAGCCATGGCATGAAAACTGTGTGCTTATCACCCACAGCGACAATTGGGCGACGCACCCGATGATTCGGCGCTTAACCAATTTGCGCAAAACCTATCTTGAAGAACTGCTTGAGTTGCGCCTAACTCCGGAAGTCATCGCGAAGATTCCGGAGCTTGAAGAAGAGCACGATGTTTATTTTCTTTATAATTCGAAGCAGGTAATTGGGCTGTTGCGAATCGCGATTGAGAACATCCAGCATTTACCTAAAGATATTTTCCTACTGCTGTTGCATCAAGTGAATATTTCTCTCGAGCGTACGCGGTTGGCGGCAGATTTGGAAAAAGAAAAAATCGCCAAAGAAAATGAAGCGCTACGCTCTGCCCTGCTTTCGTCGGTATCGCATGATTTCCGCACCCCACTCACAACTATGATAGGTGCCACCTCAACCGTGATTGAGCTTGGCGATCATCTGGACAAGCACCAAACCCATGAGCTACTAAGTACCGTATTGGAAGAAGCGGAGCGCTTAAATCGCTACACACAAAATTTGTTGGATATGACCAAACTCGGATTTGGTCAACTGCAATTGGAGTGCGATTGGGTCAGCGTAGAAGAGATTATGAGCGTAGTAAAAAAACGTTTGAAACCGCTGCTAATCCACAACCACTTGACCCAATTTATTGACCCAAATCTGCCCTCGCTCTATGTGCACGCAGCCCTGCTCGAGCAAGCTATTTTTAATGTGATCGACAACGCCATCAAATTTTCTCCAATCAATGCCAGCGTTGATATTGCGTGTTACAAAGAGGATGAGAAAGTAGTCATTTCCATTTCCGATCAGGGTATAGGGATTCCGGAAAATGAGCGGGAAAAGGTATTTGAACGCTTTCATACCGCCCAAAAAGGAGATAGACGTAAGTCCGGCAGCGGTCTCGGGCTGACCATTTGCCGAGGGATGATCATGGCGCATGGCGGCAATGTCAGCATTCACCCTAACCCTGATCGCATCGGGGACAAAAAAAACCCGGGGTGCTGTGTACGCATAGAGCTACCGATTAACAAACAGCACCAACAGCAAGAACTCCCAAAAACAGAAGAATAAAGATTTAACAGGGATATAACACAGGCATAGGCACCAGCTGTTTATACTCCCTCAAAAATGGAGCCCCTATGAGCAAGATCTTAATCATCGACGACGAACCACAAATTCGCCGTTTTTTACAGATAGGCCTGACCGCCCAAGGCTACTCTATTCTGGAAGCTGACACCGGCAGACAGGGCTTGGCTTTGGCCGCTGAAGCTACGCCAGATCTGATTATTTTGGACATGGGGTTACCCGATCTGGATGGTCAGGTGGTGCTTAAAAAACTGCGTGATTTTTTTCACCAACCCATTATTGTTTTATCGGTGCGCAATCGCGAATCTGAAATTGTGCAGGCATTGGATGTCGGCGCTAATGACTATGTAGTCAAACCTTTTGGTATTCAGGAATTGCTGGCGCGGATTCGCGGGTTGATCAAAGCATTTGGCCCAAGCGTGGAAACCGTTCAAAAATATCAAGATGAGCGCGTCCTTATCGATCTGCAAGAGCGCAAGCTCACCGTTGATGGTGAAGTTGCAAAGCTATCGCGCAAAGAATTCGAATTATTAAAACGCCTGATTAACAATGCAGGACGTCTGGTTACCCAGCAACAGTTGCTGCGCGAAATTTGGGGCGGCACGCACGTAGAAGACACGCACTACTTGCGCATATTTATTGCTCGCCTTCGAACCAAATTGGGGGACGATCCGTCCAACCCGCGCTACATAGAAACAGAACCAGGCGTAGGTTATCGTTTTCTACCCAGCGTAGAAAATTAACCGTTATAAAAAAGCTCGCGATAAAAAATCATCGCGAGCTACATAAAAATACATCCTGGTACACACACATCTAAACTCAATTAAAACTCAAACCCTTCTGCACTCAATCAACGACAAATTGCGCCGACATTTTCTACCAGCCCTGCTGTCGCTTCACTAATACAACCATGTTTGTTGTTAATAAATTGTGCACCCACCATCATATTATTTATGCAGGATGCATCATTCGCCAGAATCCCCATACCACCTGAACGGGAAATTACCACACCGGTAAACGTGTTTCCTGTCGCAGCAGTACCAGGATCTGTATTCACTTGCGCAAGAAAAATACCGTGTTGGACATTGTCGCGTATGTGCAAATTGGTAAATGAATTATCCAGTGAATCGCGCATAAATATGCCCACGGTTTTATTATCCGTGATAGTTACATCATAGAATTTATTGTTATTGAATTTAATATCTGTTGAGATACCTGCGGCCTTATTGCCATATAAATGAATGCCGGAAAATGTACTGTCTTCCGTCTCGTAGCCGGCCAAACCATCAAACTCATTATCGTATGATGTGTAGTCGCGAATTATTAATCGACGACAACCTAATTCAGTAACCAGCCCACCGGACATGGCGCCAAATACAGTTACAGATTGCACCGCGCAATCCACACAGCGACGAATACTAATGCCGTTATTGCGTAGAGGAAAAGCATCACTGCATGGCCCGCCCATACACTCTGCGGTTTGATTTGCACGATTACCATCGATCATTAAATCGCTGACGCGTACATGGTGGGTCGCGCGGCTGGGCACACCTTCAGCTAAGCCCATGATAATCACTGGAGCATTGGTGTTGTCGGCAAGTCGCAACAAAGTCGCCGCCCCTGAGCCCCGCAGCGTGACATTATTTCGATCAATAATAATCGGGTGAATACAGGTATAAATACCCGGTGAAAGAATCAGTTCTCCTCCCTCGGGAGGTAACAGGTTAATTGCGCTCTGGATTGCAGTGCAGGTTTTTTCGCTGATGGCTTCTGTCGCACTTACTGACTTGGCGCCCGCAGTGATCGACACAAGAAGGAGCAATAAAGCAAGGTAAAATCGTTGGCTGGTTTTCATAGCTTTCTCTCTTGACTGCAGGAGATTTTCTCTCCACATGCTTAAGACTAGCTGTTTATGGATGCGCCACAATAAAAACCAAATCCTTAGCTAAAAAAAATCTAATTTGCCCGAAAGTTCAAATTGCCAGCCATATGTGTTGAGTATTCTGGAAACAAAAAAGGAGCCAGTGGCTCCTTTTTTGTTTCCGATGACTGAAATCGGTTTATTGCGCGGGATTTATAAAGTTCGGATTACAGTTCTTAATTGTCACTTTTCCTTCTAACAGCGCACCTTTGGAGTACTCACTGAAAATACAAGTATTGGATTTTGGATCGTAATTCTCGATCCAGAGGTTTTCGTCTTTCCAGGTAGCATTGAGATGTATTTGCCCTTCAGGAACTGAAATTGACATAACACCACCGTAGTTTTTCACAAAATGCTGTTCGTAGTGGAAGTAATACATAATCCAACCAATCAGCAATATTGCCAAGCCGGCGAACAAACCCACTTTCCATTTCAGGTAGCGGCCTACACCCCAAAAAACAAATACAGCAACGCTAGCAACAGCAATCCAGTACAGGTAAGTAATCACAAGCCATCCCCCAGGTAGTAAACATTACTTCCTATTCAACAGGCTTTTACGTCCCAAGGCAAGCAAACCAAGTACTAGCAAGCTAATCAATCCCGAGCTACCGCCTCCACCACCACTGCCGCCATCATCATCTTTTTTATTGATGAGTGTATTTTTGGTGGGGCTGAGACTGGCTGCAGTGTCCGGATCGGCATTCAAGATCACCACATTCTGGATAAGCATTAAATGGTCGCCAGTAACTGGTACCTTGTTGGTACTGTCTGCCGCAGTGTAATTGCGCAAGGGGATAGAACCAAGAACCCCGCCATTATCCATATTGAATCGGCTCAGGGCAGCTATAGCATCAACAATTGCCATGCCATTACCTGTTACCTGACCAAATACCGTGAAGCCACCGTTTTGCTTATCCAGATTTGCGGAATTATCACTAATGTTAAAAAACCATTGATTAGTCGCCGAGTTTGGTTGCTCACCGATTTTAGCCATCGCAATGGTGCCGCGCAGGTTGGAATAAACCGGTTCATTTTCTACTTTGGCATTTTGGGGGATGGCTACTAACGACTCAGAGCCTTTATAAGAAAAGCCGCCACCTTGCACGACAAAACCGGCAACGGAGCGATGGATGATGGTGTTTTTATAAGCTTCGGCTTTTACGTAAGCTAAAAAATTCTCTACGGTTTTTGGTGTGGTTTTATCAAATAGATTTACTTCAATATCACCCAACACAGTTTGGAACTGGACTGTAGTGGCGGACGCCGCACCAGCCATAAATAAGCCCGCACTCAGGCAAGCAGCATATGCAGTACGTTTGAACAGTTGGGTCGATAAGCGCATGGACGATTAACCTCTAATTATAGATAGATGTTGTACTTCGGTATCTGGCAATGAACCAGGATTGCCGCATAGTAGCCTGCCTGATTGACGCCAAAAACCTGAAATTTGTTGGAATTTGTAACCGCCATAAATGTTTGTTGCTTAGTCTTCGTCCTCCACAAATTTGGTCCAGTGGCCATTGGCTTGTTGTTTGACCTCATAGCGCGACCATTGGCGAAACTCGGAGCGCAAACAAATACCCGTGGCATAACCGCCATCGCCGGCAACGATTTTGTAGATCACCTGATCTTTATTCGCATTTTGGTTGTCGGCTGCGTCCACAACCTGGCGGACGCTCCACAGGTTCCCCAGCTTGCCATTGCTATAAAAATGACCGGCGACAATGTGTTCGGGGTGAGTAATATTTTTTTCAGCATGCTGTTTGGCCAGCTCCAGCAACTGGGTGAGGTTTTCGCTGGTGATATCCACGTAGGAGTTGAGCTGCTCCATCGCTGCAGAAAAGTCTTCCTGAGTCAGTTCAAATTGCCGTTCAGAGGCGACCGCCGGCTTAACAATTTTTCGTTTTACCAAATGGGCGGGGTAACGCCGCCAGGGGAAGAATGCGTTAAAGGCAATCGCCATCAACATAATGCTGGCGACGTTAATCAAGATCGGAAATAGGAGATACCAATAATCGAGGCGATAGATTTCCGCCCCGCCGATCACCGCTGCCAGAGCTGTCGCCCCCCCGGGCGGGTGAATACAGCGGGCGTAGTGCATTACACCTACAGCCAAGCCAACGGCCAAGGCCGGTGTCCAGGTTTGATCAGGGAAGAGTTCCTGACAGCTCACACCGACAAATGCCGATAATAAGTGCCCGCCCATTACCGCCCAAGGTTGGGATAGAGCACCTTGCGGGACAGCAAACAGCAGTACTGCCGAGGCTCCCATCGAGGTCACCATCAGTAGCGTACCGGCGGTATGCATAAATCCATCGGGGAAGCACCAACGAGTCCCCCAGTAAACCGCCAAAATGCCAAGGAAAGCACCCAGCGCTGAGATGAGTTTCTCACCATGGCTAGTGGTGCTTCGCTCTATCCCCAAATATAAACGCACGTCGTGTAGCAGGTGTTTAATGGTCATAATTTATCCCGTCGCACCAATAGAGCGCGAAATGCTAGTGGCTTGCACGATTTCGTGCAAATCAAAACGACGTAATTTTTCCTTGACCTTCCAGCAGGGGAAAGGATTAACCTGCTATCAGCTTGACCAAACCGGACGTTTATCTCGATCGAACCTTTTCACACAGGAGCGATAATGCAAAGCCTGCAAGAAATAGATTTGGCCATAGAAGGAATGAACTGCGCATCTTGTGTTGCCCATGTGGAAGGCGCGCTGGCAAAGGTCGAGGGAGTGGATTCGGTCAGTGTCAATTTGACGACTGAGCGAGCGCATCTGAATCTGTCAAAACCTGTGGCGACCGAAACGCTTATCCAAAAAGTACAGCAAGCCGGTTACAGCGCACAGTTGATCGATAGACAACAAGCCACTGATCACGCCGACTCGGCCGCAAAGCATGAGCAAGAGCGCACCAAGCTCAAACAACAATTTCTGATCAGCTTGGTCCTTACCCTGCCGGTGTTTGTGCTGGAGATGGGCAGCCACATGATTCCCACATTTCACCACTGGCTTATGGCTAATCTCGGTTGGTGGAATTGGGTGATTCAAGCAGTGCTAGCGACCTTAGTGATGTTCGGCCCCGGTCGCATCTTCTACCAAAAAGGCCTGCCTGCCCTCGCCCGTTTCGCGCCGGATATGAACTCACTGGTCGCTTTGGGCAGCCTCGCCGCTTGGCTTTATTCCTTGGTCGCAACTTTTGCGCCAGCGCTTTTGCCTGCCGGAACCGTCAATGTTTACTACGAAGCAGCGGCCGTGATTGTCACGCTCATCTTGCTAGGCCGTTTGATGGAGGCCAATGCTCGCGGTCGCACCAGCGATGCCATCGCCCAGCTAATTAAACTCCAGCCGCAGACCGCAACTCGCGTCATTGATAGAGAAACAGATGGCAAAACTGAAACTGTCGAACTAACCCTGATCAAACCGAGTGACCACCTACTCGTCCGTCCCGGTGAACGCATCCCGCTGGATGGAGAGGTAAATGAAGGCAGTTCTTTCGTCGATGAATCTATGATGACCGGCGAACCTATTCCGGTGAAAAAATCCCTCGGCGATGAAGTCATCGGCGGCACACTCAATACCAATGGCTCGCTCACCTATAAAGTAACGCGCACCGGCAAAGACACCCTGCTCGCGCGCATTATCAATCTGGTCGAAAACGCCCAAAGCGGCAAACTCCCCATCCAAGCCTTGGTCGATAAAATCACCGGCTGGTTTGTGCCGGTGGTGATCCTGATTGCGCTGCTCACCTTTGCCGCCTGGTTTGTATTTGGGCCGGAACCATCGCTCGGTTTTGCGTTGGTGAATGCAGTTGCGGTGCTGATTATTGCGTGCCCTTGCGCCATGGGTTTGGCGACACCGACATCCATCATGGTCGGTACTGGCCGCGCAGCGACTATGGGATTGCTGTTTCGTCGCGGCAGCGCGTTACAAAGTCTCGCCGAAATCAAAACGATTGCCTTTGATAAAACTGGAACACTCACCGTCGGCAAGCCGCAATTAACGGATTTTGAAGTCGCACCTGGCTTCGATAAAACCCAACTCCTATCGCTCGCGCTTGCAGCCGAGCAGCGGTCGGAACACCCTATTGCGCAAGCGCTGATTGATGCTGCGCAGCAACTAAATATCACGGCGGGCAAAGTCGAATCATTTGAAGCCATTTCCGGCTCTGGTTTGCGAGCGCAAGTTTCTGGTCACGACATTTTGATTGGTGCAGATAGATTGTTTGCACAACAAAAAATCGATTTAAGTATTTTCACCGACATGGCAACCCAATTGGCCAGCGAAGGCAAGACGCCGATTTATATATCGGTAGATAACCAAATCGCCGCGGTTATGGCGTTAGCCGACACGCTGAAGCCCGATGCCATGGAAGCCTTGGCGGCACTGCACAATCTGGGTTTTAAAATCGCCATGATCACCGGCGACAACCAACGCACTGCCGAAGCCATCGCGAAAAATTTGGGAATCGATACGGTAATTGCCGAAGTATTGCCTGAGCAAAAGGTGGATGCAGTCAAACAGCTGCGCGCTCAACACGGCAAGATCGCATTTGTGGGCGATGGAATTAACGATGCGCCTGCGCTTGCAGAGGCAGATTTAGGCTTGGCGATTGGCACCGGAACCGACATCGCCATCGAAAGCGCTGATTTGGTATTGGTGAGCGGCGATATTCAGGGCGTGCCCAAAAGTATCGCCTTGGCGCGCGCCACCATGCGCAACATCAAGCAGAACTTGTTTTGGGCATTTGCCTACAATGCCGCATTAATTCCCTTGGCGGCGGGTGTTGCCTATCCGTTTTGGGGTGTATTGTTGTCGCCCATATTGGCCGCTGGCGCTATGGCCTTGTCGAGCGTGTTTGTCGTCACCAATGCGTTGCGTTTGCGCCGCTGGCAACCACCGGTTTAACTCTCATCATTAAATGTTTATGAAACATCAACGTCCATTTTGGTTAATCGCACTGCTGGCATTGGTCTTTGTAGGCCAATCGCTGGCAACCGTGGCTATGCCATGCCAAATGATGGATGCTGCACCAAGCGGTATGAACCATGTGATGAATCATTCAATGACTGAAATGGATCATTCAGCGATGGATCACTCGATGATGAACATGCATCACGATATGAGCCAAATGGACGACAGCCAATCTGGCGATATGAATTCCTCGCACGACTGCTGCAAAACCATTGGCCAGTGTTCGTCCGGAAGTTGCTCGGCTCCGGCGATGGTTTATCACCTTGAACTCAACCTTGCCGCCAACAATCTGCTGCTCGCCAACGGATACCACCAGCACATCCCCAACTCCCCCATTTCATCCCTCTATCGCCCACCGATTTTTGCCTGATACAGGACAACTACGTCTGAAATTTGGCATCTTGATTTGAATTAATAGGAGCGAATAGCTCTTTGATTTGGAGAATGGGCATGAAACTTCCCATCACCCGCACGGCGGGGATAACAACATCTACAACACCACAGATAGAACAATCGCGCCGCCGTTTTGTACTGGGCGCATCATCGTTAGTCGCGTTAGGCAGCTTGCCGCTTTCCGGCCAATTGATGGCTCACGGCACCGGGCATAGCGCATCGAAAATATCGGCGACACCTAGCGACGCACCTACCCTGCGCGGTACTGAGTTTGACCTGTCGATTGGCTATCAAACGGTCAATTTCACCGGCAAAAATCGCACCGCGACCACGGTAAACCAAAGCCTGCCTGCGCCGATTTTGCGCTGGAAAGAAGGCGAGCGTGTGACCCTGCGCGTAACCAATACGATGGATCACGAAAGCTCCATTCACTGGCACGGCATTATTTTGCCGTCAGAAATGGACGGCGTTCCGGGAATGAGTTTTGACGGCATCCAACCGGGCGAAACCTTTGTTTACGAGTTCGATATTAACCAAAGCGGCACCTACTGGTATCACAGCCATTCGGGTTTTCAGGAGCAGACGGGGTTGATGGGCGCGATAGTGATCGAACCGAAATATCCCGACCCCGTCGCCTATGACCGCGACATGGTCGTACTGCTGTCGGACTGGACGGATACCGCGCCAGAAAAGGTCTATCGCACGCTCAAAAAGCAAAGCCACTACTACAACTTCCGCGAGCGCACAGTGGGCGACTTGGTACGCGATTTAAAAACCAAAGGTTTATCGGCGACATGGAAAGTCCGCGCCATGTGGAACCAGATGCGCATGAGCGATACCGACATCGCCGACGTCACTGGCTACACCTATACCTTTTTAATGAACGGCGTAACGCCTGACCAAGGCTGGTTGGGGCTGTGCAAAGCGGGCGAAAAAGTGCGCCTGCGGATTATCAACGGCGCTGCCATGACCATTTTTGATGTGCGCATTCCCGGTTTGAAAATGACCGTTGTCGCGGCCGACGGCCAAAATATTCAGCCAGTCACCGTCGATGAATTCCGTATCGGCGTAGCCGAAACCTACGATGTGATTATCGAGCCAGAAGCAAACTCTGCCTACACCATCTTCGCCCAAACCATCGACCGCACTGGTTACGCACGCGGCACTTTAACAACCGATGCCAACCTGCGCGCCGAAATTCCCGCAATGGACCCAGCCCCTACCCTCGGTCATCGCGATATGGGAATGGATATGTCGGGCATGGATCATGCGGGCCACGACATGGGAGGAATGGATCACAGCGGCCACGATATGCCTGCCATGAACCATATGGATCATTCGGGTATGGATCACTCCAAGCACAACATGAATGACATGGACCATAGCGGACACGATATGTCAGCGATGGATCATGCAGGCATGGATCACTCAGCTCACGACATGTCATCAATGAACCATACCGATCATACAAACATGGATCACAGCCAGCACGATATGGGCAGTAAATCGCAGCTCGCCAAAGCGGGCTTTGGCAGTAACTTTGATCCGCTTGCCAAAATTACTCATGCCGATAGTGAATTCGGCCCTCATGTGGATGGCCACTCCGAAGCGCCACAAAGTGGCTTGAACGATCCTGGTATCGGCCTGCGCGACCACATGAAACTCTACGGCCGTCGTGTGCTGACTTACGCCGATATTCGCGGCCTTCACGCCACTTACGACAAACGCCAACCCTCGCGTGAAATTGAACTGCACCTCACCGGCAATATGAGCCGCTACATGTGGTCGTTCAACGGCCAGAGCTTTGCCAATGCCAAACCGCTGGAACTGAGTTATGGCGAGCGCGTGCGCATCATTCTCGTCAACGACACCATGATGACCCACCCCATTCACCTGCACGGCATGTGGAGCGATCTGGAAACCGGCGACCCGGATTACATTCCGCGCAAACACACCATCATCGTTCAACCCGGCTCGCGCATCAGCTATTTGGTCACGGCCGATGCCAAAGGCCGCTGGGCGTATCACTGTCACTTGCTTTACCACATGCCCGGCATGATGCGTGAAGTGCGCGTGGTTTAAGGCGGAGGAAACTATGAAATTCACACTGAAAAAACTTAGCCTCAGCATCCTCGCCACCAGCCTTTTGAGCTTGCCGGTTTTTGCGCATGAAGGTGATGATCCATTACTGGCAAAAGTGATGATCGACCAACTCGAATCGCGCGATAGCAAAGATGCAAACAATCAATCCATCGATACCTACGTGCTGGAAGGCCAAGCCTGGATCGGCAAAGACCTGAATAAATTTTGGTTAAAAACTGATGTTGAATACGTTGATGGCGAAACCGAAGAAGCCGAAATTCAAGCGCTCTACAGCCGCGCCATTGCGCCTTATTGGGATGTGCAAATCGGCCTGCGCCAAGATCTAAAACCAGAACCAACCCGCGAATGGGGCGTGATCGGCATTGAAGGTTTGGCGCCCTACTTTTTTGAAGTCGATGCAGCATTATTTGTCGGAGAATCGGGTGCGACTGCCGCGCGAATTTCCGCCGAATACGAATGGATGCTCACGCAAAAATTAGTGCTATCGCCCGAGATCTCGCTCAACTTTTACGGTCAAAACGACAGCGAATACCAAACCGGCTCCGGTTTATCCGACGTCAACCTAGGCCTACGTTTGCGCTATGAAATCCGCCGCGAATTCGCGCCCTACATCGGCGTGAATTGGTCAAAGAGCTACGGCGATACCGCTGACTTTGTGCGTAAACATGGTGAGGAAGTTAGTGATGCGCAAGCAGTAGCGGGAGTTAGGGTTTGGTTTTGATTTTTTAGTGGTAACTTGATTCTAAGCTCATAGAAAAACGGAAGCGTCATTGCTTCCGTTTTTATTAAACAAGTTCACCTAACTGTGATTACCAATCTGCATCTTCACCATAACGCAAATTAGTAATGGGGCAAGCAGAGAGAAGTTCCATACGCGCTTCTTCATGATCTGCATCTGGCGAGATAACCATTATTGAAAATTCAGTAGCGTCATGATTCCAAAACTCGATGCGAAACGCTTCATCACATCCACAGTTATCGATTAACTGCTCAAGCTTTTCATCGACCTCTTTGCCAAAGACTTCCATTTTATCCTGAAGACTAGCATCCGCAGCCCCATCAACCAAGGATTCGCAAATTTTTTCCCATAATTCAATATGGTCTTCAATAACATTGAAAGTAAGATAAGGCATAGAGCTAACCCAGTATTTCTGTACAGCTAAGTTTGGTGACTCCACAAGTTATGAAAATTTCCGATAAGACATCAATAACGGCCTTATCAGTACAGGCAAATGCTATTATATCTCTGCCACCGGCCTCAGCATCCTTACGTTTTTCAACAAAATAGTGTTCATCATATTTATATTCAGCTAACAGTTTTTTTGCTTTTTGGAGATCTACTCCAGTTATATTTTCGAGATGCTCGACAATAAATTCACTGTTCCTCATCAAATCACCTTCTATTTGATGAATTTCATCTTCCATTCCTTCTGGTATTTGGAAGCTTAATTCGAAGAGTTTTGACCGGCGTTTTACCCAGTGCCAGTTATCTATTAACTCTTTAGGTAATGCAGGCTCTTCCATTGACTCAAATCGATTAAAAAGATCATTAATTACCTCAAGTTTTTTATCGTTCACAGAAAAATAAACTGGAAAGGTGAAACGGGTGTAGACCAATCGCATTACATGTCGCATTAACTCACAAGCGCCAATCGTTCTATCGATACTATGTTTTATCTTCCTATCAAGATCATAGGCTGGTTTGGGGGGCACTTTGTGAGATAAATTTTGCTCAGGTTGATGATCAATCAATGAAAAATAATAATCTATTAAATCAGGTGCAAGATTCAAACTGCTTTCATAATTTGGATTATATATCCATCGTCTTAATTCTAGATTCAATGCTCTAAATAACATTTGAGGGTCTAGACTAAACGAGCGCAACTCGTCTTCTTGACCAACTAAAAATGGAAACCTCCGATCAGGCTCATACCTATCACCCAAATAATGATTAAATAAGGCCAATTTTTCTTGTTTGCTGATGCATTCAGAGTCCCGCAACAAAATATGTTGAAAAAAGGTGTTAACTTCTCGCTCAGTCCATGCTTCTGGAAAAAAATAATTTTCAGAAATAAAACGATGCCCCTCAATTGTCTGAAGCGGAAACAAATTGAAATATTGCGTAAAGTAAAAATCAGTTATTTTTTTAGGGGGTATTCCATACATGAAGTATGCATACACCTGCTCACACTGCTTTTTTGACTTTTCATCGCATTCGCATTCCTTTATCAGATCCCATTTTTTTTGGCGCTCTGCAAGCCACTCAGGATCCTTTGTTATCGATAAATCAATCACCCAATACCTCCATCAATTATTTATAGTGCATCTTCAGCTTCAAGCCAGCCTTGGTTTATGCCAGCACCACTCGCAACTCTGCCGGAGAAGTTACCAGCTCCCCTGTGGCAAGTGTTAATTAATGTTCACAAGCGTCAATTTATACACCCTCGCTGCACTTGCTCACCTATAATTCATCCCGACTATAAGCCCTGTTGGGCGATGAATAACCATAAATAGCTGTGAGCCAACCATGAATCAACCTTTGTTGAAAAAACGTCCACTTGGAACTCCTTTATCCCAGTATTTACTTGCTCCGCTTGTCGGGTCGCTGCTGTTGATCGGTGGTTGCTCAAAAGATGCGCCGCCAGCAGTAGAAGCTCCGCAAATGCAAGCCAGTTCAGCAGCTAGTAGCAGTGCGCTCGATATTACCCGCATCACGCCGGATGAGGCTAAACAAGCTGCACAGGCGATTGAGCAGCAGGTGCCGCTGACCTTGGCGGATGGCATTAAAGGCGAGCTTTGGGCTTCCGAGAAATTATTGGGCGATACGGTGGCCATCCATGTGGATGACAAAGGGCGGATTTGGGCGGGCATAACCCAGCGCAGCAACAACTCGGAATTTGATATTCGCGGCTATCCAGAGTGGGAGCATCCATCGATTGCCTTCTCAACCGTAGAAGATCGCCGTGCGTTTTTGCACGGTGAACTTGCGCCTGAAAAAAGTGCGCAGAATGAACGCATTCCCGACCGCAATAAAGACGGCAGTAACGACTGGCGTGACCTCGCGGTGATGACCGAAAAAGTAATTCGCCTTGAAGATACCCAAGGCAGCGGGAAAGCGGATTTTGCGCAAACGGCAGTGAATGATTTCCACACCGAAGTAACCGATGTAATCGGCGGTATGTTTTATAACGATCAAAGCGAAGAATTATTTGTAAACGTCGCGCCTGATTTTTGGAAATTAAAAGATACCGATGACGATGGTGCTATGGACACCAAAGAGTCACTTGCTCACGGCTTTGGTGTGCATATTGGTTTTAGCGGCCACGGACTTTCCGGCGCTATGCTCGGCCCCGATGGCATGATGTATTACAGCATGGGCGATGTAGGCACCAACATTACCGACAGCACCGGTAAAAATTGGAATTACTCCAACCAAGGCGTGATTGTTCGCAGCGAACCCGATGGCAGTAACTTTGAAGTGTTTGCCGCTGGCCTGCGCAATATTTATGAATTTTCATTTGATAAATACGGCAACTTTATCAGCGTTGATAACGATGGCGATCACATCGGCGAATACGAACGCGTTGTGCATTTAATTGATGGTTCAGACACCGGCTGGCGAATCAATTGGCAACTCGGGAAATACAAAGACCCTAAAAATAATTCCTACAAAGTTTGGATGGATGAGGATTATTACAAGCCGCAATTTAAAGGCCAAGCCGCGCATATTTTGCCGCCGGTTGCGCCCTATCACGCTGGACCTGCGGGTATGACTTACAACCCCGGCACTGCGTTAAGCGATAAATGGCAAGACCATTTCTTTGTTGTAGAGTTTGTCGGCTCAGCAACGCGCGCAGGTGTAAATGCATTTACGCTTAAACCTAAAGGCGCAAGCTTTGAATTAGAAACTGATCAAAATGTTTTCCGCGGCGTATTGCCTACCGGTTTGGATTTCGGCCCCGACGGGGCACTTTATTTGAGCGACTGGATTGAAGGCTGGGGTTTAAAACAAAAAGGCCGTGTATGGAAATTGGATACACCGGAAACTGCGGGCAACGCCATCCGCACAGAAACCAAAAATCTGCTTGCTAGCGATTTACGCAAAGAGCCAACTGAAAAATTAGTCGAGTTGTTAAATCACGTCGATATGCGTGTACGCCAAAAAGCGCAGTTTGCTTTAGTGGAAAATCAACAACTACAACCACTGCAAAACGCAGCGATTTCATCCACCAATCAATTTGCTCGCATACACGCCATTTGGGGCCTGGGGCAAATCCTGCGCAAAAATCCTGCAGAGCGCGCAGTATTAATTAATTTGCTGCAAGACACCGATGGTGAAATTCGCGCGCAAGCTGCCAAAGTGTTGGGCGATGCAATGCACTTTGATGCGGCGTTTGTAAAAGACGTCAGCGAGAAATTAATCCCGTTGCTTGCGGATAAAAACCCGCGTGTACAACTCTACGCTGCCCAAGCCTTGGGGCGTATGCATGCAGAAACCGCGGTTGAACCTCTAATTGCGATGGTAGAAGCTAACAATGAACAGGATATTTACCTGCGTCAGGCTGGCGCAATTGCACTGGCTCGCATCGGCAACCAGGATGCATTAGGCAAACTTGCAACGCATCCATCAGAAGCGGTACGTATTGCTGCTGTAGTTGCATTGAAGCGATTACAAAGCCCTGCCCTCGCCTTATTCTTAAATGATAAAAGTGAATTTGTTGTCACCAACGCAGCACGCGCAATTGGCGATGACGCACTGGTGGCAGATGCACTCCCCGCACTGGCAAAACTTATCGAGCATCCACGCTTTACTAATGAGCCACTGTTGCGCCGCGCTATTAATGCAAACGTTTATGCCGGTGGCGACACAGCAGAAAATGCAAAACGTTTAATCCAATTTGCCCAGCAAAAAGCCATTGCGGGAACACTGCGTGCCGAGGCGATTCAAGCGGTATCGGTATGGCCAAGCGTGTCCAATTACGATCGTGTTACTGGTATGTATCGCGGGCCACTTGCGCATCCACAACAAGAGGCAATCGCCGCTTTTGTGAACGGCTACCCGGCTTTATTAAAAGATCAAGACAAAAATGTGCGCGAAGCAACTGTACTGGCACTGGGTGAGTTAAATATTCAAGATGCAAACAACACACTGGTTGAGCTACTGAAAAAAGACAACTCAGCGGCCGTGCGCATCGCCGCTTTACATACCCTGAAAAAATTCAACGTCGCTAACATCGGCGATTTGGTTTTTATCGCACTAAAAGATAAAAGCCAGTCAGTGCGTATGGCTGCATTGGCGCTCGTGCCGGACTTAAGTTTGCCGGCAACCCAGGTAGTCGAGATGCACAGCGTGCTGTTAAAAAATGGCACCACCGGCGAACAACAAGCAGCCCTGCTCTCTCTTGCCAATGTAAAAGCACCTGAAGCGGAAGCGGTATTTTCAGAGCAAATGGGGCTGTTATTGGAAGGAAAAATTGCACCGGAAGTTCAGCTGGAATTAATTACCGCAGTTGAAAAAATCGACAAGCCGGAGTTTAAACAGTTGCTCGCCGACTACGAAGCGAAAAAAGATAAAAACAATCCGTTGGATGTGTATCGCGAATCGATTTACGGTGGCGATGCAGAAAAAGGCGTAGCCCTGTTTCGTTACAGCAACTCAACCCAATGTGTACGCTGCCATATGGTGGGCACGCGTGGGAACAAAGTGGGCCCGGATTTAACCACCATCGCCACACGCATAGCGCCAGAACAAATGCTGGAAGCACTGGTTGCACCAGCGGCACGAATCGCGCCGGGCTTTGGCCGAGTCACGGTGGTGAAGAAAAATGGTGAACGAATCGAAGGCTCATTTGATGCCGAATCCAAAAATGATGTGACTATTACTGCTACCGCAGGAACACAAACCATCGCGCGCAGCGAAATAGAAAAGCTGGAATTTGGCGGGATCTCACCTATGCCGCCGATGGGCCTGGGTTTAACCAAAGCAGAATTACGTGATTTGGTAGCCTATCTCGCCACACTCAAAGAGGAAGTGCACGAGGGGCATTAATTTCAAAGCAGTAAATCCAAATCATTTAATCAACAATAGTAGCGCGGTAACTTACGGCAAAAAGACCTTAGGCGAGGTCTTTTTGCTTTAGTAAGTGTGAGTAATGTTTTACTATTTTGATTCGTTAAACGCCGCCCTCTCGCCGTGAACCACACCATGCAAGAATTTTATAACAAAGCACTTGTGAGCTTTTTGTGTTTGCTAGTCGCGAGCGCCCTGTTTGCCTACCTGTGTGTGGATAAAACCTTTCTGCGCGTTTCGTTGTTACCCAATCCTGAACAACAATTTCAGTGGCACTCGGAACCTCATGTCGATACTTATGAAGGTGGCAACTCTACCTTGTCACTTAGCGACGATGTCTTCAGCCTGAATTTTAATTTCACCATCAGGCAACAAGCACAATATCCCTTTGCCGCAGTCAATATGGTGTTTGGCAAACAAGGAGCAAGCACCACTTTTACCAACTTAAGTGCATTCGATACCATTTCGTTCAATACCAAATGCTCCCGGGCGAACACCCTCACGTTCACCATGCTTACTTTCGATGAACAAGTGTCAAAGTTGGAAGATCATTTGAGTTATCGCGCACCCGCTACGTTTTTTGCTTGCACGCCACAATGGCAGACGGTTGAAGTAGATTTGACCCGTTTGGAAAGCCCGCAGTGGTGGTTCGATATGTTCAAAGTCGATTTATCGCGCAAGGCGTACACACTTAACAAGGTCGCAAAAATAAATATTGGCAGCAGCCCGCAAAGCCCCAAAGACGTCGAAACCAATGTCCAACTGAGCGAGATAACGCTGATCGGCCACAACTGGTTTTATCTTTACCTGTTGGGCATATCCCTGTTCGTCGTCTGGGGCGGTTATGGCTTATGGCTGTTCCGGCAACATACCCGCGCGTTAGTCAATGAATTGCAAAACAAAATCCAACGTGATCGCCCGTTAGTTGCCTATCAACAAATTTCCGTTGAGCCACTCAGGGACAAAGATCGCAGCAGTATCTTGCACTTCATGGCCACGCAATACGCCAACGCCGATTTAAATCTGGAAGCTATGGCCAGTGAGATTGGCGTCAGCCGGACAAAAATAAATGACATCCTGAAATCCGAACTGGGTTTTACCTTTACCGGTTATCTGAATAAGCTGCGCCTGACCGAAGCAGCGCGCTTGTTGGCCCAAGTGGACGAGGCGAACATCGCCGAGATCGCCTACTCGGTAGGTTATAAAAACGTTTCCTACTTCAACAAATTATTCAAAGAAGAATACCGCTGTACACCAAAAACCTACAAAAGCTTGTGCGATAAAACCGCCAGTAGCGACCTCCAATAATTCCACTCACTTCAACTTAACGTAAAAAAACTACCACTATTTGCAAAGTGGTAATGTTTTTCGCACAAGCATTAACCATTAACTCCCATTTTAAGCAAAATCATCCTCGCTAGACCGCGAGCTATTTCGCTTGGAGCTCTCCATTCCATCTCTTTTACAGAGTCGAGATGCGCTGGCTTTTCATCACGCAACGGCTCTAAAAATAAAAATGTTCTAACAATAAAAACATCAATATTCTGAGGTCACTATGAAGCTAAGCAGCGCGCTCGTGCTATCCACCTGTTTTGCCACTCTATTGGGGTGCGGCGGTGGAAGCGGCGGCTCCACACCTCCAACAGCTAGCTCAGCAACACCAGCCTCCATTAGCGCCAGTTCATCAATCGTTGCATCCAGTTCAGAAACTGCATCGGTTGTATCGAGCGCCGCGCTTTCATCATCCAGCGCGCCAGCGGGGTTGTACCCAAGCTATAACCTTAACCCGCTACCGGCAGACAACACTGGTATGACCAGTACCGCAGTGCAAATCGCCAGCCACATCAAATTAGGTTTTAACTTTGGCAATACCATGGAAGCTATTGGCAGTGAGACTGCGTGGGGCAATCCTTTAATCACCACAGCACAAATGAAAATGGTGAAAGATGCGGGCTTTGATGCGATTCGCCTGCCTGTTTCCTGGGATCAATATGCCAATCAGGAAACGGCTGCAATCAGCGCTGAATGGCTCAATCGCGTAAAACAAGTGGTGCAGTACGCAGTGGATAACGATTTATATGTGATCGTGAATATCCACTGGGACGGCGGTTGGTTGGAAAACGACATCACCCCCGCTAAGCGCGAAGCCGTGAACGCCAAACAAAAGGCTTTTTGGGAACAGATCGCTACCCAATTGCGCGATTTCGACGAGCGGGTGTTATTTGCGAGTGCGAATGAACCCGATGTTGAAGATGGAGTACAAATGGCTCAACTGGATTCTTACCATCAAACCTTTGTGAATGCCGTTCGCGCAACCGGAGGCAAAAATGCCAACCGCGTGTTGGTATTACAAGGCCCGGTAACCGACATCGAAAAAACCGATGCGCTCTGGAACGGAATGCCCAACGACAGTGTTGCCAATAAACTGATGGCGGAAGTGCATTTCTACACACCCTTCAACTTCACCCTGATGACCAAAGATGAAAACTGGGGCAAACAAGCTTACTACTGGGGCAATGGCTTTCACTCAACTACGGATACCGAGCGAAATTCCACATGGGGTGAAGAGGCTCTGGTAGACCAATTATTTACCGCTATGAAAACCAAATTTGTCGATCGCGGCATCCCGGTCGTACTTGGTGAATTTAGCGCGATGCGTCGCGACAATCTCACTGGCGATAATTTGGCTTTGCATCTCGCATCACGCGCCCATTATTTCCGCTATGTCACTGAACGCGCACGCACCACCGGCCTGCTGCCTTTTGTGTGGGACACCGGCAGTTTGTTCAATCGCAATGCACTCGCGGTAAGCGATCAACAAGTATTGGACGCACTGTTGCAAGGCGCGGGTAAAACACAGGCAATTAAATAACCCAAGGACAAACCTGAGAAAAATCAGCGAGGAAAATCACTATGAATAGTTCGCAAAATAACCTTTCGCCAACACCTAAAGAAAATTATCAGCACAGCCAGGATAATTTAATCAGCAATCTGATTGGGGGTACAAACATCAAACCGTTCGTTTCACTCAAGTACCTTACCAATTCAACGACTGCATTTGCATCAGGCTCCGCAATTATTACTTATGTAGTATCCGGCGAAGCCATCTATTCCGACTCAACAGGGAAAAGCGGCACACTGAAAAAAAATGAATGGTCATGGATACTTGCCGGTTCAGGTATAGGCTATTCCCTCACTCCCAAGACACCGGATTACCTTGCGATAGAAATGTGCATTGCATTATCACCCGCATTGGAAAACGCTGCGCCCCAAAGTGCTTATCAGGCAGCAACTACAAGGACGCAAAAAAATCCGGTTGAAGTATTAATGGGCTGGAATGGAAATAATCGCGGTGAATTCGCGTATCCATCGCTGATTAATTATTTTGTTATTCACCTAAAAGCTCAGCAACAATGGACATTCGAGCTGCCACTAAATCATCAGTTTTCGTGGGCTGCCATTGTTAGTGGGCATGTTCAAACAGCCGAAGGAAAAAACCTTCACAATCACGCAGCCCTTCTCGATCAGTCATCGAGGAAAACAGTACTTCATGCGTTGTCCGATTCCACACTCATATTGGGCTCATCTCCCGAGTTTGGTTATGACTTGGTATTTCATAACAACTCGGTTCACACATCACCTGAAGCCTTGCTTCTGGGATTAAAGGGAATCGCAACGGCAGAAAAAAACTTCACACCAGCATAAAAACCGATGAAAATCCTTTAATGACTCCCTTATGAGTCAAGTTGGCCACAACGATAACGACAACAATCACTACCAATATAAACCATGAAAATTAAATCTCTCTTCCATTTCGCCTTCTGGTGCTGTGTATTAATTCCTTTGCTGACTCATGCACAAGAACGCAGCATCAAGATTGATGTAAACGACGTCCAAGGGCCGCTCAACACCGCATTTAATTTGAGTGTGGGCGCGGGGCGTGCTAATGAAGGCCTGCGTGCTGATTGGCAACAGCAATTAGCAGAAATTAAGCGCGATGCAGGATTTCGCTACATTCGCATGCACGGTTTGCTGACCGATGACATGGGTGTTTATAAAATCGATGCTCAAGGCAAAGAGCACTACAACTTTCAATACGTAGATGCGCTTTACGACTACATTCTAAGCATTGATATGAAGCCCTTTGTGGAGTTGGGTTTTATGCCATCGGCACTCGCAAGCGGGGATAAAACTATTTTTTGGTGGCGAGGTAATGTCACACCACCACACAGTTATGAAAAATGGGAAACATTAATTAAAAAACTGACTGAGCACTGGACGCAACGCTATGGCGCTGAAGAAGTGGCCAGCTGGTATTTTGAAGTCTGGAATGAACCCAACCTTAATGGTTTTTGGGCAGGCACCCAAGCGGATTACTTTAAACTATATGCTCATAGCGCACGTGCGATTAAAAGCGTAAATCCTAGTTATAAAGTGGGTGGCCCCGCCACTGCCGGGGCGGCATGGATTCCAGAAATGATTGCCTATTGCGTAGAAAATAAAGTGCCGCTCGATTTCGTAAGCACTCATGCTTATGGTGTTAATCAAGGTTTTCTCGACGAATTTGGCAGCACAGGAACTGTCTTATCCAAAGATGAACTCGCAGTTGCGCGCGATGTGTTAAAAAATCGCGCTGAAATTTCCGCATCTGCCTTGCCTAATCTGGAGTTGCATTACACCGAGTGGAGTTCATCCTATACACCGGCCGATCCGACACACGATTCCTATCATCAAGCTGCATATATTTTGCAAAAGTTAAAGCAGGCTGGTTCTGCTGCTCAATCTATGTCTTATTGGGTATTTACCGATATCTTTGAAGAGCCGGGCCCTCGCTTTGAGGCATTTCATGGTGGTTTCGGTTTAATGAACACTCAGGGAATTAAAAAGCCCGCCTACTTTGCTTATGAATTTTTGAATCGCCTGTCTCCGCATGAATTACAAAATAGCGATGCACAATCGATTGCGACAACCAACAGCAAAGATCAAGTAGAATTGCTGCTATGGGATTCAACTCGTACGTTGCCTGATGGCATCAATAACCAACAGTACTACATCAAAGACTTACCAGCAGCCAACAAAGGCAACGTAAATATTCAGTTAACCGGTTTAAAGAAAGGAAAATATTCACTCGCCATTTCCCAAGTAGGCTATAAACAGAACGATGCTTTCACCGCCTATATTGGCATGGGTTCACCAACTCAATTAAGTAGAGCACAGGTGGCAGAATTAAAAACAAAGGCTACTGGTAAGCCCTCACAGGAAAAAATGATAAAAATCGCAAAAGACGGAAAGTTCACACTGGAATTACCGCTACGCGAAAACGATGTGTATTTACTTGAGTTGATTCGCCGTTAAATGGCAACTAAGGGTTTACTTATGTTTGATAAAACTCGCAGACAATTATTCAAAGCCTGTGTCACAGTTGCGGCTGTATCACCTTTGGGATTTATAGGTCGCACTCAAGCAGCCGAAGCAAAACCAACCACAGATATAAACAATTGTGTCCCCGCCAACCAACTGCAATGGGCGCGCGGTATTGAAGGTCAGAGGAAAGCTGATCTTGGCAATGGGACTTTTTTAAATCCGATTATTGCAGGCGATCACCCTGACCCGACTGTATTGAAAGACGGCGATGATTATTACATGACATTTTCGTCATTTAATTCTTACCCGGGTATTGTGATTTGGCATTCAAAAGATTTGGTGAATTGGGCTCCCATCGGCCCTGCCCTGCAAAAAAATATTGGCACTGTTTGGGCACTGGATTTATGCAAACACAACAATCGCTATTACATCTATATTCCCGCTGCACCTGAAGGAAAATCTTGGGGCACTTATGTAATTTGGGCCGATGATATTCGCGGCCCTTGGAGCGACCCAATCGATTTAAAAATCGATGGCTGTATCGACCCAGGTCATGCAGTCGGTGAAGACGGCAAACGCTATTTATTTGTAAATGGGATCCGCAAAATTCGCCTGCGCGATGATGGTTTGGCTACTGATGGACAAGTTGAGCCGGCCTATAGCCCTTGGCGCTATCCAGATGATTGGGTCGTCGAAAATTTTGCACCTGAAGGGCCAAAATTATTGCGTCGCGGCGAATGGTTTTATTTAGTAACTGCTGTCGGTGGAACCGCGGGCCCGGTGACTGGCCATATGGTTATCGCAGCGCGTTCGCGCTCAATTCACGGCCCATGGGAACATTGTCCACATAACCCACTGGTACGCACACAGTCGGAAGCTGAACCTTGGTGGTCACGTGGCCACGCCACATTAATTGAAGGCCCTTCTGTCAAAGGAAAAGACAGTGAAGGAAAAAGTAGCGACTGGTGGATGATTTATCACGCCTACGAAAACGGTTTTAGAACCCTGGGGCGGCAAACCATTTTAGAGCCAATTGAATGGACAGATGATGGTTGGTTCCGCGCAAAAGGCGGCGACCTTTCCCGCCCATTGCCCAAGCCTCAACCGAACTCACGCGGCGATTCCGGTATGCCGTTATCAGATGATTTTTCAAAAAATAAAATCGGTATTCAATGGAATTTTCACAACCCCGGCGCGCAAGAAATCAAACGAATTCACTACGCCAAAAATAGCCTGGAGCTCATGGGTGCAGGGAGTTCACCTGCTGATTCATCGCCACTCACTTGCGGTGTAGGTGATCGCGCCTATCAGATAGAAGTTAGCTTAACTCTTCAAGGCGATGCAGAAGCGGGCTTGTTACTGTTCTACAATCACAAAGCATTTGTTGGTTTAGGTTTTACACCAGAAACCATCAAAACATTTCAGTACGCTGAAGAGCACAGCTGGGCCAGAGTGCCGATCAAGACGCGCCAATTACGCCTGCGTTTGATCAATGACAATCAAGTAATCACTTATCAATATTCGCAAGACGACGGAAAAACCTGGGCAACCCACGGCACACGCATGGAGGTTTCCGGTATCAACCATAATGTTTTTGGCGGGTTCCTGAGTTTAAAAGTTGCCCTCTATTGCACGGGCAAAGGGAAGGTACAAGTACGTGATTTTCAATATCGCGCCTTAGTAAACTAATTAACAATTGACGAGAAACACTATGCCCAGATTGTCGCGTCGAGAATTTTTAAATCAGTCATTGTTAGTTGCTGGAGCTTGCGCCACTTCTGCTCATGCAGCGCTACCAGCAACAAGTGGATTAAAGCTCAAAGCCAATACTAAATTAAAATTGCTCCCCTATGCCCAAATACAATTGGCTAGTAGCAAGCTTCATGAACAATTTCAGTATCAGCACCAATTATTTATGGGACTTAATAATGATAAATTATTAAAACCCTTTAGGTCGCGCGCAGGGCAACCTGCTCCGGGTGAAGATATGGGAGGTTGGTACGACGACTCACGCGATTTTCATATAGACCCAACCGACTGGAGCACAGCCAACTGGCATGGCTATATTCCCGGGCATAGTTTCGGCCAATACGTTTCTGGGCTAGCGCGCAGTTTTGCGATCACTAACGACGCCAATACCGCCAAAAAAGTTAAAGAGTTAGTTGAATTATATATTCCAACCATCTCCAAGAAATTTTTTGAAGACTATTACCTGCCCGCCTACACCTACGACAAATTAGCAATTGGTCTTATCGATGCGTATCAATATGTGGGCGTCACTGAAGCAAAAAGCGCACTGGAAAAATTAACTGATGCAGTACTGCCGTTTCTGCCAGAAAAATCCTTAACGCGAGAAGAACGCCGGGCACGCCCATATACACAAGAAGCCGAAATTTGGGATGAACCTTACACATTGCCAGAAAATTTATTTTTAGCCTGGCAACTGGGCATGGGCGAACAATATAAAGAACTCGCCTTGCGCTACATGCAAAATGACGCGCTGTTTGATCCATTGGCCAAAGGCATTAGCCCGTTAAAAGGTAAACATGCTTACAGCCATGTCAATGCATTGAACTCTGCGATTCAGGCTTACTACGCAACCGGCGAGCAAAAATATTTACTCGCCGCAAAAAACGGTTTTGATTTTGTTGTTCAGCAGTCTTATGCCACCGGCGGCTGGGGGCCAAATGAAGAATTGCTTGCAGCGGACGACAATGAAACTCTTTTTAATTCGCTAACCGATACACACCGTTCATTTGAAACACCTTGCGGTGTTTACGGCCATTTCAAAATTGCGCGCAGTCTGCTGCAAATCACCAAGCAAAGCAGCTATGGCGATAGTATGGAGCGCGTGCTTTACAACACGATTTTAGGAGCCAAACCCACACTCCCCGATGGCAGCACGTTTTACTACTCCGATTACAGCCACAACGCGAGCAAGTTTTATCGGGGCGAACAATGGCCCTGCTGCTCAGGCACCTTTATTCAGCTCGTAGCCGATTATGGAATCAGTGCGTATCTGCAAGATGAAAAAGGCGTGTTTGTTAATCTCTATATTCCATCACACGTTGACCTGAACATTGCAACGCAAAAAGTCGCAATTAAACAAACCACTCAATACCCAATGAACAACACCAGCCAATTTGAAATCAGCACTGCAAAGCCCGTCGCTTTCAGCATGCATTTACGCATACCGGCTTGGGCAGGTGCAGCCACAAGAGTGTTGATCAATGGAAAAAAGAGCAGCGCAACTATAGTGTCAGGCAGATTTTTAGAATTAAGTCAGGTATGGAAGCAAGGCGACAAAGTGGAAATCGAATTTGATATGGGCCTGCGATTGGAGCCGTTAAACCACAAACACTCGGAACTAGTCGCCCTGCTCCACGGCCCATTAGTGTTGTTCCCAATTATCACACCCGACAACCCGGAAAATGCTGAGTACACCAGCAAACAACTTTTGGAAGCAAAACAAAACACAGCACAGGAATGGCGCTTATCGATAGCAGGAAGGACGACAATGTTTAAGCCGTTTATGCATATTACAGATGAAAAGTACCGGCTGTATAACAAGCTAACTGCTGCGTAAACAGTTGCGCTCTATTGCGCAGGCGACAGTAAGGTACGGCTGCGCGATTTAATATATCGCGCATTTTCATAAAAGCGACCATCGCGATAAACGACGGTCAGCTTTTCATTTTTTGATTAAACACTCGGCGGATCTGTCTCGCGAAGATACTCACGATGCCCCGCCAGTTTCCCTTCAAAATGCGTTAGAGCCTCTTCAATGTCCTCGGATTCGGAATTGATTACAGCATTATCAGGTTCGCCGCTTGGTAATGTGGTAGGAATGTCGGCTTTCATGAGCAAATCTATTGCGTCGCCGACAACCAAGATTGGTTTACAATGACGATATTGTTGGCGCAGGAAATCCAACGCCTGCGCATCACCTAAAAGCTTGGTAACACCGGATTCGCCACCGGGAATGGCTACACCGTCGTACAGCGCCGATGGCCCTGCCTCCAATGAAATATCGACATTAATTGCTTCACCGGATTCGCCGGTAACGACGCCCAAACGGCTTGATACAAAGCGCGGCACCGCTCCCTTATTGAGCAAGGCGGTGTAAATAGACCGCGCCGTGACGGTGTCTGCGCCCTGTGCCAATAAAATTGCAACCTGGCGTGTTTTAATCCCTGTCTGCCCAGGATAAGAAAGCAACGATAAGGCAGGTGAAGGCGCATATTTGTGCATAGGTAACGTGCTTGCGAGTGGCAATGGCGGCGGCAGTTCCAGCCCCAAACCTTGCGCGACGTTTTCTGCTAAAACGCTATCTATATTAGCGAGCAATGCCAGCACACGCTGACGAATTCCTACTATTTGCAAGCGCGATAACTCGAACCGAAATGCGGCAGTAATGTGAGCTTGTTCCGCCGCCGATTGACTCTGCCAGAATAAACGCGCTTGCGAATAATGATCGGCAAAGAGAACGGGATTACCGCGTACCTTATCCTCGGTAAGATGTTCGGGAAAACTGCGAAAGCCCGTCATACCCGCTTGGAATGGACACCCACCACCTAATGAATTTGGTTCGTAGTTCACGCGCCCCCGGTGAATGGCTTGTCGATGCATTCCGTCTCTCTGGTTGTTATGCACCTGCGCGATTGAGGCGTTGATCGGAATCTCGTGGAAGTTTGGGCCACCCAGCCGCGTTAATTGCGTATCAACATAGGAGTGTATTCTGCCTTGCAATAAAGGATCGTTACTGAAATCGATACCCGGAATAATGTGAGCTACACAAAATGCAATTTGTTCGGTCTCAGCAAAAAAATTATCCGGGTTGCGATTCAACACCAGTTTTCCAACCGGAGTAATAGGAACCAATTCTTCGGGGACAATTTTAGTCGGATCTAAAATGTCGAACGGAAAATTATTGGCTTCCTCTTCGGTAAATGTTTGGAGGCCTAATTCCCATTCTGGAAACGCACCGGCCTCGATCGCCTCCCATAAATCGCGGCGATGAAAATCGGCATCCGCACCGCTAATTTTTACCGCCTCATCCCACACCAGCGAATGCGTACCGGCAACTGGCGTCCAATGAAATTTACAGAATACCGCTTCGCCCTCTTCATTCACCAGGCGAAAGGTGTGCACCCCAAAACCTTGCATCATGCGGTAAGAGCGCGGAATCGCCCGATCAGACATTTGCCACAGCAGCATATGCGCTGACTCAGGCATTAATGATACAAAATCCCAGTAAGTGTCATGCGCACTGGAAGCTTGCGGCATAGCATGGTGTGGTTCAGGTTTTACCGCGTGCACCAGATCAGGAAATTTCATCGCATCCTGAATAAAAAATACGGGGATATTGTTGCCTACCAAATCCCAATTGCCATCCTCTGTATAAAACTTTACTGCAAACCCGCGCACATCGCGTGCCGTATCAGCCGAGCCTCGTTCACCAGCGACAGTAGAAAAGCGTACAAACACCGGTGTCCGTTTACCCGCCTCACGAAACGGTGCAGCCACGGTAATATCTGCGAGATCTTTATACGCCTCGAAATAACCGTGCGCACCTGAGCCCCGGGCATGTACGACTCGCTCTGGAATTCGCTCATGATCAAAATGCGTGATCTTTTCTCGCAAAATAAAATCTTCAAGCAGCGTAGGTCCACGCAATCCCAACTTTAGCGAGTGTTGATTATTAGCAATCGGCACACCTTGATTAGTTGTTAATGGCTGATTGCTACTATCTACGCGAACGCGATCAAGCGAGTCTATTGTTGCGTTCATACTTTCATACACTTCTCCGTCGCCGACCTTTTCTGAGGTAATGGATTCTGTTGAAGTACTGGCCACCGATTCAAGTGAAGGTGGCTCCTGCGTGAACCCCATCGTTGGGCACCGCGCTGCCTCGCCGTACTCACTTTCTTTATTAGGATTGAATGTAATTTGTTGTGCAAGCTCCTGCTGACCAGCAGCATGTTTTAACAGCGCATCAGAAACTTCCGTTTCCACACCCACGGTTTCGGGTGCATTCGTTGACGATGGCCCCGATACACTGGTTAATATTCCCGCTGGGCCTGTGGTAGGTTTGCTCGTTTTCTTTGTCATTATCTACTCCTTGGAAAAGACGGTTGCTTTAAAGGGTCGAATGAGATCACGATTGTTAACGCCTAAGGCAAATGTGCCCCACCCGTTACGCCGATTGTCTCCGCCGTTATGTAACTCGATTCTTGTGATGCAAGGAAAACAAATGCAGGAGCGACTTCGGCTGGCTGGCCTGGTCTTCCCATCGGCACATGTTCACCAAAATGTTTAAGCTTCTCATCAGATTGCCCACCACTTAATTGCAATGGAGTCCACACCGGGCCCGGTGCAACAGCATTAACCCTGATCCCTTTATTGATCAGCATCTTTGCCAATCCTTTCGTGAAAGCGGTGATAGCACCTTTACTCGATGCGTAAGCTAATAAACCTGGCGATGGCTGGTAAGACTGTATTGAGGTGGTATTAATAATACTGGCGCCTGCTGGCATATGCGGCACCGCCGCCTTGGTTATCCAAAACATGGCGAATACATTGGTTGCATAAATTTCTTGAAATTCATCCGATGGGATATCGCAAAGCTCTTCAACATATTGTTGTTTTGCAGCGTTATTAACCAGAATATCAATCGAGCCCAAATGCTCCGCGGCCTCCTTCACTAATCTTTCACAAAAGCTTTTATCGGTAATATCTCCGGGAATACAAATTCCTTTGCATCCCTCATCTTTAATTAGCCGCAATGTTTCCGTTGCATCGACCTCTTCACTGGGCAGATGGGTGATTACGACATCTGCTCCTTCCCGTGCAAACGCAATGGCGACTGCCCGACCAATACCGGAATCAGCTCCGGTAATTAATGCCTTCCGGCCTTCAAGACGGTGCGAGCCTCGATAGGTATTTTCGCCGTGATCTGCTTGCGGCTTTAATAAACTATCAAGAGCTGGCTCAGGCTGGGATGGATCTGGCTTAGCGTGAGGCAGAGAGTATTGGAAGCGAGGGTCTTGCATGGTGTATTGGTCATTTTTACTCATCACAAATCTCCTGAATATTGCTGTCAATAAATGTAGTAATACGAATTTTCTCGTTCGCTTACGTTAACTGGCACTAATCTGAGAACAACGATTTGTAAATTTCGTTACAAAAAAAGATTTGAAAACCATCAACAATAGTGTTGTAGCAAGAACGATTCCAAATAAGAAATTGGTTTAAATACTGTAAAAAATTCAAATAAATTCATTTTTATTTGTAAGAGAAGTCATTAAGTGGGAAACAATTGCGGCCTCGCCTGCCAAAATGCCGATAACAGTGCCAATACAACATATGGTACTCATATTGCAAACGTCAGATTAATCATCCTGTTTGTTCTGACTTTCAGTTCAGATGCAGTGACGGAGCATATTTTTTAGTTTTTTTGTAATTTATTTAAAAATAGTTTCCAACCGTGACTTTTAACCGTGTGACAATGGAGAAATATTATGACTAATGCAGCCAAAAAAATTATCCCACTTGCAGGAAAAGCTCAGGAAGCCACAAGACTTTTGAGAGCCGACCATAAATTGGTAAATGAATTGTTCGACCAATTCGAAGCAGCCCGCTCTTCGGCCAAAAAAGAAGAGCTTGCGAAAGAAATCTGCCATGAGCTGACTATTCATGCCCAAATCGAGGAAGAAATATTCTATCCAGCAATTGAAAAAGTGCTGAAAGATAAAACCTTGGTGCCTGAAGCCAAAGTTGAACATGAGACACTGAAGTTTCTTATCGCACAAATTGAAAGCCAATCGCCAGGCTCAGAGCTGTACGATGCAAAAGTAAAAGTATTATCCGAATACGTAAAACATCACGTAAAAGAAGAGCACAACGAAATTTTCCCCAAGGTAAAAGAAAGCAAATTGGATTTGATTGAATTAGGGGAGCAGCTAGCGGCGAGAAAAGAAGAGCTGAAGGCAGCATCAGCATAAGAACTGGTGCCCCCGCAGTAAATACTTCCTGTAGATGCTGGCAATAGTTAAAAGGGGCGAAAGCCCCGCACTCCTCGTTTGTATCGCCTCCGAGAATCTGAGGACGACCAACGCCAGACAGCCAACATCACAAAAGACAGTGGGAATATCGCAGGCCAGTATAATCAGCCTCTATCTTCATTCATGGGTTTTTCTCCAACCCATATAAGCATATGTGTTTGAAAATCCCTTCTATAGATTGCTTTAGCGAGCTCATCTCTGTATAAACAACAAAATAGCGGTATAAAACAAGCACGATAGCGAAAATCATCGCTCTAACCTCATCAAGAGCTCTATGCTGCCTAACAAATCTACGCTGCAAGAGTTTTATCTCTAGTCATTAAGCCACAGCAAAACGGTAATATTAGAGTCATTCTATGGGAATCAAAGAGCGCAATAACGTCCGAATTACAGGCAAAGGGAAAACCACCATTGTCTTCGCGCACGGATTTGGCTGCGACCAAAACATGTGGCGATTTCTCGTTCCATCATTTCAAGATCGTTTCACCATTGTCCTATTCGATTTGGTGGGTAGCGGCAACTCAGATCTGTCAGAGTATGACTTTGAGAAATACAGTTCACTTGAAGGTTATACAAATGACCTAATTGAAATAGTGGATGCAGTTACGGACGAGCCCGTTATTTTCATTGGGCACTCCGTCAGCGCCATTATTGGCCTCCTTGCTACGGTAAAAGCACCGGAAAAATTCAAATGCCAGATAATGATTGGCCCCTCACCCTGCTACGTTAATGATGGCGAGTACATAGGCGGTTTTTCAAGAGCCGATGTAGAAGAGCTGTGCGATACCATCGACGCTAACTATTTAGGCTGGTCGAGCAACATGGCCCCTGCCATTATGGGAACACCCGAGCGACCAGAACTTGGTGTTGAATTAACAAATAGCTTTTGCAGAACTGATCCGGCAATAGCTAAACATTTTGCACGGGTTACCTTTCTATCTGACCATCGAGACGCTTTGTCAAAATCCAGGACGCCGACATTAATTCTGCAATGCAGCGATGATTTCATCGCACCACTCACTGTTGGCGATTACATGCAAAAGAACATGCCAAATGCGGAGCTTTACATTATTAAGAATGTCGGCCATTGCCCGCACCTTAGCTCTCCTGAGGCAAGTACCGAAGCTATCGAAAACTATTTAAAAAATTATTATTGAAATATTTTATGGCCCCACTTCCCGATCTCCCATCGTCATTTGAATATGCTGCATGTGGCCTTGTCACAGCGGATGAAAATGGCTTGATTCGCCGCGTGAATGCCACACTGCTCAACTGGCTGGGGTTTTCTTCAGATGAATTGATTGGGATAAAAAAAATACAAGAGCTGTTAACGATTGGTGGGCGATTTTTTCATCATACCCATTTGGCGCCCTTACTACAGTTACAAGGCTCCGTGGCCGAAATACAGATGGATTTGGTTTGCCGCGATGGCAAAACACTGCCCATGCTCATTAACGTCGTCCGACAAAAATGCGGCGCGGAAAGTTATGACCAATTAGCATTTTTTGTGGCGACCGATAGAAAGAATTTTGAGCGAGAGCTAATTTCAGCTCGAAAAGAGCTGCATGAACTGAATGAACAGTTGTCAATTGCAGACCGCCGCAAAGATGAATTTCTGGCAACACTGGCCCACGAACTTCGTAACCCGCTTGCACCAATGCGTAATGTGTTGGAAATAATGCGACAGAAAGAAGAGCGCGATCCGTTTATACACTGGTCTCGCGAGATGATCGAGAGACACGTGCTACAAATGACCCATCTAGTGGACGACTTGATGGAGTCGACGCGCATATCTCAAGGTCGGTTAGAGCTTCGAAAACAACGACTAAATATTCTTGTCATTATCCAAAGCGCTGTGGAAACGGCACATGCATTAATGGAAGCATCAGAACATTCCTTTATCGTAAACACACCAGAATCACCTATTTATGTTGATGCAGACTCAACACGAATCATTCAGATAATTTCTAATCTGCTCACTAACGCTGCAAAATATACTCCCGCTGGTGGGAGCATCTTGCTTAATGCATTTCAGGAAAATAACGACGTTGTAATCTCCGTCAAAGATACGGGAATAGGAATTCCTGTCGACCAACTTTCAAATATATTCAGCATGTTCTCACAACTTGCCCCTGCCCTTGAACGCTCACAAGGAGGCTTGGGTATTGGCCTTGCACTCGCGGAGGGGCTAGTCAAGTTGCACGGCGGTACTATTGTTGCGCTAAGCGAGGGAGAGGGAAAAGGAAGTGAGTTTATTGTGCGGCTGCCAATATCAAATAGGTCTCAAGAAAAGCAGGAAGATACTGCAAAACCTACCCCGCAAGTCGTTGAGAGCAAACGCATACTCGTAATTGATGACAACATCGACGCAGCCGAAAGCCTTGCAATGCTGCTACAACTAAACGGCCATGAAACTCGAACGGCTCACAAAGGGATGGAGGGATTAAAAATCGCAGGGGAGTTCGACCCAGAGGTCATCCTACTGGATATAGGCCTCCCCGACACAAACGGATATGAAGTAGCGCGGCTAATTCGCAAGCAGCCATGGGGCGCCAGAATATTATTGATCGCTGCAACCGGCTGGGGTCAAGAAAAAGATAAAGAGTTAGCAATCGAAGCAGGATTTGATAAACATTTAACCAAGCCAATCAATTTTCAGCAGTTGCATGAGATGCTGGAGCAAGCAGAATTCAAATCCAGCGAACCACAGCTACAGCCTCCGCTCTGAAATGATAATTGGCCTTATCAAGGCGAGGTAATACCTGCTAACAACTGGTAGAGCTGCTTAAAATCAAACGGTTTTACAAGATGAGAATCGAATCCCGCGGCTTTCGTCAGCAGACGGTCGCGCTCCTGACCAAAACCGGTTTGTGCAATGATCACCGTGTTTTTAAACAACGGATTTTTTCGTAATTCACGACACACTTCATGACCACTCATACCAGGCAAATCTATATCTAACAAAATGGCATCCGGATTAAATTCTTTGGCAATGTGCAATGCCTCATTTCCGTCATGCGTTAATTTTGTTTCATGACCTTCCAGTTCGAGTATGCAACTTATCGTTTCAGCAGATGCAACATTGTCATCAACCACCAACACACGCAAAGCCTTCGATTCCCCTGCGGACTGCATTTGGTCAGCCGCACTCAAGTTATTAGCAACTTTAATATCGGCCTGGTGTGCAAGAGGCAGGCGAATAGTGAATGTGCTGCCTTGGTTTAACCCTGCACTCTGCACTGCAATTTCACCATCATGCATATCAAGCAACTGTTTCACTAACGCCAATCCAATACCAAGCCCACCTTGGGATCGATCAAGATTGCGGTCCACTTGAGTAAACAAGTCGAACACTTTTGGTTGCATATCCGCTGGAATGCCTAATCCCGTATCCGATACAGAGACCACTGCAACACCATTCTCGCAGGACATAGAGACAGAAATATTTCCGCCTCGCGGTGTATATTTGGCTGCGTTATTCAGCAGATTACCAATAACCTGTGCGATGCGCGTCAGGTCTGCAAATATCCACACGGGTTCTGATGGCAAATTAAACGTCAGTGTGTGTTCACTATTTTCGATGAGGGGAGAACTTGCCTCTATTGCATCGCGCACTGCATTTTGTAAAACAATTCTCTCGCGACGCAGATCAATTTTGCCTTGGCCTACGCGCGATATATCCAACAAGTCATCAATTAATCTGACAAGGTGTGCCACTTGTCGATCCATCATTGCAAGCATGGCCGGTGCATTTTCATTGTTCGGTGCAATACGCAGGATATGGAGCGCATTGCGAATTGGTGCGAGAGGGTTACGCAACTCATGCGCAAGTGTCGCGAGAAATTCGTCTTTCCGGCGATCGGCATCCGTTAGGGCAAGCTGCGTTTTATAAAGTACATCTTCTGCGGACTTGCGTTCGATCAGATCTGCCGCTTGGCGAGCAAGAATATCCAGCAAATTAAGATCGCGATCGGATGGCATATGATGGCGTTTCCAGTGAGTGGAAATCATGCCCAACAATTTGCCGCCCCGTGAAAATAGCGGTGTAGATTGCGCCGCGAGTACGCCTGCGCGCGCAAACATTTCATGATCAGGAGTGCCAACCACAAATTCGCAGTTATACATATCGGTCGATATAAAACGTTTGCCTGTCCGCATGGCGACCGCACAGGTTGTACCAGCATCCACATCTACCCATGCCCAAAAATCCTTACCCTCTTGCGATAGGCCGCTTGAAGCCAGCATATGCAATTGACCAGCCCTGCCCCGCTCCGGGTAGTACATCTGCATACTCGCAAAATCAGACTGCATAATGGTAAGCGCAGCTTCGGTGATTCGCGCGTAGAGGTTGTCGACATGCTCCTCGTGAATAAGATGGGCGCTGATGCTCTGCAGGAGTTTTGCGTCCGCCAACTCAATCTCCAGCCTCGTCTCGCTTCGGCGCAGCAAGTCTTCAATCCGTTGGTGCTCGGTCTGGCCTGTCGTTTCACGTTCGAACGTACGGATAATGGTTTCCGCTCGCTCAAGTTGACGCCGTAATGATTCATTTTCACTCTCTAATTCCGCGATGGATTTAGATGGCTGCAGGGATAATTGAGTTAACGCCATAACGAAAAACTCTTGATGAGATGGGTGTAAATGATTTGTAGAGAGGGCTTTTTTACCGCGACAAAACACTGTGCGAACAACACGAAATCAGACGATGGTCACTATTCTTCAGTAAACCAGCCTAACAGAGAAAAGGGGTTAAGGGTTTATTTTGTTATGTTTCCGACGCCAGAATATGGGGATTGGACATCCCCTGAAACAGCAATCCAAGCCTCATTAATCCTGCCTGCATCTAAATCCGCCCTTCTATTTATAAGGTCTTTCTATAGGGCCTGTCTGTAGAGTCAGCCTGTAGGATCCATCTATAGGGGCTGCAGGGGGCAACATTCACCAAAACATGAATAATATTCATGTTTTGGTGAATTAATATCATTTTTATTCACGAACCCCTTCAGGTATAAAGCACACCTTGCTCTTAATTGCGCCGATTAGGCACAACACAATCCAGAAACGTGGATAGTCCAGAGCGCGAAATACATTCAGGTTTTATCACGGATAATCAGGTTGCAAGATCACCATGAATACAGATTTTACATTTGCGATTAAACGCATTCGTTTCGATGAAAATTATCAGCCTACTGACAATACGCGCATCACCACCAACTTTGCCAATTTGGCGAGAGGTGAGCGGCGCGTGGAGAACCTGCGCAACACATTGAAAATGATTGATAACCGTTTTAATGCATTGGCGCATTGGGATAACCCCAAGGGCGATCGTTATTCTGTCGAACTTGAAATCATTTCCGTTGATATTAATGTTGATGGCAATGGTCATGGTTTTCCATCAATTGAAATATTAAAAACCAATATTGTTGATCGCAAAACCAACAAAGTCATTGAGGGCATAGCCGGGAATAATTTTTCGTCCTACGTGCGGGATTATGATTTTAGTGTTCGGCTATTGGAGCACAATAAAAATCAATCCAAATTTAGTATTCCGGATAATTTTGGTGATTTGCATGGAAAACTTTTTAAATACTTTGTGAATTCGAATACTTACAAAGCGCATTTTAATAAGCCGCCTGTTATTTGCCTGAGCGTTTCAGACAATAAAACGTATCATCAAACCGAAAATCAACACCCTGTATTGGGGGCGGAATATCAGCCGAATGAATCTTCTTTGACTGAACAGTATTTCAAGAAAATGGGCTTGCAAGTTCGCTACTTTATGCCATCAAACAGCGCTGCGCCTTTGGCTTTTTATTTCTTTGGCGATTTGCTGACTGATTACACGAATCTTGAGCTTATTAGCACTATCAGCACCATGGAAACCTTCCAAAAAATTTACCGGCCCGAGATCTACAATGCCAATGCGCCAGCGGGAACCTGCTATCAGCCAAACCTTAAAAACCAGGATCACTCATTAACACGAATTGTTTATGATCGTGAAGAGCGCAGTCGGCTGGCTATTCTGCAGGGGAAATTTGCGGAGGAACATTTTATCAAGCCATATCAGGCCACGCTTGAACAATGGTCTGCCAATTACGCGCTTTGATTTCGCCGTCTAAATAAGACCATTTACGAAAGACTATTTATTTATCCAAGATTATTTACTATGAAAAAATTATTACCCACATCAACTGCTGGCAGCCTGCCAAAACCTTCCTGGCTTGCACAACCTGAGACGCTTTGGTCACCGTGGAAATTGCAAGACCAGGAATTAATTGACGGCAAACAAGATGCGTTGCGTTTGTCACTGCAAGAGCAAGAACAGGCGGGCATTGATATTGTTGGTGACGGTGAGCAATCGCGCCAACACTTCGTCACTACCTTTATTGAACACCTCGACGGCGTTGATTTTGCAAAGCGCGAGACCGTTAGAATTCGCGATCGTTACGATGCAAGCGTACCCACGGTTGTTGGTGCTGTATCTCGCCAAAAGCCGGTTTTTGTTGAGGATGCCAAATTTTTACGCCAGCAAACCAAACAGCCGATTAAATGGGCACTGCCGGGCCCTATGACGATGATCGATACACTTTACGATGCCCACTATAAAAGCCGTGAAAAACTCGCGTGGGAATTCGCCAAAATTCTCAACCAGGAAGCCAAGGAATTAGAAGCAGCAGGTGTTGATATTATTCAATTCGATGAACCCGCATTTAATGTGTTCTTTGATGAGGTAAATGATTGGGGAATTGCCACCTTGGAAAGAGCAATTGAAGGTCTCAAATGTGAAACGGCAGTACATATTTGTTACGGCTATGGCATCAAAGCCAATACCGAATGGAAAAAAACCCTCGGCTCAGAATGGCGACAATACGAAGAAATTTTCCCCAAGCTGCAAAAGTCCAATATCGATATGATCTCTTTGGAATGCCATAACTCTCACGTTCCAATGGAGCTGCTTGAACTCATTCGCGGCAAAAAAGTGATGGTGGGAGCCATTGATGTGGCGAGTAATATTATCGAAACACCAGAGGAAGTCGCCAATACCATACGAAAAGCGCTTAAGTTTGTTGATGCCGACAAGCTCTGTCCTTGTACCAACTGCGGCATGGCCCCCCTGCCCCGCAACATAGCAAGAGGCAAGCTGAATGCGTTAAGCGCGGGCGCGGAAATTGTACGGAGAGAATTATTGGCCTAATGCGCCAATAGAGGGATGCGCGGGAGGTTTACTTTTTGGTTTAAATTTCAAACCGGTAAACCTACCCCGCCGTTAATTTGCATCATCGCGATGAGTTGTGAGCGCTGCGGACCAAATATCACTATTGCACCGAACACATTCGGCGCCCTGCCCGTGTTCAATCCGTTGGGAGAACCCACAATTGACGCAGCTATGGATGCCTGAGTGCGGAGCAATTTTATATACGGCTCGATGTTCAGCAGGTAATACTGAAAGGCCTGGGCGAACATCTTCGGAAGAAAAAAAGTAAAGACTAAGGTCTCCATCTGTTTCCACTATTCCCAACCTCACCTGCCCCAAATGTTCTACGCCACGCTGGCGAAACTCCATAAACAATTCATCGGATGAAATATTTAATTTCTTTAACGATTCAAGCTCATAAAGACCGTCTTTAACTACCGTAACCGGAACACCTTCAATCCATGCATGCAGCCGCTCACTTCGTCTGGTCGCAAAAATGGTTAAGCGATACAGAATTAGAAGTGTTAGAAATACGACCGTTACTGGTAATAAAGCTACATCTTCATAAAAAGAAACATCACCAGCAGCGGAACCCAAGGTGAGAATTACTACAAGTTCAAACAGCGAAAGCTGCCTGATCCCACGGCGCCCACTGCACTTCAAAAACAAGAACACCGCTATAAACGCGAAACTCGCACGAAAAGCCACTTCATAGAGAAATGAGACGGGGAACTCATCTATTAATATCCGCTGTAAATCAAAAGGCGCCATGTTTACCTGCTATCACTTGGAGTTTGTATCAAGTTGGATCTACAACACTGACGAGAGTTCTGTATTGGGTTTTAATTTCTTGTTATGAAGTTGAATGCACCTACTTCGCCTATCAGCCAATAACAAACATTAATCCGGTAAGGCCACTATCTTATGGGTTAATTGTACAAGGAGTTAGCAATCAGTGAGCGGGTAGTAGGAGTTCGCCAGAAGCTTCCTACTAACGCGGGAGTTTTATTAATTACGAATGATTGTTTTGCGACGAACGAAAGTGATCGTTGCTAAAGCCTTCATGTATTGAAAAAGCCAACGCCCTTCGGTATTAAAAAGTGCTCGCATTTCTGCGAAAACCATAAGCAGAAAACAGGGTTAATAGAGCAGAGAGCAACAACATTAGGCTTCCTGGCTCAGGCACCTCACTCACCGAATTCGCGTCGATACGCAAGGAAAATGGCAGGCCACCAAGGTCCGTGGTATAACCGTTATAACCCAAAAAATTGATGTTGTAGGCGTACTCAGTTGCTGCCGGTTGAGCTGCATATGACATGATTGCATTGATAGAGCTGTCCTTCGCTTCAAATGCAATCCAATAAGACCCAGCCTCTCTACCAACCAATCAAGTCCAGAGATCCCATACCATGCGCCTTGAGAAGCGCGTGGCATGTAACCACCACCTGCACTGTAAACCAAATTACCTGGACCGCTGGCATTGTCATCGTTATACAAGACAATTGAGAAAGCCCCGCCACTTGCAAAATAAGGTTCATAAAATTGGAGATGGGTGTCAATGCTATTGATTTGATACGCTGACGCGAATTCTATTTTGCCTGCAACATATTGATAGTTACCATTGTTTGACCCCATGAACGCCGACCCATAGCCAGGCTCCGGGGGTTCTCCAGTGTCGATAATTAATCCGGCGTGGGCTGAACACAACAATCCCAACCAACCGCCGATACATAAACTCAACCTGAGAAATACATTTTTCATAGGGAATCCCTCGCTTGAGAAAAAATAGCACTGCCTGATTTTCTACGAGAACAGAACTAGCATGAAAAATATTTATTAACGCTGAAAAAATTTAAACTCGGAAAGCCTTGCATATCAAATGGAGAAACTTCTACGCAGGGTTGAGATGTCTTTCAATGCGTCGAAATAGAGGACTATTTTTTTCATCGACAGCTTGCTTCGCGACGCGCAACAACAAACCACACAGTGCAATTGCAAACAAATAGAGTGATGTTGGTTCGGGCACTGAGTGTTGTGGCGAGACTTTTAGTTCGGTAATGTCCATTGTTGCCCACGCTCTATATGACCGCCCATTTTTTTCACCCATCACCTCATACGAGCCTTGGCCCCACTCTCCAAGATAGGCTCTATTCCAGCTAAAGTTTTGTGTTAGCCCGAGTCCGTTTATTACGTCGGCATAAGGGTCAAGGATTGCCATATATGAATAAGTGGATTCACCAATACCCTCGTTATTCTGCGTCACATGTAGGTCAACTAAGCTAAAGGAATCCTCGGGTCTCTCAAACTGTTGATGTCTATCGGCTAAGCCAACGCCTTTGGATGTTTCTACCAAGGTGAAACCCTCAGTATGATCACGGGACGATTTAACCCATCGCCCATCTATAAAATATTCAAGGGTCAGCCATTGAGGCTGAGAGACGTCTCTGCTGAAGTAACTCGCATTGGTTTTTCTCCAACCCACATTTACTTCGGGCGCGAGATCAGTATCGTAATGAAAGCGACCCGATATTCGCGTCTCAATAGGATTTTCATTCCAATAATTTACAAAGGTGGGATCTTCGTAAGAGTCATCGCCAGCATTGATGACCACACCAGCGAATGTGCCTTGGATAATGACCGCTTCAGAGCAAACGGGAATGCAAGATAAAAATAAAATTATTAAATTTCGTGTTGCGTCGTTTAAATTCATAAAATTCCCAATTGCGATTGGATTCATATCGATGCGTTTGAAATCGCAATATTTATGCCACGGGAAAAACTATTACTGATATTAGATATTTAATCGCACACCACAAAAATGCGTGTAAGTAAAATCGACAGGATGAAAAATCTCTCACCATTTCAAAATGGCACAGAGAATCAATAAAGTAGGTATGTGGCACAAGCCATTTATTCAGCTCGAACCTCCGCTTTCGGACAATTGCGGAAGTTGGCATTTACCTTTCTGCCGCACGGTTAAGGGAAGAAAAATCAGCCATTCCAGCATTATCATTGGTTATTAAGCGCCTCTTTAATTGTTACAGCTCTATTAAAAGCGTTAATACGCAATTCATAGTTTTCGCACGCTGTTACATCAACAATTTTGTATTTGATATAGGCGTTCTTAAGGCTACCGATTTTTTCCAATTGAACCGCCTGATCAAAAAGCATTTCAGCATCTTTCTCATCGAGACAATCTTCGCTATGGTCTGAATAAAATAGAACTAATGCTGTAGGTACAAGACAAAGAATAGCGAGCGCCAAATTCTTTCTAACAATCATCTTCCTTACCCAGCAAGTTATTAAAAGCTGCGCCCCGAAACGGCCAAACGCGGCCCCATAACAGCTTCGAATGAATATGTTGATATTCTTTTATCCAAATCAATGCTTCAAGTAGCTGATAGTTACTTGCAACAATCAATTACGTTCAACCACAATAGCATCAGCTTATCAACTGGAGCGTCCACGAAAAAGACCGTGATAACCACCACTCAATATAGGAATCCCGAGACCTATCCAGGCCCATATATCACCGATTCCATCTGATACAAGCCCACTCACTAATCCACTAATCGTTAATATTGCCAGCATCACCGGCCACAACCATAGTTTTATCATTTTGTTGTCTCGGCCATAGTGGCGACATTTAATAACTCATCAACGGATTTACGTCTTCTTTTCCACCACAGATACAATCCGCTGCCCAAAACTATAATCGTGGCGATATCCAAAAGCGCCCATAAGATTTTCATTGGCATTCCACCGTAATCACCAAAGTGCAAGGGTTGTGATAACAACAAACCGGTGAGATACCAAGGCGGTTGGCGACTATCGGTAAATTCAGCACTCGCGGCATCAATTAATACGGGTAAAAATAATCGCTCAGTTACCGGTGAATCTCCGCGCATAAAAACGGTGTAGTGATAGTCGCTCGATAAAATTGTTCCTGGGTAAGCGATAAATCCAGGGCGCATATTGGGTGCATAGGCATTAGCAGCTTGTACGGATTCCTCCAACGAACCGAGTTGGTCGGCAGCAGGCGGCGGAAGCCCTTCATAGGGTTCAATCATTTTTGATACTTGATCAAACTGCCAATACTTTATCGCTAAATCAGCCCAAGTATTTAGCACACCGGTGGTACCTACTACCAATAACCACATCAGTGTCACCATGCCAAGCAAGTTATGCAGATCAAGCCATTGAATACGACTACTTCGATCTCGACGCACAGTGCCGAACTCCAGTTTGCGCATAAACGGCGGATACAACACCACACCAGAGACAATGGCTGCAATCAATAACATGCCCATCAAGCCGAGAAATAACTTCCCGGGCAATCCGAGAAATAAATCCACATGTAGTTTGAGCATCACATACAAAAAACCTTGCTCATAATTATGTTTACTTAATACTTCAGCTGTACGTGAATCAACAATAACAGTCTCCCCTCCCTCCATCGCGCCTATGTTTCGATTCATCCCTATAATCCATAAATATTTTTCGTCTGGCTCCTGAAATAGATATTGAACTAATAATTCCGGATGACTTTGGCGAGCAGCTTCAATCATGTCATCCATATCAGTTTTTGGAGCAGCAGGATCAATCACCGGGGCTTCCACCTCTGTTCCCATCAGATGCCCAATTTCGTGATGAAAAATCAACGGTAACCCAGTAATACACAGCAGCAACATGAATGGTGTGCACACCAAACTTGACCATTTATGGATCCATCCCCAGCGACGTAAAGCAGTAGTAGAAATTGCCACAGTTGCACCCTGTTAATTTTTAATACGTCAGTTCTACGCCCACCAAAACACTGCGCGGTTGAAGTAACACGGCGGAATCAAATGCACTATCAGGTGCGGTACTGCCAGCAGGTGCGCGACCAGGGTAACGAGCAATAGGCTTCTCATTATCAAACAGGTTTTTCGCTGAGATAAACCAACGCGAATGAGCAAGTTCATAGGCTAGTTGTGCATCGGCAATCACATAAGGATCGGTTTTGCCACCGGGACGATTATTTACATCGGTGAAATACGCATCTGAATAACGTGAACTAAAACTTGCCTGCCATTTATCGAGCCGCCATGAAACTCCAATATTTGCGGTAAATTCAGGTGCAGTCAGCAACTGATTTCCCTCGACACCGGAATTAGGATAATCAGTAATTTCAGTATCAAGCCAAGCGGCATTGCCCCAGATTTCAACTGCATCAGTCAGGTTGGCCGCAATACCCAATTCCAAACCCAGCGTATCGACAGCATCAGCATTGCGCACCACAAAGGCCTCATCACGTGAGTCATCCGGTGTTAAATCAAACGGCAATTGCATATCGCTGTAACGGGAAAAAAACAGGTTTTCGGTTAAGCGAATACGGTTATTTGCCAATTCCTGACGCCCGTAAAATTCATAGGTCCACGCGGTTTCTTGTTTAAATTCATAATTGACGATGGGGAATGTAAAGGTGATACCACCGCCGCCGGCGTTATAGCCTTTAGATGCCTGCACACCCCAATTGGTATTGGCAGATGCCTGCCAGTTCAAGCCAATTTTCGGTAAAGCTTCACGATAAGTTTCATCGGCTGAAATGTTTACCAATGCCCCTGTTGCATCGCCACCTTCACGCTGCTTTGCTTCCTCCTCATATCGTAAACCAAGCGACAAATCCCACGCATCGGCAAGCGCAACAATACCCTCTGCATAAGCAGCAACAGTGTCGGTTTGGTCATCAAAATTTTGTCCACCTAAAAATTCAATAAATTCATCCTGTCGTGCGCGGTAGTAATACAAACCAGTGACGACTTTCACATCGTTGCTGGTGTAGCGGAGTTGCGGTTCCAGTGTGTATTCCCGTGTATCGACCGTTGCACTGCTAGTTCCAGGAACTGCGATACGGGTAAAGTTGAATTCAGTAGTTGATGCATTGAATTGAAATTGCCAATCATCATTCAGCACCAAAGAGTAATCACTGATCAAGCTGGTGGTTTTAGGTTCGTGACGCGGTTGCTGCGGGAAGTTTGAGCGGTGTTCATCAAACGGCCGGACAATAATCTCGCCATTCGGACCCGAATAGGATTTATGGGATAGTGTCAACAACCACTGTGATTCACGTTCAGTCTCGGGAATAAAAAGCATTTTCCCCTGGGCAGAAACACCATCAATTTCACCGGGATTATCAACACCGGGGAAGGGGTCATAGTCCACGATGGATTCACGCTCCATCCAATCGGCAGTGAAACGAAATGAAAGTTTGTCATCAATAACCGGCAGGTTAATCATTCCGGAAGCGAGTTTTTGTTGATGATTCCCACCTGCAACACGCAGCGCCCCTTCGGACTCAAAAGTGGGATCATTGGTTTTGACTACAACTGTTCCCGCAATTGCATTGCGGCCAACCAATGTACTTTGTGGCCCACGCAAAACCTCTATACGTGCGACATCAAACAACCCCAAATCACCAAATACTACTTCGTTGTAGCTTGCTGGCCGGCCATCGATTTGCCAACTCAACCGCGGTCGGCTTCCCGCAAAAAACGCATTGGCATTTTCCGCCGGGCCAGTACCATCAACACCGCGAACAGTGGGGGCTTTTCCAGTCCCCGTTACTAACGACATATTTGCTACGGTGTTGAGTACGTCGCGCAAAGTCACTTGTCCTGCCCGCTTTTTCAGGTCTTCCTCATCTATTATTTCCACGCTATTACCGGTCTCGGACAACGAACGTTCCAGCAGCTCAGCGGTAACCACAATAGTCTCTATTGATGGCGAGGCCGATTCCTGACTCGCCACCTGTGCCCAAGCTGCCGGGCTCGCCATGGCGCAGAAAATCAACGCCTGTGCTCTATTCGGTTTAAACAATTTCATTTAGCAGTTCACCTTACTTGTAAACGATAGGAATTATCATTTAGAGTAATTGCTCGACGACTTGGCCGCCACTCCATAACTGGCATAGATGCTCCAAATCCCAATCCCAATTTCTGACCTGAGAAGCAACCAAGTGAAAAGTGACGCATTCCAGCAGCATGAACGGTTTAATTCCCGCATGTCGACCTTGGGGATAAACCCCACCATCTCCATTGCCGACCGTCACGGATTGGGATTGTTGGCTCATGCGACCTTTGAAGCATCTGACGGTGAGTTTTCACCTGCGCCCTGTTTGATGCTGAACCTTTGTACAGCACATGTAGGGCGAATGAGACGAATTGGGGACGGGCCGAAATTGGATGGTGTGTTACAGCCTGGAACTGTGGCCATAGCCCTACCCAATACTGCGGCAACGGGTTCATGGACTAAAACACAAATGCTCGGGATTGCCGTAAACCTGCAAGCATTGCCTGCAATGTCAGAAGATAGATTTGATGTAAATAATTTGGTCGCCGCTGCATCACAATTTCACAATGATTCACTGCTGAGCAGCGTGATGACAGCCCTGTGGCACGATGCAGAATTCCACGGTTTGTCAGGCGCTTTCTTCGAGCAAGGGATACAGGTTCTGCTCACTCGTTTGATTAATTTGGGTGGTAAACCGCAGACCAAATCGTTGGTTCATCCACTCAATGGAAACCGCTTGCAAAATGTATTGGACTTCATTGAAAGCCGTCTCGAAGACGACATACGTATTTCAGAATTGGCAGCACTTACCGGACAAGATTCCTGCACCTTCACCCGTTCATTCGTCGCTGCCATGCGCATCACCCCCTACGCCTATTTCACCGTACGCCGTATGGAATTCGCAAAACAATTATTAAATGACGAGCAATTAAGTATCACCGAAATTGCATTCCGAGTCGGCTATTCAAATCCGAGTAAATTCTCCGCGGCTTTCCGGCGAATTTGCGGCATGTCACCTACAGTCTGGCGTAGCAAACCAGATTACTGCCGTTAGGGAATGAGATATTTTTCAACTCACCGACACAGCTTGCGTCATTTCACTGAGTATCCGTTTTGGGCAAACTGAGCCAATCTGGATACATTAAATTTTAGAGCGTTTCAATTACATCGCATAACGGCCAAAAGCAGCCCTTGGGTCTTTATCTTTTTGGGCGCGTCAAAGCCAATTCTTGCCTGAGAATGTCCACGTACATTCAAGTAAATTTTAATTATTCCGTCATTGGTATGTATGTAATCTGCCTCACCTGAACGACGAGCCATAACCAGCATAAAGCCGAATCCTTGTGTATGCGTGTAGAGGGTGCCGCCAATCAAAACGGGAACAGGCAATGATCATAAAAAACTGCCTGAGCTTTTTAGGAGCGCCCCCTTAAGTTCGAGTCATCTCTTGTTGCTTCCAGCGTAGGCTGTTTATTATTTAAAGTATTAACTGTATCCCCATTCTTTCGAGACCTCATCTAAAGTGCCTTATTTTTTAACTGAGCTTGGTCTTCGAAACTTTTATCTGTTAGTTCTTCAATATAACTTTTCGGCACTTTTATAAATACTTGATTGACTACACGCAAAGCCCGCCCATCCTCGGAGAGGCAAAGATTGACCGCACTAAAGCCATTGGCGATTGAAAGCCTGCCATCTAACTTCCTTAAAACCATAGCTTTTTTGAAGCGATCATCAGTTTCATTCAAAATATTGTCATTCATAAGAAGTGAATCGCCATCTTTGAAGATCTGAAACAAATCATGATGCTGAGCGTCTTTTCTTTCCCAGTAACCGATGTAATCATCATAATTGTCGCGAGAACAACTAAAGCATGAGGTTGATGAAAAAATCAGTAAGAGCAACACAGTTTTCATGGAAAGTTTCTACCTATTCAAGATTGGAAATTCTTATCGTTTGAACAATAAGCCCAACGTTTAGAAATTGGCACTAGTGCTACGACCTTTGACATATAAAGCTTCCTTTCGCTTTCCATTAATACTCTTGTCTTGATCAGTAATAGTACTTGCATTTTCTCGATGCCTCTTGGTATGAAACTGTGCGGTATTACATTATCTGGATAGCGGGCAAAGAGACCATCACGCCATTCTCCGATGCGGCACCTTTACTCACACATTGGTTAAGTTAGACTCTATAAATGGACTGGAAAAAAATTGGTAGAGCTATGATGCTCCAAAAATAAAGCACCAGATGATGGAGAAGAAAAAATCAAGCGGGAGAGAATATGTGTAACGATCAAAACTTTCATGGCGCGTCCTTGGATGTGTGGCAACTATTCATGTAAGCAAAAAATCTTCAGGCACCCGGCTACATATATTCAAGTGTCTCCGTATAAAAATTCATGCGACTTCACATTTTAATAATGACGAACGATTTTCCTCTAAGATTGTCTGGAGCTGCAATATGTAATCGTCCTGCCTTTATCTTGTGAGATATTATTTAATATTGCAACACAAGCTAACTAAGAACAACCATCCAAATTCCTTCATTGGCACGCAAGTCTGTACGCCATCAAACCGAAGACTGTTAAATTACTCTATTTTTATGAAATGACGTCATCAGCGGTATATTATTGGTAATATTTTTTACGAAAATTAAACAGAGATATCCATAAAAACCGAATAAATCCTCGAATTAAATTCTCTTTAATAAAATTTCTATTTAAAAAAATAAAAATTGGCGCATCACTCTGCATAAAGTTTGACAACTAAAAAATCGAAAGTAGAATCCGCCAAAATTTTATGGAACACCGTCCATCCATCTCTAAAAAGGAAATGAAATGAGCATCCGCATTGACTCAGCTAATGATGATTTGAAATCTACTTTTATAAAAAGCGAAAAAGCTTTTTCTCTTTCCCTCTGTCTTATTATGTTTTTAATATATTCAGAGAATTTTATTATTGCTCCCCTCATATCTGAAATTTCTACAAGCTTGAATATGAGCATGCAACTTTCCGCAAACTTGGTAACAGCTTATACGTTAAGCGTCGGAATTGGCGCGCTTCTCTATGGTCCGATTAGCGATTCAATTGGGAGATACAAAAGCATTTGCATCTCTCTTGCGGGATTTTCAGTGTGTACTTTTTTTTGCGGTGCCGCTTGGGATGCGGGGAGCATGTACATATTTAGAATTCTCTGCGGCCTATTTGCAGGAATTTTGACTTCAAATTCATTTGCATATGTTGGTGACTATTACATTTCAAAGAAAAATCATCAATCAATTCCAGTTGCAATGGGAAAGGTTATGTCAGGAATGTTTGCCGCAATTGTTGTGGGTGTTCCGCTGGGGATTTTGGTCGGGCATTTATCGTCTTGGCGAACTGCGTTTGTATGCTTAAGTATTCTTTCTGTAATACTGCTCATCTTTATCCTTGTCGGCGTCGAGCATGTTAAAAGCATCAGGGCGCAAACATCCGGCTATCTGAGCTCATTGGCAGGATATTTTAAATTCCTAAGCAATTTAAACCTTTCAAAAATTACAGCTTTGTTTTTTAGCTTTCAATTTGTTGTCACAGCATTCGCCACTTTTTCCCCGCTTTGGATTATCCGTCATGGCTATGACTTGTTAACACTTAGCATAATTTATGGTGTAACTGGATTTGTTTCAGTATTTATTTCAATGAAGTCCGGATATTTTGTTAAGAAATTTGGTATTACTAAGACATTCTTAATAAGTAATATATTAGTGATGTTGGCGCTAATATTTATAGTGAGTATCACATTTAATATTTTTGTTGTAACTACACTGATAGCCATTTATTTAAGCTGCATCTCCCTAAGAATGGGGCCACTACAAGCTTTATCTGTAGCATCAGTTGACGCAATGGAGCGAGGTAGATACAGCTCATTCAATAGCTTTGCTATGCAGATGGGATCATCATTTGGAGTTGCCTTATTTTCCTTAATGATTGCGAATCAGCAACAAGAGCAAGCGGCAGGATTAAATTTTGATGCAGCAGTGTATTTTCTTGTTGGAGTAACAGCAATATCCACGCTAATAGCATTATTTGTTAAGTCACCATCTCCCAAAGCAGCCTAGGTGTGTGCACGCCTAAGGGCGTGCACACGACCAGAACTAAAGATAAAAATATTTAAAGGAACTTAAAATGTATCGTAAATTTGTAAATAAGCGCGATTTAATTTCTTGCTTTAAAGAAGATGAATTGTCGCTGAGTAATTTTTACGTTATCTATCAGAAGCATGAACATCAAATAATCGCTTTGCTACCCCAGCGGATTTATCATTTCCATAATGACCTGAATGCTCTTGAGCTGTATCAAAGAGAAAACAGTAACGATTATTTACAAAAATGTATCGTGCTTGATAAGGAAAGCCCTATTGAATACCTTAATTCAGAACTAAAAAATTTTGGAAAAAATAATCAAGATTACAACATTCCGTTTTTCAAAGGAGGATTAATTGGCGCCGCATCCTTCGAGGGATTAAGTCAGCTACTGAATATTGATATAACCGATGCTGCGGCTCCTCCATTAATTTTTGGTATGTTTGATACCTATTTTGTCAAAAATTTAAAAACAAGTGAAGTCCATGTAGTCTATGCAGATTGCAATCATGAAAAAATATCGAAATTTGTAAACCAACTGGAAAAAAATGTACTTCAGGATGAAATTTTCACCGATAAAGTATTAACACCATTTGCCGAATTTCATCGCAATGCTAGCGAAGACATACAAGAAAAAGAAATTTTCTATAAACGCGTTGAAACCATTAAAGAGAACCTACGAAAAGGAAATAGTTTTCAAACAGTATTAAGTCATAAATATCATCGAATTCAAAAATGCTCTCCATTTGATACTTTTAGTAAACTCTACCGGCATCAAAGCACCTACAAATTTATAGCAAAATTTTTTGATATTTTTATTGCTGGCATATCTCCGGAAAATTTGTTTGTGCTAGATCAGCAGGGCATGGTTCGCATGACCCCTTTGGCCGGAACCCGTGCGCTTACGAGTGATCCCGCCGCTAATAAAGCATACGAGGAAGAATTGCTGAATTGCGAAAAGGAGAACGCAGAGCACACTATGCTGGTCGATTTAGCAAGAAACGATTTGGGGATGGTATGTGAAGATGGCAGTGTTGTAGTAGAGCGTTATCGCTACATCGAATACTGCAAGGATGTCATGCACCTCGCAACAGATATAACTGGAAAGCTCTCCAAAGATAAAACCGCACTTGACCTTATGTGTGCAGCATCACCTGCGGGCACCATGTCCGGGGCTCCAAAAATTCGCAGCATTAATATTATTCAGGAAGTTGAAGGTAGTGCCAGAGGATTTTACAGCGGCAATATTGGCTTTGTGAATTCAGATGGCAGCGCAGATTTTTCCATAATTATTAGAAGCGTCACTTTTGCTGACAACCGTGTACACCTTAGGGCAGGTGCAGGTATTGTTCTTGGTTCAGTGGCAGAAGATGAATATGAGGAGTGCTTGAGAAAAATGTACTCATGTGGCAAGGAGATAGCATGAAAAATATTTTAATTATCGATAATTACGATTCATTTGTGTACAACGTACCTCAGGTAATTAGTCGATCCGAAAAAGTAAAATTTACAGTAATCCGCAACGATCGCCTCACAAAGAAACATTTTTCATTAGAAAATTTCACTCATGTGATTTTGTCCCCGGGCCCAGGCAATCCGACAAACCCAGAGGATTTTGGTCGATGTATTGATGTCATCGATTACTACGTTGGGTGCCGCCCGATTTTGGGGATTTGTCTAGGCCATCAAGGTATAGCGGCCTATTACGGCGCGAATATCACTACAGCACAGGAAATTATGCATGGGCGTACATCTGAAATAAAGCTGATAGGTAATTGCCCGCTCTTTAATGAAATCGAATCCCCTGTTGTGATGCGTTATCACTCTCTCGTGGTAGAGCCAGGAACACTACCTCCGCACTTTAAAGTTACCGCGATAACTAATAACGAAAAGCAGGAAATAATGGCATTTAACAATGAAACCTGCGGTATTTATGCCGTTCAATTTCATCCCGAATCTGTTGCCACCGTAGCAGGTGCAACAATTTTAAATAATTTTTTAAATTTGAATTAGTGAGAAATCTATGTGGTTACCTACAGAAATTGCCGATGATAGCTTCACCAAAGAATACGTCGCCTTTAATAAAAATTATCAAGCAGGAAAACTAAGCAATAGTGATTGGAAGGAATGGCGTGAAAATAGATTTTTAGCAACTATTGAAAAAACAAAAAAATCACCATTTTACCATAAGCATTTAAACTACGACGATATTAAATCGCTTGAGGATATTGAGAAAATACCCTTCACCACAAAAGAAGACTTGCGTGAAAATATGGCAGACATACTTAGTGGCAGCCTGAATGACGCGCTTTACTTTTATGAGACAACCGGCACTACTGGTCGTGCAACACCATGCCCACGAGATTATAAAGAAGCAATTGCTAGTAACTCTCAAGTGACAGCTGCATGGCGAGAAATTTTCGACTCCGTATTTGGTAAAGATTACCGTCCAATCGTTGGGCTTATGGGTCCGACAGAGGTTCATTCTTTTGGCGATACATTGGGTTCTGTATGTCAAAACATGAATGTATGCAACATGAAAATATGGCCTTATTCGCCCGTAATTGGCTTCCCAAAAGCATTGGAGTTAATGAGCAACTATGGTGTAGAAGTTATCGCGTGCACTCCTGGTGTAGCAATGAACCTAATGAAATCCGCGAAACATTATGGATATGACCTTAAAAAAGATTTAAAAGTAAAAGCAATATTTTTAACCGGAGAAATGTCCACCCCAGGATTGATGAAAAACATTAACTCCATTTGGGGCGCACAAGTTTTCAATTGCTTATATGGATCACAAGAAGCATTTGTAATTGCATCATCCCGTTCGGATGGAGACATGTACATTGCAAAGCCTAATTATATATTCGAGGTTATTGACCCTGAAACCAATAAATCTTTAGGCTCTACCGGTAAAGGTGAACTATGTCTCACCATGTTAATTGATGGCATCAAGCCCCTTGTTCGATATAGAACTGGAGATTTTGTTGAAATTTACAAAACAGAAAACCCAGAACCTTATGATCTAAAAATTAATATTATCGGCAGGACCAAAGATAGAATTCAACTCAACGGAAATTTATTTTCGGCATTTGATATTGAAAGTAGTATTTTAGACCAAGTTACACATTGCTATGGTTATCAAATTGTCATTGATCAAATAAATGGCGAAGATTACTTGGACATTAAACTGGAGTTCGCAGAGCAAGCGGCAGATACAGAAATCATGCTCAATGCGGTTAAGGAAAGTTGCGCAAGACAATTACACCTCAATGTAAATGTAGAGGTTATTAGAGAATTGAATCAAGTTGTCAGTACTGCTGCCTTTGTTTCATGGAAGGCAGCTAGAATTGTTGATCGTCGCACGAAAGAAATTGATCGTGAAACCCAGATCGCACAAAAAATGGCAGAAAACAGAGGCTACAGATGAATGGATTTTGGAGTTCAGAACAGGATTTTAAAAAACATATCGATCAAAACCCGAATGTTCTTATTGGGACCTTAGGTCCCAAAGGAACATCATGCGATCACACACTGAACTACCTGCTGAGCGATGAAAATGATCTGGATCGTCGCAGAGTGTTGATTGATAGTTTTTCAGATATCTATTCTTCATTAATAAATTCAAAAATTGATATTGCCATGATTCCTGCGGCCTATACACAAGCCACTGAATTTTTTTGGTCGAAAGAATTTAAATTGCTAGGCTCTATTATTTATAAAACGCCAGATTATCACTTCACCCATGCTAAAGGTGTAACAAAACCAAGCAAGATCGCCACCTGCTCAGCGGTAGAGCACATGTTAAAAAAACAGTTTGCTCACTGCACTCAGGGGCCCTATGAACTAGTGATAGGTGCATCAACTTTAGCAGCAGCAAATGATGTTGCAGTGGGGAAAGCAGATGCATGCATCACCAATGATGGAGGCCTGAAGGAGGTTGATTTGCAGGTAATTCACACAGAGAAAGGCGTCGATATGAGCTGGCTTTTTTTCAGGAAGAAAACATGAAACTGGCTATAGTCTTAAGTTCAAATAGAGATAAGGGCGGGTTCAGCGCAAAACTTTTGAATAAAATAGTGGACTTTTGTGCAGACCAAGCAAGCGTTGATGCCATTTGGCTAAATCAATATAGCATTGAATTATGTGACGCTGATAATAAGTGCAGCCATATGAATTGCAGCATCAATGATGATATGGCAATGCTTTCTGAACGAATTATCGCTGCTGATGCGGTACTTTATATTCCTGTTGTGCACGCTTATGGAACTTGTAGCCGCATGCAATCATTTATTGAACGCCTAGGTTATGGCTTTATGCGCCCTCAGGGGCGGCCTATGCAAAACAAGTTGGCAATAGTCGCAGTAGTTGGGCGTCGCTACTCTCATGAATCTGTTTTTTCCCAGATGATTCTCAATTTTTTGCTAAACCGATGCATCATTGTAGGGTCGGGTTTCCCTCCCACATTTAGATCTGAGCTTGGCTCCCCTGATAATGACCACGAAGCTTGGTCCTCATTAACAACAAGTCTGCTTCGGACAATATCGTTTCATCAGTTACTAACCAATAATACTTCACACTCGCTAAACAAGACCATTCATTTGGAAAAAGTCCCTTAACAAGGAAGTTGGTGCGTTTGCGACAATAACAGGAGAGAAACAATGTCGAGCAATTTTGTTATTTACAATGTTGGCGTCCAGGAGGGTGTTGGTAGGACCACTCTTTTAGGGAGAAATGTGCATATTAAAAATGGAAGAATTGAAAAAATATTCGATGCAGTTGACCAAAAAATGTCAGATTTAGGCGGTATCCATGCTATCGACGGCACTGGAAAAACTTTAATTCCCGGTTTGGTTTTTGCACACACACATATAGCCTACGACAACGTTTGTGGCGCGCGCGATGTATTATTCAAGCATCCTCTCACACGACTGTCATACATAGCCGCAAGAGTATCGAAGAACGCTGCGCAGCTCGGTTATACCACTATGGTGGGCGCTGGATCTGTCGCCTGTATTGATGTTTTCTTAAAGGAAGCAATCGAGAACGGCTTATTCGATGGACCCAATATAATTCCATGTAGCCGAGACATCATGGCTGCGGGACCTATTGGCTCGCGCAACAGAGAAAAAGTAGCTCATATCCCTAATGATTATATGCCAATCATTGTGGATGACGAGGAAATTGTCCAAGTAGTTAATCGCGAAATTGATGATGGCGCAAAGATAATAAAAACCTTTGCAACTGGTGATGATCAATTTCCTAACGCGAGATCAAGTGAGGAATTATTTTCGCTTGCTGAATTAAAGCAAATCGTTACCATTGCTCATGATCGTGCCACATTGGTGCGATGTCATGCTAGAGGATTGAGCGGAATCAAAAATGCAATTGAAGCAAAAGTAGATATTATTGATCACTGCTCCTATGCGGATCAGGAAAGCCTTGATCTAATTCAAAAAAATAATATAAGTATAGTCCCTAGTTTTTACCAGCCCTTACAATACATTGCCCATGGGAGCCAATACGGAAAGCACCCTGAAGAATCAGACTTTCACCTAGAAGTTGAAAATACAATTAATTTTTTACCCAAGGCTGAAGCAATGGGTATTAATATCGCAGTGGGAGATGATTTCGGTTTTGCTTGGACTCCGCATGGCACATATCATCAAGAATTGATCGCGTTTCAAGAAAAATTAAAAATACCAGCGGTCACCATTATTAAATGGGCGACATCGAATGGCGCAAAAATGATTGGCGAAGATAAACGTATTGGAAAATTACAGGAAGGCATGCAGGCCGATATGATATTACTTGGATCCGATCCATCACTTGATATTCATGCAATAGCTAATAATATCGAAAAAGTATTTATCGCTGGAAAATGTATTACGGAGTAAATTTCATCCCTAAAAATTGGGCACTATCATCCGATAGCCTTGCTTTTTGGCTTAGCACAAGTTTTATGCGAATTTCAACACTCCAATTAATGAGATAAAAACGCGTAATGGAAAAAATAGTAGTTATTACAGGTTCCAATGGCGGCATAGGTCAAGCTATATGCTCTCAACTTAGAACTCAGGGATTTACGGTTATTGGCATCGACGTAGCGCCAAAAACAACAGCCACCGATATATATTATCGGGCTGATCTTGCCGACCATTTGCAATTATTTTCATGCCTAGATCAGATACAAAAAAAATACGCTAATTCTATGTACGGGCTTGTAAATAATGCCGGAGTCTATGAAGCACTGGATTTTAATACGTTATCCCTCATCGATTACGAGCGTATAATGGCAATCAACATACGTGCTCCACTATTTATCTCTCAGTGGTTTGCACGGGTTCTCAGAGAAAATCATAACAAAGGGGCAATCGTTAATATTGCCTCTATTAGCGGGGAAAATGGCAGCAAAGATGTAGCGTATGGTGTTTCCAAAGGCGCCATAATAAATCTAACAAAAAGCTTGGCGCTGGCTTTGGCGCCAGATATACGAGTTAATACCGTCAGTCCTGGAGTTATCAATACTCTGATGGCGCGAAAAATTCCGCCGGAACGAATTCAAGAATATGAATCTCGCATTTTAAATCAACATTTTGGAGCGCCCGACGATATTGCAAAAGCTGTCACGTTCTTACTGAATGAAGAAAACCAATACGTTAATAATGCTTTATTGAGTGTAAACGGCGGACTCCACTAAAAAATTAGTGCATGATCTAAATATTTTTATATTAGTGAGAGCGGGAGATGCCACAGCTATTTTTCCTGCACTCATTATTTTTTCTTACAACACAGACCCCCCGGCGCGATATGATTATCAAAGTCTCCGCTGAAGCTATGACTTTTTGCCACGTTAAACCAACTCTGTGAGGATACACCATCCGAGTGCGTTGAGATTGATGTAGAGAATGGTTAAAGGCCGGCTCATGTCGGTTTAAAATAAAGAATCATACAATACTAAAGACTCATACTTCGGTTGCCTGAATATACACTCAACTTGTGACCGTTAAGCGAGACAGCCAGAATGAGTAAACTTTCGGACCAAAGTAAGCATATCTAACTTGCTGAAGCAGCCATCAGCAAACGATTTAAGGTTCTGATTTCGGTCGAAGCGATCTACCATTTTTCTTACCGTGAGAGACGTCTAATCAAAAGGTTGGGTGCGCCGAGCCACCAGTATTCAATTTAAAATCCTCTTTTTCCTTTTGTCGCTGCTTAAAATTTAGCAATTCTATATAATAATTTGCGCTATCTACTCCATCAAAAAGCATTTCGTTGGTACATCTTTTGAATTTCCCAGATTTTACTCGACACTTTCAAGTCTCTGAAAAAACGCATCTTCGTATTTCACGAGTGATATCTTTATCTTAAAAAGCTTGATGAGCTGAAGCATTAACGCCAACTATCATGATAGTTTATTTTAAACCGACAGCTCATAAGGATTGCTTTATTGCTGACATCTCGTTAGCTAGCGTTTTTTCAGATACTGGAGAACGATTAGAGATAGCCCCCCAAAAAAACACACAAATTAAAAAATTTTTCGCTATTTTTTAGTGAAACCAAATCACGCTTACCTATCAGATAACATCACCTAATCCTAGAATCAAATAATTCGTTTTTGGCATTTTTGCAAAATACAAATAATCTGAGCAGCCTAGTCAGCTAAATTTATAATAAAAAATTTGCTAAGATTAGCTTCGCCCCTTCGGTTGCAAATGATTCCGGATGGAATTGAATTCCTTCAATAGGATATTTTTTGTGCCTTACCCCCATAATTACTTGCCCCTGATGCGCAGCTTCAGATAAATTGCCAAAAGGTGCTTGCGATTCGTTTACTACTGAAGTAATTTCTAGACAATCAGGCAAGCTGGATGCTTCGACCATGAGAGAGTGATACCGCATAATTTCCAAATTTTGAGGCATGCTTTTGAACAGCCCCTTATTATCATGCTGAATCGCTGAAATTTTTCCATGCATTGGTACTGGCGCGCGAACAACCCGACCACCAAAACAGTGCGCAATGCCCTGCATTCCTAAACATACACCCATTAACGGAATTGTCTGCCCCAACTCCAAAATAGTTTGACTACAAACACCGAAATATTTCACATCGTCCGGCGATCCAGGGCCAGGTGAAATAATAATCCTATCAGGATTTAATTCTTTTATACCCTCAATACTGATTTCATCGTTTCGCTTAACAATTACATCAACCTCCATTGATAATTGCTTCTTGCAATTTTCCATTAATATTTCACCGGTATATTGGTATAAGTTAAAGGTGAAGGAGTCATAATTATCGATAATTAATACACGCATTTATTAAATTCCTTCAAAGGAGGAAAGCACGCCACGCATCGCTGAAAGCTTACGTTCAATTTCAAGATATTCATCAGCGGCATTGGAGTCATAAACATTACCCCCACTCGTTTGCACATAAGCATCTTCCCCGTTAATAAACACAGTGCGTATTGGAATTGCAAAAGTACAATCACCATTAAAACAAAATTGACCTAATGCTCCGCCATACACACCACGGCCATCAACTTCCAATTCATTAATTGTCTTCATTGCCTCTATTTTAGGTGCGCCAGTCAATGTTCCTGCTGGGAAATTGGCGGCCAATGCAGAAAACATATCTTCATCATGTCGCAAAATACCTACGATTTCTGATGAAATATGCTGAACATGGGAATAGCGCTTAATGTCCATCAAGCTGCGTACTTTTACCGTACCGAAGCGTGCAACCCGACCAATATCGTTACGATGCAAATCAACCAACATATTGTGTTCCGCAATTTCCTTTGGATCGTTTAAAAGTTTTCGGGATAAAACCGTATCCTCTGCGACACCTTTTCCTCGCAATGTAGTTCCCGCCAAAGGAAAGGACTCCATTTCACCATTCCGCAAGCGGAAGAGTAATTCGGGGGAGGCACCTATTATTTTTTGATCGCCAAATTTCATGTAATACATGTGTGGCGATGGGTTAACCCCACGAAGTTTTGCATAGATATTCAATGTATCCCCTGAGATTTTATAAAGGGATTTAAAGCCAACCTCACACTGAAAAATAAGCCCAGCGCAAATATCCTCTTTGACTTTATGGACAGCTAATTCATGCTCTTCACGACCCATAGAGTCGCCCAAATGAGTGACAGAAATCTCACCGAATACAGGAACATCTTGATGTAACAATGCCTCAATTTCAGCAAAGCGATTATCTTCGTAAAAATAATAAAAAATCTCTCCTGTCATTTGATCATATACAAGACCATCCAAAAAAACACCGAACTTAAAAGGTTCAAACATGTTGCTAGATTGAACTTTTAATTCAGGCTCAAAAAAATTAATGGCATCGTAACCAATAAATCCAACCAGTCCACCGGCATAGCGACGGGAGATTACATTGCGTGGGATAATTTTTCTTAAATCATAATAAGGATTTTCGGATTCATATGACTCTACCACTCCTGTTTTATTGTTCTCAACGCAAAGCGTTTGGTAATCAGGTGCATACACAGTCTTAATAGGATCAAAACCAATAATGTGATTTCTCGATATATAGCTTTCCTCGCCGAGAGACTCTAACAAAAAACATGTTTTATATTTTTTTTCAATGCGACAAAAAAGCTGAAAAAAGTCAAAATCTTCAGTCAATTTCAAATATGTCGGCTTGCCTGGTAAATTAAATTGTGGAATATTGTTCTGAGTCATCGGTGCTTGTCTCAACTTTTCAAAAGCAGATTAGTTATAAGGTCCTTACAGTTTTTTCACTTCACTTAAGTATTTGCCCAAGACGTCAAATTGACCTTCACGCATAGCGCGCGCACCACGAGTGACAGTGGCGACCCCCACACCTAAAGATGCAGCTATTTCACGTTGAGGAATGTTCTCTGAAAGCATCTCAAAAATTTGCAGGCGGTTCTCAATTTCCTTAATTTCCTTTCGGGTGAGCACCGCAGTTATGACAGACTCCATAATCTCAGCCTCCGAAATCATGCAGAGGCACTCTATGAAACGCATCTTCTTATCCGGCAATGTATTCATGTACTAGTATGATAGTTCAAGTGGGTGCTATTGTAAAATACTTCATGACTTATAAGGTCAATCTCTCCTCAAACGCTGTACAGTCTACAGAGGCACACACTGTTGACTTGCACCGTAGTTTGACCCACTTTAGCTTTGAATTTTGACCCATAGCTAATAACAGCAAGCCTATATATGGGTTGAGTTTCTGCACATTTTTCAGGGTCATTTTTGGATGTAAAAGTGGGTCAAACTACGGTGCAAATAAACAGAGTGGGCAATGACGGCCTGAATATCCAGCAAAACAATAAGAATTATTTGGAAATAATTGCTATGCATTTGGGTGAGTTCAAAGACTGGTCAGAGGTTTGCGAGACTCGCTCATATTACCCAATATTTCAATCTCTGCGCTGCTGTCGGATCAAAAGCGTTTACTTTGGCAGCGTTTGAAAAACTCATTTCCAGAAAAAGCTCAATCAATATCGCAGATAATGGACGATCCAATCGTTTTGGATTTGATTGAAAAATTTGGCGCTGAGTTGTTGCTTGAGGAAGAATACGTTCCTAGCGAGTTGCGATGGCTGATCCGGAAATAGATATTAGTTTTTATACAAAAAGCTTTCGTCTCTCAAATTTCGCATCACAAAATATCTGACTTGCATTGATTAATCGCGAATGGATTAAACAACGCATAGGTGATTTTCCCCATTTTAGCTAACAATTAATTTGAATCGAATCACTAACTACAGCTATCGGCCAAAAGCGGACATCCAAGAACTCGGAACGCCGAGTTCAGCGGCAGTTTTTAAGTTGCGGTTTTGTGGAATACTTTTGCGCAGCAAAACAACAGTACTGCGACTTAAAAACTGTCCAACGGAGGCACGGAGTGCCGGAGTGGTGCTTGAGCGACTTGTTACGTTTTTGTAACTATGAGCGCACCGCCTCCTACCATAACTACCGCATGGACGGTGTAGTGGAGGAGCGAGACTGTGAGGTGTCTCCTCCTCGTTACCCTACATTAGTCAGTCTATGAGAGAAGACGCGATGCCCATTCCGACGTTACGTAGTAACTGCCCAGCCTCAGGAAAGCTACTATTGGAAACCACAGAAATGGCCAGATTATGCGTTGGAAAAATGATCATCCAATTTTGAGTACTCTCAACACCACCGTGATGAATAATATAAGTGCCGAGTTTCTCGTCTTGAGCAACTATCCAGAAAAAAGCTAAATATTCGCTGTCAGTTACATCAAATAACCGTTTATGTGACAAGGCAACCGCCGGCAAATCTCCTTGTAATTGCAGCTGCATATAGCTAACCAAATCAGGCATGGTTGATTTTATGAAGCCACGACCACCCCAAAGTTTATTGGGTGCCACATGGGATTTTGCGATTTCATTCTTGTCATCATATCCATAAGCTAAAAATGGGATTTGTGCTTTGGATAAATTAACCTGAGTATTCAACATGCCTGCCTTTTCTTTCAGGGTTTGCTTAAGAAGCGTATCGAAAGGTTTGTGATAGACTTGTGTCAAAATATAACTTAGGAGCTCTGCACCGGCGCCGGAGTAATGGAACTGCCCTTTTAAGGCAGAAGCATCAAACTTATTTGTTGCATTTATAAATGCTTGTATGCTCGCGGTTTCCTCCGTAAGGCCTAATTGCTCGAGATCTTTTGGTAATCCCGATGTATGAGTTAAAAGCTCCCGGATGGTAATAGGATGGGAACTGGAGCTGACTTTATCCAGCTGATTATTGATGTAGTGGTTGACGTTTTCATCTAGGGATAACTTACCATCTGCAATTGCAAAGGCTGTTAATAGCCCCACCATAGTTTTGCTTACCGAGCCAATTTCATAAATGGTTTGATCGTTTGGTTTGTTTCCTTGCTTTTTTGTCAGCTCTCCATAATGCCTGGTAATACCTTCTCCACCACTGACAACACCAATGGAAACTGACGTAAATCGATTATCTTGCAACAAGTGATCTGCTTCTTTTTTAATCGCTGATTCAATGTCCTTTTGAGTGCTTGCTGCATAAGCATTGCAAGCCAAACTGATTAAAAAGCACGCGATACTAAATAACTTACACATTATATATTCACCTTTATGTTGGCCTTGGAGGTCTTAAGTTTGTTTTGGAGGTGATGATATTAGTGAGTGTTTGCGGTGTGTTCGACCGAGTAAAAAAGTCGGACATCTTATAAATCAACAGCTTAGAAGTTATTGAAGAATTACTGATGATTTTTATGTTGTTGACGATATTCAGACGGCGTTATCTGCATTTGCTTTTTGAAGGCAGTGTTAAATGAAGACTTCGAATTGAAGCCTGACTCCAGCGATATATCTATAACGGTTTTCTCACTACAATCTGGCGAAGCCAACATTGCACAAGCTGCCGCGATTCGATAGCCATTTATAAAATCAAAAAAGTGGCGACCCAGATGATGATTAAGTGCCAAGGAAATATCCTGGGCAGCAACACCAACTTCTTCTGCCAGAGTATCAATATTAAGCGTTGGATTTAAATATGGCTTGTGCGATTGCATGTGCAATTCAAGCTTTGCCAGTATTTCTGACGCCTGCTCGGTTGGGATTTTTTTGTTGCCGGTGGGAAATCTAATCGCTTCAAGTTGCGAGCTAATGCCCTTGAAAAGCTCCGGTTTGTTAAGTGCTTGCCACAATATCCAACATGAAAACCCTAGTCCTGCCAACATCATTATGGGTGTTATCACATTAAGCGCACTCTGGAGCTCAGTAAATTTCACCACATTCCGAATTAAGGCTAGCGCAAACCCTACCATGAACAAGCTCAAAAAATAGCTTAGCCATTGTTTGTTAAGCTTCAACTCATCTGAATAGCTGTTAAGAATAGTGAGTTTGTTGCGCCTGATCGCAACAAAAATTAAAGCAAGATATATTGTCATTTGAAGGTATAGGAATATTTGGACAAACAGCAACTCGAATGAGGGCTGCATATTATTATTAATCTGCAATTTTAAAACAGGATCCTCAACTACATAAAAACGAGGTATAAAGGTGAGAATAACGATTATAAAGGGTAGTGTATGCGCCCAATCTTTTACCCTGAGACGGAAGTCAGTATGTAAAACAGAGCGCACATACAAGTAAAGTGTCGGTGGCAACAGTGCTGCGACATGACATCTAAGCATCTCAAGATTGAGGTGCGCGCTATAAAAATGGATGAACACAAAGTTACTGATATCGAGGTTAAAAAAAACAAAATAAAAGGCCAGGATACGGTTGCTGAGCAAATTGCCAGAACGGATACACAGGAGAAATGTTGCTATCAAGGAATTAATGAAGAGTTGGAGCAACGCGAGATCGTGGGACATGGGTTGTTAGTAGGTCAGGATGAGTTAAGCTAAATGATACTCTATTGTGGCTCATAGATGCGTCTTCCAATGTCCGCTCCTGAGGAGTTGCGATCTTGAATGTTGTTTGGATTCGTAATTGCACGCTCAATCTACGAACTTATATCAGAGAGATCCTCCTCACTGGAGGCGAATACCAATTCGTGTGAATTTTTCACCATAAAGGAGTTGAGCTTGTTCGCCTGATCACAATCAATTCTTTCAATGTTTGGTTCCTTCTTTGCCCATAAAGCCAAACTCGGGCTTAAAGGGAAATAAAAAGATGACTCCGTTGCCTCCTTTCCTGAAACAGCGCAGAGGTTATAGATTGGCTGATCAGAAGTTAGCAGATTGATATTGGATTCGTTTTTTACCAACTTTAGATCTAGATGGTTACACATGGCATTACCTATGGCCGCCGCATAAACAAAAGATGCCGCATGATGAATTTTTATTAAGTCGCATCCTTTATATTTATCAGGAATCTCTATTTCTCCATTTAACGAAATGAAAGAATTCTTTGATTTTTTGGTTCGGGTGTACTGATGCCCAAGATAAATAGAGAGATCAATTTTACTTTGCTTATCTTTAAGGACACTGTCATCTCCTGACCTGAGTGCATTCATAACAGAAACTGCTTTACCCTCTATCATAGAGTGGTACTGCTCAAGTCCGTATCGAGGAAGATCGCCTGTTGAGTTGGCTATACCGATGTAGACACCAAGACTTGATAGGTTTGTGACCTGATTTATCTCCGGGCCTGTTCGCATCATATTAGTGAGCAGTTCGATTTCTGCGCTGGTTAGTGGTGCTACTTCGTAAAAATATCGTTCTTGGGCAAGGTTTTCTGTTGACGATAAAAATACCTTTCCATTACGCCTACACCATATTTGATTATTTAGCGCCCAACCCTTTAGGTAAAAATTCCCAAACGTAGTGTTGCTTCTTTACTTTTGCATTCATTACCGACACTCATGCTGTACTTAAATTGAACGACGATCAGGTAAAGCCACGAATTAATAATTTTATTTTAGCTTTGCCTGATGTTGGAGACTAGTTTTGCGTATTGGCCTTGACGTAATACTACAGGCGTCCGCTTTGGGCACATTACCGCCCTTAACCGCCGTTGCAGTTCGCAAGCTCACCATTAACCTACGAAAAGACAATTAAAGACTATGGTGGCTTTTTGTGCCAGCGGCAATTACAACCTATTACCCGTAAAACAATAAGCCTCGCTTTTTGGGCGAGGCTTATTGGGGTTGCTTGCAATGATTGGTAAAGGTTTATTTCATCGGAATTTTTTTACAGCGGTGGTGGTGCTACGCACATTGCATAAACATCCAATGTGCTCAGTGCTCCTACCACTGCGCCTTGCGCAATTTCTACCGAGTCAAAATTGTTGGTGGTGTTGACCAGCAATAAATATTTGGTGGCATCGCCGGTTAGATTCAGCAATTGCAAATTCACTGCGCTGCCTAATCCGTAAGCTTGTTGCAAGGTTCCATTATTGAATGTGGTGATTCTTATTTGGCCGAGCACCGATAGATCCAACAACCCAACCGGTGCCGACACTATGACACCGACACGTTTATTACCGGTGTACGTTGTAGCCGGGCCGTGGGTTACGCGCGCATAAACTTCTGCAGCAACACCGACCAACGTAGCCAAGCGACCCGCATTAGTGAGATTGCTGTCGATAATATTGTTGGGCGTTAGCACTCCGCAACCTGCACACAGGGTTCCTCGCCAGCCGGATGAAATTGTTACGTCGGCTTGGTTCATTGGTTTGAACAAGGCGGTTGGGCCGCAGGCAATATTTTCGGTTGCATCGCACGCGTCGCCAATGCCGTCGCCATCAATATCACCTTGCGTGACGTTGGAATTGTTGGGGCAATTGTCGACGCCGTTGAGTACGCCATCGCCGTCACGATCGCTATCGCACGCATCACCCATGCTGTCGCCATCGATATTGAGTTGATTGGCGTTTGCCACCAGCGGGCAATTATCGAGACCGTCGGCTACGCCATCGCCATCGCGGTCGTTGTCGCAGGCATCGCCCAATCCATCTGCATCCAAATCAGTTTGTGTTGGATTTGCCACCAGCGGGCAATTGTCCAGCGCATTCACAAGGCCGTCACCGTCGCGATCGTTATCGCACACATCGCCGATGCCATCGCCATCCAGATCCACCTGGTTGGCATTGCTAATTAATGGGCAGTTATCCAGCGTATTCGCGATGCCATCGCCGTCGCTGTCGGTCAGCGGATCACACACATCGCCAAGTCCATCGCTGTCGGTATCCAACTGGCTCGGGTTGGCGATAACCGGGCAATTATCTGCACCATTGAGTGCGCCATCGCCGTCGATATCGGGATCGCAAGCATTACCGATTCCATCGCCATCCTGATCAACCTGTGTCGGGTTGGAAACTGCCGGGCAGTTGTCGTGACCATCATCAAGGCCATCGCCATCACTGTCGGTATTGGCATCGCACGCATCGCCAATGCCGTCGTGATCGGTATCGATCTGTGTGGGGTTAGACAGTACCGGGCAGTTATCGACTAAATTCAACACGCTATCGCCATCCACGTCGGTATCGCACACATCGCCAATGCCATCGCCATCCTGATCGGCTTGTGCGGCGTTGGGCATGAGTGGGCAATTGTCGGTGGTGTTGCCGATGCCATCGCCATCGGTATCACTGTCACAGGCATCACCCAGACCATCGCCATCGAGGTCGTTCTGGTTGCTATTGGCAAGCATTGGGCAATTGTCGAGTGCGGTTGGCAGGCCATCGCCGTCCGCATCCAGATCGCAGGCATCACCTGCGCCGTCGGCATCAAGATCAAGCTGGTTCACATTGGATACCAATGGACAGTTGTCACTGTTGTTATCCAGCCCATCGCCATCGGTGTCGGTATTACTGTCGCAGGCGTCACCCATGCCATCAAAATCCAAGTCGGATTGGTTGAGGTTAGCGTTGACCGGGCAATTATCGGCGGCGTTGGGAATGGTGTCGCCATCGACGTCGGCATCGCAGGAATCACCCTGCCCGTCACCATCGCTGTCTTGCTGGCTGATATTGGGTAGCGCCGGGCAGTTATCGAGTGGGTTATCAATGCTGTCGCCATCGATATCATTGTCGCAGTCATTGCCGAGGCTATCGCCATCCATATCCAACTGGGCAACATTCGCGATGAGTGGGCAATTATCCAGTGCGTTGCTCAGGGTATCGCCATCGATGTCGCTATCGCACAGGTTACCGGCGAGGTCGCCATCCTGATCGGCTTGGTCCGCATTGGCGGTCAGCGGGCAATTGTCGATTGCATTGGTAACACCATCGTTGTCGATATCCGTATCGCACGCATCACCGCTGCCGTCTGCATCCAAATCGACCTGATTGAAATTGGCCACGAACGGACAATTGTCGCTGCCATTATCGATGCCATCCGCATCTGTATCGGTATTGGCATCGCAGGCATCGCCTATCGCGTCAAAGTCGGCATCGGCCTGACCGACATTGGCGACCAGTGGGCAATTGTCCAACAGGTTATCGATGCCATCGGCATCCAGGTCAGCGTCACAACTATCGCCTGTGGCATCGCCATCCAAATCCAATTGATTGGTATTTGACATGGATGGGCAGTTGTCAGTGACATTCGGAATGCCGTCGCCGTCCAGATCCAGGTCGCAGATATCCCCTGCTCCATCACCATCCTGATCGTCCTGGCTGGTGTTGGCGTTGATGGGGCAATTGTCCAGAAGATTGTTGATGGTGTCGCCATCGATATCGCCATCGCACAAATCGCCAAGCGTATCGCCATCCTGATCGGCCTGATCCGGATTGTTAATCAACTGGCAGTTGTCGAGCGCATTGGCAATCGCATCGCCATCGATGTCGCCATCGCAAATATCGCCTATGCCGTCACTATCGCGATCCAACTGGTTGGGGTTAACGGCTGCCGGGCAGTTATCGACCGCATTGAGCACGCTGTCGCCGTCGCGATCCGGATCGCAAAGGTCGCCCAGCGTGTCGCCATCCAAATCGGCCTGATTGGCGTTGGCAACTAATGGGCAGTTATCGAGCGTATCGCTAATGGAATCGCCATCGCTGTCGGTGTTGGCATCGCACACATTGCCTATGCCATCGGCATCGGTATCGGCTTGGTCCGCGTTGGCGATCATTGGGCAATTATCGAGATTGCTGGTAATGCCATCGCCATCGATATCGGTATCGCACGCATCACCAATGCCATCGAGATCCAGATCCAGCTGATTGGTGTTGGCGGTGACGGGGCAATTATCCGCACCGTCTTCAACACCATCGCCATCGCTATCGAGGTAGGTATAGGGGTCGCACAGATCGCCGAGGCCGTCCGCATCCAAATCGGACTGGTTGGCATTGGGGATTAGCGGGCAGTTGTCGCCGCTATCCGGCACCGTATCGCCGTCGCGGTCGGTATCACACGCATCGCCGGTTCCATCGCCATCCTGATCCACTTGCGTAGTATTTGCAGTAGAGGGGCAGTTATCCGCCGCATTGGCGATGGTATCGCCATCCAGATCGGCATCGCAGGCGTCGCCAAGGCTATCGCCATCCTGATTTTGCTGCCCCACGTTCGAGACCAACGGACAGTTATCGGCGCCATCGTTAATGGTGTCGCCATCGGCATCGGTGTCGCAGGCATTGCCTACTCCGTCGCCATCCAGGTCAGCTTGCGCGGGGTTGATGATGAGTGGGCAGTTATCCGCACCATTCAATACACCATCACCATCGAAGTCGTTGTCGCACACATCGCCAACGCCATCCGCATCCAGATCTGCCTGATTCAGGTTGGCGATCAGTGGGCAGTTGTCGAGGTTATTGGCAAGGCCGTCGCCATCGCTGTCGGTCAGCAGATCACACAGGTCGCCAGTGCCATCTGCATCGCTATCCAATTGGTTTGGGTTAACGATGAGCGGGCAATTGTCAGCGCCGTTAAGGATGCTATCGCCATCCAGATCGGTATCGCAGGTGTCGCCAATACCGTCGCCTTCAAGGTCAAGCTGGGTCGGGTTGGGGTCGCTGGGGCAATTATCCGAACCATCATCGATACCATCACCATCGCTGTCGGTATTGGCATCGCACGCATCGCCAACGCCGTCATGGTCGGTATCGATTTGGGTGGGGTTGGACAGCAGTGGGCAATTGTCAGTGGAATCCAGCACTGCATCACCGTCCACATCCGTATCGCAGACATCGCCAATGCCGTCGCCATCCTGATCGGTTTGACCGGCATTGGGCATTAATGGGCAATTATCCGTCGCGTTGGCGACGCTATCGCCGTCGGTGTCGGAATCGCAGGCGTCGCCGGTACCGTCCAGATCCAAATCGTTCTGGTTGGCATTGGAAATGAGCGGGCAATTGTCGATTGCGCTGGCGATGCCATCACCGTCACCGTCGGCATCGCACGCATCACCGATGCCGTCACTGTCCAGATCCAACTGGGCAGCATTGGACACCAAGGGGCAGTTGTCGCTGGCGTTATCCAGTCCGTCGCCATCGGTATCGGTGTTGCTATCGCAAGCGTCGCCGACCCCGTCAAAATCCAGATCCGACTGATTCAGGTTAGCGTTGTGCGGGCAATTATCGACCGCGTTTAAAACGCTATCGCCATCCATATCGAGGTCGCAACCATCACCGATTCCGTCGCCGTCGGCATCGACTTGGCCGAGGTTTGCCAGCAGCGGGCAGTTATCCAGCGCATTATTGATACTGTCGCCATCGACATCACCGTCACAGTCATCACCCAAGCTATCGCCGTCTTGGTCCAGTTGCGTCAGGTTGGCAATTAACGGGCAGTTGTCGAGCGCATTACTCAGGGTATCGCCGTCAATATCGCTATCGCACAGATTGCCAAGGCCGTCGCTATCCTGATCCGCTTGGTCGGCATTAGCGGTGATGGGGCAGTTATCAGCCGCGTTGGTGATGCCGTCATTGTCGGTGTCGGTGTCGCACGCGTTACCGATGCCATCGATATCCAGGTCGGCCTGATCGAGGTTGCTGATTGCCGGGCAATTGTCGCTGCCATCATCGATACCATCGCCATCGCTGTCGGTATTGGCATCGCACGCATTGCCGATACCATCAAGATCCGTATCGTCTTGGGTGGAATTGGAAATCAGTGGGCAATTGTCGGCGCCATTGTTCACCCCGTCGCCGTCCGGATCCAGATCGCAGGAATCCCCTAGCCCATCACCATCCAGATCGAGCTGGCCGATATTGGCCATGAGCGGGCAGTTATCGCCAGCGTTAAGAACGCTGTCACCGTCGACATCAGGATCACAGCTATCGCCCACACCATCGCCATCCAGATCTGCTTGATTGGTGTTGGCATTAAGCGGGCAGTTATCCAGCAAATTGTTGACTGTGTCGCCGTCAATATCGGAATCGCACAAGTCGCCAGCGCCATTGCCGTTCAGATCGGCCTGATCGGTATTGGCAACCAACGGGCAGTTGTCGAGATTATTGAGGACAGTGTCGTTGTCGATATCGCCATCGCACAGGTCGCCGGCGCCATCGGCATCCTGATCCAGTTGGTTGTTGTTGCTGATGGCCGGGCAATTGTCGGCAAGATTGAGGAAGCCATCGCCGTCGCGATCCGGATCACATAGGTCGCCAATATTGTCGCCGTCCTGATCAGCCTGGTTCAGGTTGGCAACCAGTGGGCAATTGTCGAGGGTATCGTCTAGCGAATCGGCATCGCTGTCGGTGAGCGCATCGCACAGATTACCTATGCCATCGCCATCGGTGTCGGCCTGGTCCGCGTTGATGGTTGTCGGGCAGTTATCAAGCAGGTTAATGGCGCCGTCACCATCCTGGTCGGTGTCGCAGGTATCGCCGATGTTGTCAGCGTCCTGATCCGCCTGTGATGGATTGAAGGCTAGCGGACAGTTGTCAGCACCGTTGGCAATGCCGTCGCTGTCGGTATCGATAAAGACATTTGGATCACAGGCGTCACCAATACCGTCAACATCCGCATCAATCTGGTTGGTATTGGGAATAAGCGGGCAATTGTCTGGCGCGTTGGCAACACCATCGCCGTCCACATCAGAATCGCAGCCATCGCCGGTTCCATCGTTATCCAGATCGGCTTGGGTCGGGTTGGCGAGCAGCGGGCAATTATCCAGCGCGTTGTCGATACCATCACCATCGGTATCCGTCAGCAGGTCGCAAAGGTTGCCAATGCCGTCGCCATCACCATCCAACTGGTCGGCATTCGGAAGTAGCGGGCAGTTGTCGGCGCTATTGAGGTAGGTGTCGCCGTCGATGTCGTCATCGCACAGGTTACCCAAACCATCACTGTCGCTGTCTTGCTGGTCGGCATTGGCGATCGCTGGGCAATTATCGATGCCGTCGTCAAGCGCATCGCCATCGGTATCGGTGCTGGTATCACACACATTGCCAATCCCATCGCCGTCGCTATCGGCTTGGTCGGTGTTGCTGATGAGCGGGCAATTGTCGAGCGTGTTGGCGATGCTATCGCCATCCGTATCCGGATCACAGGCGTCACCTGTAGCGTCGCCATCCATGTTTTCCTGACCGGGGTTAAATGCCAGCGGGCAGTTATCCAGCAGGTTATCGAGGCCGTCGCCATCGGTGTCGGTGTTATTCACTATGGGAGTTGGGTCGCACAGGTCTCCCAAACCATCGGCATCCGCATCAGCCTGATCCGGATTAGGAATCACGGGGCAGTTATCGCTCAGGTTAGGCAGGGTGTCGCCGTCGATGTCGCTGTCGCAGCTGTCACCTACCCCATTGTTGTCCAGATCCGCCTGATCCGGATTGGCGATCGCCGGGCAATTATCCAAGCCATCATCAATCCCATCGGTATCCGTATCGATACTGGTATCACAGGCATCGCCAATACCGTCGCCATCCACATCGAGCTGGGCAGGGTTAGCAATCAGGCTACAGTTGTCCTGCGGATTATTTACGCCATCGCCATCAGTATCCGTGTCGCAGGCATCGCCAGTCAGGTCGGCATCCTGATCGGCTTGATCCGGGTTATACGTCAGCGGACAGTTGTCGAGGCTATTGGCGATCGCGTCGCTATCGGTATCGATAAAAATATCCGGATCACAGGCATCACCAATCAGGTCGGCATCCAAATCGGTCTGGTTGGCGTTCGGAATCAGAGGGCAGTTGTCGATGGGGTTATTTACTCCATCGCCATCGGTATCTGCGTCGCAGGCATCGCCCTCACCATTGGCGTCCAGATCCAGCTGGTCTGCGTTGGCGACCAAAGGACAATTGTCCAAACCATCATCAATGCCATCGCTGTCGCTGTCGATGCTGGTATCGCACACGTCTCCAATACCATCGGCATCGGCGTCAAGCTGGTTAGTGTTGCTGGCGAGCGGGCAGTTATCCAGTAAGTTAATCAGCGTATCGCCGTCCGCATCCGCGTCGCAGGTGTCGCCAATACCATCGCCATCCAGGTCGTTTTGAGTCGGGTTATAGACGATGGGGCAATTGTCCAGGGCGTTGGCAATCGCATCGCCATCGTTATCAATGCTCAGGTTAAGCGGAGTGATATCACAGTAGTCACCCACGCCATCGCCGTCTGCATCTAATTGATCGATATTCGGAGTGAGCGGGCAGTTATCCAGATTGTTGTCGACCGCATCGCCGTCCATATCGGCATCGCACAGATCGCCAACGCCGTTATTGTCCAGATCATATTGATCGCTATTGGCGATCACCGGGCAGTTATCGACACCGTCATCAACACTATCAAGATCAGTATCGGTATTCGTATCACAGCTATCGCCGAGGTTATCGCTATCGCCATCGGCTTGATTGGCATTGGGCGTCAGCCAGCAGTTATCCAGAATATTGATAACACCATCGCCATCGCTGTCTGAGTCGCACGCATTACCCGCACCGTCCCCATCCGCATCGGCCTGATTCGGGTTGTATACCACCGGACAATTATCGACAAGATTGTTGTGAGTATCCGTATCCACATCAAGCGCTGAATTTGTGTCGCAGGCATCGCCGATTGAATCATTGTCGAGATCCGATTGATCGACATTGGGCATGAGCGGGCAATTATCCACGGCGTTGACCTGTGCATCGCCATCGATATCAGAATCGCACTGGTCCCCAATTAAATCCCAATCGCGGTCGAGCTGATCCTGATTCGAAATCAGCGGGCAATTATCGACATTGTCATCAACGCCATCCGCGTCTGTATCAGCTCCACTTTCGCACGCATCTCCAACGCCATCGGAATTGCTATCAAGTAAATCCGGATTTGCTACCCAGACACAATTGTCCAAATTATTGTTGATGCCATCGTTGTCGATATCCGTATCGCACGCATCGCCTTCGCCGTCGGCATCGAAATTGCTCTGGTTCGGGTTGTAAACCATTGGGCAGTTGTCATAAATATTGATGATGCTATCGCCATCAGTATCAATATTGACAAAGAAAGAACGTATGCGGAATTCGCACGCATCCCCCACTCCATTACTATTACTGTCGAGCTGATTTGCATTGGGAACCGTGCGGCAATTATCCATCGCATTAGGAATACCATCGCCATCCACATCCGTGTCGCAGCTATCGCCAATACCATCCCGATCACTGTCCATTTGACTGGTGTTAGCCATTGCCGGGCAATTATCGACACCATCATCAATGCCATCGCTATCGTTGTCGTGATTCAGTTCGCACGCGTCACCCACATGATTATTATTGGAATCAATTTGATTCGGATTAACGATCAACGGGCAATTGTCGAGCGCGTTTTGAATTCCGTCGTTATCGCTATCGGTATCGCAGGCATCGCCAATTGCATCACCATCTGCATCCATTTGCAGCGGGTTATAAATCAGCGGGCAATTATCAAAAATATTCGACAGGCCATCGCTATCCGTATCGTTCACCGTCACGGTATCGCAGACATCACCAATGCCATCGCCATCGGTATCCAGCTGATTGGTATTGTGAAAGTAAGGGCAGTTATCGACTGGGTTATTGATGGTGTCTGCATCCATGTCCGAGTCGCAACTATCGCCGCTGCCGTCGTTATCAATATCGTGTTGGTCGGGGTTGTAAACTAATGGGCAATTGTCCAGTGCATTGCTGATAAGGTCGCCATCGGTATCCGTAGTAAATGCGAGATCGCACGCATTGCCAATGCCGTTGTTATCCGTATCTGCTTGCCCCGCATTAATAATTAAAGGGCAATTGTCACTTGCATTAGGAATGCCATCGCCATCTAAATCGAGATCGCATAAATCGCCTGCACCATCGTTATCTGTATCCAATTGGTTCGGGTTGGCAATCGCCAGACAATTATCAAAACCATCATCAATGGTGTCGTTATCGCTATCGGTATTGATGTCGCACACATCGCCCAAACCATCTCCATCTGAGTCCGCTTGCCCGGGGTTAAATAGCAGTGGGCAATTATCGATATTATTGAGCAGTCCATCTGCATCGCGGTCACTATCGCAGAGATCACCGACTCCATCGCCATCCTGATCATCTTGCGTAGGATTTGAAATTAAAGGGCAGTTATCGAGCGCATCGGAAATGGTATCCACATCGACATCAAGAATGGTGTTGGTATCACACGCATCACCCAAGCCATCGCTATCCAAATCGCTTTGCAACACGTTGGGAATGTACAAACAATTATCGATATTGTTGCTGACTGTATCGCCATCAATATCCATATCGCACAAATCGCCGATTTGGTCATTGTCCTGATCCAGCTGATCCAAATTAAACGCCCAAGGGCAATTGTCTATCGCGTTATCAAGTCCATCATGATCAGAATCTGTATTGGTATCGCAGCTATCACCCACACCATCGAGATCGAGATCGTCTTGCAATGCATTGGTGATCATCGGGCAGTTATCAAACAGATTAACAATCGTGTCGCCATCAATATCGCTATCGCACGCATCGCCCATCAGGTCGCCGTCCTGATCCTGCTGGTTCGGGTTATACACAATCGCGCAGTTATCGAGTGCGTTGGCAATGCCATCGCTGTCGGTATCAATAAATATCGAGGGATCACATGCATCGCCAATACCATCCAGGTCGGTATCGGCTTGATCTACATTCGGAATCGCCGGGCAATTATCAACGCTGTTACTTGATCCATCGCTGTCCAGATCGAGGTCACACAAATCCCCTAATCCATCGCCATCCAAATCCACCTGATTGCTGTTGACGGCCAGCGGGCAATTATCGATACCATCATCAATACCATCGAGATCGGTATCCAAATTGTTATCGCAAAAATCGCCAATGCCATCATTATCAATATCAATTTGGGTGGGATTAATAATGAACGGGCAGTTGTCAGAAAAATTGCTAGCGCCATCGCCATCAAGATCCGGATCGCAACTATCGCCGAACGCATCACCATCGAGATCACTTTGGATCGGATTAAAAATAGTTGGGCAATTGTCGATACTGTTGGCGATTGAATCGCTGTCGGTATCAAAAAATAAGGCGGAGTCGCAAACATCGCCGATTCCGTTGGCATTGGTATCGGCCTGGTTCGCATTGGGAATTAATGGGCAATTGTCTGGCGCATTGGCAATACCATCACCATCAATATCCGCATCGCAATCATCGCCAACACCATCGTTGTCCGTATCAATTTGTGTGGGGTTTGCAAGCAACGGGCAATTATCAATACCGTCATCAATACCATCAGCATCACTGTCGTGATTGGTATCGCAGGCATCACCAACGCCATTGCTGTTGGAATCTATTTGGTCGGGATTATTGTGTAAGGGGCAATTATCAAAAGTATTCTCGCGGCCATCGCCATCAACATCCGTATCGCAGGCATCACCAATAGCATCGCCATCAAGGTCATGTTGATTGGCATTAATAACGACGGGGCAATTATCGAGTTGGTTGGGAACGCCATCGCCATCGGTATCAATCACGGTATTCTGGTCGCACACATCACCAATACCATCACTATCCGCATCGGCTTGGTTTGCGTTGGGAATTAGCGGGCAATTATCTTCATCGTTTGCAACATTATCGCCATCGCTATCAGCATCGCAGGCATTTCCGATTCCATCATTGTCATCGTCTTCCTGTGCGGGATTAATTACCAATCGGCAATTATCCAGCCCATCATCAATACCATCCTCGTCACTATCGGTGTTGGTATCGCACGCATCACCTATACCATCGCTATCAACATCCGATTGATTTTCGTTAGCAGTCAGTGGACAATTATCAACATTATCAGGACGGGTATCGCCATCGGTGTCCGGATCACAAGCATTGCCAACACCGTCCGCATCCAAATCTTGTTGTTCCGGATTATGAACCGTTGGACAGTTATCAATATTGTTGGCAATACCATCGCCATCAGTGTCGATAACAACTGGATCATCGCACGCATCACCGACACCATCACCATCGGCATCCGACTGATCGGGATTCAAGAATAATGGGCAGTTATCGGTGATATTCGCTTGCTGGTCGCCATCGATATCCCAATCACAAAAATCGCCAACACCATTGCTATCCATATCTTCCTGGTTGGGATTTTTCATCAGCGGGCAGTTATCGGCTCCGTTTGCTTTAAAGTCACCATCCATGTCCCAATCGCAGGCATCGCCCACGTTATCGCCATTCATGTCCGACTGCGTCGGATTAGCAACACCGAGGCAATTATCAGAGGAGTCAGGAATGCCATCTTTATCGGCATCGACGACAACCGCTTTTTCAGGCAATGCCAAGGTATCGAGTGGAAAACCACCCTGCCCGCCGCATCCGGCCAATACCAATAGGATTAGCAACAATAAAAGCGCTTTCACATGAACAGTCCTGCCTGTCAAAGTTTATGAAGACATCACGACCTGGCAATAAAATCCGAAAGAGCTAACTCGACATACTGGTGAATAGTTTTTCTGGATACACGTGTGGGAAAACCTGTTGATCCAGATTTGACAAGTGATAATGATGAGGGACTATTTTCAAGAATGGATTTTTGTAAATGAATGCTTTTTGGCGAATGAGTATTTTGGGGTAGACGCGAATATCCTGACTTCGCCGATAAGGTTTTTCTCGTTGCAGAAAACTGCCACACAAGAGAGATACTTAAAAAATGCGCATCGGTATATCCCATCCAATGGTTACCAAGTTGATCCATATATTGGTATTCAAATCGGCCATCAATATGATCTGATAACGGGAGCTGGAGACCAACGCCAAACAAAGGGCGCATACCAGAATCACTTAACTCCTCTTCCCAACCGGTAACCTTGCCATCCCAATAGGCAACGCCCAATTTTCCGAATGCACTCAGATTTTTATATATATTGCGCGTGTAAATTACCGAGAGATCTACCGTTCTAATCTCTCCCTCCAGGACAATAACGGAATAATCCCCTATGGCATCGCCCAAATTGTTTGCCGAGAGTTCCAACCCAAAATGAGACCAGGGTTTGTAGCCAGCAAACAGGCCATAGCCAACATCATCGCGATCACACTCAATCGCTATATCAGCACAGGCATGGTACTTATAGGTATAACCAGCGCGGGCACCAACATAGAACTCGGGTGTCGAAGGCTCATAAAGTAAATCAGATGGTGTATCTGCCGACACGGTAGGTGTACAAAAACAAACAGAGAAAATAAACAGGAAGGCGGGTTTAATGAAATGGCGTTTTCCGAATAACCGCCGGACACGAGGTTTACCATATCGCCGCCGATATGAATGTATGAAGCCAATAAGCAAGCTGCCAGTAGCGATTTTCCGAATCATAAAATCTCCAACACACATCCATTACAGTCAATAAAAACCCAATTAGCGTTTTATTAACTTATCGGAATCAAAAAAACCGGATCACCTAAAAAATAATTATCAATTTAGTCATTAGGCTAGCACCTCATTTTCAGGTAAAGGAAATTCAAAAAGACTAATTTTTAATTAACGAAAAATAAAAAAGAACATTTCATAATAAACGATAACAACAAAATACAGACTTATGCGACACCGAGAAGTAATAAAAAAAACACTTCTTCGAGGGAAAGAGCAAGAATAGAAATTCAGACTATGATTAATCATTTTCGTGCTGGCACATAAACTTCCCAGCAACGCCTGAATATCTGGTTCAACATAAATGTGGGCGCGCCATTCGGGAGCTCTTATATACCTAGCCTATGATCAATAAGCTTCTCGTAGAGCAAAAAAATAAACCCCACTTTTTAGGGTGGGGTTTATTCATCGCTTATGAATTTTTAGGTTTGTTAGTAAACGCAGGCTTTTGGATTGTCTTTTACAAAATAGCTTTTGTAATTTTTTGCTTTTTTATCCATACAGCCTTCCATATTTAATAAACGCACTTTGCGGAAATCGGTTGGGCTGCTTTCAGCTTGCAGGGCAATGTATCCACCAGCATTGGGAGTACGGTCATCCCATTGCAATCCGGTATATTCCAATACCTTTTCGCCATTTATAAAGTGCTCGGCTTTTTCACTGCCCTGCACAACCAATTCAGCCGTTACCCATTGGTCACCCGCATATGTTTCGCTGGATGAATTGATGATGTGGTCTTCGGTAAATTTTCCATTGAAAACAACATGAGTACCCGGTGTGCAGAGGTTGCCAGTCGTACGCGGTTCTTTACCATTCCCGCCGAGCAATTGATATTCCATACTGCCGGGAAAATCCTGCTCAACCGCCATCGCTTTCGGATCTTGTGTGTGATACATGATGCCGTTATTGCGCCAAGCCCACGCCGGTCCACCCTTCACTTGCTCGCCAACAAAACGGTATTCCACTTGAATTTTGTAATGAGAAAACGGCCCACCGTTATAAAAAATATGGCCGAAACGCGTATCGAATTCTTTATATTGATCGTAACGCACTTCCATAATCCCATCTTCAACACGGAAGGTGTTAAACGCATTTTCACCAAGCGGAAAACCACGAATTTTGATCGACCAGTTACTCAAATCTTTACCATTAAATAAATCGATCCATTCTTCCTGGTCGGGGTTCTGCGCAGGGGCTGCTGCATACGAAGGAACACCAATAAACATTGATGTAATAAATGAGGCAATAAAAGTGCTGGATAGTAAACGCGGACTAGTCATGTTCAATGATCCTGTTATTAGTGGTTATCTAATAAATTTAACCCAATTATCAGATAAATGGCAGCACCTTTACAAAAACATACCTGCAATAAATCAGCTTGTGAAGCCACCTTATTTTCGCACCAATAAAAAAGCCGGGAATGCCCCGGCCATTTTGTTTCGTTGTTCGCTTCTATCCCCGAAGGTCGTAAAGATACTGAAATTAGCCCGCACGCGTAGCCAGAATTGCGGCAATATCCAAAGGCTCGCGATAGAGTGCAAAATCAGTTTCGCGGCTTTGAATTGCCAGGATCGACATGCGATCAGCAAGTTCATTCCCCTGCACACCTACGTGACCATTCACATGCAGCACTTGCACTTTATCTTTTAAGGTTTGATGTAAGGCGTAAATATCTTTAATCAACTCAAGATTTTTAATCTCGCCACCCTTCTTCTTCCAACCGGCTTTTTCCCAACCGATTGCCCATTGCACAACACATTGAATGGCGTATTGCGAATCCGAAAAAACAGCGGCAGTTTTTCCTTTGATCACTTCGCCGTGTGCGATCAATAAGCCTTGGTGAAGCGCATTTAATTCAGCAGTATTGTTGGTGCCCATTGGGTTATACAAACCATACCAAAGCTCGGTAAGTTTGTTATCGCAATACACTGCCACACCGGAACCCGCCTCACCTGGATTTGGCTCGCAACCACCATCAGTAAATATTTTTACCTGTTGCGGCAATGTATTCACTTCAGCAGCGTTATAAGTTTTTATCTTATTAGCCGGCGCCGCACGGCCAGTGCCGATCGATGCCTTTGCACTGCCAAATGCCGCTTCGGCTTCTTCACGGGTTAAAAACGATTTATAACGCGCGCCTACAAAACCATCCACATGCTTTTTACACGTAGCCCAATCGGTAAAAATCCCCGTTTCGCGTCCTGCCCATACCACATAAAACTTTGAAGCCATTAGTAACCCTTATTTACAGTTAATCGCGCAGTTTTATTCAGCGTACTTAGCCGATATTTGAACACTGCACCGTCGATATCAATTTTGCGGTTCTTTCTTTGGATCAAGAAAAGACGGCTTTGAGGTGATTTGGAAAGATGCTTTTCCCGTTTCAGTGCCCTTGGGGCTAACGAATTTGAGCAAGTTTACACTTTTGCCGCTTAGCTTTTGGCTCAAACGCATAAACTCTTTTAATTCTTCCTGGGTAGTAAATTCGTAATCGATAAAGGTGTCACCGTCTTTACGAGTGATATTGGTGATTTTGGAATTTCCGGGGGCCAGTGCCTTCAACTGATCATCCAAAGTTGCCTCTTTATATTTTACTTTCTCAGCCACAGTAGACTCAGGGCATTTGCTATCCGAGTATGTTTGCTTTCCTTTTGCGTCTACACATTTATAGATGTCTCCTGCAAAACTGGTTTGAGACATCAAAAGTGCCAGCATAAAAATACACTTTTTCATCTTACGTTCCTCGTTTATTCAAACTTCCTATAGATTTTTTTCGTTCAGCTGGTTGATTTCATCTGCCCCATTAACCGAATCGCCACGAACACCAAAACTCCGACAGCTCCAATTAAAATCGCCCAGAACAAAATGGTTTTCCAGCTGATGTGCATTGCCTGGCGAGCGAACGAATTTACGTTGGGTTTTAGTTCGGTGAAGTTAGATTCGACCCAGTGTATTTCTTTACCAGTTACTAACTGTGAAAAAATCTGCGTGCCGGTTTGTTGGGCAGCAGGAGCAGCTTGGGTGTCTATTGCTATTTTATAAGGCGCAGAATTATTGGCGATAAATTGCAATGTTTCCGGTTGGCGAGTGAATACTAATTGTGGATTCGCTACTGTACGCACGAGTTCATTCAATTCGACTCGCCACAGCGTATCGCTATTGCTATAGATTTGGATTTCGTCACTCTGCTGCCACTCACTGCCAACTTGCGCGTTAAACCAAATGCCTTGATGGATTAATTGCCAAGGTTGCCGTTCAGTACGGCGTGAGAATACTTTAATGCTATCGCCATACATTGTGGTGCCAAGGCTGAGGCCGATATTGGTGACCGGTGCAATATCATCGCGCTCGAATTCCCATGCGGCGACAGGTATTTTTTTTCCGCTATTGACCGCATGAAGCGCTGAGTTTTGTTCCTCGGCCAATGCGCCGGCTAGCTGCCAGGTATCAACGACTGGAGCCTCCGTCATTTTATTAGTGTTTTCAATTCGGGTTTGGGTGAGCTGCAAGTGTTCGCCACCACGAATGAATTTCAACTGCAAATAAGCAAATTGTTTTTCACTGAGGTTAAGAGGGATTTTGTTACGCGTTAGCTGTTGCCCGTCTTTTTGTAATTGCACGAGCGTGGTTGTAGTGATGGGCGCCCAGGTAGACATATCGTTAGTACCACTGACCTGCACCTCCAAATACTGGGTCGATTCCCCTAGGGGCCAGTTGACGATCAAATTATCCGCGCGCGTTTTTACATCACTCAAATCGACCACATAAAAATCGACCGGGGCATTCTGGTTTTGTGCTTCACCCCTTTCGCGCTTGATGGCGCTCACCGAAATCTCATTTTCATCAAGCCGTATAGAGGCACTACTCAATACCAACAGCATTTCCGGCGCAGTACCTACTGGTACAGGAAAAAACCGAACCGCTTGATGCTGCGATTGTTCACGAACCTGGGTAAATGCCGTAATAACACGATGCGGTAATTTATTGCCTTGTTGATCTGCAACAACCAGATCATTGAGCAATGGGTCTGCGCTGTAGCGATAAATATCATGTGTAAGCTTAGCTTGCACATAGGTGTCAGGAGCTTGGTCAATTTGATAAACGGGAATAACTTCCGCTTGAACAGAGATGCTTAGCAAGCAAAAAAGAAATGCAAAACGTTTTTTAAATGACCACATAGATAACTCCACAATCAAACCTTTTCTTCTTGTGCTGATTTAGCTTTTGCCGGAATCGGCGATAAATAACCGATCAACAGCATCAAGCCGCCAACCACCATAAACGACACTATGCGTGCAAGGGTGCCTGTGCCAGTCAAATCTTTTGTGAAAAGTTTTAATAACACAAAACCCAAAAGGCCAGCACCCAGCATCCACAACTTCCGCTCTTGTAGGCGGCGCGAAAAATTCATCACCACCAAGGCACAAATTGTCCAAAGAATTGACAGGGCCATTTGTACGGTGACTGAATTCCACATCACCTCTGCGACATAATCTATGTCGGCGTATTGGTGGATTGCGCGTAACAGGACGACGTTAATCCATGCGAAGCCCAATAAGCCAATGACTCCATAACGCAATTCAGCCGGTGCAGAACGCAATCCAATAAAATCACGTTTGAGGGCATAGGCGAAAATGAACAATACCGCCGCTTGCGCAAGATCAAGCGGATTCAAAACCGGCAAATAGAATTGATTGGTAATGCCTGAATAACGGCACGCGTGGACAAACCACAGCAATAACCCGAACATTAAGGGTGCGGGAATCAGATTTTTATAATCGGACGGATACTGCGCAAAAGGCCAGAAGGATTTATTGGTAAGATTCAGCAATGCAATTAACGGGACGATCAAACAAACGAACCACAACATTGCCGCACTGGTGCCATACCATTGCAATTCGCCCTGCCAATGACTGGCCTCCCAATAGACAAGGCTAAATAAAAACCAGGCTGTTAACACATGAAACACGCTGAGTAATCCGCACGCCGAACTTTCGCGCTGACGCCATAAAAACCAATATTGCACCGCCACAAATATCAACAGCGCCACTAGTCCCCAATTTTGGGAAGGGTAAACATCGTACCCAATAAATAGACCTTCCCCGAAATTACGCATGGCTAACACCACACTCAATGGCAATAACCAAAACCCGAGGCGCGCCAATTGCGGCCATTGCACTTTTGCACTGAACAAAACCAATGCAACAACCGAAAGGCTGAAGAATAAAATCAACGAGGGGAAATGCTGTGTCCCGTCGATATGCTTTTCAATTTCAAGATAACCTGCCGTTAGCCAGCACAACCAGCCAATGATCAAGGTGAGTTGGGCAAGCGGCTTTTCGAGGCGGAAGCTGTGATCACCGTAACCGGTAAGTAAATAAGAAATGCAGAACGCCGATACTGCGAGAATTACCAGACCAATAAAGTCCCCACTGACCAGCGGGGTCACGCCTGCACTGATTCCATTTATCGCTAGCGAACAAACCGCGGCTACATACAATAAATACCCGGCCAAGCGCGGCAGGAAACGCTGTTGGCGCAAGCCGACCCAAATCAGCCCGCTTGCTTCAAGTGCCCAGGTGGCCGAAGTCCATTGCGCATCCAACGCCAAAGGAATCGTCAAGGTCGCAAAAGTCACGCCAAGGGCAATAAAAGATTCGATCAAAACACGATGGGTTTGTTGGTATTTCACCCACAGCACACGTGCCAAACCAATATAAATTGCAGCGAGGATAATCGCGCTGATCGCCAATCCGTATTCGGTGTGTTTGAGCAGAGCGGTTTGCAATCCGAATCCAACGATAGGCAAACCAAAAACCAGGCTGCCATCAACCAGGCCCTTTAAATTCGGCGGCTGCTTGAGTGAAAATAAAATAGATACCGTTAAATAGAGTGCAAAAAATGCGAGTAAAAACGGCTGCGTGCTCGCATACTGATGCGGCTCGTATTTCAGTACACCCCAGGCTGAGGTAATCACAAAGGTAAAGACAAACCCAACCCAGTTCAGCAAGCGCCAGGTCTTAAACCAGGCTATAGAGAGAATGCCGATATTGAGTAACAAATAAAAACTAAATAGCCCCACATGATTACCGGAGCCATCAGAAGTGAGAATCGGTGCTAGAAAGCCACCAGCGGTTGCCATCAATGCCAGCACTTGCGCATTTTGCAGAATCGCCAGCAATGCTCCGAGCATCACAATCATAAACATCAAACCAAACGCGAGACTGGTGGGCATGAGCGAATACATTTTTGCAGCAGCAAAGATGGTGAGATAAAGCGCAGCTATACCACCACCCTGCAGCACCAAACCATAACCACCCTCTTTCATGCGGGTTTTCCAACCCAAGCCAATCAATGCAATCGCTATAGCTCCCACGGCGGCCATGCGTAATTCAATTGGGAACATCCCTTGGTTGGATGCGTACTTCACCAAAAAACTTAAGCCAAAAAACATCACCACCATACCTATACGTACAATGGGATTTCCTTCGGTAAAAAAGCGGTTTAAAAAAGCAATGCCTTTCTCAAACGGGTTTGGGGCGGCAGGCTCCGTTGGCCAGTCTTTGGGAATATGTTGGGCGGCTGTTTTTACGCGCTGCACTGGTTCACTTACGGGTGCAGCTGTAAGCGTTTCTGCAGCTGATGTATCAGCCATAGCAAGACGCTCTAACTCTGCTTCACTAACCTGCAAATTCTCACTTGGAAGATCACGCGACTCAGCGTTTAAGGACTCCGGAGGTAAATCAATGCCATGCATTTTTAACCGCTCGGCCAACGGGATTTTTTGCTCGGCCGGTGCTGTAGGCGCCACAGGTGTTGTAACAGCTTGCGCTTCAGGTGCTGATATTGGTGGAGCAGCTTGCAACTTCTGCGATTGCAACTCAGTGACATCTCGCTGCAAGCGATTGATGGTACTGGTCATCTGGAAAACTTTAGTGATTAAAAAACCAAGCCCGCCGCCGATGACCCAGCCGTTGTTATAGAACACAGCCTCACCCAACCCCATACCGACCAGCGTGAAAATTATTAGCAGTATCATGTGAAATCCTTATTGTTATTTCCGGGTATTGTGGTGTGCATTACGGCTTGCTTTGATCATCGGTAATCACTTGCATGGTTTTTAGCGGCTCCAATACCTTTTCATGCTCCAACTTCCATCCTGCAGAAGCGCAGAGCTGTTGCATCATTAATTGCACTTGTTTGTGCGCGATCTCTGGCAATTCACTCTGCTGCGCCTTTTCCTGCATTAGATTTTTGGCTTCGGCAAGGATTGCGGTGAAGTCTTCATTATCAAATTTATTGAGCATGCCCTGATTGATGTCGTAGAACTTGTAATCCGTATCGATGGAGATAATTTCCGGTTCGGAAAAATGCTCAATCACCAAGGTGCGATCATTATGATCGCGGCGAAATTTCATCTTGCCGAAATCATAACCAATTGAGACTTTGGCCTTGGCGACAACCAGTGCCTTACTATTGGTTTTAAAGAGGCCGAAAAAATCTTTTTTGGTGTTGTGATCGTAGATTTCGGTGAAATAGCCTTCTGCCAACACCACTTTGAATACCTTTTCGATACGCTCCAGCAAAATTTGGGATTCGACGCTCAAATCCTGCTTTGGGCTTTTGAATTTTTTGGCGTGATACCAGCTGAAAATTTGCCACGCGGCAAGACCACCAATCAACATGGCCAGAATAAAAATCAGTGCATCCATCAGGCGATTCCTTAACCGGAGAATAGAAAAGCGGCAGAGCCAAAGCGATGCAGCTTAAACGGGCTTGGCACCAAAGTCTATTTGCCGCAGGTCGCTGATCATGGGGTAGAATAGCCCTCCCGCTACGGCACAGCTTCACGAGATTCCATGCCTGAAATCACTGCTGCAAAACCCCGTACTGTTATAAAACCCCGTATCGTCCCGCTTGTTTATCAACCAAACTCAGGACACTGGTTTATTGCTGTACGCCATTTACCCAACGCCATCTGGTTAGACTCCGGCAGACCCACGAGCACCTATGGTCGCTTCGATATCATCAGCGCCGCGCCGCAGCAATTACTAACCACCCAGGGAGCCAGCACAACCCTCACCGACTTCCATGGTCACACTCGCACCTCAGATCAGGACCCCTTCTCGCTGCTAAGTAGCTGTTTAGCTGAACCACAGGCACGAGACACCGAATTGCCTTTTACCGGAGGCGCATTGGGCTACTTTGGCTACGACCTCGGCCGCCGCCTGGAGCGACTCCCCTCATTGGCACGGGCCGATATCGCCCTGCCAGACATGCATGTCGGGATTTACCCATGGGCAATTGTGCAGGATCACGAACTGAAAACGGCCTGTTTGGTCATTAATGAAAGCCTGTCTGAGTCGCTTGGCGGGGCTTATAACTTTTTGAAAATCGAGCAGTTGTGTCTGAGCGCGGCGCAAAACCCGATGTTTCACGAACTTAAAAACCAGCTTAAGAGCGATCAAAAATCATTCAAAATCAATAGGTTTTCAAGCAATCTTAATGTAGATGAATATCAACAAGCGCTTGAAAAAATTCAGGACTACATCCACGCTGGCGATTGTTACCAAGTCAATTTTGCTCAACGCTTCAGCGCCGAATTTAGTGGCGATCCGTTTATCGCCTATCTTGCCCTGCGCGAGGTACTGCCCTCACCCTTTTCCGGTTTTATGCAATTAGACAATGGCGCAGTGCTGAGTTTGTCCCCCGAACGGTTTATTCAGGTACGCGACCGACAGGTGGAAACCAAGCCGATTAAAGGCACGATAAAGCGCGGCACCACACCAGAAGAAGATCAGGCAAACGCGATATGGCTGCAAAACAGCCTGAAAAATCGCGCCGAGAATGTGATGATCGTGGACTTGCTGCGCAACGATTTAAGCAAGCATTGCACTAATGTACGCGTCCCCAAACTGTGCGAACTGCAGAGTTTCGCCAATGTCCATCATTTGGTTAGCACCGTCACAGGCGAATTAATGCCCACCGCCAGAGCGCTTGATGTATTGCGCGATGCATTTCCCGGCGGCAGTATTACCGGCGCGCCAAAGATCCGCGCCATGGAGATTATTGAAGAGCTGGAACCCACGCGTCGCTCACTCTACTGCGGCAGCTTGGGGTATGTGAGTGCAGACGGCCAAATGGACACCAACATCGCCATACGAACACTCGTATGCGACGGCAATAAAATTCACTGCTGGGGCGGCGGCGGCATCATCGCCGACTCGGAAACAGATCAGGAATACCGCGAATCCATCGCTAAGGTCAGTGTGTTGATGGAAACGCTGGAGCAACAATTTACAGCACACAACTAACACCAGAAATAATCAAATTGAGGAGCAGGAAATGCTAATTCAGAATCATCAGGTTGATCTGAACACCCCGACCGGCGTTATGCGCTGTTATGTGTACCACCCAAAAGACACCGCCGAGACTGCCGGCAAAAAATTCCCCGCCATCATCCTCTACTCCGAAATTTTTCAACAAACCTCACCGATTCGTCGCAGCGCCCAAATAATGGCGGGTCACGGTTTTATCGTGATTGTTCCGGAAGTTTTTCACGAACTGAACCCAATAGGCACCGTATTGGGTTATGACGATGCCGGTCGCGATAAAGGCAATGCCGACAAGGTCGCTAAAACCTTGGAAGCGCACGATACAGACACCCAAGCGATGATCGATTATGCCCAAACGCTGCCTTACTACTCTGGCAAAATCGGCGCTATGGGTTTTTGTTTGGGAGGCGGCTTGGCGTATCGTGCGGCGATCAATCCATCAATCGCAGCAACCAGCTGCTTTTATGCAACCGATATCCACTCAGGTTTAACACCCTCAAATTCTGGCAATGAAAGCCTGACTCGAACCAGCGAAATCAAAGGCGAACTGCAAATGATCTGGGGTAAACAAGACCCACACATTCCACCAGAAGGCCGTGCAAAGGTGTATGCCAATCTGGTGGCTTGCAACGTGAACTTTACCTGGCATGAAGTAAATGGAGTGCATGCATTTATGCGCGATGAAGGCGATCGCTATGACGCTGAATTGCAACTCTGGGGTTATCAAACGGCGCTGGGCATGTTTAAGCGTGTGCTCTTTTAATTTTTATCCAGGCATTTATTAATTTTTTGTATTGCATCTATTTTTTAGTTTCATCGCAGGCATCGACAACAGAAAACCTCCAAGGAAACCGCAATGAAAAAAATGACCGCGCTCGCATTGGGTATTTCTCTCGCGCTGGGTGTTAGCTCATGTAGCAATAACACTGCACAGCAGGATACATCCAAAAAACAAACTGGTTCAGCTTTGGGATCGGGTATTGATTTATCCAACATGGACACCACCGTAGCACCACAACAGGATTTTTTCAGCTACGTAAATGGCAAATGGGTAGACAACACCCAAATCCCCGCCGACAAAGCCCGCTGGGGCAGCTTTGATGCGTTGAGTGAAAATTCACAAACCCAGGTTCGCGAACTCATCCAGGAACTGGCAAACGGGCAATACGCCAAAGATTCCGACGAACAAAAAATTGCCGATTTTTACAAATCATTTATGGACGAAACCCGAATCGAATCTTTGGGAATAACACCATTACATGCTGACCTGGCGCGCATCGATAGCCTAACAACCTATACCGATCTAACCCGTTTGTGGGGTGCATGGCAGGCATACGGAGTAGGCGTACCGATCGAGTTGTACATTGATCAGGACGATAAAAATTCCAATCAATATATTACCGGCGCCTGGCAATCCGGTTTGGGGTTACCCGACCGCGACTATTACTTAAAAGATGATGCGCGTTCGCAGGAACTGCTGGGAAAATATCAAGCGTATATCGCCAAGCTGCTGACGCTGGCAAATATCCCTAACGCCAAACAAGCCGCCGCCAATATTGTCGCGACTGAGAAAAAAATTGCGGCCATTCATTGGAGTCGAGTACAAAACCGCGACCGCACCGCCATTTACAACAAGATGACGCTAATAGAATTAAATGCACTCGCACCGGGTGTCGATTGGGTACAACTGATTAGTGCTGCAGGTTTAAGCAATATTAATGAGCTAGTAATAAACCAGCCCACCTATGTCACTGCCGTTGCTCAACTGCAAACACAGGTCTCACTCAGCGAATGGCAGCAATATTTAAAATTCCATCTCATCAACAGCAACGCTGGCAATCTCAGCCGTGCATTTGCCGATGCAAATTTTGAATTTTACGGCAAAACCTTAAATGGGTTGGAAGAACAGCGCACACGTGAGAAACGGGCGGCAATCCTGACTGACAGCAATTTGGGATTTATGGTTGGAAAATTGTACGTCGCAAAATATTTCAAACCAGATGCAAAAGTGCGTATGGATAAAATGATCGAAAATCTGCGCGAAGCCTATAGCGAGTCGATTGACGATCTGGATTGGATGAGCACCGACACTAAAAAACAAGCGCAAGTCAAATTATCCAAATTCAATACCAAAATCGGGTATCCAGACAAATGGCGCAGCTATGAGTGCGTGAAAGTTTCTGCGAACGATTTAATCGGGAACGTACAGCGCAGCGCTGGGTGCGAGCATCAACGCCAGATTGATCGCCTGGGCACCCCGGTTGATCGCAGCGAATGGGGTATGACACCACAAACCGTGAATGCCTATTACAACGCAAGCATGAATGAAATCGTATTCCCCGCAGCAATATTGCAACCGCCCTTCTTTAATGTAGAGGCAGATGATGCTGTAAATTACGGTGGTATTGGTGCGGTAATTGGCCATGAGTTTACCCACGGTTTTGATGACCAGGGTCGCCACTCGGACGGCGATGGTAATTTGCGCGATTGGTGGACAGAAAAAGACGCAGAGCAATTTAAAAATCGCGCCCAATTAATGGTCGACCAATACAGCGCATTTAACCCAATCGATGATTTACATCTGCAAGGCGCTTTAGGGCTAGGTGAAAACATTGCCGATCTGGGCGGAGTAACATTGGCATACAAAGCGTACAAAAAGTCGCTCAAGCGAAAATCCGGAAAAGTCATCGATGGCTTTACCGCAGATCAACGCTTCTTCATGGGCTGGGCACAAGTGTGGCGAATCAAATACCGCGACGAAGCCCTGCGTGTGCAAGTGATTAATGGCCCGCACTCACCCGGCATGTACCGCGTGCTTGGCCCATTGTCAAACATGCCGGAGTTTTACAAAACCTATAACGTAAAACCGGGTGATGGAATGTATCGCGATGAAAAAGTACGGGTAAAAATTTGGTAACGGGTTTTTGCATACAATAAAAAAGGGGCGATCATGAATAATGATCGCCCCTTTTTCTATCGTTAAAATTTTTCTATCGTTGAAATCTGAATTACAAACTCAATTCACGATTACTGGCTTTGATAAATTCTTTCTTCAAGTCTTCGTAAGTGTGCACTGCCGGGAATTGTGGGAATTGCTCTATCACGTTTTGCGGTGCATGGAACAAAATACCTTGATCTGCTTCGCCCAACATGGTGGTGTCATTGTAGGAATCACCAGCGGCAATGATGCGGTAGTAAAGGGTTTTCAGGGCCAGTACTGACTGACGCTTTGGATCGCGTTGACGCAAGGTGTAACCTGCCACCATACCGCGCTCATCGATATTCAAACGATGGCACAGGAGCGTTGGGAAACCCAGTTGACGCATCAGCGGCTGAGAGAACTCGTAGAAAGTGTCAGAGAGGATGATCACTTGGAAACGCTCACGCAGCCAATCTACAAACTCAACAGCGCCATCGAGTGGTTTAAGGGTTGCGATTACATCCTGAATTTCTTTCAGGCCGAGATTGTGCTGCTCCAGAATGCGAATGCGTTGTTTCATCAACACATCGTAATCGGGGATATCGCGGGTAGTGGCTTTAAGTTCTTCAATACCGGTAACTTTCGCGAATTCAATCCAAATTTCCGGAACCAATACACCTTCCAGATCCAGGCATGCAATTTCCACAGCGACCTCCAAACGGTTAATAATTAGGCTAATCAGCTTAAAAGAGTGGCGGCAATCTACCCGTTTTGACCTGCTAAAGCAAACCCAAACGAGGCGGATTGCTTGGGCTAGGAGGGGCTCGTCTGGTATCCTGAGCGACATACTAAATAGCTCAACACCGTGAGTAGCCACCATGACTGAAAACCAGATTAGCCTTATCGACCTGGATGCCAAATTCCAACAGGAAAGCCCGCAAAAGATCATCAAATATGCCCTGAGCCAATTCGATAATATCGCAATATCCTTCAGCGGTGCTGAGGATGTCGCGCTAATCGAAATGGCCCGCAACTATCGCCCGGATGTTCCGGTATTTTGTCTGGACACTGGTCGCCTTCATCCTGAGACTTACCGCTTCATCGAAAAAGTGCGCAAGCATTACGGGATCAAAATCGATGTTGTTTCTCCCGATGGTGAAGCCGTACGTGCACTGGTACAAGAGAAAGGCCTGTTTAGCTTCTACGAGGATGATCATAAAGAATGCTGTGGCATCCGCAAGATTGAACCCCTACGCAAAAAATTATTGACGGTGGACGCCTGGATTACCGGGCAGCGCAAAGACCAAAGCCCTACCCGCGCAGAAATCCCAGTCATTCAGGACGATAAATTGTTTGCCCGCCCCGGCGGAAAGCTCACCAAATTTAATCCGCTTTCAAATTGGTCATCCAAAGAGGTGTGGGATTACATCCGCATGTGCGAAGTCCCTTACAACGAACTGCATGAACGCGGTTTTATTTCGATTGGTTGCGAGCCTTGCACCCGCCCAGTGGCGCCAGGGCAACATGAGCGCGAAGGCCGTTGGTGGTGGGAAGAGGCCACGAAAAAAGAATGTGGCTTACATGCAGGCAATGTAAATTAACAAAGCTAAGCACGGCTGCAGTCGCAAGTCATAATGCTCCCGCAGCCGTTTACTTCCACGCCACTTTAACCATCTGCTAAGAAAACATCATCGCTAGCAAACGCTTTTAGGCGTAGTCTGTACGCAAGCGTACATAGGCGAACCTTGTATGTGAGTATGATATTTCACGGGAAATATCTATTCCTACCATCGGGTGAACCAAATGTCAGCTCCGCCAAAACCGCATCCGCAACAAAACCTCTTGATTGCCGCTCTACCTATCGAAGTCCAAAATCGTTTGTTGCCTAATCTCGAATTGGTTCCATTGCCCTTGGGTAAAGTCTTATATGAGTCAGGTGATACCCTGCGCCATGTTTATTTTCCAACAGACTCTATTGTTTCGCTGTTGTACGTTATGGAAAGCGGTGCCTCTGCGGAAATTTCAGTCGTTGGTAACGAGGGAATCATTGGCATCGCATTATTTATGGGTGGTGAAAGTACGCCCAGTCGCGCGATTGTACAAAGTGGTGGTTATGCATACCGACTACTGGGCAAGCAGTTTAAAGAAGAATTTAATCGCCATAGTGAGATGTTGATGTTGCTATTGCGCTACACCCAATCATTGATAACACAGATGGCGCAAACCGCCGTCTGCAATCGCCATCACTCTATCGATCAACAACTGTGTCGATGGATGCTTCTGTCGCTGGATCGGTTACCGACTAATCGCTTAACAATGACGCAGGAATTAATCGCAAATATGCTAGGCGTGCGACGTGAAGGCGTCACTGAAGCAGCGGGCAAATTGCAACGACAGGGAGCGATTCAATATTCGCGCGGGCAAATCACCGTGCTGGATCGTGCGGCCTTGGAAGCATTAAGTTGTGAATGTTACGCTGTCGTAAAAAAAGAAACAGATCGACTTCTACCTTATGCGACAAATGCGGCTAATGCCGAGACATTGGCGGAAGCAGCACAAAAGATCGCCCGCTTGCCTCCGTGCGCACAGTGACACTTGCTCCTTGCATCACCGCGCATCTCCTCTTCCCTGATTTATCCTCACACACAGTCCATGATTGGGAAGATAAAATGGCATCACGGAAATATCTTGCAGACGAATATCAAGTAAATGAGAAAACTGTTGTGGATGAATATTATTTCCACAACAGTAAGTTATTTATCAGGAATTCGCTAAACCGATTTGGCTACTGCCAATCTTCATTACTTTGCTCTGGACTCATCGATAAACTGCTTAACTTGCGAATCTGCTTCTTGCTGAGAGACAGCATAACGCTCCACTATCAAACCACTTAACCTATCTGCTCGACCTTCTGATTGTAAAATTTCAGTATCCGTTAGCTTAGCCCATAGCAGTTTTGCTGAAGCCACATGTTGCTTCCATTTCGACCTGAGCTCGGCGGCAGTAGGAGACGCTTGTTGCTGTTGCGATTGCTGACTTTTTTCATCCGGCTGTGGATTTTTTTGCTCTTGCAAAGACTCTTGCCGACGCTCTTGAGCTGCTCGTTTTTGTTGTTCATCGGTACCTGGTTGCCCGGCATTGCCATCTTGTGGTGGGGACTGCTGTGGCTGCTGCGCCACTTGACCATCGTCGCCCGGGCGAAAATCTTTTTTAATTGCATCCTTAAGCAATTCGTTGCTAGCCATAAAATAACCGTCTCCGTTGTATGAAGAATTGTCTACGGCTGAGGTTTGATTTTCCTGCGCTGGCGGCTGCTTTACCGTACTGTTGTTTTTGCTTTTGTTAAACCCATCGAATCTGTTCATATAGACCTCTAGATCATGCTCTTGGTTTATAAAATTACAAACCAGCAAGCTCTTTGCTCACCTCACTAGCCTAACAAGTATCAAATCGATATTCAGTGCGCTGACACACTTAGCGCAAGACGTGCTCCTAAACGTTCAACATTGAGCATTTGCAAAATAAGTATCACCCATTTTTCGCCATTGAATGAATTTTCTCCATCCACTAAGCGCGCTAGCGTACCGAGTGACGATCGAGCCGATGATATTCTCGCTCAGTCAAATTGTTTCTCTCATTACGATAGCCTCTCTAGATAAGGGGACCTAGAGTGAAGAGCGACGCGAGCCCTCTACATCATTAGGTGAACATCATGAATAAAATTCTCTACGGCAAGGTCAGTGACAACCATGGCCACTCCCGATCTTTGCTGCGCAGACTATGTTTGATTCTCAGTGGGTGCGCCATTGTCAGTGCGTGCGCCGCAAAACTTGATCCACCCACCATGGAAATCAGTTCCGCCGAGCAATCCCTGGAAGATGCAGAACAAGCGCGAGTTGCAGAGCATGCATTACCGGAATTGCAAGAAGCGCGAACCAAGCTGAGTGCGGCCAGATCGGCGGTGCAAAGCGAAAATATGTTGTTGGCAAAGCGAATGGCAGAACAGGCAAGCGTGGATATTCAGCTTGCTTCAGCAAAAGCCGAGCTTGCCAAGGCGCTCGCCGTCAATGAGGACATGAAAACGAACATTCATGTTCTAAAAGAGGAAATGAACCGCAACACAGGAGATTCACAATGAAACCATTCAGTTTTCGTTTAATTAAACTGCCTCAATTTTCACGCAGACCCACAACCATAGCCATTACCAGTGCCTTACTTTTTGTGGGGTGTACCACTGCGATGAAAAGCCCTGATGGGGCCATAGCCGCGCGCAGTCGTCTTGCCCAATTACAAAATGATTCAGCTTTGGCACAGCAAGCCCCCGTCGCGATTCGCACCGCAGACGCGGCAGTCACTCAGGCAGAAGTTCCAATAAAAGATAAAGAGTATTCAAATCATTTAGTGTTTATCGCCGGACGACAGGTTGACATTGCCTGGGCTCAAGCTGAAACACGATTCCTGGAAGGGCAACGTGAAGCATTAAGTTCACAGCGCGACTCTGAGCGCTTGGATGCACGTACTCGCGAAGCCGACAACGCGCGTGAGGATACAGAAAAAGCACTCAGTGATAGTGATGACTTACGCCGGCAAATCGCAGAGTTAAACGCGAAACAAACAGAGCGAGGCCTGGTGGTTACGCTGGGGGATATACTCTTTGAAACCGGAAAATCGCAATTGAAAGCTAACTCGACTGAACGTCTGTATAAATTGACCAGTTTCCTCAAAACATATCCTGATCGAACGCTAATGATTGAAGGTCACACGGATAATGTGGGTGGCGATGATAGCAATATATTGTTATCGCAAAAACGTGCTGAATCCGTTCGCATATTTTTACTAGAGCAAGGTGTTAACAGCGCTCGCCTGAGTGCAATAGGCAAAGGTGAAAACTTTCCGGTTGCCAGCAATGAATCCGACTCCGGACGAGCGCTTAATCGTCGAGTTGAGGTCATTATTGCAAACTCAGGAGTGGCCTCCTCAACCGTAGATACAACAACGATGGCGCATAGCGACAAAGGGAGCAACGAGTGAATCTTGGTACGGTTCTGTTAATTATTCTGCTTCTAATCAGCAATTGGCCGAGCCAACTCCAAGCCACGGTTGTGGCTAAATCTTTAATGTGATTATGTGTTTCAACGTACCGAAATAAACTAAACGAAGCATCATACTTGAATGGTGTACCTGACCCGAAGGTTTTTCACGCATTCAAGTGCAAGGACTTCAAGTGATGCAACTCGCCCTGAACGCTCCTATTTCTAATCAATTACTGGACTCACTTCCAATCAAGCTGCGCGCAGAAATTTACAATATTTGCGAATCAGTAGATCTGACTTTTGGCACTATTTTATGTGAACCAGAACAGCCAATAAAATACACGTACTTTCCAATAACGGGTTTTATTTCATTGGTGGCAATTGTCGAAAACCATCAGCCTCTGGAAGTCGGATTGATTGGCAATGAAGGAATGTTAGGCGCAACACTTGCGCTAGGCATGCCACAGGCGCCCATGCGGGCTCTAGTCCAAGGTGCGGGCACGGCGCTACGCATTAATGCCGGACATTTTCAACAAGCACTACAGTCATCATCATTGTTGACTAAAAAAATCAATATGTATGTCTATCTGTTGCTAGTACAAATGGCAAACATGACGGTCTGTATCCATTTTCATGGAATAGAACCTCGGCTGGCCCGCTGGCTACTAATGACACAAGATCGAACATATGCGAATAGACTACATTTAACCCAAGGTTTTCTTGCAGACATGCTTGGCGTTAGACGTAGTGGTGTGACTGTGGCAGCAGGAGCATTACAAAATAGAAACCTCATTCACTATAGCCGCGGAGAAATCACTATTCTCGATCGCAAAGGGTTAGAGGGCGTTGCTTGTGGTTGCTATCAGATCATGCTGACTGAGTATCAACAACTTTTTAATACTCGATGAATTAAAAATCAGGAGCATTGATTATGGCCAGCAAGTGTTATTTTGTAATGCTTATTTTAGGATCTATCGCAATTGCATCCATGTTTGGCGGCATTAGCATGTTGCAATTTTTAATTTCGTTTACGTTGATTTTCCTTATTTTACGTGTGATCAAATTGCGCAAATATAGTCTGTGATTTTCTTACATAGAAATAAAAAACATCCAGAACCTATCGACTGGTTATTCAGTGGAATTCGCCCCGTCCTTTTAGGCGCTCCATCACGATCACATTTTTTAAAAAAGTACCTTCCTTCAATTACCTCTGCGTGCCACCCATCTCCCGCCACTAAAAAACGCTCAAAGTTCTACTTCTCCACAAATGCCCGCTCAATAACATAATCACCCGCAATGCCGATACGGGGCGAAACAACCAAGCCAGCATTATCCAAAATCACACAGGTGTCATCCAGCATACCCGGGCTACCGCACAACATTGCACGATCAGTTTCCGGATTCAGCGGAGGCAGACCTATGTCAGCGAATAATTTCCCATTGGCGAGCAAATCGGTTAAACGCCCTTCATTTTCAAAAGGTTCGCGTGTCACCATCGGATAATAAATTAACTTTTGTTTGACATCGTCACCCAGGAATTCATTGTCAGGTAAATCTTTAGTGATGAAATCACGATACGCAAGATCATTCACTTTACGTACACCATGTACAAGAATAATTTTTTCAAATTTCTCGTAAGCTTCCGGGTCTTGAATCAAACTGATAAAAGGTGCGAGACCAGTTCCGGTCGATAAAAAATATAAATTTCTGCCGGGCTTTAAATCAGATAGCAGCAACGTTCCGGTTGGCTTTTTCCCTACCAAAATATCATCACCCACCTGAATATTTTGCAAACGCGATGTCAGCGGCCCATTGGGCACTTTAATACTGAAAAACTCCAAATGCTCGGCGTAGTTGGGGCTTGCAATGCTGTAAGCTCGCAGTAGCGGTTTATCATTTACTTGTAAGCCAATCATCACAAACTGGCCATTTTCAAAGCGGAATGACTCATCACGTGTAGTGGTAAAACTAAACAAACTATCATTCCAGTGAGTAACTGATAGCACCTTTTGCGTATTAAATGCGCTCATTTCAATATCCTGCTGTTAGTGTTGCTGCAACGCATTAGTTAATTCAGGCAGCACCGTAAATAAATCTGCTACCAAACCGTAATCGGCGTGTTTAAAAATCGGCGCATCTGGGTCGTGATTAATGGCAACGATAATTTTGCTGTCTTTAATCCCCGCCAGATGTTGCATAGCACCGGAGATGCCCACCGCGATATACAATTCCGGCGCGATAATGGTGCCAGTTTGCCCTACCTGCAAATCATTCGCGGCAAACCCCGCATCAACACAAGCACGGGTTGCACCTATAGCGGCATCCAGCTGTTCAGCGATGGGATTTAACAATACATCGAACTCTTCGCCCAAACTGCGGCCACCGGCAATCACTACACGCGCAGAATTTAATTCAGGACGATCGGAATGCGTGAGCTGCTCGCCAAGCCACTGGCTGATGCCACCTGCAGGCGGGACCGCAATAGCAACAAGTTCAACATCGTCATTGCTCGTGCCTAATGCAACCGCTTTGAATGCCGTAGCGCGCACAGTAATAATTTGCAACGGTTGCGGATTTTCAATTGTCGCTAAAATATTGCCCGCATAAACCGGACGAACATAGGTAGCCGGTTCTTGAATTTCAATAACGTCGGTGATGGGTGCAACATCCAAACGTGCGGCAATACCCGGCACCACACTTTTACCAAACACACTGTGCGCACTGATGATATGGGTATATTGGGTAGCGATACCTAATACCAACTCCTGCACATCTTCGACTAGTGGATGTTGCAAGTGTTTGGCCTGCGCGGCCAATACCCGACGCACGCCTGATAATTGGCGAGCTGTTGCAGTTGCTGCATCAACATCATCGCCATAAACTAAAATGTCTATCGGCAACTGCCATATCTGTGCAGCAGTGAGCGCTTGATAAGTTGAGGGCTTTAATTGTTTTCCATCTATTTCTGCCAATACTAAAACGCTCATTGCAACACCTCCGCTTGACGTAATTTCGTTACCAATTCCTGCACATTGGCCAACTGAACTGCACCCGGCTTTTGTTGTGGCTCGCCGCTCTTGATCACTGTAAAGCGCGGTGCCAGATCGACATTCAAGTCATTTGCCGACAGCGTTTCAATCGCTTTCTTTTTCGCCATCATCAGGTTTGGTAATTTGATGAAGCGCGGCTCATTCAACCGTAAATCAGCGGTAACAATTGCAGGCAATTTCAACGAGAGTGTTTGCGTTCCTTTATCCACTTCGCGCGTCACTTCAACGTGATCGCCAGCCAACTTAATTACTGATGCAAAAGTGCCGACTCCAATACCAAGCAATGCAGCGAGCATCTGCCCGGTTTGACCGTAATCCTCACCAACTGCTTGCTTGCCAAGAAAAATCAGCTGCGGCTGCTCGCGCTCTACAATGACCTTTAATAATTTAGCGATGGCAAGCGGTTGCAGTGCTGCCTCCGTCTCTATCAAGAGTGCACGCTCAGCGCCCAGCGCATAGGCATGGCGTAAGCTATCTTTAGCATCAGCCCCACCAATAGCGACGGCGACAATCTCGCTCACCTGCCCTCGCTCTTTTAATCGCACTGCCTCCTCAAGGGAGATTTCATCGAATGGATTGATCGCCTTTTTGACGTGGGCGATGTCAACTTGCCCGGTCGCAGGATCGATATTAGGTTTTACGTTGTGGTCTATGGCATGTTTGACCGCGACTAGCACTTTCACCTTGAGCCTCCATAAAGGGTAATGGGTGAATACGAAATGAGTTGTTGATGTCCATTCTATTTAGCGCTAGCATATTTGTTAAATTGATAATTCATATTTTATATATTCAGAAAACTGATATGAGATATACACTACGCCAACTAGAGATTTTTGTTGCCATCGCCCGCACCGGTAATGTCTCCCGCGCTGCCGAAGAGGTCGCCCTTTCGCAATCGGCTGCCAGCACCGCCTTGGCCGAATTGGAGCGCCAATTTGACTGCCAACTGTTTGATCGCAATGGCAAGTTGCTCAAACTCAATGCGTTGGGGAAAACACTGCTGCCGGTCGCGAGCAGCCTCCTTACCCAAGCGAGCGAGATACAGCAACTATTGGAAGGCAAATCTGCCTTGGGTGATTTGGCTGTCGGAGCCACGCTGACGATAGGCAACTACCTCGCGATTATGATCATCAGCGAATTTATGCAAAATCATCTGGATTGCCATATCGCGCTGCAGGTTAAAAACACCCAAGCGATTTTGCAGCAAGTTGCCGGTTATGAATTGGACTTGGGGTTGATTGAGGGCAGCTGCCACCATCCGGAATTGCAAGCGGAAGCCTGGATTGAGGATGAACTCGCCGTGTTTTGCGCCCCCACACATCCGCTCGCGCAATTGCCATCCGTGAGTATTGATGAATTATTAACAGCCACCTGGATTTTGCGCGAACAAGGTTCCGGTACTCGCGAAACATTTGACCAGGCATTGCGCCATCACTTGCCGGAATTAAAAATTCGTTTGGAGTTGGAACATACAGAAGCAATTAAGCGCGCTGTAGAATCCGGCCTCGGGATTGGCTGCATCTCCCGACTTGCATTGCGCGATGCCTTTAAGCGCGGAAGCCTTGTTGAAATTAAAATGCCCCTGCTCGACCTGCGCCGCCAATTTATGTTCGTGTGGCATAAAAGCCGCTATCAAACACCGGCGATGATTGCGTTTCTTGATTATTGCCGCACGCTCACCGCCAACTTAAAACGCAGTGATGAAATACCGTTAACAACTACCACCAATCCCAGCCTTTGAGTTTGTTATGAGTCAACGCGATCAAATGCAATACGATGTAGTTATTGTCGGCGCAGGGCCGGCTGGACTTTCTGCGGCTATTCGCTTGAAACAATTAGCCTTGTCAGAAGCACGCGAATTAAGCGTGTGCGTACTGGAAAAAGGAACTGAAGTCGGCGCGCAAATTTTATCGGGCGCGGTGATTGATCCGATTGCACTAAATGAATTGATTCCGGATTGGAAAAACAAAGGTGCACCCATTACCACGGAAGTGAAACAAGACCAATTTCTGTGGCTGACCGAATCCAAGCATTACAAAATTCCATCATTACTATTGCCACCACTGATGAACAATCACGGCAATTACATTGTGAGCCTTGGGCAAGTTTGTCGCTGGTTGGCAACTCAAGCCGAAGAATTAGGTGTGGACTTATTTCCCGGCTTTAACGGTAGTGAAATCATTTATGGTGACGATGGTAGTGTTAAAGGTGTCATCACGGGGGATATGGGTATTGCGCGCGATGGCAGCCACAAAAACACTTTTTCTGCCGGCATCGAATTATTGGCGAAGTACACCTTAATTGCTGAGGGCACACGCGGTTCACTTGCTAAATCGCTGGAGAAAAAGTTCAAGTTACGCGCAAATGTTGAACCGCAAAAATACGGGCTGGGCTTTAAAGAGATATGGAGCATTGACCCAAGCCATCACAACGAAGGCGCAGTGCTACATACACAGGGTTGGCCACTGGACAATTACACCGGCGGCGGCGGCTTTTTATATCATTTGGCAGATAATAAAATTGCGATTGGTTTTGTCGTGCATTTAAATTATCGAAACCCTTTTTTAAATCCATTTGAAGAATTTCAACGCTTTAAAACTCATCCCGCAATAAAACCGTTGTTACAAAATGCGAAACGACTTGCGTACGGTGCGCGCACGATTAATGAAGGTGGCGTCCAATCGTTACCAGAATTGATTTTTCCCGGCGGCGCGTTAATTGGTTGCTCCGCTGGCTTTGTAAATGTGCCAAAAATAAAAGGCTCACATAACGCAATTAAATCCGGCATACTCGCGGCCGAGTCAATTATGTCTGCGTTAAACACAAATCAATATGAGCCGTTGTTAAAGACCTATCCTGAAAAAATCCGCAGTTCATGGATATGGAAAGATTTATATGCAGTGCGCAATATCAAACCTGCACTTTCGTCATGGGGTAATGTCGGCGGGACTTTGTATGGTGGCATTGATATGTGGTTGCATTCCCTGGGCATCACATTGCCTTGGACATTGCAGCATAAGCAATCAGATCATGAAGCCTTAAGTCCGGCAAAAGATTCACAAAAGATTCATTATCCTGCACCAGACGGGAAGATCACTTTTGATCGTTTAGCGTCTATTTATTTAAGCAATATTCAGCATGATGAAGATCAACCTGTACATTTACAATTGGCGGATAACACTGTGCCGATTAACACCAATTTCGCTATTTATGCTGCGCCCGAACAACGCTATTGCCCTGCGGGTGTATATGAAATTGTCGAAAAAGATCATGCGCAACATCTGCAAATCAATGCCGCCAATTGCATTCACTGCAAGGCATGTGACATTAAAGACCCGCTGCAAAATATTACTTGGGTACCACCACAAGGAGGCAGCGGCCCCTATTATGAAGCCATGTAAATAATCTGCATCGCGTTTACGGCATCACCACTGGCTAACGATTAACTATCGCCAGCCAAACAAACCCCGGTACCCCCTAAGCCACAATAGCCACCGGGGTTTTTATGCAGATATTGCTGATGATAAGTTTCAGCGTAGTAAAACTCGCTGGCTGGTAAAATTTCCGTTGTTATCTCACCTATGTTTTTTTCATTCAGCGCTGCTTGATAAGCAATTTTTGTTTTTTCAGCCAGTGCAGCTTGTTGCTCGTTAAAATAATAAATTCCCGAACGATACTGGGTACCACGATCGTTACCCTGACGCATTCCCTGTGTGGGATTGTGTGATTCCCAAAATACTTTCAGCAGGGTATCTAATGAGGTTTTCGCAGGATCGAACACCACCAATACCACTTCATTATGACCGGTTAAACCGGAACAAACTTCTTCGTAAGTGGGATTGGGGGTATAACCAGCCGAGTAGCCAACAGCAGTCGTATAAACGCCCTCCTGTTGCCAAAACTTTCGTTCCGCCCCCCAAAAGCATCCCAAGCCAAATACAATCTGCTCAAAACCACTGGGGAATGGTGGTTTGATAGGAGCATCTTTGACTGCATGCTGGTTATTAACCTGCATTACATCTGTCCTGCCTTTGAGTGCTTGATCAGGTGCAGGCATTGAAAGCTTGGTCGTTGAAAAAATCATAATTGACCTCCGTGAGAATCCTATAAAAATAAGCGCATAAACAAAAACGGTGCCCTCAGGCACCGTCTCCAACTCAGCTAAAACCAGCGACTAATATTGAGCCGCTCCCACCAAGTCATAAGTAATCTATCCACGGCCGCTTGCGCAGCAAACCCCAATTTTTCGGGCAACGTTTTTTTGTGGGTGAATTCCACTTCGTAAATGTCGGCATTTTCTGCTTGCGCAAACAGATATTCATCACTGGTTTGCAGCTCGTCAATCAAATTGACCTCTTTGGCGCGCAAGCCAAACCAAACCTCGCCCGTCGCAACTTTTACTACATCGACCTGAGGGCGATGCTCACTCACAAATTCTTTAAACAAAACATGAGTATCTTCCAGCTCTTCTACAAACTTGGCGCGACCTTTTTCGGTGTTTTCACCAAACATGGTGACGGTACGTTTATATTCACCCGCAGTGAACATTTCGTAGTCGATATCGTTTTTCTTAAGGATTTTATGAAAATTGGGAAGCTGGGCTACCACCCCAATAGAACCAAGAATCGCAAATGGGGCAGCGATAATTTTGTTCGCCACGCACGCCATCATGTAACCACCACTGGCGGCAACCTTATCAACACATACTGTTAATGGAATATTCTTGTTGGTGATACGCGCCAATTGACTGGATGCCAAGCCATAGCTATGCACCATGCCGCCGCCACTTTCTACCTTTACAACTACTTCATCTGTAGGCTTGGCAAGAGTTAAGACAGTGCTAATTTCTTCGCGCAACGACTCAACCTCAGATGCCTTGATATCACCATAAAAATCCAACACAAAAACACGTTTTTTTCCCGGCTCATCCGCTTGGGCCTGTGCCGCTTCGTCAGTTTTTGATTTGGCTAATTCTTTTGCTGCTTTTTTCTTTTGCACTTTTTCTTCTTTTAAACGTTTTTTTTCGGCTTTTTCGAACTCTTTATACTCTTCATCATCCAGCATTGCATCGCGCAGCGAATCGCGCAGGTGATCAAACTTTTCATTCAGCTTGGTCACTTCAATATGACCTTTATCGGATTTCTTATTGCGTCCGCCCATAGATACAACAAGCGCAACAATGACAGCTATAGCAGCAACAAAAGTAATCGTCTTTGCGAGAAACAAACCGTAATTTGCTAAAAATTCCAATGGTTAACTCCGTACATCGTTTTAATGAAATGAATCGATAAATTAATTAAATTCTGCCACTGCTTCGCGAGCAGCATCGTTTATGGGGCGAGCGACCAAGCCAGTGCCGGAAAGACTGATTTCAAATAGAGCACCATCCTTCATTGGTAGGTAGGTCGCAGAACCGTAAACCGCATCTACCACCGGCACCCAATCGGGATTCGAATGGAAAATTCTCCAGGTGTCCACACCATACAAGCTGTCGTGCACCGTGTAGGCCGTCCGCTTGGCTGTAGTTTCCTGTTCGATATCATAATAACGACCGCTCAATCGTTCGAGCCTATATGCAGGCTTAAGCCCGAAGGTCGCGAGATAGCCCTGCCACTTTACGATACGAGCATCCAATTGCCATTGATCGCCACGCATATCAACACGCTGTTCTTTCCCGTCTTTATCAGAAAGCACTGCCAAATAATGTTGGTCTTCAATCTTATCAAAGTTAATGGTGGCGACTACCTGCTCTTGCAAGACCTGCTTGTAGCTATATACGTCATACGCCGTTAATGCCACCAATAAACCGACCGCAAGCAATAGCAGACCGAAAATGCCGCGGCAAAAACCGACAAACCAGGAATTCTGCCAGAGTAGACGTACCGCCTTATAAGCAAGAAACGCCGCTATAAGACCAATAAAAATCGCCAGTAAGGTAAAAATCATAAATGTCCTACCTGAGTTAACAGCTTGTTATTGTTTGTGGTGAAGGTTGATTTTATGCAAATGCTCGACGTAATGAGCGATTAGCTGTCCCGCTACACTAGCGGGTGCTGGCGTCTGAGGCAACTGATCGTAACGGAACCATTTCGCATCCACAATTTCAGTGGGGTCGATATGAATATCACCTGCTTCATATTCAGCAAAAAAGCCAAGCATTAATTGATTGGGGAACGGCCATGGTTGACTACGAAAATATTCCAGTTTGCCAACGCTAATGCCCACCTCCTCCATGATTTCGCGCCGCACGCAATCCTCCACACTCTCGCCCGCCTCTATAAATCCTGCGAGAGTTGAATACATGACACGCGAGGCACGTTGGTGGTGAGCAAGTAATATTTCTTCACCACGTATAACCAGTACGATCATGCAAGGAGATAGTCGGGGATAAAAGCGTAGTTCACACCGCGAACAGACTTTGGCTCTATCAATATCATCCTGTCGGGTTTCCTGGCCACAGCGGCCACAGTAGCGATGATCATAAAACCATTGCGCGATTTGCAGAGCGCGTCCAGCCAACTGAAAGGCATCGGTAGCTAAAACTTCCAACTGTGAACGCAGACCAAGCCATTGGTATCCCTCTGGCAACAGACTGGTATTAACTACACTCACCCATAGATCTTCACCATTGAGTACACCTAAATAGTGTTCTCTGGCACTGCTTAAACCAAAATTTTCCTGATGCAGTTCATTCGCTAAAAATAAATGCCCATCGCTGTCGCACAACAAATAATCGCAACGATAGCCGGATGATGTTGACACAATAATAAAACGCCGATTGCGGGAAGCAACCGGCGCTATAGCTGACGCATGAAATTCAAATGAGGCGGGGTCAAAACGAAACGACATAATTAAATGTTGTAGCCCAATGCTTGCAAACTCTCCTCAGCAATTTGTAATACATTGGTATCCGCGTTTTTATCCAGCTTGATTGCATCGAGATAATATTCAAGGCTGATAACCGCATCGGCAAACGTTTCCAGCAGATGTTGAACAGCCGGGTGTTGATCAGCAGCCAGAAGATCTTCATCAACAAAACGCATACAACCAGCCAATACGTTGGCTGCTCGTGGCAAGCCCAACACAAACATACCACCACGAACAGAATCCAGAATACCCGGGATATTACGGATATGACCTTTGTCGTAATTGGATTCTGCAAAAGCAGTCAATGCACGCTTAACCATCGACAAACCGGCTTCGGCTTCATCGATAACAATTTTCTCTGCTTCCGCGATTTGATTATTAGCCATGGCTGCATCGCGTGAAAGGGCATTAATTTGCGCAACTTTCTCGTCGGAAAGATTGGCATTATTTAATCCCGCAATTGTGCTCTCTACATATAAAAGTGTATCCGCAACTACCAACAACTCATCGGGTGAAACCGGACTGTGATTGGCTTGCCATGCTGCAATTTTTTCGATTTCCTGCTTGAGGCTATTACTCGGAGCCACCAAACCTACAATCGATAAAATATCGGCAACCTTTTTCAAAGTTTCCAATAATTCAGGCGATTCACTTAATAGCTCGGCGCCGCCTTGTGCAGCACGCTCAAGAATATTTTTGGTGCTGTGCAACTCATCGGTTAAGACCGCCACCATAGAACTAATGGTGTTCGCGCTAGGGCCATTGAGGAATTCCATTTCGCGCGCAAGCTCTGCTTCTGTATAGGCTAAAGGAGACATTCCATACGCCGATAATACGGCTTTGGAAACGTCCTGATCAGAATGAGAAAGCGCCAATAAATAAATCAATTCTTTTTGCAGCGCAGGATCAACCTCGCGCGCTAGCACAGCAGCCCCCTCGAACTGGAAGCGTTTTATCTCGCGCTCAATAGCACTGAATAACATTTTGCGACTTTTGGTAAGCCGCATATTTTTTTCTGCCAAGGCAGCTACTGCAGCTCCGCTCAACCACCAGAAATTACTCAGCACATTACCGGCAGCAGCAGCCTCCAAACGTTGCAGGGCACGAGTCATCATGCCCAATGATGCTTTGACCTGAACATTTTTAAGCACATTCAACAAACCGGTTTGGTACATGTGGCGAAGGCGACGCACCAGCACACTCAAATCTTCTGGCAGCTGCTGGGCAGCAACCAATTGGCGATTCGCTTTTACCGATGGCAGCGGATAAAAATAGCTCTCAGGTAGTGGCGCTACTTTGCGTCGCATACGCAATTCATTAATGTGGGGAATCAGCAACATCGCCATACTGCGTGCAGTTTGTGTGCAGTACTCAAGGTAGCGCGGCAGGATGAAAAAACTCGATGTCAGCAACTCCAGCTCTTCATCGCTTTTATCATCGTCACCCAAGGTGATGTCGGTAATGTGGACGACCAACTCGTCAGCCAATAAATCCACACCACGCAATTGGATCAAGCTGAGAATGCCGCGGATTTGCTTTATGCCATCAACGCAATTTTGCAGTAACTCGCCGTTGTTACGATCCTGCGAGAACTGCTCCAAGCGGATAGCCGATTGCTCAATAGTGGCAACCAATTCGTCCTGAACCATTTTGAGGGAAGCGAGATTTAAGGTTTCTGTTGTTGTACTCACAATTACATCCTGGCTTTAGCTTTTAACGGGTTGATACATGGCCATACAGGATCCAGCCAAACTATAGATAGAAGTCACATTGACTCTATACCATGTTTGGCGTTATTTCACCGCCACCGTGCAAATAAGCAGGGCAAGGCCGGGAGTTTGCCAAACATCTCTCACTTGTTCATTTTTTCTACGTGGCGATTTAAATTCGCTTTCACAGCTGTTATTCACGTAGCCAAACGCAGTTATCCCCACTGCTTTTGGCAATTACTGCCAGCTTTTGATCATGTAACACCAGCTCATCTTCAGTCGCAAGAATCACCGGTAGCGGTTTGCGATTAGGCGATAAACGGCGCACTTGCTCCTGCCCACCGCCATCATCATTCTGGGACTGATTGCCGCCAAGCGATAAGGCCGTTTGCCCACCCGTCATTAACAGATAGACATCCGCCAGAATTTCCGCATCGAGTAGTGCGCCGTGCAACTCGCGCTGGGAGTTGTCTACCCCGTAACGCTTACAAAGCGCATCAAGATTGTTCTTTTGACCTGGGTGTTTCGCGCGTGCCATTAATAGAGTATCGATGACATGGCAGCGATCACCAACACTGCCGAAACCCGGGCGCAGCATGTTCATTTCATAATTGAGAAAACCAATATCGAACGCTGCGTTGTGGATGATCAGCTCTGCATCGCCAATAAAATGCAAAAACTCATCGGCAATTCGCGCGAATACCGGCTTATCCTCCAGCATTGCATTGCTAATCCCGTGGACTGCTTGTGCACCCGCATCGATTTCGCGCTCAGGCTTTATATATTGATGATAGTGACGCCCCGTCAGGCGACGATTAACCAGTTCAACGCAGCCAATTTCGATAATCCTGTGCCCTTGGGAAGTTTCAAGGCCAGTAGTTTCTGTATCCAGTACGATTTGACGCATCTGTCCAAACCTTAAGTTAAATCAGGAATTAAGCTCTGTTGTCGTACGTATTAGCGTAAGACGATAAATTCCAAAGCCGCAAACGCAGCCCGGGAGCGGGGCCAATGATTCGGGTTACTGCCAAACCACGTAACGGGCGATATTGTTGCCAGCCAGGCTTGATGGGGATCAACGGAATGTGATCTTTGCGCGCGACCACCATGTAGAACCCACCCCACGGCAAGTGCAGCCTTTTACCCCAGCGCTCAAACCAATGCAAATGTTTAATCGCGCCCTCTTGTGCTAGTGGCGGGCGAAAAAAACCTTTGTAGATCGCGATGGGTTCCATATCGAGCAGTGCTAGCCAGTCCATCAATCGACCCAAACGCAAATACTGGAAGCGCCAGCGCGGCTGGGAATGAAAAATGCGCGCGAGACTCGCGAACAGCCCCCAGAGACTCCAAGGATTGAAGCCAACCACAATGAGATGACCTTTGGGAATAATAACGCGTGCAGCTTCTCTCAACAGGTGATGTGGGCTTTGACTGAAATCCAGGCCATGATGAAGAAGCACTGCATCAATCGATTCGCTGGCCAAAGGTAGATGATTAAAATCAACCAGCGCACCAAGGCGCTGCTTGTCTGTGTTCTCTTTATGCTCAAGTTGTGAATGTAAAATAAAACGGTGGGAAATTCGGCTTTCGGTCGTTAAGTCCAAACGGCCACTGACGCCAAGTTGCAGCAAATGATATCCAAAGACGCACTGCAATCCATCAGCGATCGCCTCTTGCTCCTCCGCAAGCAACGCGCGCCCAAGCGGAGATTCAAACCATTGGGTCAGGTCGACAATCGATTCTCGCATCGGCAAAACACCGAAGTGCTTTTTCCAGATGGCAGAAAACCGAATCATTAGCCGATGTGGTGCTTTTATTAACTTACGGTGCATTTTTTGGTCTCATCGCCCACTGCCTCTCTTCATACCCAATACTTTATAGGCATCATCACAATCTAACACAAGCGCCAAAAAGCAGATTAGTGTTAAGGCCCAGCACGGTCAGCGTAGAATAGCGGACACCTATCCACGAGGCTCTACCGTGTTAACAATTACCCCTATTCCCGCGCTCGATAGCAATTATTTTTGGATAATTCGCCCCGACCAGAATGCGCCCGGCGTGTATGTGGTAGATCCGGGGGATGCTGCTCCAGTAAAGGATTATCTTGCACAACACCAGTTAACACTCGCCGCCATCCTGATCACCCATCGCCACCGCGACCATACTCAAGGCATTAGCGGGCTTTTGGAGCGCTGGTCAGTACCGGTTTACGGGCCAGAATCTGAGCTAATCCCATCAATAACCCACACTCTTAGGGATGGAGACTTACTCACGTTGGATGGCATTACCCTAAAAATCATCGCTGTTCCCGGACACACCTGGGAGCACATCGTCTATTTTTATGAGGGCAATCGGTTTTATGAAGGTGCCGACAACGTCCCACCCCTACTATTCTGTGGTGACGCATTATTTGCGGGAGGTTGCGGACGTCGATTTGACGGTACAGCTGAAGTCATGTGGGATTCCCTGCAAAAGCTGGCAGCCTTACCAGACAATACCCTGATCTACTGTGCCCATGAATACACCGAAGCCAATCTGGAGTTTGCGGTTGCGGTAGACCCGGATAACCTCGAACTCAAGGCAAGATATCATCTCATTAAACACATCCGCGCCCAAGGAACTATCACCCTACCATCAAATATTTTGCTGGAAAAACGAACAAATCCATTTTTGCGCTGTCAACAACCTGGCATCAAAATCTTCGCCGAACACAAGCTTCAACAAACGCTGGACACTCCGGCAAAAGTCTTTGGAGCCTTGCGTTTGATCAAAGACAATTGGCCAAACTAAAACGGATAAGTCCCAATTTGAATGCCCCGACCAACTCTCAGCAGAGTTGTGACCGGCTCCCCTTATTCCGAATTAAGCGTTGACCGAAACGACGCCTGCACCTAAAATCCGAGATCCGCAGCCCCAGGGAGGGCGGAGGTAATCACTAAATAGCCGTTATTTGACGAGATAATAGGATGAAAATCCTAATACGCAAAGAATAATGAAGGCCGAAATCAACCGGATTTTCCACGCCAGAGAGCTGGAAAAACAACCCTGAAAAGTGACCCTATGAACAATCAAAGCCGCTCCCCGCTGTTGCTACGCTGTGTCTGTTTTGCCTGGATTATGGCAGTAGCTGGCTGTAGCACCCTTAAAAAAGACGACGCCCCCGTTGCAGACATAAATACCGCAGCGCCTGTAATCACGCCTGAAGACGCCGAACTAAACGCGAAACACCATAAGCATGCCAATGAAAACGGCAATCTTTGGGATGAAATAGCCGACGGCTACGGATTTCCCTCCATCAACGATGCGAAAGTCGAAAAAAACCTGCGCTGGCTCGCTAACAATCAACGCTACCTTGACCGCATAACTGAACAAAGTAAGCCCTACATCTACTACGTAGCTGAAAAGTTACGTGAAAACGATATGCCGATGGAACTCGCGTTACTACCTATCGTAGAAAGCGCCTACAACCCTTTTGCCTCCTCTCCTAGTAAAGCAGTAGGTTTTTGGCAATTTATGCCGCAAACCGGACGCAATTTTGGTTTGAAGCAGAATGGTTGGTATGACGGCCGTCGCGATCTGGTCGCATCGACCGATGCGGCAGTAAAGTACTTGAAACGATTAAACACCATGTTCAACGGCGATTGGCTACTCTCTATTGCCGCCTACAATGCAGGTGAAGGTACCGTCAGCCGCGCCATTGAGAAGAACCGTAAACAAGGTCGCGGAACAGATTTCTGGTCGCTCCCGCTTTCCCAGCAAACACAATCCTACGTTCCCCAGTTAGTCGCCTTATCCAAAGTGATTGCTGATCCTAAAAAATACGATCTGGAACTAACAGCAATCCCGAACAGCCCCTATTTCACTCTGGTTAATGTCAGCTCACCGATAGACCTCGCCCAAGCTGCACGCATGAGTGCGATTGATCCAAAAGAATTGCGCAACCTCAATGCTGGCTACCACAGATGGACTACTGACCCGACCGGCCCTCATTATTTGCTCATTCCAGTTGCCGACGCAGCCCAATTTACCCTGAACCTCGACAAGCTTCCCAAAGCCGCACCGATACAGGTCGCCGGTGATTACAAAGTAAAATCCGGTGACACACTGGGCGCTATAGCCAAACGTTTCGGCACCAGCGTGGCAGCCATTCAATCGGCGAACAATTTGAAATCATCACAGCTGAAAATTGGCCAAAGCTTAAGCATCCCCGGCCAAGCGCCAATGAGTTCACCTTATGCACTTCAAGCTGAACAAGAAATCGCCCAGCGCAATCAAAAGAATACCGGTACCTACTACACCATTCAGTCCGGTGACAGCTTTTGGACTATCGCCAAAAAGCATGGCACTAGCGTTAATAATTTGTTGAAGTGGAATGAATTGCCTTCCAACGCAAAATTAAAACCTGGGCAAAAATTGCTGGTGGTTAACAAAACAAGTACACAAAAAGATGACAACAAAATTACCTACCAAATTAAAAATGGCGACACCCTGCACAAAATCGCCAGCAAATTTGATGTTTCCAAAAAAGATATCCTGAGCTGGAATAAAGTAAAAAACGAAAGTTACATTCATCCAGGCCAAGAACTTACTATTTATCTCACCGCCCAAAACTAATAACGCTGCAAATAGAAAGGCCAGCATCTCAACAATGCTGGCCTTTCTATTTGGGCTAGAGAAATGCCGTTACTTGAATGTGTTGCAAGCTTCCACTTTTCCCTGCTCAAAGCCACGCTTAAACCAAGCCACCCGCTGTTTTGAACTACCATGGGTAAAACTTTCCGGGCGCACAGCACCGCCCGCCTGTTGTTGCAACTTATCATCTCCAATAGCAGAAGCTGCATTTAAGGCCTCTTCAATATCGCCCTCTTCCAACATTTTTCGATCCGTATTGGCGTAGTATCCCCAAATCCCAGCGTAACAATCGGCCTGCAGCTCCAGTTTTACTGATAGTTGATTTGCCTGTTCCTTTGAGGACTGTTGCTGCGCTTGTACCACCTTTGTAGAGGTGCCCAGCAAATTTTGCACATGGTGCCCCACTTCATGGGCGATCACATAAGCTTGGGCAAAATCACCCGGTGCGCCCAATTTGTTTTTCATGTCCTCGTAAAATGCTAAATCGATGTAGAGCTTATTATCACCCGGGCAATAAAACGGCCCCATCGCCGATTGCGCATAGCCACAGGCAGAGTTCACTGCATTACGGAATAACACCAGCTTTGGTTCTTGATAGGTCATCCCCAGTTTTTGGAACTCCAACTGCCAAGTGGATTCAGTATCAGCCAATATCACAGATACAAAATCTGCCAATTCCTGATCTCTTGGTGACAACTCTTGGGAACTTGAACCCACAGACCCAGGCGGTGCAGCTAATTGCAATAAGTCGATGCCCAAAAATTTGGCTCCGAAATATACCAACACGCCAATGATCAAGATCGTTCGACCGGATTTGGTCCGCAGCAAGAAAGGTAAAATCCGCCCTATTGCAGACACCCCTCCCATTGCCATCGAGGGTGGGCTGGCACTGCGCATATCTTCCACATTGTCACTTCGACGACCTTGTTTCCAACGCATGATAATTCCCTCGCAATTCGACTTCGGTAGTTATGGGCACACCCAGTAATTACTGAACGGTTAAAAATAGTTAAATGAATTCAAAGCGCGCTACTATAGGCAGCCTCATTAATCACCGCCCTGGCTGCGCAGTTTGATCTTCATCATAGTGCAGTCAGAAGTTTTAATACCATAATGGCAACCATCTATTTCTAGTAGTAAATCAGGAGTTTTTATGTCTACGAGCCCCTTGGCCGGCCAACTTTTACCTGCGAACTTGCTGGTAGATCTCCCCAAACTAATCGATGCCTATTACACCAATAAACCTGATGTTGCCATTCCCGAACAGCGGGTAAGCTTCGGGACATCGGGCCATCGCGGCTCCTCATTTAACACCAGCTTCAATGAAAACCATGTATTAGCGATTAGCCAAGCCATTTGCGATTACCGTAAACACGCAGGGATAACTGGCCCGCTGTATTTAGGTATTGATACCCACGCACTTTCCGAGCCAGCACAAATCAGTGCTGTGGAAGTGTTGGCCGCGAATGGCGTAGAAATTATGCTCGCTAAAGGGGGGGAATACACACCTACTCCAGCAATTTCGCATGCGATTCTCACCTACAATCGTGGTCGCACATCAGGTTTGGCTGATGGCATTGTAATCACGCCATCGCACAATCCACCTGACAACGGGGGATTTAAATATAACCCACCGAACGGCGGCCCAGCTGACAGCGATATCACCAACTGGATGCAAGCACGCGCAAATGAATTGCTGGAGAGCAACTTACGCGATGTTAAACGCATGGACTATCACCAAGCGATTAAATCAACCAGCACACACCAACATGATTATGTAGCGCACTACGTGAGGGACCTGATTAATGTCATTGATATGGATGCAATCCGCGGTGCCAATATCCGTATGGGAGCCGATCCACTCGGTGGCGCAGGCGTAAGTTACTGGAGCGCGATTGCAGATTACTATCAATTGAATCTGAAAGTACTGAACACTGCTGTTGATAAAACCTTTTCGTTTATGACGGCCGACTGGGACGGAAAAATCCGTATGGATCCGTCATCCGCCTACACCATGCAAGGTATGGTTGAGCGCCGAAATTTATTTGATGTGGCCTTCGCTTGCGATGCCGACCATGACCGTCACGGGATCGTAGCCCCAAGCTGCGGCCTGTTGCCACCCAACCATTATCTTGCGGTAGCGATTGAATACTTATTCCAAAACCGCCCCCAGTGGAAAGCCGATACCGCTATTGGTAAAACTGTTGTCAGCAGCGCGATGATCGATAAGGTCGCACAAAAAATTGGCCGCCGCTTATATGAGGTCCCGGTCGGTTTTAAATGGTTCGCACCGGGGTTGTTTGATGGCTCACTCGGTTTTGGCGGCGAAGAAAGCGCTGGCGCTTCATTCCTGCGTATTGATGGTAGCGTCTGGACCACGGACAAAGACGGTATTATCCCGTCACTCCTTGCCGCCGAGATCAAAGCAAAAACCGGCCGCGACCCTGGCGAATGTTACAAATTACTTGCAGATGAATTTGGCCATGCCGCGGAGGCGCGCGTAGAAGCACCAGCCAATAGCACGCAGAAAAAAGCCTTTGCAAAATTATCGCCTGCACAAATCACGTCAACTGAATTAGCCGGCGACAAAATTGAAAATATTTTGACAAAAGCACCAGGCAATGATGCCGGTTTTGGCGGCATTAAAGTCATGAGCAAAAATGGCTGGTTTGCTGCACGCCCATCTGGCACTGAAGAAATTTATAAAATCTATGCAGAAAGCTTTAAAGGGAAAGAACATTTACAACAGTTAATCGCAGAAGCACAAACGATTGTTGATAAAGCTATTTCCTAATTTCAAACATACACTCCACGTAAAAACGCCCGATACAGTCGGGCGTTTTTATTTGTGTAACAACGCTAAGCAATAGTCGGCAAAGGAATCCAATCAATTTCACCGGGCACCATTGCAAACCCGCCGTTTGCCCAACGATCACCCGCCGCGCGTACTTTTTCACGCGATGACGCCACAAAATTCCATAAAATAAAACGATCACCGGCTAAAGGTTCGCCGCCTAACAACATAATACGAGCACCACTAACCGTTGCGATAACATCGTTCACACCTAATACAGCCAAATGAAATTCAGGCACCAGCTCACCATTCACAGTGACATTGCCAAATGCAACATAGATAGCCAATTCTTGCTGTGGGAAATCAGGCATGTACTGCGCATCAGCACCAAGCGACAAATCGATATAGGTAGTCACACTCGCTGTTTTAACGGGCGACTCAACACCAAATGCTTTTCCAATCAGCACATGTGCACTCAATGTAGGCAAATGTATCGATGGAATTTCATCGGCAGAATAATGAGCAAATGACGGTTCGCAATCTTCCATATCTGTCGGCAAGGCCAACCAGGTTTGGATACCTTCAACCGTTTCGTTTTGTTCGCGCACATCCTCTGGCAAACGCTCGGAGTGCACTATGCCGTTGCCAGCGGTCATTAAATTAATTGCGCCCGGCTCTATACGTTGGGTATAACCCAAGCTGTCTTTGTGCATCATGGCACCAGAAAACAAATAGGTTACTGTCGCCAATCCAATATGCGGATGCTGGCGCACATCACCAGCTGTAGTTCCTGCTTCAAAATGCGCGGGTCCCATGTGATCAACAAAAATAAAAGGTCCGACTCGCTGCTGCAAACGCGAGGGTAATAATCGCTTCACAGTGAACCCTATATCCTGAACTCGAGGAGCAATTAATAACGTCATGGTGACATCCTCCATTGGATTTTCGGTCTGCATTCGAGATGTATCAGACCGCACGTAAACCTTATAGACAACCTGATCGCGGCATTGTATCCATAGCAGCAGATACAGCGCTGTCGATGTCAGGTAATGAACGATGCGCCTGGCAGAAATAGATCAAGGCTGATGGTGAGTAGAGATATTAATAGTCGCATGTGACAACAATTTATGTATTGGACACTTTTCAATAATGCCCAGTAATTGTTGTTTTTGTTCTTCGCTTAAGCTCCCCACAAAATGAATATTTAATGCAAGATTATATTCACCCTGTTTTTCTTTGCTGTCATCACGCCCTATATCAATATTAATACCATCCAATGGTATGCCGCGACGCTTGGCGAACATAGTCAACGTAATTGCGGTGCAAGCCGCCAAAGATGAATCCAATAAGCCATGGGGATCAGGCGCTGAATCCTCACCACCAAGATTAGTATCCACATCTGCAAATAATTCATGGGCATCAACGCTAATACGTTGTCGAAAGATTCCCGTTGCATCTTTTTGTAATTTAATCATCCAAGCTCACCCGTTATTAATACTAAATACCTAATGCCTCTTTTAACGCATTAGGATCATATCCGCGCATCACCTCGCCGCGAATCACAACGAGCGGAATACCACTGCCACGCAATTGATCGTACTGTGCTTTACCCTCTGCTGATTTTTCAATGTCATATTCAACATAGGCAATATTGTGCTGCTTAAAAAACTCTCGCGTTTTTTTGCAGTAACCACACCAATCGGTCGCATACAAAACGACCCCCTCAGGATGCCCTGCAGAAAAATCCGGTGGTGGACTAAACTCATTGCGCAATTTATCCCAGTTCATAAAGAGTCCCAAGGCAACTGCAATTAACACGTATTTTTTCATGTTTTATATCCGGCAATTCAAAGGTAGGTCTTTTAGTTCAATATCGGTACGATTTTCACCTTGTGCTTGCATGCCCGCAGGTACCGCCGCTCTACCACAAACCCATGAAACGGGGCTTTCTGGCGAACCTGTAACCATAATTGGCTGGATACTTAAGGTTTTATTTTTAATATTGCCATGCGCTTTATTCCCGAAATGGATATGGAACGCGCCATCTTTTAAGTCGATTCGATCAACGTAATTGCCCAGTAATTTATCCGGCGCTGGAATTCCAGCTTCAGCATTGTTCTTTAAAAATACTTGTGTAGTTTTGTGATAAAAAGCCACCAGTTTTTTGTAATCCTCAACCAACTCCATCGACTCCATAACTTGCCGACGCGCAATAGTAGGATCAGGTGATGGCATAGCGATTAATGCCAATATTGCAATAATGGCAACCACCACCAGCATCTCAATTAAGGTAAAGCCTTTAATATTTCGCACAGAGATTCCTTATCAAGATTAACGAATAAATCTAGCGGCATACCAACAACTCGCATGCAGCTCATAGTTCTGCTCCCTTGCCCACTTTAAGCCTGCACGCACGAGTTTTTCGGCGAGGCCTTTGCCCCGGAACTCCGGCGGCACATAGGTGCTATTAAAATCAATCGCCGCCTTGCCATCATTAGTGAACAGACGATAGGCCAGCACCGCCTCACCGCCTTCTTGCTCAATCACAAACCGCTGTTCATCTGGTACATGTTGGACATCAGCCATAACGATTCTCCTTCCTATCAACTTTTTAGGATTTTTCAGAGTGTAGGATACACCATAAAAAAATCCCCCAGTGTTTGCACAACTGGGGGATTTTATAGGCGGATAGTAACGCGAATTTAGACTTTGGTACCCCAAAGATCATATTCATCCGAGTGTTCGATCAATACATTTACCATATCACCCGGTTTTACATCTTCTTCACCATTGAGGTAGACGCAGCCATCAATCTCGGGAGCATCGGCAAAACTGCGGCCAATTGCACCTTCTTCGTCCACCTCATCGATCAGCACCTGCAGGGTCTGCCCAACTTTTTGCTTCAAGCGCTCAGTGGAAATCCTTTGCTGCAACTGCATAAAGCGATCATAGCGTTCTTGCTTGATGTCATCGGGTACATGATCCGGTAGATCATTGGCCTTCGCACCCTCAACCGGTGAGTACTGAAAACACCCAACACGATCCAATTGCGCTTCTTCAAGGAAATTCAGCAGTTCCTGGAAATCCTCTTCGGTTTCGCCGGGGAAGCCAACGATAAAGGTCGAGCGGATCGTCAGATTAGGTACCTGCTCGCGCCAGCTCTTGATGCGCTCCAGGGTTTTCTCAACCTGCCCCGGGCGACGCATTTTGCGCAGCAGAGTCGGACTGGCGTGCTGGAACGGGATATCCAGATAGGGCAGCACCTTACCCGCCGCCATCAATGGCATAACGTTATCGACGTGCAAGTAGGGATATACATAGTGCAGACGCACCCACACACCCAACTCGCCCAAGGCTGCAGCCAGTTGGTACATATCGGTCTTAAGCGGACGACCATCCCAGAAATCAGTACGGTGTTTGATATCAACGCCATAGGCTGAAGTATCCTGGGAAATCACCAATAGCTCTTTCACCCCCGCCTTTACCAAACGCTCAGCCTCACCCATCACTTGGCCAATCGGTCGGCTAACCAGCTTGCCGCGCATATCAGGAATGATGCAGAAACTACAGGAATGGTTACAGCCTTCCGAGATCTTCAAATAGGCATAGTGGCGTGGCGTAAGCTTGACGCCTTGTGGTGGAACAAGATCCGTAAAAGGATTATGGACAGGACTGGGAGGCAAGTGTTCGTGAACTTGCGACAGAACCTCTTCGTAAGCATGGGCGCCGGTAACGCCCAGTACGTTGGGATGAATCTGGATAATTTCGTCTTTTTTTGCGCCAAGACAACCCGTTACCAGCACCTTGCCGTTTTCGGCCAAAGCCTCACCAATGGCACCTAAAGACTCCTGCACAGCGCTATCGATAAAGCCACAGGTGTTCACGATTACCATATCGGCATCGTTGTAAGTGGGCACAATGTTGTAGCCTTCCATGCGCAACTGGGTGAGGATTCGCTCTGAATCCACCAGATTTTTAGGGCAGCCGAGCGACACGAAACCTATGGTATTGCCTTTAGTGCTGGCAATCAGCGATTGGCTTGCCAGCGACTTTGCGGGGGCATCCAAAGTAGTGGTTTGTGACGGATCGAAGGTATTTACAGTCATAGTGTCTCGTGCGATTGGATGAGCCGGAAAAAAGTCGGCGGATTGTACCTGAAGCACATAAAACTTCCATCCAAATCTGAACAAAAAACAACCAAAACACCAATCTATTCGGTGAACTCCATTTTCGGGCTCATTTCAATCAATCAAGGCATGTCAGACCTTGTAACGGGATAACTGCAGCTGAATTTCCTCAGTCAGGTGAGTCACGGCCTCTGCCGAGCGCAGGGTTTCCTGTACACGCTGATAGTTTTTATCACTGTTGTTATTGATGCGGGTGATGTTGTTGCTGATATCTTCAGCTACCTTGCTTTGCTCTCGTACCGATGCAGAAATTTCCTGATTCAGGCTACTGAGCTCAGAGACGGCCGACAATACTTGCTGGATCGATTTACCCGAACCATCGGCAGCGGTCACATTGGCATGCACTTGGTCTTCCGCACGGCGCATCTGCTCGGAAGCATGGATCGAATTACTTTGAAATCGCTTCACCATTTTATCTACCTCTTCGGTAGATGACTGGGTACGACTGGCCAATGAACGAACCTCATCAGCTACCACCGCAAATCCACGCCCTTGCTCGCCAGCCCGTGCGGCCTCAATAGCAGCATTTAACGCCAGCAGATTGGTTTGTTCGGCAATCGAACGAATGACATTTAATACCGCTCCAATCTCATTGGTCGCACCCGCAAGCGCCTCGATTCCTTCAGCAGCTTGTTCAATATTGCTGGCGAGCACTTGGGTGGAGTCAATTGCTGTTCGCAAATTACTATAACCTTGATCTGACTCGCGCTTGGCTTGACTGGCCGCTTGCGCAACACTGTCAGCATGATTAGCGACCTGCTGGGCCGATGTACTCATTTCATAGATTGCACTGGCAATACTATTAATATCCTCACTCTGCAACACCACAGATTGATTCGATTGGGTTGCGATATTTTTCAGTTCATTTGCCGATGAAGACAATTGATTAGTGGCTCCAGCCACAGAATTAATTGTCTTTTGCAGGCGAGCCATCAAACGATCAAAACCATTCGCCAACACTGCCAGCTCATCGCTACCGGTAGAATTAAAACGAAGTGTCAAATCACCATCGCCATTAACAATATCGTGCAAGCGCTGGGTTGTTTGGTGCAGGGGTTTGATAACGACGGCCTGAATCAGTTGATAGACAATAACGATCACCACCAAGCCACCAATCAAAATAATCAGTGCTGCTTTTAGCGAGGCTGAAGTCACCATTTCATCGATTTCAGCGTTCGAATACGCAGTAATAATTTCGTATTTCCACGGATCGAAAGTTTTTTTATCGATCTGCCAATCCGACCCCTCACCCGCAAGTATCTTACTCACTGCATCAGGGGTGATGTTGTCCGAATGCACTCGTATGTTCCCGAGGTTATCGCGAATCGCTACAAAACCTTTCTCCAATACACGGCTTTGCTGCACAGAGGAAAACAATTCCTGCAAGTCGGCTTTGTAGCCTACATACCAAATACCGATCGTATTGGAATTGCTATCGACAATAGGCTCATAACCGGTCAGGTATGGATTACCCAAGATATCCACCAAACCATAGAACGGCTTCCCCTGCTGGATCTCTTTAATCGCCGCCCCTTGCGGAGCAAGCACAGTCCCGGTTGCACGTCCGGTCGGCGTCATTACATTCGTGGAAATACGCACATAATCAGCACCGGCCCGGGAAAAAATGGTGGCGGTTCCACCCATAATGGATGTCAATTTATCGACCAGCTCAAACTGGTTGCCAATGGCGGTGGCGCCGAGCAATAAATCCGGTACCTGCCGGTCATTTACACCTATTGCCTCGCCCTGCGTTGGCGCTCCCAATTCCCGGCCATAATCGCGCAGCAGCGCCATGCTGTTTTTAACCCGCTCCGTCATAATTACATCAATCACACCCAGCAAGCGCAGCGATTCCTTGCTGATCCTTTTGCTTTCTCCGGCAGCTTGCGAGCGTACCGACTGGCTTTCATAAACGTGAAAAGTCAACGCCGTTATCAAGAGTCCACCAAAGACGATCACTGCCAAGGCCAGCATAAATTTTCGAGTAATTGACATATAAAGAACCCCAAGTAATCCGTTTGCGCACACCTTATCGACACCAGACCCAATAACTTGAGTCTAGCGTTCAATAGGCTATTTACTAGGGATTAAAAAGTAGCCCCGAGCGGAGCTACCCGGGTCACCAATTGCAGGCAACCAGAGGCAAGATGAGCTTCCAAATTACGCACCGATAATCTGGCGCGACCATCGCTTAAAGACGATTTGGCAAGCTCTGCTGATGAGCAGGCAGGAAAGTGTAACCACCACAACCATAGCAATACAGGAAAGAATAATCAGGAGATAGCTGCTGATTTGGGAATTAAGCCACAGCAAGAGCGCATACACCGACCACATTAAAAATCCATGCATGAAAAAGATCGGGAACGCGTAATTTCCCAGAGTGTATATAAATGAAGGAACCATCTCGATGTAACGCTTACAGAAAACCAGAATCAAACTGGCGTAAGCCAATTTTTGGATATACCAAACCGACTCCCGCAGTGATATGAAGTGCCATTTATCAATTTTAAATTTAAACATAAGAACAAGAGCCAGAGTAGTAATTATGGCAATAGCCGCCAGCACATAAACATGAGAATTTAATCGGTCCACTATCTGAGGGTAATTGGCTCCTGCATACAACCCCAGGGTGTAGACTCCGACGAAGTAAGCAAAATTAGTCCACACAATTTCCGGCCAAAACCTTGATGTGAATAACGGCATTAGCGCGAGCGGGATAATTAACCACTGGAGAGCGGATGTTTTTATGATGGTGTACAACAATGGCGTCAAAATATATAAAACAAGCAGAACGGGGATATACCAAAAAGAGAATATCGCCTCCCCTGTCAGGAAATGTTCACCAACCTTCTGGAAAAACCCCAAGGCATCCCCGGAATAAACAATCATTTTTAACTCAGTTTCTAAATCCCAGTAAAAATAAGTAAAGACGATCGTAAAAAACAAATAAGGAAAAACGACATTAACCAATTTGCTCTTAAAAAATGAAAACCATCCTTTTCTGGCTAATACGTACGAAAAAAGCAGGCCAGATATGAGCGCGAAAAAAATCGTTCCGTCATGAAAAAGAACTTCATTAAGAACATAGAAAATGCCTACTTTGATTTCCGGCGGTTCGTTTGCCGCATAGTGAATCATAAAACCAAAGCCGTGCATTAACACAATGCACAATATGGCAATCCCTCTAAACGCATGAAGTAATTGATCGTAACTCGAGCGCATAAGAATCCCTTACACAAAGTAAATTGATATTTCGCGTCAAATATACACCGACCAGATTCCCTGTCAAACATCAAAAAATATTATAAAAATTTACATTTTAAATGTAAATTTTTCAAAAAAAGATGCGGATAATTTTATGAGTGACAGGTCACATTACAGAAAATTGAATTTTGGTGACACCACATCAAAATCAAATGATTAATTCAGCGACATTCATTTTTATATTATTCAGTGCCTCTATAATTACCGAGCGGCGAACACCTATATTCATGCGCATAAAACCACTACCGCCTTCACCAAAAACAATTCCGGGGTTCATCCCCACTTTGCATTGGCGAATAAAAAAATCACGTAAAGTAGGATCACTCATACGCAACTCGCGACAGTCCAGCCACAATAAATAAGTCGCTTCGGGTTTTATCAATTTAATACTAGGAATTTCACGCTCGATAAAATCTGCAACGAAATTCCTTGTGATTTCCAAATACCTCATTAACGCATCTAACCACGCATCACCATTACGGTAAGCAGCTTCAAATGCAGCGATACTGAAGGGGTTGTAATTACCCACATGCAGGGACTCAAACACTGCCGTCATTGCTTTGCGATTTTGAAGGTCAGAAATTATCAATGCCGATAAACCCAAACCAGGAATGTTGAACGTTTTATTAGGTGCAATAGTTGTAATAATTTTATCGTTCGACTGTGCAAGCCGGCCTAGCATTGTGTGTTTAACGCCTGAGAAAACCAAATCGCAATGAATATCATCAGAGAGAATAGTTAGATCATATCGGCGAGCTATATCCAAAACCCGATTCAATTCATCAACCGACCAAACGCGCCCTACCGGATTATGAGGAGTGCACAGTAATAACAAACGAGCCCCGTGTTCCGCGCAAGTTTCCAAATGGTCGAAATCAATTTCATAGCGACCACCAATCTCACGCAACGGATTATTAATTATCTTTCGATTGTTTGTTGTAATCGCTGAAAAAAAGGGGAAGTACACTGGCGACTGAACAATCACGCCCTCTCCCTCTTTAGTAAAAGCCCGCACCGCAGCAAATAAGGAGGGTACGACACCGGGTGCAAATACAATCCACTCCCGCTCAATTTTCCATTGATGGCGACGAGCAAACCATTCAATGATTGATTGATAAATGCTTTCCGGATAAAGCGTATAACCAAAAACAGGATGGTTAATTCGCTCCTGCAGCGCACGTGTTACACATTCGGGCACTGCAAAATCCATATCGGCCACCCACAAAGGCGATACATCAGTAGTACCAAAATATTGTTTTCGACCATCGAATTTTACAGAGTGGGTGTTTTCGCGCTGGATGTCTTGATCAAAATTAAATGTCATTACTTAACCTTACATGGCTATATTTTCAGGGCATAGGCGTGTACCGCCGTTTATTTTTTTATTATGTAGGACTCTTAAATTTCTTACGCGCTTGTTGGATTTTGGCTCGCGTAACACAATCCTCATGATGGTCGTTAATTAATCCCATCGCCTGCATAAATGCATAAACGGTTGTGGGCCCAACAAATTTCCATCCTTGTTTTTTTAACTCTTTGGATAATGCAATAGAAACAGCGGAGGTAGAAACCGTCTGCGGTTTTGTCAGCTCGTTCGCTTTGGGCTCATAACGCCAGATAAATTTGGCAAATGAACCTTCATTTTTGATGAGTTCTTGCAAACACTTGGCGTTATTAATAACCGCCTCAATTTTTCCGCGATGACGAACAATGCCTTCATCTTGCAATAAGCGATTAATATCACGCTCTGTAAATTTAGCGATCTTATTGAAATCAAAATGGGCAAACGCCGCGCGAAAATTTTCGCGCTTGGCAAGAATCGTGCGCCAACTCAAGCCGGACTGAAATCCTTCAAGGCAAAGCTTTTCAAACAAGCGAACATCATCATCCACCGGAAAACCCCATTCTTTGTCATGGTACGCTAAAAACTCCGGTGCCTGACCACACCAACGGCAGCGTGACTTACCATCAGCTGCAACAAATAATTCCATCATGTCCCCTCCTCATCAGAAACAAGAGTAAATCCCCACATAAACACTAAAGTTGAGCGATAATTAACGGCATATCCACTCTTTACCATGACTTATGAAACTAATTTCCTTACTGGCTCTGATGATATTGTGTTTGCCGACGTCGGCAAGCAACACAGAAGAGCCGCTCACTACCGTCGTTATCCCGTATATGGAGGTAGAAGCCTCACATCGTGTCTATGCTGACGCGCTGCTTTCATTAGCTTTAACCTTATCCAAGGAAAAATATGGCCCTTATAAAATCGAGCAACAAACGCAACAAAGTGTGATACGGCGGCAACTGGTAGAGCTTGAGAAAGGTAACAGCATCTCAGTGGCGGTCTCTATGCCAACACAAGAATGGCTGGAAAAAGCACTACCTGTACGCATTCCCCTAATGAAAGGGTTAGCAAGTTACCGCTTTTTTCTCGGTAACAATAATAATCAGCATCTGTTCGACCAGATACATACGCTGGGTGGGTTGAAAGCGTTGAGTATCGGCCAAGGTCCCGGTTGGTCAACCGGCAAGATTCTGGAAGACAATGGATTCAATGTTGTATATGGCGGGCCATACGCGACCTTGATTCCCATGCTGGAGGCCAATCGTTTTCAATTGCTAATGCGGGGAATCTTTGAAGTAGAACCCGAGCTGGCGGCAAACAAAAAAGCCATGCCGGATTTGACTATTATTAAAAATTTCGCCGTCTATACCTACCTCCCTATGTACTTCTTTGTCGCTAAAAATCGACCTCAATTAGCAGCACGCATAGAATATGGCTTGAAAAAAGCAAATGCCAATGGGCAAATGGACAGTCTATTTAACACCTATTTTCACGATGAATTGAAATTACTACAAAATAAAAATCTCACCGTTTTTTATCTACCCAATACGAATATCAATAAGACATTTTTTCAGCATGATAAACCCTACCTGCTAAAGTCCATTATTCAAATGGAAATGCAAAACAAATCTTTCAAACCTGACTGAAACAGAATGAAAGTTTGCTCACCTCTATTTAGTTCTTTCCCAAATAGTTACTTCAGAAAGCGTATGTTGAAACTTTCGCTTGGTTTCGCGAATCACAAACGGCACCTCCTGTGGACCTTGAATCAAACGGAAATGATTGCTCAGATGGGCTTTTAATCCATCCAGCGTAGTGAAACTTTCACCATCTTTTTTAAACCCACCAATCCAATCTTCACGCGGGGTATGTTCCGCAAGCCAGGTATAGGGTGATGCGAGCATAAACAGCCCACCTATATTTAACCGCTCGTGAATCGCACTGAGGAATTTCGCAGGGTTGTAGAGACGATCAATAAGATTGGCAGCAAGAATAAAATCATAACCAGTGAAGACAGATTTTAAATTGCAGGCATCGCCTTGGGAAAATTCTACTTTATGTTTAGTGTCAGCCAAGGCTAAATCCGCCAGAGATCGGGATTTGTAGGTAACGAGTTCACCCTCATCCGCCAATGTGTAGCGCAAGGTTTCACCCTCAGCGAGTTGCACACCTTGAGTAATAAAACGCGCAGAAAAATCGACACCCGTGACTTGGTCAAAGTATTTTGCCAATTCAAAGCTGGCACGGCCGGATGCGCATCCTAAATCCAGTGCTTTGCGCCTGGGCTTATCGATTAGCGAATTCATGGCTAAATCCACCAGCGATTTGGAAAAATTGGCCACGCCAAAATATTCATCGCCATAGTGAAATTCAGCATATTCCGACATCAGTTTGTCGGTTTCGTAATGGGAACTGGGCACAGGTTTTAATTCTCCGGAAACAACATAGCGGAACCCCGCATGCTGAAAAAAGTGGCGACGAAATGCATAGCGCGAAGAATGCAAGCTCTCATTGCCGCAGGAAATCCATGAACCGCCCTTGATTAAATTATGGCGCTCATCGAACGTGGGTGTGGTGAAATCATCATATATCGAGTGAACTTCAAATCCTTCGAACGGATAAATCGGTGTCTCAGTCCATTGCCACACATTGCCGACAACATCGAAAAAATCCCCATGGGCAAATTGATTAACAGGACAAGAAGAAGCACCGTGATCTAACTGAATATTGGCGTTAGCGATTTGTTCTTTAGCATCGCTTAAGCCCGCGACATCATATAGGCGATACCATTCATCTTCTGTGGGTAGACGCACCGCCATACCAGTTTCAGATTTTTTCCAATTACAAAATGCCTTGGCTTCATGGTAATTCACTTCTACCGGCCAATCCCACGGCATGGGAACTTCTTCCGTCATTAAACGCAAATACCAACCATTGGTTTTCTTAACCCAAAAAGTAGGATGTAGTGCTTTGGCGAACGCCAGCCAACCTTTCCCCTCTTCCTCCCAATTATGGGAATTCACATAACCACCGGCCTCTACAAACTGCAAAAACTCCTGGTTACTGACTAAAAATTTTGCCGCTTCAAACGCAGGCACATCAGTGTTATGCACACCATATTCGTTATCCCAACCATACTGAGGGTTCGTCTTGTCTTTATTTAAATTCACTTGCCCTGCAGCGACTTTCATCAGCTGATTTTGTGGTGCAACATTGGTGGTGCGACTGGGCACCCAATCCGGCGATTTTTTTACCAACTCCAGTTTATGTTGACGAATTAAAACAGATGAGGTTTCCAGATGAATACGCTCATGCTCAATACCCATGATGATCGCCCACCAAGGATTATTCCAATCAACGGGCATTTGCAACGGCGCTGTATCAATTAAATCCAAAACCAATGCGCGCACTTGATCGCGATAGGACTTTACCTCTTTTGGCGTTGGCCATTGATAATTGCCATCGTTGAGATCGTCCCAACTCATTTCATCCACGCCCACTGCAAACATAGATTCAAAGCGCTGATTAATTCGCTCGCTAATCATTCGTGTAAGCAATAACTTGTTGATGAAAAAAGTAGCCGTATGGCCGTAATAAAAAATTAGCGGATGACGCAAATTGATTGATTTGGTGTAAAACGCCTGATCATTAGCAAGACAACCAAAGAGCGACTCGTAACGATTGAATGTATCCAAAAAATACTGGCGCAACTTGCTGCGCATACTTGCTTCATCGCCTTCACGCAAATCGGGGGTGCGGGTAAACAAAGGCGCGCGTTTAGAAAATGTTGGGGGAGTCGGGCTCGCATCAAATGAGGCGATTTCAGACGATTGAATTTCAGTGGTTTTGCGCAGCGTGGACTGTCCCGTATGCATCATGAACTCCTGATCAATGTATCACTCGAAAAAACTCAGGAGAGCCTACGCTCCCCTCCTGTCAGGTAATGACAGCAATAACCCTGGTAAAGTTTTACCCAATCAATCTCTGCCGACGAAATCCCGGGCGAATTGCCAAGCCACACGGCCACTACGCGCACCGCGGGTTCGGTGCCAAAGCAAAGCTGCCGCTTCAGTTTGACTATCCCACTCGCCACCTAACTGCTTCACCCAATAATTGGCCGCAGCCAGATAATCATCTTGCGAGAATGGATAGAAACTCAACCAGAGACCAAATCGTTCAGAAAGCGACACTTTCTCTTCAATGCTATCGCTTGGACGCACTTCGCCATCCTCATTACTGATATCCAGGTTATCGCGCATTTTTTGTGGAATAAGATGACGGCGATTACTTGTGGCATAGAAGAGCATATTCGCGGTAGGGGCAGAAATAGAGCCATCTAACACCGACTTCAAAGCTTTATAGCTGATCTCCCCTTCTTCAAACGATAAATCATCGCAAAAAATAATAAATTTCTCGGGGCGCTCACCAACCAGATCCACAATTGATGCCAAGTGCAGCAAATCAGTTTTATCTACCTCGATAATTTTCAATCCTTGATTCGCAAAGGCATTCCAAGCCGCTTTAATTAACGTCGATTTGCCGGTTCCTCGCGCGCCGGTGAGTAATACGTTATTGGCGGAGTTACCTGCCATAAATTGACGAGTATTGCGCAGGATGGAGGCCTTCTGGGTATCGATATTTTTTAGAGCATCCAACTCAACCCGATGCGGATGTTTAACCGCCTGCAGGTATCCGCTGCCATTGACGTGAGTGCGCCAGCGAAAAGCGCTGGCAGACCAATCCGGCGCAGGCATTATTGGAGGTAACACAGCTTCTACACGAGTGACCAGTTGTTCAAGTCGAGTAATAAATTGCTCAAAATCAGACACGCTTAAGTTCCTGTAGTTATTAAGGTACGCAGCTCGCACCGATAAAAGGTTATTTACAGATGCTAGCTAAGAAAACAGACTGGGCTATATTGTAAGAAGTTTTGTTTCTACACAAGTTAAGGTCATTTATGTTTACCAAGCAGGAATTACAGATAATTGGACAGACGCTGGCACAAAAACGCGCCTGGATTGCCAAGAATATTGACAATGCCGAAGCCAATACCAAATCCGAACTTGAACAACATCGCTTGATCATCGACTCGGTTTTACAAAAAATTACGCTTCAACTTAAGCCATCCGCCAGTACGGAAAAAAGCACAGTAAATCACTACATCTCTGAAAAGGCGGTATCGCCCATTCGCCAGGCGGCATTTGGTCGCCGGCAGGAATTAGCGCCAAAGCAAATACGGGTACTCGTGGTAGATGATGACCAATTAATTTGCGATCTGATTACCGCCTATTTAGAGACTGCAGGCATCAGCCTGATCGACTACGCCCATGATGGTCAGCGTGGAATTAGTATGATGTACGATGCGACGCCGATTTACGATCTGGTGTTATGTGATTGGAATATGCCCGGCAAATCCGGACTGGATGTGCATGACGCTATGCGCGCCGCCGAGCGCTACATGGGTACAGTATTTATGTTGGTCACGGCGGTAAGCGAAGCCAAACAAATTCGCTCCGCGATTGAAGATGGTGTTGACGATTATGTGGTCAAACCAATTGAGCACGACAAATTGATCAAAAAAATTGCGCGATTTTTTCCGCAGGTGAAGTTAGAGCAACAAGCGCAGCCTTGATATCCGTATAAGCTGCAGTTGTTGCCCTGTCATTAATTTTTAATGAAAAAATTCACCTTATAACCCTCACTATAGCGGTCAGATTACATCTCGACTTCTGCCATAAAATCCAAGGCCGCCTGTTGGCGAATTGCACGACGGTGATTCGCCATCAACTTTGTAATCTTCTCTTTATCACATACTTGCCGATCCAACATTACCCGGGTTTTTAATTCGCCTACAGGCTCTGCAGTGGGGCATTTGCTAAAAACGAATTGATTGGAGATTAAATCCATAAATGGGCCGGACTTACTGCTCGGCATAATAAAGTTTAGTTGCAAGCCCAAGCTCTCGGTTAAGTAGTTGATTACTTCACGTGAGCGGTGTTCATCCATTTTGGAGAAAGCCTCATCCACTAGCACCATACGCAAGTGACTATTGCCTTCGTTAAAACGAAATGCCGATGTAATGGCTGCACTGCGAATAATATAGGCTGGTGTTTCTAATTGGCCGCCCGAACCCGTACCATACTGACTCAGTGCAATAGGCGCTTTGCCTTCAGGCTCTTTATAAATTTCGTAGCGACGATAATTACGATAATCCGCAATCCGGGTTAATTCGCGCAGCGCTTTTTGCTCGTCCTCATCCAGCAGCATTGTCATCAAACGTTCGCGCACTTTTTGATGCTTCTCATCGAGCTTCATGTTAAACAGGGTTTCACCCTCATCCAAACTGGGGCTATCGATAACGGCTTTAAAGAACTGCCAATACTCCTTGAATTCCGGAACCCATTCCCAATCGAAACGGAAGCGCTCGCGGTCAGCCCCAAAGCGATGATGTTCCAGCTCTTTATTTAACTCTTCGAGGATTTTTTTGCCATCATTAATCGCTTGGTAAATCGAATGGCACAGATTGGTCACAAAGGCATTGTTGAAACTTTCACGCAGTGATTCAATTTCTTGATGACGCTGGGCGAGAATATGGTTTTTATCGCGATTGTAGAGCGCATCAAACTGACGACGCATATCGCATATCGCCCGGAAGTTAGCACTTCCCAAATCGTCGTTATAATCGATATCAAACAAAATCGCATCGCTGGTGGAACAAAATTGGTTATGCACCATTGCGGCCTGTTGCAAGCGATGCAAAATCGTTTTTAATTCGGCATTTACACCAGCCAACTGCGAATCAAAATAGGCTGTATTATGCTGGGCTACCGCTTCATCTGCCGATTGCAATCTTGCATCAGCATTAAACTCTGGCCAGAACTCGGCAATACCTTGCACATTCGCTTCACAGGTATCTGCTTGCGCGAGGGTTTTGTCTTGTTCAGCATCCAATTTATGACAATGATTATCCGCCAGCTTTAAATCAGCACGACAATCAACCTGTGCACTATTCAATCGCGTATATAATTGATTCTGTTCCTGCAAACGAGCCTGTAACTCTTCCAACTCAGCTTCAAGCGCTTTGGTATCACTTAAATCCAACTGTTGTAATTTGGATTCAACTGCTTGAATTTTGTTTTGGGCAGCCAGCATGGTTTGTAAGGTTTCAGCGTAAGCCAGAGGTTTTAACTTATCTATCGCCAGTAACAGTTCTTGCGTTTCTTCTGCAAAAGAGATTGATGCCTGCCATTCGCTCACTAATGCATGGAACTCATTGCGCTTGGCTTCCAACGCTCGCTCACGCGCACCTTGGCCGAACACCAATTCCGAGTCAGCCATATCGCAGCGGAACATCGCATAATTGCCAGAACCCATTGCATCTTTGGTAATACCACGGCGGGTGTTTTTTAATTCTTTGGCATTCTCCACTCGCTGCACATTGCCGTAACTTGCCTTAATGTAGGCTTCTGCAGTGGCATGCGAGAAATTCATTACCTGAATAATTGAGTTTGAGTAAGAGTCACTGGTTTTATCCAAATCCTTACGCGCTTTTTCACCTTGGATAATACGCGCACGGTTGCCTTGGCCCGCCATATTACGCACTATTGCAATTGCCTCAGCTTCGTATTCAGCTTCAACAATAATGCCAAAACGCGCTGCACCAATATAACCTTCAATGGCGGCTTGCCATTCGCGATCAATAACATCGACATAATCACAAAGCACACGCGCATCGGCCTTCGGGCATTGAGCCGCAATAGCATCCAGTGCTGCACGAACAAAACCGGGATAACTCACCTGCTTTGATTCCAGCGTTTGGATCTCGCGCCGCTTCACTTCTGTTTGCTTTTGCAAACGCTCAGTCTGGGCTTTGCGTTTATCGCGTTCTTGCGCTAGTTGATCGCGCAAGTTCAAACGTATCGCACCGGCATTGATATCAAGATCAAATAAGTTTGCAACAAACGCATTGTGATGCTTTTGCAGTTCCACTACTTTTGCAAGCTGTGGTTCAAGTGGACTGACTTCGATTAAGTCGCGATTTAGCAACTGGTGAATATCGAGCGAGTCAGTTTCACTGCAAAGGCTTTTTACTAAATTGCTGAGACCTGAGTCTTTTAATGCCGGTAATTCCACTGCAATCGACGTTTGACGAAGTGCTTGTGCAAACTGTTGTGCAGCGTCCAAATTGGTCTGCATTTGCTGATGCTGCTTACGCAATTCAGGAATCTGTTGTTGAATTTGCTTTTCTTGCGCGTGCTTTTCTTGCTCCAATTGATCTTTATCGCGCAACGCAGGTACACCCAACCGGCGCGCGGTTGCAGCGAGGATCAACTGGTTAATTTCATCGCGCTGCGCTTCACAAGCTGCCAGCGTCTGTTGGTGGCTCGCCGAGGCTTCGCGCAGCAACTGTTGTTTGTGTTTTGCATCCAAATACAGCGACTGGGAATCGGTATAACGGCGTCTCGCGAGAGAATACTGCAATACTTGCTGCTCTAACCAATTGGCAATAAAGCTATCCGACCATTGGCGCCCTTGCGCCATTCGCTCGATACCTTGCCGCAATGTGCGCGCGTCAGATTCCATTGTGTGGATGCGTTTCAACATGGTTGAAACTGTGCGAATCGCCTCCCCAAGATCGCGGTACTCTAAAATTTCATTAGCGACGAATTCGTCTATACCTTTGATTGGTTTGTATGCCATAAACCGCGAAAAGGCACGCGCCGCATTCATGGATTCGCGCTCGGAAATAGCATCTTTTTTGCCACGCAACACGCCATATAACCGGCACAAGTAGGACTTTTTCTTATCGTACTTTTCTACCTGTTGCTGACCATATTGGCGGCGCAAACCAGCATAAAGCTTATCCAGCGGCACAACGTATTTATGGGTTTTCTCTTCCTTTAATAAATCTTTTAAGCTGAGTTCCACATCACTCAAAATATAAAATTGGGTATCGTCAAGACGCGCTACTTTTTGCAGCGACGCGCCCTGCCCAGTCGTTTCCAAAAAAGCGCGCATTCCAATCAATGCAGTAAATGGCTCGCTATTTTCGCCTTGGGTCGGATAAAACACAGCAGCCAGATAACCATCGCACCCTTGCGGGCGCGAGTATGCACCGTCATCACACCCCAACACATAAGAGGCAAGCGTACGCACCAGTTTTCCACCGCGCCCGCGTTGGCTGGACTCATCTTGCCCTGGGTTAAAGTGGAACAAGTTGTCGTGCGCGGCGGTCATAATGGTTTGAATCGCATCTGCCGCAGTGGTTTTACCCGATCCATTTCCGCCCGAAAATAAATTAATCGGGCCGAATTCAAATTCGGTATTGGGCACATTGCCCCAATTTACATAAATAAATTTTTTAAGATACATAACTATTCTTCTGCTGCAAAAAGCGAGCGATTCAAATGCGGGGCGGATTTGAGCGAGTTAGATTCTGCCGCTGATTCCTGATCACCATCCTCACCAACGTCTTCTTCAACTAGCAATAGATTGTCGGCAAGGTGATTGCGAATTTGTTCAAGCCATTCATTATTCACAAGGCTAATAATCAACGGGCGAATTTTGATCCAACTCTCACCCGAGTCTATGTCGGACTCAGCGAAAAAATTAATCAACCGCAATTGACGCAAACGTTTAAATGCTTGGCGACGCTCGCCAAGGTTTTCCGGCAAGCTGCGACGCAGCAGGCTTTTCATCGCCATCGCGATAGCTTCCAGCGATAAGGTAGCGCAGCCTTGTTCATCGATACTGCCTTCGCGCAGCGCCTTGTCGTACTCGGCACGTAATACCAACACTAAAGCAACTTCATGCTGGTTTAAGCGGCTGCGTAAACCAGCATTAAATGGCTCATCGGTTTCGTCATCCATACCGGGTAACCGCGCACCGGGCGGCAATATGCGCACAAACCGGAAATGGCTGTCATGCTGGAAACGAACCCCCATCAAGCCGAGATAATCATTTACCAGTTCATGGATACGCACAAAACGGTCATATAATTCTGCTTCTACCTGACTGTCATCGCGACAGAGCACACCGTAATCCAGTAGTCGCTGTACCAGTTCGCGCCAGTTATCCAGCGTTAAATTATGTTTATACAATTGCTCTTGTAGCAATGAACTTAATTGATCACTCATTTTTTACACCATCGTCGATCAAGCTAATTACAAACTCATCGCGCTGTTTAAAATATTTATCATCACTCACCAACGGCTGTGCGTGAAGCCAATTGGCCTCTTGAGTAATGGCAAAGCGATAGCGGGAAGACAAATTTGCAGCTGCACCAACCTCAATCGCGTGCGATAGATTTAGCAGTTCTTGCATATTTTTGGCCTGCAACTCGCTACTTTTTATTTCACCTTTTTCTACCAGTGATGAATGTACGTAATCACGCAAACTGCTGGACTGCAAAATAAAAGCTTTATCGAGTGCTTGCTGCACAAACAATGCCTTCTGCGCTTCAGCATCCAACGCTTTATCATCATCCAGCGTAGAACGTATGACTTGAATATTACGCGGTGCACGCAATTGAATTTGTGCAGGGTCGATGAAGCCCATTTGAATGCCGGCTATGGACTCGCCCTGCTCTAGCAAAATTTGATCCTGTTGCTCGGCCGTTAAATTACCAAGCGAACGATAAACATCCATTAAATCATCCTGCCCGCGGCTGTTAATGTAGCTGAGTTGGCGAATGATAATATCGGCACGCTGGGTAAAGGTATTTAGCGCGCGACGTAACGCCGGCAACATAATGTCGCATGCATTTTTCAAGCGGGAATCGATTGTCTGCAACAGCGTTTCCAGCAGCGAAACATTGGGTATTACTTTCTGCGGTAAGGCCTTGCGCAACCGAATCTCCATTACTGCGCGCCAATCTTTTGCCGCTGTTTCGGCGTCACCCAAACCATATTTACGTTTGCGACGAATCTTAGTGATGATGTCAGAAATTTGGTCGCGGTATTTTTCTACGCTATCAGCAGACAACCGTACTTCCAGATCAGGCTTGAAAACCGTTTCCATGAAATCGAAAAATTCATCACTAGCCTGCTGGATTAACTGGCGCGATTCGACCTCACGCACCAGTTGTCGTTTGCGCTCCTCCAATTCGGAAATAACATCAGTAAAGTCACTGATAATCCGCTCGGAATATTCGTAGGCATCAAGAAGGTCGTTAATTTCGCCCTGATCATAAAACGCCTGCAAACTATTGCGCGTGTTACGTGTATTACGGTTGCGGGTCCGAAATTGGTTGGTGTCGTTGTCGGCAAACGGCTGGGTAAACAAGCGCCCCATACGGCTAAAACCGTAGCTGCTTTGCAAGCTGGTTTCATCCACTTGCTTTTCCAACCAACCATTTTCAATCAGACGATTAATAATAAAACTCGCGAGATCCCGTTGGGTTTTAAAACGGCCTTCATTGGCATCATCACCATCACCACTGGCATCAACAGTATCCGCATCCAGAATTGGTGCGCGCGCGATAGCCTCTTTAAAAATATCGACTAATTGCTCGCGGTTCATGGCATGGCCATAGTCACGCAAATCGGTATAGAGGCGTTGATATAACAGGCGCAAACACTCTGCTACCAACTCGCGGTATTTACCTGTTAGTGGATTAAAGAAGTGCTGGCGGGAATCGCTAAAAAACATCAAGGATTACTTCAAGTAAAGAATCAATATGCATTGATTAAAGGCAGTTTTTGGCAAAAATTTCTTGTTCTTCTGTAGTCCATTCTTTGGCACTTTTAACCATCATAACTTCACACCAGTCATTACTGCCCACATCAGGTACGCGCCCATTAAGTTTGGCGACATGATCAAGCGATTCCTGCGGAATTACATCGCCAACTGGAACATCTTGCGCTGGCGACACTTTTGTATCGTGCAACTCTTGTCCAGCCATATTAGCAATTGATGTCATCGCGCCCACGACGGCCTGTTCTTTTTGGTCTTGCACAATCACTTCGTTTTGTCGGGCACTAGTGTTGCTGTAACTAATCATAATAATACCGACGATAATAACCAGGAGACTTACCAGCATAAGTGCGGCAAGCAATTTTTGTTCACGAAAAAATCGAAACATGTGTTAATAATTCCAAAGGATCAAACAAGCCACTCGGCCATTTTTTCGGCGTAGTAGGTAATAATTAAATCTGCACCTGCGCGCTTAAACGCAGTCATGGTTTCCAGCACAATCGCTTTTTCATCAATGACACCTGCAGCTGCACCTGCCTTAATCATGGCGTACTCACCACTCACATGGTAAACCGCCAATGGACGTGCAGAGTTCGCACGAATGTGCGCAAGCACATCGAGATACGCGATACCTGGCTTAACCATTAAAATATCTGCGCCTTCTGCCTCGTCTTGCATGGATTCGGCCAATGCCTCACGAGCATTTGCAGGATCCATTTGGTAAGTATTACGTGTGCCTTTAAAACTGCTATCCACTGCATCCCTAAAAGGGCCATAAAACGCGGATGCAAATTTGGTGGAATATGACATCACCGGAATATGCATAAAACCAGCCGCGTCCAACGCCTCACGAATTGCGCTAATCATGCCATCCATCATGCCTGACGGAGCAATCATATCCACACCCGCTTGTGCAGCCAGCACCACCTGCTTTTGCAAATTAATCAGTGTTTCATCATTATCAACATCATCATGTACAACAACACCGCAATGACCGTGATCTGTGTATTCACAAAAACAGTTATCACTGATTACCAGCATTTCCGGCTGCGCCTGTTTTGCGATCCGAATCATGCGGGCTAACAGACCATGCTCACACCAGGTATCAGAGCCTTCATCATCTTTGTGAGTAGACACACCAAATAAAAGTACAGCTTTTATGCCTTTGCTCCAGGCACTCTTGACGATTTCTGCAAGCTGATCTTCCGGGTAGCGATACACATCAGGCATAGATTTGATCGCAACTGGAGCTGTAATTCCCTCTTCAATAAAAATCGGAAGAATGAAATCACTCATGCGCAGATGGGTTTCGCGCACCAATTCGCGCAATGCCTTTGTTTTACGCAAACGACGAAAACGAAAATCCGGTGCTGTTAAAGGTATTTGCATAAATAAATGCCTGATCAAAAAATAATTTAAATGGCTACTTAAAAGAATAATTTAAATACTTAACGAACCTTCATGGCTCCATTCGCAACGCACACGCATATCACCCGAACCCGGCTTATGGAAATTTCCATTAGCCTCCCAGGTAAACGTATGGGTACCGGACAATTCTGTTTCCAAATGTACAGTGGCAGACACCCAATACATTCTGCTTAGCAGGGATTCAAACTGGGCGATCCATTGATCCCATTCGTATTCGACTGCTTTGTACGATGCACCAAAATGCATAACTTCTGTTTGATAATTGAAAAATGGCGAATCAACACTCGGAATAGAAAACATTTCCTGACTCAAGAAAGGCCACTCATCGGCGTGCGGTAACGACAACATCGCCTCGCGATTGACGCGAATACGCTCAGACTCCACTAAAGACGGGGATACATCCTTAATACAACCGTAAACAATTGACTCTTGATCCATACTCACTCCGCGTTGATTACTCTTCATTGCTCTTCGTTTATATGCCCAAACCCAAATTCATTAAAACGGCCACCACCAACTTCCTTTAAACTGCTCTTCGCATTGCTGCAATTGGATTTGATATTGTTGCGCGCGACTTTCTACTTTGCGCGCCGTATTCAAGAGCCAATTTTTTTTGCGATAAGTCGCACGGTTAAAACCTCCATGCCCTTCATGATAAGCCAGATACAAGCTGTAACTATCATTCAACCCTATACGGCTGCGCTTTTGGCTCTGCTTGTTATACCAACCAATAAAATCAATCGCATCACCAAAGTTATCGCGTCGTGACCAACCATTGCCACTTTGGTCCTGATACTCCCCCCACACGGCATCCTTCGCCTGCGGATATCCGTAGGCATCACTCAATCTCGGTCCCGGGATTATCCATAAAATTTTAGTGCGCGCTGGCCGAGCATTGTGCTTGAACTGGGATTCTTGATACATGATCGACATCATAACCGGCACAGATGACCCCCATCGCTGTTCAGCTTTTTTGGAGTCTTTGTACCAAGAGGATTTTTCCTCAAAAATATCACATATATTATTGGGGTTTGAGGGCGGTAAAGTGGAACACCCAGCCAATACCAATAACCAACCCAATAGTAAAAACTTGCACACTGAATAAATCATTTATACCTGCAGCCCATGCTCACGCAACAACTCAATCAGGGCCGCTTCATCCATTACGGCTAACCCCAACTCTTCCGCTTTAGCAAGTTTTGAACCTGCACCAGGGCCTGCAACCACATAGTTGGTTTTGGCGGAAACACTACCAGCAACTTTTGCCCCCAAAGCAAGCAAATGGGCTTTAGCATCATCGCGCGACAAGGATTCCAATGTGCCGGTTAATACATAGGTCAATCCAATTAATGGCAGGGCCGCAGGACTTGCAACTTCGATGTTATTCCAACGTATTCCAGCATCGCGTAACGCCGCTACTGCAATGCGGTTAGACTCCTGCTCGAAAAATTCAGCAACAAAGTGCGCCCCCACGGGGCCAACATCAGGTACTCGCTGCAACGCTTCCTGATCAGCCGCCGCCAGTGCTTCAAAACTTCCAAAAAAATTCGCGAGATTGCGCGCGGTTGCCTCACCAATCTCGCGGATGCCCAATGCATAAATAAATTTGGCCAACGTAGTTTTTTTGGAGGTTTCCAAGGCAGCCAAAATGTTATCCGCCGATTTTTCACCCATACGCTCCATACCAGCCAACTGTTCGCGAGTAAGGGAATAGATATCCGCAAGATTCTTAACCAAGCCCAAATCAACGAGCTGCTCAACAAGCTTATCGCCTAGACCTTCCACATTCATCGCTTTACGCGAAGCAAAATGTTTGATGGCTTCTTTACGCTGTGCAGCGCAAACCAATCCACCAGAGCAGCGTGCTACAGCCTCACCTTCAACCGTTTCAACAGGGGAATTGCAAACAGGGCAATGCTCAGGGAAAAGAATATCGCGTGCATCGATGGGGCGTTTACTTTCTACGACTTGCACAATCTGTGGAATTACATCACCAGCGCGACGAACAACAACTGTATCGCCAATTTTTATTCCCAAGCGATTAATTTCATCGCGATTATGCAGCGTTGCATTTGATACAGTTACACCACCGACAAACACAGGCTGCAAGCGAGCAACCGGTGTAACAGCGCCCGTTCTGCCAACTTGAAATTCAACATCCACTAAAACAGTTGATTCTTCTTGTGCCGGGAATTTATAGGCGATTGCCCAGCGTGGGGCACGAGAGATGAAGCCCAATTCGTCTTGCAGTTGACGCGAATTAACTTTAAAAACTATGCCATCAATATCGTATGCGAGCGCATCGCGCTTATCGCCGATACGACGATAGAACTCCATCGCCTCCTGAATATTGTTGGCGACTTGTGTTTCCCGATTAGTCAAAAAACCCCAGGATTTTAATGCCGCTAAAATATTGCTGTGTGTATCAGGTAATTCACCACCACCATCAACCCAACCCACGCTATAGGCACACATTTCCAAGGGGCGGCTTGCAGTAATACGTGAATCTAATTGCCGCAATGACCCAGCAGCTGCATTGCGTGGGTTTACAAATAGTTTTTCATCTGCTGCACGTGCCTTTTCATTTAGCGCATTAAAACCCGCTTTAGGCATATAGATTTCACCACGCACCTCCAACACTGCGGGGTAACCATCGCCTTGCAAACGCAACGGAATGGAATTAATTGTGCGTACATTTTGGGTAATATCTTCACCATTGGTGCCATCACCTCGGGTTGCACCACGCACTAACACACCATCGCGATAGAGCAAACTAACCGCTATGCCATCGAGCTTTAATTCGCAGGCATATTCAATTTCGCTCGTTGTTTTCAAGCGATCCTGCACTCGCTGATTGAATGCGAATAGATCTTCATCGTCAAAGGCATTATCCAACGACAGCATTGGCATTTCGTGCACAACAGTTTGAAATGCCGACAAAGGAGCAGAACCAACCCGCTGTGTAGGAGAATCAGGCGAGATGAGTTCCGGATACTGCTGTTCCAACTGACGCAGACGCTGCATTAAGCGATCGTAATCAGCATCGGTGATTTGCGGTTCATCTAACGCATAATAGCGATAATTATGGTGCTGGATTTCATTGCGCAAAGCAGTAATGTCTTGAGCAATTTCAGGAGGTACACTATCGAATAATGAGAGAGTCGACATGAATAAAATTACCTGGGGATTCGGCTTGGAGAATGCGCGATTCATGCCTTAACGAACGATTTTCCTGCACCTCCTTGCACAGGTTAAAACAATCAAGAATTAACGCGGCGGACGACGAAACAAGCGAGTGCGCTCAAAATCACGGATACGCTGACGACAATGCTCAAGTGTTTGACGAGTCATCACACTGCGCTGCTCATCCTTTAATTCACCGTTCAATGTCTCTGCAATTGCACGTGCCGTATCGGCCATCAAATCAAAAGACTGCATTGAATCAGCATTAATCGGTAGAGTCATAAACAGGCTTACGCCAGGAGTTTCAAACTCATCCATTGCATCCAAATCGAATGTGCCCGGCTTAACCATATTAGCCATGCTGAATAACAAAGCGCCCTCGCCTTTGGTGTCACTGTGACGATGAAAAATATCCATGCTTCCATAGCGCATGCCACATTTCAAAATCACATCCAATAAATCACCACCATTAAACATTTCACCCTTATGCGCCATAACATTGATGATTAATACTTCTTCCGGCTCTGCAGGTTGTTTTTCGGCAAAATTTTGTTGTGCAGCGGATGAAGAATGGGAGTCATCATTTTCATACTCTTCATCTTCGTCGTACTCTTCTTCATGACTGTATTCATCATCTTCAAATCCGTCATCATCTTCTGGATTTAAATCTTGCTCTTCGTCATCCACGTAGTCACGCTCATCTTCAGCAAGAACATCGCGCTCATTATCATCCTGTAGTTCGCGGGCATAGGGATGATCATCTCGTTCATAATCTTCACCTTCGTATCCATCGTTATGAAGATCATCGTAATCTTCATCGAGGTCTTCCTCTCGCGAGGCAGTAAAACTAGGCTCAATTCGCTCGTTTATTGATGTCGCACGGGATTTTGAATCCTCTACCGATTCCATTAGCATGGGAACCGATTGTCCCAGATTTAAACTGGCTTGCTGTGGCTCACGCTGAACACGAGGTGCGATGTCATGCTCGTCCGCATCGTGCTGGGGATGCTTTTCCAAATAGGATTTGGCTTGTGGCTTCTTTTCGATGCTTGGAATACGCACGGAAGGATCTCGCTGCCCAACTACGCGCGCGCCACCATTAGGTAATTCACTGGTATAGCTCGGCGTTTCCACGGGAATATCATCTTCATCCTCCGCCTGCTGTTTTAAACTTTTCTTTAACGAGCGGGACACTTTAATATTGCCATTGCGCTCATTACGCTTGCGTCTGATCCCATCTGCCAACACCAGCAGAATCAGCAAAAAACCAATAATGATGAGCCAATCTTTCATAAGGTTATCCGTAATAATTAGTTCAATGTTTATACTGCAGCCAATTCCGCAGCTTCGTCCACATCTACTGTTACCAAGCGTGAGACACCCGGCTCATGCATAGTAACGCCTAACAATTGGTGCGCCATTTCCATCGCATTTTTATTGTGCGTGATGTAAATAAATTGCACCTGTGCCGACATTTCCTCAACCATACGCGCGTAACGACCGACGTTAGCGTCATCAAGTGGCGCATCAACTTCGTCGAGCATACAGAATGGAGCCGGATTCAAACGGAAAATCGAAAACACTAACGCAATCGCAGTCAACGCTTTCTCACCACCCGACAATAAATGGATAGTGCTGTTTCGTTTACCTGGCGGGCGCGCCATAATCGTAATGCCGGTATCCAATAGTTCCTCGCCAGTTAACTCCAAATAGGCGTGGCCACCACCAAACACTTTGGGGAATAATTCTTGCAAACTTTTATTTACTTGATCGAATGTTTCTTTAAAGCGTGTGCGGGTTTCGCGATCAATACGCTTAATCGCATTTTCCAGAGTCTCAAGTGCCTCCATCAAATCGGCATTTTGCGCATCGAGATAATTTTTACGTTCAGACTCTGTTTTATATTCGTCAATTGCCGCTAGGTTGATCGGTCCAAGACGCGATATTTTCCCGGCAAGACTTTCCAGTTCTTCTTCCAGCGGTTTTACTTCGGTACCTTCTGGCATCTCTGCCAAAATAATATCAAGATTTAATTCTTCTTCCTGCAATTGCTCAACAATACCTGCGCGCTGCACTTCAAACATTTGTGCGGCCAGACGCTCTTGCTCCAAGTGTGCACGCACAGCTTGCACTTCTTGCTCGGCACGATTACGCGCTTGTTCTGAGTTGCGCAATTCATGCTCAACTGTTTCCAATGCACGACGAGCCTCGGTTAACGAGGCCTCGACAGAAAGACGCTTGGAAAGGGATGCCTCAAGCTCAAGCTTATATTCTTCGACTGGATCGCGGTTATCAGCGATGCTGGCGATCAACTGTTCGCGTCGCTCTTGCAAACGCGAGGTCTGCTCGCGCAAACGACCAATACCCAAGCGAATAGAATCCAATTGCGTTTTTACCGATTGGTAACGCATGGCGATTTCGTGGGCTTTATCTTTATCATGACGGGCACGTTGACGAGCAGTATCCAACCCAGTACGAATATCATCACGTTGTTGCAACAGCGACTCACGCAAATCTGTATCTTGCTCCATCATTTCGATGGCTTCGCTCAGAATCATGCGCGCTTCTGACAAATGTTCAGCCTCTTGCTCCATTTGCTCGCGCGCTTCGCGAATTTCGTTGTCAGCGCGCTCACGGCGCATATTCATTTGCTCAATACGAACTTGCTTGGCACTTAGTTGTGAGCGTAGTTCGCCATACTTGCGGTTTTCTTCATCCACTTGGCGACGCAGAGCTTCTCGATCTTGCTCCAAACGCTTTATTGCCGCGCGGCCATCTTCAAGTTGGGCACTGAGTGTTTCGATATTACTCTCTGCGCTTGCAATCGCTGCCGCCAACTCTTCCAACTCCTGGCGACGGGCAATAACACCCGAACTGGCATCGGTATCGCGCGTAACACGTACCCAATGCGGGCTCAGCCAAATACCATCGCGAGTAATAACAGATTCATTAACGGAAAGCTGTTTACGCAAAGCAAGCGCAGCAGACAAGTCATCCGCAATATAAATCCCAGCCAGCAAACCTTGGGCATCCCAAGCCGCTGTGACTTTTGCACTAAGTAGCGAAGCTTTTGTTGATAAAGAAGAAGGAGATGTTGCATTGGTATCAAACAATACCAATTCACCTTGGGTGAGGTTTTCAAGAAGTCCGGTTACAGCATCAACTTGATCAACACAAACTGCTTGTAGTGCATTACCCAATACAGTTTCAAGTGCTTTATCCCAACCATCTGCAACGCTGATTGAATCTGCGAGACGCGCCTTATCGGTCAATTCATTTTGAGCGAGCCAGTGGGTAACTGCTTTATTTTTTTCGCCCATCGCCGCCTGTTGTAATGCCTCAAGCGATGCATGGCGACCGCGCATTTTTTGCAATTGGCTGCGCGCCTGATCCAACTCATTCACAAAACGATTATTGTCGTTACGTGTGCTATCCAGCTGCTCAACAAACGTATCCAATTGCATACGCTTTTCGTCGGCAACCAGATCCAATTCGGCAAGTTGTTCGGTTAGCTCGTTGATTGATTCATCATCGGAACCATCTTGTAAATTGGCTTTTTCTTCACGCAGCTTTTCAATACGCTGTAGCAAACGTTGTTGAACTTGTTCAAGATGCTGAATGCGCGACTGTTGAACTTCTGCACGTTGGCGCGGCTCAGCGGCGCGCTGGTTAAAACTATCCCAATCATTTTGCCAGCGCTGCATAGCTTCTTCGGCATCAATCAACGACTCACCGGAAGTTTCTTCTGCTGCTTTAACCAGTTCCAACTCGGGTTCGAGTTCCAACAACTCTTCTTCCCATGCTTCGGTTTTTTGGGTGTCGATTAATAAGTTTTCTTCCGCCTCTTTGCTATCGCGACTGGTTTGATCCAGATCCGCCTGCAGCTGGCGTGCTCGCTCACTGGCGTGCTGGATACTTTGCTCAAGGCGGGCAATCTCGGCGCCTATCGCGTAATAGCGCCCCTGAACTTCGTTAAATTTATCGCCCAGTTCGGTATATTGACTGCGATATTTTTCGATTTGGGTGTCTTTATTTACCTGATCAGTAACAAATGACTCCATGCGCAATTCGAGATCGCGAATACCGGCCTGTTTAGCTTTGGCTTGCAGATCTAACTGCTGGAACTTAAGCGCCTGCAATTGGGCCTTGAGTAGACGCTCTTCTTTTTTGTACTCAGCGTATTTTTCCGCAGCCTGAGCTTGACGTTGCAAACGCGCAAGTTGTCGCTCCAGCTCGTCGCGGATATCCGTCAAACGTTCCAGGTTTTCCTGCGTACGACGCATACGGCTTTCGGTATCGCGCCGACGCTCTTTGTATTTGGAAATCCCGGCAGCTTCTTCGATGTAAACCCGAAGATCTTCTGGCTTTGCTTCGATGAGCTTGGAGATCATGCCCTGTTCGATAATCGCGTAACTGCGCGGACCAAGGCCAGTACCGAGGAAAATATCGGTAATATCACGGCGGCGACATTTGGTGCCATTGAGGTAATAGCTGTTATCGCCGTCGCGGGAAACCTTGCGTTTGATACTAATTTCGGTGAAAGCGGCGTATTCGCCAAGAAGGGTGCCGTCTGAGTTATCGAATACCAGTTCGATAGAGGCCTGACCGACGGGTTTACGACCACTGGATCCGTTGAAGATAACATCGGTCATATTTTCGCCGCGCAGGTTTTTAGCGGAGGACTCCCCCATTACCCAGCGCACGGCATCAATGATATTGGATTTACCACAGCCGTTAGGACCAACAACAGCGCATAGGTTGCTGGGGAAGTTGACCGTAGTAGGATCAACAAACGATTTAAAGCCAGCCAGCTTGATGCACTTTAGCCGCATAGGTCCATACACTCACTATCTCATCAGACTTATATGGTTAGAGCGCCCCACTCCAACCTGTCTGTTCAATAAAAAAATCGCCGGTAACCACACATTACCTAGCTGCTTGATTTTGTTAATTTTTTTGACTTTTATTAAAAATCAGGATGATGCCAAAAAAACCTATAAGGGCGGGATTCTACACATTTGTGTGAAGCTTTACATCCGCCGCCGCCAGCAAAACTTCCAACACTTGGCAGGCTGTTTGTTTTTCACCCGGCAGCATAACTACTTGCCAAAAAAGTAGCCCTATTGCTCTACCTTTTGATCAATCTTCACACCAAGATTATCCGGTACCGATTTCATATCTACAGGACCAAAACTGCCCTGCCAATCGCCCACTTTTGCCGCTGCAGTGCCGTCTTGTGAAACCCTGGCAACCACTTCGACAGTATCTACAGACCCCAAACTCATCTCAGGCGTCATCGCCATCGCTTCTGTTAACAGCACTTGCTTGGGCAGTTCAGAAACTGGCACCCGGGTAATTGCCAACGGCATTTTTGCCCCCTGCCAAACACGCGCATAAACAAACACTATTTGATCAGGGCGAACATCCACCCCCTCAGCCAAACTGATATTAATGCTTAATTGACGCCCCGTCCGTGCAGCCGCAAGCGACTCTTCTGTTCCACCCTCGGCAAAATACAATGTAGCCGCGCGTTCTATGCCGGCAATCAATGCCTGACTACCGGGCGAATCCCGCCCGGTTAACTTCACTGTGCGCTCCCAGTATTTGATAGCACTGACATAGTCCTTTTTACCAAACGCACCTATGCCCGCCAAACCCAGCGCCATAGTGTTGTCAGGCTCGACCTTGAGAACCTTCTCAACCAGATCACTGATTGGTTGGCTCACTTTATTACCATCACGTAAAAACATTGCCTGTGCCAGCTCCGCCATCACCATGGGTGAACTGCTATCACGCTGCAACACCTGCTGATATGCATTAACGGCTTGGCCAAACTCATTCAGGTCCATGTGCATACGCGCGAGGAAAAACCAATATTGCAGTTGCTCAGGCTGATCGGCCAAACGCGCCTCGATCAAACGCACCATCTCACGTGTACGTACGGGGTCCGGGTTCCGGCCGGCAAGGTAATCGCCATTATCCAGTTCTTGCTTCAACTCCTGCGCCAGGCGGATTTCCACATCAGCACTACTACCCAAGTACTGGTAAAGCCCCCAACTCGCAGCAATAACCAACAAAGCCACGCCACCCAAGGTTTTAAAGCCAGCGCCTAAGGTGCGATTTTGTTGCGCAGCACGTATATCAGTTTCATCATCGAGAAGCGCCCGCTCCTGCTCTAACTTCAACTGATTAAATTGTGCCTGCTCCAGACGACCTGATGCCAACTGAACTTCCAGCTCAGCAATATGCTCGCGAAAAAGCCGGACGTTCTCAGCGAGGCGATCAGCAACAACTTCGCTCGCCTGACCATTTTGTTGCTTACCAAAACGCACTAGCGGCCAAAAAACAAAACCCAACGCCAATACAGCAAGGAGCGTTATTCCTATCCACAAGGACATCATTATTTTTTCCCCTCGTCGAGCTTCGCATCAGGCGCTTCGGTGTTATTTTTATTGGATGGATTTAACAAGCGATCCAATCGCGCTTGATCAATAGTTGAAAGACCATTTTCTAATCCAGTGTCGATACTCCGCCGCTTACGCACAATAAGAAGAAGCATGATTACACCAACCACCAATAAAAAAATTGGAGCCCCCCATAGAAACATAGTTGCAGGCGACAAGCGCGGGCGATACAAAATAAACTCGCCATATCGGTCCACCATAAAGTCCACAATTTCCTTATCTGACCGACCTTCTTTAATCATCAGGTCCAGCTCACGACGCAAATCTTCCGCAATAGGAGAATTAGTACCAGCAAGATTTTGATTTTGGCATTTTGGACAGCGCATCTCATCAATAAAAGTCTGGTAGCGCTCGCGATCTACTTCATTATCAAACTCATGCACTTCGATGGCGGCAAAGCTGGAAAAAGAAATTAATAGCATCCCGATACAGATACCAAGTCTTATTAGAATTGCGCACATAAATATGCTTCCGCGACATTGAACGAAAAATTTGCGCGAGTATAACAACTCATAAGCGAGAGCGGGAAACTTTGCCCTCAAGCGCAAAAACTGATCACAAGTGTTTGTTTTGCAATCGTTTTTTTCAACATTTACAATTTTTTTAAAATTCCTTAAAAAAAAGGTTGACCCAAACTTTTACATGATTAGAATACGCGCCACCAACAAGGTAAGCGCTGAAAAGCGTGAAATCTTGGGCGGTTAGCTCAGTTGGTAGAGCAATGCCCTTACAAGGCATGGGTCACAAGTTCGAGTCTTGTACCGCCCACCACGTTTACTCATAAGGTATTTGTGGTTTTTGTGACGATGCGGACCGGTAGTTCAGTCGGTTAGAATGCCGGCCTGTCACGCCGGAGGTCGCGGGTTCGAGTCCCGTCCGGTCCGCCAACATTTGAAATGAAAAAAGCCCCACATCTGGGGCTTTTTTTATGCCTGTAGAAAACTAACGCCAATAAAAAAGCTCCGTCAGGAGCTTTTTAGTTATGCCGTTTTATTCTCAATTCTTTTATCTACTTTCGCGCACTCATCTTTTATGTGCTTGTAAGCATATACGCCGACATAGGTGATCATGGCGCAAGTCAACGCAACAATCACCAGACCATAAAGAACGATTGAATCGATATACATAAACACCTCCGCATTTCCACCTGGTAGATTCAGTTTACGCTGGAGGTACAAATTGAACTTGATCTCGATCAAGCTCTACCTAAATGAAGCTGTAGATCTTTGGGGCCACAGTTAATTAAGACTATCCACTATAGGTTTGATCGTTTTTTCCCAAATTTGCGCATCCATCTCTCCGATATGCTTGTACCGGATAACCCCTTGCTTATCGACTATATAAGTTTCCGGGTAACCAAATACACCTAAATTTACCCCCAAGCGACCATCAGCATCCAACACGCTAAAAACAAAAGGATTATGAAACTCAGCAAGCCAGCGCTGAGCTTCTGCATTGTCATCCTTGTAATTAATGCCGTAGATATTGATACCCTGCGCCTTGAGAGTGTTAAAGAATGGAAGCTCCTGTTTACATGGAAGACACCAGGTTGCCCAAACATTTAACAAACTGACTTTACCTTTAAGCATATCCTGATTCGCTGTTACCAAACCCTGTGGGTTTTCCGGCGCCGGAATTACAGGCAAGTCAAAAGCAGGCACCGGCTTGTTCAATAGCGCAGACGGCATTTCATTAGGATCTAACGAAAGACCACGCCAAAATAAAACAGCCAGTACTGCAAAAAGAATTAGCGGAACAAATAAAAAAAGGCGCTGTTTATTCATTGACTAACTTTCCTATAGGAGCTTCTGTTGCGGGCACTTCTTTTCTTACCACTTTACGGTAACGTTTATCGGCCACAGCCAACACGGCACCAAAGCCCATCATCAATGCACCCAGCCAAATCCAGCGCACAAAAGGCTTAAGATGCACGCGCATCGCCCAAGCGGTTTCCGTTAATGGTTCGCCCATAGCCACATAAAGGTCACGAAAGAGACCAACATCCAATGCAACTTCAGTCATGGTACTGCCGCTAGCTAAATAGCGGCGCTTCTGCGGTTTCATTTCGCGCAAGAACTCACCATCTTTCATCACAGTAATCAGTGCTTCTTCGGCCGTGTAATTGGGGCCATCGATATGCGTCAGTTTATTGAGGATAAAGTCGTACTCAACAACAGTCACTTTCTGCCCTACTTCCATGCGTATATCGCGCTGCTCGGTATAGATACTGGTCAAACCAACACCCACAACAGTTACTGCAATACCCGCATGCGCCACCACCATCGCGAAGTAGCTTAAGCTCAGTTTTTTAAAGCCCGCAACAAAAGACTCACTGTTGCGCAGACGATAAAACAAATCAGCAATGAGCGCTGTCGCAACCCAGCTCGCGATAAAGACCGTCAATGCGGCGAGAATTTCGTATTTATCGCGATACACCAGTGGGAAAACCAAACCAATCGCCAAACTAATCGCCCAAGGCTTCCACAAAAGTTTTACGAACTGCATACCGGACGTGCGTTTCCAATTGGAAAGCGGGCCAAATGCCATCAACAGGCACAGCAATCCCATCAGCGGTAAAAAGAACAAATTAAAATAAGGTGGGCCGACTGAAATTTTTCCAAGGCCTAGCGCATCAGCGATTAATGGATAAAGCGTACCAATAAGTACCATCACCATAATAATGGTGAGCAAAATGTTATTTCCTAGCAATAAGGTCTCACGCGATAGCAAACTAAAACCCGTAGAGCCTTTTACAACCGGTGCGCGGAACGCATAAAGCGTTAGTGAAGCGCCTACAACGATGAAAAAGAAGGCAAGAATAAAAATGCCTCGCTCAGGGTCGTTGGCGAAAGCGTGCACTGAGGTGAGAACTCCAGAGCGAACCAAAAAGGTTCCCAACAGGCTCAGAGAGAAAGTAAAAATAGCGAGCAAAATGGTCCAGCTTTTAAATAAACTGCGTTTCTCGGTGACTGCAAGCGAGTGAATTAAAGCGGTGCCAATTAACCATGGCAGAAAGGATGCATTTTCTACCGGGTCCCAGAACCACCACCCACCCCAACCCAATTCGTAGTATGCCCACCAACTACCGAGCGCAATCCCTACTGATAAAAATCCCCACGCCATAGTTGCCCAAGGGCGCGACCAACGCGCCCAAGCACTGTCCAAACGCCCGGTAAGCAGCGCCGCAATCGCAAATGCGAAGACCACGCTAAAACCAACATAACCCATATACAAAACAGGCGGATGGATAATCAAACCTATATCTTGCAGGAGCGGATTTAAATCGCTGCCATCTTGCGGAGGAACAGGAAGAATTCGATCAAACGGATTGGAGGTAAACAAAATAAATGACAGAAAGCCAACAGCCACGAACCCCATGATTGATAGCACTCGAGCTTGCATGTCGAGCGGGAGCGAGCGACTAAAAATAGCAACAGCAAAGGTCCAACCTGAGAGCATTAAAATCCATAATAGTAATGAACCTTCATGACCGCCCCAGAGCGCACTGATTTTGTAATACACCGGTAACAGGGAGTTGGAATTAGACGCAACGTACTTGACCGAGAAATCATCATGAACAAATGAATAAAGAAGACAGCAAAAGGCAAAGACGACAAAAACAAAAAAACCAGTAGCCAGTGAGCGAGCCGACTGCATTAAAACGTTGCTGCCGTAATGTGCTCCAACCAAAGGCAACACAAATAAAGCTGCACTCAAACATAAAGACAAAATCAGGGCAAACTGCCCCAGCTCCGGTGCCAGTTGAACTAAATCAAGCGCCATATTTCAGACCCTCGCAGGTTTTTTGATGCTCACCTTTATCTTTCATTGCCTCTGCAACCTCAGGTGGTGTGTAGTTCTCGTCATGCTTGGCAAGAACCTCACTGGCATTTATCTCGCCCGACTCAGTAACAATACCGTTAATAACAGCTGCCTCTCCTTCGGCAAATAAATCAGGCAATATGCCATTAAAATTGACTTTCACATCTGAGATACCATCGGTAATCAAAAACCGAATTGCGAGCGAATCGTTAGCGCGCTGAACGCTGCCGGGTTTGACGCAACCGCCTGCGCGAATACGTGTGTTATGCGGCACGTCACCCGCAGCAATTTTACTGGGCGGATAAAATAAATTGATATTTTCACGCAATGCATAGGTCATAAGACCAACAGCAATGCTGGAAAACACCACAATAAAAATCACAATCATTAAACGCTGTTTGCGAACCGGATGCATTTTTACATTCTCTAACGACTAATACGGATTAGTTTATTCAGCAGTTGTGCCTGTCGCTGAATTGGCTTGTGCCAGTTTTTCTAGTTTTTGTGTTTTTTGTAGCTGTTTGATAAACGCTTTTTTCTGCACGAGTGGGCTAATTAATAAAAAAATCAGTACTGCAAAAGTGATCGCATATGCGGACCACACAAAAGGCCCATGTCCATTCATCGCGATAAAATCAGCAATCGACTCAAACTGAAATTTCATGGTTATACCTTCTTATTATTCATTGAACCAACCAAATCATTGACCCACTGGGTGCGACTTTCGCGCCGCAGCACTTCAACACGGGTATTCAGCAATAGCACTAAGGCATAGAAACAATAGAAACCTACAACCATTGTTAGCAAGGGATATAACATTGAAGGGTCAATAGTGGATTTGCTGGTAAATTTGATGGTGGCGGGCTGGTGAAGCGTGTTCCACCAATCGACCGACTTGTAAATAATCGGGATATTCACCATTCCTACTAAGGCTAGCACTGCACTGGCTTTATCAGCGGTATCGCGATGCTGGAAGGCCTGCTGCAAAGCAATCATGCCGAGATAAAGGAAAAACAGGATTAGCATAGAGGTAATACGCGCATCCCATTCCCACCATGTACCCCAAGTCGGTTTACCCCAGATAGACCCGGTAACAAGCGACACAAAGGTCAGCAAAGCACCGATCGGCGCAGCAGACTTCATCACCATAAATGGCAATTTCATTTTCCAGATAAGGCCGATCGCACCGGAAATAGCCATGATGTAGTAGCCAGCCAACGCTAAAAAAGCTGCGGGAACATGGATATAAATGATGCGGTAACTATTGCCCTGCTTGAAATCGGCCGGCGCAAATGCAAGCCCCCAGACTGCTGCGGTCACGATAAGAGCGATGCTGAATACAGCCAGCCAAGGCAACCAGGGAGTTGTTTTTTCATAAAACCAGCGGGGAGAACCTAATCGGTGAAACCATTGCCATGCCATAGTATGAAACCTTATCGCTGTAGTCGTAATTGCTGCTCGTTATTATTAGTTAACCATTGGTACTGATACGCAGGGCGCCAAGTGCTGCAATTGGAGCAAGCACTAAAGCCAACGCGAGGAATGCGCCCAATACTGCGAGTTGCATGCCAACTGCCCCACCTTGCACGGCTGTCTGAACTGCACTCGCCCCAAAAATCAGGACAGGAATATACAGTGGCATGACAATCAGCGACAACAATAAACCACCTTTACGCAATGAAACTGTTAATGCCGCGCCTACCGCGCCGATCAGACTCATAGAGGCGGTACCCAATGCCAGTGACGCCAGCAATGGCAGATACCCCTCCACCGGTAAACTCAGCATCAATCCCAATACTGGCGCCAATAATGTCACCGGCAAACCAGACACCAGCCAATGCACCAGCACCTTTGCCATCACCGTAAAATACAGTGACTGCGGGCTAATCAACATTTGCTCAAGGGAGCCATCATCGTAATCGCTACGGAACAAGCCATCGAGCGATAGCAAGGTCGCCAACAGAGCCATCACCCACACTATTCCCGGTGCCAGCAATGCTAAAACTGATTTTTCCGGACTAACGCCCAAAGGGATCAAGGTCACCGCAATCAGGAAAAATACCAAGGGGTTCGTCAGCTCTGCTTTGTGTCGCGCAGCTATTAGCAAATCGCGACGAAAACTAGCCACAAAACCACCCAATAAACCTACAACCGGAGCCTTATCACTCATGATAAGCATCTCCATCGCTCAGACTGCCAAGTCCATTTTTAGTGCTATCAGGTGTCGGTCGGTAATCTTGCAAGTTCACCATACGCAACTGCGGCAGCGTCAAATCCTGATGGGAGGTAAGAATCACCAGGCCGCCTCGGGCACATTGGCGGGCGATCAGCGCTTCCAATTGGCTCACGCCCAGCTTATCAATGGCGGTAAAAGGTTCGTCGAGAATCCAGATACGCGCGCGGCTTAAGTGCAACCGCGCGAGCGCGACGCGACGCAACTGCCCTGCAGATAGCTGATAACAAGGGGTATCTTCGTAGCCATACAGGCCAACCGCGGCCAACGCATCATTAATCGACACTGCAGCGCCGTTTTGAGCTTTGTACCACTGCAGATTTTCTGCGGGAGTCAACGCCTTTTTAATACCCGATAAATGGCCGAGATACAGACTATCGCCAGCAAACTCCCAAGCCGCCGCTGGCAAGGGCTGGCCAGCGTAAAGAATTTGGCCATGAAAGTCCGTGCTAATTCCCGCAATCGCGCGCAACAAGGTCGTCTTCCCTGCACCGTTGGGGCCACCAATCTGTACTACATCACCGGCAAACAATTGCACATCCAACCCGGAAAACAACAGACGCTCATCCCGCTCGCAGCCAAGATCACGCAATTCAAGCAGCGGACAAGCTGCTTCTGTTCCCGAGTCAATCATGCTTATTATTTGCCTTGCGTATATGGTTGTCTGTAGGGATATCTACAGGAAACATCTTATGAGCCGCTATACTCACCACACCTACCATTTCGGTAACGACGAGGTATGGCGGCAGACCTAAAACTCGCGATTATAGCGGTCTGTATTACACCAGAGCACTCACATTTACGTTTTTGAGCATATTAATAGCAATTCGAGATAAGCCATGGAGCTGAGTTCCGTCACCGACAAGCTGACACAAAACATCCAGCGCGCACAGATCGAACAAATAGTGACGATCACCAAGGCGCTTGGCCTAAAAACCGGTAGTCACTTTCTGGCCGATGTCCAAAAGGTAACCCAGGCAACTCCGGATGAACGCGCACAACTGATTAAATCGATTGAAGCCAACCTTGCACAGCTCAATAAAAATTCAGCGGCGCCCGCCATTCAGGCCCTGATCAGTGAACTGGAGTCGCAAAAAAATATCGTCCAAACACCAGGCGTTAAACTAGTCACCTTGTCGATAAATACGCCCACTCCCGTCGCGCCCGGTATTCCAGCTACCCCCGCCTCACCACCAACATCCCTGCTTACATACACCAGCCTACCCATCCAAGCTGGACAAACGTTGTTGATCCAATTGAGCGAAGGACAGCGATTACAATTATTGCAGCCATTGACCAAGGCAGAAGTCGCCGCCTTCAATGCGCTTTTGCAAGCAGGTACACCGCAAACTTCCGCAATTTCAAATTTAGCCAACGCAACACTTCCTACTTCAAATAGCGGAATTTCTAGCGAAGCCACGGAAGCGATAGGAGAGACCTTACGACTCTTGTTGCCGCAAAAAGATAAAGGTCAGGACTTATTGGCAAGCTTGCCTAAAATTACGCAGTTCATTCAGCAGCTGCCAATTGCAGAGCGCAAAGAATGGCTATCAAACCAGGTCCAGCAATCACTTAAAACATTGGCCAATCATATTCGTGTTTCTGATCAGCTCACCAACCCCAAATTAGTGGAAATGACACTAAAAAATAATGGCCAAAGTTTTGAACACAAATTAGCGCAACTGGTTACCGGTAATCAAAGCCCTACATCCAACTCACCACTAATAACAAACACTTCACCAACCCCTGCCAACAAATCCGCAACAGCTCCGCAAAACTCTGTCGAAAAAATAGCACTCCAGGATTTAAAAGGCTCATTACTTGGGCTATTGCATCAATTAGACACAGAACTGGAAACGAGCAAACTTGCTCCATTCACCGCTCCTGCAGCGGATGCAAACAAAAACTTGCTCTCTATCGCCCTCCCCCAATTTCTCGGGTTGCTCGCCAACAAGCAGCAGGGTGAGCTAAACCAAAAGCAATTGCGCACACAATTGGTCATGCTGATGCACCAATACACCCTGGGCAGCATTGGTAAAATTCAATTGCAGCAAGTACATGCACTTAATCATCAACTGGGGCAAGCAGATCAAGCACAGCCGACACAATCGTGGCAATTTGAAATTCCAGTTCGTCAGGGGCATGAGGTGCATCCATTGCATATCCAAATGGAGCAACAATGGATTGAAGAGCAAAATACCAATGCAGAACAAAACAGCACTCGAGTTCGCCAGTGGAATATTATGCTCGGCTTCGATTTGCCGGTAGTCGGACAGTTTTACGCGCAACTTATTTTATTAGGCGATAGTTTGTCCGCAAAATTTTGGGCGGATAACGAGAACACATTACTCGAAGCAAAAAATAAAATTGATGGTTTAAAAGCCCAATTAGAACATGAGGGAATCCAGGTTACGCAAATGCAATGCGTGCCCGGCTTGCCGCCTAAGCCTAAAATGTCGATCAGCTATTCACTGGTGGATATAAAGACCTGAGGCCATAAAATGACATCGGACTACTCTAGCCAGCAATTACAAAAAGCCGTCGCTCTTTATTACGATGGAAAAAACGCCCCGCATGTTAGTGCGAAAGGTACTGGCGCAGTTGCAGAGCAAATTATTGCTATCGCTCAAGAACATGGAGTGCCCCTATGCGATAACTCTGCGCTCGTCGATTTGTTAGTTACCCTGGAGCTGGGTGACGAAATTCCTGAAGCACTTTATATAGCCGTAGCCTATATCATCGCTTTTGCTTATCAACTCGAAGGCAAAACACCTGATGCATGGCAAGACCTTTAAGCAATCAGAACTTGCCAATACCTTAGCTTTTACAATAAACATACAAAGCGTTCAGGTTTCGCTCTTCCCAATCCCCCTGTATTGATGCGATTATGGCGCCACTATTTTGACTTTCACGCTTCATATGTGTGCGCCAAGCCAATGAATCACTTTATTAATAGCGACCAACTTAAAACACAATTGGGCAAGGTTGTCATATTCGATTGTCGTTTTCATCTGATCAACAAAACCCTCGGTAATGAACAGTACCGGACTGGGCATATTCCCGGAGCCTATTTTCTGGATCTGGAAAAAGATCTATCTAGCCCAATTGGTGTTCACGGAGGACGCCACCCGCTACCCGATGTTGAAATACTCAGCCAAAAACTGCGCAACGCTGGAGTAAACCAACACTCAACAATTGTGGTTTACGATGATTCGCGCATGGGTTATGCCGCGCATGCATGGTGGTTATTTCGTTACTTAGGCCACAAAGATGTTCTTATTCTTGATGGCGGATTTAGCGGTTGGGTCAGCAGTGGTAATGCAATTGATAGACGCGAGCCCGCATTAAAAAAAGGAAATTTTAAAGCCATGCCCCAACTGGATTGGATAGTTGAGCGCACCGATATTTTACGAGCTGGGGCAACATTTACACTGATCGACTCCCGCGAAGCAAAACGTTACCGCGGTGAAGAAGAGCCAATCGATCCCGTAGCAGGTCATATCCCTGGTGCGCTCAATTATTTTTGGCAGGATGCAACTACCGAACAAGGTTTTATTAAATCCGAGGAGGCACAGCGCCAACGCTGGCATGATTTGGGTGATCAAGAAAATCTGGTGGTTTATTGCGGTTCCGGAGTTACCGCCTGTGTTAATTTATTGTCTCTGGAAATGAGCGGAATAAAAGCAAAGCTGTACCCAGGTAGCTGGAGCGATTGGTGCTCTTATTTGTGAAATCTGTATAAGCAAATGCGAATTATAAAAACTGTACGGGCAATATCAGGATTGCCCGCACCTATCTAATTAATTTTCGTTAGTTCGTATATTCATACTCAATACGCACATCCTGTGGGCCACCTTTATCATCGTCAATACTAGAACGTCCGTGAAAGCGAATTAAGTACTTACCATTTGGGTCATAGGCAAGATTGATTGGATCGGCAAAGAGTGCGCTAAATTTTTTCGCAGGAGCTATGCGGAAATAAATCCATTCGCGGCCATAATTAGCGTCATAAACCGGAGAGTCAGAACCTTTGATTTTGCGCACTTCCAACTGCACGGTATTTAAACGAGCGGGCATTGCGTAGTCAAACTTCAAGCGTTTGCCTGCCACCAATTTATCCCAATTAAGTTGAATGTACGCATCCAAACCCGAATCAATTACCACTCGCGCATTGTCGAAAATAATCTTTTCATTTTGCGAGTTATTCATACCAGAGGTCAAAACCAAACGGGCGCCCTGGAAATGTGCAGAGGCAAATTCGTTATCCCGCGTGTCTTCAAAATCAAAACTTGGCTGAAATGGCTCACCTTGAAACACCAACGTCTTTGAGGCGAAAACGTTCCCATCTGGCCCGGTATAATCCACGCGCACTGATTGGTTTTCATCAAGTCCGGTATATAGCTCACGATAAACCAACTCATTATTATCCAAACTGTAGGCACTACCTGCCGTCACATAATTTTCTTGCGCCAACGCGGTCGCAGCATAAACACCAGTGAGAATGGCGCACAACCCCAGACCATTGGCGAGAACGCGGCGAAGATAATGTTGTCGTTTTGCATTAGACATACGATAAGACCCTCAAACTAAGAAAACAACGCGATGGCAAAATCACCAGCCGCAGACGTGCATTATAGGTAAAACCCCAAGTATCGGGCTAGTTATACGGCTCTGTCAGAATAGACAAGATGAGTCCTGTTTAGTGCGCTACCGGTGGTAGTTGGGCGAAGAGCGCAATGGTTTCCTTTCTGCTCGCAACCAAATCGACAACCGGACGCGGGTAATTATTTAACGCAGGAGGATTGTGAATCTGTTTATTCGACAAGTGCGCCAACTCGGGAACCCATTTACGAATAAATTCACCATTTGGGTCGAAACGTTCTGATTGGCTTATAGGATTAAAAATACGGAAATACGGCGCGGCATCTGTACCGGTGGAAGCACTCCACTGCCAACCGCCATTGTTAGCTGCAAAGTCTCCGTCGATTAACTTCGACATAAAATACTCTTCGCCCCAACGCCAATCTATTTGGCAGTTCTTTGTCAGAAACATGGCGACAACCATGCGCAAGCGATTGTGCATCCACCCCGTAGCATTTAGCTGGCGCATGGCGGCATCAACAATCGGAATTCCAGTTGCACCCTCGCACCAGGCAGTAAATAGCGCCTTGTCATAGCGCCAAGGAAACGCCTCTGTATGCGGCTGCATGGCTTTGTGTTTGCACACCTGAGGATAGTCCACGACTACATGTTGATAGAACTCTCGCCAAATCAGCTCTGTAATCCAGCAATTTGCACCAGTATTACCGCCATCCCATTCCCCGTGTGTATAAGCAAGGACGGAGGCAATCGCCTGTCGTGGTGACAACGATCCCACCGCAAAGTATGGCGATAAACTAGAAGTACCATCTACCGCAGGAAAATCACGCTGATCCTCGTAGCGCGACAAAGATCGCACAATAAATAGATCAAGACGACGATAGGCCTCTTGTTCCCCTGCCGGCCAGAGCGCAGACAAATCCCGCATGCCATGCCCGCAAAATAATTGTTCTATGTCGTCTTCAGATGCGGTTTTTGCAAAAGTATTTATTTGTTGCCTGGCAGGCAGACCAAACGGCTGAATCGTGACCGGCATAATGGTCTGCAGCCACTTCTTTTTAAATGCCGTAAAAACTTTATAGGGCTCGCCCTGACCATTACGGATCATGCCTGGCGGTATCAGGCAGCGGTCGTGGCAGCGTTTTACCAGAATGCCGTTATCGCGTAACAATTGATTAACCGCAAGATCACGCATCAATTCATTGAGCGGATACTCCGCATTAAAATAGCAATACTCCGCCCGCACATTTTTTACGGCGTTCAATAATGCCGGAGCTATTTCATCTGGAGTTTTAACACGGACAATACTTAGAGGAATATTAAGTTTGGCCAAGTCCTGCGCTATTAAGTGCAGATGACGACGAATAAAATCCAGTTGGGCAGGAGCAACAGAATGCATGCGCACATAAGCATCGCAATGCACATACACCGCTACCACTCCCTGCCCTGATTCTGCCGCTTTATATAAAGCCGGGTTATCATACAAGCGCAAATCATGCCGCAACCAAACCAACGCCGTCATGTGATACTCATCTTTTTCTTTATCCTCTTAATCGCAAAACCCATCAACGGAAAGTGCTCATAGAGCATAGAACCCGCATCAAAATAATCGCGATGGTAATATACCTTTTCGTTAAACAGCAGATGAGTGTTACCCGTCAACTCCAAAAGCTTACCGCCAGCTAATTTTTTATGCCGGTAATGCATTGTCCAAAACAATATCGCTTCACCGCGTGCGGTCATTTCCATTGAGTGATGAAACTCAAACCGGCACTCGATCATGTCACGCATCATAACTGAATAATAATTGACGAGATTATGCAGACCATTAAACGCATGAAGCGGATCGCGAAACTGAATATCATCGCAATAGATATCAGCCAGAGAATTGAGCATTTTTTTGTCGAAACGCATGTACAAATTACGTACTTTTTGCGGAACAGTCAGCGTCATATAAATGACTTACCCCATCAAAGGTTGGTTTATCGTAGTCAGTCACAGCAGGGAAAAACGCACCAGCCTTGATAAAAGTGTAGCCGCACAATATCGATTAGACACTCGCAATAATGTGATTACGCAACCCCAACCGTTCCGGATGTGGAGCCCAAAAAGTTTGGGATTTTAAATAGGGGTCATCGAGCCTCAATAAATGATGCTTGAGCAAGGTAAGCGGAACGACCAAGGGCACCAGACCCGCTTTATAGGAATCAATCAATTGCGATAACTCTTGTTTATCCTGAGCATTCAGGTGTGCTTTCAAATAACCACGCAAGTGCATGATTGCATTAGTATTCCCTTTGCGAGTTGCATGATGTGAAAGCGCCTCCATAAACAAACGGAAAAAACCTTCGCTACAAGCCTGTATGTCTGATCCCGACAAATTCGACAAATAACGGCCAATAGAAAAATAACTCGGCACATGATGGGCCATGACTTGATATTTATAGCGGGAATAGAAATCGATCAGCTTTTTCGCTGTAGGCGCAGTCGCAACATGGGTTTTAAAATCGTGATATGCAAATACGCGAGTAAGAAAATTATCACGCAGCCCTGCATCATTTAAGCGCCCCGCTTCCTCCACAGGCAATAAGGGCAACAATTCCATCAATCGTTTGGCATAGGCACCTCGCCCACTGCTATCGACGGAATACCCATTAGCGCCATAACGCTTCATTCCAAACACCCCACAGCTGGGGGATTTTTGCATAAATACGTAACCGCAAATATCCCGCATCTGCATCGCGGCTAGTTCTGCTTGCTCGACCAGTGCATCAGTAACATCCAGGTCTGGGTTATCAATACCACGAACACGTGTTTCATCACCCATCACCACCAAGCGTATAGGTTTACGCGGAACACCCAAGCCAATCGCCACTTCCGGGCAAACCGGGTGAAACTCAAAGAACTCATTGAGGACATCGACCAGATAATGATTGCGCTTATGGCCGCCATCGTAACGAACCTGATCGCCCAGCAAACACTGGCTGACGCCAAGAGGAATTTTGTTCATGCAAGCCCTATGGAAGTTATAAAAATCACCTATGTTTTACATCACGCCGCCAATAAAAGGCAAATAAAAACCGGGCAGAAAATAAAAAGCCGGGCATAAGCCCGGCTCTTTTGATGGTTTACTTCAATTAATGTGTAGGTATTTCTATATCTTCAAACAACTCATCCAACTCCGCGCGGGAATGGCGATTAAAGGCTTCATTAATGATGTCTTTAGTCAGATGTGGAGCAAACTTCTCGATAAAGTCGTACATGAATCCACGTAAGAAGGTTCCGCGACGGAAACCAATCTTGGTAACACTAGACTCAAACAAGTGGCTTGCATCCAAAGCAACCAGATCACTATCAGTCGCATCGTTGTAAGCCATACTCGCGATAATCCCGACCCCCAAACCAAGGCGAACATAGGTTTTAATGACGTCGGCATCGGCTGCGGTAAACACCACTTTAGGAGCAAGGCCACGATTGATGAAAGCTTCATCAAGTTTTGAGCGCCCGGTAAATCCGAATACATAAGTTACTATCGGATATTTGGCGACCTCTTCCAATGTCAGATTAGCAACCTGCGCCAAAGGATGGTTTTTAGGGACAACAACACTACGATTCCAGCGATAGCACGGCATCATGATCAAATCACTGAACAGCTCCATCGCTTCGGTGGCAATCGCAAAATCCACAGTACCATCGGCAGCCATTTCAGAAATCTGCATGGGTGTGCCTTGGTGCATATGCAGGGCAACCTCTGGATATTGCTTAATGAACGAACCAATAACCGGCGGCAATGCATATCGCGCTTGGGTATGGGTAGTCGCCAGCGTGAGCGTCCCCTTGCGCTCATTGCTGAACTCTTGGGCAACTTGCTTGATGCTCTCGACTTTGCGCAGGATCTCGCCAGCAGTCTTGAGAATCGCCTCGCCTGCAGGAGTGATGCGGGTTAAATGCTTCCCGCTGCGAGAAAAAATTTCTACTCCCAGTTCATCTTCCAGCAAACGTATTTGTTTGCTGATACCTGGTTGAGAGGTGTAAAGGCTCTGTGCAGTAGCTGACACATTTAAATCGTGATGCGCCACTTCCCAGATATAGCGTAGTTGTTGCAGCTTCATAAGCCCTCCGATTGGCTCACTCACTGAGGTAAATATCAGGTGTTACCAAGGTATTCACAGAAAACCCTAGAGCGAGCTCAGGGTTATAAAATCACGTTACATTATTCGCTTATAGAATAGAACAAATTGCTACCCCGTGCTCAACAATTATTAATTGTGCTACAGACCAGCCTTGTTACAACTTTAGACTATATCCCGAAAATTCAAAGTTTTTGACAACGGAATATTACAAAAATAGCAAAAAATAGCCGATGTACACCCCATATTGGGTATATATCCATTAATTGCCATCATTCGGATTTGGGCCAATTTGCTATCCCATGGGGTACATGACCAGTGGCAACATGCTCGCGCGCCGACTCGCAATGCATGGGCTGATCATCAAAAAATACATCTGCACCATAGGCTTTGAGAAAGGTGCCCTTGGACAGCCCACCCAAAAATAAGGATTCGTCAATACGGATATTCCAGGCACGCAGGGTGCGAATTACCCGTTCATGGGCGGGCGCTGAACGTGCAGTGACCAACGCAGTACGTATCGGGCAGTCTTCACCAAACTCCGCCTGTAGCCCATGTAAGGCAGCCAAAAACTGTTTGAAAGGTCCACCGCTTAAGGGCTCTTTTGCCGAGGCTTTTTCGCTCTCAGTAAAGGCTGACAAGCCTTGTAATTTATAAACTTGTTCTGCTTCATCAGAAAAAATAACGGCGTCACCATCGAAGGCAAATCGCAATTCATCTTCATTATCGACCTGATTATTCGAGGCGATTAAGGTCGCTGCCGCCATACCATGATCAAGCGCTTGGCGGACATCATCCGGTTCAGTCGAAAGAAATAAATGGCAGCCAAATGCCGAGGCATAACGATATGGCGAGGTACCACCGCAAAATGCGGCGCGGCTGATTTTCAAGCCGTAATGTTCGACGGAGTTAAACACCCGCAAACCAGTGTCTGCGCTATTGCGTGAAAGCAAAATCACTTCAACGCGCGGCTCATCGCCTAACCGCTCATTGAGCCGCAGCAATTTTTTTACTAATGGGAATGCATCACCGGGCGCAAGGATTTCATCTTCATGTTCAATTTGATATTGCGCATAAGCGGCCAAGCCATCCCGCATATAAACCTGATGACTTTCATCCAGATTAAATAATGCACGCGATGAAATTGCTATCACCAGTTTATCGCCAAAGCCTTTAGGCATAATTCAATGCTCCCACCGGAAAGAAAACCATTACTGCAATAAAAACTGATCAGCATCTAAATGCGCAGGAAAACGCTCGCGATATTCCGTTAGTTTTTCCGCATACAATTCAACAGTAATGAGCTCAGCCTCCTGACTTGTTGCAATCAGTTCACCTGCAGGTCCATATACACTGGAATCACCAGCATAGTGCTGCCCTGCTTCATCCATCCCCACACGGTTTACGCCAAGAATATAACTCAAATTTTCGATGGCACGTGCTTGTAGCAATCGATTCCAATGCAACGCACGTGCGCTTGGCCAGTTAGCGACATAAAGCGCAAGATCATAGTCATTGCGATTGCGGCTCCACACCGGGAAGCGCAAGTCGTAACAGATCAATGGCAGTACACGCCAACCGTTTAGCTCGACCAGAACCCGCTCACTCCCCATGGAATAACGCGTATGCTCTCCCGCCATCCGGAACAGATGACGCTTATCGTATTCGGTGTAGCTACCATCCGGTCGCATCCATACCAAGCGGTTAACATATTGCTCTCCAACCTTGACAACCAGGCTACCGGTCACAACCGCATTATGTTTGGCTGATTGTTGAGCCATCCATTGATAGGCACGTCCATCCACCGATTCTGCATAACTGCGTGCGCTGGCACAAAAGCCGGTCGTAAACACTTCAGGCAAAACAATCAGATCCGTTTTGGTGATGGCGGCCATCGCCTGAGTAAATACATCAAGATTATATTGTGGATCATTGGGTGTAATGACTTGCTGTACCAAAGTGACAATCAAATTATTCACGATGAACTTCTCCCTCATGGTGATGAACAGGATGCAGCCAAAAATAGCAGAGTACAAACGCAACCAACACTGAGATCGCGGCCAATAAATAGGTTGTTGATGCACTATAGTCCCACAGCAATCCACCAATCAATGCACCTGCCGCACCACCGGCACCAAAACTGAAAGAACTGTACATTGCTTGTGCTTGCCCTTGATTCGCACCCTTAAAATAGCTGCGCACCAATTCAATCGACACCGAATGGGCGATACCGAAACTACATGCATGTAACAGCTGGGCAAATAACAATACAGCGAGATAATCCGCACCATAGGCGATCAATATCCAGCGTAAACTCGTGGCTAGCAAGGCAAAAAGCATCAACGCACGCAAGCTAAACCGGCCAAGCACCTTATGCATCACTAAAAAAATAGCGACCTCGGCAAGTACACCAAGCGCCCATAATAGCCCTGTGGCTGTGCGGGTATAACCGTAATTTTCGACCAGATAGAGCGTATAAAACGTGTAGTAAGGGCCGTGACTAAGCTGCAATAAAAAACTGGTCGCCAAAAAACAAAGGATTGTCGGTTGCATAACCAACCGCAAAAAACTCTGCCGCTGGCCTTCAACTTTTTTTACACTGAGGTCACGCAAACTAAGGCTGGATAACCAGATCAGAATCAGAAACGTTAAAATAAATAAGGGTAAAAACCGGACGGGCAACACATCGAATACCAAGCCCAAGCCAACAACGGCGGCCATAAAGCCGAGCGAGCCCCACAAACGAATCTGGCCGTAACGATGATAATTATTACCTAAGTATCCCAGCGTAATTACTTCAAACTGTGGCAATACCGCATGCCAAAAAAAGGTGTAGCAGCTAACGACTAACACCAACCACCAATAGCGTTGATCGAGCAAAATCCCCGCAAAAATAATGCACGCTGCGAGGCTACCCAAACGAATAATACGCAGTCGCTGCTGGGTGTGATCGGCCAACCAACCCCAAAAGTTCGGCGCAATAATGCGCGTGGCCATAATGATCGAACTGATGATGCCAACGTCCTGCGAGGAATAACCGAGTGATTTAAGATAAATTCCCCAATAAGGAATCAGGGTACCTACGACGGCAAAATAAAAAAAATAGAATCCGGAAAGGCGCCAATAGGGAATTGCTTGCTGCGCAAAAGAGAGGGACATAAGAGGACAACAGGTAGAGCGAATAAAACATTGGGTTGGAGATCACCTGATAACCAACCCAACACACCCTTGGAAAAATTATTTCACGCTTGCGGGTATTACCGGTACAGAATGCTTCACTGCACCATTTTGCGCGCGCTGACGCAGCAGATGATCCATCAACACTAACGCCAACATAGCCTCAGCAATGGGAGTCGCGCGGATGCCGACACAAGGATCGTGACGCCCTTTGGTAATTACTTCGACGGGATTGCCATGCACATCCACACTGCGGCCGGGGACATGCAAGCTTGACGTTGGCTTGAGTGCGATATTGGCAATAATGTCTTGCCCAGAAGAAATGCCACCTAAAATGCCACCCGCATTATTCGACAGGAAACCTTCCGGTGTTATTTCATCGCGATGTTGGGTACCGCGTTGCTCGACGGAGTCAAAACCCGCACCTATTTCCACACCCTTCACTGCATTAATACTCATTAGCGCATGAGCAATTTCCGCATCAAGGCGATCAAAAATTGGCTCCCCCAAACCTGGCGGCACATTGGTAGCAACCACGGTAATTTTTGCACCGATAGAGTCCCCTTCTTTATTAAGCGCCTGCATAAACTTTTCCATTTCTGGAACCTTGCTGGCATCAGGACAAAAGAAGGGGTTTTGATCAATCTGATCCCAATCTACCGATTCAATTTTGATCGGACCAAGCTGCGACAAATAACCGCGGACTTCAATACCATGGAAATCTTTTAAATATTTTTTAGCGATAGAACCCGCCGCAACACGCATGGCAGTTTCGCGTGCAGATGAACGGCCACCACCGCGGTAATCGCGCACACCGTACTTTTGCATGTAGGTGTAATCCGCATGCGCCGGCCGAAATTGATCTTTGATGTTGGAATAATCTTTGGAGCGCTGATCGGTATTTTCGATCAACATGCCAATTGGAGTACCGGTCGTTTTGCCTTCAAACACACCGGATAAAATTTTCACCGCATCTTCTTCGCGGCGCTGGGTGGTATAACGGGATGTACCTGGCTTGCGACGATCCAAATCAATTTGGATATCCGCCTCGGTCAATTCAAGGCCGGGAGGACAACCATCCACAATCGCTCCCAAGGCTATACCATGACTCTCACCAAAGGTCGTTACAGTAAACAATTTGCCGTAAGTATTTCCAGACATTAGGTATTTCCTGATCTAAGGCTCACACCGGATAAATAAAAAGCCGCGGGATAAATAAAAAGTGCGCCGATTATACGTGACTTACCTAACCGGTGCATCGCATCAATGGACTAGAGGACACCGGCTGTACGCGCACTGCGTAGATCCTGTGCGGTCAACACAAATACACCGTGACCGCCGCGCTCGAACTCCACCCAAGTGAAAGGCAGCGCCGGATAAGCCTCTTCCAAAGCCGGCCAGGAATTACCAACCTCCACTACCAAAAGCCCCTCCTCGGTTAAAAAATCGGCCGCTTTTTTCAAGAGACAACGGGTAAAATCCAAGCCGTCATCGCCGGAAGCCAATCCCAATTCGGGCTCTGCATGAAACTCATCCGGCAAACTCGCCATGTCTTCTGCATCCACATAAGGCGGATTAGAGACAATCAAATCAAAACGCTGGCCCAGCAGGTTTTCAAACAGATCTGACTGCATGGCAAATACCCGCTCCGTCATACCGTGCTGTTGGATATTTTCCTCGGCCACCGCCAGAGCATCATAAGAAATATCGCTCAACTGAACCTCCGCATCAGGAAACGCATAAGCACAGGCAATACCGATACAACCGCTACCAGTACACAAATCCAGGATCTGCTTCGGCTCATTAACCAACCAGGGAGAAAAACGTTTTTCAATCAATTCGGCAATGGGCGAGCGCGGTACCAGTACCCGCTCATCCACCACATAGGGCAAACCAGCGAACCACGCCTGCCCTGTGATATACGCAGCCGGGATTCGCTCGCTAATACGACGTTGGATATTGGTGATAACACGCTCGCGCTCGCTGTATGTCAGTCGCGCATCCAACCATTCATCGCCGATTGGAGGAGCCAGGTGAATTGCATGCAAAACCAGCTGTTCTGCCTCGTCCCACGGATTATCTGTGCCATGACCGTAATAGAGTTTCGCCGCAATAAACTCGCTGGCGGCCCAGCGCAAAAAATCGCGAATTGTCGACAATTGATCGCGCGCTTGGTCAAAGTCATTAGCAGAAACCATCATGGATAACCTCGGGAGGATGGGCAAAGAGGTGGCATTCTACCCAATAAATCAGCCAAACCAGGATTAATGTTTTCTCGAATTTGCTTGAAAGCGGTAAACTGCCGTTTTGTGACAGGCAGAACATCGCTGCCGCTTGAGGAGTTTCTGATGAGAGAACATTTTGCGAGCATTATCGCTGGCGTTGGCGAAGATTTAACCCGTCCGGGTCTTTTGGATACACCTGATCGCGCAGCCAAGGCCTTTCAGTTTTTGACCCGCGGTTACAATCAAACACTTGAGGAAGTAGTCAATGATGCACTATTCCCTTCAGACTCCGACGAAATGATTATTGTGAAAGACATTGAGCTGTATTCGCTCTGCGAACACCATCTTTTACCTTTTATCGGCAAAGCCCATGTTGCCTATATTCCAACCGGCAAGGTGCTCGGCCTATCAAAAGTCGCACGTATTGTTGATATGTTTGCTCGCCGCCTGCAAATCCAGGAACAGCTCACCGTCCAAATCGCCGAATGCATTCAGGAAATTACCGGCGCGTCCGGCGTTGGCGTCATTATCGAAGCAAAACATATGTGCATGATGATGCGCGGTGTTGAAAAACAAAACTCCTCGATGAAAACCTCTGCCATGCGCGGAACCTTCCGCAGCAACCAAGCCACACGCAATGAATTTTTATCACTTTTACGTTAAGCACTCTTTAACTGTTTCTCGCTCATAAAAAAGGCGGCATCATTTTTTGATGCCGCCTTTTTATTGCAGATAAATTTTCCCAAGCACAACTAATCGCCGATTTTAACTACCTCAACCCTTGCACTTCTGTCGCCTCTCCCTGCAGGCGCCAGACTTCCGACGCCGTAAGTCACCATACGCCCAGATGTGATTCCTTTCTCCTGCAAAGCATTCTTTAGCTGCTCCGCATAATGTAACGAGTCCTTTTGTTGTTGCATAAAAGACACGGGGGCATAGTCATGACCAACTAACGCAACAGTCCAGCTTTCTTGTTGTGTGAGTACATCAATTAACGCCTGCAAATGTGCCTCTTTGATTTGGATATTGGTATTGCCGTTAGCATCATCAGCAACCAAATCGGGGAACACATAATATCCACTAGTAGCAAGTGATTTGATAATCGATTCAGAACTTGAAGCAATCCCTAATTCGACGATCTTATCTACATGCAAAACATCCAACTGCAGATATACACGCTTGTTTCCCCGTTGCACCGCATAAAGTGCAACATAAAAAGGCTTTTCATCCGCGGTAGTTACTTCGTATGCACCATACTGCTGGAACTGATCTAACCCATATAACAATTGAATTTTAAAATGATTGTTTGCCCAGGAATTACTCGTCCCACAATCGCGCCCCTTGCAGTGATACAACTCGCGAAAATTAAAACCCTGCAATTGATCTACATAAAAATCAAACCCATTATTGGCACTGTGCCCTTCAGGCAGCTCCAACGTATAACGAGCAAGATCTCCACTTAAGCGCTGCTGGCGATCCACTCGCCAATTCCCCGCAATTTTTTTATAACTCCCAAGCGCCAACACATATTCATCGGTGTCAGCACTGCTCTGAAAAACGATCCTAGCATTGTGATAATTTTGCACTGGTAGCTCTACAGCAAATATCGCACCCGCTGCCGACATCAATACCAACGCTCCAATAAAACGGATAAAACTCATTCGATTACACCACTCAAAAATCATTGCTGTTGAGGTCGCGTTACACTGCGAAACGGGAAAAAAATGCATTCAACTTTTCTGCAACCGCATCGACTTCTTGCTCCATATGTAAATGGTGCCCGCCGGGTAAAAGTTCGTAATCCACATGAGCGAACCGATCAACCTCTTGCAAGTAATTTGCATAAAGTTTCGGCAAACCATTATCAGCCAATAATAATTTTATCGGGGCACTCACTTGATTAATGAACGCATGCAACTGCTCACTCGATAGTTTAATCATGGATGGCGCTAGCAAACGCGGATCTGTACTCCATGAAATCCCGTTTGCTTGAGCAACCACACCTCGCTCAGTTAATGCCTTTGCGGCTTCGTACCCGAGCGGAAACATGCCACGCTCACGCGCTTTGATTGCAAGATGAATATCAGGATAAATAGAAGGTGTTTTTTGTTGCTGAGTGCGCAAACCTTGAATTGCTGCTGCCAATTGTTTTGGAGCATCGTCTGCACGCGCGGGCTCTGGTAATAGACCTTCGACCAGCCCCAATGCAATGAACCGGTCAGGGAAAGTACCCGCGGCAAGAGTACCAATAATGGCACCGCGCGAATGGCCTAACAGCACAAAACGTTCCCAGCCCAAATGATCGGCAACAGCAAAAATATCGTTGATGTCATCCCATAGCGTGTAGGCCATATAGCCGGGACGATGCTCACTTTTGCCATGCCCAGCTAAATCCAATGCAACAATATGCACATTATTTAAACGCGGTGCCAAGGCAAAAAAACTTGCGGAATTATCCAGCCATCCATGCAAGGCAAGAACGGGTAATTGCGTTGGATCGCCCCACTCTTGCGCCGCGAAATTCACACCATTGACACAAAAGCGCAGGTCGCGCGGAGGGAATGCTTGCGCCATAAAAGACCCAGTGAGAAATAAAGAGATAAAACAAGAACTGTTTTATTTTAGGCGTGATCCAACCAAAGTAAATCTCCCACGCCTGCAGCAATTATTTGCGTATCAATGGCAGCAAGGGAGCTAGTCCCCATCGGATAATAATCGTCCGGCTTGCCGCAGAGCATACTGACCACCCGCCCAACCAATGGTTGATGGCTAACCAACAATATGGATAAATCAGGATCAGTTAATTGCTGTGCCCTGAGCCCATCCAACCAATTCAGTAAAGCCTGTGGATCCGCCTCAGGTATCAATAAATCAGTTGTTTGAATGGATACGCCTGGGAAATAACTTGCAGCAATCTCAGCAGTTTGTTGCGCGCGCACCAATGGACTCGCCCAAATTTGCGCAAGAGGAGCCATATCGGCATGGCGCCCCTGTACGACATTTACGGTATCTGCATGTCCCTTGTCAGTGAGCCGGCGCACCTCATCGGTTGTAACCTGCGGCTCAGCCTGACCATGGCGAAGAATAAAAATTGTCATTTATTCAGCCGTCTTTTCGGGTGTATCAATTGGAGGCTTTGGCTGCGCAGATTGCACTTCAGCCGTGGTCTCAGTATTTTCACTCACCGGCCAATCTGCAAATGGAAAGGGTTTTTCTTCACTGCTGTAGCATAAAAATTTTAGTACATCGTAAATATAGGTAGAAAGGGAATGGCCAAAGCGACGCAAGTGAAGATTGTCTTCACCTGTAATCAATGAAAATAAAAATTGTACTGCGACCACTATCCACATTACCAAACTGGCCAATTGCAATATGGCTGCAAACAGCAACATAAACACCAAACGCAACCAGTGTTTGCTTGAAGTGACATTGGATTTTAATTGTTCATTGTCCATTAGTTTCCCCTTATATATTCAACATCATTAGCTTGCTCACCGACCATTAAACCACGTGCCACATCTGCAATCGCCTTATGCTCAAAAAGAACAGCATAAAGCCCAGACACTAAAGGCATATAAACTTGCAGCTCATCGGCTTTTTGTTTTACCTGACGCAAGGTATTAACGCCCTCGGCAACCTGCCCCAAAGACGCCACAATTTCATCCAGCTTTTTCCCCTGCCCTAACGCAAATCCGACACGATAGTTACGGCTTAAATCCGAGGTACAAGTCAAAATCAAATCGCCCACACCCGCCAAACCCAAAAATGTCATGGGATTCGCACCCATCATCTGGGCAAAGCGCCCCATCTCAGCAAGACTCCGGGTTAATAACATCGCCTGCGTGTTATGCCCAGCACCTAATGCCGCGGCCATCCCACAAACAATGGCATAGATATTTTTAAGTGCGCCACCCAACTCTACACCATAACTGTCGTGATTGGCGTAAACACGGAAGGTAGATGACTTCAATGTCTCTTGTACACAACTGATAACACTTTCATTGTCGCTTGCAACGACGGTACCGGTTTGTTGCTGCTGCACAATTTCTTTCGCGAAATTTGGGCCACTCAATACACCAATTGGATGCCCCGGCAGCTCTTGCTCAAGGACCTGGCTCATTAAGGTAAAACCCTCTGGCTCGATGCCCTTGGCAGTACTCACGACTATCGTGGATTCACCTAATAGTGGCTTTAACTGCTTGGTTACCGCACGAAATGAATGACTGGGAATGGATACAAATACCAAGTCCGCTCCCGTCACCGCCTGAGCTAAATCAGATGTAATCATTAATTGGTCATGGAGCATATAACCAGGTAGATAGCGGGCGTTCTGACGTTCGGATTGGCAAAGATCGGCCTGCTCAGCAGACCGCATCCAAAGGTAAGTTTGATGATTGTTACACGCAATGATATTGGCAATTGCCGTACCAAAACTGCCACCACCGAGCACCGCAACCTTCAATCGTTTACTCATAAATAAATCCAGTAATTTGATCTAGAAAACCAATATAAATTCGTCACCCTGTAACAGCAAAAAAGACATGACGCACACAAACTGTAACTTTTTTGCACAAAAACCTTCATCAAATTTTTGTCCACATTTTCTGTGGATAACTTGGTGGATAGATTTTGGGAAAGTGCCTCAAAGGCTTATAAAATCAGTATCGATGACAAATTGATTAAAAAACATACAATTAAAAAATTTCCTTATTTTTCATTGTGTTACATAAAAAAACAAGTTTAAAAGCTCACTTTTTCGCGTTTTTGATCAAGCCATGAACGGCTTATACGTCTTAGCACAGGAGGTGTGCATAAAGAGTTAGTGATCATTAACCTTAAACAGCTGATAGACACGAAATATTCATATTGCAAGGTAATTTTTAAAAAATGATTGCGTCATTTTAAGCCACACTTTTAACACAGAACCTTTTCATTTAAGGCTCTGTTAATGTGGTTATAACCCAATCGCTACTGACGCATGAACCCACCATAACTACCATCCGCGTAGAGCAACGGATCCACATCCGAGCCATTTAAAATCACCTTATGAATAACCCCCACAATAATTTTATGGGTTCCATAAGTCGTTACCTGATCAGTCTGGCAAATGAAAACCGCTTGCGCATCTGTCAACACAGGCAGACCAGTATCGTCATCGTCCCAATGTCCCACCTCAAAACGATTGCGATTAGGTTCTCGCCCTGCGCAAATATTGGAGACGTCTTTATGATCAGTTGATAGAACATTGATAGCAAACTGGCTACCTATAGTCGCCAAATGCCCTTGTTGCGACACCAGTTGATTGATGCATACAAGCAATGATGCCGGAGAATCTGATACCGAGGTGACAGAAGACACTGTCATTGCAAAACGCTGACTATCAGGCAGCATTGTTGATAGCACGCACACACCTGACGCCAAACGGCGCATTCCCAACTTCATTGAAACCGCTAAATTATTGTTTTGCATAAACTCTCCCGAATGACATCCGCTTATTCTGACTAGCTGATGGGCGGTACACAAGTCTCAGTACAGCATGGCTCCACACCAGATTGTCAGGGTCGAATCAATCTCTCCCAAGGAAAAATAGGCAAAACTCAATAGTTCAACAACTATAAAAGCTATAAGCACCCCTTTTTATGTTTCATCTTGCAGCAGCTAAAAAATCTGAGCGCTCTTTGCAGAGCAATAATGCTGATAATTCAGTACTAGATAGAGATCCTGAACACGCCTTGCACAAGCTGATTAGAATTTAACTGGCGACGCTAAATATTTTATTTTGTTGTATTTTTTTCGTTGACGATCCTAAATCTCATCGTTAATATGCGCACCACTTGAAACGCACAACGTTTTAAGTCGTCGGAGTGTAGCGCAGCCCGGTAGCGCGTCTGTTTTGGGAGCAGAATGTCGGGGGTTCGAATCCCTCCACTCCGACCATATTTTATCGAACCTGCGAAGGTTTGTTCCAGCATGTGCCCGTAGCTCAGCTGGATAGAGCACCCGCCTTCTAAGCGGGTGGTCGCAGGTTCGAATCCTGCCGGGTGCGCCATTTGGGCAATTTATAACTCGCCCACACTTCTCTTAATATGTTTGCTGTTTTGGGGAAACCCAATACATATGGATGTGTTTTAGTTGTATCGCTACGGTGGCTGTAGCTCAGTTGGTAGAGCCCTGGATTGTGATTCCAGTGGTCGTGGGTTCGAGCCCCATCAGCCACCCCAATTCCCTGCTCATATTTATATAACTCCCCATTTGCGTATCACACTTACCCAAAGATCTTGCCGAAGATCACATCTAAATTAGTTTGCATTTTTCACAGTAGTATTTCCCTCTTTCGTACTTTAATTCCCTTGGCGGCTTATCCTTGCTGTGGGAAAATGCGCGACCTCTTTGTACCCTTTCATTCTTTATCACACAGGTAATTAGCGCCCATGTCCGCACTCGTATTGGATGGCAAAGCCCTTGCCGAAAAAACTGAACAGGAACTCTCCGCTCGCATTGCAACATTGAAAGCGCGCAGCAATGGCCAAACCCCCATATTGGCAACCATTCTTGTTGGTGATGATCCAGCCTCAGCCACCTACGTGAAAATGAAAGGCAATGCCTGTACTCGCATTGGCATGGAATCGCTTAAAGTGGAAATGCCTTCGTCCACTACGACGGAACAATTGCTTGCCAAAATTCAGGAATTAAACAGCAACCCAAATGTGCACGGTATTTTGTTGCAGCATCCAGTACCCTATCAGATTGATGAGCGCCTGTGCTTTGATGCAATCAGCGCAGAAAAAGACGTAGATGGCGTGACCTGCTTGGGGTTCGGTCGCATGAGCATGGGAGAAGAAGCCTATGGCTGCGCAACCCCCAAAGGTATTATGCGCTTACTGGAAGCATACGGAATTGAACTCGCTGGCAAACATGCCGTTGTCGTTGGCCGCAGCCCTATTCTGGGTAAACCAATGGCTTTAATGCTGCTCAATGCCAATGCTACGGTCACCATTTGCCACTCGCGCACACAAAACCTGCCAGCACTAATTAAACAAGCCGACATTCTGGTTGGCGCGGTTGGTAAACCTGAATTTATTAAAGCCGAGTGGATTAAAGATGGTGCCGTCGTCGTTGACGCGGGTTATCACCCCGGTGGTGTCGGCGATATTGAACTGAAACCTCTTGTTGATCGAGTTGCTGCTTACACACCTGTTCCTGGTGGTGTTGGCCCAATGACAATTAACACTCTGATTTACCAAACCGTTGACTCAGGTGAAAAGAAAATTAGTTAATTGCTCAACTCCATGCGCAACTGAATCAAAGCAAGCAGGCGAAAGCCTGCTTTTTATTTTTTAATCCGCTGCCAGTAAACACGTGATGACCGAAGCCCTGCCCATAATCTATCGCGATGAGTGCCTGATAGCCATCAACAAGCCCAGCGGACTATTAGTTCATCGCAGCGAAATTGATCGCCACGAAACTCGTTTTGCCGTGCAATTGTTACGCGATCAAATCGGCCAGATGGTTTACCCAGTTCATCGTTTGGACAAGCCCACTTCTGGTATTTTAGTCTTCGCACTTTCCTCTCAAGTTGCGCGACAATTAGGCGATATTTTTACTCGCCACGAACTGATAAAAACCTATGTGGCATTGGTGCGCGGTTTTGCTCCCCAGCAGGGAATAATTAATCATCCACTTATTGAAGAGTTGGATAAATACACGGACAAAAAAGCACGCAGCGATAAGCCCGCACAAGAGGCAATTACCGAATTCCGGTCGCTCGCCCAAATGGAATTTCCATTCAGCATCGATAAATACCCTTGCACTCGTTATTCACTGGTTCAATGCACACCAAAAACCGGCCGCAAACACCAAATCCGCCGACACCTAAAGCATATAAGCCATCCCATTATTGGGGATGCAAAACACGGCAAAGGTAACCACAATCGTTTTTTCCATGAAAAATTCGGGTGCGATGGTTTAATGCTGTCATCAACTCAAATGGAATTTACGCACCCGGTCACTAATGAAGCACTACAATTGATTGCGCCGCTCGCACCTAAATTTACCCACATTATTCGCCAATTTGACTGGAAAGATACAATTCCTTCCAGCTGGATTACACATCAGGATTATTAATGCGTCTCGATAAATTTCTCAGCCAAAATAGCGACTCATCACGCTCACTTATCCAACAGGCAATTAAAGCAGGTAGGGTCAGTGTGAATGGGGCTATCGCCAAAAAAGGCGACCAAAAACTATTAGGCGATGAAATCATTCTGCTTGATGAAAAAGTCGTCGAGGCGTTTAAAACTCGCTATTTAATGCTACACAAACCTGTAGGCTATGTTTGCGCCAATAGTGATAGCGAACATCCCGTTGTTGTGGATTTAATCAGGCTGCCGCGCTGGCAAGAATTACAAATTGTCGGGCGATTGGATATAGATACCACTGGATTGGTGCTACTCACTGATGACGGCCAGTGGAATCATCGCATCACCTCTCCGCGCCACGAATGCGAAAAAATTTATCGCGTCACCACAGCTAACCCTATTAGCAAGGAAACGGCAGAATTGTTTTCGGTAGGAGTGCAATTGCATGGCGAAAAAAGTCCAACACGCCCAGCACAATTAGAAATGATTTCCAGCCATGAAGCGCGCCTGCAAATTCATGAAGGCAAATACCATCAGGTCAAGCGCATGTTTGCCGCTGTTGGCAATCATGTAGTGGCATTACATCGCGAAAGTATTGGGCTCATTCAATTAGACCCCGTCTTAGCGCCCGGCGAATATCGCCCTTTGACCACAGCTGAAATAGAGAGCGTGGCCCCATGAATGATTTGGCGCTTAACTGGATTACCCAGCAATTAACGAGCAACGCTGTCGATAAAAATGCGCGCATCCTTTGGTGTACCGATGAAAATGCACTAAATACCCTGCCCGCAGCCCTCCACCAGCAACAGCTTTTGGTGCTAACCAATCGCTGGGATGTAGCCGAGCAAGCTAAGGCTCGTGGTTTTTTCACCGAGTTTAGTGATTTTGATTGCAGCCAGATCATGGATGACAGTCTCGATATTATTTTTTATCGCATATCCAAAGAAAAGCCGATCGTGCATCACTTACTCAATCAAGCCTGGCGCTGCCTAAAACCGGGGGGGCAATTGCTATTGGCGGGCTATAAAAATGAGGGCACAAAAACCTATATCGAGAAAATCTCCAAACTTTTGGGCTGCAGCAAGAACATTGTAAAAAATGGTCCGGTTTATTCTGCTGGGCTCTGTAAAAATTCAACCTATGATGCCGCCCAATTATTGGATGATAGTGGCTACACACAGCCTCGTCCCATTGCTCCGGATTCAGGGCTACGATTGTTAAGCAAGCCAGGCTTATTTGGCTGGAACAAGATTGATACAGGCAGCGCCCTACTAATTGAGCAATTAAAACAACTATCACCCAACCAAACCCCATTCAATACGTGCGTTGATTTAGGTTGTGGTTATGGCTACCTCAGCATTGCGGCGGCGGAACTCGAAATCTGCAACAGCATCAATCATTGGACTTTAACTGACAACAATGCCGCGGCATTGGCCCTTGCCCAACTGAACCTGCTTAACAATCAATTAACGGGGGACGTTATTGCGGCAGACGCAGGAAAAGGTATCAGTGTCAAAGCTGACCTCCTCCTCTGCAACCCGCCTTTTCACCAAGGTTTTGGCATAGATGGCGACCTGACCGATAAATTCCTCCAAAGTGCCCGACGCCTTCTCGCCACCGATGGCACGGCTGTCTTCGTGGTAAACCAGTTTATTCCGCTGGAGCGCAAAGCGGCGCCCCTGTTTAGTAAAATCAATCTGTTAATGGATAATGGCAGCTTCAAAGTGATCCAGCTGGGGCTTTAGCTAACGTTTGTCGATGAAAATACAGCCAGAAAGAGGTCGTTCCACGAGGCATTTTGGATAGTGAAAACACAGCTTGCAGAATTAATAAACAGCCTTGAATTTATTGATGTTTTTTTGCCATGAAAGTTAACTAAAAGGGCTAAAAAACGGTTGACCAACCAAAACCGCCTCTATATCATGCGCACCACTTCCACAGAGGAAGTCACCGATCCGCCTTAGCTCAGTCGGTAGAGCAAATGACTGTTAATCATTGGGTCGCTGGTTCGAGTCCAGCAGGCGGAGCCAGATTTAAACGAGAAAGGCCGCATTTATGCGGCCTTTTTTGTGCGTGTGCATTTTATACCCGTACCTTTACCACCTAAACGGAGCATCCCATGTTTAAAGTTAACGAATACTTTGGTGGCGCAGTTAAATCTATCGCATTCCAAACTGAAACCCTGCCAGCCACTATTGGTGTAATGGCCAAAGGCGATTACGAGTTCGGCACCAGCCAAAAAGAATACATGACCGTAGTAAGCGGCAGCCTGACTGTTGTACTACCAGGTAGCGATAAAGCAGAAACATTTGCTGCAGGCCAAACCTTTATTGTTGAAGCCAACCAGCGCTTTAAAGTATCTGCCGACGTCGAAACCTCTTACCTGTGTAAATACGAATAATAGTTTTTTGCCAGAGTTGATAAAAAAGGCGCTCCGGCGCTTTTTTTGTTTTATTTTTTCTTTTTTAAATAGAGGGTTTGGTAGCAAAATTAACTAAAGGGATTGACCGTAATTTTACGCCTCTATATTATGCGCCCTCTTCGTAATGAAGAGCACAATTCCGCCTTAGCTCAGTCGGTAGAGCAAATGACTGTTAATCATTGGGTCGCTGGTTCGAGTCCAGCAGGCGGAGCCAGATTAAAAACAAAAAGGCCGCACTCAGTGCGGCCTTTTTGTTTTCCCTCTTCTGTTCATATAGTCACATTCGTCTACTCATGCGATTGCATTCGAAAATTAATTCGTTTCAGATTCGGCGCAGACGGTAAACTTCTCTGTTGGCTGATCAAAAAATGTATCCAGATGCTCAAGCAAACACACATCGCTGCTTAATACTGAATGGGCTAATTTTTCACGTATACGCAATTGGCTTTGCGGCCACTGTTGATTCACCGTTTTAGCCCAGCTGACCGGCGTGATCGGATCTAATGCACCTGCGAGCAATAATGTCGGTAGTTGAGGCGCAGCCTGAACCAAAGGGGAAGCACTCGGCAAATAGTGGCAAAGCTGATAGCGCCACTGCTCGCGAGTATAATCTTGCAATAACGGATATTTTTTCAGCGCTGCAACATAATCATGCTCTGACAGGACGGGGTTATCGGCACAGTCCACTGCCGCAAACGTCAAACTATTGAAATCACTTGTCATGCTGTTATTAATAAAAGGCTCGATGAGTGGCTTTAATAGTTCGGTACGCCGCTCACGCACTGCATTCATTGCATCAGTAACCTTTAACCAATCGTCTGGATTATAAACTGCAGAAAAAGTCGCCGATAAAAAACGATGGTCATTCACTAAAAAATTGACTGGTACTTCGCCATCCCAACGTCGGATAGTTACCGTCATTGGCTCCGACTGCAAACTATGTAAGGTTTGCATAAAGTATTGCTCTAACGAGGCGCCCTCCAGATTAAGTTTGTTAATGCATGCTTCCTGGGCACTACATCCTTTAAAAAATTGTTGCATCGCTTCATCCAACACCTGCGGCCAGGTTTGTACGCCACCAAAACCGGCTGGATAAACAGAATCTAATATCATGGATTTCAGTTTTACCGCTTGTGGAGCCTGTTGTTCTTGCAAGGCAATTTCCAATGCAAGCCGGGTCCCGTAGGAAACGCCAAGAACATTCCACTCCGAATAATTTAATTGCGCCATTAATGCACGAATATCCTGTGCCGATTTTTGTGTGCTGAAATTACGATAGTCCAATTCGGGATTTGCTGATACTGAAGCGGCAAAACACTGTGTCGCCACGTCATATCCTTTAGCTAGCTCATCACTTAAGGCAATATTTTGATGCAATAGCTGTTGATTAAATTGATTATATTCACTGCATACCAGTGCAGGTTTACTGCGCCCCGTTCCACGGGTGTCGATCAAAATTAAATCGCGCTGTGTATTGCTATAGCGCATCCAGTTCAGCCAACTTTTTATCCCGTCACTATGTAAACGTGCACTTGCACCTGGTCCACCTTGTAAATATACGATAGGGTCAGGCCGTCGCTGTTCGGCGTCATTATGCAAAATCACCACTGGCAAACTAAATTGCTCAGGCGTATGCAATTGCCCGCAAGTAATTGTGGCAGTCCAATCTGCATCAAACCAGCAAGCTGTTTTAATAAAGTGATAATCGTTTTTAGTTGCCGGCTTTTCTGTGGCATCAGAGAATGGATATGAATACCCGATCAGTACCGTGCATAATCCTAGTATGACAAAGATGGCTAAGCCGCTGATAAATCGCATCAAACTTTACTCGCTTGATGTGGGTGCGGAGATAGTTTCGGCCAAGGCAACAACCATGGCTCACTCCACTCTTGCACCGCCGAAGAAAAAAAATCATCGCGGAAAAATTCACCTTCGCGCGGCAACTCTGTGAATCGATATTGCTTCCCGCTTAATGAAAACGCGAGGCTGTAAGCGTGTAAATAACAGCGATCACATGCCTCACTTTGCAGGGCATCACCGTAGAGTGCGTCACCCAGTATTGGGGCACCAATGCTTTTTAATGCAACACGAATCTGGTGAGTTTTTCCGGTATGGGGTTTAACGATAAATAATCGTCTTCCTGTACAAATACTTTTACTAAACATTTGGGTGATAGCAGGATTATCTTGTGTGGCAAGCAACTTCCAGGAACCGCGACGGGAAGGTGCCATATCACCTTTTATTACGCCCTGCTTTTTATTAGGCTTTTTCGGACTAATGGCAAGATAGTATTTTTGCACCAACCGCTGGCTAAAAGCCTCTGTGAGTTGTCTATTGATATCGGGAGTTTTAGCCATTACCAATAGACCCGAAGTCACTTTATCCAAACGATGCACGGGGAAAAGCTCGGAAAAATTTTCGTTTTGTTTAACCGTTTCAAATAACCCTGGCTCACCTGACTCACTGTGAAAACTAGCGCCCGGTTTTTTATAGACCACAACAAATTCCGGATTGTTTTCAACAAGCTCATACATATAAAGGTTACCTGACTAAAGAATGGCGCAGGTTATCAGCCAAGGATAATTTCAGCCATAAGATTATTTTGGCTATAAAAAGCGGCTATTTGCGACTTAAAAAACTAATTCAAATCTAGCGCCAAAAGTGTGCATAGCTATAATCAATTCAGGTGTCCGCTTCGGTTGTCGTAATGACGGGTTTACCCTAAGAGCGCTTATCTCAGCACTCCATGTTTTACGTTATGCCCAGCTTTTTGCTTAGGCAAATATGTCCGCGGCCAAGCAAACAAACCAATCACCTACAACCTGCGGACACCTTTTCTTTCCCGCCAAGTTCCTGTTTCCAGCCCTGCCCTCTATAATTCGGCACTCATTTTACTGCCGCTCAATCGTTATGACTGATCAAAATACCGAACACTATCGCCTGCAGCATAAATTGCGCTTGAGCTATATGCCCTGGCTGTATGCGGGCTTGAAGCCCGCCCATCGCACTTGGGCGCAAGCATGGCAGGATGAATGGCAAGCATATCTGGTTGCGATGGAAACTATCGTTATTGGTAAAGACTGTTTTATCGCTCCGGAAGCGCGCCTGTTTGCAGAACCTGGCCGCCCTATTGTCATTGGCGATAATTCTTATATCGCAGCCGATTGTGTGCTACATGGCCCCATCACCCTTGGCCGGAATGTATCGGTTAATCACCATGTCAGCCTGGATGGTGGACGCAAAGGCATCCATATTGGTGATAACACCCGTATCGCAGCCTACACTTATGCCTATGCCTTTAATCACGGCATGGATGGGGATCGACTAATTAGCGATCAAGCAGTGACATCCGAGGGTATCCACATCGGCTGTGATGTTTGGATTGGCGCCAACACGGGTATAGTGGATGGTGTGAGCATTGGCGACCATGCGGTGGTAGGTATGGGCAGCATAGTGACCAAATCAGTTGCCAATTACGTCAAAGTTGCGGGCAATCCTGCTCGGGCTATCGGTACGCGTCAATCGTATTAATGAATGCGCACAATCACTCACCATCGAAAATTTTACATTGACTTTCAATTCGGGCAGGAATGATTAACATCATGATTGATTCACATTGGGCACTGGAATTATTAACCTGGCTGGAAGTTTGTTTCGTTGTTTTAGTCGGTATTGCGTTGCTTGCGGTGGTTATTATGTACATCACCGACATTTCCCAAAACACCCATACCATCCGCAAGAATTATCCGGTCATTGGTCGCTTTCGTTATTTCTTTGAACATCTCGGCGAATTTTTCCGTCAGTATTTTTTTGCGAATGATCGTGAAGAGATGCCGTTTAACCGCGCTGATCGCTCCTGGGTTTATCGCGCAGCCAAAAATGTCGATAGCAATATTGGTTTTGGCTCCACGCTCGACTTAAACGAACCAGGCACACTGATCTTTTTAAATTCCGCATTTCCCATTCAGGAAAGTGATGCGCTTATCCCCTCGCCGGTTACTCTCGGGCCTTTTTGTAAAACGCCCTACACTACCCATTCTATTTTTAATATTTCGGGTATGAGTTACGGTGCTATTTCAAGTCCGGCCATTCGCGCTTTATCCCAAGGTGCAGCAAAAGTAGGTTGCTGGTTAAACACTGGTGAAGGTGGTTTATCGACCTATCATCTTGAAGGCAATTGCGACCTGGTCTTTCAAATCGGCACAGCCAAATACGGCGTGCGCGATCACGATGGCAATTTGAGTAATGCTCGTCTAATAGAATTAGCCGATAAACCACAAATCAAAATGTTTGAAATCAAATTAAGCCAGGGTGCAAAACCTGGTAAAGGCGGAATATTGCCCGCTGAAAAAGTCTCTGCCGAAGTTGCGCTAATTCGCGGAATTCCCGAAGGCCATGCATCGATTAGCCCAAATGGCCATACCGATATTCGCTCGGTTAAGGATTTGCTCAGCATGATCAATCGTATTCGCGATGTCACCGGCAAACCCGTCGGGTTTAAGGCAGTGCTCGGCGAGAGGAATTGGTTGGTCGATTTAATTCATGAAATTCGTTTACAAGGCATTGAGGCCGCACCGGATTTTATTACGCTGGATAGTGCAGATGGTGGTAGCGGCGCAGCACCGCAACCCTTAATGGACCATGTTGGACTACCCATTAAAGAAAGCCTGCCGTGGGTAACTGCGCTATTAACAGAAGCCGGTTTAAAAGACCGAATTAAAATTATTGTTGCAGGCAAACTTGTTACACCACACATGGTTGCATGGGCACTTGCCTGCGGTGCAGACTTTGTGAATAGTGCGCGCGGTTTTATGTTTGCCTTGGGTTGTATTCAGGCACTTCAATGCCATAAAAACACTTGCCCTACCGGCATTACCACACACAACAAAAATTTACAGAAAGGGCTCGACCCAACCAACAAAGCGGAACGTGTTGCGGCCTACCAATACAACATTACCAAGAGTGTATCCATGATTGCTCATTCTTGCGGTGCGGCTGAGCCCCGCCAATTAAAAAGTGAACATATCAACATTGTTAATGCCAACGGATTTTCAATACCTTTGGATGACTATAATCCACAACCTTTGATTTTCTCAGTCCATAATTCCCACTTTTCTGGCGGTGAAACACTTACGAAAAATTAATGCGTTCGCACGGTGCGATGAATTTTCGCACATGATTTATATTTTTAAATTGCTCATTAACACATGACGTTGTAGACGTTGCGAGGAAAAAATGAATTACTTGAAACCGCTCATCGCTTTTGCATTCACTTTCACTCTGGCGGCCACACATGCGCAAACGCCCATGAATGTCGTCTCCAATCCAACCCCGGCGCCCCCCAAAAAAGAAGCGGTTATTACGGATTTAAGCTGGATGGACAAGAATAAGATGGAAAAGGAACTCACTGCGCTAAGTGAACTGACCCAAACCAAACTTGGTGCACCTATCCGCACCAACCTCACCGATCTGGATACCATGCAGAGACTGGTCAACCAAAATCTTGTCGCACAAGATGACTATGGCACCCAGCAAGCAATGGGCGTAGCGTTGGGCAATCTCATTCAGGCCGACTTTCCCGCCACCTTCGAGTGGAAGATCTACGAAGATGAAGTGGGTCGCAGCCGTGCTCTCTGCGTAAAGAAGACAAGTGATTGCCTGTTCCCAATCACAATGCTTTCCCGCCGAATGGAAGTAGGCACCAAGCCAGATGTTAAAAAAATTCACACAGATGCGATTTTACTCATGGAGAAACATCTCCCAAAACTGCCTTACGATGGCGGCATCATGTATAAGCTTCCTCGTCACTAATATCACAACCTCTCGACTTTATATTAGGTTGCATCAGGGGCATATGCCCTTGATGGATCAAAGAAAATAAACTCTATTTGCCCTGTCGATTTTATCCATTCACACTCGACTAACTGATAAGGCACGGCTGTAGGGCCGGCCTTAATATACTGACATCAGCTGGTGCGGTACTCGGGTATGATTCCAGCCATTGCATCAATTTCATTAACACGGAAGCCAATCCATGTCTGACTATTCAACCCACCCGACACCATCACGTATTTCATCACAAGAATTTACGCTGCTGGTCGCACTATTGATGTCGATTGTTGCCATGTCGATCGATGCTTTACTCCCGGCACTTGGATTTATTAGCAATGACATCCGGCTCATACACAGCAACCAGGCACAGTACATCATTAGCGCCCTGTTTCTGGGGATGGCCATTGGGCAGTTAGTTTGCGGGCCATTATCGGATGCAACCGGACGCAAAAAAATTCTCTATGCGGGCATTGCGTTATTTTTTTGCGGCAGCCTGATTTGTTTTTTTGCACAAGATATTAATACCCTGTTAATCGGACGTTTTATTCAAGGACTAGGTGTCGCCGGCCCTTATGTATCGGCCATTTCCATTGTGCGCGATAAATATGCCGGCAATGAAATGGCACGCATCATGTCTCTGGTAATGATGATTTTTATCATGGTACCCGCACTTGCGCCCAGCATAGGGCAAGCCGTGCTTTTGGTGAGTTCATGGCGCTACATCTTCGTGCTCTACATTGTGTATGCACTTATTATTGGTATATGGATTTTTTTACGGCTGGAAGAAACGCTGCCAAAGGAGTATCGAATCCCCTTTACCTCTCGTGGGTTTATCGATGGATTTAAAGAAGTTGTCAGCAACTACACCACTATGTGTTACACACTGTGCATGGGTTTATTTTTTGGTAGCTTTCTCGGCTATCTGAATTCATCTCAACAAATTTTTCAGGACCTATTCCAAACCGGAAAATTATTTACCATTTACTTCGGCGTTTTGGCCTTGGTGTTTGGTGCGGCATCGCTGGTGAATGCGCGCTTTGTACAAAAATGGGGGATGGATTATTTGTGTACTCGTGCCGTACTCGGAATTATTCTCAGCTCGGCAATCTTTCTTATCGTGTTAATGCTGCTACCGGCCAATCTCTGGCTGTTTATGATTTATGCCTCAGTCCTGTTTTTCTGTTTCGGCTTGGTTTTCGGTAACGTCAATGCCATGGCAATGGAACCCATGGGGCACGTGGCAGGAATTGCATCTGCGATTATCGGTGCAACCTCATCTATTTTGTCCATGTTGATCGGCACGGCAATCGGCCAGATGTATAACAACACATTGGTGCCAGTCACCAGTGGCTTTTTGATCCTGGGTACTCTTGCATTACTGATACTTCAACTCGCGCGCAATAAAAAAGCGCTGCAAACCGAGACCGCGCCAGAGTAGATATAAGGTTTCGGGCCTTTTACATATGCTAAAAGGCCCGATTTCAACGTTTTAACCGAACAAAAAGTCACTGGCATATTTTTAACCAACTGCGTACCATGCGCGCCGACACCCTTAAGGTCAGTGTCACCCTCCGCTGCTGCCAAACACCCCGCTGTGTTTGCCACATCTCAGCTCGCCAGACCTTGCCCGCCACGCGGGAGGCCGAGCAACAGGAAATCCATATGTCTTTTGAAACTCTCGGTCTTCGGGCTGATATTTTGCGTGCTATTGCCGATCAGGGCTATAGCACCCCTACCCCTATTCAATTGCAAGCCATTCCCGCCGTATTAAAAGGTGGCGATATTCTTGCTGGCGCCCAGACCGGCACCGGAAAAACGGCGGGCTTTACTCTGCCGCTGTTAGAAAAATTAAGTAACACACCCGCTGCACAAGTGAATGGGCGCCGCCCGGTGCGCGCACTGATTTTAACGCCCACCCGCGAGCTTGCAGCACAAGTATTTGAAAGCGTGCGTGATTACGGCAAGTATCTGCCTTTGCGTTCAACTGTAGTCTTCGGTGGTGTTAGCATTAATCCACAAATGATGAAACTGCGTGGCGGTGTTGACATTCTGGTCGCCACTCCCGGCCGCTTGCTGGATTTAGTCAATCAAAATGCGCTGAGCTTGCGCAACATTGAAGTATTAATCCTCGATGAAGCCGATCGCATGCTCGACATGGGCTTCATTCACGACATCAAAAAAGTATTGGCACTGCTTCCAAAACAACGCCAGAACCTACTGTTCTCGGCTACCTTTTCCGATGAAATAAAAGCACTTGCCGATAAATTATTAAATCAGCCAACACTGATTGAGGTTGCACGTCGCAATACCGCATCAGAGCGCGTCACCCAACGTGTCCATCCAGTAGACCGCAATCGCAAGCGCGAACTTTTGTCGCACTTAATTAATCAAGGCGATTGGCAACAGGTATTAATTTTTACTCGCACCAAACACGGCGCGAATAAATTGACAGAGCAATTGCAAGACGATGGCATCAGTGCAGCGGCAATCCATGGCAACAAAAGCCAAGGCGCACGCACCAAAGCATTAGAGGATTTTAAACGAGGCGCAATTCGCGCATTGGTTGCAACCGACATTGCTGCACGCGGAATAGATATCGATCAATTGCCACACGTAGTCAACTACGAGCTGCCCAATGTACCGGAAGATTATGTACACCGTATTGGCCGTACTGGCCGTGCCGATGCTGAAGGCATTGCGATTTCGCTAGTTTGTGTAGATGAAGATAAATTCTTGCGTGATATCGAAAAACTGATCAAGCGCGATATCGACAAAGAAGTAGTTGCCGGGTACGAACCCGACCCGAACATTAAACCTGAGCCTATCGTATTAGGTCGCCGTATGACAATTGGTGCAGGTTCAGGGAAAAATGGTAACGGCAGAGCAGCTTCCAAAAAACCAGTATTGGGTCAAAAACCCAAAAACGGAAACGGAAACGGAAACGGCAAAAAAGCGCAGCATAAAGATGGAGCCCAACGGAAGCCTCAAGGCCAATCAGCGAATGGTGCAAAGCCACAAAACAATGGCAACCGTGTTAATAACGGAAAACCGCAGCAAGCTCGCCGCCCTCAGGCCGCAAACTAATTATTTAGTCTTCGCCTGAAATAAAAAATCCCCGCCATCATTAAGATCGCGGGGATTTTTTTTGCTTCTACAATAGTGCAATATTGATTAACGCTGCATATCGTATTTGCGCATTTTTTCTACCAGTGTTGTGCGACGCACACATAATTTATCTGCGGCACGAGCAACAACACCACCACAATCATTAAGCGCCTGCTGGATCAAACTCATTTCCAGATTCGTAATATATTCACGCAAATCAATGCCCTGCTCTGGCAACAGCGGCGTATCGTTCATATTGACATAACCGGTACTGCCGGCCACAGCAACGCCATTGGTTTTTACTGGCGCATGGATAAAATCTTCATCCGTCACATCGACATGGCGATATTTGGACGGTAAATCTTGTACGCCTATAACGCCGAAGGGATGCATAATCGCCATACGCTCGACCAGATTGGCAAGCTCGCGAACATTACCGCTCCATTCATGCTGGCAGAGCGACATAATCGCCGCCGAATTAAAGCGAATGGAACCGCGCTGCTCATTTTCCATACGCGACACCAATTCATTAATCAGCAAAGGAATATCTTCTGAGCGTTCTTTTAATGAAGGTAATTCAATTGGAAACACATTCAAGCGATAAAATAAATCTTCACGGAAAGTGCTATCGCCAATCATTTGCTCAAGATTGCGATGGGTTGCGGCGATAATACGCACGTCCACCGGCTGGGTTTTATTGCTCCCCACACGCTCAAAACAACGCTCTTGCAATACCCGCAAAATTTTAACTTGCATGTTAAGCGGCATATCGCCGATCTCATCCAAAAATAAGGTTCCACCCTCTGCAAGTTCAAAGCGGCCCGCGCGTGAATTAATCGCGCCGGTAAATGCCCCTTTCTCATGACCAAACAATTCGCTTTCTAACAGTTCTGCCGGAATTGCGCCGCAGTTAACTGGCACAAACGGTTTGTCACGACGCGGGGAGTTGTAGTGCAAATTGCGCGCGACGACTTCTTTACCTGTACCCGACTCGCCGGTGATCAGCACCGATACATCTTTATCCGCCACTTGCGCCATCATTTCACGCACGCTTTGAATTTCACGGCTAGTGCCGACAAGACTGCGAAATAAATGCACCGGGCGGCGCTGAAGCTGGCGCTTACTCGTAGATTGCGCTTCGCGATACAACTGGGCGCGATGCAAGGTGTCAACCAGCTTGTTATAGGTAGGAGGTACCGAAAGTGTTGCGATAATCATGAAGCGATAGAGATCATCCAAGCCTTCGTCGGCGCTTTGATTTTCATCACCAACCAATACGATTGCTAATTCATCATTCCAGGCGCGGATTTCTTTCAATAATTGAGCAAGAGATTTATTGCTGTCGCGGTAATCGCCAATAAGAATGGCGACATAATCCTCACCATTATTTTCTTCAGCGACTGCCGCCTGCCATGTATCGCTCGCAGTGGTGCATGTAATTTCGCCGAGAAAATCCAACAAAATTTTTAAATCGTGTCTGCGTGACTGATTATCGTCAATAAGAAGAACTTTATTGTTGCGCCACATACCCCAAACCTTTTATTTCATTTCATGCCGGAGCCTTGACGAAACATTCATTCAAGGCGGCGAGATGGCTTATTGGAATTAGTAATAGACGAGACCGTGATTTTAGTCAAATTTATGACGAAATGTTTTTGGCGCTTTAACAGCATTCAATCAACTCGAATAATTATTCGCCAATAAAATGCCTTTGCATCGTCTTTTTGACGCAACAAATATCAAAAAATAATTGATTGGAAATTATGCAATTACTTTATATGAGCGAATAATTTATTGATTTGAAGATGGTTGATTAACGGAAGCTTGCGGTGCAATTTCATCCCATCCGGATTTAATTGTCTTCAATAATTGAATTGCCTCGTTAACTTTATCTGCATCACTTTGTACTGAGGCTTCCAGCAATTTGAGATTGATGTATTCGTAAAGTTGGTCAAGCCGCTCGGATATCTCCCCCGCTTCCATATCAAGCGAGCTGCGCAGGCCACCGACAATACTGATAGCTTTACCTAACAATTCACCTTTGGCCGAAAAATCACCACGCTCAATAGCACCTTGGGCTGCTGCTAAACGGCCTAACGCCCCCTCAAATAACAGCTGTATTAGGCGATGCGGTGATGCATTGCTGACTTCAGACTCAATACCTAATTGACGGTACTGTTTCAGCGCCTCTTGCGGATTGTAATTGGACACAGACTATCCCCTGCTAGCAGTTATGTTCTCTAAGGCTAGCAGGGGATAGTCATTTTGGCGAGTTTTGCTATAAGAGGAAGGTTTTAAAAACCTTATGAACTAGTGCCTATTAACACTTTTTATCACAACCCGAGCCGATCATCGCTGTCTGCTCAGGTCGCATGCAGTAATGTCACTTCGCGTTGGCATTGTGCGATCAATCCGGCATAGACGCCTTTGAGTTCACTCAGTGCACACACAAGAGTGGACTTATCATTGCGATTTGCGGCAATCACCCTGTCAATTAGCACTATACAAATACGATCCAAGTGGCGAACCTTCTCCCAATCTTCTGCGTGCAACGCTTTGGTTAATTCCTGTTGCAGGCAACGCATCGCCATAATGCCTTCCTGGCCACGGTATTCGGGAGCCGGGACTAATTGAATCGTCATGACAACCTCCCCTTACACTTGATCGCCAATCGCGTCCCAGGCGGATTTGATCTCGCCCAGTAAACGACCGCACTCGTCAAGGTATTCAGTGTTATTTTCATAATTTGCCTGGCTCAGACGACGAATTATGTAGTCGTATAAACCATCGAGATTTGCGGCAAGCAAACCACCTTCTTTATCATTCAAACTACCCTGTAGCCCCCCCACTATGGCTACGGCTTTGCTGATTAACTCACCTTTGCGAGCAATTTGATTCTGCACCATTGCGCCCTTAGCCTGCGCAATACGCTCCAGCGCACCTTCAAACAACATTTGAATTAAACGATGAGGCGTTGCAGCTTCAACACCCGAATGTACTTTTACACTGGCATAATTTTGTACGGCGGAATAGGCATTCATAAATCACCACAGAGTGTTTGAATTTTTTGCGTTGCTCGCATCGGACTAAGCAAGCCCAGACCTATAAGCTAACGGCACAATCCCTAAAACCTTTAACCAGAATCTGACAATAATGCAAAAATCCATTCTTATAACTGGCGCATCAACTGGCATAGGTTATTACACTGCACACGCTCTAAAAAAAGCCGGCTATCGAGTAATAGCCTCTTGCCGCTCAGCAGTAGATGTAACGCGCCTACAACAGGAAGGATTGGAAGCCGTGCAACTTGACTTGGCGAATTCGGAATCAATTCAATCTGGATTTGCGCAGGCAATGATGCTTACCAATAACGAGCTTTATGCGCTATTTAATAATGGCGCCTATGGCCAGCCTGGCGCAGTGGAGGATTTGCCCATCAATGCCTTGCGCCAACAATTCAATACCAATTTTTTTGGCTGGTGCGAACTGACCAATCTTGCCTTACCCGTTATGTTGCAGCAGGGATACGGACGAATCATCCAGAACTCTTCCGTATTAGGCCTTACCGCCATGCCATTAAGGGGAGCTTATAACGCCAGTAAATATGCAATAGAAGGTATTAGCGATACGCTGCGTCTGGAACTTGAGGGAACCGGAGTTCATGTCAACCTGATTGAACCCGGCCCCATTCACAGCCAATTCAGAAAAAATGCGCTGGCTGCGCTACATGAACATATCGATATTGAGAAAAGCCGCCATCGCGTAAGTTATATCGGTGCTATTACACGATTAGCCAAAACAGAATCAACAACAGCGTTTACCCTTGGCCCTGAAGCTGTATACCAGCGAGTCATTCACGCGCTGGAAGCCAAGCGACCACAGGCTCGCTATTACGTCACGTTCCCTACCTATCTGCTTGGTTTTATGAAACGAATTTTGCCGGTTCGTTTGCTCGACAAATTATTGCGCAAGTCCGGCGGTTAATTCATTTCTCATTCAGCCATGGAGACTAGAGTTAATTGCATCACAGACATGGAGATCACCATGAACAGTTTTTTTAAAGCGATGATAGGCGTAATCGTTCTTGCAAGTGGATCTAACTACAGCCTCGCGGAAACCTTGCGCTGCAAAACCAAACTCGCGCAAATTGGTGACACTAAAGCTGACGTACTCAGCAAGTGCGGCGACCCGATAATGACCGATAACTATTGCCAACCGGTGCCGGTAACTGTTCAGCCTCAGGGAGTCCAAAATGGCGACAACAATGTGCAATACAACACTGCAATTGCCACTTGCGTGAATGTCGACATCTGGACCTACAACCCCGGCAAAGGCAAATTCATGGCCCATCTTTATTTTTCACAGGGCGAATTACAGAACATTCGCTATGGAGACAGAGTGAAATAACAGCAGATTGAAAAACTATTGCACAAGCTGAATTACTGTATATAATCACAACTACTGTACAAATAAACAGATTCAGGAGTGCACCATGTCTGACTTAACACCGCGCCAGGAACAGGTATTACAGCTCATTCGCCAATATGCAGACGAGACAGGCTACCCACCTACACGCGCTGAAATTGCCAGGATTCTCGGTTTTAAGTCAGCCAATGCGGCTGAAGAACACATTAAGGCTCTGGCCCGCAAAGGCGCCATTGAGATTATTCCCGGAGCATCGCGCGGTATAAAACTGCCCGATGTACAAGCAGGAATTCCAATTGTCGGGCGCGTCGCCGCAGGCAATCCAATACTTGCCCAGGAACACATTGAAGATTATTGCAATATCCCCCAGAGCTTCTTCTCTCCCAGTGCAGATTATTTCTTGCGTGTTAATGGCATGAGTATGAAAGATGCCGGCATTCTCGATGGTGACTTGTTGGCAGTCCACAAAACTGATCAAGTCCGTAACGGTCAAATTGTAGTTGCCCGTATTGGCGAAGAGGTCACTGTTAAGCGTCTCAAACGCACTGGCAATAAAGCACTCGTTGAGTTATGGCCAGAAAATCCCGAGTTCGATGTCATCCTGGTGGACATGCGCGATCAGGAATTCAGTATTGAAGGCCTTAGTGTAGGAGTTATTCGCCGTGACTAATATCGCCCATGTAATACCCACTACCCCTCTAGCGCGTAAACAACCCGCTAACGGAGTTACTGAACTGGTGCTTACCAGTGACTCACCGGAACAACTTGCACTGCTATTACCGATGATCGCGTTTCTCAGCAATGCGTGCAGTGATCGTTGGATTACCTGGATAGCACCGCACAATATTAACCGTGAGTTATTGGAGTCCTACGGCGTGAACACCCGTTACATCCGGGTAATTCATTGTCAAAATCCCCAAACACTCTTATGGATTACATGGGAAGCATTGTCTGCCGGTAATAGCCACACCGTGATATCCAGCCCGGGAAAGCTAACCGATAAAGAACTCGCACAACTTGAGTTAGCAGCCAAAAATGGTGGTTGCCAAGGGTTGCTACTAAGGGTTCGTTAGACTGTTCTTAAATTTAGAAAGGATTTTTGACAGGGTCGCTTCGGAACATCGAAGCCAGCAGGGAGGCAAAAGCCCCGGTAATTACTGCAAGATAATTACTTCTTCCGCACAAGCGTTTTACTCACTGCATTAATGCAGCATCAGTTTTTCAGCATCACTCAAGTCTTCCACTATATCGTCCAGCATAGCCTCAGCCTGTTGATCAGCGATATCACCCGCTGCTTCCATTCCAGCTTCAATCATCGCTTTAGCTACCATGAATTTTTCCTCCCCTAAAAAAGCCAGGGATTCTTGCGAAAAACGGATAGTTACCAACGGCTCATTTTTTTCATCATCAGCGCGCGCCAAAGCAACATCGCCATTCAATAATTCAATGATTTCGTAAAATGACGACATGACTACCTCAACAACCTCTGAGCAAAACGGGCGCGCATTCTAGCATCCAATTCCCCCAAAGCCTATTTGACTGAGCGCTTGGGGGAGGCCAGCAAAAATAGACACGACCCACAGCTGGTTATTTGCCAGTTTTTTTCGGATACAGGAAGCAACGCCGCTTGCCCGACACCAATGTCGTTATGTTGCGCTAAATTAAGGTGTAACTGCCCGTCTAATACCATCAACACAGAATAGGTTTCGGCCTGAAAGATATAAGAACCATCCAATTGAACACGCAGAACTTCAAAGTCATCAAAATTCACGATGCGCTCAATTTGCAATCCTGACGTTACCGTTATTAATTCGGGCGATTCAAGTTGGGCAAAATCCAGGTTAGCTAACTCAAGCGCGTCTTCAGTATCCCAATGGGACTGGGTTAATACCTTTTGTCCAAAGCTGAGAATTTTGCGCTCATAAACAGGTGTCTGAAACTCTACCACCCTGACCCCATGTTGCAGCGCATGAGGAACCAATTTAGGCACAGTGACCACATCACCAACTTTTAGTGGATGATTAGCCACAAAGCTATTCATGGTTTGACGCAAGCTGCGTTCGCTATTAAGTAGCTCTTTGTTTTCATGATGTTGTGACAACTCACTAATCCATCTCTTTAACTGTGAGCTGCTTGCTGGTTGTGTTAGCCCCGAATGCGCCACAACCTTCTTTTGATCCAACAGAGAATCCACGAGGCGCCTAACCTGCTCATAGGCTTTCACCGAATCCAGATAAGCCTGCTTAAATTCATCATTACTTTTATAGGACTGACGCATCTGCGCCGCAAAGCCCAGCTGAATGGCCCCTACACGATCAGGCCAAGCCTTCTCGTCCACATTGGTGACAACGTAAACCTCCTGCTTTTTCTGATGAAGTTCAAAGTAAAGATCGCCATAAATCTCATCCGCTAATGGATCGAGAACTTTTAGCAAAAGAGGCGCTGACCTTTCGGGCAAGCCAATCCGTTCCGACACTAGCTCCAAAAGCCACGGCAATGGGATACTGCCGACATCAGCCATCACCCCCGCCTGGCCGCGCGCTTCTATCCCGGTATACCAAATCTCCTGTCCCCAAGGTTTGGGAATATGGATAGGCGCGAGCATCCATGGATCAGAGATCCTTACCCATGGCAATGAATGCTGGCAACAGAACTGTTGTAGAGGATCGAGACTATTAGATGATTCATCGGATAGACATTGCAGCTGATTCATCCACTCAGGCGTTGCGAGAAAAACACTGCCTTCGATTACCGCAGACGCCTCTACCCCCAAACGCATAGAAAGCAACGCCAAGAGCTCCAGTTGCGGCTGTTCGGGAAGATAATACTGCGTGTGGGCAAACTGGATAACCAAATGCCGCGTCTGCGGAAACTCATCGGTAACGCATGAAAGTTGCCGGATTGACTGCTCAATCAATACTCCGGCTGGAATGGTTTTATCCGTATAAAAATGAATCAACGCGTACGTCTCTAGGCTCAATTATGGCGACAGTTTAACAGAGGGATCATTCCCGGTTAGCGGGAGTCGGTGCGTTTTTTTAGACCGAAAAAAGCCAGCATGTTGCATGCTGGCTCTTCCTAGGTGAAGCGGGCTTAAAAGGTGCGAAAATAGATTAGTTCAAACGCTCCAGGACAGTTGTAATTCCCTGCCCCAGACCTATGCACATGGTTGAAACACCCAAGCTCAGATCCCGATCCTGCATTACCGTTAATAAGGATCCAGTGATTCGTGTACCCGAACAGCCAAAGGGATGTCCAAGCGCGATAGCGCCACCATGCACATTAACCTTGTCATTCATCACATCAAGCAGTTTTAGATCTTTCAATACTGGCAATGCCTGCGCGGCAAACGCCTCGTTTAGTTCCACTGCATCTATATCGTCGATCGTGAGATTGGCTGCCTTCAAGGCTTTTTCCGTTGATGGAACAGGACCGTAACCCATGATAGACGGATCGACGCCAGCTAGACCCAGTGAAATCACTTTAGCAATAGGCTTTAAACCCAGGGATTTGGCTCGCTCAGCCGACATCACCAACATCACCGAAGCCCCATCGCTTAATTGCGATGAAGTCCCTGCAGTGACTTGCCCATTTTTCGGGTCAAATACTGGTGGCAATTTCGCCAAAGCTTCAACCGTTGTTTCCGGGCGAATGGTTTCATCCTGATCGACCGATATTAAAAAACCGTCGCTGTTATGGCCGTCAACCGCAATAATTTCGCGGCTGAATTTTCCTGTCTCACGCGCTTTGGCCGCCAGTTGATGCGAGCGCGCACCAAACTCATCCATTTGTTGGCGATTAATACCGTGCAAAAGCGCGAGATACTCAGCCGTCATCCCCATATTACCTGCCGCTTTGGCGACAGATAGACCCAGCAATGGATTAATACTGACCGATTCATACATGGGCAAATGCCCCATATGCTCAACACCACCAATCAAATAGACATCGCCCTGTCCGGCGCGAATATTTACCGTAGCAGTATGCAATGCCGACATTGATGAACCACATAGACGGTTAATAGTTTGTGCAGGAACTGTGTGTGGCAAACCGGCCAATAACAAAATATTACGTGCAACATTAAATGCCTGTTCTTCGCGTTGCATTACGCAACCCCAAAGCAAATCATCAATAGTATTGGGATCGACTTTTGGATTACGAGCCAATAGGCCCTTAATGATTGCGGCAGAAATATCATCGGCGCGCATATGGCGGAAGCAACCGTTTTTAGAGCGCCCCATAGCACTGCGGGCATAATCAACAATAACGGCGTCGCGTGGTTGTAAGCTCATTAGAATGACTCCTTAGCCGTAAAATTTTTGGTTGTTAGCCGCTTTGGCTTTAAGACTGTCCGGCGCTTGGTAAAGTGCACCCAGAGCGGTAAATTTTGCAGCCATATCACAGAACGCCTGCGCACCGATAAAATCAATCCAACGGAAAACACCGCCGCGGAAAGGTGGGAAGCCTGTGCCATAAACCAAAGCCATATCGGCTTCGGCAGCGCTCTCCACTATGCCCTCATCAAGACAACGCGTTAACTCAGTCGCCATGGGGATCATCATGCGCGCGATAATATCGTCGTCGCTAATCTCAATTGCATTCTGGATAGTAGGCTTGAGAATATCAGGCACTTCTGCAGCAGGCACTTTGGCTGGCTTACCTTTTTTATCCAGCTCGTAATTGTAAAAACCTTTTTCATTTTTCTGACCGAGACGACCAGCAGCAAAAAGCGCATCCGTACAGGAAGTGAAATCGCGCTGCATACGGTCGGGGAATCCATTCGCCATCACTTTTTCAGCGTGAACAGCAGTATCGATACCCACTACATCCAACAAATATGCCGGCCCCATCGGCCAACCCCAAGTCTCCATGACCTTATCAATACGCTGAAAATCAACTCCATCGCGCACCAACATTGCAAAACCTGCCAAATACGGAAACAACACGCGGTTTACTAAAAAGCCAGGGCAATCTTTCACAACAATGGGTTTCTTACCCATGGCATTGGCATAGGCTACAGTGCGGGCGACAGCGTTGTCTGAGGTCTTTTCTCCGCGAATAACTTCTACTAATGGCATCATGTGTACAGGATTAAAAAAGTGCATACCGCAGAAATTTTCCGGACGCGCTAAACCTTCGGCGAGATAAGTGATAGAAATGGTAGAAGTGTTTGATGCAAGGACAGTATCGCTACTGACTTTGGTTTCCACCTCAGCCAATACCGCTTTTTTTACTTTCGGATTTTCGACAACCGCTTCAACCACAATATCAACCTGATCAAAACCATCATAGGTAAGTGCTGGTTCAATACGGTTGAGTACATTACCCATTTCAGGGGCGGTTAATTTTTTGCGCTCTACGCGTTTGCTTAATAATTTATTCGCTTCTGAAAGACCAAGATCAATACCCGCTTGGACAATGTCTTTCATTTTAATTGGTACACCTTTTAATGCCGACTGATACGCTATCCCTCCGCCCATAATGCCGGCACCCAGCACTGCCGCACGCGCAATTTTTTTATCAGCCTTTTTCTCCCAACCCTTGGCTTTTTTACCAAGGATTTGCTCATTGATAAAAATACCCACGAGCGATTGCGCCACTGGTGTTTGCGCCATTTTTGCAAAATTTTCTGCCTCGGCCTGCAAGGCTTCATCGCGCCCTTTATCTGCCGCTTTTTGCATTGCTTTAATAGCAGAAACTGGGGCTGGATAGTTGCGTCCGGCCTGCCCACCCACGAACGCTTTTGAGGTTTCGAAGGCCATCATAGATTCGATAAAATTCAATTTCAGTGGCGCTTTTTTCTGTGCGCGACGCGCCTGATAATCGAATTTGCCACTGATACATTGCTGCAAGCAATTCAGAGCCGCGTCATGCAACTTTGCAGGTTCGACAACGGCATCGACCACACGCGCAGTCAAGGCAGCTTCGGCATCATTTTCTTTACCGGAGGCAATCCACTCCACTGCGGTATCAAGGCCGGCCACACGCGGTAGGCGAACAGTACCGCCCCAGCCTGGGATAATCCCCAGTTTGGTTTCCGGCAAACCGACTTTGGCGGCAGTGCTGGCAATGCGGTAATCGCACGATAGACAAAACTCCAAGCCGCCGCCCAGCGCAAAACCATTAATCGCTACAACAGTAGGAAATGGCAGATCCTCCAACCGACAGAAATTGCGATTATTAGTCGCCAAATGCCCCGTGATTTGCTCAGGGCCTGCGGCAAATACGGCGCCGAATTCCATAATGTCAGCGCCAACGATGAAGACATCCTTATCGCTTTTAACCAACAATCCCCGAACATCTTTTGATTTTTCGAGTAGATCGAGAACTTGCTGGAGTTCAGAAACGACGAGCAAACTGAATTTGTTCACCGACTCACCTTGTAAATCAAAGGTCAATTCAGCGATGCCATCTGGCAGCAGAGAAACCTTTAGGGCTTTTCCTTGAAACATAATAAATCTCTCTTTCTAGTGAGGAACGAGGAGGGAAAATCTGGATTTGAGTGTAGCAGGCTGAGGTGGACTTGCCTCACATGAGTGCGGGCAGTCGGGTCATAACGCACAAAATTTTGCGCACTTTAGGCTTTGTGTATAAAAAGCGCACAGTGAAAGAAGCTTGCTGCCAGCTCGGTGCGATTGATCAATCGGAAGGGCTGACCGGCAGGGATATAAAAACTATCGCCTTGAGTTAATGATTGATTCCCCGACAGCAAAGTCAGCTGTAGGCATCCTTCAAGCACTACACCACACGAGTCTATAGCCGTGCTGCTAAAACTGGTGAATTGCCCGGCACGTAAATGTTCAGTGCGCGAATCCAATTGTGGGTTTAATACTTGAGTACCTGCATCTCCAATAACGTGCGTTTGATTATCAGCGGGCAGCTTGAAGCTGAAGAAATCAGCCATGCTGATCGGAAATACAGCAAGAATACGGGTGAGGGATTGAACACTTGGACTAACCTGCCCCTGCTCAATCATAGAAATGCTGCTGTTAGTAACGCCAGCCCGCTTTGCGAGCTCACGCTGGGAAAACCCAAAAACATCGCGAATCATTTTTAAACGAATCGCCGTATCCATGATTGAGGGACAGGGATTGGCATGGGCAGATTCACTTGCCGGAATCGCAAGGTTGAGCGAAGCATCTATACCAGTTGCGTCATTCGACATGCTTGGTACCAGGGCGATGATAAGCACCAGGCGTTTGCCTAGTGCTAGTAGCGGAATTTACTTTTTGGATGCGAGCAACTGATCGCGCTCAGCAGTCGGTAAGTTATCCACGATCAACTGATATGAATGGTCAATCATGCGCTGGATCTGCTCGGTAGGGACAGAACTATCCAAAATGATAGTGTTCCAGTGTTTCTTGTTCATTTGAAAGCCTGGACGCACCGCCGGATATTGCTCCCGCAGCTGCAACGCAAGATCGGGGTCGCACTTTAAGCTGACACGCGGAACTCCACCTTCTGCCGTCAAAGTCGCAAACATTTTATGACAGACTTTATACACCGCCATGTCTGGACCAGAAGGAAACATTTCTTTGGCTTGGTGCTTATTTAAAAGGTATTTTTGTGCGGAAAGAAAATCCATGTTTTAGTCCTTTATCGAACAACTCAGGTCGATTAAAAAGCTATAAATAGGGTTAAGGTCGAGCAATCACAGTGATAATTGTTCTGCTTCTGTCGCAAATTCCTGCATGCAATACCTCTCAAGTATAGGCAACAAGAAACAAACTTGTGCTCTTCATCACCTCTACGATCGGCCTCGCTCCCTCACCTAGTGCGTATTCTGCATCAGCTACAACAGAAACGATAGCAAGAATGGCGCACAATTCATCGAATTTTGTTTGTCTGGCGATTTTATGGTCAAAGTGACCAGTTGGCACACCCTCTTTATGCACAAACCTAATCGAAATCACTAATTACTGCTAATCCAAATTATAGAAGTGTCGCAATTTCTTACACTCCTTACCGAAGCCTAGCATATATGAGTAGAGCGGGTAACTGCATAAATGCTCATCTTGCCTAGCCGTTTTTCAAACGGCTTAAAAAGATGTACGCCTATACTCGCGATATTCAGGGCTCCAGAAATTCTTTTCGATCTTCTCGTTAATCAGTTCATGGGGGATAGGCAGCGCAACCCCATCGGAAATTGCCTGTAGGATAACCGCACGGGCAATCACCTTGCTCACTTCCCGGATACTATCCAACGGCGGCAATAAGGCTCCACTTCCTGCCTGGACGATAGGGGAAGCATCAGCCAAAGCTTTGCTTGCCATCATCATCATATTATCGGTAATACGCGCTGCCTTCGCCGTAATAACCCCCAGACCAACGCCGGGAAATATATAACTGTTATTACATTGGGCAATCTCAAACAGTTTCCCTCCGATATCGACTGGCGGGAATGGGCTACCGGTTGCCACCATAGCTTTGCCTGATGTCCACCGCAAAATATCCGCTGGTTGGGCCTCCACTTGCGACGTAGGATTAGACAGCGGCAGAATCAACGGACGCTCGCAATGCGCTTGCATAGTTTCAATGATGGTTTTAGTAAATAACCCAGCTTGACCTGACACACCAATCAATACTGTGGGATGAACATTGCTCACAACATCCAATAAATTAACTGGACCGTCACCCCGCTTATGCCTCAATACCCAGTTATTTACAATCTCGTCAGGGGTACAAAAAGGAATCTGAAAATCGAACAGCCCCGGCAACCCAGGCTGCAACAAACCATCGCGACTAATTAAGAAAATACGACTACGGGCCTCGGCATCGCTGGCACCCTCGGCCTTCATTTGCTTGATAATTTGGTCAGCAATACCGCACCCAGCCGAACCTGCGCCCGCAAAAACAATACGCTGATCTTTTAGGAGTTCGCCTTTGGCTTCGCACGCCGCCATCAACGTACCTACTGCAACAGCCGCGGTTCCCTGAATATCATCGTTAAAGCAGCACAACTGGTCGCGATAACGATTCAACAGCGGAGTGGCATGATCCTGGGCGAAATCCTCAAACTGCAGCAGTACATTTGGCCAGCGCACCTTAACCGCCTGCATAAACTCATCGACAAATTGATAATACTCATCACCCGTAATACGTGGATGACGCCAACCCATATACATAGGGTCGTCCAATAATGCCTGATTATTTGTGCCGACATCCAACGTGACGGGCAAGGTATACGCCGGACTGATCCCACCACAGGCAGTGTAGAGTGCGAGCTTGCCAATGGGTATCCCCATACCGCCAATCCCTTGATCACCAAGCCCCAAAATTCTTTCCCCATCGGTAACGACGATCACTTTGACATTTTGCTTGGTCGCATTTTGTAACATGTCTTCGATCCGATCACGATCGGGATAGGAAATAAACAAGCCACGTTTGCGGCGGTAAATTTTAGAAAATTGCTGGCACGCCAAACCAACCGTGGGTGTGTAGATGAGCGGCATGATCTCCGTAAGATGATCTGTAACCAAACGAAAATAGACCGTTTCGTTGGTATCCTGAATATTGCGCAGATAAATATGTTTATCAATAGGTGATTCGAATGAACGAAGCTGTTGATAAACCCGCGCCTCCTGCTCCTCAATTGTTTCAATGTTATAGGGCAGCAAGCCCTCAAGATTAAACTGCTGCCGCTCACGCTGGGTAAATGCACTTCCTTTATTTAACAGCGGCGCCTCCAGCAGCGCAGGGCCGGCAAAAGGAATATAGATAGGACGTTTTTTCACCATGATCTTCACTGAAATAGTCTATGGATTTAATGCAACCATAGCGCAATTGCCAGTGAACAACCAGCAAACGAAGAACAATTATTAATTTGATTAACCTAGGAGTAAAATGCCCCTCAGCTACCCTGTCCTCTCCTCTTTTTAAGCACCTGAGATAACCATGAATATTGATACATTTATTGAAAGAATTAATTCAAATCCTGACAGCATTAGTTTTACCGACACCATCGCAGTGATTGAGGAAAACTACACCTTTACACCAACGGCCTTTCAAAATGGCGCACTCAAAAATGATGCGGGCCAAAATTCCGGTTCATGTAAATTATTTTCGTTTGCCCGATTACATAACCTGTCAGAAGCACAGACACTCGTTTGCTTTGGTGATTACTATCGCGTCGACGTATTGCAGCATCCAGATGCACAAGATCACCAAAACATCCGCAATTTTATAAAATCCGGCTGGAACGGCATCGCATTCGAAGGCAATGCTTTAAGTAACAAATAGTATGTGGACACAAAAAGAATTCCGTTTAGCACCACGCGCGCGGGGATTTCATCTGATTACCGATGAAATCCTAAGGCAACTACCTGAATTAGCAAATTGCAAAATTGGCCTGTTGAATATTCTTATCAAGCATACGTCCGCTTCATTGACGATCAATGAAAATGCCGACCCTACGGTGCGAAAGGATTTTGAAAGCTTTTTTAATCGTGCAGTACCAGAAGATGAACCCTATTATTTGCACAACGATGAAGGCAGTGATGATTTACCTGCGCATCTAAAAGCTAGCATTCTGGGAGCCAGCTTGAATATTCCTGTTACCAACGGACGTTTAAATATGGGAATTTGGCAGGGTATTTATTTGTGTGAACACCGCAATCATGGGGGGAGTCGCTCCTTGGTGATAACACTACAAGGTGAAACATTTTGACAATAAAAAACCCGCAGAAATGCGGGTTTTTTTAATAATGTACGCTGGGTTTATTTACGGAATCCCGGCGGTAATATGCCGCCAGGAGCTGCGCCACCCGGCATCATTCCACCAATACCGCGCATCATTTTTTGCATGCCACCGCCCTTCATTTTCCCCATCATTTTTGCCATTTGCTTATATTGTTTTAGCAAACGGTTAAGGTCCTGAATTTGGGTTCCCGAACCAGCGGTGATACGACGCTTACGTGAACCACTCAAATCGTCAGGATTGCGGCGTTCCTCTGGAGTCATGGAATTGATAATAGCTTCCATGGTTTTGAATTGTTTACCCATATTGGCAGTTTGAGCCATTTGCGCCACATTGCCCAAGCCAGGCAATTTATCCAACATTGAAGTCAAACCACCCATGTTTTGCATTTGCTGCAACTGATCACGCAAATCTTCCAGATCAAATTTTTGACCTTTGGTAACTTTCTTAATTAATTTTTCTGCTTTTTCTTTATCGACGTTGCGCTCAACCTGTTCAATCAAGGAGAGCACATCACCCATGCCGAGGATACGCGAAGCAATACGGTCCGGATGAAATGGCTCCAACGCATCGACTTTTTCACCCATACCCAAAAATTTAATGGGCTTACCGGTGATGTGACGCACTGAAAGCGCAGCACCGCCACGTGCATCACCATCAGCCTTGGTGAGAATGACGCCGGTTAATGGCAATGCATCATTAAATGCTTTCGCCGTATTCACGGCGTCCTGACCGATCATGGCATCGATCACAAACAGGGTTTCGATTGGATTGATTGCCGCGTGAATGTCTTTGATTTCGGTCATCAAATCTTCATCGATATGCAGACGACCAGCCGTATCCACAATCAACACATCAAAGAATTGCTTTTTAGCATGGTCAATCGCATTGCGCGCGATATCGAGTGGCTTTTGTTCGCCAGTTGAAGGGAAACACTCCACACCTACCTCAGCCGCAAGTGTTTGCAACTGTTGGATAGCCGCAGGGCGATAGACGTCCGCACTCACGACCAATACTTTTTTCTTCTCACGCTCTTTTAGAAAACGCGCAAGTTTTGCCACAGAAGTAGTTTTACCCGCACCTTGCAAGCCAGCCATTAGTACAATAGCAGGTGGTTGTTGGGCAAGATTCAAGGACTCATTCGCCTGCCCCATCGTCGCGATCAGCTCAGCTTCAACAATCTTAATAAATTGTTGGCCAGGATTCAGTGCCTTGCTAATTTGCTGGCCAAGAGCACGACTGCGCACCTGGTCAATAAATGCTTTAACTACGGGCAGCGCGACATCTGCCTCCAACAATGCTTTACGCACATCGCGTAACGCGTCTTTAATGTTGTCTTCACTAAGGCGTGCTTTGCCGGTGATACTGCGCAGCGTGTGGGATAAGCGGTCGGTTAGATTCTCAAACATAGCCTGTCTCAAACAAACGGTTGATTCGCGGCGGGATCAACCCGGTGATACACCAAGGTCGCCCATACATAAAAGTGGCGGCGATTATACCCCCAAAGCCAGAAAAATGGGTGCAATCTACAACAGAATCGCCTTGCTGGTGATGAGTCGTTAATAAGTGCACTTCTCATTTACCCTTCTCTTTAAGGGTGCCTTGTGACACACTTGCCGCCTTGGTTTAGCCGATGAAAATACCCTACGGACCAGCCCCATCAGTATGATAACCCTAAGCGCCAACCTGATTGCCATCCTGATTTACACCGCCGCCGCTATCTATTTTGGTAGTCAGTTTGCACGTCAAAGATCGTTCAAATCCTCCCACCTGCTCGGCGTCGCGACACTGGGGCTTATCGCCCATGGCATAGGAATTTACGGTATTAGTGCTAGCGGAAATAGCCTCAACTTCAGCTTGTTTTCCGCTTCATCGCTCATTTTTTGGGTTATCAATGCGATTGTATTAATCAGCAGCATTAAAAAAGAATTACACAATTTGTTTTTATTGTTATTTCCATTGTCGGCAATGTCTGTGCTGGCTTCCGTCACTGCAACCAATCCCGAGTGGCAGCACTCTCTCAGCTACAGCATTGCAGCTCACGTTATTCTTTCAATTCTCGCCTATAGCTTGCTGACCATTGCGAGCTTACAAGCGCTGATATTGGCTTACCAAAACCATGCGTTAAAACATAAAAGCCGTATTGCCAATGCACGTCTTTTACCTCCGCTGCAAACAATGGAGTCCCTGTTATTCGAGCTATTATGGGTCGGCGAGATATTGTTAACACTCGCAATTTTATCTGGATTTTATTTCTTAGAAGACATGTTTGCGCAGCATCTTGTACATAAAACCGTATTCGCTTTAAGCGCTTGGTTTATTTATGCCCTTTTGCTGTGGGGGCGTCACCAGATGGGATGGAGAGGAAATAAAGCTATTCGTTGGGCACTTGCTGGATTTATCTGTCTGATGTTGGCCTATTTTGGCAGCAAGCTGGTGCTTGAAGTAATTTTACAACGCTCCTGATTTAGGCTTTATTAATATCTTTACTTAGCGCTCTCTTTTTCCTATTTATCTCCGAATTGCTTTTAGAGGCGGATAAGTCAATCATCCTTCCTTATTTTACTCAACAACCAGCCTAGAAGTGCCGCAAGCCCTATTAGGCCACCTAATAGGATAAGAATAGTCAATAAATAACCACCTAAATCTTTCCACTCCAAGCCCCAACCATATACCGCCAGCAGTAAAAAGCTGAAGCCGGCAATCAGGTTTATACCAAGACCGCGATGCTTAAAAAGTCTGCGCAAGAACATACATTTTCCAACACTATTTTAGGGCTTACCGCGATTGCAATTATGCGGCCACAAACTGCACAACCACATAAGCCAAACCAAAGCCACAAATTGCTATCACTTTTACCAACACACTTTTTTGAATTGCCGATAAAAATTGAAAGCGTGAATGCTTGCTGACCAACAATTGTGACAATACATAAATCATTAAAAACCCAGCGGCCCAATGGAGCGCGTACTGGTTAAATAACTCTGCTTTCATATTCGCTCGCTAATTCAAACGGATTCTCGACGCCACTGCGTAGTACCATCTTTTGCGTCTTCAATCACTATATTATTTGCCGTCAACTGTTTGCGAATTTCATCAGCACGGGCATAGTTTTTGTCTTTCTTTGCTTGAATACGCTCGGCGACCAAAGCATCAACAGACTCAGCAGAAATTTGACCCGATGATCCTGACTGCAAAAATTCGGTTGGGTTAAAACTGAAAATACCCAAGATAGCGCCCAACGCTTTTAATTCACTCGCAAGCTGAATTGCATGATCGGTGTTTGATTGGCAACCGTTCAGTTCACGCACCAAATCGTACATGGTTGCCAAAGCTACTCGAGTATTGAAGTCATCATTCATGGCCGCAACAAATGCGGTGTAATATTGACTCCCTGCTATAACAGACAAATCCGCTGGTGCGACATCAGCATAATCACGTAAAGCAGCATAAAAACGTTCAAGCCCGACACGCGCCTCAATTAAACTATCCTCTGAATAATTAATAGGGCTACGGTAGTGACTACTAATAAGAAAAAAACGCACAACCTCGGAATGGTATTTTGCCAGCACATCGCGGATAGTAAAAAAGTTGCCCAAAGATTTGGACATTTTCACACCGTCCACACGCAAGGGGGCAACGTGCATCCAGTAATTCACATAGGAATGGCCATTGGCCGCTTCACTTTGAGCAATCTCATTTTCATGATGAGGGAACTGGAGATCGGCCCCACCGCCATGAATATCTAATTGATCACCGCAGCACTTTTTAGCCATAGCAGAACATTCAATATGCCAACCAGGACGCCCTTCACCCCACGGAGATGGCCAAGAAGGCTCACCGGGTTTCGCCGCCTTCCACAACACAAAATCACGTGCATCTTCTTTGATCTCATCAATCTCTATGCGCGCGCCAGCCAATAACTCATCAATATTTTTATTCGATAACTTGCCGTAACCATCAAAGCTGGTTACACGATAATAAACATCGCCGTTTTTGGCTGCATAGGCATGCCCTTTTTGGATAAGGGTATCGACAATGTCGATAATCGGCCCAATAAATTCAGTTGCACGCGGCTCTAAACTAGGAGGAAGAATACCCAGGCTTTTTTCATCTTCATGCATCGCATCGATGAAGCGCTTGGTCAATTCATCAAATCGCTCTCCTAGCTCATTAGCACGACGAATGATTTTGTCATCTATATCGGTAATGTTATGGACGAAATTCAAATCCCAGCGTTGGCTACGCAAAAATCTGGCAATGACATCAAACGCAATTGAAGTACGTGCATGCCCAATATGGCAGTAGTCGTAGACGGTAATACCGCAGACATACATAGAAATTTTCCCGGGCTTTATCGGTTTAAAAATTTCTTTTTGGCGTGTGAGTGTGTTGTATATCTGCAGCATGTTATTCCTGATCTTCTGTTTTGCCGAAGCTGTCTTTTAAACTGATGGTACGGTTAAATACCGGTTTCTCTGCAGTGCTATATTTACTGTCCAGACAGAAATAACCTTGTCGTTCGAACTGGTAACTATTACCAATCAACGCCGTCGCCAAACTGGTTTCGGCTTTACAGCCTTGCAAAATTTCCAAACTGTCAGGATTAATACAATCAAGGAAATTCTTACCGCCCGCATCAGGTGCTTCATCGGTAAATAAACGGTTATACAAGCGAACGTCACAATCGAGGTTATTCGTTGCTGATACCCAGTGAATAACGCCTTTTGGTTTTACGCCATCCGCCGGGTCTTTACCCAGGGTACCGTCGATGATGCGCGCACGCACTTCAATCACATTGCCTGCTGCATCTTTAATCGCTTCATCTGCCTCAATAACATAAGCTCCGCGCAAACGCACGCGCTTGCCCGTCACCAGACGCTTGTATTTTTTGTTAGCTTCTTCGCGAAAATCTTCTTGCTCAATGAACAGGGTTTGGGTAAATGGAATTGTTCGGTCACCCAAATCAGCACGATTGGGATGGTTATGCACGTTAAGCGTTTCCAATTGCTCTGCCGGATAGTTGGTGAGCGTCACTTTTAAGGGTTTGAGTACGCACATTGCGCGCGGCGCATTTTTATCCAAATCATCACGTACGCAAAATTCCAGCACGCCCACATCAACAATACCGTCTGAGCGAGTGACGCCAATGCGTTCACAAAAATCGCGTAAAGCCGAGGGAGTATAACCACGGCGACGCATACCAGAGATAGTTGGCATGCGCGGATCATTCCAACCATCTACATGCTGCTCATCAACCAATTGTTTAAGCTTGCGCTTGCTCGTTACTGAATAGTTAATATTCAAACGAGCAAATTCATATTGGCGCGGAACTGCAGGTACGGGCAAATTTTGAATAAACCAATCGTACAGAGGTTTATGATCTTCAAACTCTAATGTACAGATTGAGTGAGTAATTCCCTCGATCGCATCGCTTTGACCATGAGCAAAATCGTAAGAAGGATAAATACACCATTTATCACCAGTTTGATGGTGATGGGCTTTTTTTATGCGATAGATAATCGGGTCGCGCAAATTAATATTGGGGGATGACATATCAATTTTTGCACGCAAAGAGCAAGCCCCTTCCTCGAAGCCACCTGCGCGCATCTTTTCAAATAACGCAAGATTTTCTTCCACACTGCGCTCGCGGAATGGGCTATTTTTTCCAGGCTCAATCAAGGTGCCACGATACTCACGCATTTGCTCAGCAGTTAAATCACACACAAACGCCAAACCATTTTTAATCAAATGAATTGCCCATGCATGCAGCTGGTCGAAATAATCCGAGGTATAGCGCACCGCGCCATCCCATTTAAAACCCAACCACTCTACATCTTGCTTGATAGCGTTAACGAATTCTTCGTTTTCCTTTTCCGGATTGGTATCGTCAAAACGCAAATTACAAGCACCACCAAACTCTTCTGCCATGCCAAAGTTCAGGCAGATAGATTTAGCGTGACCAATATGCAAGTAGCCATTAGGCTCTGGCGGAAAACGGGTTACGACTTTCTTATGCAGCCCTTGCTCCAAATCTTTGCGGATAATTTGTTGGATAAAATGCAAAGGTCTGGTTTTTACTTCAGCGCTGCCTGCAACGGCAGCATCAATCGTAGAATGATTGTCGCTCATGGGATAAAAAATCCGTTAGGTGTGATCGTAAATCAGGGATAAACATCAATAATGGAGGCTATTGTACTGAGTCAGCAACGCTTTTCATACCGTGGAAAAATGCATGAATGGCGCAAAAAAGGCGCTCATTTTTCCAGCGTTGGTGGAGGCGCTGCGCGGTAGTCACTACGCCTGTTCAACTGATAGCGCCTGACTGCCTGGTTATGCTCATCAAGGCTATCCGAAAACTCGCTGGTGCCATCCCCTTTGGCGACGAAATAGAGCGAACGGCCTGGCGCTGGATTGAGCACCGCTTTAATCGATGCCGCACTGGGAAGCGATATTGGGGTCGGGGGCAAGCCCGGTATTACATAAGTGTTATATGCCGTAGGCTCATCAAGATTCTTGCGGGTAATACGGCCTTTGTAATTTTCCCCCATCCCGTAAATAACGGTTGGGTCCGTTTGGAGTTTCATACCTTGCTGCAAACGGCGAACAAAGACTCCAGCAATTTGGTCGCGCTCACTGTGATGCCCCGTCTCACGCTCCACAATCGAAGCCATAATTAATGCTTCATAGGTGTTTTTATATGGGAGATTGGGTGCACGTTTCTCCCATTCCATATCAAGCAGTGTTTGCATTCTACGATAAGCATTTTGCACAATCTCAACATCAGATGTGTTGCGACTGAAACTGTACGTATCCGGGAATACCCATCCTTCCAAATCCTTCACTGGTAGTGCCAACAACACTAACTGCTCAGCAGTGGATTTACCTGAAAGCTGGTGCTGTATTGTGTCCATTTTTTCCAATGCCGCCAGCGCCTGCTTTGCCGTCCAGCCCTCCACAAACGTAACCTGATATAGAACCACATCGCCTTTGATAAGTTTTTGCAGCAAGCTTTTCGGTGTTGTCCCCTGTGGAAACAGGTATTCACCGGCATGAACCTTATTCGCATTATTAATGCGCGCGTAAAGACGCAATAACCGAGGATGATTTAATACACCTGCACCAGCCAGATCATTGGCCAAATGCCCCAGGGAATGCCCTGACTTCAGCTCATAAACATAACCTTGCTCGGGAATGTCTAGTGGTGTTTTCAACCAATCTTGCACATACAACCATGCCGCAAGCGCACTAAATAAACTCACGAGAAAAAAGCATGCTGCTACAGCCAATAGTTTTATTGCTAAAGAGAGTTTTTTGATCATAAGAAAATCGTGTTATTCGCCCAGCAATTGCGCAAGCTGTTGCTGCAACATATGGGTAACTTGATGATTGGGAAAATGATGGTGGCTTGCAACTGCCACCTGACGATCATCACTCATGGCATTTACTGGCCAAATACCATAGACACTGTTGCACAGAAAAATTTCATCAGCAGTGCGTAAAAAATCCAAGTCTAAATTGGTGATGTGGCAACCCAAGCCAATGGCTGGTGCCAATTTTTCAATAATGGTTTTACGCATAATTCCCGCAACACCGGCGGTCGACAGGTCTGATGTAAACAGCTGGTTATGTTTTACTACAAATAAATTACTGACAGTTGCTTCAATAACTCGATCTTGCGCATCCAGTAACAAACCTTCTGCAAACTCATCCTGCCATTCTGCGCGCGCCAAAATATGCTCAAGGCGATTTAAATGTTTCATGCCTGCAAGAGCTGGCGTTTGCGATAAACGCAAATCGCAAATACGCACAGTAACACCGTTACGATACTGCTCTGTATGCAACTGACTTCCAGGAAAAATACCAATGCAATAGGTTGGTGACACTTGATCTGGCAATCGATAGCCACGCCCACCAACACCACGGGTCAAGGTAATTTTTATTACGGCCTGCGCAACACCTTCATTGCGAAGATATTCCAACATAGAATCGAGATACTCAGCCAACAAGGCTTTATCAAGCGGGATCTTTAGTCGACCAGCACTCTGCAATAGGCGTTCGCAATGATAATCCCACAAGGGGATAGCCCCATGACTATAGCGGCAGGTTTCAAATACACCATCGCCATAGGCAAACCCCCGATCCAAGGGCGATATAGCCGCATCGAGAATACCGTTTACACTGATCAAGGGAAGATTAATGGACATAAGCGGAGTCTATACAAAAACGCCGGACTGTCTCCAGCCCGGCGTCATTTTTAACTAAAAATAAACAGCAATTACAACTTGCGGAAAATCAACGACCCGTTAGTCCCACCAAAACCAAAAGAGTTGGACAACACTGCTTCAATTTTACGCTCTTGCGCTGTATGCGGCACCAGATTGAGATCCGCACAAGAATCTTCCGGATTATCCAGATTGATTGTTGGTGGTGCCACCTGATCGCGAATTGCCAACACACTGAAAATCGCCTCAACAGCACCAGCAGCCCCGAGCAAGTGACCAATCATAGATTTGGTAGAGCTCACCGCAACCTGTCCTGCTGCTGCCCCCATAACCGATTTAACCGCTTGGCACTCTGCCTTGTCGCCAGCTGGAGTAGAGGTGCCGTGAGCATTGATGTAGTGAATCAATTCCGGCGATATGCCCGCATCCAGAATGGCATTGCGCATTGAGGCTGCCGCACCTGAGCCATCTTCCGGCGGAGAAGTCATGTGATATGCATCACCACTCATACCAAAGCCAATCAGTTCAGCATATATTTTTGCACCGCGCTTTTTGGCGTGCTCGTAATCCTCCAGAACCAAAACACCGGCTCCGTCACCCAATACAAACCCGTCGCGATCCTTATCCCACGGGCGGCTCGCCGCTTGTGGATTGTCATTGCGTGTTGATAGCGCACGCGCGGCAGCAAAACCACCCAAACCAAGTGGTGTAGTTGCCATTTCAGCCCCACCAGCAATCATGACATCAGCATCGCCGTACTGGATCATACGCGCCGCAAAACCGATGCTATGCGTACCCGTAGTACAGGCTGTCGTAATCGCAATATTCGGGCCACGCAACCCAAACATGATCGACAAGTTACCCGAAATCATATTGATAATGGCACTAGGCACAAAGAACGGGGATATGCGGCGCGGGCCTTTATGCTCAAGAGTCGAGGAGCCCTCTTCAATGGTTCCTATACCGCCTATACCTGAGCCAATCGATACACCTATTCGCCCTGCGTTCTCTTCGGTTATCTCCAATCCAGAATCGCGAATTGCCTGAATACCCGCGACCATTCCGTACTGGATAAACGGGTCCATTTTGCGCGCTTCTTTGCCTGGGAAATAATCATCCACCACCAAACCTTTCACCGATGCACTAAATTGCGTGGTAAAAGCCGATGCATCAAAGTGGGAAATTGTTGCCACACCACTCTTCCCATTGACAATGCCATGCCAAGTATCTGCAACAGTATTACCCAATGAACTGATCATACCCAGACCAGTAACTACAACTCTTCTACGCGACACGATTGAAGCTCTCCTGCGAAGGATGATGATTGAGCGCAACAAGCAGCGACACAATTATCTTGATGATTCGTAAGAAATCGAAAACTACGATTAGGCAATGCCTTGCGGCAAAAGAAAAAGCCGTACTATTTTGCAATAATACGGCTTTTCAAAAACAGATATCAGCTGCTATACAAATTATGCCAAGTTGGCATTGATGTAATCGATAGCTAATTGAACAGTGGTGATTTTCTCGGCTTCTTCATCCGGAATCTCAGTTTCGAATTCTTCTTCGAGAGCCATTACCAACTCTACGGTATCCAAAGAATCAGCGCCCAGATCTTCGACGAAAGAAGCTTCGTTTTTAACTTCGTCTTCTTTCACACCCAGTTGCTCAGCAACGATCTTTTTTACGCGTTCTTCAATGCTACTCATGATGTTATGTAACTCCTAGTGGTTATATGTTCGAAACGCCTGACAGTTCAAGCCCAAAAGCAGCTGGGTCGAGCGTTCCGGTCAAAATCGTCGCGCATTTTACATCGATTTTCAGGTTGTTGTAATGCCAAGAGACAAATTTCTTTGATTTTTAGGAAATAATCCATAAAAAACAATGGGTTACGAATTAAAAATCACGACATGTACATACCACCATTAACATGAATGGTCTCGCCGCTGATGTAAGCACCAGCATCACTGGCGAGAAAAACAACAACAGAAGCTATCTCTTCAGGTGCACCAAGACGCCCCAAAGGAATACGGGACATGAGCTGTTGCTTTTGTTCTTCCGGTAAAACTTTGGTCATATCGGTATCAATAAAGCCCGGTGCGACTGTGTTTACCGTGATATTACGAGAACCCACCTCAGCTGCCAAAGAACGAGCAAAGCCAGCAACACCGGCTTTGGTTGCAGCGTAATTCGACTGACCAGGATTACCCATAGCGCCCACAACTGAACTGATATTGATGATACGGCCCCAGCGGGCTTTCATCATGCCGCGCAACACACCCTTGCTCAAACGGTAAATTGCGCTCAGATTGGTATTGATGACATCAAACCATTCTTCATCGCTCATGCGCATTAACAAATTATCTTTTGTAATACCTGCGTTGTTCACCAAAATGGCAGGCGCACCGAATTCATCGCCCACTTCTTTTAACAAGGTTGCAACAGAGTCCGCATCCGTTACGTTCAATACTTTACCGACACCACGAATACCCAATTCGGCAAAACGCGCAGAAATTTTTTCAGCACCGGAAGCACTGGTTGCCGTGCCAATAACTACTGCACCAGCCTTACCTAACTGCTCAGCGATTGCTGCACCAATGCCACGACTGGCACCGGTAACCAAGGCAACTTTATCGTTAAGATTTAACATTTATTGTTCCCGTATAAAATAAAAATAGAAAACTAAAAAATCCAAAACCAGAAATTAATAATTACACAAAGCTCGTTAATGCCGACTGCAATTCTTCTGGCTTCTCAACTGATGTTGTCGCCAACTCAGCATGAATACGTTTATTCAAACCTGAAAGCACTTTACCAGGACCGCATTCCAGCGTAGAGGTGATACCCGCGGCAACCATAGTATTTACACACTCAACCCAACGCACAGGACTGTATATTTGCTCAATCATTAATGCTTTAATTTTTTCAGGATTAGCTTCCACTTTCGCGGTAACATTGTGCACTACCGGAATTTGCGGAGCAGAAAAATGTGTGGCAGCAATCTGATCAGCCAAGCGCTCTGCCGCAGGGCGCATCAACTCGGTATGGAAAGGCGCGCTCACAGGAAGAGGCAACGCACGCTTCGCGCCAGCCTCTTTACAAAGTGCGCTCGCGCGCTCAACTGCTGCTGCTGATCCCGCAATAACAACCTGCCCCGGTGAATTAAAATTAACGGCCGCGACAACTTCGCCCTGCTCCGCTTTTTTACACGCATCGAGAATTAATGCATCATCAAGACCGATAATCGCCGCCATTCCACCCTGCCCGGCAGGAACAGCCTCTTGCATAAACTTTCCGCGTTGCTGCACCAATTTCACCGCATCGGTAAATGCAACAACACCAGCACATACTAGTGCCGACCACTCACCCAAACTATGCCCCGCCACAAGCGCAGGCTGGGCGCCGCCTTTTTCCTGCCAGACGCGCCACACAGCAACACTTGCCGTTAACAGCAATGGTTGGGTGCGTTCGGTCAGGTTAATTTCTTCTTGCGCACCACTTTGCACTAAAGCCCATAAATCGTAACCCAATACACTGGACGCTTCGGCAAAGGTTTTTCCCACAATGGGAAATTCAGCAGCTAATTCCGTCAGCATGCCAATTTTTTGTGATCCTTGACCTGGAAATACGAAAGCAAGATGTTGATTAGTCATAATGATTAAATACTTCTCTTTTTAACTGAAATTTAGTTTTAACTGAGTTTAGTGCTAATTTCCGGCCACACACATCACTTGCCGAATTCGCTCAGGCACTTGTTGGATAACCTGCTCACGAGCGACAATCAGGGCCTGTAAAAATGCTTTGTCATCTGCGCTACCGTGGCTTTTTACGACGGTTTTTTGCAACCCAAGAAAACTTGCACCATTATATAAAGATGGATCCAGCTCACGCTGCACACGATTTAATACCGGCCATAACAACAAGCTCAGTATCCGACTCAAGACATTTTGTCGGGTAATTTTTGAAATCTTATTTGCAATAAAACGAGCAACACCTTCACTGGTTTTCAATGCGATGTTGCCATGAAATCCATCGCAAACAATAACGTCTACCGCTCCAGTAAAAATATTATTTGCTTCGACAAATCCAACGTAATTAATACGCCTATCATTTTGCAGCAGCAATTGCGCTGCTTTTAATGTATCGGTGCCTTTTTGTTGTTCCGTACCAATATTCAATAACGCAACGCGCGGATTTACTTCGCCAGCCGCACTCGCCATAACATTCCCCATCAAGGCAAACTGATGCAGATGCCCAGGGGAACAATTGATATTAGCGCCTAAATCTAATAAGTACGTCAGTCCTTTATCGACCGGCATGGACTTACTAATCGCGGGACGCTCGATACCAGGAAATGTTTTAATTAAAAATTTTGCTATCGCCAATAACGCCCCAGTATTACCCGCACTAACACATGCATCTACGTCATTATTCCGCAATAAATCCAGCGCCATCCACATGGACGAATCTTTCTTCTGACGCAATGCGAGCAAAGGGTCATCATGCATACTAACCACATCAGCGGCATGCACAAGCGTAATACGTTTATGTAATTTTTGGGGATTGGGGAGCAAAGAAAGAAGCTGGTGCTCATTGCCAACTAACAGCAAATCTACATCCGGAAATTGCGTTACAAATTTTTGCGAGGCCAAAATAGCAACGCGGGGACCTAAGTCCCCGCTCATAGCGTCAACCGCTATTCGAATTCTTGCCGACAAGGTGCAGTCGTCTTGAGTAAATAATTACTCGTCATTGCCTTTGTCAATCACTTTACGGCCACGGTAGAAACCGTCAGCGGTCACGTGGTGACGCAGGTGTTTCTCACCGCTAGTTGCATCAACTGACAGGGTTGGGCCAGTCAGGGCATCGTGTGAACGACGCATGTCACGCTTGGAACGAGATTTTTTGTTTTGTTGAACTGCCATGGTTTGCTCCTATTTACTGACTCATTGGAACCGAGGCGCCTCAGGATTTCGGCGAGCTCTTAAGTTGTTCCAACACTTGAAATGGGTTTTTCTCTTTTTTTACCTCGACTGGTTTGCCGCTTGAATAAAGCTTACTGTCTAAACAGGGCTCTTCATGGTAAGCAACCGCAGGTAAACTCAATAGCAGCTCTTCTTCGATCATCTCGTAAAGATCTGCCATTCCCTCACCTGTTATCCATGGATCAAAGCGCTCAGGCAATGCCTTGGCAGCGTCTTCATCCCATACAATCGCAAGCGAGATATTGCTTTCAACCGGCACCGTCACTGGCTCGAGGCAACGCTGACAAACTAAAGCCAAGTCAGCATTTGCACTTCCAATAACGACCTTTTTCCGTTCTTCACTAATTGTAAATTCAAGCTTTACTTGAACTTCACTGCCAGAATCTTCCGTCGCATCAAGGACACGAGGCAATTCAGATACAGGAATCACACCCTCTAAAGATACGCCATGTTGGGCGAATTTTCGGGGGTCTCCCTGCCGAGGCAGAACTTTGTTAGAAGGGGTCTTAAACATAAGCGCGCCATAATAGGGATATCGCCCATGAGTGTCAAAGAAAAACTGGTGAAAATAGCGCTATTTAGTGGCTTGGGCGTAGAATTGCCCCCTTATTTAGCGTTTACCACCATTAAAATATGGCAGCTCAATGACTCGACCGAAAATATTACTTGCATCCAGCTCAGTCTATCGCCGACAACTACTGGGCAAACTGGGTTTTAACTTCACATGGGAAAGCCCGGACATAGATGAAAGCCCATTGCCCGATGAGCCTCCTGCCGCTCTGGTACAACGACTAGCCGAAACCAAAGCCCGCCATCTCGTCAATCGCCACCCGGATTGTTTGATCATCGGTTCCGACCAGGTAGCCACTATCGACAACCAAATCCTGGGCAAACCGCACACTCACGAAAACGCCTTTGCGCAGCTAGCCAGCTTCCGCAATAGCGAAGTCACATTTCTAACAGGATTATGCCTATTTAACTCATCCACCAAGCGCAGCCAACGCAGCGTCGAAAGCTATAAAGTCAGATTTCGCAACCTCACCGATAGCCAGATAGAAAATTATTTGCGGCGCGAACAACCTTACGATTGCGCAGGAAGCTTCAAATCAGAAGGACTGGGGGTTTGCCTATTCGAACAACTGGAGGGAGAAGATTTCAATACATTAATAGGCTTGCCTTTAATTGCTCTCACCAGAATGCTCGCCAATGAGAACATGGATCCACTGGATCAGGTAGCCAGTTTTTCCCAACCAAGCAATTGATCAAATTGATCCAGACATAATTCAGGCTGGTAGCTATGGAGGCGCTCAATATGATGAGCGCCATAGCTAACGGCGATACGCGGCATATTAATCCGGCGCGCCATCTCCATGTCGTATTCAGTATCACCAATCATTACCGCCTCAGATGCATCCGCGCCAAATTCACGCAGCAACTCATCCAGCATTAATGGATCGGGCTTGGAGGCCGTTTCATCAGCACAGCGAGTAGCGTGAAAATAATCTGCAACACCGAGGACACTGAAAATTCGATCCAACCCTTTGCGGCTCTTACCCGTAGCAATCGTTAGTGTGTGCCCGCTAGCCTTAAGGTGATCCAAGGTTTCCATAACGCCGGGAAAGAAGTCTGATGGCCGAGCCTCATCAAGGGATAAAAAGCGGGTTGCGTAAGCCTCACGCAAACGCTGGCGATCAGGCAGATCAACTTCAGGGTAGAGCCTGTGAATCGCCTCTGGCAAACCCAATCCAATAATGTTGTGGATATGATGGTCATCCAGCGGATTCCAGCCCATATCCTCCGCAGCAAACTGCATCGCCTTGGTGATTTTGGCTTTTGAGTCACTCAGGGTGCCATCCCAATCAAAAATAAACAGCAATTACAATCTCCACACTAAATCGCAGACAACTTACTTAAGGGAATCGACAGATCTGGCGGCAAGGGGGCATCCACATGTGTAAGCTCCTCAGATTCAGGCAAATAAAAGGAGAGCGCTGATGCGTGCAAGAATAAGCGTTTTATCCCCTGCCCACGCATCATCTCATTGACATCATCGTCACCATACTTTTCGTCGCCAACCAAGCTATGCCCAGCGTACTGAGCATGCACGCGAATTTGGTGAGTGCGACCAGTGATGGGGCGAGCCTCGATCAAGCTGAAACCATCGAACCGCTGCAACACCTTAAACTCGGTCAAGCTCGGCTTACCTTCAGGATGAACCCGCACTACCCGCTCACCGCCAGCGACCTCTGCCTTTAACAAAGGCGCACTTACCTGATGCGTGCGCTTCGACCAATCGCCATTTACCAACGCCTGATACACCTTGGTAATGCCGCCAGCACCAGCTGACTTTTCGCGTAATGCCGCTTGCAGATGACGCAAATAACTACGCTTCTTAGCCACCATAATACAACCAGAGGTATCGCGATCGAGCCTATGAACCAACTCCAGATGCCGCGCTTCAGGGCGCATTTGCCGCAGAGTTTCAATCAATCCGAGCGTGATGCCGCTGCCACCATGCACAGCAAGACCCGGCGGTTTATTGATAACCAGTAAACCGTCGTCTTCAAATAAAATCGACTTGGCAAGCAGAGACATCATTTGATTACTCGCCTTAACCTCAGTGCCAGCCTCTGCAGTCCTGATAGGAGGAACCCTGACAGAATCCCCTGCCACCAACTTATATTCCGGCTTTATCCTTCCTTTATTAACACGCACTTCGCCTTTGCGAATGACATTGTAAATTTTCGATCTCGGCACCCCCTTAAGTCGCGCTATCAGAAAATTATCAAGGCGTTGACCGGCCTGATCTGCATCTATAGACAAGACCATTACTTGGGCAAGAGGGGCAACATCAGTGGTTTGATCAGTATTTTCGGTGTGTATTTTCATGGCAGCCATGATAACCGATAGTGCCAAGCAACCACACCAGAAGCAGCAAAGAACAACCAAAAACCCATGTAAATCACTGATTTAATTGCTGCATATAAGGAGAGCTGCTATATTCAAGCGGCTGATACAGGCTGGTTTCCGGATCGCGCGCAATAGACAGGCGCATCATTAGGAAATACCGCTGACAGCAAGAGCGCCAGCCCAATACACAATCATTGTATAAGCTCCCGCTCTTGATGAAACTGACACCGGTAGAAAGCGAGCCAAGCTTGCTAACTACCCTAACAATTGCGTCAACCAACGTTGCACTCATTGTTAACACTGTTTTTGTTTTGTTGAACTCAGAAAACCTATTTGTAAAATCAGGATAATGACCAAGTCGCACATGATGCAGCTCCTTATCCGACGCTAATTTTGCATGTTGAAATTTAATCTTGTGGTTTAACCATTAAAGCTAAACCCCTGATTGAAAAGCTGAACTGAAGATCAATTATCCTCATGTCAGCATTCGATCAGATAAGATCACTAAGTAAACGACCCGGGCGCAACAGGTCGAAACCAGCCCTTAACTGCGCACCATGTTAAGCATTGCAAATAGGAAAACCGGGGATCCCGGTATTATGAATGAGCCAAATGGGCCATCTTGTTATTTAAAGGCTAATGATCGCAGCCGCTGCAAAGCGATTCTCTGCCTCTGCCGACAGGTAAACCCCACCAACCGCTAGTGCGAGCCCACTATCATAAGGGTAGCGAATTAGTCCATCAGGTTGCGCAAAACATCACCGTATTAACCTTGATTGTCGCGTCAGCTCGACGCTTACAGACAATTAGGTACCACATGAAAAGAATGCTTATCAATGCAACTCAACCCGAAGAGTTGCGCGTAGCACTGGTTGACGGACAATGGCTTTACGATCTGGACATTGAAAACCGCAACCGCGAACAAAAAAAATCCAACATATACAAAGGCCGCATCACCCGCGTAGAACCTAGCCTCGAAGCTGCATTTGTTGACTACGGCGCCGAACGCCATGGTTTCCTGCCACTGAAAGAAATCTCCCGCGAATACTTTACCAAAAACTCTGGCGATTCAGACGGTCGCATCAAGATCAAAGATGTGCTGAAAGAAGGCACCGAAGTTATTGTTCAAATCGACAAAGAAGAACGAGGCAACAAAGGCGCAGCACTCACTACCTTTATCAGCCTTGCTGGCCGCTACCTGGTATTGATGCCGAACAACCCACGTGCAGGCGGCATTTCCCGCCGCATTGAAGGTGAAGACCGCGCCGAACTTAAAGATGCACTTGGCGAAGTTGAAGTACCCAATGGCATGGGGGTGATTATCCGTACCGCCGGTGTAGGCCGCAGCTCTGAAGAACTGCAATGGGATCTCAACTACTTGCTGCAACTGTGGGAATCCATAGCAACAGCTGCAAAAACCTCCCCTGCACCAGCATTTTTGTTCCAGGAAAGTAACGTCATCATCCGCGCTATTCGCGACTATCTGCGTCAAGATGTAGGTGAAGTTATCGTAGATAACAAAGAAGCCTTTGATTTGGCTGCCGGGTTTATCCAGCAGGTAATGCCAAATTACCGCAGCAAGGTAAAGCTGTACCAGGATGACATCCCGCTCTTTAATCGCTACCAGATCGAATCTCAAATTGAGACTGCATTCCAACGCGAAGTTAAGCTGCCATCCGGCGGCTCCATTGTTATCGATGCCACCGAAGCACTGGTAGCCATCGACATCAACTCTTCACGCGCCACCAAAGGCGGTGACATTGAAGAAACCGCACTACAAACTAACCTGGAGGCAGCTGACGAGATCGCACGCCAATTACGCTTACGTGATATGGGCGGCCTGATTGTTATCGACTTTATCGATATGCAGCCTGTGCGCAATCAACGCGAAGTTGAAAACCGTGTGCGCGACGCATTGATGATGGACCGGGCGCGCGTACAAATCGGTCGTATCTCCCGTTTTGGCCTGATGGAAATGTCTCGCCAACGCCTGCGCCCTTCACTCGGCGAAACTCACTCAAAAATCTGCCCACGCTGCGATGGCGTAGGCAATATTCGCGGCACCCGCTCACTTGCGCTATCAATTCTCCGCTTGGTTGAAGACGAGGCACAAAAAGAGCGCAGCGCAGAAATCCGGGCTATCTGCCCGGTATCGGTAGCCACCTATCTTTTGAATGAAAAACGTAAAACGATTTCCAGCATTGAGTCGCGCAACAATACCCGCGTGGTAATTGTGCCAAGCGCTGAATTGATGACCCCACACTTTGAAGTCCAACGCTTGCGCGATGACGACGAAGGCACCCTGGAAACCAGCTACAAAATCGTTGCGCACACTGACGAAGCAAAAGCTGACGAAGAAGATTTCAAAGCCAAGCCTTTCAATGCACCCAAGCCACTGGTGCAACCTAGCAGCCCAAGCCAGCCAGCCCCAGAACCAGCCAAAAAGCCGGGCCTACTTTCACGCCTGATTGGCTCCATAAGCAGTATCTTTGGTGGAGAGAAGAGCGAAGAAACCAAAGGCAAACGCGAGCACAAACGCGACAGTCGCCGCAGCCCAAGCCGCAATAATCGCCGCGATGGCCGCAACAACCGTCGCGATAAAGATCGCAAAGAAGACCGCGAAATTATCGACAATCTGGAACATCGCTCAGCCAATGAGCCGAAAACTGCACGCGAGCAAGACAAGCGCGAGACTAATAGAGACGGGGAAAAACGCGACAACTTCGCGCGTGATTCTCGCGATAACAACGAGCAACGCAGACCACGCAACAATCGCGACCAACAACGTGAGCAGCAACCAAGAGACACGCAGGCAGGCGATGACGAACCCCGCCAGCAACGTAATCGCAATCAGCGTAATGAGCGAGACAACAATCGCCGCCCAGTACAAAAAGAGGAAGGACTCCCGATTGACGTGAGCACCAATGACACTGTAACGCAACAAGACGAAGGAGATGATCAACGCCCATCAAAACGTCCCGCAGGCCGTCGCACGCGCTCGCAACAACGTCGTCGTCGTCACGGAGAGCAAGGCGTAGAAGGCAATGAAAGCACCCCATCTAGCACTAACGACAGAGAAGCATTCGTATCAACAACATCCGATGACGAACCCAAGGTTTTGAGCGAGTCAGCACAACTGGCTCAACAAATATCTGCAGCGATTGCGGAGCACGCACAACAAGCTCAAGTAATCAAAGAGGAGCCCACTTTTAATACTGACGAGCAAACGCAACCCGCTGAAATGGCGGCACCTTCAGTCAAGATCGAAGCAACCAAGGAAGTAGATATTCAACCGACTGAAGCGAAAGTAGAAAGTACAGCGGAAATCATCAGTCATGAGCAGAATGTCTTAGCTCAACCCGTCGCACCAACTGCAGCAGCGAGCACTGAAATAAATACCGATGCACCTGTAATGACCGCTTCCGAAATAGAAATTGAAACACCCGAGAGAAAAACAGTTACCGAAGTCAATCTCGAAGCACCTACAAGAGCAAGCAATGATCCACGCAAAGCACCAAAACCCGTAAGCCAGATAAGTATCATTACTGAGACGATCGAAGCGCAAACCGCACGGGCATTGGATACCAGCCTACCGCCCAGCGTCGACCACAACCCGCGCCCGCTCGCAAGACCATCAAATGATCCGCGACTGAGTAAACGAAATACCAACGAGCAATAGTAGCTCAAAATACAAAATGGCCGAATTGGAAACAATTCGGCTTTTTTATGTTCGAAGAGTGAACCAATAAAAAATTTAATGCGATGTTTGGCTATAAAAATCGCGTTTTCTGCTTGCCCCATAAAAAAAGCTATGTATAATTTGCGGCACTCGGAAGGGTGGCAGAGTGGTTTAATGCACCGGTCTTGAAAACCGGCGTAGGTGCGAGCCTACCCAGGGTTCAAATCCCTGCCCTTCCGCCATATACGAAAAAAGGCGCTAAAGAAATTTAGCGCCTTTTTCATTTCTTGTTTTCCGCTTACAAATGAAACATCCATAGACATTTCTGGTCGAATTTCTGTCGAATACATTCAAATCTCTTGGCATTAAGTTAATCCATAATTGCTTGGCTTTGCAGCTGCATATTTGTATTATCCCACCAAGCGACTTAATGCTAATTCAGCGATTATTCAATGGAGGGTTTTATGCAAGAACTCTATAACGTTCAAACAGCTCAAACACTGAGCCAAACAGAAACTAGCAAAGTACTGCGCAACACCTATCTCCTACTTGGTATCACACTCGCATTCAGCACCCTGACTGCAGGCATATCAATGATTGCCGGCCTTAGCCACGGCGCTGGCCTGATCATGAGCCTTGTTGCATTAGCACTTATTTGGTTTGTGCTACCGCGTACCGCCAACTCAGCGACTGGTCTGCTTGTGGTATTCGCCTTTACTGGATTGATTGGTGCTGGTCTCGGCCCGATCATTAATCGATATCTCAGCATGGCGAATGGCTCGACTATCATCATGCAAGCACTTGGCGGAACTGCAATCGTTTTCATTGGCCTATCTGCTTACGTACTTACTACTCGCAAAAACTTTAACTTCCTTGGCGGTTTTGTCGCTGTAGGCATGATGCTCATGCTCGCAGTCATGTTATTTCTATTGGGCGCATCCTTATTTGGTTACCAATTTTCCGGCTTGCAATTGGCGTTCTCTGCCGGCATTGTTCTATTAATGTCTGCACTGATCCTTTACCAAACCAGTGAAATTATTCACGGCGGTGAAACCAACTACATTATGGCGACCACCAATCTGTTTCTTTCAATAGTCAACCTGTTTACAAGCTTGCTCCATCTACTTGGCGTTACTAGCGACGAGTAATATTAAACAAGAGTGTATCCAAGGCTCCCTTTGTGGAGCCTTATTTTTTGGACTTTGCTTTACACCATGATTTTTTCACTAGCTGTTTATTCTGCCCCTTATTCGTCTCAGGCAAGCTACAGCGCCTACCAGTTTGCAACAGCGGCCCTGAACCAAGGGCACAGCTTGCATCGTGTATTTTTCTATCAGGATGGAGTACACAATGCAACCAACTTGGCAGCACCACCCCAGGATGAATTTAATCTTCAGCAAGCATGGCAACAGCTAGCTCAGCAACACAATCTGGATCTTGTTGTCTGTATAGCTGCGGCCTTAAGACGGGGAATACTTGATGAGAACGAGGCTAAACGCTACGAAAAACCTTCGCACAACCTAGCCCAAGAGTTCACCATTAGCGGCTTAGGACAATTAGTTGAAGCCGCAGTTATATCTGACCGGTTAATTAGCTTTGGTTAATCAAAAAATGAATAAAAAAATATTGCTAATTAGCCGCAAGCCGCCCTATGGTACAAGCACCGCAAGAGAGGCAATTGATATTGCACTAGCAGCTTCCGTTTATGATCAGGACATAGGGATCCTCTTCATGGATGATGGGATTTTTCAACTACTCAAAAAGCAACAGAGCCGGTGCATCGATCAAAAAAATATCGCCTCTGTACTTCCAGCATTAACACTGTACGGCATAGAAAATATTTATGTGCATCAAGAATCATTGGATATCAGAGCAATAAAACCTGACGAACTCATTTTTGATGATTTGCAGCTATTAAATAATAAGGATGTAAAAAACTTACTAAATCAACAGGACCAACTCCTGAGCTTTTAACATGAGCACACTGCACACTATTAATAAATCCCCGTATACACACAGCACCCTCACCTCCTGCATCAAAGTATGCTCAGAAAACGATGGCATTTTATTGTTGGAAGACGGTGTATTCGGAAGTATTAGCTCGGCACCAGAGGCAGATGAACTGCAAGCCTTAATCAGACATGGAGTAGCTGTTTACGCCTTGATAAATGATGTAAAGGCGCGAGGATTGGAAGAAAAGTTAGCGCCAAATATAAAAACGATTGACTACAATGACTTTGTTCAATTGACGCTTGATCATCGTTGCGTACAAAGCTGGTACTGATATGTCGCTTCATATAGATGGGCGCGATATTGCGCTGGACAAAGATGGCTACCTCGTCAATCTCACCGACTGGGATACCAGTGTAGCCATTGCACTCTCTACGCAAGAAAATATTTTTCTCTCACCAGCTCACTGGGAAATCATTACTCTTTTGCATGAATTCTATCAAGAATTTGAATTATCCCCAGCGATGCGAGCACTCGTAAAATACACAGAGAAGAAACTCGGCCCGGAAAAAGGGCGCAGTATTTATTTATTACAGCTCTTCCCTCCAAGCCCTGCGAAAGTCGCCAGCAAAATCGCGGGGCTGCCGCGCCCCACCAATTGCTTGTAGCCACCCGGTGACAATCACTAGAAATTATTTTTTGTCAAAATAATCTCTCGTTAACTTGAGAACCACAGGAAACAGCAGCAGCAGCGCAATCAGATTGGGAATCGCCATAAGCGCGTTCAATGTATCAGCCAAAAGCCATACAAAATCCAATTGAAAAACGGCACCGCCAAAAACGGCTAACACCCAAAGGATACGAAAAGGCAGTACAGTTTTACGTCCTGCGATATATATCCAGCATTTTTCCCCGTAATAACTCCACCCTAAAATAGTAGTGAACGTGAAAATCAGCAGCGCAATCGCAAGCAAATAACTGCCAATACCTGGCAACGCTGATTCAAAGGCAGCTGCAGATAAACTGGCTCCTTTTTCACCGCTCATCCATACACCCGAACAAATGATCGTCAATCCAGTCAAACTACAAATAATGATGGTATCGATGAATGTACCAATCATCCCAATTAATCCTGAGCGGACGGGACTATTTGTGGTTCCAGCAGCCTGAGCAATTCCCGCCGTCCCCAACCCGGCTTCATTAGAAAAGATTCCCCGAGCAACACCATACTGCATTGCCATCATCACTGCGGCACCGGCAAAACCACCCGTTGCAGCCGAGGGAGTGAACGCATGAGTAAAAATTAATGCAAATGCAGCGGGAATACGATCAGCGTATATACATAAAACCACCAATGACATAATGACATAGGCAACGCACATAAAAGGAACAAGCGAGCTGGAAACTTTGGCTATACGTTTAATTCCTCCCAAAATCACCAGCGCAACAATAATCGTCGTTACCAACCCGGTTACCCATCGCTCAATATGGAATGTTGACTCCAGCACCTCTGCCATACTGTTGGATTGCACCATGTTGCCAATACCAAAACCGGCTAAACCACCAAAAATTGCAAATACAAAACCCAGCCACGCCCACGATTTACCTAGCCCATTTTTGATGGCGTACATTGGGCCACCAATATATTCACCTCGCTCATCCTTCTCGCGATAATGCACCGCCAACACAATCTCGGAATATTTAGTCGCCATACCGACAAGTGCCGTACACCACATCCAAAACAATGCACCCGGCCCCCCCAGAAAGATTGCAGTAGCCACACCAGCAATATTACCCGTGCCTACCGTGGCCGACAGGCAAGTCATCAGCGCCTGAAATGGACTCACATCCCCGGTCTCACTATCGCCCTTGGCCCGCCCACCCCACATTAAGCGAAAGCCCATAACTATTCGAAGCAATGGCATGCCCTTCAAGGCCACCATCAAAAATACGCCTGTGCCGAGGATTAGGATGAGCATTGGCACTCCCCAAACCACACCATTTAACCAGGCCACATATTGGTGAATAAGCTCCATATAGACTCCGAAATAATTATAAGAATGGATATCAAGGCAATAAAAAAAGGGGCCGAAGCCCCTTTTTATTTATTAGCACTTAGGCTGCATCAATAGATTTGATGGTACCTTTTGGAAGCACTGCATGCACAGCTACTTTTTGGAATTTAAGTTCTACATTGTTGCTACCAGTCTCGATGACCACATAATTATCATCAACCTTGAGAATCTTGCCAAGCATACCGCTGGTCATTATGACTTCATCACCTTTGGCTAAAGCCGACACCAAATTCTGGTGCTCTTTTTGGCGCTTGCGCTGAGGACGAATAATCAGCAGATACATGAACAGGAACATGCCACCAAACATCAATAAAGTAATCATCGGATTACTCTGCGGTGCTGGTGCTGTTTGAGCCTGAGCCATTGCGGATGCTATAAAGAAACTCATGAAACTAAACCTCGTAGAATAAAGAGCGCTAACTCTACCTGTTTTAAAAGATACAGGCAATTAGCGCTCATGAATCAGTTGAGGCGGCAGGATTAGGGGGTAGAACGTCAGGCGTAATCGCGGAATAACTTTCTGAAAACACTGGGAGACAAGCCTGTCCAGCGTTTGAAAGCATTGGTAAAACTGGTACGATCAGAAAAATCCAATGCTTTGGATACGGTATCAACACTCATATGCTCATCGATCAAATATTTGATTGCATAGTGAAATCGAAGGACATCACGCAACTGTGCAAAGTTTGCATTTTGCTGCTGCAAGCGACGTTGCAATGTTCTTTTTGATAACTTCAGATCTTCAGCAATTCGATCAATAGAAAGGTCGTCGCGACCTACTCTTAGTTTTAAAACATCAATCACTCGTCCAGATACACCTTCGAACTTGGGAATATCAGCCAGTGCTAAATATTCCTCGTAGGATCGAACATCAGATCCTTCGAATGAGTTTTCAGAAAAGTGTTCGCTGTTACGGTAAATTCGCTGTAATTGGATCATCCAGGCCTCTCCTTTGCCAATTAAGGGCATTTGTGAAATTAATCAGGAGTGTTTTTTCTTGGTCAAAATAAAACAACCAAGTCTCATCCCAAATTCAATCAAGCTACACTCAGCTAAGGGGATTATAGCCGAACTTTTTTCGATGCAAAGAGATATATGTATAATTTCCACTCAAAACACAAACCCTTTATCGCATGTACTTATATAAAAAAAAGTTTACATGCCATCACGCAAAACCTTGAGCATTTCTTGATCGTGCGTCTTGGTATTTACCTTTGAAAGGATATATTTCAAACGCCCTTCTTTGTCGATCAAAAAACTGGTTCGCAAGATTCCCATAAACTCTCGGCCCATAAATTTTTTCAGTCCCCATACCGCGTATTTTTCCGCTACGGCATGATCTTCATCGGACAACAGATCAAAGTTCAAATCATATTTATCGACAAATTTTTGTAACTTTGTCGGTGCATCAGGGCTAACGCCGAGCACGACCGTATCTAATGCATCAAACTCTGCGCGAGTATCGCGGATTCCACAGGCTTGAACAGTGCAACCAGGCGTGGATGCCTTTGGATAAAAATACAAAACAACATTTTTTTTACCCTTGAAATCCTTTAGTGACACTTCATCACCAGCTTGGTTTTTAAGGGAAAACGTGGGAGCAAGATTGCCAACTTTAGGAAAAGCCATTAGTAACATGCCTTAGGTTGATTAATTTTCCGATAAAGTGCTTTTCGCTAATTGTTCGAGAAGCCTTCTTCATTTGATCCAAAAGCCCCAAAAAGTGCCTCTTTTTCTTCAGTGGTCACGGTAGTGCTCACCTCAGTCAGCTCAACTATTGGACCTCTGACACAATTACGCCCCGCATGCTTTGCTTGATACAACCACGCATCAACACGCTCCACAAACCCTTCCGGACTATCACTATGAGAGCCGCGAAACTCGTCCACACCCAAGCTGGCTGTAATAGGAATCATCTCTTGGCCATTTACCAGTGAGGTAGTAGCTATCATCTCACGCAAGCGCTCTGCGACATTCAAAGCCTGGCGCAGATCAGTATTGGGCAACAAAATCACAAACTCTTCACCACCAAAGCGATACGCGAGATCCAGTTTGCGAATCCCCAAACCAATTAATTGCGCAATATGGGATAACGCCCTATTACCGAGTTCGTGTCCCCAGCGGTCATTAAATCCTTTGAAATGATCCACATCCAAAATGATTAATGATAACGATTGAAAAGAACGGCGGGCGCGCTCCATTTCGAGCGGCAGGGCATCGGAGAAAAAACGAAAGTTATAAAGACCTGTTAACGCATCAGTGCGCACTTGTTCCTTCAGTAAATCCACTTCCTGACGCAAACGCTGCAGCTCTTCTTTAAATTGACACGGTGAATCACCAAGGGGGCAAGAGAGCTCAGCAAACTCGGACGGAGATACAGGAGAATCCATATTAAATATTGCTTTTTGCGAGAGTATTAATCGAATGTGCTGATCCAAGTCTAGACGAAATAAGGTGCCGCAACCAAACTTTATTCAGGGCTGATCACACCACATTTAAAGGCCGTGAAAACACAGCCTTAATGTCAATCCCGATAGATTTTTAACAGGTCGACATAGTGATCTATTCGCCTATCGCGCAAATATGGCCACATCCTACGTACGTTCTCGCTACGCTGCATATCAATCGAAACGACCTGTGTTTCTTCCTGGTCGACACCAGCACTGAACAAAAACTCACCTTGCGGCCCAGTGACAAAACTACTTCCCCAAAAATTCAAACCCACACCACCTGCAGGATCGGGCTCATGCCCTACACGATTCACACTAATCACCGGCAGGCCATTGGCAATCGCATGGGCGCGCTGTGCCGTGATCCATGCATCACGCTGACGCTCATTTTCGTCAGCATCTTCATCAGGATGCCAACCAATTGCTGTTGGATAAATTAATAACTCCGCTCCCGCCATTGCCATTAAACGCGCGGCTTCAGGAAACCATTGATCCCAGCACACCAGAATTCCCAATTTCCCAACTGATGTTTGAATTGGCTGAAACCCTAAATCACCGGGAGTAAAATAAAACTTTTCGTAATATCCGGGATCATCCGGAATATGCATTTTCCGGTATTTGCCCGCAATATTGCCATCGCGCTCGATGACTACCGCAGTATTGTGATACACCCCTGGTGCACGCTTTTCGAACAATGAAGCCACTATGACAACATTTAACTCTTGCGCAAGCGCACCTAACTCATGGGTACTAGGTCCGGGAATGGTTTCTGCCAAATCAAAATGCTCTGCAATTTCTTGCTGACAGAAATACAAACCCCGGTGCAATTCCTGCAGCACCACCAATTCGGCGCCCTGTTGTGCAGCAATGCGAATTTGCGCAATTGATTTAGCAAAGTTCTCAGCAAGATTAGCAGTGCAAGATTGTTGCACCACACCCACTTGTAGAATTTTTTTGGCTGTATTTTGCATCAGATTCTCTCCCTTACACCTTCAGGAATTTGCATAGTAATGCAATGTAGGCTTCCACCCTGCTCGATCAACGACAAACAGGGAATTCCGAAAATTTCATAACCGGGAAATGCCTGAGATACAACTTCCAGCGCATCTTCGTCCATTGGCAAACCGTAAATTGGAACCAAAACCGCTTCATTGATAATTAAAAAATTGGCATACGTTGAAGGCAAGCGAGCATCGCTTTCATCACCCAATACTTCACCCGCCCACGGTAATGGCAACAACCGATAAGGTTCGCCATTTGAATTAGTAAAGGATTGCAACTGCGCTTCCATTTTTTTGAGCTCGACATAATGCTCATCTTGCTCATCATCACAAGCGGTATAGACAATTGTGTTATTCGGGCATAAGCGTGCCAATGTATCTATATGCCCATCAGTATCATCACCTGCCAGATAACCATGATCCAGCCAATTTATTTTTTGAGCTCCGAATGCTGCGCTCAAACGCATCTCTATATCGGCTTTTGTTAGATCAGGATTCCGGTTTTTATTTAGCAAACAGGATGAGGTCGTCAACAAAGTCCCCTGTCCATCTGACTCAATGGAACCACCTTCAAGCACCCAATCCTGAACTTCAATCGTTGCATATGGAAATGCGCCTTGCTCAAACAGCCGGCTGGAAATTTGGTTATCCAGATCATGGGGAAATTTATTGCCCCACCCATTAAATTGGAAATCCAACAACTTAAAACCGTCTTCCGTTTCAACGGTAAGTGGACCATGATCGCGAGCCCAACTGTCATTGCTTCCACAGGGATAGAGATGGATGTATTCCAGTTGTGCGCCCATAGCCTCAAGGCGGGAGCGAACCTCATCTATCTGATTTTCTGGTACAGCAATAACCACGTCGGCAAAGTCACAGATGACGGTAGCCAAAGCTTCATAAAGTTCGACTACATCGTCCAGAATCCAATCCCACGGAGAATTTTTATGCGGCCAAGTCAACATGACAGCATCTTGTGGTTCCCATTCAGCGGGTAATCGTTGACTTGACATAAAACGTCCTCATTAAAATAGAAAATAGCCGTTTCTAAACAGCCATTAAAAACATAACTTTTATCGCCATAAATTAGCGAGGTGAAATAGTTTCTTGTGCAGGTAAAGAAATAACAGCTTCTTCATCTCCCCCTGCACTTTTTGTCATCATTTTTTGCGCCTTCAGTATTGGCTCACCAACCTGGAAAATAGCGCTAATCACTCGCACCGAGCTTTTTTCATCTGCATCAATCGCGATATTAAATTGAATATAGAAGCGTCCATTCGAGCTCGCATAAAGCTTCAAGGGCACCGTATATTCGCCATTGCCTTGTAATTCGAATTCAAATTGATGCTCGGGTGAAACAATGGTAACACCGTCATTGGCCGACACATTGACCGTCATCTTGCCTGAACGATTAGGTGATACCAATTGCACCTGGTATTCATATACACCTGGCGCAGTTGCGTATAAAGGCTCGGTAGATTTTAACTTAACCGCTGCGCCAGGCTTTGCTATTGAGTGTGATTTTTTTATTTCTGCTTTATCGGTGGAAATGGGCTCTTCCGAGCTACTATTGGATGTTACTGATGACGCTGATTCATTCGATAGTTGCTTTCCACAACCGCAAATAAGAATGCTCGATAGAGCGAGTATGGCAACCAAAAACGTTAAGGAACCTGCTGACATATTATTCACCATTCGGCCCTCCTGTTAATTAAGTTGCTGCGCGCGCACATCGAAACATGCAGTAATAGTATCGGTATTGCTTATATCCATTGTGCGATCATCTACAAGCTCCAACACGTAGGTTCCAATGGATAGAGCAGTTGAAAGGGTTTCTTGATCAATCTGCGTGCCTTCTGCAAAATCCACGAGTTTACCGTTTCTATAGAGGTAAATATCCGGGTCAGAGTTCCCGGAATTAGCACCAGCCTCTTCCACACTGATTTTATAAGTACCAGGTGAAACTATATCCAAACGCAGAAATTGCGATACAGCGAGCTTATTATATGCACCAAAGCGATTCGTGCTACAAACGCTAACGGGGGAGTTATTGGCGGACAATATTTTATAAACAGGCAAGCTGCCACTATAACCACCACTATTGCTCTCACCTTCGCCAAATGAATTGGCCGATTCAATATTTTGCTCAAGCAATAAACTATTAAAGTTAGTCACCTGATCCGGAAGAACGCTACGTAAAGAATCGGTGAATGCATAAATGGATATCATTGCAGCATTTTCGGCATAGGCCAGCGAATTAAAAACATTAAAAATGTCTGTGAAATTTCTGGCTACTTTCCCATTTTCACTAGTGTAGAAATTGTAAAAAATAGACTGTATCGAAGCTTCAGAATACCAGCCACGCACAGTGTGATTTTTTTGGCTGACGTTGTTTGAAAAACCATCCGCTTGTTGCGTGCCACTGGCATCGCGATATTCGGGGTCATCTAATATCATTGCCGAGAAAGCATTGGCAAAACCTTCAGACATGGCGACACGAAAATCCAATTTATCGTCATATGCATGGTCGCCACCGATATTATCCGAACGGGAAAATTCTTTTTCTAAATAGTGTCCCCACTCATGCAAAATCACGTGGCGATCATATTCGTCGGTATCACTATTTTGGTCACCTAAAACATAAATTGCTGAGCCATCATAAAAACTGGTACCTACCTCTCCCAAAGCAGGTTCTCCCTCGGCAGCCTTATTCTTAATACTCCAACGTAACTCCAATGCAGGGAAATTGCGGCTATTGCCTGCAGCCAAAACCCGCTCTGCCCCCATTAATACAGAATCCAGAATTGCAAAAGGCGCAGCAACTCTGGCCGATGAATAGCTGGTACCCGTCCAACCAGAAGCTGCATGCAGGTTACGAACTGCAGTTGCATCGCTTGCTGCCACTAAACTGCCATCCATGACATAAAGATTATTGCTATTGGTATTATCGGTTACCTTGAAATTCCAGGCTGGGGATTGGTTGCGCAACAACTGCGCCTTCACTCGCACTTTAACGAGCTTATTGGAGTCAGCACTAAAGTTATAATCACCAAAATTATCCGTAGTAGTAGTTGCTAATGCGATGTCTTTATCATCGAGCAATTCAACCACAACCCCTCGCGCCGCTTTTACCGTTGTAGCGGAATAGCTCAACCCAATATGATCATTGTTGTGCGGCACAAAATCATAAGTAACTCTACCGCCCAACATAATAGAACCGACCGATGATCTTTGTTGTGATGAGCTGGAGCTAGATGAAGGTAGTGATGGAGATGTATTTACCGAACTCGCTGATGCGAGCTTATCCTTACTACCACCGCCACCGCAGGCAGACACCAACAGGCACCCGCAAACTAATAGCGCCCGCATTTGCCAATTGGATGCGAAGAGAGCCACTTTTATTCTATTTTTCAGCCCCATATGGCCTGCACCCGTATAAACGTCTAATTTAAGAAGAATATTCTTCTGGTCATTTTACAACAGCATAGCCAAGATCCCCAGCAGGCACCAAAAGAAGGCTATCGATAGCAAAGTCCTGCGCCTATAATGACGCCTCATTTACAGGAGGCGTCATGCTTAAAGTTCTATTATTTGCGGTCATTGTGACACTGATTATTATCGGTAGCGCACACTATAAAAAAATGGATCCTGCACAAAAACGCAACACTTTATGGCGCATGGGCACAGGGATGCTTCTCTGCCTGCTCTTACTATTAGTCATCACCGGAAAAATGCATTGGGTCGGCGCTGCACTGGGGGCTCTCATTCCTTTTTTGCGCAACGCCTATGGGCTAATTAGCCAAGTACTACCGCTGTGGTTGCAACGCCAAAAAACACAACAAAAAGCACACGCCCAAGAGCCACCAAAACCTGCCCCTATCCCCATGGCAATCCAGGAGGCTCTTGATGTACTGGGCTTGGCTGGCGATATCACCAAAGGCGATATTAGCGAACACATGGTTCTTGATGCGCATCGCCGGCTGATTCAGAAGCTCCATCCGGATCGCGGTGGCAACGATTATCTCGCTGCAAAAATCAATCAAGCTCGCGACCTGTTACTGGAAAAAATCAAACACTAGGTTCCCACTTACGCAGCAATAAATGCACATAGCGTCCCAGTGAGCGATAAGGCTCCTGCTGCGAAAATTCCAGCTCCATTTGTAACAGTGTCTGAGGTTCGCGCGCGCGATGTTCTTCATTAAAAACATAATCATGGAATACACGAATACCGCTGTGACTAAGCAGTTGCAGTGGCAAATCTGCAACCCAACTTAACACCAATGAAGGATTTAATGGATTGATTGGTGTAAGGCTACCAGCCGAACCACCATAGTCTTTATTGACAATTTTTTTGAAATTAGTGCGCAGTAAATTTTTATAAATGAGCGAATGCAGATTGTAAAACGTCAGCGATAAATATCCCTGCGGTTTGAGATAGGCTAGCAAACACGGCAGTAGTGATTGCGGCTCTTGCATCCACTCCATCACCGCATGGCAAATCACAAAATCAAAACTCAATTGCTCGCATGGCAAATGCTGTGATAAATCCTGTAGTGCACAATGGATCAGTTGTACACGATCTTCCAACCCTAATTGTTCAACCTGTTCCTGCGCAAGCTTGAGCATTTCGGCCGAAATATCGCAAATCACCACCCTGTGGCCAGCCTGTGCCAACTGCAATGAAAACTGCCCTTGCCCTCCACCCGCATCGAGAATCGTCCAGCACGTAGCCGCATTTAGCGATGAAGAATCAAACGGAGCGACAGGGATATGCTCCGCACAATCGCGCTCCAGTACGGCGAGGCGAATATCACCTTTTAATCCGCCATAGATATTTTTTTTAAAACGTTTGGCCAGATCATCAAAATTTCGATCCTGACCCGTTGATTCTTTTGCCATATAATTCTCTAAAACCCGCTAATTCTGACACCACCAATATTGTGGCCGTGATATGACCTCATCAAACCAATGGTTTGTCTATATGATCCGCACAAGCGATGCGCAAGTGTACACCGGAATTACGACAGACATGGCGCGCCGCTGGCGTGAACATGCATCAGGTAAGACAGGGGCGCGCTATTTTCGTGGACGCCAACCAACGCAATTGTGCTATCTGGAAGCTGAGCACAATCGTTCCACTGCCAGCCAGCGCGAATATGCGATAAAGGCCCTGACAGCGACAGCCAAAAAGCAACTCATTGCGGAGCACATAAAGCAAACGCATGCACTGATCGCGCATCATCAACTCGAGGTTTTACCACATTGATGACCGCATCGGGGAACCCGCGTGTTATTTGTCCGCACTGCTCCAGACCGTTGCGAAACTGCATCTGCGCTTTGGTCACTCCTATTGAAAATCAAGTTGATGTACTGATCCTGCAACACCCGGATGAAGCCCCCAATGCAAAGAATACCGCCGGTTTATTACACCTGAGCCTGAAAAATAGCCAGCTTAAGCAGGGTGAAGTTTTTGACGAAAACGAACTGTCGTCCTGGCTATTTTCCGGCCAAAAGCAACCCTTATTGCTCTACCCCGCAACACCCGAATATAAAGCCTTGGGGCTGGAGCCACCCCAGCCTCCACTGGAAACCGACCGTTTCACCTCCGGCCAACTCCGGTTAGTGGTAATAGATGGTACCTGGCGCAAAAGTCGCAAGATGCTTTACCTGAATCGCACCTTGCAGCGACTACCGCGACTGGCGCTGGAAAAAACGCACGAATCCCTCTACAAAATTCGCAAAGCACATAGCGAAAATCAGCTTTCCACTCTGGAGGCAAGTTGTTACGCTCTACAGCAACTGGAACAGCAGCAGATTGACTACGCGCCGCTGCTGGGGGCGATGAGCCTATTCGTTGCGCAACAAAGCGCCTTTATTCCTGACACCAAGTAGTTCCTGACATCACGTAAAGACATTTACTCCCGACAAGAGAAACCCAAACCCATGAGTTATCCGACGTTTGAATTACTGCGCAGCCAAACTATCGATGCACTAAAAATCCGTGTTGAAGAATATCGCCACACAGTAACCGGCGCCCAACATATCCATTTGGCAGCCGACAATAATGAAAACGTTTTTCTTGTCGCCCTACGCACAGTACCGCACGACTCAAGCGGAGTGGCGCACATTCTGGAACATACTGCACTTTGCGGCAGCCAAAAATATCCGGTGCGCGATCCCTTTTTTATGATGGTACGTCGCTCGCTCAATACCTTTATGAATGCCTTCACCAGTTCCGATTGGACGGCCTACCCTTTTGCAAGCCAGAACCAAAAAGATTTTAATAATTTGCTTGATGTGTATTTGGATGCGGTATTTTTTTCGCGTCTGGACGAATTGGACTTTGCACAAGAAGGCCATCGAGTCGAATTCAGTGAAACAGACAACCCCGATTCCGATCTGGTCTTTAAAGGTGTTGTATTTAATGAAATGAAAGGTGCGATGAGTTCAGTCCCATCGCAAGTCTGGCATACACTCTGTAAATATCTTTACCCCACTACCACCTATCACTACAACAGCGGTGGCGAGCCGGAAGACATCCCCAATTTAACCTATCAACAGCTGCAAGATTTTTATCGCACTCACTATCACCCCAGCAATGCAATATTTATGACTTACGGTGATATTCCGGCAGCGACGCACCAGGAAAAGTTTGAAACACAAGCCTTAAGCAAATTTGAAAAGCTTGAAGAAGTGATTGCGGTGGGTGATGAAAAACGTTATCACGCCCCTATTGCTGTAGAAGAAGCTTATCCGCTCGATGAAAACGACGCAGAAGATATCGAACATAAAAATCATGTTGTCGTCTCTTGGCTTTTGGGTAAAACCACTAATTTGGACGAAGCACTCGAAGCACAATTGATTTCCAATCTGCTACTCGACAACAGCGCCTCACCACTACAACAAGCACTGGAAACCAGCGAACTTGGACAAGCGCCATCACCACTTTGCGGACTCGATGATTCATCGCGCGAAATGGCATTTGTGTGCGGGCTTGAAGGTTGCGCGCTTGAAGATGCCACCAAAATTGAAGTGATGATTTTGGATGTAATGCAACAAGTTGCTGCCGATGGAATACCCAACGAGCAGATTGAAGCATCCCTGCACCAGCTTGAACTTTCGCAGCGCGAAGTCGGCGGCGATGGTTATCCTTATGGATTGCAATTAATTTTAACCGGACTGACATCAGCAACCCATCGCGGTGATCCCATTGCGCTTTTGGATATGGATGCAGCCTTGGAGAACTTGCGCCGCAAAACGCAAAACCCACAATTTATTCAAGAGGCAGTGCGTAAATGGTTGCTGGATAACCCACACCGTGTGCGTTTGACCATGCGCCCGGATCTGAAAATGAATAGTCGCATTCAGGCAGCAGAAGTTGCACGCTTGGCACAATTAAAAGCCGGCTTAAGCGATGACGAGAAGAAAAGCATCATCGCACGCACCCACGCGCTGCAAGAACGCCAGCTGCAACAAGACGATGAAAGTATTTTGCCCAAAGTTGGCTTGGAGGATATTCCGGCGAACTTGCATTACACACCCGGAAGCCATGAAAGCCTACACAGCTTCCCGCTGCGTCGTTACAGCGCAGGCACGAATGGTTTGGTGTACCAACAAATTACCTGCAAGTTACCTGCACTGAGTGACGAGCAGATAAAATTATTGCCCTACTACAGCATTTGCCTCACCGAACTGGGTATAGGCAATAAAGATTACTTGGCTGCGCAACGTCAGCAGGCGCAAGTAGTTGGCTCAATCCACGCATTCAGTAGCATTCGCGGTGCCGGTGATGATGTACAAAAAATCGATGCTTATTTAACGCTTTCATCCAAAGCGTTAAACCGCAATAGCGCGGCCATGAATGATTTGATGAAAAACACTTTATCAGAAGTACGTTTTGATGAACTGGATCGCATCCGCGAACTCATTGCACAAAACCGAGCACGCCGTGAACAAAGTATTACCGGGAATGGCCACAGCTTAGCCATGACAGCGGCGTGTGCAGGTATGAGCCCTGCCGCCAAAATTTCTCACCAATTAGCCGGTCTTGAAGCAATTACTGCTGTAAAGGCGTTGGATAACTCACTCGATGATGAAAAAAATCTCGCGAGCTTTGCGGCGCAATTAAGCGCTATCCATCAATTGGTATTGCAAGCACCAAAACAATTTTTAATTGTGGGCGAACAAGAACATTTGGATACTTATCGCGATGACCTGCAAGCGCGCTGGCCAAATGAAGCCACCAATACCAACTTCAAACCATTTGATCTGTCGCCTGTAAGCGAAACCATTCGCGAAGCCTGGATCGCCAATACGCAAGTGAACTTTTGCGCAAAAGCTTATGCAACTGTGCCAAGTGAACACCCGGATGCCGCTGCGCTTACTGTGCTTGGCGGATTCTTGCGCAATGGCTATTTGCACCGCGCCATTCGCGAACAAGGTGGTGCTTATGGTGGTGGAGCAAGCCAGGACAGCAACAGCGCCGCATTCCGTTTTTACTCCTATCGCGACCCACGCTTAAGTGAAACCTTAAACGATTTCGATGCGTCTTTAGCCTGGTTGCAAGAGACCGATCACCAATGGCAATCGGTAGAAGAAGCAATTCTCGGTGTGATTGGTAGTATCGACAAACCCGGCTCGCCGGCAGGCGAAGCCAAATCGACCTATCAAGCAGAATTGTTTGGCCGCACACGCGAAAAACGCGAGCTGTTCCGCAATCGTGTCCTGGCTGTTACCGCCGCCGATCTTAAACGTGTTGCCAGCACCTATTTGGTTCCGGAAAAAGCCAGTATTGCGCTGGTCACCCACGCGGGCCATAAAGAATTGGCGGAAAAAATGGGGCTAAAACTCAAGGTCTGTTGATCATAGGCACGTAAACGAAGTGTGCCGGGGCGCATAGTTTTCCCCCGGCCACATAGTTTTCCCCGCCAAAGTCATCTAGTATTGAGTAACGATTCGCACAACAATTTCTACAATAAGCTGCATTGATACCCACCAATACCTATGACCATCCACCCACTGGACTATAGCGCCGCATCCCACCCGGGATTAATGCGCGACAACAATGAAGACTGTTTTCTCAGTCGGCCAGAACACGGGCTTTGGCTAGTCGCTGATGGGATGGGCGGGCATGAGGCTGGGGAAGTTGCCAGCGCAATTGTGCGCGATACCATCGAACGAACAACACAAAACAATCCACAGATTTCCCTACACGATTCTATCCAGCGCGCTCACGCCAGCATTCTCTCTTCTGCGGCCCAAGGCATAGGCGCTCCTGGCATGGGTTCCACCGTCGTTGCTTTAAAAAACCTTTCGGATAATAAATATCAGGTCGCCTGGGTTGGTGACAGCCGCGCTTATTTATGGACACCGACACGCGATGGTGGTCGGCTCGAACAATTGAGTATTGACCATTCCTACGTACAAATGCTGGTAGAAACCGGTGTGATCCGCCCCGAAGATGCCGAATCCCATCCGGAAAAAAATATTATTACCCAATGCCTGGGCATGCAGGAACTAACGCAAGTTCGGGTTGATGTGGTTGAGCATCAATGGCAAACCGATCAATGGATTTTGCTGTGTAGCGATGGGTTAACCGACGAAGTCAGCGATAAAACAATCGCTCATATTTTATTTGAATCGCAAGACTGCTTATCTGCCGTCGATCAGCTATTACATGCAGCACTGACCAGTGGTGGGCGTGACAATATCACGTTGCAAATTATCGAATCACCGCTGCGCAACAATCCTGTGCGTAAAGACATATGGCAATGGATTCCCCATTTGACCGGAACGCGTAAATTAGATGCCTGGATATTCGGCGCAGCGCTGACATCGCTCTTGGGATTATTGATCTATACAATGCCGTTTTAAGATGTACGGCTTTAACGAATATGAAAACTCTCAGCAGTCACAATACTGAATTCGACATTTTTTACAGATACTGATTTTTTATGGCAATGCATATTCCCGGGTATCGGGTAGTAAGAAAAATTAACCAGGGTGGGATGTCCACAGTTTACCTCGCGATCCAGATCAGCGTGGGGCGCGTTGTCGCATTAAAAGTAATGAACCCGCTACTCAATAACGACCCGGCATTTAGCGAACGTTTCCAGCGTGAAGCAACCATTGTTGGACAATTGTCACACCCGAATATAGTTGCCATTTATGATATTGGCCGGCATGAAGATTTAAATTACATCGCCATGGATTACCTGCCCAATGGTTCAGTGCACGACAAAATGAGCACCGGGTTAAATGGTGAAGAAGTGCTGAGAGTGATCCGCGAAATTGCCAGCGCGCTGGATCACGCGCACGAGAAGGGCTATATCCATCGCGACATAAAACCGGAAAATATTTTGTTTCGCGCTGATAACTCTGCAGTGTTATCAGATTTTGGCGTTGCACGCGGCGTCGCTACGAATTCGCGCATGACGCACGTAGGCACTGTAGTGGGTACACCGCATTACATGAGCCCCGAGCAGACTAAGGGCAATAATGTTGATGGGCGTTCGGACATCTATAGCTTGGGTGTTGTCTTTTACGAAATGCTTACCGGCACACTACCCTATCAAGGCGATGAAGCCGTCACCATTGCGCTCAAGCATATCAGTGCGCCAATTCCAAAATTGCCCATGCAATATCTGGCGTACCAGAAATTACTGGAAAAATTATTAGCCAAAAATCCGGATAACCGCTTTCAGCGTGGGCGGGATTTAATTGTCGCCGTTGAGGATTTGGAAAAAAATTATCGCGCGCCTCGCACCACAGCAACACATCCTGCAGATTTAACAGTCGTTAATCTGGCAAAAGCATTGGTATCGGCAACCTATAATTCTATGCGCTGGCGCTGGAATAAAATCCGCGCACTGCGCTGGAGCCCGAGCCAAGGATTTTATTCGCGTACACCCACAAAAATTACCGAAATATTTTTCAATGAACAGCATTCGCCTTCACTCACCGTGCGCGCGGAAGTCGAAACCCAGGTACACAAAGCATTCAGCAAAAAAAATGCATCGCTCGCTACATTAGGCATAACTGCCAGTATCGTCATATTGGGCTGGTGCGGTTTTAGTCTTTGGTACGCCAACACCAATCCAGTTGCAGAAAACACATCGACGCTCGGAAAATTAGCCATAGCGACGGCGCAACTGTTTGGTCAGTCTTCCGAAACCTACGCTGCGAAAGTTGGCACAATTGGGGCCAGCAGCGCGCAATCTATCAGTGTGGACAGCACCGATTCAGCGAGCGCACAAGCGCCCTCGATTGCGACAGAGACCTCCAGCGCTAATGCAACGCTAGCCCCTATCGATATGGCCGATACGGCAACTTCCTCGCCAGAAAATGGCAGTCAAATACAAAATCCGGAAATCCAGAATCAGGAAATATCAGGTGAGGAAATACCGGGTGAAAACGCATCCAGCAGCGCACCGCTAATTACTTACGCGCTGACGGTGAAAACCTCGCCCGCCCAAGCGCGGGTGCGCATATTAAATATTCCTGAACGTTATCAACCGGGAATTCAATTGCCGGCGGGGCGCTATCATATTGAAGTAAGCCAGGCAGGTTATGATACCGCGCGAAATTGGATTGACATTGTCGACCAAGATCTCACCCCTTCTTATTCGCTAACCGAAAGCATTGCACCGGGCGATGAAATCAGCAGCCAGGTTATTACCTCCATTAAAAGCAAAGGCCCGGAAATGATCAGCATTCCGACCGGTAGCTTTTTTATGGGAAATAAAAACGACCCACTGGCGATGCCAGTGCATAAGGTGACAATTAATAAGCCATTTGCCATGAGTAAATATGAAATCACGTTTGATGATTACGATATGTTTGCTCAAGCAACCAATCGCGCATTACCCAATGACAACCGTTGGGGACGTGGCAATCGCCCGGTGATTAATATTAACTTTGAAGACGCGCGCGCATACGCAACCTGGCTAAGTGAAACCACTGGCAAAAAATATCGTCTGCCTACCGAATCAGAGTGGGAATATGTCGCACGCGCTGAAACCACTTCATTATTTTGGTGGGGTGATGACGTAAAAGAAGCTAGCGGGCGGGCCAATTGCCGGCGCGGTTGCAACAGCAAATTTTCAGGCCTATTTGGTGCAAAAACTGCCCCGGTAGGCAGCTACCCAGCAAATGCTTTTGGTGTTTACGATACGGCCGGTAATGTGGCCGAATGGGTGGAGGATTGTTTTGCTGACAACTACACATTGCACCCCAAAAATGGGCAGGCAATGGTTATTAAAAGTTGCGATGCCCGCGTGGTACGTGGTGGTTCAGCAAAAGACAATGCCGAACGCCTTGCCAACTATATCCGCGATTATCATCGTGCGGGAATTTTCGATTCGCATTTGGGATTTCGCGTAGTGATGGAATTACGATAACCCATCACTACTGAAATCTATTAATTCGCGCGCGCCAACACCGCAACAAACATAGTATCCGAGTCCAATTCGGGTACGCCTAAAATACGTTGCGACTGAAGTGTAAATTCAGGATGTTTTTGCAAGAACCAATCGACCTGGCTTTCGTTTTCGCTTACCTGCCAGCTGCAGGTTGCGTAAACCAAATTACCACCTGCTCGCACCGCAGGTGCAGCATTGGCTAGCAACTGTTGTTGCAGCTGGATCAGCTCACGCGTGTCGTTCGCATCAAAGCGCCAGCGAGCATCCGGGTTGCGACGCCAGGTTCCAGCCGAGCTGCAAGGTGCATCAATCAATACCCAATCAAAACCGCGTTGCTGTGCGATTTCTTTAGGCAAGCGCAGTGGCTCAAGACCCGTCCAGGTAAATGCACGCACATTAAAAATATCGGCGCGCTTTACCCGACGCTTTAATTCATCCAATTTATATTCGTGCAAATCGGTAGCAACCACCGCGCCTTTGTTATTCATTTGCGCCGCAATCGCCAAGGTTTTTCCACCCGCGCCAGCACAGGCATCCCATACTTTTTGGCCGGGTTTTGTAACCACACTCAACGCAATTTGTTGACTGGCAATATCCTGAATTTCGACCAACCCATTCTTATATTCGTCGGTGGTATGAATACCCGCTCCGCCCTGTGCAAATAACTGATTTTTTTCATTGAGCGATGCGTTGACGCCTTGCTTCTGCAATCCATTGAGCACTTGCTCAGGGTCGGCATTTTTTTGCACCCGCAACCATAGCGGTGGTGTAGTCACTTGCTGTTGAATAAATTGTTGCAGGTGTTGATCATTCCATCCACTCGCCTGCTGACGGGCAATTAATAATTCTCCCCATTGCGGACGCAATCCATACCACAGCAAAAACACCGGCATATTGGCCATAGTCGCTTGCTGAACAAACTGGTCAAAAAATTCACGACGCGCTTCTGCATCACGCAGCTGCGCCTGATTTTTTTTCGGCTGGCTACCCGTCACACGCAACTGAACCCAATACCACAATGCGATCGGTGCAATGGCTTGAACGTCGCGGTGCTGCCACTCCAAATCCCATTGCAACCAATGGATAGCCTTGGCCTGATTGCGATAGGCAAATTCCAGCGCAGTCGCTAACTGCTGAAAACGTAGCGCAGAAAACATCGCCAAACTCAAGGCCGCAGTATCCGCCGCTTCGGCACGTGCATAGGTCGCCGCGGTTTTTGGTGCTTTGAATTTATTGTGCTTTTTGACCTCGTCGTACTCCGGCATTGAGGTTGGCCCGGAGTGCGCAAATTGACGCACACTATTTTTCAGCCACTTATCCAACGGGACACTACCGGCAACTTCGCACCATGAGCGCCAAAGCGGCACCAAGCGAGAATCTTCATATTGGGCAGCAGTAAGAGTATTGGATGAGGTTTGAGCAGAAGATTGCATAAAAAGGACCACTGTAGGATCGGGATCGGGGAGATCCAAAAGTAACGCATTCTACCAGCGATAGAGATGCCATGGCAGTTCGACGTTCAATCGCGATAACAAGAACCCCAAAATGGCGCGAAAGAGTACGAATACGCCATTGATATTTTTAGATTTTTTAACGCAGGGTAATTTTTTGTTTAGCCGTTTGCGTGAATGGATGGCGAGGCTTACAACTACATTAATAAATGTTTCCGGAGGCATATCAATGGCACAACTTAATCGTCGCGAACTCCTTAAAGCGCTTGCCGCGCTGGGTATCGCCACCAGTGCAGCACCATTATTTGCAAACACATCAGCAAAAAAACGTGTCGGCGTCGCACTGGTAGGACTTGGTTATTACAGTCGCGATTTACTTGCCCCCGCCCTGCAACTCACACAACATTGTTACCTCGCAGGCATAGTGACTGGTTCACCGGAAAAAATTCCCGTCTGGCAAAAACAATATGGCTTGCTCGATTACAACATCTATAACTACAACAACATGCATGAGCTAGCGAACAATCCGGATATTGACGTTGTTTATGTCGTTACACCAACTGGCACTCACAAAAAATTTACTGAAATTGCTGCTAATGCGGGTAAACATGTGTGGTGCGAAAAACCCATGGCCATGAATGCGAAAGAATGCCAGTCGATGATTGATGTGTGCAAAAAAAATAACGTGCAATTAACCATTGGTTATCGGATGCAGCATGAAGCCAACACGCAACGTATCATGCAATTCGCAAAAGAAAAGCCCTACGGAAAAATTAAGACGATTACTGCCGAAGCAGGTTATAACGGCACAGGTGCCAGTTACAGTTGGCGCGCCGATCCAGCACTCGGCGGCGGCGCTATGTATGACATGGGGGTTTACCCATTAAATGCTGCGCGTTATACCGCAGGCGAGGAACCCATTGCAGTTACCGCACGCATGAGTTCAACCACTCCGGTTTATAAAGATGTAGATGAAACAACCGAATTTGAATTGGAATTTTCAAGTGGAGCCCAAGCGAAATGCGCAACAAGTTACGCGCGCTCAATGAACCAACTGCGCGCTGATTGCGAACAAGGTTGGTATGAATTAAAGCCATTCCAATCCTATAGCGGTGTGCAGGGAAAAACGAGTAATGGGATTATTCTCCCGCCCTCACCCGCCAACCAACAAGCACGACAAATGGATAATGATGCCCTCGCGATTTTAAATAAATCGCCAGTCTTGGTTCCCGGTGAAGAAGGTATGAAAGACATTGCCATTCTGGAAGCAATTTTTAAAGCAGCAAAAACGGGTCAACGTGTCACACTATAATAATTCGACCAGTCGCTGCTGAAACCATAAAGCCAATGGATAAGCCGATAACCAGGCTAATACAAAACGGTTTAAACCAAACAGGATTGCGTTGACCACATGAAAAAAACCGGCGCATACCAATGCAATTATTAGTGTAGTCTGAGTAAAAAATGCGAGCGGAAATAAAAGCTCTGCAATAATCACGCACCAGGAAGCACTTAATAGCAATTGCTTCTTCTTTGCCAATCCTCTTATGGATTCAGAAACAGGATAAGCCGTAAGCGCAAATACTTCGTACAACGCTTTACCGGAACGCCATTCAGGATTTACCAATTTGACCAAGCCCGCTTGAAAATACGACAGTACCAATTGCAACACTACGTAACCCAACGCGATTTCCTGCCACATCCGCGAAGGTGCAAGATATGAAAGCCATATCCCTAATAGCACCAGCGTACTCATAGTATCGCTACCACCATTGTATGGCCCCTGAAAGCGTTTGATGAGCAGGAAGCTGGTTACAACTAATAAACCGCACACGACTAACGGGAACACACCCAACATCAATAAAACAGAAAGTGGAGCGCGTACCAACGCGAACCGCCGCTCATCGCCTGAAGCACGCAAGAACTCCAGACTCTGCTGAAAAAGCGCGAGCCCCAATAAAATTTCGGCAACCCGAACCGCCAGTTCCAAAGTCATGCAACATCCCCCGGTATGGATAAAGCATAACAACCTGACTGAAAGACAACTTCATCCTTAATCTTCCCCACACAATTTGCCGTTGTATCCTCCGAATAGATGGCACGGATTCGGAAATACATAAATCTATCGGATTCTGGCGCACGCACTTCTCCCGAATAAATTGCATCTAATAAATGCTTTGCAATTTCCTGTCGATAAAAATCGTCGCCACCTTCAAATATGCGCTCAGCACAGCTATTGAGAAATAGGAGTTCATTCCACTGCGGATTGAATAAAAATCGTGTTACCTGCTGCCGGAAAGTTAATGTCTTAGGTAAAGGGCGAAAAGGAATCCACTCTGAAGGTACATTCCCATCAGCACTAACAAAGGCGAGATCAAAGCGCGGGGATACACCTATGCCACTGAAAAACCGCCATGAGGGAAAGAGTATCGGCAGTACAAGTTGTATCGTGTTAGAAATGTTCATTCCGATTATTCTTTTCCCGAATATTAAAAGCTCAACAGACTTTTAAAGTTATCCCGATAGCGCCGCGATAAAATCAATGTGTTACCGCAGAGGAGAGTGACTTCGTGATCGCCGGAATCCAACGCTTTTACCTGCTGGACTTGATGCAAATTGACAATGCTGGAGCGGTGAATGCGGATAAAATCCGCAGGTAATAATTTTTCCAATTTGTCCATGGTAATGCGCATGGGGTAAACACTGCCGCGCAGATGCAGGTTCGCGTAATTACCGGAAGCCTCGACCCATTCCACATCCGCTGTTTTAATCAGGAATTCCCGCCCTAACTTTTTAATCAATAAAATTTCCGGACTTTTCTCTAGTTCGACTTGCTCCACTTCTATTTCAACAGTCAAACAACTCGCCTCACCTAGCAACCGGCGATAAATCAAGCGAAAACCAAAAACCAGCAGCAACAAGGTCAAATAAGTCTGCGCGTCTTTGCGATATTCATATACGAGCTCGACGGCAATGTTGCCGAAATTATATTCAGCACCCATCAACCGATAACATAGATGACGAATTGCAACCATGCCGCTGACATGCAATAGCGAAAATGGAAGCGTCAGCAGCAGATGAAAGCCAATGCAGGCCTTAAGCGAAATATTCGCCAACCATCGATCGTGGAGATAAATCCCCAACGGTACCAAAGACAAGATCATTATCGCACTGGAGAGCTCCCATGAAAGCGGTTCCCAGAAGGCTATATCGTGCCCTTCACGCTTTATTTCCATCAACTTTGTTGTTGCCAACACCAACGCATTGCTGCCGAACCATCCAGCTAAAAGCGACCAACCCCATAAGTGGGGATGAGCTAAAAAGTGTTGTTGGTAGCGATTGGATAATTCGTTAGTCATTTGTCTTCCAGTCCCGTCACAGCCCACTGCCGCTTGTCACAAATTCATGTGAATCAATCACTTGGGGCATCTCCCAAATGATTTTGCCGCTTAGCATAGCGGTTAAATATCGAATGCAGGAAGTAAAAAATGATGGCGGAAAAACTCCCAATAGCAGGTTTACCAAAGACCTCAGCTCATCGATTGCATGAATTGGATGGGTTGCGCGTGAGCGTCTTTGGACTATTAATTCTTTATCACACAGGAATGCTTTACGTTGCCGATTGGGGTTGGCTTTACAAAAGCCAGTATCAAAGTGAAGCTTTAGCAAACCTGATGTTGTGGTCAAACCAATGGCGGATGTCGCTGTTGTTTTTTATCAGCGGAGCAGCACTGGCACTTTTTTTACCGCGCAATACCACATGGAAAAAGGTTGGGGTTCGCTTATGGCAATTACTGATACCTCTATTGTTTGGCATGTTGGTGGTAGTCGTACCGCAAGTCTATATCGAGGCAAAATCCAGTCACATTATTGTGCATCTGAATTATTGGCAATTCTGGTATGCATATCTGGATCAACAAAGCGCAGAGTTTGAAGAGCACAAAACCTTGGGCAGTATGCATCTAACTTGGAACCACTTTTGGTACCTGCCTTATCTTTTTGTTTATACATTATTGCTGGCGACTTTTTACCCGCTGCTGCGCAGCCAATTTTTACAGAACTTCTGGCACTGGTTATCGGCTCGCTTAACACTTACTCGAATTGTACTGTTACCTATTCTTGTTTTTTACATCACCGCTGCCCTGCTCTATGCAGATAACCCGGTGACACATAATCTGGTGGATGATTGGTTTAATCATGGCCGCTCATTTTTTAGCTTTTTAGCCGGTTTTGCATTGGTACAAATTCCCAGCTTATGGAGCCTTATCAAAACCATTCGCTGGCACTTATTAATCGCAGGATTACTCAGTTACAGTTATGCGCTTTTTGCATTTCACGGCGGAGAATTGGGCGATGGAGTGATCGCACAGGAAATTAATGGTTTACTCTGGAACACCAATAGCTGGCTATGGATATTATGTGTAGTCGCATGGGGGCAGCATTGGTTTAATTGCAGCAGCCCATTAATCCGTTACTTAAACTCGGGAATATTCTGTTTTTATATTCTCCACCAAACCCTGATTATCGTATTTGCCTATTGGCTAACACCTTTTCATTTAGGAGGACTTGTTGAGCCAATTCTGGTGATAGGGTTGGTTACACTGGGTTGCTGGACTCTATTTGAATTGATTAAACCAATAGCGGTATTGAGAGTGTTGTGTGGCATAAATAAGAACAGCACAAAAATCGAGGCAAACACTTCATCATCTATCAGGACGCAATAGATTGCGCCCTGATAGTCATATCACATCGCCTTTTTCTTTAGTTTCTCAATTTCATCGCGTAGTTTCGCCGCCACTTCGAATTCCAAATCTTTTGCGGCTTGGAACATTTGTTTTTCCATTAGCTCGATGGTTTTCCAAATATCTTTTGGATTCACTTCTACCGCGTATTTACCTGAACGTTCGGCAATTGCCATGGCTTTATTGCGTGCTGCCCGGCTACCGCCACCTGGAGCCACTGAACCTTCCAGAATATCGGCGATGCTTTTATTAATCCCTTTAGGGGTAATTCCATGTTTGAGATTGTGTGCGATTTGTTTATCTCGACGGCGATCAGTTTCATCGATAGCGCGCTGCATAGAACCCGTAACTCGGTCGGCATAGAGAATCGCTTTGCCTTTTAAATTTCGAGCCGCGCGGCCAATCGTCTGAATCAGTGATCGATCAGAGCGAAGAAAACCTTCTTTGTCGGCATCCAGAATGGCAACCAACGAAACTTCTGGCATATCCAAACCTTCACGTAAAAGGTTGATCCCCACGAGCACATCAAATTGCCCCAAGCGCAGATCGCGGATAATTTCGATGCGCTCAACTGTATCGATATCCGAGTGCAAATAGCGCACTCTCACTCCGTGCTCCCCAAGATATTCAGTAAGATCTTCCGCCATCCGCTTGGTGAGCACGGTAATCAATACGCGATCACCCTCACCTACAGTTGCGCGAATTTCCGAGAGAACATCATCAACTTGAGTGGTGGCGGGACGAATTTCAATTTGCGGGTCGATCAAACCGGTTGGGCGTACGACTTGCTCAACAACCTGCCCTTGATTTTCTGCTTCGTATTTTCCGGGTGTTGCCGACACCATGATCATTTGCGGGGCGATTCGTTCCCACTCATCAAAGCGCATGGGGCGATTGTCCAATGCAGAGGGCAACCGGAAACCATATTCGACCAGCGTTTCTTTGCGCGAACGGTCGCCTTTGTACATGGCACCGATTTGCGGAATAGTCACATGGCTTTCGTCGATAACCAACAGCGCTTCCGGCGGCAAGTAATCAAATAAGGTTGGCGGCGCTTCGCCGGAATTTCGTCCAGACAAATAGCGCGAATAGTTTTCAATGCCGTTGCAATAACCCAGCTCTTGCATCATTTCCAAATCAAACCGGGTGCGCTGCTCCAACCGTTGCGCTTCAACCAGTTTGTTATTTTCGCGTAAATATTCCAGACGCTCGCGTAATTCTTCTTTGATATTTTCAATCGCTTCGAGAATTTGTTCGCGCGGAGTGACGTAGTGGGACTTGGGATAAACCGTAAAGCGCGGAACTTTTTGCAGCACTTCACCAGTGAGCGGATCAAAAATCGAAATCTGTTCGACTTCATCATCGAATAACTCAATGCGCACCGCTTCGATATCTGAATCGGCAGGATAGATATCAATGACATCGCCGCGCACGCGATAGGTCGCGCGCGAAAATTCCATATCGTTACGGGTGTATTGCAACTCAGCTAGTCGACGCAAAATTTGGCGTTGATCAATTTTGTCGCCACGCACTATGTGCAGCAACATTTTCATATAAGCTTCGGGATCACCCAAACCATAAATCGCTGACACTGACGCGATGATGATGGCGTCTTTGCGTTCCAACAATGCCTTGGTGGCCGACAAACGCATCTGCTCGATGTGCTCGTTTACTGCAGAATCTTTTTCAATAAAGGTATCAGACGATGGCACATAAGCCTCTGGCTGATAGTAGTCATAGTAAGAAACAAAATATTCCACTGCGTTATTGGGGAAAAACTCTTTGAACTCGCCATAGAGTTGCGCAGCCAGCGTTTTGTTGTGCGCCATGATCAGAGTCGGGCGTTGCACCTGTGCGATCACATTGGCGACGGTAAATGTCTTGCCCGATCCCGTCACACCCAGCAAGGTTTGGTGCGCGAGGCCTGCCTCTATGCCTTGTACAAGGCCAGCAATCGCAGTGGGCTGGTCGCCCGCAGGCGCGAATTCACTATTTACAACAAATTGCTTGGACATAAGAACTCAATAATGAATTAAAGAAAGAATTGTAACTAAAAGCTGTTCCAATCAGCGATTTAACTTGTCAATGGATCGCAGTATTTCTTTCAGGATAGCCCTGTGTGGGTAATCCTAGCTAAACTTGAAGACCATGCAGCCTAATCCCCTGCAACTGACAACCCGTGTCAGCAGTAATCTTTATAACCCCGGGAGGTTTCCATGAGTGAGTTTCGTACCGAACACGACAGTATGGGCGAAGTACAAGTCCCCAAAACTGCCCTTTATGGCGCCCAAACCCAGCGCGCACTCGACAACTTCACCATCAGCAACCTTACCCTGCCCCCGCGGTTTATCCACGCCGTGGTGCATATCAAAAAGGCTGCCGCGCTCACCAACTGTGAATTAGGGCTGTTGGATGAAGATATCTCCTGGGCCATTTGCGCTGCCTGCGACAGCATAATCGCCGGGCGCTATCAGGATCAGTTCCCCGTGGATGTATTCCAAACCGGTTCCGGCACTAGCACTAACATGAATGTGAACGAGGTCATTGCCCATATCGCCAGTGAGCTTGCGGGCCAAAAGGTGCACGCCAATGACCATGTCAACATGAGCCAAAGCAGCAACGACACCATCCCCAGCGCAATCCATATCAGTGCTGCGCTCGCTCTTAAACAGCAATTATTTCCTGCACTGGAGGAACTACACACCAGTTTGCTGGGCAAAGCCGAAGCGCTTTCCGATGTGGTCAAAACCGGACGCACCCATTTAATGGACGCAATGCCTGTCACCTTTGGACAAGAGCTAACAGGTTGGGCCAGCCAGGTTGAAAGTAATTATGTGCGCCTGCAAACCGCATTGCCGCAACTTCTCTGTTTGGCTCAAGGCGGAACAGCAGTGGGTACCGGCATTAATGCGCATACCGAATTTGCTGAAAGATGCGCAACACACTTGAGCGCAACGACAGGCTTACCCTTTGTGCCAGCGGATAATTTTTTTGCGGTGATGAGCGCACAGGATACTGCCGTCGCCATCTCCGGGCAGTTAAAAACATTGGCCGTTAGCCTGATGAAAATCGCCAATGATTTGCGCTGGATGAACTCTGGCCCACTTGCAGGCCTGGCTGAAATCAGTTTAAAACCATTGCAGCCGGGATCATCTATTATGCCCGGCAAAGTAAACCCGGTAATTCCTGAAGCAGTGACCATGGTGTGCGCTCAGGTTATGGGGAACGATGTCAGTATCGGAGTCGCCGGGCAATCCGGAAACTTCCAATTGAACGTCATGCTCCCGCTAATTGCCTATAATTTGTTGCAATCCATCGAATTGCTTAGTAACGCGAGCAATGAACTAGCCGATAAAACTATCGCTACTTTTATTGTCAACAACAGCAACCTGCAAAAGACGCTCGCCCAAAATCCTATTTTAGTGACTGCATTAAATCCCATCATCGGCTATGAAAAAGCCGCAGCGATTGCTAAAAAAGCCTATAAAGAGGGGCGCGCAATTATTGATGTTGCAGAAGCAGAAACTGATTTAAGCCGCGCAGAACTGGAACAATTATTAAACCCGGAAAAGCTCACCCACGGCGGTTTGTGATAAACCAGTTACCGCAATATACAAACGAGAAAATCACACAATGGATTTTGCTATAGAGACACTGTTGTTTTTATTTTTTGCCGCCACGGTTGCCGGCTTTATGGACACGCTCGCGGGCGGCGGTGGTTTAATCACTATTCCAGCATTGGTGGTATCGGGTGTTCCTCCACTGGCCGCATTGGGAACCAATAAATTGCAAAGCAGTTTTGGCTCGGGCACAGCGAGTTTTTTATTGTTTAAACACAAACGCATTCATTGGCTGGAATTGCGTTCCATGATGATGGCTGCATTTATCGGCTCGGTCGTGGGCACGGTGATCGTGCAATTTATTAATGCCAAGGTACTGGGCTTTATGATCCCGCTAGTGCTGGTAATTATCGCCGCTTACTTTATTACAGCGCCTTATCTCAAACTCGAATCTACCCAACCGAGAATGTCGGCCAGCACATATCAAAAAACCGTGCTGCCAGTGATAGGTGTCTATGATGGTATGTTCGGCCCGGGCACGGGTTCATTTTTAGCCGTTGCAGGCGTAAGTCTACGTGGGCTTGAATTAATCAAAGCCACTGCCACTGCAAAACCGCTTAACTTCGCTACGAATATAGCATCGCTGATCGTGTTTATTTTTGCAGGCCAAATTATTTGGCTCGCCGGCTTAGTGATGATCGCAGGGCAATTTATTGGCGCATGGATGGGGTCACATTATTTATTTAAGGTGAACCCCAAGGTATTGCGGATACTGATTGTCGTGATTTGTTTAGTAATGCTCGGGCAATATGCCTACAAGACTTACGGCTGAAAAATTCAAATACTTGTCTTGTTATTTACGTCGCGATTTTCCGTTATAGGGCGCTGGGCGATAACCTCCCTGCCCGATTTTGCCATACGATCATAAAGTACAACATGCACAGTCGCGGCAAGATTCATACAGCCAATGGTAGGGATATAAACTACGTGCTGGCAGTGATCCAACAATTCCTTTTTGATCGAACCATCTTCCGGACCAAACACATAATAGGCATTGTCAGGATGCACAAAATCCATTAAAGGTGTAGCGCCTTCAATCAACTCCACCGCCACCAGCTCAGCGCCGTCGGGAATGTCGTCCAATAAATTTTCCACTTCAACCAACGCAATTTTTCGATTGGCGTTTTTAGTATCTGCCGCAAATTTTTGGGCACGGGCGAAACGCACACCACTGTAAAATACAGCATCGGCCTCATAACAACCGGCAGCGCGCATGATCATGCCAACATTGACCGGATTTTTAGGGTTAACCAAACCAATGTAGGAAGACTTTTTACTCATAACAAAACCTGAAAACATTCAACATTAAAAACAACAATAAAAAATAAAAGCCGGTTTAGAAAAGCCAGAAAATACAAAGAGAGATTAGGAAAGACGACTTTTGAAATCCATGTAGCCAAACTCACGAACAATTTCCAGCTCGTCACTACGCGAATCCCAAATAGCAATCGATGGCAAATTGATGCCGTTAAAGGTCGTGGTTTTAACCATGGTGTAATGCGCCATGTCATCAAACATTAAACGCTGACCAATTTGTAACGGCTGCAGGAATGAATAATCGCCAATAACATCACCCGCCAGACATGTCATGCCACCTAAGCGATACGTGTAGGCAAATTGATTGGGCATGCCGGCACCTAGAATATCGGCACGATACGGCATCTCCAACACATCTGGCATATGGCAAGTCGCGGAGGTATCAAGTATTGCCTGCGCCATTGAGTTCCATGTAATGTCCAAAACTTCTGCAACCAGCACTCCACTGCGAATCGCTACCGCTTCGCCCGGTTCCAAATACACCTGCAATTGATGGCGAGCCATAAATGCTTTGATCATCGCGATCAAATCATCCACTTGATAATCCTCACGGCTTATATGGTGGCCACCACCGAAATTTATCCATTGGATACGATCGAAATACTGACCGAATTTTTCTTCTACCGCCGCAAGCGTTCGCTGTAACGGCGGAAAATCCTGCTGGCATAGCGTATGAAAATGCAAGCCACTGATACCATCCAGAACATCCGCGTTTTCTACCAACGCCTTTTCAAATTGCGCAATAGGCACACCCATGCGTGAACAGGGAGCACACGGATCGTAAAGCGCCACTTCACCTTCTGAATGTTCGGGATTAATGCGAATGCCGAATTGCAATTCAGGGCGCATTTGCTGCGCTTGCAACGCAATCGCTTTAAACCGCGACCATTGGGAAAATGAATTAAATAGAACATGGTCTGCGACTTTTAAAATCTCAACCAAATCCGATTCCTTATAGGCTGCAGAGTAACAATGAACTTCACCACCAAATTCCTCGCGCCCCAAGCGAGCTTCATGTAAACCACTGGCACAGGTACCAGAAAGATATTGTTTAACTAAAGGCGCCAAGCTCCAGCAAGAAAATGCCTTAAGTGCTCCTAACACCCTCGCACCGCTTTCACTCTGTACGCGATTGAGGATTTTTAAGTTGTCTTCCACCGCGACTCTATCAATCACAAAACAAGGTGATGGAACGCGGGAAGGATCAAAATGAGTGAAGTATTCACGCTTTTGCATCAATCAACCTTCAATCGCTTTGGGATCAACGTTAACTACCTGCCAAGGCAAACCGTATTTGTTCAGATCATCCATAAATGGATCAGGATCGTACTGTTCCATATTCCATACGCCCGGCTTTTTCCATTTACCTTCAAGAATCATTTTTGCACCAATCATCGCAGGCACACCGGTGGTGTAAGAAATCGCTTGCGATTTCACCTCGCGGTAGCACTCTTGATGATCACACACGTTATAAACAAACATGGCTATTTGTTTGCCGTCTTTCACACCTTGGGCAAAACAGCCAATGCAGGTTTTACCTTTGGTTAAAGGACCAAGGCTTGCGGGGTCAGGCAGCAGCGCTTTTAAAAATTGCAGCGGTACTATTTCGCGCCCTTCAAACATGATCGGCTCAATACCCGTCATACCGACATTACCCAACACTTCCAAATGCTTTAAATAGTTGTCGGAAAAAGTCATCCAGAAACGAGCGCGCTTGATTTCCGGGAAATGTTTAACCAGCGATTCCAATTCTTCGTGGTACATCATGTAGATTTTTTTTGAACCAATGCCAGCGGGAAAATCAAATTGCTGATTGACACTGAGTGGCGCGGTTTCTACCCAGTCACCATTTTCCCAGTAACGACCATTTGCCGTCACTTCACGAATATTAATTTCCGGATTAAAGTTGGTTGCAAAAGGTAAACCGTGGTCTCCTGCATTGCAGTCGATAATATCCAAATAATGAATCTCATCGAAATAATGCTTCTTCAAATATGCGGTATAAACGTTGGTGACACCAGGGTCAAAACCAGAACCCAGCAATGCGGTTAAACCCGCATTTTTAAATTTATCCTGATAAGCCCACTGCCATGAATATTCAAATTTAGCAGTATCCAACGGTTCGTAATTGGCGGTATCCAGATAATCCACCCCCGCTTCCAAACAGGCATCCATAATGGTGAGATCTTGATACGGCAATGCAACATTAATTACCAACTTCGGCTTTTCCGCATTAATCAATGCCACCAACTCTGGGACATTATCTGCATCGACCTGCGCTGTTTTAATGGGGCGGTTTAACTGTGCAGCAATCGCCTTGCACTTTGACTCTGTGCGACTTGCCAACACAATCTCTGAAAACACATCGGGTAATTGCGCACACTTGTGTACCACAACCCCGCTTACACCACCCGCACCGATAATTAGTACTTTTGCCATTTCTCACTCCACACATTCAATAGCGATAATCATCTCCACACAGGGTGCGGAGATGATTACAAATTGACTTAACAAATTTACTTTTCGAAATAGGTATAGCCGCGAAGACCTTCTGTGTAAGCGGCCAACATTTGTTGACGATCGGCAACACTGATAATGCCATCGCGCACTGCCTGCTCCGCCGTTTGACGGAACTGCTCATAGAGGGAATTAGGTTTGTACTCTACATAACTCAACACATCGGCAATACTATCGCCATGCAATTCATGCACAAAATCAATACTACTATCAGCATTGATACGTACACTGGCGACATTGGTATCACCAAATAAATTATGCAAGTCCCCTAATGTTTCCTGATAAGCACCCACCAAAAACACACCGAGATAATATTCCTCTCCCGCTTTAATCGAATGCAGTGACAGGGTTGTGGATTCACCTTCAGGATTAGCAAACTTTTGTAGCTTACCGTCACAATCACAGGTTAAATCAGCAATGATAGCTTGGCGAGACGGCTCTTCATTTAACCGATGAATTGGCATCACCGGAAAAATTTGACCAATTGCCCATGAGTCCGGCAGCGATTGAAACACACTGAAATTGCCATAATAAATATCGGCCAGGAATTGGGGCAAGCTCTCCAAATCAGCAGGAATTCGCTTCAACTGTGGCAATAGCGATGCAATTTTTTGCAGGCCAGCCCAATATATATTTTCCCCCAATACACGATGGCGTAAGTTGATACCGCCGGAGTTAAATAGGTCACGCACTTTATCGCGATAGTAAATCACGTCATTGTAAGACTCTTGTAAGTTCTCAAGAGAAATTACATTGAGTGTATGCCATAAATTAACAATCATTTCATGGCAATTCTCCGGCAACTCCGGTGGCAATTCCGTCGGCTCGAAATGCGTTACGTCGAGAATATTGAATAGTAACACTGAGGTATGCGCAACAGTGGCGCGACCTGATTCGGTGACTATAGTGGGATGCGGGATATTGTATTCGTCCAGACTTTCCTGAATAGCTTCTACCACATCAGTGCAATATTCTTTGACTGAATAGTTACGACTGTGACCATTAGTACTACAGGTTCCATCGTAATCAATCGCCAATCCGCCACCCAAGTCCAAATAACCCAGCGGTGCGCCCTCACCCACCAACTCTATGTAATAGCGACAGGCCTCAAGCACACCTGAACGAATGCTGCGGATATTGGGAATTTGTGAACCTAAATGAAAATGCAGCAACTGAAAGCAATGCAATAAATTGGCATCGCGCAAAGTATCGATGACCGATACCAGTTCATTAGTATTTAAACCGAATAAACTACGGTCACCACTATCTGCGCTCCAATGCCCTTCTACTTTTGTGGAAAGTTTTAAACGCACACCAATCAATGGCTCAATATTCAGTGCACGACTGCGTTCAATCACAAATTGCAATTCAGTCAATGTTTCCAATACAAAAAAACATTTAAATCCCAGCTTGCGCGCTTGCAACCCCAACGAAATAAACTCGGCATCTTTGTAACCATTACAAATAATTAAGCTGTCGCGATTCGTAATTGTTGCCAGCGCGATCATCAACTCTGCTTTACTGCCGGCTTCAAGACCATGGTTGTATCGATCACCAAAGCGTGCGATTTCTGCAATAACGTGGCTTTGCTGATTCACCTTAATAGGAAAAGCACCGCGATAGTTACCACGATAACCAGCCGACTCTATCGCCTGTGAAAATGAATCATTGAGTATGCCAATGCGACCATCGAGAATGTTTTCAACGCGCAACAACACCGGCATCTGCAAGCCGCGCTGTTGTAATCCGTCGATAATCTCCATTAATGAGACATTCGCTTCACCTTCTGCAGTAGGTGCACGCACGACCACATCACCCTGCGGTGAAATCCCAAAATAACCATTACTCCATTCATCAATACCATAAAGATCTGCCGACTTACGTGCAGACCATGCATTTGATTGCTCTGTGTTATTCATAACATCATCCTGTGTATTAATGACTTTAACTGCGAAAAATAGCAGCAGGATAAATACCAATAATGTCATCGGTATTTCGGTGAAAATAAAAAATAGCGCATGATTTTCCACATTTTATGTGAAAAATAAAACATAACGCCATTATGAGCAGAAATTAAGCAGAAAAATAAAGCCTAGTGCGCAGATTGCTGTTGCAGATATTGAATGAGCAACCCCATATTTTTGATGTAGGTACCGGTAGAAATCCCCATAACTGGCTTTTTCACGGGGTAAGGCGATGTATCCCATTCGTCACCTACCATAGTACCCGCATAATCGTTATTAGGCTTGGTCATCGGCGCAGCGCCTTTGTATGGATTAGTGGTGTAATACAGTGGTGTGGGCCAATAACCGTGCTGATTCAGAGTGGCAACTAACGACTCTGCTTGCTCAGCAAGATTTTTTCCAGTAGATATTTTTTGTGCACGAAAGTTCAAATCAGACACGCTGACTTTATCAAGCGTGAAATACTTGGGAAGCGCAATCTCACCCATTGCCTTTAACGGTGAATTTAATGTCGCTTCTTCCGGTTTGAGTGCTAATGCCTCTCGATAGGCCATATGCAATTTAGCCACATCAATCGTGCTTGTCGATTTGTAGTGTTCCAACATATTACCGGGAGCGTAATCCACATAGTATTCACCATTAATTACATTGGCACCCCGCCGATGCGTAAATAGCGCTTTATTCGTCCCTACTTCGATAAACGAAGGATGGCTTCGCCCTTCATATTCCGGTTTCGCAGGCAACTGAAGACTTTCCAACCACGCCAATGCCTCTGGAATACGGGCGAGAAATTTTGTTTCACCTGTCATGCGGTAAAATTTAATTAGCTGCTGAATGTTTTCTGCCGTTGTCGGTGTATGCAAGGATTTTGGTTCATAAGAACGAGCACCAGCAGGAACCAATTCAGGTGTGTACTGCAATGCCCAACCCGGTTGCGGCTGCCCTAGCTGAGTCACCAAAAATGCGTTCATCGCCCGAATAACAGGCTCTCTCACTCGTCCCTCACCCAGTATTTGATAGCACATCAAAAGAAAGTCGATATTTTCAGAAGCAACATCGTCATTGAAGGTAATGTACGACGAATAATCTGCATGATCTTTAGATGGATGATCATGCATTAATGGAAACCGCTGCGGCCAACCACCAATGGGATATTGGCTCACCAACATAAAGTCGATGGCTTTATCAAGTGCCGGGCGATATTTTGGATCGAGCTTTTCAACGTACAAACGCAGTAAAAATTTTGCTGCCTCTGCTGTACCAACATCATCAAAAGTCGCATTACCGTAATAATGCTGAAACTCCTCCAATCGCCACGCGCTTTTCCCAATAGTTGCATACCATTCTTTGAGTGCAGCTTCACCCGCAAAATCGGCCACATAATTCCAACCGCCGCTTGGATGCTGCGCATAAATAACTGCGCCAGCCACGCGCTCCGCTGCGGAGTAATAAAACTCGTCGCCTGTCGCATGATAAGCGTCGAGAAATAGATGCCCTACGCTTGCAGTGCCTGGCGGCTGCATCCAGATCATTGAGCGACGCGCTTCAAGCTCACCCCATTGGCGGGAAAAATCCGGCAAATATGACCACACGAAACCACCGCGATAACTCACTTTATCCAGCATAAATTGACTGGCAATTTTCATAGTATGTTGAGTTCGCTCAGCTGTTGGTGCCGCTGTAATTTGCTGTGTAGCCGAAAAGGAGAAGATAGAAAAAAATATCAAAACCGGATTGGTGATACGCATAGCCACGCTCTAGTTATCGTTACTATTGTTATGGATTTTGCGACCGAAAAACTTACTGAAAGACTATTTTCTACGGGAAGATTAATATTGTTTTTTTAAATTCGTTTATAGTCAAGTCGGTTTAATCATATGTGTCGCAGCAAATTAGTTATAGGCAATTAACACTTTTTATCCAGCAGTTAATTGAGGAAATAAGCCTTTTATCCCGCCAGCAATAAACTCCACCGCAATCGAAACAAGTAATAAACCCATCACTCTGGTCGACATGACAATGTTGCGTTTACTTAAGTGTTCACTAAACCATGGCAAGAATTTAAAGCACAGCATCAAGGATGCACTAACTAACATGATGCAAAACGTAATCGAAAGATAATGGAGAATTGAATTGGACTGATGGGCATAGACAATAACAGCGCTCATCGCACCAGGACCCGCGAGAAGAGGCATAGTCAGCGGCACCAGTGCGATGGTCTCATCTTGGGCTGCTTCTATCTCGGCGGGTGAATGGCCACGCGACTGCAGCATCCCCAAGCCCATCAATAATAGAATTACTCCACCCGCACAACGAAACGCGTCAACGCTAATCCCAAAAGCCCAGAGAATCCACTCGCCGAATAGCAGCGCAATCATCAACGCGAAAAATACAGATACAACGGTGAGTCTGGCGGTTTTATGCCGCTGCTCTCTGTTCTGGTGCACCGTGAGCGCGATAAATACGGGGATCGCGCCTAGCGGGTCAACAATCGCTAGCAAACCAATAAGGAATTTGGTGTATTCAGTGATTTCCAGCATTTTTAGTTGCTCGCAACAGAAGTTATTCTGAGTGTAGGCTGATTTTTCAGCAGACACCGAACAATACGCTACTTTAGCTGCAACAAAAAAGGCGATCCGAAGATCGCCTTTTTCGTTGAAATCAGGAGGTAAAAACTTACCAGCCAGTGATTTCTTTCAGTGCTTTACCGATATCAGCCAAGCTCTTAACAGTTTTCACGCCAGCATCTTCCAGTGCAGCAAATTTCTCATCAGCAGTACCTTTGCCGCCAGAGATAATCGCACCAGCGTGACCCATGCGCTTACCAGCAGGTGCAGTTACACCAGCGATGTAAGACACAACAGGTTTGGTCACGTTTGCCTTGATGAATGCTGCAGCTTCTTCTTCCGCAGAACCACCGATCTCACCGATCATTACGATCGCTTCAGTTTGTGGGTCAGCTTGGAACAGCTTCAGGATGTCAATGAAGTTAGAACCTGGGATTGGGTCACCACCAATACCTACGCAAGTAGATTGGCCGAAACCGTAGTCAGTCGTTTGCTTCACAGCTTCGTAAGTCAAAGTACCCGAACGCGATACGATACCTACTTTACCTGGCTTGTGGATGTGGCCTGGCATGATACCGATTTTGCACTCGCCCGGAGTGATAACACCTGGGCAGTTAGGGCCAATCAAACGCACGCCCAACTCGTCACACTTCACTTTTGCGTCAAGCATATCGAGTGTTGGGATACCTTCAGTAATACATACGATCAACTTGATGCCGCCGTTAGCTGCTTCAAGGATTGAGTCTTTACAGAAAGCAGCCGGAACGTAGATTACTGATGCAGTTGCACCGGTAGCTTCTACTGCTTCAGCAACAGTGTTGAACACTGGCAGGCCGAGGTGAGTTTGACCACCTTTACCTGGAGTTACACCACCAACCATTTTGGTGCCGTAAGCGATCGCTTGTTCGGAGTGGAAAGTACCTTGCGCACCGGTGAAACCCTGGCAAATTACTTTAGTGTCTTTGTTAATTAAAACGCTCATGTTATTCGCCCCTTATTGATTCGCAGCAGCTGCAACAACTTTCTTGGCAGCGCCAGTCAAGTCGGTATCGGCAATGATGTTCAGGCCGCTTTCGCCCAGCACTTTAGCACCCAGCTCAGCATTGTTACCTTGCAGACGAACAACAACAGGTACTTTCACACCTACTTCTTTAACTGCACCGATTACGCCTTCTGCGATCATGTCGCAACGTACGATACCGCCGAAGATGTTGATGAATACAGCTTTCACCGCGTCATCAGACAAAATGATTTTGAATGCTTCAACTACGCGCTCTTTGGTCGCACCGCCACCCACGTCGAGGAAGTTAGCAGGTTGGCCGCCGTGCAGCTTAACGATGTCCATAGTACCCATCGCCAAACCAGCGCCGTTAACCATGCAACCGATATCACCGCCCAGAGCAACGTAGTTCAATTCCCAAGCAGCAGCGTGAGCTTCACGCGCGTCTTCTTGTGATGGATCTTGCATTGCTTTCAATTCTGGATGACGGTACAGCGCGTTGCCGTCGATTACCAATTTCGCATCCAGACAGTGCAAGTTACCTTCTGGAGTAATTACCAGTGGGTTAACTTCCAACAACGCCAAATCTTTCTCTTTGAAGAGTTTGGCCAAGCCGAGGAAAATATTAACGAATTGGTTGATTTGCTTGCCTTCCAAACCGAGTTTGAAAGCCAGATCACGACCTTGGAAAGGTTGAGCACCTACCAGCGGATCAACAGCAACTTTAAGGATTTTTTCAGGAGTGTCATGTGCAACTTTCTCGATCTCTACACCACCTTCGGTAGAGGCCATGAACACGATACGACGGCTTGAACGGTCAACTACAGCACCCAAGTACAATTCTTTGGCGATGTCGGTGCAGGTTTCAACCAAAATGCGGCTTACTGGTTGGCCTTTCTCATCAGTTTGATAAGTAACCAGATTCTTGCCCAACCACTTTTCAGCGAAAGCGCGGATATCTTCTTTGCTTTTAACCAGCTTTACGCCGCCCGCTTTACCGCGGCCACCAGCGTGAACCTGAGCTTTAACGACGAACATATCGCCGCCGATTTGATCCGCAGCAGCAACAGCCTCTTCAACAGTCGCAGCAGCAATGCCTTTAGAAACGGGCAAACCATATTGGGCAAACAGTTGCTTACCCTGATACTCGTGCAAATTCATGGTGTAGTTCCATTTGACGATGGTTGGAGTAGCGCTTTAGTACACAGTCCAACTTGGGTTATCGATGGAGGCAAGCCTTATGAGCTTGCCCCCGCCTAAAAAACGAGGACTCTATGGTTCTCTTAACGCTTCTTCTTATTGGCGATGTGGATGGCATGGCCATGCACCGCCAGTGCTGCTTCGTGGATTGCTTCAGACAGGGTTGGGTGACCAAACACCATCATGCCCAGATCTTCCGCACTCGAACCGAATTCCATTGCAATTGCTACTTGTTGAACCAGATCTGCAGCGCTTGGACCTACAATATGCGCACCAAGAATGCGATCAGTTTCAGCATGAGCAATAATTTTTACAAACCCGTGACTTTCATTTGCAGCCATTGCGCGACCACTGGCCGCGAATGGGAAAGTACCAACATTGTAGGGTTCACCAGACGCTTTAACCTGCTCTTCAGTTTTACCAACGGCAGCAACTTCAGGGTGGGTGTAAATAACGCTTGGGATAATGTCGTAGTTGATTTGTGACTTCTGGCCAGCGATGCGCTCAGCAACCATCACACCTTCTTCCGAACCTTTGTGTGCCAGCATTGGTCCGCGCACTACGTCACCAATTGCCCATACACCAGGTGCGTTGGTTTCACATTGCTCATTAACGAAAATGAAGCCGCGCTCATCCAAATTCACACCTGAATCAGCTGCTAACAAGTTTTCGGTGTAAGGACGACGACCTACACACACGATTAATTTATCAAAAGTTTCTTGTTGCTCTTTTCCATCTTTATCCTGAAAAGTAACAACAACTTCTTTGCCATTTACTTTTGAACCAGTTACGCGTGAGCTGGTGCGGATATCCAAACCTTGTTTAGTCAGGATTTTTTGTGCTTCTTTGGCGACTTGCTGATCCATCATACCCAGGAATGAATCCATAGCTTCAAGCACAACCACTTTAGAGCCCAAACGATTCCATACAGAACCCAATTCCAAACCAATTACACCGCCACCAATTACGCCCAAACGAGCCGGTACCGATTGGAATTCCAACGCGCCAGTTGAGTTAACAATTACATCATTATCAACTGGAGCAACCGGGATATTGATCGGGTATGAACCAGAAGCCAGAATCACGTGATTTGCTTCAAGAACAGTCACTTTACCTTCGTGATCAGTCACTTCAACTTTTTTGCCAGCCAGCAATTTACCAGTACCAAATACACTGGTAACACCATTAGCTTTAAACAAACCAGCGATACCGCCAGTCAAGTTTTTGATGATTTGGTTTTTACGCGCAATCATCGAGGGAACATTGATTTCAATACCAGATGTGGTAATACCATGAACAGCAAAATCATCTTTTGCTTCGTGGTATTTGTAAGAGCTATCGAGCAACGCTTTAGAAGGAATACAACCAACATTCAAGCAAGTACCACCATTAACACCCTTACCTTCTTCATTGCGCCATTTTTCGACACACGCAGTTTTCAAGCCAAGCTGCGCCGCACGAATCGCAGCAACATATCCCGCCGGGCCGGAACCTATAACGACCACATCAAATTTTTCAGACATAACAATGATCCTAAATTATTAACTGTCGGCTACAACCTTGTGAGCTGTAACCCTTCACATGAAAAAACGCTCCTGGGTTACCAAGAGCGCTTCAAAAGGCAGTTTAGATTTCCAACAAAATACGTGCAGGATCTTCCAGCAGATCTTTGATGGTTACGAGGAATTGCACGGCCTCTTTACCATCCAGCAAACGGTGATCATAAGACAAGGCCAAATACATCATTGGCAGAATTTCTACTTTGCCATTTACAGCCATTGGACGCTCTTGAATTTTATGCATACCCAAAATTGCTGATTGAGGCAGGTTCAGGATTGGAGTAGAAAGCAATGAACCAAACACACCACCGTTGGTGATAGTGAATGTACCGCCTGACATTTCTTCGATACCGAGCTTTCCATCGCGAGCGCGCAAACCGAAATCACGAATAGTATTTTCGATAGTCGCCAGACTCATGTTTTCTGCATTACGCAGTACAGGAACAACCAAACCTTTCTCAGTCGAGACCGCAACACCGATGTCTTGATAACCGTGATAAACAACGTCGTTGTTGTCGATAGATGCATTCACAACCGGGAAACGACGCAGAGCTTCAGCTGCAGCCTTTACAAAGAAACTCATAAAGCCCAAGCGTGAACCACCATGTGCTTTTTCAAATTGATCTTTGTATTTTGCACGCAGAGCCATGACCGGAGCCATGTTCACTTCGTTGAAAGTGGTGAGCATTGCGGTAGTGCTGGATGCTTCAAGCAAACGCTCAGCAATACGCTTACGTAGACGAGTCATTGGAACACGCTTTTCAACACGATCGCCAACAGCTTCAATGGTAGCAACTGGCGCTGAAGCAGCTGGTGCAGCAGCCGGAGCTGATTTTAGGTGATTAGCCACATCCTCTTTCAACACGCGACCATCTTTGCCTGAACCGGCAACAGCAGATGTGTTCACATTATTTTCTTCTGCCATTTTACGGGCAGCTGGATTAACTGCTGTCGCCTTTGACTCTGCAGTTACTGCTGGAGCAGCCGCTGCAGCAGGAGCGCTAGATGCAGCCGCAGAGGCACCTGCCACAGCACCTTCAACAAATTTAGCGATAACTTCATTGCTCAGTACGGTTTCGCCTTCGCCTTTAAAAATTTCAGCGATGCTACCGTCAACTGGCGCAACAACTTCCAACACAACCTTGTCGGTTTCAATATCAACAATTAGTTCATCGCGCTTGACAGCTTCACCAGGTTTTTTGTGCCAAGTTGCTACCGTGCCATCGGCAACGGATTCAGGGAATGTAGGGGCTTTGATTTCGATACTCATGCTATTCCATCTCTCTGTAGCGCTAGGATTATTTGATCAACTTAAAAAGCGTTAAAAAGCACTCACACCGTGAGCGCTTTGTTTACAAAACGTTTCTCTTCTTCGATATGTGCAGACATATAGCCGCCTGCAGGAGCAGCAGAAGCATCACGTCCCACATAGTCAAGGTACATAGCCTTGCCATAGACTTCAGCAACTGCATGGCGCATATGGTGCTGGCTGCTGTACCAAGCACCTTGGTTCATCGGCTCTTCCTGACACCAGAAAATATCTTTGATATTTTTGAATGACGCCAGCGCTGCGGTTAACTCTGCCTCAGGGAACGGGTACAGCTGCTCCATACGAATCAATGCAACATTTTCCTGGTTACGTGCAGTACGCTCCTCCAACAGGGTGTAGTAGACCTTACCACTACACAGAATTACACGCTCTACTTTTGCAGGATCAACAATCGCATCAGATATAACGTTTTGGAAGCTACCATTTGCCAATTCTTCCAGAGTCGATGTTGCCAATTTATGACGTAGCAGCGATTTCGGACTCATTACAATTAATGGGCGACGCATTGGGCGAATCGCTTGACGACGCAACATATGGAAAACTTGCGCCGGAGTCGATGGCACACATACCTGAATATTGTGCTCCGCGCACAATTGAAGAAAGCGTTCAAGACGTGCTGATGAGTGCTCTGGCCCTTGCCCTTCATAACCGTGAGGCAACAACATGATCAAGCCACTCAAACGACCCCACTTGTGCTCACCACTGGTGATGAACTGGTCAATGACCACTTGGGCACCATTAGCGAAGTCGCCAAATTGCGCTTCCCAAATGACCAAGCCCTTTGGCGAAGTAGTTGAGTAGCCATACTCAAACGCCAGAACGGCCTCTTCAGACAAATAAGAATCAAACAATTCAAAAGTTGGCTGGTCGGGCTTCATATTTGCCAAAGAGGTATAGGCTGAACCATCCTTTTGGCTATGAATCGTTGCATGGCGATGCGAGAAAGTCCCGCGACCAACATCCTGCCCGGTCATACGTACTGGATAGCCCTGCTCCAGCAAGGTTGCATACGCCAGAGTTTCGGCCATACCCCAGTTAAGAGGTAAAGCACCGCCCGCCATTTTGCGACGATCTTCGTAGATTTTTTCTACTTGCTTCTGCAGGACAACACCGTCTGGTATTTCACACATTTTATATGCGGCAGATTGCAGGGACTTCAATTCATAGCCTGTGTTTGCAGGAGTAACCCAGTCGTGGCCAATGTACGGAGTCCAATCAACAAACAAAGTGCGATCGGGCTCACTCACTAAACCACTGGCGACGTGTTCGCCGCGATCAAGTGCTGCACGATAATTGGTAGTCAGTTCATCCGCCGCCGCTTGGGTCAGTAAGTTCTCAGCCACCAATTTGTCCGCGTACAAAGTGCGGGTGGTTTTGAGAGCACGGATGATTTGGTACATCAGAGGCTGGGTCGCCGAAGGCTCATCAGTTTCGTTGTGGCCACGACGGCGATAACAAACCAAATCGATTACTACGTCTTTTTTGAATTCGTAACGATAATCCATCGCCAATTGCGCAATGAACAATACCGCTTCAGGATCATCTCCATTTACGTGGAAGATCGGGCATTCAATCATTTTGGCAACGTCAGTACAGTATTCCGTAGAACGCGCATCTTCACGTTTGTTAGTGGTAAAGCCAACCTGGTTGTTAATGACAAGATGCAAAGTACCACCGGTACCGTAAGCGCGTGTTTGGGACATTTGGAATGTCTCCATTACCACACCTTGGCCAGCAAAAGCTGCATCACCATGAACATTGATCGGAACTACTTTTGCACCGGTTTTATCGCTACGACGATCCTGACGTGCACGTACGGACCCCTCAACCACGGGAGAAACAATTTCCAGATGTGACGGGTTAAAGGCCATTGCCATGTGCAACTCACCGCCTGGTGTCATCACATTGGATGAGAAGCCTGAGTGATATTTCACATCGCCAGACGTATTCAACGAACGCTTACCATCGAATTCAGCAAACAACTCAGCCGGATTTTTACCGAATACGTTAACCAGGGTATTCAGACGACCACGGTGCGCCATACCCAATACAATTTCTTTTGCACCATAGGTACCGGCGCGCTTTACCAAAGCATCCACTAAGGGAATGAAACTCTCGCCGCCTTCCAAGCCGAAACGCTTGGTACCTGGATACTTACTATCAAGGTGACGTTCAAGGCCTTCTGCTGCGGTTAGACGCTCAAGCAAAGCCAAACGTTGCTCTTTGGAGAACTCTGGATTGGAACGCACACTTTCAAGACGTTGTTGCAGCCATTGCTTTTCGGCTAATGGCGTGATGTGCATGATTTCGGCACCGATATGACCGCAATAAGTCTTTTCCAGTGCTTCAATAATTTCACGCAAAGTTGCTTGCTCTTTGCCAATGAACAGATTTCCAGTGCTAAATACGGTATCCAAATCAGCGTTGGTTAAACCGTGGAACTGTAAATCCAAGTCGGCAACAGGTTCACGTACCATCAAGCCCAGTGGATCAAGTTGGGCTTTTTGATGGCCGCGGAAACGGTAAGAGCTAATTAACTGCAGGACTTTAATTTGTTTTTGTTCATGTTCTGCACTTACAGAACCGCCAGCGACGGTGACGGTGCGAACACGGGATTTACCCAATTGTTCAAATTGAGCGCGAATGACCGAATGGGGAGTATCTTGAGTCAGTACACCATTTACACGAGGCAACTGATCGAAGTAATTGCGCCATTCTTCAGGAACGGCATTAGGATTATGTAGATACGTGTCGTAGAGCTCTTCGACATAAGCAGCATTCCCACCCGAGATGTGAGAAGTACTCCAAAATTGCTCCATAATGCTGTCTTGCATTCCACTCACCTTAATTTTTGGGGACGTACCCCTGCTATCGACTAGCGGTTAGCTACCAAACGCTTTCGACTTGTGATTAAAAGCGCCGCTTTTAAGTTGCCATCACCTAAGGCGACGGCAAACAGTTTTCGATTAAATAAGCAAAAATCGCTCATCAAATCATCAAATTTTGCCTGCTTCAGATACACAAAAGCGCCACCTTAGGTAGCGCTCTGTAACAGCATATTACGTATATGACCAATTGCTCGTGTCGGATTCAGGCCTTTGGGGCAAACCGCCACACAGTTTTGGATACCGTGGCAACGGAACACACTGAAAGGGTCATCCAACTTAGCCAGTCGTTTTTCAGTTGCCAAATCACGACTGTCCGCCAAGAATCGATATGCCTGTAATAACCCAGCCGGGCCAATAAATTTATCTGGATTCCACCAGAATGATGGGCAGCTCGTTGAGCAGCAGGCGCAGAGTATACACTCATATAACCCATCCAGCTTTTCACGATCTGCTGGCGATTGCAGACGCTCGATCGCCGGTGCGGGCGTATCATTTTGCAAGTAAGGCTCAATTTTCTTGTATTGATCGTAGAACTGGGTCATATCAACTACCAGGTCACGAATAACAGGTAAGCCAGGCAAAGGACGCAAAATCAGGGTGTTATTCTTGATGCACTCAGAGATTGGCTTAATACACGCTAATCCATTTTTGCCATTGATATTCATACCATCAGAACCGCACACACCTTCACGGCATGAACGACGGTAAGCCAAGGATTCATCCTGGGCTTTTAATAACTCCAGAACATCCAGCACCATCAAATCTTTACCTTGAGTATCAATCTCATAGGTCTTCATATAAGGCGCGTTATCAGTCTCTGGGTTATAGCGATAAACTTGTACTTTCAACATAATTTTTCTCCCGATTACCCTACACAGTTATTAATAGGTACGTTTCTTAGGCTGGAATGCATCCATAGTGCGCGGTTTAAAATTCACCGCACGCTTGCCAACACGCTTTTCACCGGGGAAATAGACTGAGTGACACAACCAATTGGTATCGTCACGGTCTTCAAAGTCTTCACGCGCATGTGCACCGCGTGACTCTTTACGCTCTTCTGCTGCAATCGCCGTTGCTTCTGCAACTTCGAGCAGATTTTGTAACTCCAAAGCTTCAATACGCGCGGTATTGAAGGCGTTGCTCTTATCAGTAATCGCAACATTTTCGATGCGCTTACGCAACGCGGCAAGTTGCTCGATACCTTTCTGCATAAACTCACCCTTACGGAATACACCGAAGAAGTTTTGCATAATGGTTTGCAGCTCTTTGCGCAACACTGATGCACTCTCACCACTGTTAGAAGTGTTGATTTTGTCCAAGCGCGCCATGGCTTTGTCGATATCAGACTGAGTTGCATCGCGATGCTCGATACCTTCACGCAATGCTTTTTCAATGTACAGCCCAGCCGCACGACCAAATACAACCAGATCGAGCAACGAGTTGCCGCCTAAACGGTTGGCGCCGTGTACAGACACACAGGCCACTTCACCGCATGCAAACAACCCATCAATCACCACATCATTGCCATCGGCATCGATAGTCAGCGCCTGACCATTTACGTTAGTTGGAATACCACCCATCATGTAGTGACAAGTTGGAACCACAGGGATAGGAGCATACACAGGATCAACGTGTGCGAAGGTGCGCGACAACTCGCAGATGCCTGGCAACTTGCTCTCAAGTACTTCTTCACCCAAATGATCGAGCTTCAAGAGTACGTGGTCTTTATTAGGACCTACACCACGACCAGCAATAATCTCCTGAATCATGGACCGCGCAACAACGTCGCGACCAGCAAGGTCTTTCGCGTTAGGAGCATAGCGCTCCATGAAGCGCTCGCCATCGGCGTTGATTAGATAACCGCCTTCACCGCGGCAACCTTCGGTTACCAACACACCAGCACCGGCGATACCGGTTGGGTGGAACTGCCACATTTCGATATCTTGCACCGGAAAACCAGCGCGCAACGCCATACCAACACCATCACCAGTATTGATGTGTGCGTTAGTGGTAGATGCGTAAATACGCCCTGCCCCACCTGTCGCCAATACAGTTGCCTTGGCTTTTACGTAAACGGTTTCGCCATCTTCGATGTTGATTGCAATCACACCGACCACTGCACCATCTTCGTTTTTAACCAAATCAACAGCAAACCACTCGTTCAAGAACACGGTTTTGTTTTTCAGGTTGCCTTGGTACAAGGTGTGGAGCAATGCGTGGCCGGTACGGTCTGCTGCAGCGCAAGTACGCGCCGCCTGACCACCTTCACCGAAATTCTTGGATTGGCCACCGAAAGGACGCTGATAAATACGGCCTTCATCGGTACGAGAGAATGGCAAACCCATATGCTCTAATTCAAATACTGCCTCTGGACCAACTGAACACATATATTCAATTGCATCCTGGTCACCGATGTAATCCGACCCTTTGACAGTGTCATACATGTGCCAGCGCCAATCATCATTTGGATCAGCACTGGCGATCGCACAAGTAATGCCGCCCTGGGCAGATACAGTGTGCGAGCGAGTTGGGAATACTTTAGTAATTACCGCTGTTTTGTAGCCGGATTGCGCCAATTGCAATGCTGCGCGCATACCCGCACCGCCACCGCCAACAACAATACCGTCAAAAGAAATCGTGCGCATGTTAGCCATTAGTTAATACCCCAAATTACCTGAACACCCCAAACCAGATAGGTAACTGCAACAGCACCTAATACTATTTGCGCGAAGATACGAAGAAATGTCGCTTTGGCGCCCAACAGACGGGTAGTTAAGTAATCAGTCAGCACAGCCCATAAACCGATCCATGCGTGAGATACAAAGGAAAGAAGGGTGACGAGAGTGAAAACACGCATCCACAATTGGTTGTAAAGGGTTTGCCACTGTTCGAATGTCAACTCGGGATTACAAATTAGATAAGCTACGATAAAGATGGTGTAGGCCGCCATAACGGCACCACCGACGCGCTGAATGAGCCAATCATAAAGGCCGCTGCGTCCAAAACTGGTTACTGAAGTTACCATACCCATACCCCCGCCAATATGATCAATACTGTGGCAATTACCAACACAATCTTGGCACCGGCTTGACCACCTTTAAGAGACTCACCAATACCAAAATCCATAATCAAGTGACGAATACCCGCCACCATGTGATACGCCAAGCCAGCCAACACAGCCCAAAGGACAAACTGACAAATAGGATTAGCGGCCAAATCGCTGACACTGTTAAACCCTTCTTGCGAATCAAGGCTGGCATCAAGCATCCACAAAAGGACAGCTACGCCTGCAAAAAGGAAAACGCCGGAGGCACGGTGAAGAATGGAAACGTAAGCAGTGATGGGGAGTTTAATTGTAGCTATATCTAGGTTGACAGGTCTTTTCTTGTTCACGGTCTATCTCACCTTTTATGCCCGTCGCGGGCAGGTTTAAGAATAAGCGCTTCATTTTTTATCATCTAAAAGTGACCCTAAATGAAACACGCCCTGCAAGTCGCGCAGCATTATAGAGATTGGATTCTGGAAACACAAACAAAAAACCCTGTTGAAACCCAACCAAGTTGCCTCAGCAAACCATCATCACACATTTAACGATGGTTTTACGCAACATATTGATTACATTAAAAGATTTTAAAAATAAATGCACCGTATCCGCGCATTTTAAAAAATTCCGCGCCAGATGGGTGCGAGCCGATTGATGACTTTTCCAGCAAAGTAAAGCGCCAGGGTCAACACTCATAAAATGGCGTTAAAAAATCAAAAAAAGATCAAAGAAATTTCCCCGCTGCCGCGCCAAAAACTTTCGCCTTAACAATTAAGTCATCTATAATGCCGCTCGCAAACGGCAGCGTCGGCCCACCATAAGAAGCCGACTAGTCCATAAAAAACATAGCCGGCCTATGACGCTATTAAAAGTAGAGCTATTTGCACATCGCAAAGCTACCTACAGTTTTTATCAGTTGAGTAGAGCGAAACATGCTTCTCTCAAGCCTTTAGTCTTAATCAGTAAGCACAGGAGTCAGTAATGACTGACAAGAAAGCACATCTCACGATTGATGGCATTGATTCGAAGATTGAATTACCTATTTATGCCAGCACCATCGGACCAGACGTTATCGACGTTACCAGCATTACCAAGAATGGCTTTTTCACGTTTGACCCAGGCTTTATGTCCACCGCCTCATGCGAATCGAAGATTACGTTTATTGATGGCGATGAAGGTGTCCTGCTCCACCGCGGTTATCCGATTGAGCAATTAGCTGTCTCCTCTGATTACATCGAAACCTGCTACCTCCTCCTGAATGGCGAACTGCCAACCCCAGCCCAGAAAGAAGAATTCACTGCCGAAGTCAAAAAGCACTCCGTTGTTGATTCCTCCGTTGCCAACATCATTAAAAGCTTCAAGCCAGAATCTCACCCAATGGCGATTCTATGTAGCGCTGTTGCCGCCTTGGCCGCTGTTTATAATGATGAAATTGACATCACTGACGCCGAAAGCCGCAAATTAACCGCCTACCGTTTAATTGGCCAAATTTCAACGCTTTCAGGCATGGTGTACAAACACCGCAAGGGCGAAGAGTTTGTAGCCACCGACAGCAATCTGGATTACGCCGAAAACTTCCTGAACATGACTTTCGGTATTGCTGGCAAACCATCAACCGTAAGCAAAACCATTGCTAAAGCAATGGACAGAATCTTTATTCTGCATGCCGATCATGAACAAAATGCGTCAACCTCGACCGTTCGCTTGTCCGGTTCATCAGGTACCAACCCTTTCGCAGCAATAGCGGCGGGCATTTCAACTCTTTGGGGCCCTGCGCATGGCGGCGCCAATGAAGCCGTACTGGAAATGCTGGAAGAGATTGGCACCGTTGAAAATATCGAAGCTTGTGTTGCACGCGCGAAAGACAAAACTTCCGGTTTCCGCCTGATGGGCTTTGGCCATCGCGTCTACAAAAACTTTGATCCGCGCGCCAAGGTAATGAAACAAACCTGTGATGAGGTGCTTTCTGAGTTAGGCTTGGAAAACGAACCTTTGCTCGCTATTGCCAAACGCCTTGAGCAAATCGCCTTGGAAGACCCCTACTTCATTTCCAAAAAACTCTACCCGAACGTAGACTTCTACTCCGGCATCATAATGAAAGCTATCGGTATCCCAACCGAAATGTTTACTGTTATTTTTGCCTTGGGTCGCGCTGTGGGCTGGTATTCCCACTGGAATGAAATGGTGAGCACCTCCTATAAAATTGGCCGCCCACGCCAACAATATACCGGCAGTCCAAAACGCGATTACCCAAAGAAATAATTTCTTCGCACTAATTGTGCTTTGAGTTATTCACCAAAACCCCCGATTAAAAACCGGGGGTTTTTCTTTACTCCCCATGCAAATACAAAATTGCCTAACTTGTCATTCTGTTGCCTTATCCAAGTAAAAACAGGAAACCCAGCCACTCGCTGCTTATCAGAATTTTTTACCGAACATCAGTAGAAATACATTCACCGCATAAAAGTGAATTTTTTAACTCGCCCAAAAAATAACCCCCATTTATAAAAATGAGGGTTATCGATAATTCAGTTTCCGTTACTTGAAATTTTCGTCTCACAAAACAGGAAAATAAAAACGTGGAGCACCGAACAACTAGCTTATTAAAAATTCCAATCTGCCATTACCCAAAATTTCTCCGTATCAGTCACCCTTGTAGCCGCATCACCCATTGCGTATTGCGCATACTTTGCGGTCCAAACCACTGCGCCAGTTTTTTTACTGATACTGAGATCAATTTCATCACCATAATCCGCACCTTTCACATCAGCATCAAATTTGTGATAACTCACCAATGCCTGTGCACCAGCAAAAGTAATCCCTAAATTCAGATACTTATCTTCCAGTCCATCTTTAGGAGTATTTAAGAATTTATCAGCCCAACCGTTAAATGCATGCAAGGTTGCCAATGGGGTCGCAAATCCATAAGCACCATCATCTGACCCCAACAACTCATAACCCAACCCGATACTAAAACGGGACACGGTATAAGTTGCTTCTGCCAACATATAATCTGCAGAGAATGCCTCATTTATACCCGCATTTTGCTGTTGCGCATATTCAAGATTGTAAGTTAACTGCTCACCAACTGTACCCTGCCAACGCACACCAAAAGTATCACCAGAGAGTCCGTATTGTGAAACCGGATTTGTCACATCCAATAGATAGGAGTAGCCAATTAACTTTCCTGCATCAAATCCCGTATAGCTTGCATTTACTATATGGCTATTCATATTCAAATCACCAAGCCCTGCATTATCCTCACCAAAAACACGATTTACGTTTTTGATGTATGCATAAGTAAAGTTGGTGTAACGAATTGCTTTATTGGTAAATGAAACCGCATCATATGTCTGCTCGTTTTGACGCCAGCCAACGTTGCCGACAAAGCGCGCGTTATCGAGAATTAAACGCTGGCGACCATATTTGATTTGATTGTTAAACGTAGTGTAAGAAACAAATCCCTGGTTTATTTCAGTTCCCACCGGATCAGCAATCACCGCAGCATTCAGATTCGATGGATCGTTGGGCGCCGTACGATAATCAACGTTGTTGGTCATCTCGGTAACATTATCCATTTCCGCCGTAAAACCAAACCCGTTCCATGATCCTGACTGATAGGACAACCGAGATCTTGTAGTCCAGGCATCTGCCGTTTTCTCGCCCGACTTTTCGCCTTGGAGATTAAGAACATCTTCAGTCACATCTTCGTAACGTGTGCGAAAATTTACTTTTATCGAACTGCCCTGCTGCACAGATTCGGTAAATGTTTTTGCTGAAATATTTGGAGCGGTAAAAAATAATGAGCTCGCTGCTGCAACAAAAATATGAATTGTATTTTTTCTCATAAATGCTTCCCCAAAAAAATGCGCATGTGTAGTGGTCATTCGCACCCATCCAATAAAATTTAAATTTTATTTTGTAATGCACTGAAAAAGATTCTTGTATTTTTCTTAGCACAACACGGCGGTGACTGAATTCCAGAAGAGCAAGGCTTATGCCAATTGATTTTTTAAACACATCCTTAAGGAAGAATTCATTATTAATCAATGGGATATATTTTTAGGAAAAAAATAAGATCGCAATTTTTCATTTTTTTTGACGCCCAATTATGGTGATCAAACAGCTTTTAACGCGCCAATTAAATTCAAACCAAAACTTTTTTGCGCACAATAAAAGATCACTAAAGTGCACGTCATTTTTTTGCGACGCACAGAATTGACGCAATGCAGCTTTGCAGCAGATTTTCTACCCGAAATAACAAGCACAAAAAAGCCGCACAATTGCTTGTGCGGCCTTTTGAGGATATGGAAAATGCTAACTATTAACCAATACGTACACTTGCATTTTGAGCTATCTGCTTTTCGATTTTGACGTGGGCAAAGGTTACATCCAACCTGTTATTCGCCACCAATGTGAATGGCTCCAGGATAAGGGCAAACAATTCTTGTGGGGTGCGTTTCAGGCCAAAATCAGTTCCTGCATCCGGGTAGCATTTCAAATCCACCGAGAGCGTTTTCCAACCAGCTCCAGCGATACTAGTGAGCTCCTTAGTGATATCGACCTGTGAGTAACAGGACGGGCCGCAACCAATGCGTACCCACGCTTTATCGACAGGTGCTGCGTCGACCTTGATATCAAACACCAATGAAGAGTCCGACTCATAATAGTCACTTAACACTTGGCGATTGAGGGTTGATATAGCAACCAGACCTTCCCCTTCACCATTCCACACAGCACGACGGGCGTCTTCCTGCACATCGCGGTCGACACAGGTTACCGTGAGCGTTGAAACACTGGCCACATTCCCATTGAGATTAGCGCGGTCATTATTTTTACCTTCCAGAATAATGCCGTAAGCGCCGAGAGGGCGACGATTAAACAACTCCAATACCTGTGAGCTGGCCTCAAAGGTAATACCCTCTTCTGATAAATTATCGCTAAGGATATCTACATCGCCATAATTCAAACCAAAACCGTAAGCAAACAAAGGATCATAATCCTCATCACCAAAATTTAGCGTGCCTTGGTCAGGTGATTTGGGCCATGAGAACGCCAAACGACCTGTTACTGGATAATTCACTCGATTATCAGCATTTTTAAAAATCACATTAGCTACACCAGCGCCTTCAGTACCGGGTTGCCAGATCACAGCAAATGCGTCAGAAGCATTTAGTTCACGATTAACCCACATAGGGCGTCCGGTGATGAATAGAGCAACTACCGGAATACCTTGTGACTTCAATTTTTTAAGCAATTCCAAATCACTGGTATCGCCGGCTTTCAATAATTGATGCTGAATGTCACCTTGCATTTCCGCATAGGGGTCCTCACCAAAGATAACGATAGCTACATCCGGTTTTTCACTATAACTTCCATCAATGCTCAGCGTGGCTTTACCTCCTGCGCTGGTCACAGCGTCTTGAATTCCAGTCCACAGGGTTGTAGCTCCAGGAAAGTCGGCCATGGTATTGCCGGTACCTTGCCAATTCACCGACCAGCCACCTGTTTGCTTGCTGATGTTATCCGCACCATCACCCGCTACAAGCACTTTGCTTTTTGGTGAAAGAGGTAAAAGGTTATTTTTATTTTTTAACAACACAATCGATTCACGCACCGCTTGTTGCGCTACAGCGCGATGCTCACGTGCACCGAGCAACTCATCCTTGCCAGCCAAGGGACGCGTTGACGGAAGCCCCTTCTCCCATAAATTTGCACGCAGCTTTACACGCAGGATGCGCCTCACGGCATCATCAACGCGCGCCATCGGAATAACACCTGTACGCGCCTGCTCAACGGTATTAGTAAACAGTTGCTTCCAATCAGGATCGGGCACCATGAAAATATCCAACCCCGCATTAATTGCCTGCGGGCAATTCAATACCGTTGCACCTGCAACAAACCCATGGCCATTCCAATCGCCAACTACTAAGCCATCAAATCCCATTTGGTCTTTGAGTACATCAGTTAGCAGATAGCGATGCCCATGCATATGCTCACCGTGCCAGCTATTAAAAGAAGCCATCACACTTTGTACACCTGCCTCAATGGCACTGTAATAACCAGCGGCATGAATGTGACATAAGGTCTCTTCATCATCGAGACAATTACCGCGATCTATTCCATTGTGGGTACCACCATCCGCAATAAAATGTTTTGCAGTGGAAATAACCCGGTATTTAGACAGGAACCCCGAATCAGCGGCCTCGCCTTGCAGCCCTTCAACCATCATGCCGGCGTATTCACGCACGAGTTCGGGATGCTCGGAATAGGACTCATAAGTGCGGCCCCAGCGATCATCGCGCGCAACAGCAACAGTTGGGGAAAAGTCCCAATCCAGCCCCGTCACTGCAATTTCAGTTGCAGTAATACGACCAATTTCTTTAATCAATTCAGGATTGCGCGCAGCACCTAGCGCGATGTTGTGAGGAAAAAGCGTTGCGCCAACAATATTACCTACTCCGTGAACAGCATCTGTGCCCCACATAATAGGAATAGCAATCTTGCCATCGCTGGTATCCATAGAGGCCTGATAATAAGCATCAGCAATCGCCAGCCAATCAGCTGCTTTCGAATAACGATTGCCATTTGGAACCGACCCGCCACCATTTAGCACTGAGCCAATGTGATAATCCTTAACATCCTGAGGTGTCAAATGGCGGATCTCCGGCTGGATCATCTGCCCTACCTTTTCCTCGAGACTTAATTGCGCGAGCAATTCATCGATTTTCGCTTCAAGCGCTGGATCTTTTTTCACCTTGCTGGTGATACTGGGCCATTGCACGTTTGCAACCTCCGTAGGCATATAGCTAATAATTGTGTGGTCGACCGAAAAAACAGAATTGATAAAAATAGTGAATCGACAATACTGGCATGGTAAACATAGCGCTCCCTGCAAAAAAGCAAGAGCATCTATTTAAAAATAGCAGCCATCAGAATAAACGAGCGGAAGATTCCTTTAGATCACTCCCCCTATATAACAATCCAGTCCGGGGAATGTATGTGAAGAGCCCATCACTGAGCGTCTGTGTGACACCGCTTCTCTTATTTATGCATCGACCTGTCAGGTCGACAACCACGTCCAAGTTGGCGCAAACTACTACCTAATGACAGCGCTGTCAACCAACAGGGCGACCAGTGATTGTTTATATCAATCAATAACCTGAAAAATCTTATTTATCGCCTTCACATGGTGGATAAAACGCGATAAAAGCACCAGAGGTGTGCACGAAAAAAACAAGAAACTTGATTTGCCAAACGACTGCAAAAAGTGAATTTCAGCCCATCCAGTTTAATGTTATCCTCCTGCGCCGAACCACTAGATACCAACACACCCCTATAACTATTTGATCTTCTTATAAAAGAAGCTGAGGAGTCCCATGAGCCTGTTACTGGTTGCAGATATCGGCGGCACCAATGGCCGTTTTGGTTTGGTTGAATTCGATGCGGAGAGTGTGCGCACAAACGGCCAAATCAATTACACCGCAGAACGACAAATTACCCTTAAATGTGCCGAGCACGCCGACATGGCCACAATGATTAAAGCCTGTTGTGCACAATTCGGCATCGATGTACCGGCCTATGGCTGCCTGGCGATAGCTGGCCCCATTGAAAATGGCCAAGCATCGATGACCAACTTAAATTGGAAGTTTTCAATCGAGGGACTGCGCGATCAACTCGGTATGAAAACGCTTCATGTGATCAACGATTTCGCCTCCCTCGCCTATGCAGTTCCATTTTTACAAGAAAATGAATTGGTTACCCTTTACGAATCCAACAAATCCAGTTCAGATGCACCCATCGTAGTAATGGGACCAGGAACAGGTTTTGGCATGGCAGCACTGGTACCAAACAGAAATAACTGGAAAATTATTCCCACCGAAGGTGGCCACGCCAGTTTTGCGCCTACCAACGAAAAAGAGCTCGCAATCAAATCATTTTTGTTAAAAGAACAAAATCATGTTTCAGTAGAGAATATTTTGTCGGGCGGCGGTTTGGTTACACTGTATCGCTCACTCGCGCATCTCGCTGGCACTGAAGCAAAGCCGTACACGCCCGCCGATGTCAGCACCAAAGGCCTCAATAATGAAGACACTCTGTGTCGTGAGGCGGTACTAACATTCTGCGATATCTTGGGCGAAGTTGCTGGAGATAAAGCGCTCTCTACCGGTGCGCGTGGCGGAGTTGTGATTGGCGGTGGTATCACGCCTAAATTAGTTGGACTGCTAGCTGAATCCCATTTCCTGGAGCGCTATAAAAACAAAGGCCCAATGGCAGGTTATGTAAGCGATATATCTATCCGCTTGATTGTGAATGACAAAGCCGCCTTGGTCGGCTCTGCAGCTTGGTTAATTCACAACACTCCCGAATTAAAAGCCGAATAAAAGCACTATTAATTCAGCCAATAAAAAATGCACCCGCGGGTGCATTTTTTATTTCGGTTAACAATTTCAGATTAATGCTTGTCCTTAGGTTTAACCAGCACGCCCGTGGACGCGCGCGTAATGATGCTCGAACTCAACATACTCGCGGGCAACTGGATTTCACGCCCTTTTAATTGCTTAAGTAATAAATCAGTCGCTTTTTTTGCCATCTGCCGAATAGGTTGGCGAATCGTTGTGAGGGCTGGCCAGATTTGATGTGCAACAGGTGTATCGTCGAAGCCTGCAACGGATAATTGTGCGGGAATTTTAATGCCCAGCTGATGCGCCACCATCATCACTCCCGCGGCCATATCATCGTTTGCAGCAAAAATCGCCGTAGGTCGTTGCTCATCCGCCAATAACTTTTTCCCGCAGGATTCACCCGATTCAAACGAGTTATCGCCCTGCTCCACCAATTCTGCCAATAGCGGCAAATCATTCTCCACCAATGCAGCTTTATATCCCTCATAACGCAACGACATTGCGCGGTGGTCCGGGTGACCACAAATAAAACCAATGCGCGAATGTCCCTGTGCAATCAGCTGACAGGTCATATCATAGGAAGCTTCTTCATCATTGGTTTCCACATAAGGGGATGCCGATTTATTTTCAGTTGGCGCCACCCGCACAAACGGAATATTCATTTTTTTAAGCAGATTAATGACCTGCATGTTGTCCGATAGCGGTGGAGTCAACATCACACCGTCCACACGCTTCTCAAGAATCATATCGGTTACTTCATTAATGAGATTCGGATCGCGGTGAATAGCTGGATGCACCAGCAATTCGTAGCGCTGTGGACGGCAAACCTCCAACACCCCTTCCTGAATATCCAAGACATAGTGTGCACTGGGATGCCCATAAATAAGGCCTAAAAGGTAAGATCGGTTACCTGCCAAGCTACGTGCGGATTGATTGGGGCGGTACTCCAACTCATTAATTGCGGCCTCAACTTTTTCACGAGTAGCTGGGCGCACATTGGGCTCGTTATTAACAACCCGCGACACAGTTTTCATGGATACGCCAGCCAAAGCGGCGACATCATCGATGGTTGCTTTTGCCACAGAACTCACCTCAAGTTGATTTTTATTGCCGTTGTTCCCACACATTTTTATTAACTACAGGTGCGCGGTTCTTGTTGGATTTTTAGTCGCACAAAATAAGTCAGACTGACTACAAGACAGGTAGTGTGCAGATGATTGTAAACCGGGAACAAACAATGTGACAGCCTTATAGGCTTGGATTATAGTACCGCGCGCTTGACGTAGGCTTTTTATCGGTAATCGTCAATTAAAGACCACGACAAAAAAACAAACTATTTTTATAACAAAGAGGCAATACATGAAATCAACAACTAAATACGGTCCTGCTTACGCGGCGGTGACAACACTTTTTCTCGCATGGGGGTTTATCACGTCGCTGATTGACCCACTGGTCGCCGCAGTGAAAGGCATATTCAGCCTGACAGATGTACAAGCTCAGCTCAGTGCTTTCGCCTTTTTCATCGCGTATGGCGTGATGAGCTTTCCTGCCGCTGCAATCCTTTCTCGTTTTAAATCAGTCCCCACTATTTTGATGGCGCTCGGCACCATGATTGGCGGCTGCTTATTGATGTTGATTGCGGCCAATATTCAAAATTACTCACTGGTATTGGGCGGCCTGTTTGTTCTGGCAGGCGGCATCACCGCCCTGCAAGTTGCAGCCAACCCTCTGGCCGCTGCACTGGGCTCACCAGAAGGCAGTCACTTCCGCCTGACGTTCAGTCAAGCCTTTAATAGCTTCGGTACTTTTATTGGCCCGATTGTTGGAGCTTCGCTGTTTCTTGAAGGAATCGAGGTTAAACCCGGCATGGAAGTAACTGAAGCCGCCCGCTCTGAAGCATTGGCTGGTATAGATGCAGCGTATTTTTGGTTATCGGGCATGATTGCCATGCTATTGGTATTTTTTTACTTCAGCCGCAACATTGTTGGCGAGGCCGCTCCGGTAACATCAAGTGAAGTTGCTCGTCGCGGTGTTTTTTCCATGTTCAAAGAAGCAACCCAATCTAAATGGGCTCTGCTAGGCGGAATGGCGATTTTTCTCTATGTTGGTGCGGAAGTGGCGATTGGAACCCAAATGGCGTTTTTCTTGAATTCTGATTCTATTTGGGGTCAATCAGATGCAGCCTTTCATTTTCCGTTAATCAGCTGGCTATTCACCTCTGACGGTATTCCTGGCATCTCCCTGCAAGAGGCTGCGGCAATTACGGCTATCTACTGGGGTGGCGCGATGGTAGGTCGTTTGATTGGTTCAGCTCTCCTGGCCAAAATAAATGCAGCTGTTTTACTGGCGACTTTTACTGGCGGCGCAGCGCTCATGTGCTTGTATGTATTTAGCGTCGGCGGCGTAAGCGCAGGTTTTGTTGCGCTGGCGATCGGCTTACTCAACTCAATTATGTTCCCGGTAATTTTCACCCTGACCCTTGAGCGTTCAACTGCAAGCTCGGAGGCAACCTCCGGGTTCCTGTGTACCGCAATTATCGGCGGTGCATTTGTGCCCTTGATTGTAGGTTTGGTATCTGGTCACTCAAGCTACATTACCGCCTTTGTTGTCCCTGCAGCTTGCTACTTGATTCTCTGCTGGTTTGCACTGAGCGCACGCAAAGTTAAAGCGACCAATACAATTTCTGAAGTCGCAACTAGCCATTAAAACTGCTAGCGATAAAAAAGGCCGACAGCTTTTCAGATGTCGGCCTTTTTATTCCCCAGATCTCACTACTCCCAACGCGACGCTCGCTGCTGATCACTCGCGTTCGCATTTACCCATTGTTCCGCACCGCTAATATCGGTTTCCTTTTTCCAAAAAGGCGCTTGAGTCTTTAAAAAATCCATTAAAAATTCTGCAGCTTGAAACGCATGTTCGCGATGAGTACTGCTTACACCGACAAACACAATTTGTTCACCCGCGTGCAGATCACCAACACGATGCACTACTCGCGCAGCAATCAGCTCCCAACGCGTTTTCGCCTCATCCAAAATCTGCTGCAAAATAGTTTCTGTCATTCCGGGATAATACTCGAGCGACATACGTGTTACCGACTGCGCGTTATTCATATCGCGCACACGCCCGACGAAAAATACTACGGCACCAGCAGCTGTATCGCCCATCGTTAATTCGGAATATTCGCGACCAACATCAAAATCCTGTGTTTGCACAGCAATCGAAAAAGACATATCAGCCTCCGGTAACCGGCGGGAAAAAAGCAACCTCGTCACCCGACTTTATTGCAGTATTCCCTTTGGCATACCCATGATTCACCGCGACTAACAATTTGCCATTGCAAAGAAATTTTTCCCATTCCGGGTTTTCCATAATCAAATATTGCTTGAGCGAAACGATACTATCAATTTGTCCAGCGGGGATCTGCAGCTCAGTTGTTTTCAGCTGTTCACGCAACTGCGCGAGAAACACAACGCGAATCATTGCGGAGCCTCCTGCCGACGATAATGCCCACGACGCCCGCCGGATTTTTCCAGCAGACAAACCTGCTCAATCACCATCTCCATATCCACGGCTTTACACATATCGTAAATGGTTAAGGCGGCGATACTGGCTGCCGTCAGCGCTTCCATCTCAACGCCAGTTTGCCCGGTGAGCTTACAAAAACTGGTAATTTCGACCGCTGATTGCTGCTCATCAATTACAAAATCCACGGCCACTTTGCTTAGCGCTAAAGGATGGCAGAGAGGAATTAAATCGGCGCATTTTTTTGCCGCCTGGATACCCGCAATACGTGCAACCGCCAGCACATCACCTTTTTTCAAGCTATTCGCCTTGATCTGCACGAGCGTCTCCGGTTTCATCAGCACCCGCGCAAAGGCGCGAGCCTCGCGTACACTGGCTGGCTTTTCGGAGACATCCACCATGCTGGCATGCCCTTGGGAATCTACATGGGTTAACGACATAAACAGCGCTTCCAATACTGAGGCTGCACTTTGCCGTGCAGCGAGGAGTAAATATCGCTATCATAAAACACCTGTCGGCTATGACCGCACATTTATTTCCCTCCCAGCAGAATTCCACAATTTAATGACTTCAGCCCAACCTCTTGACCGCCGTTTTACGCTCGCACCTATGATGGAGTGGTCAACATCTGATTGCCGTACCTTCTGGCGCTTATTAACCCAAAAAGCCGTCCTATACACCGAGATGGTAACGACGGGTGCCCTACTCCACGGCGATAAAGCCCGTTTTTTGGATTACAACGCCTGTGAACACCCGTTGGCACTGCAACTGGGAGGAAGCGATCCTATTGCTTTAGCCGAGTGCGCGCGCATTGCCGAAGACTGGGGTTACGACGAAGTGAATCTCAACTGTGGTTGCCCAAGTGATCGAGTGCAGAACGGCATGATTGGGGCCTGTTTGATGGCCGAGCCAGAACTGGTTGCCGACTGTATCGCTAACATGCAGCGCGCCGTAAAAATACCTGTCACGGTCAAACACCGTATCGGTATTGATGACATGGAAGACTACGAGGGGTTGGCGAAATTCGTCGGAACCATTGCCGAAACCGGCTGCCACACGTTTATCGTGCATGCACGCAAAGCTTGGCTAAAGGGTTTAAGCCCTAAGGAAAATCGCGAAATCCCACCTTTGCAATACGATAAGGTCTATCAGCTGAAACAGGACTTTCCGCATTTAAATATCATTATTAATGGTGGCATTACGACTCTCGAACAGAGTAAAAATCTTCTCGAACATGTAGATGGCGTAATGATTGGACGCGAGGCTTACAGTAATCCCTACCTGCTTGCCCAAGTCGACCAGCAAATTTACGGTGCCGATAAACCCGTAGTGAGTCGCGATGAAGTCATGCAAAAATTTATGCTGTATTGCGAAGAAGAATTAGCGAAGGGTGTTCGCCTTAACCATCTGACGCGTCATATTCTGGGGCTTTATCAAGGCCTTCCCGGTGCGCGCCAGTTCCGGCGTATTATCAGCGAGCAAGCGCATAAACCCAACGCGGGAATTGATGTACTTAAGCGCGCCCTTGCTGCATTAAATGAGTTACCATTAGCAAATCCAGTTGAAGACTAGAATGCTTAAGACCTTCAACACTATTGATTTATCAGCTTATAAAAAATGACTGCTTTCAACATAAAGTCATGAAGACTATAATATATCTGGCGGCAATAAATGAAGATCAACCACTTGTACTTTCAGAGATAGGATTACCACTGTGACTAGTAAACTTGAACAACTGAAACAATTTACCGACGTTGTTGCTGATACCGGCGACATCGAAGCCATCCGTTTATACAAACCATTGGATGCTACTACCAACCCATCATTGGTTTATAAAGCCGCGCAAATGCCGCAATATCAAGACCTGCTGACCTCCGCAATTAATGCCAGCAAATCCATCGCCAATAGCGCGCAACAACTTAGCGCTGCCTGCGACCACTTGGCAGTAGGCATTGGCTTGGAAATTTTAAAAATTGTTCCAGGCCGTATCTCTACAGAAGTAGATGCGCGCTTGTCTTTTGACACAAAAGCGTCCATTGCAAAGGCTCACGAACTGATCAGCTTGTATGAAAAAGGTGGTGCGGATAAATCGCGCGTATTGATTAAATTGGCTTCCACATGGGAAGGCATTCGCGCTGCGGAAGTGCTGGAGAAAGAAGGCATTAACTGTAACCTCACACTGCTGTTCGGTTTCAATCAAGCTGCGGCATGTGCCGATGCAGGTGTATTTCTAATTTCCCCTTTTGTGGGTCGCATTCTGGATTGGTACAAAGCCAATACCGACAAAAAAGAATACACCTCTGAAGAAGATCCAGGTGTTATTTCTGTTCGTCACATTTACAACTACTACAAGCAAAATGGCTATAACACCGTAGTAATGGGCGCAAGCTTCCGCAACCTCGGCGAAATTGAAGCACTGGCTGGCTGTGATCGTTTGACCATTAGCCCACAATTGCTGCAAGAGTTAGAGCAAGATAAAGGCGAACTTAAGCGTGTACTGTCACCAAGCAACACCGGTGCAGCCATCGCCAAACAAATCGAAACTGAAACCAGCTTCCGCTTTGGTTTGAATCAGGATGCTATGGCTACCGAAAAATTAGCCGAAGGTATTCGCGGTTTTGTAAAAGACCAAATCAATCTTGAGAATTTGTTGAAAACCCGTGCTCAATAAACTCTCTCGCTTTATCGAGCGCCACCTGCAACCCGCAAGTGGCGTTTCGAACACATTATCTGACCATCAAAAACAATTGGCAGTAGCTGCGCTATTGGTGGAAGTTGCCATGGCTGATCATCAATTTTCTGAAGCAGAGCTGCAGAATCTTGGCGTGATTCTCACTAATAAATTCGCGCTATCGAACGAAGAACTCAATGAACTGATTAATCTCGCCAAAAACGAAACTAATCACGCTACCTCCCTGCACCAATTTACCCAGCTTATCAATCAGCATTGCTCCGTCGAAGAGAAATTCACGTTGATGAAAGCTATGTGGGAAATGGCTTATGCAGATGGCAATTTGGATAAGTACGAAGACTATATTATTCGTAAGGTGGCTGATTTAATCTATGTGCCACATAGTGAATTCATTCGATCGAAGAGCTTGGTAAAAGCAGGCTTGGTACTAGATAGTTAATAACGCGGAACAAACAGCAAAAAATTAACAGTTTTCAAGCATATTGACCAAATTGCGAAAAGTATCAGCATTACTGGCGTTTAATCCCATCAAAATTTTGTGCGCTTCCAGAACCTTCTCTTTCACTTCCTGCTCATCACAATTAATGCAATTAAGCGACTGACCGGCCAGCACTGGGGCATCTAATTTATCGACAATAGTGAATATGTCGCCGAATCCCATCGTCTGCAAAATACGCTGGATACTGGGATTACTCGCCAAAATCACAGGCATAATGCCATGTCGCTCTTGCCCGAGAATGGAAATTTTTGCCATCAATCCCAGCGTAGTACTATCAATTGCCTCCGCCTCGGAAAGATCGAAAAGCACCGATGTAAAATTCGCACTCTTGAACATGGCATCGATAAATTGGTCGAATGAAATGCACAGCGTCAGGCGCACATCCCCCACCATTTTGATCACGTACACACCATCATGATCAGCAACTAAAATTTGGCCGGCCTTCATCAACTAACACCTCGAGTGATGGACAGAACTGCAATGTCATCCGGATTGTCGCGAACCTCTTTTATAACTAAAGTATTACAGACAGAATCCAAACTGCCATTACTTGAAGCAACTAGTTTTAACAAATGAGCTTCTTTGTCCTGCAACTCAACTTGGGGCAAAGTTTCCAAGATGCCATCCGAAAAACACACCAACGCAAACTTCTCCGGTAACTGACGCTCGTATACCTCCCACCCAATCTCCTTAAAGATGCCTACCGGTTTGCCGCGCCCGGTTAGATACTCTGTGCCTGAATCAGTAAGCAGGATAGGCATTGGCAAATGACCCGCCACCACGTAATGCATTTGATTGGTAAATGTATCTATAACCCCCACAAAGAGGGTCAAATGATGACTCAGACGCGTTTCATGAAGCTCACGGTTGATCTGCCGCAACATTAAATCGGCACCTTGGGCAAAGGAGGTTTCATCACCAAATAACCCCTCTTCACGCACCATCCGACTTACCAGATGTTTAAGCCAAATAGTCACAAATGCAGAGGAGGCGCCATGGCCGGAAACATCAGCCAAATAGAAAGCCAGATAGCGTTTCTTAATATGGGCGTAATCGACAAAATCGCCACTAAGGAACAGGGACGGAATAATAGTATGAGCGGCGCTATAACCCCCTTCAGTAGTAAACCCTGAAGGCATCAAGCGACGCTGGACTCGTCGCCCTGCAATATGGTCACGCTCAAGTACGCGTAAGTTTTCCTTTAGCTCCCGGTTAGCCTCTTCCAATTGGCGACGATAACGCTGGTTTTCCTCTTCCAAATCCTGCCGATCCAGAACCTTGTTAATAGAGTGCACCAGCACTTCCAAATCAACGACAGGTTTTATTAAGTAATCACGCGCACCTAACCGCAAGGCGCTGACCACATCGTTCATTACACCAGCACCGGAAATCACAATCACTGGTAGAGATGAGTGGCGGTCATGCAGAGTTTGTAATAGCTGTAAACCGTCCCCATTGGGCATACGCAAGTCAGTGACGATAAGATCAGGAAGAGAATGTGCAGGATCAGCAAGCAGGTCAAGCGCAGCGGTAGCATCTGCAGCAGAGCAAACAGCAAACCCGCTATCCGTCAGATAAGTCACGATACTCTGGCGGACGAGGGAATCGTCATCGATGATAAGCAGCTTACGGCTCGCGAGTGTCATCTTCTGCTCGAACGTTTATGGCTACAGTATGGTTAAGGGCAATCAACAAGGCGCGTAACACTACTCCTTCAACTTAAAGAGCGCAAGCTGCAGCAACTATAAAGCGCCGCGGACTTGGGCAATTAAGTTTTGTTAATCCTATGTGCGCTGCCCAAGGATAAGCTCTAAAACAAAGCTCCCCCTATTTTGGCTTATTACGGTTTCTATCACGTTCCGCTTTGCGACGCATATCAATCAACTGGCGTTGAGTCATTTTACTCTTACGCTCGCTGTAGGGGTTTTCATTATTACGGAATTCGATTTTGATCGGTGTTCCATGCAGATCCAGCACTCGACGGAACGTTTTTTCCAAATATTTGGTGTAATGACTTGGGACATCGTTCGTCTGATTACCATGCACGACAATAATCGGCGGATTGTGCCCACCAGGATGCGCATAGCGTAGCTTAATACGGCGCCCCTGAATCATGGGAGGTTGGTGCTCGCGCACTGCATCTTGCAAAATGCGTGTAAGGAAATTGGTACTGAATTTATCAGTTGCGGACTGGTAGGCGAGCTCGATTGATTTATATAAATTGCCAACGCCTGTGCCGTGGAGGGCGGAAATAAAATGGATCGTGGCAAAATCTACGAAACGCAATCGGCGCTCAATTTCACTTTTCACATACTGTTTGTGCGCGTCATCCAAGCCATCCCACTTATTTAGTGCGATAACCAAAGCGCGCCCAGCCTCAATCGTTGTTCCCATCAGGTGCAGATCTTGCTCTACCACGCCTTCACTGGCATCCATTACTAATACGACAACATTCGCATCTGCAATCGCTTGCATGGTTTTAACAATAGAAAACTTTTCGACCATCAAGTCGATGTTTTTGCGGCGCCTCACTCCTGCTGTATCAATCAATGTGTAAGGTTTATCAAAGCGGGTGTAGTTAATATAGGTACTGTCGCGTGTAGTACCCGGTTCGTCATAAACCACCACCCGCTCTTCACCAAGCAAGCGGTTAACTAACGTGGATTTACCTACATTCGGACGACCGACAATAGCAATTTTGATCCCGGTTGCTTCTTCAGACTGATAGTCTTCTGGCAGCTCAGGAATATCGGCCAGCACCTCCTCCATTAACGACCTGACCCCACGGCCATGGCTAGCCGTAGTTGGATGAACTTCTCCAAGTCCTAACTCATAAAAAGGTGCCAATGCGATATCTGGATCCATCCCATCAATTTTATTTGCAACCACATAGGTCTTTTTATTATTCACCCGCAAATGTTTGGCGATCATTTCATCTGCCGGATTCAATCCAGCACGGCTATCGACGATAAACAACACTATGTCAGCTTCTTGAATAGCCAAGAGAGACTGACCAGCCATCATGCTATCAATACCCTCTTCCTCTCCGCTTATCCCCCCGGTATCAATCACGATAAAACGGCGATTTTCCAATATACCTTCACCGTATTTCCGATCGCGAGTTAACCCGGGATAGTCCGCTACCAATGCATCACGCGATTGGGTGAGTCGGTTAAAGAGCGTGGATTTACCCACATTTGGGCGACCAACAAGTGCTATTACAGGGATTATCATAGAAGTATCGATTGAAATAAAAATCATGGGATATGCAGTGATTTATCCTGCATAAATTCAAATATATAAAAACAAAACCAGCCGCTTCAAGTTTACCTTATTCGATCAAGGTAAATTCAAGCGGCTGGTCATTGCAGCAATAAAGCAGGAACTATTTGTCTTTTTCTGCCCTATAGGCAATTAACTTACCCCTATTGGTATATACATAAAGGGTTTCACCATCGGTCAGCATTGGAGCTCGCGCGCCTTTCCTGTCCACTCTGCTGCGTGCAACAAACTCTCCATCGCTCTGATTAACAACATGCATATAACCTTCAAAGTCAACTACCGCGACATACTCTCCGAATACCTGAGGGCCATTTAACAAGCGGCGCAACATTTTTTCATTGCTCCACAATTGCTCGCCCGTGGTCGAGTTATAAGCAACCAACTTGCCGTCCGCATGAGAGACAAACAATTTATCGCCACTAAGTGCCACATTCTCACTGGTTGAGCCATCTTGCCCCCAAAGTGGCTTACCCGTGCCGCGCGCTAGAGCGCTAATACGGCCTTGATAAGTGCCTACATATATCACGCCATCTTTAATAACCGGGCTGGAGTGAATATCCACCATACGCTCGAGTTCAGAGCGCCCTTTTGGCGAGGCAATACGCTGCTCCCATAAAATCAAACCATTAGCCGGATTAAAGGCCATCATGCGACCATTCGAAAAACCAGCATAAATAGCAGTGTCAATAACGATAGGAGATGGAGTTCCGCGCAGCGTTAAAACAGGTGGAGGGTTATCGTAAAACCACAATTGCTCGCCAGTTTTTGCATCCAGAGCAAACAATTTACCATTCACTGTTTGCGCGGCGACCACATTGCCATTGGTGCGTGGTGCAGAGACGACCTCGCCAGGCAACTGCTTACGCCAAAGTTCGTCGCCAGTCTCTTTTGATAGAGCCATGACCTCACCCGCATAAGTTGCTACCAACAACAAACCGTTTTCTGCAGATATGCCACCTACGATCTGACGATTTGGATCTTCCGCCTTGAACCATCCTGTTGTTTTGGACCACAAACCATCTTTGGATTCATTAATAGTACGCGCCCAAAGTTTTTTCCCAGTTTGGCTATTCATTGCAACAACCAAACCTTCGTAATCTACTGCATAAATAACATCGCCATCTAACGCAGGTGTGAGACTACTAAACCCTTTGTTTTGACCCTCGCCTATGCCGCGACTCCACACTTTATCGAGTTCAAGTGTCTCCTTAAAATCGACCAGCTCCATAGGTTCGTTGCCAGTTTTTTTACTAAACCAGGAACAACCGGACATAGCGAATGCACAAAGCAATACTAACGAGCTTAAGTGCCTCACAGAAACTTGCATCATTGAGCATTCTCCCCAGCCGATGCTGTAGAGCCGTCGATTTTCAAATCATCAATTTTCATCTGCAATAACATGAAACGCTCTTGTTGTTGTGGATCTGTTGCAGCCAGTGCTTTTTCATAAGCAGTACGCGCTGCATCCTGATCGTCTTGTAATTTAAGAATATCACCACGCGCTTCTGCATATTCCGAAGTAAAAGCAGCAGCAGGCTCAGGTGACAATTGCGCCAATGCATCGGCATAATTTTTCTGTGCAGTTAACACGCGAGCTAAACGCAAGCGGGCAAGTTGCTCCGTGGCAGCCTCGGGTTTGGCAGACAAAACCCATTTAAGTTCATTAACTGCAACATCCAACTTATTATCTTCTACTGCTAATTTGGCCAAGAAGAAAGCGGCGCTATGGGCATACATACTTTTACTATTGCCATCTTTTAACTCCCCAGCCAAATGGGTAATTGTTGCCTTGTCAGCGTCGGTTAATGTCTTGCCAGCCTCAGCATTTGCCAATTTGAGTAATTGCTCATATACCTCTGAAGCTTTTTCAGCTTTCTGCCGTTTTTGATCTTGCCAGGTGGTAAAACCAAAATAGCCAACAACCGCGACTAATATCGCAACAATTATGATTTTACCGTAGTCCCTCCACCAACGTTTTAATACATCCAATTGTTCTTCTTCTGAAAGATATACGCTCACAATCGACTCCTGTAGGCCTTAGCGCAATGCGCAAAAAATGAAAATAAAATGAACCGTTATTTTTTTACTCAATCAACTACTATTCCAAGGTTTGCAGATAAGTAATTGCCTCATCAAACGTAAACGTCTGCTGCTCAATTTCCTCTCGCATGAACTTGACAGCAACTTTACCGGCCTTGGCTTCATCCTCACCCAAAATAAGTGCGATATCAGCACCACATTTATCGGCCTTTTTTAACTGGTTTTTAAAATTGCCACCACCACAATTCGTTAGTAGGCGAACGAAAGGTAATTCATCACGGATTCGCTCTGCCAATTGCATGGCAACAACTTGCACATCACCTACCGCAACCAGATAAATATCCGCTTGTTGGTCGAGTGACTCTGGAACTACATTGACTGCTTGTAGTAACAAAACCAAACGCTCAAGGCCAATACCAAATCCAACTGCAGGGGTTGATTTGCCACCCAATTGTTCAACTAAACCATCGTAGCGGCCACCAGCACAAACCGTACTTTGAGCGCCCAATTTATCTGTTACCCACTCGAACGCCGTTTTACCATAATAATCGAGGCCACGCACCAAGCGAGGATTAACCTGATAGGCGATACCAGCAGCATCCAACAGGGATTTTAATCCCTCAAAATGTACGAGCGATTCTTCATCCAAATAATCCAGAAATACCGGAGCAGAATTGAGCAACGCCTGGGTATTGGAATCTTTAGAATCCAGAATGCGCATGGGATTAGTTATGAGACGGCGCTTGCTATCTTCATCCAACTGATCTTGTACATCACTCAGATAGGCGACCAACGCTTTTTTATAAGCCGCACGCGCATCTGAACTACCGAGTGAATTTATTTGTAACTGCACATGCTCTGCAACACCCAACTCTCGTAAAACACGCGCGCTTAGTACCAACACCTCAGCATCAATATCCGGCCCTTGAATACCAAAAACCTCAACACCGATTTGGTGAAATTGACGATAGCGCCCCTTTTGCGGACGTTCATGGCGGAACATTGGCCCCATATACCAAAGACGCTGGGTTTGGTTGTAGAGCAGACCATTTTCTTCACAGGCGCGCACACAACAAGCAGTACCCTCAGGGCGCAACGTCAAGCTATCGCCATTACGATCCTCAAAGGTATACATTTCTTTTTCAACGATATCGGTAACTTCACCAATAGAACGCTTGAACAACTCGGTTGATTCTACAATCGGAAAACGAATTTCCTGATAACCGTAGCGCGCCAAAATATCGGTAACAACACCTTCAACGTATTGCCACAATGGGGAATCTGCTGGCAGCAGATCATTCATACCGCGAATTGCCTGAATTTTTTTCAATTTCAAACCTTAACTGTTACAAGCTAAAAGCAACTAACCTTTAGCAATAATATTCTTGGCGTCAGCATCCATTTGTGCCTGTTTTTGCGCCGCTTTTGCACGAATCAATCGCTCAAGATTATCAACCAGATTTTCATTGGTTAATTTTTGATTGGGTTCACCATCTATATAAATCAAATTACTCGGTGTACCACCAGCGAGCCCTAAGTCCGCCTCTTTAGCTTCGCCAGGACCATTCACAACGCAACCAATCACTGCAACATCGAGCGGAACTGTAATATCTTCTACTCGTTGCTCTAAATCGTTCATGGTTTTGATTACATCAAAATTCTGTCTCGAACAACTCGGGCAGGCGATAAAATTCACGCCTTTACTGCGCAAGCGTAAACTGCGCAACATATCCCAACCAACTTTAATTTCTTCAACTGGATCTGCAGCAAGCGAAACACGAATAGTATCGCCGATACCATCCATTAAAAGCGCCCCCAATCCAATCGAGGATTTCACTGTACCCGAACGGAGCCCCCCGGCTTCAGTAATCCCAAGATGCAGGGGTTGCTCAATCAAGGTCGCAAGTTTGCGGTAAGCGGCCACAGCCATAAAAACATCTGATGCTTTTACGCTAACCTTAAAATTTTGGAAATTTAGCGAGTCAAGAATTTCAACATGACGCAACGCCGATTCAACCAATGCGTCCGGTGTTGGTTCGCCATATTTTTTTTGCAAATCTTTTTCAAGTGAACCCGCGTTAACACCGATACGAATTGGGATATTAAGATCGCGAGCCTTATCAACTACAGCTTTAATACGTTTTTCACGCCCGATATTGCCCGGGTTGATGCGTAAACAATCCACACCCAAATCTGCAACTCTTAACGCAATGCGATAGTCAAAATGAATATCCGCAACCAACGGAATACTGACTTGTTTACGAATCGCGCCAAACGCTTCTGCTGCCTCCATTGTGGGAACAGAAACGCGGATGATATCTGCACCAGCCAATTGAATACGACGAATTTGCTCAACTGTTGCTGCAACATCCGTAGTTTCAGTATTAGTCATACTTTGTACTGAAATAGGCGCATCACCACCTACTGGAACATTGCCCACCATAATCTGACGAGATTTACGGCGTTTTATCGGAGACTCGCAGTGCATAACTATTCCTGATCATTTTTACGAGATTACTCGTGAGTCGGCACACCCACTTTTATCGACAATACATTGGTACCCAATGCCGGCACTATAGCGATGTTATTGCCATTTAACTTTATCGAAACAGCTGGTGAATTACCGAGCTTGACATCAAATGGGGCTTTGCCTTGCAAATCAAAATCACTTCCAGCCGAGCGCAAATCAGCAATCAAAACATCACCGCGCGCATCACTTACTTCCAACCAGCATTCCTCTGTAAATGAAAAACTGATTGTATCTATAAGATTTACTGGTTGAGCTGGCACTGACAAATCGCCAACTGAGGATGTTGCCAAACTGGCAGCAACGGATGAAAACTCATTCAGCGAACTCGAACTCACAGCCACCGAAACAACTGCATCGCTGCTCACCGAAGAATGAACTGCACTGGATACTTTTGTTGATTGAATATCAAGTGCGGTTTCTACTGGTGGAACAACTGCAATCGGTCTGTCGTATTTAGGTTTTTGGCGATTATCAAAAAACCAAATTGATGCAAGCCAAAGAACAAACAAGGCAAGCAAGACCAATACAATAAATTGCCATAACGGTTTATTGGTAGACTCAACCCGACGCGGTAAAACCTCTTCAACTAAACCATGTTTTTGCGCGTGACGATCGTAGGCTGCAAGTAGCTGGATGACATCAAGCTTCACCAAACCCGCATAAGCCCGCAAATACCCGCGGGTAAAGGTATCAGACCCCATATGACGGTAATCATCTGACTCAAGTGCACGCACCTTGGTCAGGGTCATATACAACTCTTTGGCGACTTGTTCCTGAGTTAAACCGGCACGCTCACGCGCCCAGACCAATAGTTTTCCAGGTGCAAGCTCACCAAAACGGCTGTCCTCTGCGGATTTTCTATCGTCGTCAGATACCATTAAAAGCCCATTAATTTCTTAATCGGTTGTTGTCTTACATCATCGTCTGCTTGTATTCCAAATATTCTTTGGAATAGGGGTAACGATTTTTTAACACTAACAAATAACTGGCTTCTTTATCCTTATTGCCAAATATGCGTTCCAAGCGAATTGCGAGTAACAATGAGCGAGCAGACTGCTGCCCTAAAGCCTGATAGCGATCCAAATGTTTTTTTGCATCTGCATACTCTTGTTTTTGAAAGCTCATATCTGCCAATTCAATGTGAGGATCGGCAAGCCCCTTATCCAGAATTGTTGCATGCTCAAAAGCTGCCTTGGCTCGATCATTTTTCCCAAGCAATAATGCCGTTCTACCAACATTCACTAATGCTGCCGCGCGGCCATCATAATCCAGATCACTCGCCGCCAATTCAAATTGAACCAGAGCCTCTTCATAGCGTCTGGTGCTGAACAAAAAAACGCCATAATTGTTATTAGCCAACGTGAAATTCTTTTTGCGTTTAATCGCTTTTTTAAAGGTTTCCTCCGCCAGAGCAGGCTCACCTTCCAATTGATACAAACGCGCCAATGTTTCCATTGCTTCGGGTGAGTTTTTATCGATCTCTGCCGCTTTGCGCAAATGATGACGTGCAGACTCACGATTCCCTTTCTCAATGTACCCCTGCGCCAGTTTAATATGTAATTCCAACGACTTTACGGTATCCACATGGCGATTCGGCTTTGCAGAATCCCCTTTATTTTCAGAAACACAACCAGCAAGCAACAAGATCGAAATAGCGGATATCAAAATCAACTGCGGCAATTTTATAAATTTATTCATTCGCACTGTGAGACCTTTAATTTGAAATTATTGGTTAACAATCTTCACTGCTTGTACTTCATCAAACTGTGCACGATAGCGCTCGCTACGACGAGTGACATCATTCACCTGCCCCGCCAATTGACCACAAGCAGCATCAATATCATCACCGCGGGTTGTGCGCACAGTAGTGATGTAACCCTCTTCCATTAAAATGTCCTGGAATTTGCGCAACGCGTTATTACTAACACGCTTATAGTTCGACAAATTAAATGGATTAAATGGGATCAGATTTATTTTGACGGGTACATCGCGCAGCAAATCCGCCAGCTCACGAGCATGGTGCGGGCGATCATTTACCTGATCAATTAAAGTGTATTCGATAGTAATTTTTCGGTGTGTATCAGGCATTGCTGAAATGTAGCGTTTGGCAGAATCAAGCAACATAGCAATCGGGTATTTGCGATTAATCGGCACTAATACATTGCGCAATTCATCATTAGGCGCATGCAATGAAATTGCGAGGCAAGCGTCAGTATACTGGCTCAATCGATCTAACTGCGGCACCACACCGGAAGTGCTTAAGGTGACACGACGCTTGGAAATGCCATACGCATTGTCATGCATCATCAAATTCATGGAATCGACAACATTGTCGAAGTTGAGCAAGGGCTCACCCATGCCCATCATTACCACATTCGTTACTTTACGCGGGCCATTAGCCTGCAGCTGACCAAAGGATTTAGCTGCAATCCATACTTGGCCAATAATTTCAGCAGCAGTCAAATCGCGATTAAAACCCTGTTTACCGGTTGCACAAAAACTGCAATCCAACGAACAGCCCACTTGCGATGACACGCACAAAGTGCCGCGATCTCCATCGGGAATAAATACGGTTTCAATAACATTATTGCCGCTGACACGAATCAAAAATTTACGGGTGCCATCAACAGAATCAAATTGCTGAACGACTTCCGGCATGCGAATTTCAGCAATATTTTTCAACTTCGCACGTAAATCTTTGCTGACGTTGGTCATGTCATCAAAGTTGTCCGCACCAAGCTGGTGAATCCATTTCATCACTTGAATTGCGCGAAATTTTTTCTCGCCAATTGATTCAAAAAAGGCTACCAGCTTGGCTTCCGGCAAGCCCAACAAGTTCATTTTGGCAGAGCCCTCTGCAACCTCCGTACCTGTAGGAGAAATGGATATTTCAGTCATGGCTCAATACCTATGAACAACGTTGAGAATTACAATTAATTAGCGAATGACAACTTCATTGCTTGCAAAGAAGTAGGCAATTTCGCGTGCCGCAGATGTGGGAGAGTCCGAACCATGTACAGCATTGACTTGAATGCTGGTGGCGAAATCCGCACGAATGGTACCTGAAGCCGCCTTTGCAGGATCAGTTACACCCATTAGTTCGCGATTAGCTATGATGGCACTTTCACCAGACAACACCTGTACAACAACGGGGCCTGAGGTCATAAAACTAACCAGACCCTCAAAGAATGGACGCTCTTTGTGCTCGGCATAAAAGCCTTCTGCCTGCGCACGGCTCAATAGCATCATACGTTGGGCGACAACTTTCAGACCCGTTTTTTCAAAGCGTGCAACGATTTCACCAATATGGTTATTGCTAACAGCATCAGGTTTGATAATCGACAAGGTTTGTTCAACAGCCATGGGATACTCCACATGTAATTTCCGGTTACTGCAGGTCCGGTTTCGCCATCTAAAGCGGATCCATGCCCACAAAATACAAAACCCGCGAATTATACGCGGGTTTACATTATTTTTATATCCTAGCTATTTGATTAATAAACAAAATCGGCTACACCGCCAGATCAGCCTCCCGGCCCATTCAGATCTGACCTAGTTAGTACTACCGGCACGATCCTGAATGCGCTTTACCATAGCTTTAAGGCCGTTGCCCCTGGTAGAGCTCAGATGTTGCAGCAAATCCAATTGGGTGAAATAAGCGTCAATATCGAAAGCCAGGATCTCCCCCGGCGTTTTTCCGTTAAAGGCGGCCAACACCACCCCAAGCAGGCCCTTAACGATAAAGGCATCACTGTCCGCCTGAAAAAAAAGCTTCCCGGAGCGCCACTCATCTACCAGCCACACCTGACTTTGGCAACCGCGCACCAGATATTCATCCGTACGGAAGCTGGAATCCATTGCTGGTAGTTCTTTACCTAAATCAATGATGTACTTGTAACGCTCTTCCCAGTTATCAAAAAAACCAAGGCTATCGATAATGTCGTCAGCCGTTACATCTATGCCAAATTGGGTCATCTAACCCTCTCGATAAGTGCAATCAATAAAACATACCGGTTTGCAGCTGCGCTTCTTCGCTCATCATATGACGCTGCCATGGAGGATCAAACACCAGCTCAACCTTTACGGTTTCCACATTGGGTACTTTGCGTACACGATACTCCACATCACCCACGAGCACCGGCCCCATGCCGCAAGCTGGCGCAGTAAGTGTCATTTGAATATTCACTTGTTTTGCGGACTGATCGATCTGAACACCGTAAATCAGGCCAAGATTGACTAAATCTACCGGGATTTCAGGATCGAACACCGTCCCTAGCGCTTGCCAAACCTGATCTTCGATAATTTGGTCATTTGCCGGCGCAGGAAAACTGATCGTTTCAGACTCAAGCCCGAGTATATGCGCATCAGTACCATCTACGCGCACCATTTGACCATGGTAAGTCAGGGTGTAATTGCCACCCAACGCCTGGGTGATAGTAACAAAGGTGCCTTCAGGGATAGTCAGCGGAGTACCATCGGGAACACGTCGCGCCGGGCAATCCGCTTGAGCCACCACCATACGTCTTTCAGACATAACAATTCTCTATGCAAAGCGCCTTAGTTGACGCTAAAACTTTCACCACAACCACAATAATCTTTAACGCGTGGATTATTGAATTTGAGCTGACGATTAACACCCTCAGTGACATAGTCAATTTCTGTTCCACTGACAACTGACAGACTTTGCGCGTCGACCAACAATTCAACACCCTCTTCTAACTGCAGATGCACATCATCAGCTTTAGCTTCATTGACCAAATCGACAACGTACATCCAGCCAGTGCAGCCGCTTTGCTTTACACTCAGACGCACCGCTTTAGCGTCTTTAGCCGAATTCAACTGCCGCTTGAAATGCGCAGCAGCAGTGGGTGTTACCTGCACAGGTTGCTTCGGATCATATGATGCGATATTCATAGCAGTCTCCAGGACTAACTCATAGCTCGTCAGAGCAATACTCGTTAAAGCACTTCTCGTTAAAGCAGAAAGGTTTTCGCTTTTTCAATCGCAGCGAATAGACGATCCACCTCGGCAAAGGTGTTGTAAAAACTAAAACTGGCTCGCACTGTACCCGGAATGCCGAACTGATCCATGATGGGTTGTGCGCAGTGGTTCCCCGTGCGCACCGCAATGCCTTGCTTATCCAATAAAACCCCCACATCAGCTGGGTGCGCACCTTCGAGCAAAAAACTCATTACCGATGTTTTATGTGCGGCAGTACCAACCAATTTCAACCCTGATGTAGCGCGCGCCTTTTCTTCAGCATAAGCCAGCAACGCCTGCTCATGCGCGGCAGCGGCAATGCGATCAATTGTATTTAAATAATCGATTGCAGCACCAAAACCTATGGCACCCGCTATATCCGGAGTACCCGCTTCGAACTTGTAGGGTAGCTGATTAAATGTCGTACCTGAAAACGAGACCGTCTCAATCATCTCGCCACCGCCCTGATAAGGTGGCATAGCGTTAAGCAATTCTTCCTTACCAAATAAAACACCCAGACCGGTTGGGCCAAATAACTTATGTGCAGAAAGCACATAAAAATCGCAGTTGAGGTTTTGCACATCAACAGTCCAATGACTGACTGCTTGCGCACCATCGATCAACACTCGCGCACCCACTGCATGCGCCAACGGGATAATTTTATCAATCGGGTTAATTGTGCCCATTGCATTGGACACATGCCCTACCGCAACCATTTTCACATGGGCATCTAACATATGCTCAAATGCCTGCATGTTAATGCTACCGCTGGCATCAACAGGAATTGACTCAACTTTTGCACCCGTTGCTTGGGCAATCAATTGCCAGGGAACAATGTTCGAATGGTGCTCCATTGCCGACACCAGAATGCGGTCGCCCGGCTGCAAATTGACTCTTCCCCAAGAAGCAGCCACCAAATTGATGCTCTCGGTAGTGCCACGCGTCCAAATGATTTGTTTGGCTGCGGGGGCATTCAAAAAACGCGCAACCTTTTCACGCGCCGCTTCAAACTTTACCGTAGCACGATCCGCTAGCGCATGAGCACCACGATGCACATTACTATTGTCATTACGATAGTAATCACTGATTGCATCAATAACGGCATTCGGCTTTTGCGTTGTGGCAGCATTGTCGAGATACACCAATGGCTGCCCATTAACTTGCTGATGTAAAATAGGAAAATCGGCGCGAATTCTCTCCACATCAAAATTCGACACACTTCCCCCCACAGAGCTACTCATTAGCCAGCTCCATCAAAGCGGTATCCGCAACAATCAAACTATCATCACGACCAAAGAGCTTAGTTAAACGAGGATACAAATAATCGTGTACGACAGGCTGTGCGATTTGCTCCAGAAGCTCATTGATAAAACCGAAGCTCAGCATGACATCGGCCTCTGCACGTGAAAGGCCACGGCTCTGCAAATAGTAACGAGCATTATTGTTTAATTGGCTGATGGTGGCGCCATGCGCGCATTTCACATCATCCGCATAAATTTCCAATTCCGGCTTGGTATTCACTTCCGCCTTATTGGAAGTTAGCAAATTTTTGTTGCTTAATTCCGCCAGAGTTTTTTGTGCATCCTGGTGAATATAAATACGGCCATTAAAAATAGCTTGCGCCGAATCACTCACAATCCCGCGAAATACTTCATTAGATGTGCAATGAGGAACCCAATGGCAAACATTGGTGTGATAATCCACCACCTGTTGATTGCGTGGCAAATAAATGCCCTGCAAATCCAACTCCGCCCCCTGCCCCCGGTGATTTAATTGGTAATCCACACGCATCAGGTTTGACCCCAATGCAAGTGCAAATCCACGCAAGCGCGCATTGCGCTGCAGATCCACATGTACCGCACCTATGTGCTGAGCATGCTCCTCTTCCAGATTCAAACGGTAGTGATGCAAATTAGCACCATCACCCAAATGAACTTCGGTCAATGCATTTGCAAAACCATTTTGGACATCAGCACTGGAAAAATAATGCTCAACAACTTCGGCTTGGGAGTTTTCATCCAACACTACCAACAACCGCTGGTTACTTGCCGCCGCAACTGCAGTCACTATATTGACAATGTAAACCGGCTTCTCTAAACGCTGATTACGCGGCACATGAATTAGAACGCCATCATCAAGCCATGCATTGTTAAGCGTCGCGAATAAATGGCGCTCGCCTTCTACAATCTTTCCAAGGTACTTTTCAATTACTGCCTGCTGTGCGCTATCCGCTTGTGAAAAACGCACAATAAATTCGGGCAAACTGCTAGAGTGCTTTTCATCTAACACACCATTAACAAACACTAAGCGGAAGGCATCCAGTGGAATCAATTCGTCCTGCAAGGCTTGATCCAAGGCAGGCTTTGCAGATGAACCCCATATATGAAGGATTGTTTTTTGCAAACCTTGCATAGGAGTGTATTTCCAGTGCTCCGTTTTACGTGTGGGCCAAGGCTGCGCCAGCCAATCTTCAGTCGCTTTGGACCGCAATGGTTCCAACCAGTTGATTGGTTGTTGATGTGCCGTAAGCCGTATTGCTTGATGCTGAAAATCACTCATGCTTACACTGCCTCGTTTTCAAGCCAGGCATAGCCTTTTTCTTCCAACTCCAGTGCCAGCTCTTTGCCACCCGTTTTTACGATACGGCCATTCGCCAATACATGTACATAATCCGGCACAATATAATCAAGTAAACGTTGGTAGTGCGTAACAACAATAAAACTACGCTCGGGCGAACGCATCGCATTTACACCAGCAGCAACCACTTGTAATGCATCTATATCCAATCCGGAATCTGTTTCATCGAGAATACACAGGCTCGGTTCCAGCAACATCATTTGCATAATTTCGTTGCGTTTCTTTTCACCACCGGAAAAACCTTCATTCACGCCTCGCTTCAAGAAAGCTTGATCAAGGCTAACGCGCTTACTGGTTTCCCGTGCGAGCTTCATAAACTCCACCGCCGACAGCTCCGGTTGTCCATGATGTTTACGTTTGGCATCTACCGACGCTTTCAAAAACTCCATGTTACTGACACCAGGAATCTCCACCGGATACTGAAACGCAAGAAATAGACCTTCGCGTGCGCGCTCTTCAATTTCCAGTTCGAACAAATCTTTGCCATTAAATTCCACATTACCGCCAGTAACTTCGTAACCTTCACGACCTGACAACACATTACCCAAAGTACTTTTGCCTGCACCGTTTGGCCCCATAATGGCATGCACTTCGCCAGGCTTTACGATCAAATTTAAACCTTTAAGGATTTCTTTCTCTTCAACACGGGCAAACAAATCAGTAATGCGTAACATAAATTTTTTAGTCCGATAGTTTTCTAACACGGTAAATTCAAACTTTCTAATCACAGGCGTTGGCAATAATCCAACGCTTAACCAACAGAGCCTTCGAGACTGACTTCCAATAATTTTCCAGCCTCAACCGCAAACTCCATCGGCAGCTCTTTAAATACTTCGCGACAAAAACCATTCACAATCATAGAGACAGCCTTTTCCGCATCCAATCCGCGCTGCTGGCAGAGGAACATTTGGTCCTCACTCACCTTTGATGTAGTCGCTTCATGCTCAATCATGGCACTCGGATTTTTGCTCTCAATATAAGGGAAAGTATGTGCACCGCATTTATCGCCAATTAATAATGAATCGCACTGAGTGTAATTACGCGCACCTTCAGCACCTGGGTTAATGCGCACCAAACCACGATAAGCATTGGAGCTCCTACCCGCCGAAATACCTTTAGAAATAATAGTGGAGCGCGTGTTCTTACCAATATGAATCATCTTGGTACCGGTATCGGCCTGCTGATAATTATTGGTCAGCGCCACTGAATAAAACTCACCGACACTATTGTCGCCACGCAAAATACAGCTGGGATATTTCCAGGTAACCGCCGAGCCGGTTTCAACTTGCGTCCAGGAAATTTTTGCATTGGTATGACACACACCGCGCTTGGTTACGAAATTGTAAATTCCACCCTTGCCCTCTTCATTACCGGGATACCAATTTTGTACGGTGGAATATTTGATCTCGGCATTATCAAGAGCAATCAACTCGACCACTGCCGCGTGCAATTGGTTTTCGTCGCGCATAGGAGCCGTGCAGCCTTCAAGGTAACTCACATGGGAGCCTTCATCGGCAATAATCAAGGTGCGCTCAAATTGCCCGGTGTTTTGTTCATTGATGCGAAAATAGGTAGATAACTCCATCGGGCAGCGCACCCCCTTCGGGATATACACAAAGGAGCCATCGGAAAATACTGCTGAGTTTAGTGCAGCATAATAATTGTCTTTTTGCGGCACGACTGAACCGATATATTTTTTCACCAGATCGGGATACTTATGCACAGCCTCGCTAATCGAGCAAAATATCACCCCAACTTCCAACAATTTTTCGCGAAAGGTGGTTACGACTGACACCGAATCAAACACGACATCCATCGCAACACCGGCAAGCGCCGCTTGTTCATGCAAAGGAATGCCGAGTTTTTCATAAGTGCGCAATAACTCTGGATCAACTTCCGCCAGACTTTTTGGCTTTTCATCCATGGATTTAGGGGCAGAATAATAAGAGACCGCCTGGAAATCGATATCGTCGTATTTGACATGCGCCCACTCCGGCTCTGTCATTTCTAACCAGGATTGATAGGCTTTTAATCGCCACTCCAGCAACCATGCAGGCTCATTTTTTTTGGCTGAAATAAAACGAATAACCTCTTCATTCAACCCTGGCGGTAGCGTTTCTGAATCAATAGCAGTATGAAACCCTGCTGCGTATTCTTTTTTGATGAGCTGTTCGACTTGTTCAGACATGGCTTTTACCTTTTTGCAGTCGGCAAGTGCATAAACACTATGCCTTATGCAGTTTGGCGATCACACCGCGCAGGTGCTCAATCGCATATTCAATTTCGTCGGCAGTGGTATAACGGCCAATACTAAAACGCAGCGACGCTTGCGCCGCTTCATCACTCAAGCCAATAGCCTTGAGCACATAACTCGGTGACATACTCGCAGAATTACACGCGGAGCCACTGGAAATTGCTAAATCGCGCAATGAGAGCAATAACATCTCGCCATCGGCATTACCAAACGCAACATTCAAAATGCCGCTTACGCAGTCAGTCGCAGAACCATTGCGTTTAATTCCTGGCAAATCAGCAATGCCTTGCCACAGACGATCACGCAGATTTCCAATACGCTCACTATCACTGGCAAGCTGGTTCACAACCAATTTTGCAGCCTCGCCCATTCCAACCAATTGATGCGTAGGCAAAGTACCTGAGCGCATACCACGCTCATGGCCACCACCATGAATCTGCGCTGCGATTTTTACATCGCCAGCACGGCGCACGTAGAGTGCACCCACACCTTTTGGTCCGTAGAACTTATGTGCAGAGAGCGACAACAAATCGACCTCTAGAGATTTAACATCAACAGCTATTTTTCCTGCACTTTGCGCAGCATCGCAATGCAGCAAAACGCCGCGTGCCTTGCAAACCTCAGCGAAGCCTTTGATGTCATTAATGCAACCCAACTCGTTGTTAGCCTGCATGACACTGACCAAAAAAGTATCTTCTTGCAGCGCACCAACCAGAGCTTCAACTGTGATGATTCCTTCACGGGTAGGCTGCAGGCGGGTGACGCGAAAACCTTGCGACTCTAACCAGCTCGCAGGATCAAGCACCGCCTTATGTTCAACCGCAGAAACAATTAAATGCCCGCCAGCACCGTGCTGTGCACGATAAGCTTCTGCAGCTCCTTTGAGCGCGAGATTGTTTGCTTCAGTTGCACCACTGGTCCAGACGATTTCACGCGGGTCGGCATTGATCAACGCAGCAACTTGCGCACGCGCCTCCTCGACCAACTCTTCAGCTTGCCAACCGTAAACATGAGAGCGGGATGCAGGGTTCGCGAAGCTACCGTCTAATGTGAGACACCCAACCATACTTGCAGCCACTTCAGGGGCAACAGGTGTAGTCGCGGCGTAATCTAGATAAATGGGCTTGCGCAAAACAGAGATACCTTAACGGTGAAAAACAACATACTAAAAAATAAAGCCTTAACTTCAGAGATTACAAAATCTCGCTCACTGCAATATGTGTTTCATCCTTTTGCATAGTCACTACACGCAAATCCTGACGTTGGCGGACCGCTTGAATGTCGTTACGTGCTACCAAATCAGCAAGGGTAATATCACTCAAAAACTGATGGATTTGGGCACTTAAATCTTCCCACAAATGATGGGTTAAACAGACTTCGCCCACATGGCAATTGCCTTTGCCTTCACAGCGGGTTGCATCCAGAGATTCGCTTACAGCGTCCACCACCTGGGCAATAGAAATGTCTGCTGTGCTGGTCATCAAACGATAACCACCACCTGGTCCACGCACACTTTTTACCAACTTAAAGTGACGCAGACGGGCAAATAACTGTTCGAGATACGAAAGGGATATACCTTGGCGTGCAGAAATATCCGCCAGACTGACAGGCCCCTCATCATTGTGCAGCGCCAAATCGAGCATGGCGGTGACGGCATAGCGACCTTTGGTGGTAAGTCTCATAGCGGAGAAGCCTCGCAGCAAAATCCCGGATTCATGCGTTGTCGCAAACCACTAATAACACTCAAATGTAGGCGCGACGCCAATTCCGAGTATTTTACTCAAGTATTTGTCTTTTTCCAACGCCCAAACCAAAATGCGACAACCTTTACCTAAATTCGCCTTATTTATTCAGCAGGTTTGTCGTCTTTCGTTAGCTCGCGCATAGACTCCAAACCGGGCTTGAGGCCAAACTTTTGCATAGCCTTGCCGCTGTAATGGATATAGTTCTGCACTGCTGTCAGCACGCCACGTAGGATATTCAACTCCATCTGATCCATACGCACACGGTTATATAGGCGACGCAGGCGAGTCATGGTCTGCTTGGGATTATCGCGATCCAGAAAATTCAGCTCTGCGAGTGTCTGCTCGAGATGCTCATAGTAGGTTTCCATGGCCTGCGCTTCGACGGGTGGCATATCCCATTGGTGTTGCGGCAACGTATTACCTTCAACCGCCTGCAAATAGGCCATGCGCACTTCATAGGTAATAACCTGAACTGCTGTCGCCAGATTGAGGGAGCTGTAATCGGGATTGGCAGGGATATGCACGTGGTAATTGCACTTATGCAGCTCTTCATTAGTCAGGCCGCGATCCTCACGCCCAAATACTATCGCCACCTCATGATTACCCGCCTCCGCCCAGACACTTTCGCCACACTGACGCGGATCGAGCAAAGGCCAGGGAATACGGCGTTCGCGAGCACTGGTTCCCACTACCAAACTACACCCTGCAATAGCCTCATCCAGCGTTTCCACGACTACCGCATCATCTAATACATCAGTCGCACCGGCAGAGCGCCAAACAGCCTTGTCAGATGGGTATTCCTGGGGAGCCACCAGATACAGGCGCGACAAACCCATGTTTTTCATCGCTCGCGCAGCCCCACCAATATTGCCCGGGTGGCTGGTATTGACCAAAACGATACGAATATTGGCAAAAGGTTGAGCTGACATAAGCAAATCTCGGCGACAAATAATAGAGGTGACAAATAGGGATGAGGTAAAAAGGCGCGCAGTATACAGTCAACTATGACTAGCCTCTAGTAAGGACTTGCGGCTATAATTTGCGCCCTTGGCGAGAGGTGTGATGCAAAAATTTGCTTGAACCGCCTGCGGCCCCGCTCTTTTACAATCCCGACCCCTGAATTAGTGCTATCTAATCGATACGATCTAATTGCTTGATTAGCATTGGCTTTTTACTTCTAGCTTACTGAATTGGTACTCTATGGAACCCATGTTGACTATTGCTTTGCGCGCTGGGCGCAAAGCTGCTGAGCTGATTGAACGCGCCTTTGAACGCGTTGACTTGTTAACGATCGAAACTAAAAGCCGCAACGACTATGTCACTGAAGTCGACAAAGCCGCTGAAAAAGAAATTATCTACCACCTTCGCAAAGCCTACCCCGATCACAGCATTCGCGGTGAAGAAGGCGGACACCAACCCGGTAAAAATACCGACTACGAGTGGATTATCGACCCTCTTGATGGCACTACCAACTTCATTCATGGGGTTCCTCACTTCTCCATTTCCATCGCATGCAAATACAAAGGCCAGATTGAGCACGCCGTTGTTATTGACCCCATCAAGCGCGAAGAATTTACCGCCAGCCGTGGACGTGGCGCTGCACTTAATGGCCGTCGCATTCGCGTATCCACCCGACGCAACCTTGAAGGCGCACTGATTGGAACCGGCATTCCGTTTAGCGGCTATGCACTTGAACATATCGGCCCCTACCTCGCTTGCGTACAAGAAATCGCCGGACAAACGTCAGGGATTCGTCGCTGCGGCTCAGCCGCACTGGATTTAGCTTACGTTGCATCAGGTCGTTTTGATGCCTTCTGGGAAATGAATTTAAACGAGTGGGATATTGCTGGCGGCATCCTGTTGGTAAAAGAAGCCGGTGGGTTGGTCAGCGATTTTAATGGTGGTGCCGATTACCTGGAAACCGGCCATATCGTGTGTGGCTCACCCAAGGTGTTCAAACCAATATTACAGGTCGTGCAAAAAAATCTTGGCCATCTGAAATAAGATTTATCCGGACCACAATAAAAAACGGCGAGCTGTGCTCGCCGTTTTTTTAACATCACTGACTATCACTACCTACGCCTATAACAAGCTACGTACATAAGTCGCAAGCAACTGCGGATCATTACTTTTTGCCAATTCCTCTGGCAGCTTTTTAACATGCCAAATTACAGTCCACTCCAAATGCTCTGTCGGCGCCAAAGCAACTGATGCACCCTGTTGTTTCATCTCAATAAAAATATGCTCAACATGGGCAAATATTTCTATCTCGCGCTCACCCACGGCTATTGCGGCAGGTGGATTGTCAGCGAACTCTTTAACCAATAAATACCCTTTATCCACATAAGCAAACCAACCCTCCTTGCCGTCTTGCATCACTTTATGATGGTCGGTGCGGATTTTTTTTGCATCATATTGATACCAGGTCAGCCCATTGATGTTTTGAACATCCAAGGGATAAAAAATGCCACTGGTAGTATCTGTATCCCCGCTCGGATAAAACAATTCGCCCGATGGTGGCAAACGAGTCACCTCAAGCGGCGCCACATTTTTTTCTTGATCGCTATGATTAGTAATACGGTAAGTAATAGCGATGCGGTCATCGCCAGCAGGGAAATAGGTTTTGGTAAATTGGTAACCGGTTTTTTTATCGATATCGCTCGTCAACACCAAACGATCTTCATTTGATCCCAAGGTGTAGGGTTTGCTGTCCAGCGTATCAATAGGAGGCCAATTCCACTCCGATTGCGGGCTAGACCAAAAAACAGTTCCCCAGTCGGTTATTTTGCTTTGATCAGCATCAGTGACCAAAAACTCATGCCCATCATAAGTAAGGGAAGATATACGGCCAGCAACATTGGGCATTATCTCCATGCGGAGCTCGCCCTGCTTAAGATGTAAACGAGAGCCATCTTGCTTACAGAATACCGGTAGCTGCTCTACCTGTTTGGACTTGCCACACCCGAACAAAGCCAATGAGATGGCCAGGAATGCGATCAGGGAATAGCGTCTACTCATTGTCTATCTTAATCCTCTAGCGGCATGCTGGCCGCCATTAAGGTCACCCCTCTCAGGGCGCTCGGTAAAGGTTTTTGCAGGTTCTCCAGTGTACTCACTTTTAGTGGGAGCGACCATTTGCCATGAGGTAAAGCCTAGTAAAGCAAAGTAAATAACTTGCGCTGAAACTCAATCGCCAAAGGATCTGCTTTCCCGAGCGCCGCGATAATTGCAGTGAAAGTTTTGCGCGCCCCACCTTCGGCAAAATTGCGGTCAATACGAATAATGTCCAATAAATGCTCTAAGGCAAACCTATGCTGCGCCTCCTGGTGGTATTGCAAAGCCAGCTGATATCGCACCGTCAAATCCTGCGGGGCTTTGGCATAAGCATCTTCGAGCGCCGCCAACTCCGGTGTTTTATCCGCTTGTTTTTTCAATGCAATCTGCGCAAGCAATTGCTGGTAATTCGCATCCTGATCGGCCATTTTTATTGTTGCCAGGATCGCTTCTGCATTGTCGATACGGTTGAGCTCTATATGGCACTGCGCCATCAACAGCGCAATACTCGCCAGCTGTTGTGATGCTTCATAAGCTTGGCGCAAGAGCGGTAATGCTTCAGCAAAACTTCCCGCAACCATTAATACTTGTGCTTCGCTAAGGGGGGCCTCCCACGGTTTAGGTAGATACTTGGCCAACACTTCGCGCACCTGCACTTCTGGTAAAGCGCCGGTAAAACCATCAACGGGCTGACCATTTTGCATAATCATTACGGTAGGCAAGCTGCGCACACCAAATTGCGATGAAATCATTTGTTGATCATCTGCATTCACTTTGGCGAGCAAAAAAGCGCCGGCATATTCGTTGGCCAGCTTTTCCAAAATGGGCATTAAATTTTTACACGGGCCACACCAATCTGCCCAAAAATCAATTACAACCGGGCGATTAAACGATTCATCGATCAAAAACTGCTGGGCGTTATCAAGGGTAATATCTACAATTGTCATCAAAGGTGCATTCATTTCACTTACTCCATTTCACGCAGACTAATCGCCACGCTGTCGGTTGCGGTGGACACATAAGCAATCGTCTCGGTAATCGTCACAGTCAGACTCATGGTCTTATCGGCAAGCGCAGTCAAGGCTTGCAATTCATCAGCAGCAAAATGATGGATGCTTACTTTTGGTAAAGCGCGAATAGCAAGACCGTTGGTTTTCCACCAAACATCCATCCCTCGCCCATAACTAAACACTTTCACCGCTTGCGATTGCCCCGACGCCTTTTTCAAACGATCCGGTGCTGGCTGCCCGACTTCAATCCACTCAAGGATAGTGCCGTTATCATGCTTCAACCACAAATCAGGCTCCTCCATAGAGGACAGCCCTTTGGTAAAGGTTAAATTTTCCGCAGCGCGATAACAAAAGGCTAGAATACGCACCATCATGCGCTCGATAGTCTCGGAGGGATGCAGAGCGATAGTTAGATTGAAATCGCCAAACACATTGCGATCCATATCCGACAAACTCAGATTCGCTTTATAAATAGTTGCCTTCACTGCCACAATTTTTCTCACTTAATTAAAGCCAAAAAATGTCCGATACTTCTTTTGAAATACCGCAAAAATTCGAACTGACCGTCACCAAAGCCGAACAAACTGCTCTGGAATTATTGGCCGAAGGTACAGGCTTGTCCAAGCAACGCATTAAAGATGCAATGAACAAAGGCGCAGTCTGGTGGACGCTCAAAGGCAAAACCCTGCGTTTGCGTCGCGCAACCAAAGTGCTCCACAAGGGCTCAAAAATCCAGTTTTTTTATGACGAGCAAGTACTCGCACGCAAACCTGAAAGCGCCGATCTGATTTACGACGGAGGTCTTTATAGTATTTGGTTTAAGCCCGCCGGCATGCTCTCACAGGGCTCGCAATGGGGCGACCACTGTAGCATTTTACGGTGGGTTGAAGTGAATGGCCAAACGATTGAAGGCCAACGTCAACGCGAGTGTTTTTTAGTGCATCGATTGGATGCAGATGCAATGGGGTTAATTATCCTCGCGCACGACAGCCAAAGTGCAGCGAAATTATCCGCCCTGTTTCAGGCACGCGATATGCGCAAACACTATCAAGCCTGGGTAGTAGGTGATTGCGATATCCCCACGGCAGGCCTCACGCTAAGCAATGAGCTGGATGGCAAATCTGCCATCACCAACGTCAAAAAAATTCGCACCGAGAATAATAAAACGTTATTGGATATACACATCGAAACCGGACGTAAGCATCAGATTCGCCGTCACCTTGCCAATATTGGCCACCCGATTGTGGGAGATAAACTGTACGGCACAAAGTCCAGTGTGGGCTTGCAACTGCTGGCTTATCGGCTTGAATTTATTTGCCCCATCAGCAAGCAGCAAGTGCTTGTTGAGTTACCGCAAGAATTGCAATTAATCTAACAGAACATAAATCCAGCATCTCGATAAAAAATCCTCACCACTTTGAACTGCCCCCACCAAAAGTTGGACATTCTGTCCAACTGAGTAACGTGTAGTTCATTTCGATGATGAGAATTTTTCATTTTCTCGCTAAAAGCACGTCGAACTAATCATCTGAAATTTCAATATCCGGCACTTGCTGGTGGTTATGATTATTCTGCACTGCGTCCATCAACTTGCGCGCGATGGCACGGTATTTTTGGCTGATTGGCGAAACAGGATCAGCAGCTACTGAGGGCTTACCCTGATCAGCATCAGCACGAATCGATAGTGCCAGAGGCAAGGAACCTAATAATTCTGTTTGGTAATCGCGCGCAATACGCTCACCACCACCTTCACCAAAAATATGCTCTTCATGCCCGCAATTTGAGCAAGTGTGAATCGCCATATTTTCAATTACACCCAAAATTGGCACATTCACCTTACGAAACATTTCTATGCCTTTTTTGGCATCGAGCAATGCAATATCTTGCGGTGTAGTCACAATTACCGCGCCGGTTACAGGCACTTTTTGCGCGAGTGTAATCTGGATATCTCCGGTACCCGGCGGCATATCGATAATTAAATAATCCAGATTATCCCAGCGGGTTTGCATGAGTAATTGTTGTAATGCGCCGGTCGCCATTGGGCCGCGCCACAACATAGGCGTCTCTTCGGTCACCAGATAACCCATAGAAATGGATTGGATGCCGTAAGCATTGATTGGAACCATCTGTTGCTTGCCCTGCTCCCCCACAATTTCCGGTCGACGCTGACCTACGCCCAACATTTGGGGCTGGCTTGGGCCGTAAATATCCGCGTCAAGAATGCCAACACGGGCACCTTCCGCAGCCAGAGCCAGAGCGAGGTTGACTGAAGTCGTTGATTTGCCTACCCCACCCTTGCCCGAAGCGACTGCAATAATATTGCGGACGTGTGGGATTGCCTGGGAATGCGCCGCACTTTGATTTGTAGCCATATACAAAACCTCTATAAAAACGATCTGGCTTCGATTTTCGAGCCTGCATAAATTGGCAGCACCCTAACAAAAAAGGGTGCCCTATGGCACCCCTTTTATTTCACGTTGGTTTTCCTGCCTGCTTAGTTGGTTTCGGCCAAATACTCCAGATTCTCACGATCATGTTGGTGATCTTTAGCAAGCAGCATGTAAACCGATGGCAGAACAAACAAGGTGAAGAAAGTACCAATTGTCATACCCAGCACCAGTACGATACCAATCGCATTACGTGCTTCAGCACCCGCGCCCGCGGCAAAAATCAAGGGCGTGTGACCCGCGATAGTCGCCACACTGGTCATCATAACCGGGCGCAAACGCAGCGATGACGCCTCACGGATTGCATCCAACTTGGCCTTCCCTTCTTCTTGCAACTTATTGGCAAACTCCACCACCAGAATTCCGTTACGCGCAATCAAGCCCATCAAGGTCACCAGACCTACCTGGGAATAAATGTTGAGCGTACTCGTGAACCCATTGGTAAAGAACGGGATCGGCATCGGGATCTTGAGGAAGGTAAATAGCAAGGCTCCGAACATCGCCAAAGGCACCGACCCAGCAAGAATGACTAATGGATCGCGGAAGCTGTTGTACTGCGCCGCCAATACCAAAAAGATCATCAACACCGCCATCAGGAATGCTGGCAAAAAGGTATTCCCCTCACGAATCAGCTGACGCGACTCACCGGTGTAATCAATGGTGTAGTTTTTCGGCAAAATTTTGCGCGCTTCCGTTTCGAGATACGCCAACGCCTCGCCTAAAGGAACACCTGGTACACCGCTGATCTTGACCGCATTCAACTGTTGCATACGGTTAATGGTGCGCGGTTCCGTGGAGTGGCTCATGGAAGCAACCTGATCAAGGCGGATCAAATTGCCATCCGGCCCTGTTACATACAGACCACCCAAATCATCCGGACTCAAACGATCCACACGCTTCACTTGCGGAATAACCTTGTAGCTTTGGCCAGCCATGTTGAAGCGATTTACATAACCACCACCTAACAACGTGCCCACATCGTTGGTGACAGTTTGCAAATCCAACCCCAGGTCAGCCACTTTTTCCCGATCAATCTTGAGGGTGTATTCAGGCTGATCCACTTTTACATCCAGCGTCTGGAAGTAAAACTTGCCCGACTTCATCATGATGTCCTGCACTTTCAGTGCGTACTCATAAATCTCTTTGATACTGCCAGTTGAGGCCAATACGATTTCAACCGGGAACTGCCCTCCACCAGGAAGCGCAGGCGGGGTAATCGGCAGAATTTTCACACCAGCGATACTTGATAGCTTTTGTTGAACCTCAGGCATGATCTGGAATACATCGCGATCACGCTGATTCCATGGCTTGGTTACCATGCCGGAAAAGCCCGTGGTTGGCATAGTTAACTGGAACGTAAAGTCCGTTTCGGGAACACTCAAGAAAGCTTCATTGACCTGTTTTCCATAAAAAGATGCCTGATCAACTGTCGAGTTGGCTTGCGAATCCACAATTCCGAAAATCACCCCTTGGTCTTCAGTTGGTGCCAACTCTTTCGGTGACATGTTGTACAGAGGAAAACATAACAGGGTGATGCCAATCCAAAAAACATAGACGCCCATGCGATTCTGCAAGCTTGTTGCCAAGGCACGACCGTACCACTCACGGAAGCGCTCGAATGGTTTTTCCAATGGCGCTTTCAAACCGGTGTGCGGCTTCAACATGCGTGAGCCCAGCATGGGCGACAATGTAATCGCTACAATTGCTGAAATAGTCACGGCACCAGCAAGCGTAATCGCAAACTCGCGGAACAAGGAACCAATCAAACCGCCTTGCAAACCGATGGGAATGTACACGGAGGCCAAGGTCACTGTCATCGCCAAAATTGGGCCCGCCAATTCACGCGCTGAAACAATCGCCGCTTGGAAAGGTTTCATCCCATCCTGAATATGGCGCTCGATGTTTTCGACCATAACAATCGCATCATCCACCACCAAACCAACACAAAGTACAATCGATAAGAGCGTCAGCAAATTCAGCGAGAAACCGCATAGCTGCATGATGAACAGCGCACCCACCAGCGATAACGGAATTGCCAGCACAGGAATAATGACCGAGCGACTAAACCCGAGGAACAGGAAAATCACGATAACAATAATGATCAGGGTTTCTGTGAGCGTTTTGATTACTTCGTGGATCGCAGCATCAATATAAGCAGTTGAATCATAGGCAACCGTAGCCGACAAGCCGGTAGGCAATTCTGCTTTGATCGCTTCCATTTCTTTGTTAACAGCTTTCATTACATCGAGTGCGTTTGCATTCGGGGCAACCCATACCCCCATGAATACCGCGGTATCACCCGAGTAGTTCACCACCGTATCGTAATTTTCTGCCCCCAGCGCAACATCGGCAATATCGCTCAGGCGGATAATGCCATCAGCCGAGTTGCGCACTATCAGCTGCTTAAATTCCTCGACGCTTTTGATATCCGTATCTGCACGCAAATTCACTTGCGTATAAGAACCGCGCGTTTGTCCAACAGCAGCTTGAACGTTGTTAGCCGCCAACGCGGCGCGAACTTGTACAGGCGTAACATTAAGTGCCGCCATGCGTTCGGGTTTCAACCAAATACGCATCGCAAAGGTTCTACCACCCAGAACATCCGCTTTTTGTACACCGGCAACCGCAATCAAACGCGGCTGAATTGAGCGGGTTAAAAAGTCAGTGATTTGGTTTTGCTCAAGGATTTCCGAACTGAAGCTGATATAGGCCGCTGCGAATTGGGAGTCAGCAGCCTCAATCCGAATAGCAGGAACTTCTGCTTCAGGAGGCAAATCCCCGCGAACCTGATTCACCTTGGCGGAGATTTCCGTCATGGCTTTCAGCGGGTCATAATTCAGCCGTAAGTGGGCAGTAACGGTAGACATGCCCATCGCACTTTGCGATTCGATGTAATCAATACCACCTGCAGAGGCAATTGCACGCTCAATCGGGGTAGTAATAAACCCGCGCACCAACTCCGCATTAGCACCAACATAAACGGTATTAATAATAATGACGGAGATATCACTGCGCGGATATTGGCGTACAGTCAGGTTCGTTCCTGCCTGTATCCCCAGAATCAAGATCAGCAGGCTCACGACAATCGCGAGAACCGGCTTTTTAATAAATACATCAGTAAATTTCATAAGTTAGGCTCGTTGGCTTTTTGGCTTATGGTGAAAATCCGGGCTAAAAATCACGCCCGGCTTGTTGGATAAAAACGCCATTAACTATCGGACGGCGTTGGCTCCAACTTGAATTCAGGTGTGGGCAGTTGACCAAGCGTTACCGACTGACCATTGAGCAATTTGAAAGCGCCCGCACTGGCCACAAGATCTCCTACCTTTAATCCGTCAACAATCTCAACAAAATCGCCACGCACTTTACCCAAACGAACAAATTGCTGACGCGCCTTGTGAGTACCCGCTTTTTCACCAGGCTCAATCACAAATACTGTGTCACCAAAGGATGCATAAATAACGGCAGTAGCCGGTACTGCCAACACGTCTTTCGGATCCGATAAGGTCACTGTGGTTTCCACGGCCATACCGGGAATTAATTGGTTATTCACATTCACTAAATAAGACTCAACCAATGCATTACGGGTCATCGAATTAATTTCAGCACCGATAGCAGTAATCTCACCAGGAATAGTGGCATCCGAGCCATCGCCAACATTAACTTCAACTGGCAAGCCGCGGGTCATTTGTACCAACCAAAATTGTGGAACCCTGAAGTTAACACGCACGCTGTTAGTCGCTTGCAAAGACACAATCTCTCCGCCCACTTGCAAATCTTGTCCTGGATCCACCAAGCGAATTCCAAGACGCCCGTCAAATGGCGCGCGCACCAGTTTTTTCTCCAGAGTTGCTTTTAAATCGGCAACATCGCCACGCGCTGAATCCATTTGTTGGATGCCCGAATCCAATTCGCTTTGAGATACAGTGTTGCGCTTACGCAATTCCACCAAGCGATCGTAATTCGATTTAGCCAAGCGCAAACGCGCTTCTGCAGCGCTTAATTGCGCCTCTTCGTTAGTGGATTCCTGAATCAAAATCACAGTACCGCGTTTCACCTGCTCACCAGATTTGAAACGTATTTCTTTTACTTTACCCGCCACTTCAGCTGTAACGGTGATCCCTTCAGATGCCTTCACCGTTCCCATAGCGGTATAACTGTTTGGCCACTGTTGCATCTCAGCCGCGAAGGTACTGACAGTCTCTGATGGTGGTGGAGTGTTCTCGCCAGCGCTCACCATAGCGGCAATTTGACCACCCTTGATGCCACCAACAATCAATACAATTCCTAGAAGGCTTGCCACAGCAATACCAATTGATTTCGCTTTATTCATAGATAAGAAGCCATTGAGAGGGGAGATAAGATTCACTACAGAACTGCACAGGACATGCGGGAGGGAGGGCGATAAATCGACGGTATCCCAACCATAACTTCGGCATTTTTCAGCGGAAGAATTGTTGCACAGTCACTCGCTAAAGCCAAAACTAACAAGTGTCACAAAGTGTAAATCCGGTCTAGTGGTCTTGACCATTTGCAACCAGCCGACCACCTGGTCGGTCGGCAAATAATATTCCCTTTTAAATCATTGTCCAATGAATTGTTAGGCATAACATAAAGTTATGACATTCATCATTCATGCACTGTTATTTTCCACAAACCACTGCCGAATAATGTCAGGAGATAACCTACAGACAAATTAACGCAGAGGATAGGATTTACTAATAAGTCTGTTAGCATTTGCCCTCTTTTGATTGATCTAAGGATTGTTTATGACTTGGGCACCTCATGTAACTGTCGCCACTATTATTGAACGCGATGATCGCTTTTTAATGGTTTACGAAGAGGCCGATGGTAAAAATGTATACAACCAACCTGCTGGTCATTTAGACCCTAACGAAACATTAAAAGAAGCAGCGATTCGCGAAACCCTGGAAGAAACAGGTTGGACGGTAAAATTGACCGGTGTAGTCGGTGTGAATTTATATACCGCACCCAGCAACGGCATCACCTATTTCCGCACCACCTTTATCGCCTCCCCCGTTAGCCATGATCCATCTTACCAACTGGATACCGGGATCATTGAAGCCGTCTGGCTCACCTATGAAGAACTGCTTACCCGCAAAGATCAATTGCGCAGCCCCATGACACTGCAAATCATTGAAGAATACCGCGCCGGGCGCCGCTTTCCGCTCAATGTTGTTGGAGATGATGCCTGCTAAGGTAGCCGTGATGGACTCAGGCGGGTAAAATGCTCGCCTTTCCCTTTCCCAGCAGTTGTTCCCTATGTCAGATGCTATTCCCGCCCCCGTCTCAGGCTCATCTATAGGCACGGGCCAAAAAGTTATCGTTGGAATGTCCGGCGGTGTTGATTCCTCAGTCTCTGCCCTGCTCCTGAAACAACAGGGTTATCAGGTTGAAGGCCTGTTCATGAAAAACTGGGATGAAGACGACGGCACTGAATATTGCACTGCAAAAGCCGATCTGGCTGATGCCGAGATGGTATGTGAGCGTATTGGCATCAAGCTGCACACCGCTAATTTCGCATCCGAGTACTGGGATAACGTGTTTGAGCATTTTCTTGAAGAGTACAAAGCCGGGCGCACACCCAATCCGGATATCCTCTGTAACCGCGAAATCAAATTCAAAGTGTTTATGGAATATGCGCGCATGCTAGGGGGCGAATTAATCGCTACCGGTCACTATGTGCGCCGCGCCGACCGCGATGACCATGCTTACCTGCTGAAAGGCCTCGATCCAAACAAAGACCAAAGTTATTTTTTGCATGCTGTAGGCGAAGCCGAATTCGCCAAATCACTATTCCCTGTTGGAGAGCTGGAAAAACCGGAGGTTCGTCGAATTGCAGAAGAACACGGTTTAATTACTCACAACAAAAAAGACAGCACCGGAATTTGTTTTATCGGCGAACGTCGCTTCAAAGATTTTTTACAACAATACTTGCCCGCACAGCCAGGCCAAATCCAAACCCCTGATGGCAAAATCATTGGCGAACATATGGGCTTGATGTACCACACCATCGGCCAGCGCCAGGGCTTGGGGATCGGTGGAGTAAAAGGTGCCAATGAAGAACCCTGGTTTGTTGCACAGAAAGATTTAACGCGCAATGTGCTGGTCGTGGTGCAAGGTGATCATCCTCTTCTATATACCAATCACCTGATTGCACAGCAGCCCCATTGGATTAACGGCAACCCGCCCTCATCTAGCCTTACTTGCAAAGCCAAAACCCGTTATCGCCAACCCGATCAGGATTGCGTAGTTACGCAATTGGCCAATGGCACTTTGGATGTATGTTTCAAGCAACCACAACGTGCCGTTACACCGGGCCAATCGGTGGTGTTTTACCAGGATGACATCTGCCTCGGCGGTGCAGTTATCGAATCGACCGACAATCGTTAATTGATCGATACCTCCCTTAAATTCAGTAGTTGAGAGATATTCGCGTGAGTAAGAACTGGCAAGATATTACCCTCGCCCTCGCAGGCGTGTTTCAAGCGGCCTCGCTAGTGGAGCAAGTCGCAAAAACCGGCCATGTCCCATCCGATGCCTATAAATGCAGCATTGAAAGCGTGCTAGACCTAAACCCTGAAAGCACGCTCGCGGTGTATGGCGGCAATCTGGAAAACCTGCGTACCGGTTTGGAAGTCATGCGTGAACTCTTGCGCCCTGGCTCGCAGAAATACCGCGAAACGCTGCGCTATGGTTTGGGCGTATTGCACTTGCAAAAAAAACTTGCGGGCAGACGCGACATGCTGGGCGTTATCGGCAGCCGCCTGGAGCAAGTCGCGCAGCAGGCGCAGCATTTTTCATCTACGCATGAAAATGTCATCGCCAACTTGGGCACCCTTTATACCGAAACCCTGAGCACCTTCCGTTTTCGCATCCAGGTCAATGGCGACTACAATTACCTGCAACAACAACGCATCGCCAATCAAATTCGCGCCTTGCTGCTGGCATCCGTACGCTCCGCCATTTTATGGCGTCAAGTTGGCGGCAATCGTTTACAACTATTGTTCTACCGCAAGCACATTGCCGAGCAAGTGGATAACCTATTACGCCGGATGTAATTACTTCTGCCGTACACAGATTTCGCATTTCATTTTCAACATTTCATTTTTAAACGAGAAACACCATGGACAATTCATTTAACACGCTCACCGCACTGAATGCGGTATCTCCGGTTGATGGCCGCTACGGTAGCAAAACCATTGCACTGCGCAGCATTTTCAGCGAATTCGGTTTAATTCGTTTCCGTGTAGAAGTGGAAGTCCGCTGGTTGCAACAACTCAGTCGCCTTGCTGGCGTACCGGAAGTACCGGCATTTAGCGCAGCGACCAACGCAGTGCTCGACAAGATTGTTACCGACTTTAACGAAGCCGATGCGCAAGCCGTAAAAGACATCGAACGCACTACCAACCACGATGTAAAAGCAGTTGAGTATTTCCTCAAAAATAAATTTGCTGGCAATGCTGAACTCGAAGCCGTGCTGGAATTTGTACACTTTGCCTGCACCTCCGAAGACATCAACAACCTGTCACACGCATTGATGTTGCGCGAAGGCCGCAAAGTATTCCTGAAAGATGCTGAAGCCATTATCGATGGTATTGCCAAACTGGCTCACGATTACGCCGAAGACTCCATGCTCTCGCGCACCCACGGCCAAACCGCATCGCCAACGACTGTTGGTAAAGAAATGGCAAACGTCGCCGCGCGCTTGCGTCGCCAGATCAAAGCAGTAAAAGAAGTTGAGCTGCTCGGCAAAATCAACGGAGCGGTAGGTAACTACAACGCTCACTTATCTGCCTATCCAGATGTAGATTGGCAAGCAAATGCGCAAGAATTTGTTGAGAGCCTGGGCTTAAGCTGGAACCCCTACACCACCCAAATCGAACCGCACGATTACATCGCTGAATTGTTTGATGCGATTGCACGCTTCAATACCATCGTGATCGATTTTGACCGCGACGTATGGGGTTATATCTCCCTCGGTTACTTCAAACAAAAAACCATCGCCGGTGAAGTGGGATCATCCACCATGCCGCACAAAGTTAACCCCATTGATTTTGAAAACTCCGAAGGCAATCTGGGCATCGCCAACGCGATTTTCACTCACCTTGCACAAAAACTGCCGATCTCCCGCTGGCAGCGAGACCTGACCGACTCAACGGTATTGCGCAATATGGGTGTTGGCTTTGGCTACGGCATGATTGCTTACGCATCTACGCTAAAAGGTATGGGCAAACTGGAAATCAACCGCGCGCGCCTCGCAGAAGATTTGAATAATTCATGGGAAGTATTGGCCGAGCCAATACAAACCATTATGCGCCGCTACAACGTCGCCGAACCCTATGAGAAGCTAAAAGCGCTAACCCGCGGACAAACCATCAATCGCGAAGTACTAGCGGCGTTTGTTGAAACCCTGGACATCCCGGAACACGCCAAACAAACCATGCGTGATTTGACTCCCGCCAATTACATAGGCAATGCGGTAGATCAAGCCAAGGCAATCTAAACCACGATAAAATTAAGGGCTCACATGAGCCCTTAATTTTATGGGCATAAATGTACATCTGCAGGTAAAGATAATGACAACTCCCCTCACCCATCTTGGCGATATGCCGATCGAAGAATTTCTGCGTGATTACTGGCAAAAAAAGCCGCTGTTAATTCGCAATGCATTCCCCAATTTTGAATCGCCGATTTCGCCCGACGAACTGGCAGGCCTCGCCTTGGAAGAGGAAGTTGAGTCGCGCATCGTTTTAGAAAAAGGCACAACACCTTGGGAGTTGCGTAACGGTCCGTTTGATGAAAAAACCTTCGAAAAATTACCTACCACTCACTGGACATTACTGGTTCAAGCAGCCGACCAATATGTGCCGGAAGTGAATCAAATGCTCGATGCATTTCGTTTTATCCCAAACTGGCGACTGGACGACATCATGATCAGCTATGCGCCCGATCAAGGCGGTGTCGGCCCTCACTTTGATTATTACGATGTATTTTTATTGCAAGGCTTGGGCAAGCGCCATTGGAAACTCGGCCAAATGTGCGACAACAATTCGCCGCGTGTTGAAGGCACCCGGTTGAAAATTCTGAGTGAGTTCCACACCACTGATGAATGGGTTGTCGAGCCCGGCGATATGCTTTACATTCCGCCAGGAGTTGCTCACTGGGGCAACGCCCAGGGTGATGACTGTATGACCTACTCTATTGGTTTTCGAGCACCAAGCCATGCCGATATCATTTCGGAAATCGGGCAGGAAATTGCGTTGTCAGTCGTGGATGACTTACGTTTTAGCGACCCCGATTTAAAACTGCAAAATAACCCTGGCGAAATCGGCGCAGAGGCTATCGCGCAAGTACAGAAAATTTTGCAACAACATCTAACCCCGGAAAATATTGCACACTGGTTCGGCAAGTTTATGACCGAGCGCAAATACCTGGACCAAAGTGAAGAGGAACCGCTGGATATAGATGCAGATGAATGGCAATCAGCGCTTGCTGACGGCGAAATGCTGTGGCGCCACCCTTCTGCTCGCCTTGCATTTCATAGCGATGCGAATGGCACATTGCTATTTGCTGACGGTGAAGCCATTTGCTGTTCGCGCGCGCTGGCTGAACTCGTGTGTAAGGAGGTGGAGATCAGCTGGCGCGAGCTAAAAGACCTGGTGCAGGATTCACAAAATCGCGCCGCCATTACCCAACTGGTAAATCAAGAAACATTGTTGGTAGATGAATAATATAGCCATCACAATTCTTCCCACTAACTGGGAGCAACATCACGCGGATTTAATCAAGATCCGCACCGATGTTTTTATGCACGAACAACAGGTTTGTGCAGCAGATGAGTGGGATGGATTGGATGAGCAAGCAATTCATTTTATTGCGCAATCAGCAACAGGAGCGGTCATAGGTTGCGCGCGCTTATTAGTTGAAGCATCCGAAGATAACCAGCGCTACCACATAGGCCGCGTGGCTATCCTCAAGCCCTTCCGCAACCAAGGGATTGGCCATCGATTAATGAAGTTCGTTGTCGCTTATTGCAAACATACAGCACCCCACAGCATCATTTATCTACACGCACAAACTGAACGTCGCCACTTCTATGAAACACTGGGCTTTATTGCCGAGGGCGACGAATTTATCGATGCAGGTATACCTCACATTAGTATGCGTCTAGCGCAATAAAGGAGCTGCAGATGGCCGAACAATCACCGACCTGCAATACACTCTGGCTTTTGGATGGCATTACAGATTTTCGCAACTATAGTGAACAGCTCATTGCACAAAGCCATCGCTCAATAGCCATTCTCACACATAACCTGGATGCGCTGGTTTATGGCACTCCCGAATTGGTACAGCAACTCTCGAATTTCGCACGTTCCAGTCGCAACGCCCAAGTGCAAATCCTCATTAAAGATACCAAGCATGCTATAGAAACCGGGCACATTCTTGTGCGGTTAGCGCAGCGGCTTTCATCCAAAATTCTGGTGCGCAAAATGACAGTGGAACCTAATAATAAAGAGATGGGGTTTATGCTGGGGGATATAGACAAACTACTTTTTAAAAATGATGACGCATTGCACCGCGGTTTTTTTAACAGTGCAGCTGCCGCTGAGATAAAGACTTTGCGTGAGGAGTTTAACTATCTCTGGCAATACGCAGAGCTTGAGCCAGAATTTCACACCCTGCACATCTAACCTGACACTACTTCAGCAATAGGCAGCCCGATCCGTTGCCAAACGTCACAACCCGCAAAAAAAGCAGTTTTTACCGGAAAAGCCGCATATTTTTTGTTGCCGATTGCTTTTTTATCCTATATATATAGCGTCAATCCGCATTTAAGGCAGTTTAAGCCTATAAATGCAGGGCTTTTTGTTATAAATGTTGTTGTAAAAAGTATTGCCAGGATCAACCAGACTCTGCAATTCAGGTCAGTACGATACGCTCTTAACTACACGAGCCGTCTTTGCTCGAAAGATAAGCATACTCACTCCTCTTCAATAAAAGGAAAACAATATGGTCGCCAAAAAACCTGCTGCCCCTAAAGCTGCTCCAGCTAAAAAAGCACCTGCAGCTAAAGCCCCAGCCGCAAAAGCCGCACCAAAAGCTGCAGCAAAAAAAGCACCAGCACCAAAAGCCGCTGCAAAAAAAGCACCTGCTGTTAAAGCTGCTCCAGCCGTTGTAAAACCAATTGCTGAACGTCAAAACAAAACCCAAATGTTGCAACAAATCGCTGATGCTACCGAGCTGAACAAAAAACAAGTTCAGGCAGTGTTAGACGAACTGACCAACATTATTGAAGGTCACGTAAAGAAAAAAGGTGTAGGCGAATTCGTATTGCCAGGCCTGCTGAAAATCACTACCGTGAAAAAGCCAGCTACTAAAGCGCGCAAAGGTATTAACCCTTTCACTAAAGAAGAAGTGACCTTTAAAGCGAAGCCAGCAAGCATTTCTGTAAAAGTGCGTCCGCTGAAAAAACTGAAAGAAATGGCCATTTAATATTTGCCAATATCTTGCATAAAAAAACCCGCATTTTGCGGGTTTTTTTATGTTCGCGAATATTTCGCTTTGCCGATCATTATTTAATTTTGCGTATACCTACCGCATCACGCACCTTTTCCAACAGCGGCCTGCTGTAAGCACGAGCTTTTGCAGCGCCATTTTGCAGCACCTCTTCAATGTGGGCAGGATTGGCCAGCAAGGCTTCGTATTTGTCCCGCGCTTCAGATAATTGGCCATTAATTAGCTCGAACAGCTGCCGCTTGGCTTCACCCCACGCAATGCCTTCAGCAAATTGTTGACGCATCTGTGCCGCTTGTTCCGGTGTAGCAAACGCTTGCCAAATTTGAAAAACAGGAGAAGTATCAGGATCTTTTGCCTGACCTGGTTCTAACAAGTTGGTGAGGATTTTATTGATCGATTTTTTCAGCTGCTTTTCCGGCAAGAATAATGGAATCGTATTCCCATAACTTTTACTCATTTTGCGACCATCCAAACCTTGCAGCACCGCATTCACGTTGTCATCCACTTGGGCTTCGGGCAAAACAAAATGCTCGCCATAATGGTGATTGAAACGTGCAGCTATATCGCGTGCCATTTCAATGTGCTGGATCTGATCGCGCCCAACCGGCACTTTATTGGCATTGAACATCAAAATGTCGGCCGCCATTAAAATGGGGTAGGAATAAAGGCCCATAGTGATACCAAAATCAGGATCCTCACCCGCTTCAAGATTCGCATCAACAGATGCTTTATAGGCGTGCGCACGGTTCATTAAACCTTTAGCTGCCATACAGGTGAGTGCCCAACATAATTCAGGAATTTCAGGGACATCGGATTGGCGATAAAAAATTGCATTGTCAGTATCCAATCCCAACGCCAGCCAGGTTGCAGCAATTTCACGAGTGGACTGGTGCACCAGATCAGGGTCCTGACATTTAATCAGCGCATGAAAATCTGCCAGAAAATAAAAGGATTGCACATTGGCACTTTGGCTTGCTTGAATCGCCGGGCGAATAGCGCCCACGTAGTTACCAAGATGGGGGGTACCTGTGGTGGTAATACCGGTTAATACACGTTGTTTGCTCATGATGCCCTATCTGTAATCGATGGATAGCAGGAAAAAATCAGGCCGCCATCATACAGGCAAGCTGCAAAAAATTGCAGCTTGCTGACGACAATGCACGATGAATAACCGGATAGAAATGCAAACCAATGAGACGAAATACTTACGAACTTGCAGCCTTCAAACCTGAATAGTAACGTGCAGAGTCACGCAGAATACAACTATCAAACCCTGCCTGGGTTAAGAGATGTGATGCCACATCGCAGCGGCGACCAGAATCGTCAGTAATTACATAGGTAACTGAATCATCCAGATTTTTAAGACTGTTACGCAATTGGTTGAGCGGAATATTGCGGCTATCGGGAACTGCCTGCGCACGACGTTCAAGTGGTAAGCGCACATCGAGGATTTGATAGGGGGACGATTCAGGTGCACGCGATGCCAAATCCTCCGCACTCACATATTTAAGTACAGGCTCTTGTAGCAACTCGCGAAAGTCCTCCTTATCCAAACGCATGACTTTTCCGGGGGTGATCATTTTTACAGTGGCATTGCGCGTGGTATCCCCAACTAACGCCTCCTCACCAAAATAGTGCCCGGGACGCAACGCCGCCAGGATTTTGCCCGCGGTATCCATCACCATTGCACTGCCCGACTCCAATACATAAAAGTAATCGCCACGTTCGCCTTGCCTAATTACTACTTCATCAGCTTGCACTTTTTGTGCTTTAAAACGAATGAACAGTTGGCGAATATTGGCTGGTGGCAATCGGCTAAACAGAGGGGACTGCAATAATGACGACATCCAATCGCTATCGTCATGCAAGCTCACCCCGGAAGTATCAATCTCTTCATCACTGGACTCACTCCACGCGAGCACCAAATCAAGAAAGTCACTATCGACAGCCAAAAGCGTCACATCGGACTTGGCAACTGCCGACACTTGTGTTGGCTGGGTAATGTTCAGTGGAGAGCGACGCGATTCGCTGGCTGGATTGATGGTGCTTATCTGGAAACCGGAATCGATCAAATCTACCGTACCGCTGACAAGATAGACCTTTTCAGGAAAAGGGCGTCCGCGCTTGAAAATAATCGTCCCTTTGGCGATTTCCCGCAGCGCAGCTTTTTCAGCCACTTGCACCAAATACTCATGGTGAAGGGTATTAAAAGGCGCAAAAGACGCTAATACATCAAGGCTAATCGCCATTTTCAGCTCCACAAACTCTCATCAGGATCATTTAACGTTAATCAAGGTAGACACATTGATTAGCGATAAAACATAAACAGATTTTTATTAGAGAAATATGCGCGAGTATAAACAGCAGACGTCCAAGGGGGGCGCCCTTGTCGCCAGTATTAGCACTGGATCACAACCGGACTGCGAGCCGATGCACTTTCGTCTGAAGAATACTACCATTCAGCCAAAAGCGCTTGCTCAAAATATAATCGCATCATTAGGCGCGGGAAACCATGGCGATAGGGGCTTTACTGTAGGTAAAAAACTCGACGGCAGCTTTATAGAGATACCAGCCATCGCTTGCACCAGCCAATTCACGAATCGAATGCATCGCAAAAGTGGGCGACCCTACATCGATAGTTTTCACTCCAACTTCTGATGCCACTACAGGACCTATAGTGCTGCCACAGCCCATATCAGTCCGCGCCACAAAGGCTTGTACTGGTACTGCTGCGCGCTCACACAGCAAACGAAAAAATGCGCTGGTTTCACTGGTAGTTGCGTAACGCTGGTTAGCGTTGACCTTGATCACCGGGCCGCGATTTAACAACGGCCCATGATTTTCGTCATGCTTGTCCATAAAGTTGGGATGAACACCGTGTGCGTTATCGGCCGATATCATCATCGAACGCTCTATCACTCGCACACGAGCTTCACCTTCGGGGATAAGTCGTTCCAAAAACTGGTGTAGCATCGGCCCTTTCGCGCCACAGCAGGATGCACTACCCACCTCTTCATGATCGGTACAAATCAGTAGGCTAGAAACTTGAGAATCTGCTTCAAGCAACGCTTGCAAGCCTAGGAAACAGCTTAATAAATTGTCGAGCCGCGCACTGGCAATAAAATCCTGCTCCAGGCCGATCAATGCCGGAGCTTGGGTATCGTAAAGACTGATCTCGTAATCCAAGACCTGTTTGATCACACGCTGCGGCTGCTGCCGAAGCAACTCAGCGTGAAGCAGGCCGCGGAAATCCGGTAGAGCCGCATCTTCAGCCGGTAGCTGCAATAAAAGAGGAGCAATGTCTTTTTGGGCATTAATTGATCGGGCGTTATTAGCCTCACGATCAAGATGGATTGCCAAACTCGGCACCACAGCCACTGGTCGTTCAAAATCAACCAGCGCGCTAACAATGTGATCGGACTGATCGCGATAGGTAACCCGCCCGGCCATGGATAAATCCCGGTCGTACCAAGGGGCAAGAAGCGCACCGCCATATACCTCCACTCCCAATTGAAAATACCCACGACGATTCAATTCGGCGCGCGGTTTCACCTTCAGACAGGGACTATCAGTATGTGCGCCCAGCATGCGGATGCCCGTGTCAATCAAAGGCGACTTACCGTATACAAAAGCAATTATTGATGAGTCATTACGCGTAACCAAATAACGTTTACCCGGCTCAAGCTGCCACATATCTCCCTCATAGAGCGGGATAAACCCTGCGGCCAGCAATTGAGTGGCAATGTTTTTGGTCGCATGAAAAGGAGTAGGCGATGCGCGCAGAAAGTCGAGCAAATCGACATTGAAATCAGCCATGGAGCGGGAGGCAGTCATAATAAACTCACCAAAATCTAGTTGGGGTTACGAATACGTTGGCGTTTTCGCCAAGAAATAGTATCGCGCAAGTACACAGGCTGGGCATCGAGCACATCGATTGCACCGCCCTCGGCCCAAACTTGCGCGGCAATTAACGCCATATCTTCGGCGTGAGGCTGGGTATCGACAACTATAGTTGCTGCTGCCAGTGCCTGCATCGCGGGATAATGCCATCCGGAGCCGATTGCGATGAACTGCCCTGCCAATGACTGGACGACATTCTGCTCCGACAATAGCTCTGGCTTCATCACAAACTCTTCGCTCATGGGTATAACTGCCCCCCCCTTGCGGGCGTATAGCCCCCAGTAAACCTCGTCCATGCGCGCGTCCAATGACACTAGCACCGGCAAATTGACCTGAGGATTTGCTCGGTAATAGCCCAAGGCCATAGCTTCGAGCGTGGATACTGGAATCACCGGCAATTGCGCACCGAATGCCAACCCTTGCACTATACCCATACAGATACGAAGGCCGGTAAAAGAACCTGGCCCGCGACCAAAGGCGATAGCATCAAGATCACCCAACTTCAGGTTATTACCTTGCAACAACTCATCAACCATTGGCAGCAGCCGCTGGGTGTGGCTTTTAGCCGCCAACTCAAAGTGAGCGCTCAATTGCCCATCAGCATAAAGCGCAACCGAACAAGCATCAGTAGAGGAATCCAGGGCGAGAATCAGGCTCATAAATGACTACAGAAATAACAATAAGAGGTGAAATAAAGGACAAAAAAATAGGCTCCGGAGAGCCTATTTGTCTACCCTATCGGCTCAATTAGCCCAAGACAGTCAGCAGTTGTTGACGAATGGAGTCGACACTACCAATCCCGCTAATACGGGTATATTTGGGTGCTTTGGCTCCATCGGATGCCGCCAAACCCTGATAAAAACCAACCAACGGCTCAGTTTGGTCGTGATACACACCCAAACGTTTACGCACAGTTTCTTCTGTGTCATCCGGGCGCTGGATCAATGGCTCACCAGTCAAGTCGTCATGCCCGGCTACTTTAGGTGCATTGTGGATAACATGATAAACACGTCCAGAAGCTTCGTGCAGACGGCGACCGCTTAAGCGGGAGACAATTTCTTCGTCTGGCACATGGATTTCAATCACATGATCTATATCCACACCGGCATCCAGCATCGCTTGCGCTTGAGGAATTGTGCGCGGGAAACCATCAAACAAAAACCCATTGGTGCAATCACTAGAGGCGATTCGCTCTTTTACCAGAGAGATAATCAAGTCATCTGGCACCAATCCACCCGCTGCCATGATGTCTTTCGCTTGCAGACCCAATGAAGTACCCGCCTTTACAGCGGCGCGTAACATATCACCAGTGGAGATCTGCGGAATGCCAAACTTCTCCATGATCAGTTGCGCCTGGGTACCCTTACCTGCACCGGGCGCGCCCAACAATATCACTCTCATCTCGGATTGCTCCTCAGCATTATTTTTAGCGGGTCAAACAGGGAAAGCCCCTTGATCCCAACTGCGGCACAAAAGGCCAAACAAAAGAGGCGTTACGATACACGGCCATGACATCAATCACAATATGCCGGTTGAGCCTCTTCCTATAAACACACCATAAGGTAGGTATTTTTAATATATATGCAGGTCAAAAAGGAAATTTCTGTTAAATACATCCTCATTTTATTGTCATATAGAAATTTTCATCCTAGAATACCTCATCTACAGTAGTGAGCTGGGGCACCACATGACCAAGTCAGTCGAACTCGATGAATATGATCGCAAAATTTTACGCGCGCTTCAGGAAAATGCCGATTATTCCATGGCGGATTTAGGCAATATGATTGGCCTATCGCATACCCCATGTTGGCGTCGCCTTAAACGCCTTGAAGTAGAGGGAGTGATTCGCGGCAAAGTCACGCTGCTCGACCCTAAACTACTAAATTTGGGGGTAACTGTTCACGCTTATATCACCATTAAAAATCACGATGCCCCTTCACTGGAGGCGTTTGAAGAGATGGTGCAAGCGATCCCCGAAGTAGTGGAATGCTACTCAACCAGCGGTGAAAAAGATTATGTGTTGCGGGTAGTGGTAGAAAGCGTTGAACACTACGAACGATTAATGAAACAAACCCTGATTCATTTACCCAATATTGGCTCGATCAATTCAGCATTCGCGCTCAAGCAAGTAAAGTTCACAACCCAGTTGCCGTTATAAATACACACTCAAACGTGAACGAAAAAGATACGAAACACAAAAGACAAACTCACACTAAAAAAAACCGGGCCAATGCCCGGTTTTTTTACGCCTGAATCATCAGCATACTCAGACTTTAAATTGCATAAGCAATTGCCGTAGCTGTATCGACAAGTCATTTAGCCGCTGGCTCTCGATTGCTGTTTGTGACGCACCTTCTGCAGCATTCATCGCGAGTGAATTTATCTGTACTAAATTTCGGTCAATCTCCGACGTTACCGAACTTTGCTCTTCTGCTGCAGTAGCAATTTGCAAGGTCATATCAGAAATTTGTTTAACCGCCGAACCAATACCCGTTAGCGATTGCCCTGCCTCAGCAGCAGAAGTCGCAGCCTCTGTCGTCATAGTCGCGCTGCTGCCCATTGCATCCACCGCGTGCTGCACGCCTTGTTGCAACTTACTCAGCATGCCGTGAATATCTGCAGTGGATTGTTGCGTGCGACTAGCCAGCGTACGCACTTCATCGGCAACTACGGCGAACCCACGCCCCTGTTCACCAGCACGCGCCGCTTCAATCGCCGCATTCAACGCTAACAAATTGGTTTGCTCTGCAACACCACGAATTACATCAATAACTGAAGTAACATTTTTTGCTTCGCTCTCCAAACGCAGCATAAATTCAGCTGTTTCACTGATGCGCACAGCCAAGCTTTGGACACGATCAACCGCAAGATGAATACGCTCTTGCCCGCGATCAGTAATTGATGTCGCCTCTTTGGTGTTTTGTGCGGTATTGCTGGTATTACGAGCAACTTCCTGAATTGCCATGGTTAATTCATTCACCGCTGTCACTACCATCGTAATAGCATGGCACTGATCGTCGGCCGCGCGCTGGCTGTTGCTGGATACCACAAGCAAAGATTCTGCAGCTTTGGAAACCTCTGCAGCATTGACCAACACGCTACTGATAATTCTCTGGAGCTTTTCAATAAACTGATTCACATGAGTCGCAAGTTCACCCAGTTCATCTTTTGTGTTTACGGGAAGCCGCACAGTCAAATCACCATCGCCTTCCGCAATATTTTGAACACGATTACTGATTTGGCGAACCTGATTGGCAACTAACACCGGTAGGAAATAGGCGGCGAGCAAACTTACTACAGTTCCAATCACTGCCAATATCAATAACTGCGTAGAACTGTCTTCCTGATTTTCATCTATCTCGGCAGTGAATTTATCTACATCCACTAACCGGCTTTCCTGTAACTCATCAATATAAGCACGCAAATGCTCAAATGCTTTTGAAGCGCTACCGTAGGATTTTTCTTGCGCCGCTGCACGGTTTGCTTGATCAGATGAGCGTATAGCGCTAATCACTTCAGCCGCTTGAGCAATCCAGGCGTTGTAACGACGAGTAAATTCTTCGCGTTCAGCAGGTGTTGATGTATGGGAAAGATCGAGCGATTGATAAACACGATCTTGTGCCTGTTTGGCATTATCGCTTTGCTCAGCAAATAATTCCTGATGCGAATTGACATCCAGTTGGAGTAGCGCTCGCTCGGCTAACATAGCCTGATACAGATCGCGGTCTGCTTGAATAAGTAGTTGAATTTCGGGCAGGTTAACTTTGGCTATAGCGGCGGCATTATCGCCGAGCGTTTTACTCGTATTGATTGCACGCAATCCCATGTACATGACTAAAACAACCAAAAGCAGCAATGGAAGCATGAGCTTCATGCGCAAACTTAATCCTTGATACCAGCCAAACATGGCAAACCTCATCATTAGTTTTCATTGTGAAATATCGGCCGTAGTACCGATATATTCAATTCTAGTAACGATTTGAAATTTTGCTATGGATGGAGTGGTTAAGGATTTAATGCATCGAAAATTGTCGGACTGGAAAGCGTGGAGAAGCTACTCAAAAATGCTCGCAAAGATACTTAATATTGACGTAATCGTTAATGCTGTAATGTGACCCTTCCCTACCCCAACCAGATTGTTTAATGCCACCAAAAGGTGCCATCTCATTGGAGATAATTCCGGTATTAATTCCCAGCATGCCTGTCTCTACCTGATCCGACAGGCGTTTTATCCGTTTTGCATCGCGTGTATAACAATAACTCGCCAAGCCAAACTCGGTGTTATTCGCCAAATTGATGGCATCTTCATCAGAATCGAATGGAATTAAAGCGGCGACAGGACCAAAAATTTCCTGGCAGGTTAAATCAGTATCCGGTGCGACATCGAGCAATAAGGTTGGAGGATAAAAATAACCGTGTTGGGTACTCGCATCGAGCAAAGGTTGAAATCCAATACGTGCACCTTTTGCGAGAGCATCGTCCACAAGCGTTTGCACTTTAGCAATCGCCTTTGCCGAGATAAGAGGGCCGAGGCTAACACCATCGGTCATGCCATTTCCCACTACAAGCTTTCGCATTGCAACGGTTAATTTTTCACTAAATTGGGTATACACCGAGCGGTGAATATAAAAACGATTGGCGCATACACAGGTCTGCCCCGCATTGCGAAATTTAGAAGCCATAGCACCAGCAACTGCAGCATCCAAATCCGCATCATCAAACACGATAAACGGCGCATTGCCACCTAACTCGAGGGTGATGCGTTTTACATCGGCGGCACATTGCTGGATTAATTTTTTCCCTACTGCCGTCGAACCGGTAAATGATAATTTTCGTACGGCAGGATTAGCGGTTAGCTCCGCTCCAATAGCGGCCGAATCCATGCCTGTCACTATATTAATGACTCCAGCAGGAATACCCGCTTGTTGAGCGAGAAAAGCAACAGCTAAAGCAGACAACGGGGTTTCCGCAGCAGGCTTCGCAACGATTGCGCAGCCTGCTGCTAAGGCAGGAGCAATTTTGCGCGCAAGCATGGCGCAGGGGAAATTCCAGGGTGTAATTGCAGCAACCACACCGACGGGTTGTTTGATTACAAGAATACGTTGCTCGGCGCTCGATGGAGCAATTACATCGCCATAGATGCGTTTGGCTTCTTCAGAAAACCACTCTATATAACTTGCCCCATAAGCAATTTCACCACACGCTTCGGCAAGTGGTTTACCCTGTTCAAGAGTGAGGATCTGCGCAAGATCCTCCTGATGTTGCATCACCAACTCGAACCAGCGACGCAATAATTGGCTGCGTTCTTTCGCTGTTTTTTGCGCCCAGACAATTTGTGCCTGACCAGCTGCTGCAATTGCCTTGCGGGTTTCTTCAGCGCCCAAATCGGCAACTTGCGCTATAACCTCGCCCGTTGCCGGATTGCTTACAGAAAATGTTTTTTTCGTATTAGCATCGCACCATTCACCGTTAATCAATGCTTGCGTTTGCCATAACGATGAATTGGATAGATTGGCCATATTTTTAATCACTCATGTGCAGGGACATTCTTTTTGGCGATAGGTTTAACCCCGATCTTGCGTACGCGATTGCCCTCTACTTCTGCAATTGTCCAGAGCATTCCACTCCATTCGCTCTTGTCGCCAACCACGGGTTTGCCGCCAACCATTTTTGCAATTAATTCGCCAAGCGTTTTATGTTCTTCGTGCCCTTTCATATCCAGTGCGTAAAGCATTGCCAGATCGCGCAACTCGGCGTCGCCCTGAATAATAAAATCGCCAAAGAAGCTTAGATCCAATGTGCGTTTGGGAGCTTCACTAAAGAGTTTTCCAAGTGCAGGCAAATCATACTCATGGCCGATCACACACAGAATATCGCCCGCCATCAAGCGTGTACTACCCGATGGATGGAGTAGCTCTTTATCGCGAAATAAGGCGGCGATACGCGTGTTTTCGGGCATATGCAATTCACGCAGGGCGGCACCGATACACCATTTTTCGGCGCCCAATTTATAGATAAACAATTCCCACTGGCTAGTGATATGAATCTCAAGACCCGCACGCGATATAGGGGAAGGAATTGCGGGCACCACTACATTTGCCTTTCTGGCAGCGAAACCCAGTGTAGTCCCTTGCACCAGCAGCGATACCAACACAATGAAAAACGCGACATTAAAAAAGAGATGCGCATTTTCCAGGCCGGCCATTAATGGAAACACCGCGAGAATGACGGGCACTGCCCCGCGCAGCCCAACCCATGAAATAAAGGTACGCTCTTTCCAGTTAAAACCGCGGAATGGCAATAGCCCAACAAAAATTGATAATGGACGTGCGAAAAGAATCATCCATATCGATAACAGCAACGCCGGTACTGCGATTGGCAATAATTGGCTCGGTGTAAGCAACAAACCTAACACCAAAAACATCCCAATCTGACTAAGCCAGGCAAGGCCGTCAAACATATGCAGGATCCCGTGGCGATTGCGGATCGGACGGTTACCAATCAACAATCCGCACACGTACACGGTAAGAATACCGCTGCCACCAATAGCGCCGGAAATTGCATAAAGTATGATTCCTCCAGCAACCGCAAGCAGAGGATAAAGACCATCGGCAATGGAGAGGCGATTAATCAGCTGCAGCAATAACCAACCACCGCTGGCTCCCAACACTATACCTATGCCAAATTGCTGGATTAAGCTGGTTAACACTCCCCAGCTAAAACTCGTTTCGCCCGCAGCGAGCATGGCAATCAGGGTAACGGTTAAAAACATCGCCATAGGGTCGTTACTACCGGATTCGATTTCTAACGTAGAACCAACCCGTTCATTCAACCCTTTGCCATTCAACAGATTAAACACCACTGCTGCATCGGTGGAGCCCACAATTGCTCCAATCAACAACCCTTCCAGCAAAGTCAAATCAAACAGCCATGCCGCTGCAAGCCCGGTCAGGCCAGCTGTGATCACCACTCCTACCGTTGCAAGAGACAGCGCAGGCCAGAGCGCGACTCGGAAAGTAGCTGCCCGTGTCCGCATACCGCCATCAAGCAGGATGATTGCCAATGCCAGGTTACTAACCAGATAGGCTGTCGAGTAATCGTTGAAAACGATTCCTCCGGGTCCATCAACTCCGGCAATCATCCCTACCGCAAGGAAAATCACCAAAATAGGAACGCCGACGCGAGTAGATATAGAGCTCAGCAGGATGCTCGCGGCAACCAGCAAAGCACCGACCAACAGGATGTTATTGATAGCAACTGCGTCCAAAAAAGTAACCCTTATAAATAAAGTCAATAAAAACAAGCATTAAGCTAGTCGCGATTGTAACCTGATCACGCCGGTTGCTGTCAAAAACGCCTCTCCTAAACAATCAGTAAAGCCTATTATCAGGAAAAAAGTAGCCGCCCCATATTTGCGCAATAGCCCGATAAATCCGGCTATAATCGCGCCATAATCCTTACCTATAAGTTGTATTACATGCTCAATAAAGATGCCCTGCAGCAACTCGCGCAATTAAAGTCCGCCATTGCTGTAACCAAAGATATATCCCAAGGTGTAGTTCGCACTACGACCAAGCGTTTTGGCTTCCTGATTCTCGACGACGGTCGCGAAGCGTTCATCGACCCGGATCAAATGATGCGCGTATTACCCGATGACCGTGTCGAAGCAGAAATTAACACCAACAGCAAAGGCCAATTTGAAGCGAAGCTGATCAAATTGATAAAGCCCGGCCTTAAAGAGTTTGTTGGCCGTTACGTCAATAAAGGCACGGCTGATTTTGTCGAGCCAGACGTAAACAATTTCAATCGTTGGCTGTTCATTCCTCCGCAAGAACGCAAAGGTTTTAAAGTCGGTGATTTAATTCACTGTGAAGTTGCCCGTCATCCATTTCACAGTGAAGGTAAACCCCAGATTCATATTCTCAACCGCATTGGCACGCTCGAAGAGCCAGGTGTTGAAAGCCGTTACAGTATCGCAAAATTTCAGATCCCATTTGAATGGCAACCAGCCGCACAAAATCAAGCGGGCGGTATTAACTGGTCACCACTGACGTTTGAAAATGGCGAGCTGGATTTAACCCAATTGCCTTTCGTGACGATTGACTCCGAAAATACGCGCGATATGGACGATGCAATTTATATCGCGCCCAATGAAAGTGGTTGGGAATTAATAACGGCCATTGCCGATCCAAGTAAGCACATCAGTTTCGAAAGCCCTCTGGAACAGTCTGCACGCGCACGCGCCAGCACGCTCTATTTGCTCGGCCAAACCGTCACCATGCTGCCAGTAGACTTATCGCACGACACCTATTCACTGGTGCCGGAACAAAAACGACCCGCACTGATATGCCGCATGCAAATTTTGCGTGATGGCACCATCAACGCTTTTGAATTTGCCGAAGCGCAAATTCGCTCGCATTTCAAACTGAGCTATCAAGGCGTCTATGATGCATTGATGAGCACAGGTGAGTCGCCACTGGCAGCACCTGCATATATTCATGACATGCTTGTCGAATTAAAAGGATTTGCACAGGCTCGCGCGCAGTACCGCCAAGCGCATGCGTTGGTGATGGAAGAGCGCCCTGATTATTCTTACATTCTCAACGACCAGAGAAAAATAGACCACGTTGAAAAACGCGAGCGCAACATTGCACACCGCATGATTGAAGAAGCCATGCTGGTAACCAATATCTGTGCGGGAGAACTATTTTTACAACATCCAGGTTATGGCATTTTTTCCAGCCACATTGGATTTCGCCCCGAGCGCGTCGCTGACGCAATTGCATTGATTCAAGAAGATCGCCCGGATTTAACCCTTGGTGATTTGACACAATTGGGCAGCTTTCAACAACTGTTCAGCGAACTGCGTTCAAATCCAACCGGTAATCCGCTCAGCGCAAGCCTGCATTCACTATTACAGCGCATGCTGCAAGCGGGTTCATTGACCTTTGACCCAGTACCTCATTTTGGTCTGGGCTTCAAAGCTTATGCGATGGTCACCTCACCTATTCGACGTTACAACGATCTGTTTAATCATCTCGCCATCAAACGCATTCTGCGCGGTCTGCCTGCAGAAAATGTGGGCGACAAAAAACAATTTTCCGAGCAATTGCAAAACCAATTGAACACTGGCCGCCAAGCGTGCCGCTATGCAGAATCCTGGTTGGGCTGCCAATATGCGAAGCAACATGTCGGTAGTGTTCACCCTGCCAGTATCGGATTGGTCAACTCATTTGGTATAGGTGTAAAACTGGAAGACTGGGGCCTGGAGGGTTATGCCCTGCTTGCATCTAAAGAGAGCGATATCAAAGCGCAATTTGATTCACGTCGCCTAAGCCTGACGATTGAAGGCAACACCTACAAGCTGGATGAAAAAGTCTTTGTGCTAATTAATGAAGTCGATGTTGATAAACGTAAAATCAGTTTGGAGTTAGTGAGCGAAGCAACAGCACAACGTTTGAGTGCGTGGCTTTAATATCAGGTGAATGCAGATAATTAAGGAATGAGTGATGGCAAAAAATTACTGGCTCTTTAAGGCGGAACCACACATTTACGGAATTGAACACCTTGTAGCCGCGCCCAATAAAACCGGCCGCTGGGATGGCATCCGTAATTATCAAGCCCGTAATTTTTTGCGCGATCAAGTTGCCCTGAATGATGAAGTATTTATTTATCACAGCAGCTGTAAAAACGTCGGTATAGTCGGCACCGCCAAAGTTGTAAAAACAGCTTATCCTGACCCAACGCAATTTAATCCTGAAAGTGATTATTACGATCCCAAATCCACACCGGAAAATCCGCGTTGGGTGTCGGTGGATATTCAAGTTACAAAAGTGTTTCCACGCTTGATCCCGCTTGCAGAAATCAAAGCCCAAACAACGCTGGAAAATATGGTACTGGTAAAACAAAGTCGGCTATCGACACAACCAGTAACTGCCGATGAATGGAAGGTAATTCACTCATTATTAAAGTAATCGTCAATGCGATATAGCGCAAACAAAAAAGCCAGCAATCAAATTGCTGGCTTTTTTGGACATCAAGCAAGAGCGATTATTCGTCTGCCATTCTATCCTGCGCTTTGCTCACGCCAGTTTCTGGCTCATCCATTTCATCGGTGTCATCCACCCCTGAATCATCACCGTCTTCTTCGTCTTCCTCCAGCATTTCACCATTCATTTGACTTTCTTCAATGAGAATAGCCTCAGGAGTTTGGATGCCTATGTGATACGCAGCAAATCCGGGGAGCACCACCTGATCCAGTGCCATACCGATAATTCGACCGGTGTAAGGTGATTTAATTGTTGTGCGCGCATTGGTGATAGGGTCGGTCACAGTTCCCAACACATCGTCCACTTTTACGCGTTGCCCAAGAGTTGCTTTGCTGAACAATATTCCACTTTGATTAGATCGCACCCATGCCGAGCGGTAATACACCGGAGCAATACGCGTCCAGCGCTGCTTCTTACCATACATCCCCGTCTTGGCGAGCAACGTATTAATTGCTTTAACACCTTCAGCCACCACTTCATTCTGCATAGCCATAGGCTCACCCGCCTCAAGGGTCACCGCAGGAATACCTGCACTCACTGCAGCAGCGCGCAACGAATTGGGATTACCACGCCCATTTAACACAGCAATTACACCAAAACTTTGTGCAAGCTGTGCAACACGCTCATCACTCAAGTCTGCACGCAATTGCGGCAAATTAGTACGATGAAAAGAGCCGGTATGTAAATCTACCAATGCATCGCAATGCATAATGATATTTGTGAAAAAGGAATGCGCCAAACGCGATGCAGAGCTGCCACGGGTATTGCCGGGAAAGTAACGATTCCAATCGCGTCGATCGGGCAAATAACGCGAGTTGCGCCTAAAACCCATAATATTCGCGACCGGCACACCAATAATTGTGCCCGTCAGCTTGGCAGGATCAATTTCAAAAATAACACGGCGAATCATTTCAATTCCGTTTAACTCATCCCCGTGAACAGCGCCCGTCAAGCACAGCGTTTTACCCGGTGTTGCGCCATTCACTACCAATATAGGTGTCGCTTCACTAAAGCCACCAACAGCAGCTTCCGAATTCCAGGTTAATCGCACTGAGGTATTCGGCTTTACTTCTGTACCCAGAATAAATTTTGACGGCGACAACATTTCAACCAAAGCCGCGGCCTCATTAACTACGACATTTGATGAAACATTCTCAGTTGCAGAATTAGCTGATGAGATAGTAACCACGACATTACTAGCTGACGATAAAACATTTTTTATCTCTGACGATTCCACATTTTCAGCTGACGAGGCAGAGTAAGCACTCGCCGTATCTACTGCTGAACTCGCTGCAATAGCAGTAGCAGTAGCAGTAGCAGTAGCAGTAGCAGTAGCAGTAGCAACCGAGGATGCAACAGAAGAAGCAACTGCTGATGCGACAGAAGAAGCAACTGCTGATGCAAGGGGCTGTTCCGATGTAGCAATCTGAGCAACCGTTAGGGATGAGGACTGAGAACTATCTAAAGTAGCAGGAAGGCTACTTGCACTTACACTACTAAGAGCCGACTCATTTACAAGTGCAGACTCTGCTTGTGCAAAAGCAAAAGACGCGAAAAAAGGAGCGAGGAAAAACAAAACTACAGATGGAATGTATTTCAATGAAAGTGGAGAGTGATTCCCAGAGGTGTAGCGCATATTATCGGCGTCTCAGTGTATTTGTTGCCCTATTAAAAACCCTATAACCGCAAACAAACACGCACATCCTTGTGCCACAAAAATTCCTTAATTATTCCCACTCAATTGTTGCTGGCGGCTTGCTTGATACATCGTAGCAAACGCGCGATACACCAGAGATCTCATTGATAATCCGGCCGGACACTTTTTCCAACAAATCGTAAGGTAAATGCGCCCAGCGAGCTGTCATAAAATCGATGGTTTCTACTGCACGCAGTGAAATGACCCACTCGTAACGACGACCATCACCCACTACACCAACTGATTTAACTGGCAAGAAAACAGCAAAGGCTTGTGAAGTTTTGTGATACCAACCGGATGAATGCAACTCTTCCAAAAAGATAGCGTCAGCTTCGCGCAAAATATCGGCGTATTCTTTTTTCACTTCACCGAGAATGCGTACACCCAAACCCGGGCCAGGGAACGGATGACGGTAAACCATATCGTATGGCAGACCCAATTCCAGACCAATTTTGCGCACTTCGTCTTTAAACAATTCGCGTAGTGGCTCAACCAGTTTGAATGCCATATCGTCTGGCAAGCCGCCCACGTTATGGTGGGATTTGATTACGTGCGCCTTGCCTGTTTTAGCGGCAGCAGATTCAATCACATCGGGATAAATCGTGCCTTGTGCCAACCATTTAACATCTTTGAGTTTAGTCGCTTCTGCATCAAACACATCGATAAAGGTACCACCAATGATTTTGCGCTTTTTCTCAGGGTCGTTTTCGCCTTTCAATTTATTTAAAAATTGATCTTGCGCATCAGCACGGATAACACGTACGCCCATATTTTTGGCGAACATATCCATCACTTGATCGCCTTCATTTTTGCGTAACAAACCGTTATCAACAAATACGCAGGTCAGCTGGTCGCCGATCGCTTTGTGCAACAAGGCTGCTACTACCGACGAGTCTACGCCACCAGAAAGGCCGAGCAATACTTTGTCGGTGCCGACTTGTTCGCGCACTTTTTGAATCGCATCTTCAACAATATTGGCGGGAGTCCAAAGCGGCTCGCAGCCGCAGATATTCAAAATAAAGTGTTCATAAATACGCTGACCTTGCAACGTGTGAGTCACTTCCGGATGAAATTGTACGCCGTAGAATTTTTTTGCTTCGTTGTACATACCAGCGATCGGGCATGATGGTGTAGACGCAAGGATTTCAAAACCTGCCGGCATTTTAGTGACTTTATCGCCATGGCTCATCCATACATCCAACAACGCGCTGCCATCGGAATCCACGTGATCTTTGATATCTTTGAAGATCGCGCTTTCGCCCAACACTTTAACCTGTGCATAGCCGAATTCGCGGATATTGGAGCCTTCTACCGCACCACCCATTTGCTCGGCCATGGTTTGCATGCCGTAGCAAATACCAAATACGGGAACACCTAGCGTAAACACAACTTCCGGTGCACGGGGCGAATTCAACTCATGTACGGATTCGGGACCACCAGCGAGAATAATTCCCTTGGGATTGTACGCGCGAATTTCTTCGTCGCTCATATCCCAAGCGCGAATTTCAGAGAAGACACCAATCTCGCGCACCCGACGTGCAATCAGCTGAGTGTATTGTGAACCGAAATCGAGAATAAGAATTCGCTGTGCGTGAATATCGTGAGACATGCTGGTTCCTGCTCAAAAAGTAAAATAAAAAACGAAAAATGGAAAAAACAAAATGGATTCTGTTTAAACGAAAAACTCGGGTATTACCCGAGTTTTTGTTAGCGCTGCACCAGCCGGTGATTAACGCCCGCCACCTATTGGATAGTTGGGCGCTTCTTTGGTGATCTGCACATCATGCACATGGCTTTCGCCCATACCGGCAGAGGTCACACGGACAAATTCAGGTTTGGTGCGCATGGCTTCCAGATCCGCACAACCGGTGTAGCCCATTGCGGAGCGTACGCCACCCATCATTTGATGCACGATTGCGGTCAACGAACCCTTGTATGGCACACGGCCTTCAATACCTTCGGGAACCAGCTTTTCAGCGCCTTGGCTGGCGTCCTGGAAGTAACGATCGCTTGAGCCGGAGGTTTGTGCCATTGCGCCCAATGAACCCATTCCACGATAGGCTTTGTAAGTACGCCCTTGGAACAATTCAACTTCGCCTGGCGCTTCTTCTGTACCGGCGAACATAGAGCCCATCATTACTGCATGCGCACCGGCAACGATAGCTTTGGCGATATCACCTGAGTAGCGGATACCACCATCAGCGATTGCTGGTACGCCAGTACCTTGTAACGCGGCAACTACGTTGGCGATAGCGGAGATTTGCGGTACACCCACGCCACTGACGATACGGGTAGTACAGATGGAGCCTGGGCCAATACCCACTTTCACTGCGTCTGCACCAGCTTCAACCAAGGCGAGCGCTGCAGCGCCAGTGGCGATGTTACCGCCAATCACTTGCACGTCGGGATATTTGGTTTTAATTGCACGTACGCGATCCAATACGTTTTTGGAATGGCCGTGGGCGGTATCAACTACCAATACATCTACGCCCGCCTCAACTAATGCATCTACGCGGGCATCAGTATCGCGGCTAGTACCCACACTCGCACCAACCCGTAAACGACCTTCCGGATCTTTAGAAGCGTTCGGGTATTTTTCAGCTTTGTTGATGTCTTTTACGGTAATCAGGCCGCGCAGCTCAAAGGCATCGTTAACGACCAATACTTTCTCGATACGGTGTTTGTGCAGCAAATTGCGCACTTCTTCTGCAGATACACCTTCTTTAACTGTCACCAACTGCTCTTTCGGAGTCATGATGCTGGAAACGCTGGCATCCAGATTGGTTTCAAAACGCACATCGCGCCCGGTCACAATACCAACCAAATCGCCCTTGCTAAGCACTGGAACGCCGGAAATATTGTTCTTGCGGGTCAGCGCGATCAAATCGCGGATAGTTGCACTGGCGTCGATAGTGATGGGATCTTTCACCACCCCCGCTTCGAATTTTTTAACTGCACGCACTTCAGCGGCTTGCTGCTCAATAGTCATGCTCTTATGGATAATGCCGATACCGCCTTCCTGAGCAATTGCAATTGCCAGTCGAGCCTCAGTCACAGTATCCATAGCCGCAGAGATAAGAGGAATGTTCAACTGAATTTTGCGTGTTAACTGGGTTTTCAGAGACACGTCTTTTGGCGTCACATCGGAATAACCGGGCACCAGCAGAACATCGTCAAACGTGAGGGCTTCTTCAGCAATCCGCAACATACCAACCAACCTCAAAACAGGGGGAAAAATAAACGCGGAATTATAGCGGCTTGGGTGACCCGGGTAAACCAGAAACCACAATATCTAGTGTTTCGACAGGACCTTGAGGCTATCCCCTCGCGCTTTCATCCCCTAGAATGCCCCTATGACTACCGATCTCTTTAGCCAAACACCCGCCCGCGAAATCTTCAGTGTCAGCCAGCTTAACCGCCAGGCACGGCAATTATTGGAGACCCATCTACCCCTATTTTGGGTTGAAGGTGAGCTTTCCAATGTATCCACCCCCTCTTCCGGTCATTGGTATTTCACCCTTAAAGATGACCAGGCACAGGTGCGCTGTTGTATGTTCCGCAACCGCAATATGCTGGTGCGCTTCAAACCGCAACAGGGCCAGCATGTTTTGCTGCGCGCTCGCGTCAGCCTGTATGAAGGGCGTGGCGATTACCAAATCATCGCTGAACATATGGAGGAAGCTGGTAGCGGTGCCCTGCAGCGCGCGTTCGATGAACTCAAACACAAACTATCGCAAGAGGGCCTGTTTAACGAAGCCCATAAAAAAGCATTACCTGCCCTACCCAAGCATATAGGTGTTATCACCTCACCTACTGGCGCAGCCATCCGCGACGTATTAAGTGTTTTGGAGCGCCGCTTCCCCAGCATTCCGGTAACGGTCATTCCGGTAGCGGTACAAGGCAAGGAATCGGCGCCACAAATTGTTAAGGCGATTGATCTCGCCAATCGTGCCGGTCTATTTGATGTGCTCCTGCTCACCCGCGGTGGCGGCTCAATGGAAGACCTCTGGTCATTTAACGAGGAGATAGTCGCGCGCGCCATGTTCAACAGCAAGTTGCCGATTGTCAGTGCGGTTGGCCACGAGGTGGATTTCACCATCGCCGATTTTGTAGCCGATCTACGCGCCCCCACCCCATCGGCAGCAGCTGAATTATTGGTACCGGATGGCGACGACTGGCTGGACAAATTCATTGGCTTTGAAGTGTTACTCGAAGAGGCCATGTTTCGGCGACTGCAGCAATGGCAGCGGCATTTGCACAATTTGCGCCAGCGCTTGCGCCATCCGCGTGAACGACTGGAGCAGCAATCGCAGCGGCTCGACAATCTCGAAATGCGCCTGAAGAACCATATCAAGCACTTGCTGAACGACTTTAAAAATCGCATTCGCCAACTGGAGATCCGCCAGCAAGCGCATCATCCACAAGTGCGACTGCAGCAACTGAATGAGCGGGTAGCGGCGCATCACCAACGCTTGCAAACTGCGCAATACCGGTTGATCGAGCGCAAGCACCAAGCACTGGGTGAAGCGGCGCGTATGCTGAATACCCTGAGCCCACTCAATACGCTGGACCGCGGCTATGCATTGGTAACGGACGAGCAAACCCAAACGGTGATTACCCGCAGTGATCAGGTAATGCCCGGAACGACCGTTAATACGCGAGTTGCCCACGGCGAATTTGTGTGCAGGGTCGAGTCGATCCGTAAATAACGGTGATTCGATTAAGCCCCACCAATGATTGCGAACTTACCAAGTGGCCAGTATATTGGCCGCTTTCTTGTCGGGGCGCCCTGGCAGTCGATGACTGTACGGGGGCTGAGATGGGCTCGGCCCAACCCGTAGAACCTGAACAGGCTAATACCTGCGGAGGGAACAAGGTGCTGATAGCTATGGCTATTCCCTGCCCTCCGCCTCACATTATCGAGGCAATGTGACAAACAAACTCCCCACAACTATTGCTATCGCCGGTGCCGGTTTGCTCGGGCGCTTGCTTGCATGGCAACTGCAAAAAGCCGGCATTCAAGTCACGCTATTTGAAGCGGGTAGCTTTACACCCGATACACCGCAAAGTAACCGCGCGGCCGCGTTCACTGCAGCTGGGATGGTAGCACCGCTAAGTGAAGCGGTTGTGTCCGATGAAAATGTCTATCGCATGGGGATATTTGCGTTACAGCAATGGCCAGCATGGTTTGCGCAACTGCCCGCAACGACAACTCCACTGTTTTATAACAACGGCAGCCTTGCAGTAGCGCATCAGCAAGATGCCAGCGAGCTTGAGCAATTTGAACGTGAATTGGGCTTTGTATTACCTGGCTGCAAAGGCTATAAACGTGTTAGCCAACACGAAATCCGCCAACTTGAACCTGACTTGCATTCCCACTTTCACAGTGGACTTTTTTTGGCTGATGAAGGCCATCTCAACAACCGCGAATTTTTGCGTTTAATGGGCGATGAATTAATCGCGCGCGGAGTCACACTTCGCGCCTTCACACCCGTTGATGTATACCCCGGCAAAGTCGCAACCGAAACCGGAGAAGAAAATTTTGATCTGGTGATCGATTGCCGTGGATTGGGCGCGAAAAAACAAATCGGAAAATTGCGTGGTGTACGCGGCGAGACCCTGCATGTGGAAACAAAAGAAATTCACTTACAACGCCCGGTGAGATTAATGCACCCACGCTATCAACTTTATGTGGTGCCCAAACCCAATCACCGTTTTATAATTGGTGCTACCCAAATCGAAAGTGAAGATCGTTCACCAATGACACTGCAATCGTCACTGGAACTTAGCAGCGCGCTTTATACACTTTCGCCCGCATTTGCCGAAGCGCGAATAATTGAAATGGATACCAATTTGCGCCCGGCTTATATCGACAATTTACCTAAAGTCAGCGTGCAAGATGGGCTGATCATCGCCAATGGTTTATTCCGCCATGGCTACTTACTCGCGCCTGCGGTCGTTGAAAATGTACTGGCGCATATTTTCCACAAAACCGAGGCGGTTTTTTCTGCGCAGCTTAACTCGCACTGAGTACGCAAACTTATGACAATTGAACTGAGTGTAAACAATGAAAGTAAGTCGCTGGCAAGCAACACATTGCTCAGCGAAGCGCTACAACAATGGGGCTATGGCGATGGCAAAATCGCGGTAGCGATCAATGGCGAATTTGTTCCGCGCTCAACGTATAACGAGCGAGAATTACTGAATGGCTATCAAATCGATATCGTCAAACCGGTTGGTGGAGGTTGAGATGAGTTATAACAAACCTGAAAAAGATTTCACACTTTATGGTGAAACATTTTCCAGCCGCTTTTTGCTAGGCACTGCACTTTATGCGTCACCACAATTAATGCGCGACTCGATTATTCAATCACGCTGCGAAATCGTCACCCTCGGCTTACGCCGCCAGAATCCGGCCAACCGCGATGGCGATGCAATTTGGCAATATATCCAGGAAAGTGGCTGCCGCTTACTGCCCAACACTGCCGGTTGTAAATCTGTAAAAGAAGCGGTGACGCTCGCGGAAATGTCGCGCGAAATTTTTGATACCGATTGGATCAAACTGGAAGTCGTTGGCGATGATTACAACTTGCAACCTGACCCGTTCGGATTGGTGGAAGCTTCAGAAATCCTGATCAAAAAGGGTTTTAAAGTACTGCCTTATTGCACCGATGATTTAATTCTGTGCAAACGTCTACTTGATGTCGGCTGTGAAGTGCTTATGCCGTGGGGAGCACCGATCGGTACCGGCCAGGGTTTATTAAATCGCTACAGCTTGCGCACGCTGCGGGAACGCATTAAAGATGTGCCGATGATTATTGATGCAGGCCTTGGCGCTCCGTCGCAAGCAGCCGAAGCAATGGAAATGGGCTTCGATGGAATCTTATTGAATACTGCAGTAGCAAAAGCACACAACCCACCGCTAATGGCAGAAGCTTTTGGTGATGCAATTGATGCGGGAAGAAAAGCCTACAAAGCGGGATTGATGCAAAAGCGCCAAACCGCCAGCCCCAGCACACCAACTATCGGCCAACCCTTCTGGCACCAGCAATAAAACTATTATTACTCACCACCCACTCAACGTTTTAACTTCAAAAATGCAGCGGCACAAGGAGTGCGCCAAAACAGGTTTACTTAATAAAGCCGCTGATTTTTGTAAGTCCTGTTTGTAAACGCTGAGTGATTTTTGGGTCCTTGCCCTCACCCGAGGTAACGTACAGTTGCATCATCCGGGTTAAGCGATTCAAATGGAAACTCATTTCTTGTTGTACAAGTGATGCATCCGCAACTACTTTGCTGATGCTATTGCCCTCTTCACTTGCCATAGATTCGAGTGACTCGCGCAAATCCTCTTTAAACAACATGCTGCCTTTAAATGTAGTGGCGATATGCAATGCTATGTTTTGCAATGCATGTAACTTTCGATCGCCATGGGTGTATCCCACAGATGTTAAACAGTCACGCAACTGCATAAACCAATTTTGCAGATGCAGATTTTGTTGCAACATTCGCTCAGCAAATTCAGGCACGCCGCAACCGCTTACCACCTGCGGCAGCGGCAACTCACTGCGCAAAATCATGGCGGCAATAATATCGCAACTGCGATACAAATAAGCACCACGGTTCATTTCCAATACTGGAATCACTTCGCGCCAACGACGCCCTTGCGCCTTAAAATGGTTGAAGTAAATCCCCACCATTGCATCGGCCACAGCGAGAATTTGCCCCGCTAACGACAGCTCACTTTCCACCTTCGCCAAGGGATAACCGGTTCCATCGCAGCGTTCATGATGCTCGCCAACGGCCACGATTATTGCAGGCGATATACCGGGAATATCACTCAGGATATTTTTAGATATCTCGACATGGCTCTGCAGATGCTGCCAATCTTCCATCGTTAATTCGTCGGTTTTATTCAAGATATGGGGGTTAAGATGCAGCATGCCGACATCATGGGTAATTGCTGCCCAAAAGATTTCACTTGCATCAAGCGCAGGCAGGCGCATTTCCTGCGCGATATACAAAGCCCAGAGGCTCACACACAGTATGCGTTGATACAAATCATTCATTTGCGATGACATTACCGTTAGAAATTGTTGTACTAACGGAAAATTCAACAGGAGCGCACAGACCGGTTGCAGCGAACTCAACGGGTGCTTGCGTTCGGCCAATGATTGAAAGTATTCAGTCGAGCGAACGGTATCAAGGAGATGCTGCAGCAAATCTTCTGCAGAGATGACCGTCGTAATTTCGATTGAATGGGATAGCGGCTTGGCCAGCATTTTATTTTTTAAGTGCGCGAGGGAGTGTTGATCCAATCGCGTCGATTGGGCCAACAAAATTTCACCGTCTGCAGCAACTATATCGTCGGTGACAATTACCGGATTGGTAGTCGACAGGCACGCAAGGTAATTCGCATAGGCACCCACCTGCAATGGATGCCATGCAGACAAATCATTTTTAGCCACAAATGATTGTTGATCACGCGACATACTTGAAACCATCCGTGCAATTGGCTTTCAAAACAAAACCTTATTCATTATTAAAATTAATTACTAAAAAACGGGACCATCAAATAAAAAAGCGCCACACCCAAACACTCACCAAACCAATCAACAAACTATAACCCACCAGTGAAGATGCAAACCGCGGCGCTAAATTATGGCTTATCGCTAAAACACCGGCTGATATCATCGCAGGCATTGCTGCTTCCAATATCACCACCTGCGCCGCAAGACCGTCAATATCGAATAACCACAACCCCAAACAAGCAACTGCCGGGGTAAGCAGCAGGATATACAACAGCCCCACCACGAGCGGAGCAAAATGTTCTTTACTCAAGGTAAGGCGCCATTGCAAACCAACGGCGACCATCACCACCGGTACAAGTGTAGATGAAATTCGTGCAAGTGCCGCCGCCAACCATTCGGGATAAATAAATGCACTCGCGATAAAAGCCACTAATAACGCAATAAAAGGAGGGAAAATCAGGATGCTGCGCAAAATACTTAATGCAGAGGTAGAACCAGACGAGTAATAACAAGCCACAATGACGCCATAAGTATTCAGCGCAACAAAGGTACCCAGCTGATCGTAAAGAATCGCGTAGGGAATCGCTTGCGAGCCAAGATGCGCCTCAATCAACGGAATACCGACAAAGCCGGTATTGCCAAGCGGAATTAATAGCATCAACGCGCCAGTTAGCTCGCGCGACCATTTCATCAAACGCGCAGTACACCAGGTTAAGGTTGCACTGAACACCATAATCACCCAAGCCGCGACAAACGGAATCAAGGCTTCATGAGTAAAAGAGAGTTTGGGAATTTCGGCTAAAATTAACGCTGGCAAAGCGACATAAATAACATAGAGATTTAATGTGGCAGCAGCGTTCTCGGGAAACCGTTTAGCCCGCTGCAGTAACAAACCAATCATTAATGCAATAACAACAACAGCAATATTTGACATGAAAACCCGGCAGAAAATGATATGGAAATAGCAAACGGTATAAAAAACAATAAGTACGTAGCCTACTGATAGCAGGAAAACACGAATATGGTATAGCCTAAGCGACGCCAAAATCTATTAAGAAATGTTACAACCCGATATTCGCCATTCGCATCATCAAATAAGAGAGATAACCGGCATGCGCTCCTACGTCACCATAAAATCCGCGTTAATCAAAATACTTTTTATTGCCCCAACTGCTCTGGTGTTGCATTGCACAGCAGCGCCTTACGTTTTAGTCGATGCTAAAGGGCAATCCACTACTAGCCATGCGCGCTGTGTCACTGCAACTGATTCTGGCCTGACCTGGGAATTAAAAACTGATGATGGCGGAGTACACGATAAAGACAACACCTATCGCTGGGGTGGCACTGGAGCGGAAATAGCAGAAGCGGAAAAAACAGGAAAGATTTTTTTCGATGACTGGAATGAATTGCTTAACGCCACCAACGGCGAAAAGCTCTGCGGTTTTGACGACTGGCGAGTGCCAACAATTGATGAGTTAAAAACGCTGGTGGACGAGCACCAACCGCGAGAACAACAACCGCGAATCGACATCTCCATTTTTACCCATACGTTGGCAACGCCTTACTGGTCGGTATCGACTTATCAACATTATCCCGAGCACGCACAAACTGTCGACTTTGCAACAGGGGCATCAAATTACTATAACGGCTTTCGCGGTGATCGCCTGCCTGTGCGGCTGGTGCGCAACAACTAATGGGCAGTTTGCCACTGCAAGCCAACACGCCATAAAAGTCCAGGAGCAGGAAACCCGACTGCGGTACTCGCGTCCTTATCGAATAGATTTTCTAGCGCAAGTGTCATTTCCAACGTATCGCTTACCGACCAAAACAGATTTGCATCAAGCCCTCGGTAGCCTTCCAATTCATGCAGCGTTGCTTCGCCGGTATGCTGGCTGGTTGCAAACTGCTCACCCACATGTTGGTAATCGACACTTGTACGCAGGTTATCGCTGAGCTGCCAATCTGCAGCAATACCAGCAGACCATTGCGGGCGGCCGGTTAAGACCGACACATTACTTTTTACATCGATATCGGTATAGGTCGCGTTGAAATTCACACCAGCACGATTATCCATTCCGCGCCATTGCGCCTGCCATTCAACGCCGCTGGTTTCAATTTGTTCACGATTCACATTGGTAAATAGCTCGCTGTCAAAATCGATGGGATCGCGAAAATCATTGGCAAAATAGTCGAGGCTGGTATTGAGCTGATCGGATACTTGCCAGGCAATTCCAGCATCCCAACTCGTTACCGTTTCCGGTTTTAAATCCGCATTACCAACCAGCGGATGGCCGAGTGCAAAGAAACTAGGCAACTTGTAACCCTCGCCCTGATTTGCGCGCACAACCAGTGTGTCGGTTAATTGATAGCGCACCCCCACGCGGCTGGAGGTTTCATTGCCATAATCATCGGTATCGTCGCTGCGCATACTCGCTTGCAAAAATAATTTTTCAGTGGCTTGCACATTGAGATCGACAAAGGCGCTCTCGGTTGTACGATCCAACGAAAAATCTGTCGGCATCAAATAATCAGGCGCAATCAAACTCATATCCAGATAGCCGTGACTCTCACCTTCCTCTTTGCGTTTTTCCAAACCCACATTCACCCACCATTTATCTTCCACCCCCACCGTGTTAATCCAGGTCATTTGTTGGCGTTCGAATTCGGTATCGGCACCATTGGGCGGAATCGCAAAGTAAGGCGAAACACCGGGTGAATTGAATGTTTCTGTGCGTTGATATTGCGTCACCTGCAGATGACTTTTCCAGCGCTCGACTATTTGGTACTGCCAACTTAGCACAGCACTTTTATCGGCAAATTCGGTGTAATCCAGTGCGGGCGATAGCGCATATTCAGGGCCGCCACTTTGCTCAGGATAATTGCTGCGCTCACCATCAAAATAACGCGCACTTGCATTTAATTTATGTGCCTCTGTTGGCTGCCACCCCAAACGCACATTGATTTCCGTGTCTTCCGCCCTGCTTCCTTCTACCGGTTCATCTGTGTCGCGCACGCGCGCTTGCAATGCATAATCTGTGTTATCACCAGCACCTAAGGCGCTCACACCCGCCTGTTGGTAGCCTTCATCGCCAATTGTGGCCGAAGCCGTTTGCTGATGCCCTTGCGCTGGGCGCAGCATGATGATGTTAACCACACCGGCGACAGCATCGGCGCCGTAAATGGCCGATTGCGGACCGCGCACAATTTCAATGCGCTCAATGGAATCGACATTGATGCTATTTAAATCAAATGCACCCCCACGGCTGTTGCCGGGGTCATTCATGGCAACGCCATCAACCATTACCAAGGTGTAATTGGATTCGCCGCCGCGAATAGACGCCACCGCCAAACCACCGGGACCGCCTTGCTGTTCGATTAACACGCCAGGCACTGACTGCAGAACATCAGCAAGGTTTACTTTGTTTAATTGCTTCAGCATTTCACGATCAACCACACTCACGCTGGATGACACTTGCGTAAGTGCAAGTGGATTGTAAGTGCCGGTCACCACAACTTGCTCCAGTACATGTTGTTGTGCAAAAGCCGGGGCACAATCAAGTGCAAGAGCAACGGGAATCAAACTGAAAAAAGCCGAGCGAATAAATTTTTTATTGTTGTTCATAAGGGTTTAATACCAAAGCAGGATGAAAAAGTCCGCGCTGCAGTTTCAGCGCGGACACCTGAGGATATTGCGAGGATTGTTTTAGTTAGCCGAGGTCCACTCGATGGCTTTACGAATCATCTCCACCATATTCGGGTCAGAGAAATTCGCATCGACGTGACCGATAGCGGTGTAGAACATCCGGCCACCGGTACCAACGGTATTGGTGAAAATTACCGGATGATCGGCAACTGGATAATTCGAGACGTAGCTGGTGCGATCCAGTGTACCCAAGACTTGCACCGTGCTCACCGTGCGCGGATTGGTTTTCCAGAAATACCATTCATCACCCAGCATCCACTCAGCGCCTATGTGTTTTACCAGCAGATTATTTGGCTGCTCGATTTTTACTTTCGCACGCGGGATGCCATCGCCGTGGTGGATAAATTCCGCACCGGCAAAGAGTGTGTCGGTATACCAATCCCAACTGTGTTCAGTATCGGCCGCTGAGTGAGTGCCGACAAAACCGCCGCCATTTTCCATATAGGATTTGAATGCAGTTTTCTGGGCATCGGTGAAGATATCGCCAGTGGTATTCATAAACACGATAGTGGAGTACTGCGCGAGATTTGCCGCGGTAAACAGGCTCGCATCTTCCGAGGCAGTGATGCTGAAACCATTGTCTTGACCGATCTGTTGCACCATCGCAATACCGGCAGCGATGGAATCGTGGCGGAAGCCAGATGTCTTGGAGAAGACCAACACTTTCGGACAACCAGTACCACAACTCACGCGAAACTTGCGCGTCTTGGGCACACTCACTTCCACTCCGCTGCCATTCACGAGACTGATGCGCACACTGTGCTGGCCGGTCGGCAAGACCCCCAGATTGACCTCATTGAGATTGTTCACGCGCACGGCCGGATTGTTATCGAGCGAGTAAACATAACCTCCGTTGGCAAACCAATTTGCATCGCTAATCGCCACGCGCAGCTTCACCGTTTCGGTCTGGGCGATAACCGCATCATTTACCGGCGCAGTAAAACTGATCAGCGCGAGATTCGCATCGGCAGGCACACCATAGGCATCGAACTCAAACAGCGAATAACCATAACCTGTCGCGCGCTGGACTCCACGCATACGGATGTAACGCCCTTTCTGACCATCCAGCACCAGCGTGTCGATTCCGCCATCGCCATTGGTAATGGTATTGGCCGTCTCCCAGGTAGTCCCATTTTCAGACACTTCGATCACATAACTCTTGCCGTAAGCCGCCTCCCAATTAAGCACCACGCGGGTGAAGTGGATGCTCTTGCCCATATCCAACTGGATAAATTGGGCATCGCTTTCCGCGCTCTCCCAACGTGTTGCTACATTGCCGTCATGGGCGCTCGCCACCGTATTGATACCAAGGAAACTGGAGGCTGATGAGCCTACAGGTACAAGCTTGGCCGGGCTTGGCGTAACGGATGTATCGCCCGCTGTTCTCACACTAAAGCTGGTAGTCGTGGTGGTGCCGACCACTTGGTTCTGCGCATTCAGCAGGGTTACCGCAAGATTATGCGTACCCCCAGGTAAGGCGCCCAAATTGACGGGGCTGGCGTTGGTCACTCTGATTGCAGTCGCATTATTGAGCGAGTAACGATAACTGCCGCCAGTACTGAACCAGGTGGTATCACTTACCGCCACTTGGAAGCTCACGTTATTGCCCTGCACAAATTGCTGACCCACTGTTGGCGATGTGAATGCAATCGTCGGCGCACTCACTGCATCCAGTGCATTACCCATCACCCTGAATTCCCAGAGTGAGAATCCGTATTGGGTGGCACGCGTAATACCGGTCAGACGAACATAACGCCCCTGCCCGTTCACTGTCAGCGCATCCTGACCACCGTTGCCGGTTGTGGTTCGGAAGAGTTCAGTCCAACCGCCAGTGCCAGTATCCGATACTTCAATTACATAGCCAGAGCCGTAGGCCGCCTCCCATTCAAGCACTATCTGGCTGATCTTCATTTTGGTGCCCAGATCGATCTGGATAAATTGGTTATCGGCAAATACGCTTTCCCAACGCGTGCCCATATTGCCATCCACCGCGGCGGCGCCGGTGTTACCACCAATCACGGCAGAGGTCGTCACCGCTTTACCTTGCGATATGAGCACCGGCGTTTGTACGGGTGGCTCTACGGGTGGTTGTGTCGGTGTATCTGTACCGCCCCAGATTTCAAACTCAAACAACGAGTAGCCATAACCGGTTCCACGGGTAAGGCCGTTCAGGCGGATGTAACGATAGGAGCCGGATAGATTGGTATGGGTTTCAGTACCGCCCGCACCATTGGTTTTGGTCAGGATCGGCATCCATTGGGTGCGATTGAGCGAACCCTGAATGTTGTAAGACTTGCCGTAAGCCGCTTCCCACACCAGTTTGATTTCGCTGATGCTTTGCGCCGTTTGCAGATCTATTTCGATCCATTGCGGATCGGAAAACTCACTGCCCCAACGAGTAACCAAATCACCATCAACAACATTTCCGCCAACAAAAGCACCCTCGAACGATGAGGTCGTCACCGGCTTGCCTCTGGATAACAGCACCTTGCCTGTTTGCGGCGGAGTGCCCGACAGACTGGCGATCCATTGATCCAACACGGCGATGTATTCCTTATGCTCCAATGAGCGGCCAATGGGCGGCATGCGGTCATTGGGGTTGATGCTCTTATCACGGATGTACAACACCGACTGCAAAGGCGCACCCGCGGCTACTACTTTCGCATTGGCAATACCGTAATCGGCCATGTAATCGCGAATACCGGTGGTCGCGAGGTTCACGATTTTCATTTGGCTCAGCGGCGTATTAAAGCGTGCATCCCATTGCGATCCGCCATTACCCGTACCATGGCAATGGGCACAGTTGGCATCGAGGTAAGATTTCACCCGCACTTCAAGCGTTGCACTGGTATCACCAAGTGCGACTGTCTTGTCGAACCCGGCAATCTGGCTATTAGTAAACGCAGGCGTAAACAGGCCGAGGTTATTCCAGTGCGCCAACTGGTTTTCCGTCCCTGTGGGATAGGTGTAATTACCATTCAATTGGCGAGTGCTCAAACCAAGGATCTGGCTGGATGCCGCGTTATGGCAATCCAGGCATTCGGTCGGGCTGGGAAATGTCCAGGTTTGGTTGGTGGTAGTGCCATCGGCATTGGTGATACTGACACCCTGCTGAGCGCCGGTGGTGAGCAAGTCGGCATCGCTATTGTCTGCACGCCATCTATAGGTAACGCCGTAGACTTTGCCATCGGCCTTCACCACTAACAGGCGAGTTTCAAGGCGACGCTTCGAGGCGGGATTAGTCGCACTGGTCGGCAGATCAAAATGCTTCACTACTACTGTGCCTTGCGGATATACCCAATTTTCCTTCGCATCCCACTTCACCTTGGTCGTAGCAGGCAGGGAAATCCAGCGCAGCTTGCTCGCGTTATCGGAATACAGCTGGCTATTAGGCGCAAAGGGAATCAGGTTCGCATTAGGCACCATATTCGGTGTATTGCTGAAAGCGCCGGTTTGCGACAAGAGCTTGGGCACGCCGGTGAAGCTGGCATCCAGCGTCTTGGGCATATTCAGATAGGCGTATTGCGTCAGTGGTAGTTCCGGTTCCGCACCTGCGAAGATTTCAAACTCATAGATCGAATGCCCATAAGCACTGGCGCGCGCCGTTCCGGTCAGGCGCACATAGCGGTAGGCCTTGGTGGAATTGATCATGTGCAATTCGGAATTGCCGGTACCACTATTGTTGGTGACCAGCGTCTCCCAGGTAGTGCCATTGACCGAAGCTTCAATTGTGTATTTGGAGCTGAATGCCGCCTCCCATTTGATCAGAATAGTGGCGATAGTCGTGGGCGTACGCAGGTCAATCGTCAGGGTTTGCGGATCGGCCGCGATACTTTCCCAGCGCGTTGCCGGGTTGCCATCAATCGCATAAGCCGCCAGATTGCCGCCGGTTTCCGATGTCGCCGTAGCGACGCTGCCTAACGCGACATTGGTGCCGTTATCGCGGTCGCCGATGTAGTCAAAACGATAGAGCACACCATTGCCAAAGGGCTCCTTATCGCAGCAGCCGGAACCCCACTGCAATACATAAAGCTGATGGGTACGCGGATCCAGCTCTACATCAATCGCGCCCTGAAAGTTGGCCGTGTTGAGCGGGAAATCTTCCGCTACCGGTGGGTTACCACCTGCCGCCAGATTGATGGTCGAAAACTTGCTGCTGTTGAAATCCCAAAAAATCAGCCGCCCGTCGTAATAGGCAGGCAGTTTGAACTCGCTGGTAATCGCCTCATTAAAGCGATACACCGGCCCCGCCATAGTCGCCTGGTGGCGGATCGTCCAGAGCGCCGGTTTGGCCGCCGGCAGGCTTTTCGCCCCGGTATTACGTGCAAAATTATTGACGAGGTTATTCGGATTAAATCCCGCATAGGGTTCATTAAAGCCCAACACATAGGGCCAGCCGTAATTGCCTGAGGTGCGCAGCTCATTCAATTCATCCATACCACCGGGGCCCTCTGCACTGGCCGCCGACGAATCCGGGCCTATATCGCCCACATAGGCATATCCGGTCAGTGGGTCGATATTGATACGGAAGGGGTTGCGAAAACCCATCCCGTAAATTTCAGCGCGATGGGTGGAATCAGCGGGGAACAAATTGCCAGCCGGAATGGTGTACTTGCCATCCGCCGTGGGGGTGATACGCAGCACTTTACCGCGCAGATCATTAGTATTGCCCGAGGTCTCCTGCGCCCCTTCCGAGAAATAACCACTCGCGGCATTGTTGTCGCCAGTGGTGATCAACAAATTGCCGGCTTTATCGAACTTCAAGCTACCGCCCATATGGCCGTGAGCTTCGTTGCCGGTAGTCCATTCCAATAAAATAGATTCCGAGCCTGCTACCAGTGCATTACTGGCATTGACGGTAAAACGCGACACACGGGTTTTGCTACCCGGTGATGTGTATTGAAAATAGATGTACCCGTTCTGGGTGAATTTGGGGTCGAGTGCGACGCTGAGCAGACCATCCTCAAACACACAGCGCACATTGGGCACAGTAGAAGTCACAGTGGCGACACCCGCATCCAGTTTCCAGCCATAAAACTTTCCGCACTTGCTCACTACAAAGGCGCGGCCATCGGCAGAAATCTCAAACTCCATGGGCAAATCCAGCCCCTCTGCTACCACCGTTCGCTGGAAATCCGTCGCAACCGGCGCCTGCGCGCCTGCAACAGTCGACATAACTAACGCGAACAAACCCATCGCGGATAAAAAATACAGGTTGCGAATACCTCTGCACCACCTACTTATATTTATAAAGGTGTTCATTGAATTGCCTCCAAAAGAATTGGATGACACAGCGCGGCACCAAAGCACTATTTACTACTTAGGGAAGGCTGCGTTAGATATTGAAAAACGGAGATGAAATTACGGCATAACTTCACAGTTGAATGGCTCGAGTTAAGCCCTGCTTACTTCTTATTGGGTACGCGGTTATAGGGTTCACTGAGCTCGGCTATGTTACGAACAAGCCAATGCTGAATTCATCTCACTTTGGCCGCAGGTAGAAACGTGGGATGAAATGACGGGTTTTTAGCCAAATATGGCACATCGGGCAGGTAATTTTTATAGCGGGATATGATTAGCGTTAAATCATGCGTACATGCACATTCACTCGTACGGGTAAGCCACACTATTCGTACGAGTGAATGCGAAAAGGCAAGCAATAATCGTGAGACGCAATGCACACACAAAATGAGACAAAAATGTGAGAGCAAATGGTAAAGATTTTTCTTCTTTTACAGGAATTAAATTTCATTATCCGGCATTAGCTTGCGCCACCATTTCACATTTGCATTTACCTTCGAGTCCAGCAAGGCAAAAGATATTGGCTGACCAAATACTGGCGTCAACAGCTTCACGCCCGATTCGTTTGCAGCCGCACTCACACGCTCAAGCGGCTCATACCAACTGTGAAATGCAAGATCAAACGTGCCATTGTGAACTGGCACCATCACCTGTCCGCTCAAATCCAGATGCGCTTGTACACTTTGCTCCGGCGTCATGTGAATATCGGCCCAGTCGTTGTCATATGCGCCAGTTTCAATCAGGGCGATATCAAAAGGACCGTATTTTTCACCTATCTGCTTGAAACCATCGAAGTAGCCAGAATCGCCGCTGAAATAAATTGACCCGGCTGCCGTTTTAATCACCCACGACCCCCACAAAGTGTTATTACCATCACCAATACCACGACCCGAAAAATGCTGAGTGGGAGTAAATGCAATCAACGCGTTGTCGGTTTTCAATTCTTGCCACCAGTCAAAGCGAACGATCTTTTCTTGCGCAACACCCCACTTCTGCAAATCCACCTCTACTCCCAGCGGCACGAGAAATAGTTTGGTTTTTAAAACCAGTTTTTTAACACTGGCTTTATCCAGATGGTCGTAATGGTTATGTGAAATCAGGACTTTATCGATAAGAGGTAACTCATCAATCGTCAGTGGCGCCTGATGAAAACGCTTCGGCCCAAGGAATGAGAATGGCGATGCTCGCTCGGAAAATACTGGATCCAGCAACCAATACTCGCCGTAAACCTTTAACAAGACCGACGAATGCCCTAGCTTAATGAAGTGCACGTCGTCATCCGGTAACGCCTCCAACTGCGCACGGCTAACCTGCTCTACCGGGACTGCCTTGAGCGGCACTTTATCCTTAGCAGGCTCAGTGAGATAACGCTTGAAAATTTCCAGGGTTTTCATCAATCCCGGCTGTTCAAATATTTTGGCATTGTAAAACCGGCCATCTTTGTATTGGCTGGTTGGAACCAGGGATGCTCCATCTACACTTGCCACTATTTCTGTATTCACCACAATGACTCCTAAAATGAGTGCCGCAACGCTGCCCAGCAGCCAAATTGTTACCTTCGCTAATATGCGCATAGATCAACCATATCGATAAACTACACCGTGCAGTTTACATAATAAAACCAATAAGTAAACTGGCCAGTGCAGTTTTTTTGATAGCAAGGTAGAATGTCGTGATGACTACGAGGTAGATAATGAAACTGACTGATCAAAAACGTATGCAAATACTCGATGCGGCTGAAGAGCTGTTCCATAGCATTGGTGTGGAGAACACCAGCATGGACCAACTAGCACAGCAAGCGCAGGTATCAAAACGGACGGTCTACAACCACTTCGCCACCAAAGATGTGCTGTTCCAAGCTATTTTGCAAAGAATGTTCGACAAGCTATCGGAAGGCAGCGAACTGCGCTTTGACGCGACTGCTCCTATCGATCAGCAGCTGAGAAAAATCGCCGAAGAAGAAGTTGCCATGCTGAGTTCGGATGCATTTTTGCGTGTAGCCAAAATTGCCATTATGCAGGTCATGCAACGCCCTGAACTCGCGCAAGTGATGAACGACAATGCGTTGGGCTGCAAGCGATTTCTGGAAACATTTCTAACAGATGCCTGTGCCGCTGGAATTTTGCAAATTCACGACATCCCCTTCGCCAGTAAACAATTTGTTTTTCAATTGAAATCATTTGTGTTTTACCCAACGCTGTTCGGATTGGAAAAACAGACAGATGAGGCGCGGAAAAAAATTATCGACGAAACCGTGGCGATGTTTTTAGCGCGCTACCGAAAGCAGTAACGCACTGTAAGCAGCCAAAATTCAGGCAGGATTTAAGAGATTAACTAATAAAAAAGCCCTGCATATGCAGGGCTTTTTTAAAATTCACAGCGTGTTGTGAATTTTTGTATGGTGCCCGAGGCCGGACTTGAACCGGCACGACCAAAAGATCGACAGATTTTAAATCTGTTGTGTCTACCGATTTCACCACTCGGGCGGAGTGCCTTTACGTCGGTACGTAAAGAAAAAATGGAGGCGCGATCCGGAGTCGAACCGGACTAGCTGGATTTGCAATCCAGAGCATAACCGCTTTGCTATCGCGCCATTTCGAGAGGCCGCAATTCTAGCGGACTCATTTTGAAAATCCTAGTCTTTTGTACAGCTCGCTGGAAGGTTTTTTGACAGTTGTTTAAATGCTGTGCAGGTCGATCAAAAAGCCGTTATTTATTCGACGATTCCGGTAATAAATAAGGCCAGGCCGCGCGCAGGTAGAGCACCATAGACCACAATGTCAGTATCGCCGCACCAGCTAACGCGATAAACCCGATTGGCAATAACAGTGGGACATTCATTAACAACACGATAATTGCCGTCATTTGCAGCGTAGTTTTGATCTTGCCAATGCTGGATACCGCAACACTCGCACGTTGGCCTAATTCTGCCATCCACTCACGCAGAGCCGATATCACGATCTCGCGGCCAACAATCACCGCAGCCGCGACCACAAACCAAACTGAATTATGATGCAAGGTCACTAGTAACAGGAGCGCGATCGCGACCATCAACTTATCGGCAACCGGATCAAGAAAGGCGCCAAAGGGAGTGCTTTGGTTGTACTTACGCGCGACATAACCATCTGCCCAATCTGTAATCGCTGCCACGCTAAAAATCAGTGACGACACAAAGTGGGCCCAACCAAATGGCAAATAAAACACCACCACGAAGAGCGGGATTAAAAAAATCCGCGCCAGGGTAAGCTGGTTGGCAAGGGTCATAAGCAATACTCGGGAAAGCTGTTTTCGTTCGGGCGCGATAATACACCAGCAAGAGGCTATTAACACCCTTTGGCGATATTACCGAAACATATGAAGTATATATCGGCCAATAGATTAATCGTTATGGAAAAATGTGTAGATTTCTTCAGCGAGCCGCTGACTAATCCCATTTACGCGCGCCAGATCATTGATGCTGGCATTTTGCACTTCTTGCAAACCTCCGAAATGTCGTAGCAGTTCGCGCCGACGGTTCGCTCCTATTCCAGGAACATCCTCCAAGGTTGAAGTTTTGCGCTTTTTATCTCGCCGTTGTTTATGCCCGGTAATTGCAAAACGATGAGACTCATCACGAATATGCTGGATCAAATGTAACGCGGGCGAGTCTCCGGGCAATACAATTTCCGCTCCGGTCTCACCATCAAATAGAGTTTCAAATCCTGCTTTGCGGGTAGAACCTTTTGCCACACCGATCAACTGAACTCCAGATACACCCAACTCAAAAAGCACCTCCTTCGCCTTACCCAACTGCCCTTTTCCACCATCAATCAACAAAATATCCGGCAGCTTGCCCTCACCATTCTGCAAACGGATATAGCGTCGCGTCAGCGCTTGCTCCATAGCCGCGTAATCATCACCGGGAGTAATTCCCTCGATATTGAAACGACGATAATCAGACTTGAGCGGACCATTGGTATCAAACACAACGCAACTTGCCACGGTAAGCTCACCACTGCTGTGGCTGATATCAAAACATTCAAGGCGCTGTGGTGTTTCATCCAGATTGAGCACTTCTTGCAACGCGACAAAACGATCAAGTGAATTCTTTTTGTTGTTGATATGGGCAATTAAATTTTGCTGCGCCGCAGTTGCTGCCATTTGCAACCATTGCGCGCGATGACTACGCACTTGATGATTGATCGCAACCTGACGGCCAGCTGCTTGCTGCAATGCGGCGCCGATCAATTCAACCTCTTCCAATTGACTCGCGACGATTAGCTCGCGCGGAATTTCACGGCCACTACTGGCAAGATAAAACTGCGGAATAAATTCCGCGAGAATTTCTGCCGGAGTTTCAGCAAGCGTAGCGGAGGGATAAAAACTGCGGCTTCCCAAAATTCGTCCTTGACGAATAAATAGCACATGCACGCAAATTGCGGACGCACGCATCTCGGCCGCAATCACATCGATATCGCCATTCCCCTCTTCGATCACTTGCTGCGATTGAACTGTACGCAATGCGGTGATCTGATCGCGATAGGCTGCCGCTTTTTCAAATGCCAATTCTTGCGCTGCGACATCCATTTTATCGGCCAACTCACCCAACAACTTATCGGAATTTCCGGTCAGGAATAAACTGGTGTGATAAACATCGGTTTTGTAATCGGCTGGCGAAATAAATTCTACGCAGGGCGCAGTGCAGCGTTTGATTTGATATTGCAAACAAGGGCGCGTGCGATTTTTGAACACGCTATCTTCACATTGACGCACACGAAACGTTTTTTGTAGAAAATGCAGACTTTCTTTTACAGCGCCGACATTGGGAAAAGGACCAAAATAATCGCCACGTTTTTTCTTGGCGCCGCGATGAAATGAAATACGCGGATAGTCTTCACCACTTGAAATAAAAATATAAGGGTAGGACTTATCATCGCGCAGCAAAATATTGTACGGCGGGCGGTTGGATTTAATCAGGTTCTGTTCAAGAATCAGAGCTTCTGTTTCGCTCGCCGTAACCGTCACTTCAATACGCGTAATACGCGACACCAGCGCTTGGGTTTTAGGTGTTAAGCCTGTCTTACGGAAATAACTTGAAAGACGCAACTTCAAGTTCTTCGCTTTACCCACATATAAAATCGCCCCATCGCTACCAAACATTTGGTAGATACCGGGTTGCTGGGTGGTATTGGAGAGAAAACGGGAATGATCAAACAGATCAGCGCTGTCGTGCGTCATCAGAAAAAGTATCTGTGTAGATGGAACAAAAGCAGTCGTTTATACGACTGCTTCCGGATCAAGAAGATTGTGCTTCACCGCTAGCAGGGTCAATTCAACATCACTGTTAATAGCCAGCTTTTCAAAAATACGGTAACGATACGAGTTAACCGTTTTGGGACTTACGCAAAAGGTGTTGGCGATATCGTTTACTTTTTGGCCGTTGGCAATCAGCATCGCTGTTTGCAGTTCACGCTGCGATAACTTTTCAAATGGGGATTCCTGACTGTTGCTCCCCGAGAAAGTTTTGAGCGCAAGCTGTTGTGCAATGCTGTTACTCATATACAAATCGCCGCGAATCACTTTATTGATTGCATCGGTGATCTCGACAAACTCTGCCCCTTTAGTGACGTACCCTACTGCACCGGCTTGCATTAAGCGCGTTGGATAAACATCATCATCACAGGCCGTAACTGCAATAATTTTGATAACCGGATTCACGGTCAGTAGTTTTTTGGTCGCTTCAAGGCCGCCCATTCCCGGCATTTTTACATCCATCAAGACAACATCAGGCTTTAAAATACGTGCCTTTGTTACCGCCTCTTCGCCACTTTTGGCATCCCCAACCACCTGGTAGCCGTCTATGTCGGCCAACATACGCACTATCCCCATGCGAACTAGATCGTGATCATCGACTACGAGAATCTTTGTCAAACTAGCCCCCAATCCGATACCGGATACATAACATTGTTGTTATTACCACCACAAAACGGCTGGCACATTTTTAATGATTGTAGTGAGACTCTGCGCAAACTACCACTACTTAATGCTCTGCAAGAGCAAGGTTAAATGACAATAATTGACTATCACACTGTTTTTATTAGTTTTTCGTACTGATCTTAAATCCCTTAGGTTACTTTTTACATTCTAGCTGTGATCTATGTATCCATAAGAGCGGTTTGGATCAAGCCTTGTTAAATTAAGACCTATTGGATTAAGGGATTAGTCGGGCTTGTCATTCTGGCTGGCTCAATACTCTGGATAGACCCGTGGCTCCATTTCCAGGATCACACCAAACTGCTCAAGTACAGATTGTTTAATTTGCTCTGCCAACTCCAGCACCACTGTGCCCGAAGATTTGCCTGGATTGGTTAGCACAAGTGCTTGTTGCTCATGAACCTCAGCGCCGCCAACCACTTTGCCACGCCACCCCGCTTGATCAATCAACCACCCAGCCGCCAGCTTCACCTGATTATCGCCAGCAGCATAAGCTACAACTTTAGGATAGCGGGCTTTTATCTCATCGAACCGGGATAGAGTAATAACCGGGTTTTTAAAAAAACTGCCGACATTTGGAACAATTGCCGGATCAGGTAATTTGGATTGGCGAACACTAACGACTGCCGCACTGACCTGCTGCGGGGTGATGTCGGCCTCGGCCACACCGGCAAGAGCCGTTCGTAGCGCTGGATAAGTCAAATTCATATGCGGCTGTTTATGGAGCCGAAAAGTTACCGAGGTAATCACATATTGATCTTTAAGTGATCGCTTAAAAATACTATCGCGATAACCAAAATGGCAACTTTCATTAGTAAAAGTTACTGAAAGCCCTGACCGAATATTCAGCGCCGACAGTTCCGCAATCACGTCTTTGACCTCAACCCCATAGGCACCAATATTTTGAATGGGCGCTGCACCAACACTGCCGGGAATAAGCGATAGGTTTTCCAGTCCATAAAACGCATTATTGAGTGAGTACTCAACCAACTGTTGCCAATTTTCTCCGGCCGCAACCTTTAGCCAAATGAACTCATCATTTTCATCCACCACCTCTTTGCCTTGGGACTTTATGTGCACCACCAAGCCGGGAAAGTCATCACGCAAAACAATATTGCTACCGCCGCCTAACAACAACAACGGTAAATTTTCAGTGCGCGCAAATGCAAGCGCTTCACACAATTCCTCATCATTTTTTACACTAACAAAATAATTAGCCAGCGCAGGAACAGCGAGCGTGTTGAATTTTTGCAAATTAAAATGCGGTAAAAAAAGTGGCACAGCAGGCATACCTAAATGAGTTGGATGGTTATTACTGATGATTATCGAAATGAAGTGCTGCGAATATGATTTAACAATCCCTGAGCGGCGTCCTCGACTAAATCCAACACCAGCTCAAAGCCCTCATTGCCGCCGTAGTAAGGATCGGGCACTTCGCGGTAATCACTGCGACTTCCAAATTCGAGGAATAATCCAAGATGACCGGTATAGGTCGATGGCTTCATCCGCTGCAAATCCATCAGGTTGGATTTATCCATTGCCAGCACATAATCAAACCCGGCAAAGTCATTCACATTCACTTGTCGCGCCCGCAATATCGACAAGTCGTAACCACGTTGACGCGCGGCCGCAACGGTACGCGCATCGGGTGCCTTACCAATATGCCAATCACCCGTTCCCGCTGAATCGACCACAATTTTTTGATCCAGCTTCTCACGCATAACCAGATTGCGAAAAATGCCATCTGCCGTTGGTGAACGGCAAATATTGCCCAAACATACGAATAGCACTTTCGACATAATTAATTTTCCAAAATCGCTTTCACGCGCAATAAATCTGCTCCTGTATCTACACCACCGGGAACGGCGCTACAGGCTTCTGCGATATGAATTGCCTCACCATTAGCCAACACGCGCAATTGCTCCAGCGATTCAATCTGCTCCAGCATTGCTTGCGGCCAGGTGATAAAACGATTGAGCAATGCCACGCGATAGGCGTAAATCCCAATGTGGCGCTGAGCCGGAAAATTACTCGGCAATGTGTTTGCATCAGCTTTAGCAAAGTGATCGCGTGGCCAGGGAATAGGCGCACGGCTAAAATACAGGGCCTTACCGGTTTGATCAGCAACTACTTTAACGATATTCGGATTGCGGAAATCGTCAAGGCTGTGGATAGGCTCGCTTAAAGTCGCGACGCTGGCGTAATGATTTGCCGCCAGATTAGCAGCAACTTGATTGATAACCGCCGGTGGAATCAAAGGCTCATCGCCTTGCACATTTACCACTATGTCCGTCTCACTCAAACCCAATTGGGTTACCACTTCCTGCAAGCGATCGGTGCCGGAATTATGTGCTGCAGAAGTCATGCACACGCGAGCACCAAATGATCGCGCTACTGCCTCGATTCGCGCATCATCCGTGGCGATAATCACCTGCATCGCATCGCTTTCACTGGCGCGCTCATAAACATGCTGGATCATCGGTTTGCCTGCAATTTCTTTCAAAGGCTTTGCAGGCAGGCGGGTAGACGCATAGCGTGCTGGAATAACGACATAAAAACTCATGATGGGATTCCGTCAATTAAATTCTATTTCGGATTTAAAAATGTTTTTTTCTGCTCGACAACCCGCTCCAGTTTTTGTTGGAACGCCAACCAAAAACTATCCGGCAAGCTGGCTTTGATCGGCACATAAAACCAATTGGGTTGCGCGAATTCGCGGCACTTCACGGCATCTTTTTCTGTCATCACCACTGGAAAACCGTTGGGAAATTGTAAATCGCCGGCAGTAAACGCGTGATGATCAGGAAACGCATGTAATTCTGCGGCTATGCCCATTTGAGTTAAGGTGGTGTGGAAGCGCTGCGGGTTGCCAATGCCGGCAACTGCATCAACCCGTATTGAGCTGAATTCAGTTGCAGAAACCTTTTCGCCGGTTTGCAGATTAATTACATCCTGTGCGCAAATTTGCATAGGCACATAAAATAAATCCGTCAAACCCGGCAATACAAAATGCTCTGCCGGCGAATTTACCACTACCCAATCGACTGTTTTAAGCCGCGACCTGGGTTCACGCAAAGGTCCAACCGGCAAGCGCCAGCCATTGCCCAACCCACGCTGTCCATCGACTACCGCGATTTCAATATCACGCCCCAAACGATAATGCTGCAAGCCATCATCGCTAACCAACACATCGCAGCTCTGGTCTTCCAGCAAGCGCGCGGCAGCGACGCGATCAGGCCCGACGCACACGTTACAACCCGTTTGCTGATAAATAGTGACAGGCTCATCGCCCGCTTCGGCCGCAGTGCTTGACGCATCAAGCAGGTAAGGATAATGGCTGACTGTTCCGCCATAACCGCGACTAATAACTCCCGGCGTAAACCCTTGCTGTTGCAGTTGTTTTACTAATGAAATTAATAAGGGTGTCTTACCCGTACCACCAACCGAAATATTCCCCACCACAATGACGGGGGTAACCAACCGCTTTTGAATATAACGTTCAATCCAATAACGACGGGCATTTGCCAGCACGACAAAAACAAATGACAGCGGCAACAGCCAGAAAGTCCAGATGCGCTTGCCATACCAAGCTGCCAACCAAGGGTTTTGCGAATCTGTAGATGCCGAACCGGCCGGTGCTTGTTTGTTAGAAGAGTTCAAATAATGATCCCATTCAAATAACGATCATGCCCAAATAATGAAAACGGGGAAAATAGTGATCAGGCAAAAACAAAAAGGACTTTTGCATCCGGGATACAAAAGTCCTTTAGGTTGCGAAACTGGCCGGAATTGTAACCGAGTCGCTAGTCTTTTTCAGGTTTGGCTCGCTAGTCTTTTTCGGGTTCAGGCTGACGGGTGGTGATGCTTAAGTGGGCAAAACCCAGCTGGCCCGCAGCGTCCATCGCCTGAACTACGGCCTGATGCGGGGTTTTGGCATCGGCAGTAATAACTAGCGGTACCTTGGTATTACCTTCCGCTATTTTATTCAGCGCCGATTTCAAGGTCTCGATCTTGCTGTTTACCAAGGCCAGGCCATTTACCGAATAGCTACCGTCAACACTGATTAAAACCTCAATCTGGTCAGGCAGCTCACTGCTTTGCTCACCGACCGCTTCTGGCAGATCAACACTTAAATGAGTTTCTTTGGTAAAGGTGGTAGAAACCATAAAGAAGATCAGAAGCAAGAACACCACGTCGATCAGCGGTGTCAGGTTGATCCCCTCATCTTCCGTTTTTTGGCGGCGAAATTTCACGTTGCAACCCCGCGCACTAAACCAGTTTCACATCGACACGACGGTCGCTGTGCAATGCATCAACCAGTTTGATCGCCTCTTCTTCCATAGTAACGACAATAGAGTCGATACGGCGCTGGAAAAACCGATGCGCAATGGTCGCGGGAATCGCCACAATCAAACCTGCCGCAGTAGTGTATAGCGCGACGGAAATACCGCCAGCCAACACTCCTGTATTGCCAGTCCCCTGCACCATAATTGCATTAAACACCTGAATCATACCGAATACTGTACCCAGCAAACCCAAGAGAGGTGCGATGTTCGCGATGGTGCCCAAAATATTGATGTAACGCTCAAGCTCGTGGATAACCTGGCTCGCCGCTTCCTGTACCGAATCTTTCATGACTTCGCGGCCGTGCTTGGAGTTACTCAAACCGGCGGCGAGAATTTGGCCTAACGGGGATGATTGCTTGAGCTCACGCAGTTTAGTGGCATCGAGCTGGTTATTTTTAATCCAACTCCACACTTGTGCCAACAAGGTTTTGGGCGCAATTTTGGCGGGATTGAGCGTCCAGTAACGCTCGGCGCTGATCGCAATCACAATCAATGAACAGGCCAGGATTGGCCACATCAAAATACCGCCGGCTAAAAAAATCTCAAACACAGATGCTTCCTCTTATTGTGCAAATCAGTTGAGCGCATGGCTCTATGTCGCGGCGTACATTACCACAAGAACCGGGGAATGCCATGGGGCAGACAGCTTTGTCTGCAAATGTGTGAAAAGGTTGCGTCTACTCGACAAAAGAAACATCAATAAGAGAAATATCAATCAAACCAGTAGCGACGATTTGCTTGACGATACTCACGCACGACCTGCAACTTATCCTGCCTCCACTCAAACAGAACAGCTCCAGATCCGGCAGTATTGATCTCGCGGCTACCAACAGCTTGATAACGCTGTCGAACTTGTTGGTGAGGATGCCCGTGTTGGCTGCGATAGCCGGCAGAATAAACCACAAATCCCGGTTGCATTTTATTGACGAACCCTGCCCCCGACGATGTGCGACTACCATGATGCGCCACCAATAACAGCTGCAATTTTTCTGGCAGCTGCTGTGTGCGAATTAATGCCTGCTCAACGGAGGTTTCAATATCACCCGGCAACAAAATATGATGGTCACCATAACTAATCAGCAAAACACATGAATGATTATTGGCGTTCGCGCTTGGTAGTTGTGGAAATTGTAAAAATCGGAAGTCTACTTTTTGCCAACGCCACGCAGGCACTTGATGACAGTTTTTTACCACAAATTTATTTTGCAGGGCGTGCGGGATTTTTTCTGGTTCACCCGCGAGTAATTGACCGGGCGATATTTTCTCCATCACGCCTGTCAAACCACCCGCATGATCCATATCACCATGGCTCACTATTAATTGGTCAATATGATCGATTCCCTGAGCATATAAATAAGGTACAACTATGCCGCTGCCCGCATCAAAATTATCTGTATATTTTGGGCCGGTATCGTATACCAAAATTTGTTTGCCAACTTGTACAACAACCGCCGTGCCCTGCCCCACATCCAGCACATTCAACCTTAAATCAGGCTGATTTGGCGGAGCAATGACAACACCCAACAATGCACCTATGAATAATCCACACCAAGCCAGTGCACGCGGAAATAGACCTTTTGGCAGTAATAAGACACAACAGCTCAATGCAATTACTATCGCCAAAGTCGGGCTAAAAGCAACGACAGGACTTGACCATTTGCCGCCAATCGCAAGTAAGCCATCTAAAAATAGTTTTAATATTTCCATCAACCAACCGGCAATATCCAACAAAAAATCACTGCTGTCAGCGAATACCTGGCTGATAGCCACACTGATAAATAACAGTGGGACAACTAAAAAAGTAATTAGCGGAATCGCAACTGCATTAGCAACAGGTGCAACCAAAGAAACACTACTGACAAGTAAACTCAAAGGCACCAACAAGCCAATAAACATTACCCACTGGGAGCGAATAAATCCAATAAGCAAATTGGCAATGCTGAATCCTGACCAGGGCTGGATATTTTTTTTAGCGATCAAACGACCGGAAAAATAGATAAGTAAAAGCGCCACCGCACCGAACGACAACCAAAAGCCCAGATCCAATGCAGCAAGGGGATCGAGTACAACAACCAGTGCAAGTGCCATGCAAAAAATATCGGCAACATTAATACTGCGTCGCCACAGGCAGGCGAGATAAAACACCACCAGCATTATTAATGTTCGTACAGTGGGGATGTTAAATCCGGCGAGTGCCGAATAAAAACTTGCGCAGATAATCGCACAACACCACGCGATCATTAATGCAGGGCACCGGTGCCAAACCAGTTGAATACATTTACCTAACCAGAGCCCGATATAAAAACCAAAAATCGCCAAAAATCCAACATGCAGGCCGGAGATGGCAATTAAATGACTGGTGCCTGTTTGCTGCATACGCAGCCACTGATTTTTATCGACCAGAGCAGAATCGCCAATCAAGAGCGCAATTAAAATGCCGCGTTCACTACTCTCACTGCGGGTAATTATCCATTGCTGTAATTGATAGCGCTGCTGGTTAATCCAATCATCAACACTGAAATTTTTTTCCATTGTGATGACCTTCTGGTTATTGCGGTGATCAAGCACATAACCCGTTGCGCCTATCCCTTGCCGGAGCAACCATGCTTGATAATCGAATCCGGCTGGATTAACAAACCCACGCGGACGTTTGAGTCGCACCCGCAATTGCCATTCATCACCAATCGCAACGGATGGCAGTGCAGACTGAGCGCCACTGCGCTGGTACTGATACCAACTCAATTGCAGCTTGGTTGGAAAGTCTGCTACAGGAATCGTCTGCCCCGATGTTGTTGCAGCAGAAGTCACATGAAGGTTAAAGCGCAACCGACGCTCGTCGCGCTCTGGCAAGCCCTGAATCCGGCCCGTGACAACGAGATCACGGCCGACCAACTCATCGGTAATTTGCATATCGAGAAGCTTATGCCCTGAATACACGCCCCAACCGACTCCCAGCAGCAACGCAAACAAATAGCGACTCATGCGCCATCGCCAGAGCACAAACGGGAAGCAAAGGACGAAAAGACTATATAAAGGAGGGAGCTGGGGAAAAAAGCTGACGCTAATAACGCCAAGGGAGAAGAGTAATAGCTTAATAGGCATGTCAATAATCCTTATATTGCCCAAAGTGAGTAAAACTAATCGACTGATAACTCCTTGTCATCAGATTGACGCGCAGCTTATGGCATCCTGAGAATGCAGGCAATGCGAGTTACCTTTCTCCATGTTATGCAGATCACATAGTCTTCATGATCATTTAAAGGCATAATGCCAATACTTTTTGGCGGTACTTTGGTTTCAAGCATGGCGCGTAATCTACTTAAACGATTTATTCCCACACCCGCAGCAATAAAAAGCAATCCTGCCCTGCACTTTCTGGGGGACTTACTGCACGACCCTAACCTCTTCCACCTCAATCGCCACTCTGTCTCTGTTGCGTTTTTTTGGGGGCTGTTTATCGCACTACTTCCCATTCCAGGACAAATGCCTGCCGCAGCGATTGCCGCTCTGGTGTTCCGCTGCAACCTACCCCTTACAGCAGCCTTAACCTGGATTACTAATCCGCTGACAATGCCGTTTTTCTTTTTCATTACCTATCAAGTCGGCAGCCTTGTACTCCAATCTGAACCCTTGCTCGTCAAACCGGAATTAACCTGGGACTGGCTTGCCAATGAGTTTGGCCAACTGTGGAAACCACTGCTAGCAGGCTCAGTCATAAGCGGCCTTATATTTGGCGCACTGGGTTATTTCGGCATGCAATTTTATTGGCGCTGGCATGTGAGTCATAATTGGAAGAAGCGCCAGAAAGTGCGCGCCGAGAAAGCTGCAGAAACACCGAAATAAAATCGAAAAAAAAGCCCGCAGAATTGCGGGCTTTTTTATGGATTCAAGAATAGTTATTCGTAACGCAGCGCATCCGCCGGTTGAATTTTGCTGGCGCGCCATGCGGGATACATGCTGACAAAAAAACTGATCAGTAATGCAGTAACCACCACTTTAGCAATGTCACCAGCAACTAATTCCGATGGCAAATAAGTAATGGGGTATACATCGGAATGCAAAAACTGAATGCCGAATATTGCCTCAATGCATTGCACCAGTGGCGTTACAAAATAAGCCAGCGTAACGCCCAACACTAAACCAAGTGATGTACCAATCATGCCGATCAAACCGCCCTGCACCATAAAGATGGCCATGATTTCGGCAGTAGACGCTCCCATAGTACGCAGAATTGCAATATCACCCTGCTTATCAACCACTACCATAATCAAGGTGGAAACCAGGTTAAACGCTGCGATCGCGATAATTAAAAACAGCAGCATGCTGACCATATTTTTTGACATTTGGATCGATTGGTATACGCCGCCGTGTGTACGCATCCAGCTGGAGCCATAATACTCTGCGGGCAAGGTTTGCATGATATCGCGCACGATTTCTTGCGCAGCAAACAAGTCATCTATTTTTAAACGCACACCGGTAATTTGTCCTGGGTAACCGGAAAGTTCGGCAGCGGTATTGATATCCATTAACGCCAACACATTATCGACATCGGAATGCGTATCAAAAATGGCAAGCACAGTAACAATTTTAACGCGCGGTGATGAATCGCCCTCGACGGGAATAATCAAACTGATTGCATCAGTTTCTGCCACATTTAATTTTTCCGCCACGCCACGACCAATCACAATACCTGCTTCAACCGACGCGAGTTTCGTCAGAGTATCCGGCGGTAAAAACTCTGGCAGTTTGGAGGTGGCCTTTTCTTGCTCCGCATCTACGCCAAAAATATTCACCGGCGCCACATGCTTCTGGTAACTCAGCAGACCTTGCAGCTGCACATATGGCGATACAGCCAGTACATGCGGGTGCTGTTTTAAATCGGCGATCAGTTGCTCGGGCTCTGCAATCGCACGGTGCTGATAAATCATCGCCTGCGGCATAACGCCTAAAATATTTTCACGCAGCTCTTTATCGAAGCCATTCATGATCGACATGACCAGAATCAAGAGCGCAACGCCAATCACCAGACCAGCGGTAGATAAACGCGAAATAAATGACACCAGATGGTTGTTCCCGCGCGAAATACCATAGCGAGTGCCAACCAAAAAAATATAACGGCTAAACATTAATTAGCCTCTGCGCTAACCAAAGCGCCGTCTACCAACGTGAGTGTGCGATCCATACGGGCAGCCAAACGCGGATCGTGAGTTACCACTACAAAACTGGTTCCAATCGACTGATTTAATTCCAGCATAAGCGCTTGAATGGCATCTGCGGCGTGACTGTCGAGATTACCGGTTGGCTCATCCATCAATACACATGCGGGGTTGGTAACCAATGCGCGGGCAATCGCAACGCGCTGGCGCTCACCGCCGGAAAGCTCTGAAGGTTTGTGGTCTACTCGTTTTGCCAAACCTACACGCGTAAGCAACTCCAAGGCGCGCGCTTTAGCAACTGCCTGTGATTGCCGGCCAATCAGCAACGGCATGGCCACATTTTCCAGTGCAGTAAATTCAGGGAGCAAATGGTGGAACTGATAAACAAATCCTAAACTGCGATTGCGCAAACGGCCGCGCGCATCGGCACCCAGGTTCGATAATTTTTCGCCTGCCACAGTTACATCGCCACTATCAGGCACATCCAAACCGCCAAGAATATTTAATAGCGTCGATTTACCTGAACCGGATGCACCAACAATCGCCACGCGTTCACGCGCATTGATCTGGAAATTCACATTGCGCAACACATCGACCGCAAGCGCACCCTGGCGATAACTTTTGCTCACTTGCTGGCAAATTAAAACAGGAGCGGAATCATTCATAACACTGGGCCTGTAATGCAACCTTAAGGATGCAGAAAAAAATCATTCGTAACGCAGCGCTTCCGCCGGTTCAATTTGTGAAGCGCGATAGGCGGGATAAAGTGTGGCGATAAAACTCAAAAGCAATGCAACACCACAAATAAAGGCAACATCCTGCCAAAGTAAAACCGAAGGCAATTGGCTGATGTAGTACGAATCCGGATCGAACACTTGCACGCCCACCAGTGATTCGGCGGCGTTCATAATCGGCGTTAGTGTTAATGCGATAATGCAACCAAGAACAGTTCCGATAAAGGTTCCAAAAAAACCGACCGCACTACCCTGCACAATAAAAATCGCCATTACTTGCCGTGCGCTCACACCCATGGTGCGCAGCACCGCAATATCCGAACGCTTATCTGCCACCATCAATACCAAACTGGAAACGATATTAAATGCTGCTACGGCGATAATAATCAGCAACAACGAGCCCACTACGATTTTTTCCATCTTCACCGCCTGGAATAAACTGCCCTGGGTTTGGCTCCAATCTTTTACTCGATAGTTATCGCCTAATTGCGTGCGCAAATCATTCATCACCTGCGCCGCGTCAAACATATTGGTTGTTTTTACATGCAGCCCCTGCACACCAGGCTTGCGCAAAAACTTTTGCGCATCCTGCACATGAATCAATGCCAGAGTGCTGTCAACCTGCGCGCCCACCTCAAAGATGCCGACCAGGGTAAAACTGCGCGAGCGGGTGAACGCCCCCATAGGGGTAATATTAATTTCCGGTGAGGTAATACGGATTTTATCGCCCGGTGCCAACATCAACCGGCTCGCCAACAAACGCCCCATGACGATTCCGTATTCACCCGGCTGTAACTGCGCAATTGAGCCGATCAACATGCGCTGTTCGACCACCGATACCTGGGCCTCCGCTTCGGGCAATATGCCCTGCAACTCTATCGCCTCTACGCCACCGGCATAACTCACCATGGCACTGCTGGCAATATAGGGCGCCGAGGCAACAACCTGTGGGTGCTGGTTAACCTGCGTCGACAAGGATTGCCAATCCTTAAGGGTGGGCAATTCGTCGACAAAACCGTGGGGTATAACACTGAGGATGCGTTCTTTGATCTCGCGGTCAAAGCCGTTCATCACTGACAATACGATGATAAGAGCCATCACTCCCAGAGCCATGCCCACCAGGGAGAAAGCGCTAATGAAGGAAATAAACTGGTTGCGGCGCTTGGCGCGGGTATAACGCAAACCTATATAGAGGGGGATGTTTTTTAGCATGGGCGCATTAAACCCAATTGGCCCCATTTGCTCAAGCAAAACCGCTGCGCCGAACCGATAAAGCCGCGCCATCCCGGACCAGCTTGTGCTATGTTTACTGCATCACAAAAATAGGAAGATTCAGGCCATGAGCGAACGCCGCAGCTACTTTCGCATCGATGAAAGTATCGCCATCGAATTCAAAGAGGTTGACGAGATCACCGCGAACACCGCAGCGCCCGAGCTGCAATTCCCTAATACTGCGTCGCTCAAGCTATTTGCCGAGCTGCGCAAGATCGATAATGACAATGCCCATCTGTTTCACCAGATCAAAGATACCAGCCGCGCATTGGGTGAATACCTGCACAACCTCAACCGCAAAATAGACATTATTAGCCAGCAACTGATGGCCGATTCAAAACCCCTACCACCCTCAAAAACCATTAAACAGGTGAACCTCAGTGAAGGTGGAATTGCCTTTGGTAGCTCCCGACAACTGGTGGCAAACTCCCATATCGCCCTGCGCCTGATTTTTTTACCCAGCAATGCCGGCTTGGTTCTTTTTGCCAAAATCATTCGTTGTGAACCCAGCAACACAGGCGAATATCAAATTGCGGCAAAATTTCACCGCGTAACTGAGGCGGACCAACAGTTGATTGGCCAACAAATCATGCGCGCACAAATGGCCGAGCGCCGCAAAAGCCAGCATTATTTGCAATAGCGCCGCCTTACCAATAACCGTTAACCGACCAGATAACCAATTAGACAAGATGCAACAGACACTTTTTCGCTTATCCCTCGCCCTACTACTGGGCTTTACCCTACCCGCCCATTTAGCAATAGCTGAGGACATTCGCATCCCTATCGGTGAGCAAGGCAAAGATCAGGCACAAATTGATATGCCCACCAAGGGGATGAGTAAAGAACGGGTAAAAAGTCTGTTTGGGGAACCATTGGAAGATATTCCAGCGAAAGGCCAGCCTCCCATCTCACGCTGGAAATACCAGGAGTTTACGGTCTACTTCGATAGCAATACCGTCATTCATTGCGTGCGCAACTTTCATCCTAAAGAATAAACTGATTAGGCCATCCCAAAGAAAAACTGATAACACCTCTAATTAAAATTAGATTGTCTTTGTGTTAAATCTCTGTGCGCAGCGCGATTGAATCCCAGCTGGCGTGAATGATGCGGTCAAGCATCGCATCATCCACTACCACAAACCCCTGTATCGATTTGCGTGCAATTTCAAAATAAGGCTCGAATGCCAGCGAAAATAAAATCTCATCGGGGAAATCTTTTAACTCGCGCTGTTCACGCCCACGCAGGAAAAAGGTAAACAAAGGCTCCAGCACCACTTTCGCATCTTCATGTCGACTGCGCAGTATTTCCAAAGGGAGATGATCAAACTGGCCTTTGCTCAAAATAATCTCAGGTTGCTGCTGGAACAAGCTCCAAAACTTTCGACACATATGGTGAAATTGTTGAAACAGGGAAACACGTTGATCTGTCACCAAAAAGACTTCTCTCCCTACCGTTTCAATAATTTGGCCGTGCAGTTTCTTGATGAGATGATCGCGGTCATCAAAATACAAATACACAGTACCCGTTGCGACGCCAGCCTCTTTCGCAACATCGCGAATTGAAAAGCCGTGGAAACCACGGCTTGCCAACAGCTTTAATGTAGCGGCGAGAATAATGTCGCGCTTATTGGTTGTAGCAAGTTCTTTCATGACCGGGCTACACCCTATTCTCTGGGACGAGAGGGAAACCAGCGTTGCGCAAAACGGAACACCACGACAAAAAATACCGGCACAAAAAATATCGCCAGTACCGTTGCAGAAAACATTCCGCCAAACACGCCGGTTCCAATTGCATTTTGGCTACCAGAGCCCGCGCCGGTACTTAACACCAACGGTGTTACACCGAGCATAAAAGCCAGCGAAGTCATGATGATTGGACGCAAGCGCATACGCACGGCTTCCAGTGTGGCTTCGAGCAAACCCATTCCTTCCTCATGAAGCGATTTGGCAAACTCAACAATCAGAATCGCATTTTTTGCTGCAAGTCCAATCGTCGTGAGCAAGCCTACCTGGAAGTAAACGTCATTCGACAAACCACGCCCCATTGCAAATAACACCGCGCCTATGACACCGAGCGGCACAACCAATATCACCGCAAAAGGTACTGACCAACTTTCATAGAGCGCCGCTAAACATAAAAATACAATTAGAATTGAAAGCGCATAGAGCATCGGCGCCTGGCTGCCGGATTCGCGCTCTTGCAACGACATACCCGTCCATTGGTAACCAATACCTGCCGGCAATTTCGCAATTATTTCTTCCACCGCCAGCATCGCATCGCCAGAACTGATACCCGGAGCGCCCTGCCCAATAAGATTTAATGACGACACACCGTTATAACGCTCAAGACGTGGCGAGCCATAAATCCAACGGCCCGATGTAAACGCCGAGAACGGCACCATCTCACCTTTGTTATTGCGCACGTACCAATTTTTTACATCCTCCGGCAACATGCGATATTGCGCTTCACCTTGAACAAATACTTTTTTCACGCGCCCCTTATCGATAAAGTCATTCACGTAAGAGGCAGCCCATACGGTAGAGAAAATTGCATTGATATCGCTGAGTGAAACACCGAGAGCCGCCGCCTTTTCCTGATTTACATCCAACTTGAATTGCGGATTATCGTCTTGCCCATTGGGGCGCACACCAACCAAGCGTTTATCTTGTGCTGCCATGCCTAAAAATTGGTTGCGCGCCTGCATCAATGCTTCATGCCCTAAACCACCCAAGTCCTGCAGCTGCACATTAAAACCTGATGAAGTCCCCAACTGGGTAATAGCGGGAGGAACAAATGGAAATACCATCGCGTCTTTAATTTTTGAAAAGGTTCCCATCGCGCGCGCCGCGATACTTTGCACATGCAGGGATTCATCGGTACGTTCGCTCCAATCTCTCATTCCAACAAACGCAATGGCGTTATTTTGCCCGCGTCCGCTAAAACTAAATCCGATAACTGAAAACACTGAACGCACTGCCGCTTTTTCATCTTCCAGATAATGTTTTTCAATTTGATCCATCACCGCCATTGAGCGCTCTTTAGTCGCGCCTACTGGCAAGGTCATCTGCGTAAACATAATGCCCTGGTCTTCATCTGGCAAAAATGAACTTGGCAAACGCATAAACAGCACGCCCAGGGCAACTACAATCGCTACATAAATCACCATATAGCGGCCGGTTTTGCCGAGCATTGAGCCAACACTGGCCTGGTATTTATTTGTCGCATTATTAAAGTTGCGATTAAACCAACCAAAAAAACCTTTCTTTTCGTAGTGATCAGAATGAACTGGCTTTAACAAACTGGCGCACAGTGCAGGCGTCAGTGTCAGCGCAACAATTACGGACAACACCATCGCCGATACAATCGTAATGGAGAATTGACGATAGATAATGCCCGTAGAGCCACCAAAAAAAGCCATGGGCACAAACACTGCCGAGAGCACCAATGCAATACCAATCAATGCCCCGGCAATTTGCTGCATGGATTTACGTGTGGCTTCCAATGGCGACAACCCTTCTTCCGCCATCACCCGTTCGACGTTTTCCACCACTACAATTGCATCGTCCACCAACAGTCCAATCGCTAACACCATCGCAAACATCGTAAGCGTATTGATGGAGTACCCAAACACCGATAGCACTGCAAAAGTTCCCAAGAGCACCACCGGAACTGCAATGGTGGGAATCAGGGTTGCGCGGAAATTTTGCAGGAATAAATACATCACCAAAAACACCAATACGATCGCTTCGATAAGTGTATGCACCACTGCTTCAATCGAAAGTTTTACGAAAGGTGTTGTGTCATAGGGATAAACAACATCCAATCCTTGCGGGAAAAAACCTTGCAGCTCACCGATGCGTTTACGCACTGCGTTGGCGGTATCCAACGCATTGGCACCCGATGCCAGCGTAATTGCCAGACCGGTTGCAGCGCGATTGTTGTATTCCGTTTCGAATTGATAATTTTCACCACCAAGCTCAACACGTGCGACATCACCCAAACGTATTTGCGATCCATCCTGATTCACGCGCAATAAAATATTGCGAAACTCCTCGGGGGAGGACAACCGGGTTTGCACCACAATACTCGCATTAATTTGCTGCCCGGGCAGTGCTGGCGTACCACCCAATTCACCCGCAGCAATTTGCGCATTTTGAGCGCGCACGGCTGTAACCACATCAACACTGGTGAGGTTGTAAGTCGCCAATTTGTTCGCATCTAACCAAATGCGCATCGCATACTGGGAGCCAAATAATTGGATTTGCCCTACACCATTTACACGGCTTAATTGGTCCTGCACATTGGCCGCAACATAGTCGGCGATATCATACTTATCCATCGCGCCATCGGCAGATACAAAGCCCAACACCATCAAAAAGCCGGCCGAGGATTTGGTCACCCTTATCCCCTGCTGCTGCACTTCTTGCGGCAAGAGCGGCATGGAGGTCTGTAATTTGTTTTGCACTTGTACCTGCGCGATGTCCGGATCAGTACCGGCCAGGAATGTCAGGGTCACATCGCCACGACCACTGGAGTCGCTGGTTGATGCCATGTACTGAACCCTGTCGATACCCGTCAGGCCCTGCTCAATAATTTGGATAACCGTATCTTGCACCGTCTGCGCTGACGCACCGGGGTAATTGATACCAATACTTACTGAGGGTGGCGCCACTTCGGGGTACTGGGCGATAGGCAACTTAAAAATGGATAGCGCACCCGCCAGCATGATGATGATTGATATCACCCATGCGAAAACCGGGCGATCAATAAAAAATCTCGCCATGATATTTACTCCCCGGCCTTAACTGCAGTTGCTGCGGGAACTGCCTTGACCGGTGCGCCGGGTCTGACTTTTTGGAGCCCTTCAACAATCACTTGATCACCCAGTTTCAATCCATCCAGAACCAGCCACTGATCCCCTACCGTGCGGCCGACACTAATTTGGCGTAACTCAGCAACCCCTTCAGCATTCACCACCATGGCGGTGGCGCTGCCTGTGCGATCACGGCTTACGCCGCGCTGGGGCGCAAGCAATGCATTCGTGCGGATGCCTTCTTCAATTTGGGTGCGCACAAACATACCGGGCAACAACAACCGATCCGGGTTGGGGAACTGCGCGCGCAAACTCACCGTACCGGTAGATTCATTCACACCCACCTCGGCAAACTGCAGCTGTCCTTCGTGCTCATACACACTCCCATCGTCCAGCACCAAACGCACCCTGGCTGACTCGCTGGCCGAGACTGCACCTGATTGCATTTGACGGCGCACGTGCAACAACTCCTCAGCCGATTGTGAAACGTCCACATAAATTGGATCTAATTGCAAAATATTGGCGAGCACATCAGCTTGCCCTGCATTAACCAGTGCGCCTTCGGTTACGAATGATTTACCAATCACACCATCGATAGGTGCCAGCACACGGGTGTATTTCAGATTGATATCTGCACTATCCACCGCAGCCTTGGCCACATTTACCCCAGCCTTTGCTTGCCCCAACATGGCTTGGGCATCGTCGTAATCTTGTTGGCTGATGGCTTTTATCGCGACCAGATTTTTATAGCGCGCTTCTTTTGCCAGAGCGGCAGTCAATGTGGCATTCGCACGCGCAAGCTCAGCCTGTGCGCTCGCCAATGCCGCCTTATAAGTAGCCGGATCAATCTGATAAAGAGCTGTGCCAGCTTTAATCTCCGCACCTTCATCGAACAATCGCTTCTGGATAATGCCGCTCACCTGAGGACGCACTTCCGCTTTGCGGTACGCGGATGTACGGCCAGGGAGTTCAGCTTTTAACGGCACATTCGCAGCTTCCAAGGTGATTACACCCACTTCAACCGGTGCTTGAGTGGCTGCACCCGGTGCGGTTTTTGAATCGCATGCAGATAGCACCAACCCCATGATTCCGAGGGCAACAACTGCCTTGTTACGGGAGATTGCAAACATGGTGAACTCCTTAAATACAACGTAGAAAATCAAATATGCTGAGGGGAATCTAAAAAATCGCGGCAACAATTACAGTGAACCGTAAAAATGAACACTTGTTCATTTTGAGATAATAAACCGACCGGGAATCAAAACCACGTACATTTGCACTAGTTAACGAATGAGGGTAAAGCGTTGAAATAACAGAAAGAAAAGTGGGCGCTTCTGGTAGAAAACAGCAGCGCCGACGTGAAGGAAGATAGGATTAGTGTAGCAGCTCGTTAAAAACTTCAATCAAGCGATGGATATCAACAGGTTTGGTAAGGTAGTCATAAAAACCCGCATTACGTCCACGCTCAATATCGTAGGGCATGGCATTGGCCGACAGGCCTATCACTGGAATCATTTGTGTGGTGGGATCGCTTTTCAGCACACTCAATACGTCATAACCATCCATTCCCGGTAAATTAATATCCAGGATAACCAAGTCGGGCTGCAGGCTACGCGCTTTATAAATCCCCAAAAATGCCTCCTCCGCAATATCCAGATCAAGCTGCGGGTAGCGGGTAAAGATTTGCTGCAACAAGCGAATATTGGTCGGATTGTCCTCTACATAGAGCACCTTGCAACGGCGCTGCACATTCAAAATGGCAGGAGTGTAATCCTGATTCGACAAACAACGTACGGTTGATTCGGTATTCCACATAGTGGCCATCGGGAGATCAATCCAGAAGGTAGTTCCTACTCCTTCAGTACTGTTGAAGTCGAGGCGCCCTTGCATCATCTCGACCAATTGCTTGGTAATAACCAATCCAACACCAGAGCCTTCGATGGCGGTATTTTCTGCACTCAAGCGGTTGAAAGGCTGAAATACCTCACTTTGTCTTTGCAGGGGAATCCCACGCCCGGTATCGCGCACAGCAACACGCAACTGCTGCACCGGTTGGGCAGAGAGACTTACTTCAACCTCGCCCCCCACATGGTTGTATTTCACCGCATTGCTGAGCAAATTTAATAATGCCTGCTTAAAGCGAACATGATCTGCAACCACATAGGTATTTGCAAACTCGTCCAGCGATGATGTCAGGCGAATCCCTTTGGCATCTGCCTGCGGCTGAACCAAAGTAAAACATTCAGTAATCAGCCGCGACACCAGTACCGGCTCGAGCGAAACCGTCATGTTGCCCGATTCAATTTTGGCGAGATCCAGTACGTCATTAATCAGCTGCAATAAGTGTTCGCCCGCTTTACGAATCTCGCGCACATTATCGACTTGCTGCGGCTTTAGATTGCCATCATATTCAAATAGCTGGGTGTAACCCAAAATGGCATTGAGCGGCGTGCGCAATTCATGGCTCATGCTCGATAAGAATTCAGATTTAGCGCGATTTGCTTTTTCAGCTTGTTCTTTAGCTTGGATAACACGCTCTTCAGCGCGCTTTACTTCGGTGATGTCCATATTGGTGCCCGACATCATGATCGGCTGGCCTTTTTCATTAAACACCGCGCGACCGCGACCACGCACCCAGCGCACATCACCTTGGGTGCTAATCAGGCGATATTCCACATCAAAAGGTGCGCGCCCTGCCATATGCTCAACCAGGGCACTATCGAACTTAGACAGATCTTGCGGATAGATGTGCTTGCGCCAGATCTTTAAGCGATCTTCACCTTCGGTAAGCACATCATCCAAATCGTTGTAACCCAACAATTCCCAGCACCGATGCGAAAAGTGAAACCCTCCGCGATCGGCATACCACTCCCAGATGCCATCACTGGATGCCTGGATAATCCGAACCTGACGCGCCTCACTCTCACGCAATGCAGCTTCAACTTTTTTGATCTCGGTGATATCAAAATTCACACCCGACATAATGGTCGCATGGCCATGTTCATCGCGCAGTGAATCAGCGCGAACCTGGGTCCAGATATAATCGCCCTTCTTCGTTTGGATGCGATAGGACACATCCAGCGGCTTGCCGGTGCGTAGATGCTGGCGCGCAGCCTCAATGGCAAACTCACGATCATCTGGATGAATGTAAACCAGAACTTTTGATGCGTCGCTGATTGTCTCTGCGTCTTCAGGGCCATACCCGAGTCGCATCCAAAACCCACCCGACCATTCAACATGTTGGGTCTGTAAATCCCATTCCCAAAAGCCATAACCACTGCCCGCAAAAATGCGCTGGAAACGCCCCACTGTCGCGCGCAGCAACTCCAGGTCGTCACTTAATTGCAATGCAGGACTAAAACTAATGTGTTCGATCATAGGAAGTTATTAGCAAATTAAAGAACATGCGTTTGACGATACCCGAGATACAGCGATTGCACAAATCTCCTGCCCAGAAACAACAACAGCGCCTGAGGCGCTGTTGAAAGTTTGCATGACTAAACCAAGTAATCAAGGAGCCTCATTACCCTCGGCACCTTCAGCTTCTTTGGGTTTCGGCATCAAATCTTCTTTGGCAATCCCCAAGGCAACAGTGATGTTTGCCGCGATATAGATCGACGAATAAGTACCCACCACTACACCAATAATAAGTGCAGTAGAAAAACCACGCAGCAGCTCACCGCCAAACACAAACAAGCAAACCAGTACGATAAATACTGTCATAGAGGTCATTATTGAACGACCCAGTGTTTGAGTAATGGAAGTATTGATGATTTCCAAGGGATCCATCTTACGCATAATGCGAAAGTTCTCGCGGATGCGGTCATAAATTACGATGGTGTCGTTAATGGAATAACCAATCAACGCCAATAAAGCTGCCAGAACTGTTAAATCAAAATCCCATTGAAACAATGAAAAAATACCCAAGGTAATGATTACATCGTGGCACAACGCAGTAATCGCACCCACCGAGAATTTCCATTGAAATTGTACAGCCACGTACAGAAATACCAACACAAAAGCGGTTAGCAAGCCCAAACCACCTTGATCACGCAACTCATCGCCGATTTGGGGACCAACAAACTCTGAACTGCGCAATTGAATTTTTGCGCCGGTTGCAGTTTCCATATCAGCAAGCAACGCTTTCACATAAACGGAGTCTAGTGAATTCTCCAAAACAACCAGTGTCTTTCCATCGCGTTGCGCATATTGGATTCGGCCATAATCAGATTCAGAAATCACTGCTTTTTGCTGCAATGCTTCCGCGCTTAAATTGGCGATTACCAACACATCCGAAAAGCCTTCGTACTCGCGAGATGGACGCTCAACGGCCTCCAGTACACCGCCTGCAGCGGTAACTTTTTCAGCGAGCAGTTCGCGGCCTTTTACTTTCATTTCATCTTGGGTGCGAATCATCACTTGCTGGTCAGATCCAAACAGCACAGCAACCGGGCTTTCCAATTCTTTTTCTTCAAGCAAGGTACGTACTTTATTGAGATCTGCCGGTCTATCGAACAACACTTCCAGCTGTGTACCACCGGTAAAATCCAATCCACCTTTAAGACCAAAAATGGCGATGCACAGCAAAGATGCAATTACCATCACTATAGAGATGCCGGAAGTCAGCTTCCGCACACCCATAAAATTAATAATTTTCAATTCCTGAGACATAGTGACGCTCTCTTAGTGCAAACGGTTGAATGGCGGAAGGGCGTTGATGGCAATAGACTGCAAGTTTTTGCGGCCGCCATACACCAAATTGGCCAGTGCGCGACTACCGACAATCGCAGTGAACATAGATGTCAAAATACCAATCGTCAGCGTGATAGCAAAGCCTTTCACCGGCCCGGTACCAATCGCAAACAAAATCACCGCAACAATCAAGGTCGTAATATTCGAGTCGAGGATGGTAATAAATGCACGCTCGTAGCCTGCATAAATTGCATGTTGCGGTGACGCGCCATTTTTTAATTCTTCGCGGATCCGCGAAAAGATCAGCACGTTCGCATCAACCGCCATACCAATAGTCAAAACAATGCCGGCGATGCCTGGCAAGGTGAGCGTTGCACCGAACATAGATAACACGGTCAACAAGAGAAGAACGTTCAGCGCCAAAGCAATATTCGCAAATACGCCAAACAAGCCGTAAAACACCACCATAAATACCAATACAACACCCATGCCCCAGAAGGTAGCTTTCAAACCTTTCTCGATATTTTCAGCACCCAATGATGGTCCTATGGTGCGTTCTTCCACGAAGTGCATAGGTGCTGCCAAAGCTCCCGCGCGCAATAACAACGCCAATTCAGATGCTTCAGCCGGGCTATCCAAACCGGTAATACGAAACTGTACCCCTAACGCACTCTGGATTGTCGCAAGGCTAATGACTTTACGTTCCACGTACTGAGTCATTTTCTCAACTTCTTCCCCAGCCGCATTTTTAGTCACGGTGGTGCGAGTCTTGTACTCGATAAACAAAATGCCCATGCCGCGCCCAACGTTGTCGCGCGTGACGCGGTGCATTTGGGTTCCACCAAGACTATCGAGGGTGATGTTTACTTGCGGCTGATTGGTTTCCGGGTCAAAGCTACTCGTGGCATTTGATACACGGTCACCCGTTGCGATGATTGAACGCTCCAATACCGCGTTGCCGCGCTGCATCTGCATTAATTCATCTTTGTAGGGAAACTCTTCTCTGTTGGATACCAGGGTTTTTTCACTTGCCCCCAACCGAAACTCAAGGTTGGCAGTTTTGCCGATAACACGCTTAGCTTCGGCAGGATCCTGGATCCCAGCGAGCTGCACAATAATACGGTTACGCCCTTGACGCTGAACCATCGGCTCAGAAACACCCAATTCATTCACACGGTTGCGAAGCGTGATCAGGTTTTGGCCGACGGCATAATCTTCCACTTCACGCACAGCTGCTTCGCTAAAATTGGCAACAAATGAAAAATCATTCGCACCTTCTGCGACATCAGGTGTGGTGAACAATAGCTGGGGATAGTCGCTCCGCAACTCACTCAAGGCAGCATCGCGGATTTCTTCACTACGAAAACGCGCAACGATTTGGTTATCCTTATTGGTATCAAGCGAGGTGTAGCGAACTTTGGCTTCACGCAGTTTGGTTTTCATTTCATCGGAGTTGACCTCCTGACGCTTGGCGACTGCCGAGGCGGTATCAACCTCCAACAAAAAGTGTACGCCACCCGCCAAATCCAAACCTAACTTCATCGGAGCAGCGCCAAGCGACTGCAGCCATGCCGGGGTAGTTGATGCGTTATTTAACGCAACCACAAATCCATCACCCAATGAGCGCTGGATTGCAGTGCGCGCCAACATTTGTTGGTCGCGGGTTTTCAACCGCACCATTGCTGTTTTGGGATTAACTTCTGCTCCGAAGTAATCAATACCCGCTTCTTTGAGTGATTTTTCTATCTGGGAAAGGGTTGCGCTATCCAAAACCTTCGCACTGGAATCACCAGAGACTTGTACTGCAGGATCAGGCACATAAATATTAGGGATTGAATAAACAAATCCTACAGCGGTCACAAAGATCAGCAGCAGGTATTTCCAAAGCGGGTAGCGATTTAACATAGGGGTTTCCCAACTTATCAGCGGCGGGTTTTAAAGTCGTTTCGATTCGCTGTACCGCTCAAATCGTGCACTTCTCGTTCGCCTTATTTCTACTTGCACGCAACAACCGAAAGCTGCTGCGGTATGGTCAAGGGCGCCGGATTATACCCTTTAATTGGCACACAACAACGGTGTGATACTCATTGTGGAGGTGCAGGTGGTACTTCCAAGCCTTGGCGACCATAAAAATCGACCAAAAACTCATCAAAACTATTCTCACTCAGCGCTTTACGCATGTCCGCCATGATGCGCTGGTAGTAGCGCAAGTTGTGAATAGTATTAAGTTGCGCTCCCAACATCTCATTACATTTATCCAGATGGTGAAGATACGAGCGGGAGAAGTTTTTGCAGGTGTAACAATCGCACTGCGGGTCAAGGGGACCAGTATCTTCGCGGTATTTTGCATTGCGCAGCTTGACCACGCCTTCACTGGTGAATAAATGACCATTGCGCGCATTGCGCGTGGGCATCACGCAGTCAAACATGTCCACACCACGGCGCACACCTTCCACCAAATCTTCTGGCTTGCCCACACCCATCAAATAGCGCGGTTTGTGCTTGGGCATTTGCGGGGTAAGGCTTTCAAGAATACGCAACATATCCTCTTTAGGTTCGCCAACCGACAAACCGCCAATTGCATAACCATCAAACCCGATTTCAACCAAACCGGTGAGGGACTCGGTGCGCAGGTTTTCGTACATTCCGCCCTGCACAATACCGAATAGTGCAGAAGGGTTATCGCCATGGGCAACTTTAGAACGCTTCGCCCAACGCAGCGATAATTCCATTGAATCGCGCGCCTCATGAATAGTGGCCGGATAAGGCGTGCACTCATCAAAAATCATGACGATGTCTGACCCCAAATCCCGCTGCACCTGCATGGATTCTTCGGGCCCCATAAACACTTTGCTGCCGTTGATGGGCGATTTAAAAGTTACGCCGTCTTCGGTGATCTTGCGTAGCTTGCCCAAACTGAAAACTTGGAAGCCGCCGGAATCAGTGAGGATCGGCCCTTTCCATTGCATAAAATCGTGGAGATCACCGTGGGCCTTTATCACTTCAGTGCCGGGGCGCAGCATCAAGTGGAAAGTGTTGCCCAGAATAATATGCGCACCTATATCTTCAACATCGCGCGGGGTCATACCCTTTACGGTGCCGTAAGTTCCTACAGGCATAAATGCCGGAGTCTCGACTGTGCCGCGCGGAAACTTCAAACGGCCACGACGCGCCCTGCCCGTCTGGCTATCTAATTCAAATTCCATAAAACATTGGTTAGTCACGATCTTCTCTCTGGCTTCTGCTACATGAGGTTAAGGAAAAGGTATTAGCTGGACGTGCCCACAGCCTGCCCCACCGGTTGTTGTGCAGCGGCGGGATTGCGGGTGATAAACATGGCATCGCCATAACTGAAAAAACGGTATTGCTGTTCAACCGCTTCCTTGTAAGCCGCCATGGTAAAACCATAACCGGCGAAGGCCGATACCAACATAATCAATGTCGATTCCGGCAAATGAAAATTAGTTACCAATGCATCTACAACCTGAAATTGGTAACCGGGATAAATAAAAATATTGGTCTCACCCTGATACGGATGAATCGCGCCTTTTTGCGCGGCATCCGCATAACCTTGCGCAGCAGATTCCAAACTGCGCACGCTGGTGGTACCCACGGCGATAACGCGCTTGCCCGCCGCTTTGGTTGCACGCACCAACTCACATACCTCGGCCGATACATCCATAATTTCCGAATGCATCTGGTGCTCGGCAATATTATCGACGCGCATGTTCTGAAAAGTTCCTGCGCCCACATGCAAGGTCACAAATGCCGTGTTAACGCCTTTTGCGCGCAACTGCTCCAGCATCAACTCATCAAAATGCAAACCGGCAGTCGGCGCCGCCACCGCGCCCTGCTCTTTGCTATACACGGTTTGGTAGCGCTCGCGGTCAGCGGCAACATCGTCGCGGTCTATATAAGGAGGCAACGGCATGTGGCCGATACGATCCAAAACCACCAACGCTGAATGATCACCCAGGAATTCCCATTCGAACATCGCGTCATGACGAGCGACCAATTGCACGCGGGTGCCGTCTTGCAAGATAACCTGGGAATCCACTTTGGGCGCTTTGCTCGCGCGGGTATGAGCAAGCACGCGGCGATTATCCAGCACCCGCTCCACCAGAATCTCCACCTGTCCGCCCGATGTTTTCTGGCCAAACAAACGCGCTGGGATCACGCGGGTGTTGTTAAACACCATCAAATCACCCGACTCAACCAGATTGAGCAGGTCGGGAAACTTTCCATGGGTAAACTGCCCGTTCAGGCCGTTCAACTGCAACAGACGACTACCGCGTCGCTCTGCTGCGGGCGCACGGGCAATGAGGGAATCGGGCAAATCGTAAGAAAAATCCTGGCGGCGCATAACAATCAGACAGCTATAAAGGGATTGGCATGGAAAAGGTCGGCAGGGTAACGCAATTTAGGGCTGTTGCAAAATCAGACTCGCTGATCAAGCCAGAACATAAACTGCTTTTTGATCAAGTTGCCTAGTAAATGAATCAATTAGATTGCCAAACGAAAGCTTTATGAAGTTTTCGTAATTAGTGTTTGACAGGCAGGCGCAAATCATTAAAATGCGCACCACTCGCCAGTGTGGCGGAATTGGTAGACGCACCGGATTCAAAATCCGGCGCCCTTAAAGCGTGTCGGTTCGAGTCCGACCACTGGCACCAAATCCGAAAGGGCTTACAGCAATGTAAGCCCTTTTTTATTGATCGAATTATTGTGCTGATTTTTATCTCCCTCTTGACCGCTTGGCTATTGCTTTACAGCAACAGCCTCTTGATAAGCGCTTCAGGATCGATGATGAGGCGACAAGAAATATCCTCGCTTTTGCGCATACAACCCAAAGCGCATATCATACCCCTCCCCTCACCGCTCAACTTTTCGCCGCCGAACGCATGAATCAACGCAGCCAAACCCAAGCCATTATGTTCGCCGATGTATCCGGTAGCTCGGTGCTCTATAAACGGGCGGGTAACGAAGAAGCCAAAGCAGTCATCGATGAAGCCGTTCAATTCATGACGGCGCTGACCATAGTCCATGAAGGAACCCTGGTGAAAACCATTGGTGACGAAATCATGGCGCGCTTTAATTTGGTTGGCCAAGCCTGCGAAACCGCTATTGCCATTCAGCAACGCAGCATCAAAGAACCTCGCCTCAAAGATTTGGGGATTCGTATCGGCATCGCTTACGGCGAAGTGCTTATTACTATTAATGATGTTTTTGGCGATCGGGTTAACGACGCAGCCTGCGTAGCGCATATTGCCCGTGCCAACCAAATTGTTATTACCCAATCAGTAGTAGACGCGCTGGATAACTCATTGCGTCGTGATTGCCAAATGTTTGATCGCATCAATATAAAAGGCGAAACAGAAAAAACATTAATTTATCGCTTGGAGTGGGAGCACTCAGGAAAAGATAACCGCGCCACCATGGTAATGCCGATTCACGATATCAATCGCTTCGTCGATAAGTTCCAACTGGAGTTGATAGTCAATGATCGCACTATTGCGCTGTTACCCGAACAAACACCCTTTCATATCGGGCGCGACCCGCATAAAGCGCAGCTATTGATTGAAAATGAATTGGCATCGCGCGAGCACTGCCATATTGAATTTCGCCGTGGGAAATATGTACTAGCCGATCATTCAACCAACGGCACTTATGTTTATATGGATGAACAGGCACCGCCAATTTATTTGCGCCGCGAGGAATTACCACTACAAGGCCGGGGCTTTATTGGTCTCGGACAAACTGTTACCGCAACCACACCTTGGGCACTGCATTTTAAAGTGTGAAACCACTCTCCATGAATACTGAAAAAAACATCGAATATTCCGCACCCAGTTTATTACGCCGATTCGCCGCAATGATATATGACAGCCTACTACTGATGGCTATCAGCATTTTATATGGCGCGATTATGGCAGGCATTAACGTAGCGATTAAGGGAGCACCAGCAACTGGCGAACGCATTACTTGGGGGGGATTTGGTGTAGTGGTGTTTATTGGCTGGATTCTGACTATCGGTTTATTTTTTTGTTATTTCTGGCATAAATCCGGACAAACCCTGGGCATGAAAACCTGGCGGATGAAAGTCGTAAACTATGACAATCTGAACACCCCAAGCTACGCACAGTGCATCATTAGAGTGTTGTGCGCGCCTGTCTCACTATGTTTCCTCGGTCTTGGCTATCTGTTGATGTACACCAACCCCGAGCGTCAAACCTTGCATGATAAAATCAGTAAAACGCGCACTCTTTTATTGAGTAAAGAAAAGAAATAAATCTTATTTTGCCCTGCTCAATAAATACATTCCCAACACCACACACAGCAGGATAGGAATCAATACTGCGATAAGCGGTGGGAAACCGAACACCAGGCTCGATGGGCCCAGCAGTTTTTGCAATAAAACAAAACCTATACCAAATACTACACCGGTAAAAATTCGCTGGCCCATAGTCACACTGCGCAATGGACCGAACACAAATGAGATAGCAATAAGAACCAAACTGGCAGTTGCAGCAGGCTGTAGAATTTTTTGCCAAAAGGCCAAGCTGTAATTGCTTGCCTTGAGATTTTGCGCTTCAAGATAATTGGTGTAGTAATGCAAATTGCGCATGGAAATATCTTCAGGCGCCAACACTAAAATATTAAATAAATTCGGTGTCAAAGGCGTTTCCCATTTGCGGGACGGGAGCACTTCATTGCGCACACTATTTTCCTCCAAAAAGCTGGTGGAGATATCATTTTCCTGCCAATAACCGCCCTGATAAACCGCTTCTTTGGTAAAGCTGGCAGATTCCAATTGGTGCTGATCATTAAATTTATAACGTGTCAGGCCATAAATAACACCATTAGGCATCACCGCATTTACATACATAAATTCATTGCCCTCACGGTTCCATACTTGCTGTGGTGCCTGCTGGGTAATATTGTATTTTAGAAAGTGACGACGGTTTTCTGCCATTTGCTCGGTGTATGGAGATACAAATTCACCCAGTAATAACGCGATAGCAATAAAAATCAACGCTGGCCGCAACGCCATCCACGCAATGCGTTTTACCGATACGCCCGCGGCACGCACAATGACCAGCTCGCTGCTACTGGCGAGTAGCCCGAGCCCCGCAAGGCAACCAATCAAACAAGCGTAGGGAATCAAATCGTACAAACGGCGCGGCACGGTCAGCGCCATATAATAGAAAGCCTCGAGTGCAGTGTAAGTTTCGGTAACTTTCTCTAATTGGCTAATCAAGCCAAAAATAAAATCCAGCGCAATGAATACCAGCAATGTCATCGCAATGGCATAAAAGACGGTAGTCGATATGTAAGCGGTAATCTTACGCATGGGATGCCCTCGTTGATTTGTTGCGCGACTGCATAAGCGCTTGCCAATTCAACAAAAGCAACGCAATTATCAGAAACGGGATATGAACCACCCATACCCCCAGCCACGCTGGCAAATCCCCTTCTGCAATCGCACCACGCGCATTAATCAAAAAGGCGAGATAAAAAACATAAATCAAAATGGCAGGCAGCATTTTCAAATAGCGCCCTTGACGCGGATTGGTTTTACTCATGGTTACGGCAAGTAAGGTTGCAATTAACACCATCAGCGGCATGGAAATGCGCCATTGCAACGCGGCCTTACTTTCCAAATCATTTGCCATCAATAATTGCGCGGTAGTTTTTCCATCCGCCTCACTTTCAAACTCTGCTTCACTGGTAACCGGTGGCAAATAACGCCCCCATTCACTGAAGCGGGTAATCTTGAATTCGTTTGTACCCGGAAGCCCCTCATAACGATGACCGTCGTGCATTACCAGATAACGTTGGCCATACTCCGGCCGATAAGCTTGTTCACCAGTTTCAGCGACCACAATACTGGAGTTGCTTTGTCCCTCTTGCATAGCGACAAATACCCGGCCCAAGCGCTTGTTATCGTCGCTCACCTGCTCAACATGAGTCATGATTCGGCCTTGGCCAATCGCCTGGAAACGCCCTGCCTGCAGGCTTTCAAATTCACTGCGATTACGCTGCTCGGCGAGGGTTTTTTCAGTGAGCTGCGCACCCAATGGGCTCAACCAAAAACTGAATGTGGCAACAACCAGAGCTACCAGGAGCGCAGGCCCCATCGTCATACGCACTAATTGCCATTGGCTCATACCAGTTGCCGATAGCACCACCATTTCACTTTCGATATACATGCGCCCATAGGCGAGCAAAATCGCCAGATAAAATCCCAGCGGCAAAATCAGTTCCAGCAAGTTAGGCATGCGATAGGCGATGATGGTGAACAACACATCGACCGCCAGCTTGCCCTGTGCCGCATCATCAAGATAATCGCTGAATTTTCCCGAAAGGAAGATAGTGAGCAAAACAGCACTCACCGCTAAACTGGTGATCAATAAATCCCGCGATAGATAACGAAAAATAATCAAAGTGATAATCCTGTCATTCGACACTGGTTATTCAACATTGGTCGTTGCATGCACAAAACCTGCACAGCACCTTACGCCCTGTTACCAACCAAATTCAAAGCAACCTGCACGGCCAAGACTAATGACTTGTTATAAGCGACAAGGTTCAGATTTTCACCGAATTTTGCCGCCATGCACCGCGCAAATTGTGGCATTATCACGCACCGCGCCCGATTTGTCTTGAGCGAATTTTTCACTGCTTTTTTCCTCCAAGGACTTTCTATGACTGCCGCCAAAGCCTCTGCAAAATCTGCCAAACCTGCAACCATCAAATCCACCCTGATCCAGTTCACTGCCAAAGCCATTGAGCCCATCAAACAAACGACCCAATGTTTGGTCGTTGCCAGCTATGAAGGCGTCAAACTCTCAGCATCGGCCAGCGCCATCAATGCTGCTGATGCGCAGCAAGTGGAGGCGCTCCTCAAGCGCGAAGGATTTCAGGGTAAAGCGGGACAAAGCCTGTTGCTGCTAAACCCGCAAGGTATAGCTGCCGAGCGTTTACTTGTGCTGGGTTTTGGCGCACTTAAAGATGGCCATGTGAGTGTCGATAATTATCGGCGGGCAGTACAAAAAATCGGCGAGGCCTTACGCCCGACAACCTGTACCGAAATCACCTTGGCACTCGCAGAAGTGGCCGTTGCACAGCAGGATACCGAATGGCAGGCGCGACAAGTCGCTGAATGTCTGAGTCTGCTTGATTACCGCGCAGACAAACTCAAAAGCAAGCCAGCCGAACTCAGTTTGCAGTTGAAGAAAGTGATTTTTGGCGCGCCTAAAGCGCAAATTGCAGGAGCAACCAAAGGCTTGATACTTGGCCAGGCAATTGGGAAAGGCGTTAATTTGGCGCGTGGATTGGGTGATTTACCCGGCAATATCTGCACTCCGACTTATCTTGCCAATGAAGCCAAGCGCCTCGCACATAAGCAGTCCAAACTGACCGTAAACATCCTCGAAGAAAAACAAATGAAAGAGTTGGGCATGGGTTCACTCCTGTCAGTTGCTGCCGGCAGCGACCAACCCGCCAAACTCATCGTGCTGGAATACAAGGGCAGTAGCAAAAAGCAAGCGCCCATTGCATTGGTCGGTAAAGGTATTACCTTTGATACTGGCGGCATTAGCCTAAAACCCGGTGCGGCTATGGATGAAATGAAATATGACATGTGCGGTGCAGCAAGTGTGCTGGGCACTTTTCAAACCCTGCTGGAATTGCAACTGCCAATCAATGTTATCGGCGTTATCGCCGCCTCGGAAAATATGCCTAATGGCAATGCCACCAAACCAGGCGATATTGTGACCTCCATGTCTGGCCAAACTATTGAAATCCTCAATACCGACGCTGAAGGCCGCCTGGTATTGTGCGATGCACTCACCTATACCGAACGCTTCAACCCCAAGGCCGTCGTAGATATAGCCACCCTCACCGGCGCCTGCGTGATTGCATTGGGCAACCATGCCACGGGCCTGTTTAGCAATAACGACGAGCTGGCCAAGGCCCTGCTGAAAGCGGGCGAAGAGTCTGCCGACCGCGCCTGGCAGATGCCACTGTGGGATGACTACCAAAAACAACTCGACAGCAACTTTGCCGATATCGCCAACATTGGCGGCCGCGAGGCAGGAAGCGTCACAGCTGCTTGCTTCTTGTCGCGCTTTGCGAAGAAGTTTGCCTGGGCGCATTTGGATATCGCCGGCACAGCCTGGCGCTCTGGTGGAGCCAAAGGCGCCACTGGTCGTCCAGTATCCATGCTGGTGCAATACCTGTTGAATCAGGCGTGATCGTGTGACCCAGATCGATTTTTACATTCTGCCCGAAACAACCAGCGACGCACGCTGGTTGTTTGCTTGCCGCTTGATCGACAAAGTGCAGCGCATGGGAATGCGAGTGCTGGTGGCGATGGACAGTGAAACAGATGCGCGCGCATTCGATGAGCTGCTCTGGACTTTCAAGCCAGAGAGTTTTATTCCGCATCAACTCATCAATGGCGGCAAACCCGCTCCGGTAGAAATCACCTTCAACCAGGAAGCTGGCGATCACCAGGGTTTATTGCTTAACTTGAGCAAGGCCACACCCATCTACTTCAGCCGCTTTGAACGTCTGAGTGAAGTGGTAATACAAGAACAGCAGAGCTTGCAGTCAAGTCGCGAGCGCTTCAGCTTTTATAAAAACCGCGGCTATCCAATTGAAACCCGAAAGTTGTGATACGAGCACATAGATAAAGCGATAACAGGTAAGCATCATGGCCAATACGAATAAAACCAAAGCCGAAATTTTGCAGGAGCTGGAATCGATAAAAGGACTATTACTGGAAGAGGATGACATCCCTATTCTTCAAGATATGGAAGATGAAGATGAAATTCTGGATGAAGAATATCACTTGGAACCACCGCTACTTGTCACCCGCCATGAATCTGTTCTACCCGGGCAAGGCACCCTTTTTGATGAGCCAAAGTCGGTTGTAGCTAAAATTGCCGGGCAGCTCAATATCAGCAAACCTGCCACATCGGATCCTGCACTACAGCATTCGATGACAACGCAGGATCAGAAAAAACCTGGCTTTGCTTCGCAGCTTGGTAATCCACAGGCGAATACGCCGGATCATCGTCCGCTCGCCAAAGCCAGCGGTGAAAATCCGTTTTTGCCGCAACACATTCGTGAACGTTTGCATGGCAATAATCCGCCACCACTATTCGAATACGAAACCGCGAAAAAAATTATCAGCTCCACCAAAAACATTGTGCAGAAACCTAACAAACCACGTCAGTATCTAGTGGAGGAAGTAATGCTCAGTATGATGCCGCAAATAGAGCGCGAGCTACGTCATCGCCTGTTTGCAATGAGTGTGGAAGAGCTGGAAAAACTGCTCAATGACGAGGATGATTAATTCGTCGTTTCGGGAATTGTCTTCGCCAAATCGCGTGATGTTTTTACTTTCCCAAACACCCAAATAGCGATCAATACCAGCAAAATATTAGCTAAAAACACCTGATGGTAGCCATAATAATCCGCCACCAATCCAACCATTAAACTACTCAATAAATTACCCACATGCGTTGTATTGGTGTACAACGCCGATGCCCCACCAGAGCGGCCCGGCATTAAATCCTGAATAACGGAAACTCCTAAACCGGCCAGTACGCCAATAAAAATGGCATTACAGATTTGTAGCACAAACAACTGCCACAACTCTGTCGCAAAATAGACGCCGACATAAAGCAACAAAGCCGCAATGCCCGCACAACGAATCAAGCTAATCAGGCGAAAGCGGCTGGCGTAATACCCTGCTAATAGCATAAAAGGCACTTCCAATGCGGCGGTAGTGCCCATCACCCAGCCCATCCACTGCGCATCTATTTGCAAATTATCTTTAAGATGAATCGGCAAGCTGATGAGATAGGCATTGTTTACGCCCCACAACAACGAAAATGCAATCGCACACAACCACAGTGATTGCTTGATTGTCGGCGATAGAGGCAACAATAGATGCTGGTCACCAGAAGCAACTTGCGGTTTATTTTTTTGCGGTAAGCGCGGCAACAATTTCAAACTGGCCACAGCGACCACTATGTATAACGCCGCAGCAATACCATAACTCACATCAAAACCAAAATAGGTTGCCAAAAGAAAACCAGCTGGAGGGCCTGCAACCCAAGCAAACGCAATTTGCGCCCGCATAATTGCGTTAAACATTGGGATTCGCTCAGCGGGAATTTCAGCTTCGGCATAATCCAAGCTGTAAGCCATGATTTGCGAGAACGAGACCATCGATAAACTGAGTAAAAAAATCGCAGTAAATGCCACCAACCAATAATTGCGCGACAACGCAAAGATCACACAAGCCAGAGTCCCCAATAAACAACATGCAATCACTAAGGGGCGACGATCCACTAGCTTATCCGACCAATGCCCCAAGCAGTGGTTATACGCGATGCTCGCCAGAGCGATGCCAGCAAATGCCAAACCAACCAATAACGGACGCACACCGATTTCCGACGCCAAAAAGAGGCTAAAGGTAGGGAGCACCAACGCTCCCACCACCCCGGCGGTAAAAAACAACAGGTACAAACCCAACGCAATAGGGCGAAACAAAGGTGAGGACACGCTGATTACCAGAAGGAAAATAATAAGCCCGCATCATAGCTGAAACCGATTACGCTCGACATGGGACATGCAGGGATCAGCGCGATGAACATCGATTAAAGCCGGATATGGGCAGACTTATCGACAATGGTCACCTTGCAATTTCTGTATAATCACCCCAATCGCGTCCGAGGATTCCCCCCATGCAATGCATTAGCATTCAAATACAACCGAAATACAGCCGCGAATTTGACCGGGAGGCGTTTTTACAGCGTGTCAGGACAATTCGCTCACCCGAAGTAGATGCGATTGAGGAAAAAGGTAAGCTCTACTTAAGCTTCAATTTCTTTACCGAGTTCCCTGCTCCTCTGTGGCAAGCGCTTAACGAATGCCTATATAAAGACCCAGCTTACTCCGCAAATATTGCCCCCGTGTCAGTCGCCATCTGTGAAGGTGAAACCGATGACGAATGCTTATTACTGCATCATTTCGATTCCAGTGAAAAGCTGGACACGTTTTAAAAATTGCCATCGAGAAAATCATGTCAACAATTAATTGGTTCCCCGGCCATATGCACAAGGCCCGCAAAGAAATTGCGGAAGTCATGCCCCATGTCGATGTGGTTATTGAAGTCATTGATGCGCGCCTTCCTTTTTCCAGCGAAAACCCATTAGTACCCAGTTTGCGCGGTGATACACCACTGATAAAACTGCTCAATAAAGCGGATTTGGCTGACCCAGCCATTACCGCGCTCTGGGTCGAAAAAATGGAGCAGGAAGCCGGCGTAAAAGCGTTGCCAGTGAGTCAGCAGCGCCCTGAACAAATTCGCAATTTATTAAATGTGTGTACGAGCTTGGTAAGCGAACGCCAGCGCGAGCTGCGCCCTGCACGTGCGATGATTATGGGTATTCCCAACGTTGGAAAATCCACCATCATCAATACACTTGCAGGACGTGTTATTGCAAAAACAGGTAACGAAGCCGGCGTAACCAAGGCACAACAAAAAATAAAATTGGAAAATGGCATTTTATTAACCGATACACCGGGATTTTTGTGGCCAAAACTATCGCCTCCCTCCTGTGGCTATCGCCTAGCAATTACGGGAGCGATAAAAGATACGGTATTTGATTATGCCGATATCGCACTCTATGCCGCCGAATATCTACTTAAAGCTTATCCAGATGCTTTGAAGCAGCGTTACGGTTTGAACGAATTGCCGGAATCCGATTTGGAGCTGTTGGATGCGATAGGTATCAAGCGCGGATGCACCCGCAAAGGCGGCGGAGTAGAAATCCAAAAAGTTGCGTCGATTCTAATTACTGAATTACGGGCCGGTTTGCTCGGGCAGATTAGCTGGGAAACACCGGAAATGACGCAGAAGGAAGTAGCAGAGGCAAAAGCGGATGATGAGAAAAAGCGAATCGAAAAAGAAGAAGCCGATCGAATTCGCCGTTTAAAAACCAAAAAAAATCGTCGCTAAAAACTTGCAAGAACTTAAGCTGAAAAAATGCACTAACGTGCATTCCTTCAGCCTAATGTCGCACCGATAGGCTATCGGCGACTAATGCGATTTATCCCATCCAAAGCTGCGACACGATAAGCCTCTGCCATGGTCGGATAGTTGAAAATATTGTTGAGGAAATAATGAATATTATTGCCCTCACCTTTTTGCGTCATAATTGCCTGGCCGATATGTACAATTTCTGCAGCCTCGGCACCAAAGCAGTGAACCCCAAGAATTTCGAGGGTATCGACATGAAACAGCAGCTTCAACATCCCCACATCTTCACCACTGATCTGACCGCGCGCCGTATTTTTAAATAATGCACGACCAACCTCATAGGGCACTTTTGCCTGGGTCAGTTCAGTCTCGGTTTTACCGACTGAACTAATTTCCGGCAAAGTATAAATACCCGTGGGAACATCCTGCACCAACCGACATTCATCGCCAAAAATTCCTCCTGACACTGCACGCCCTTGACCGTATGAGGCGCTAGCCAGACTTGGCCAACCAATCACGTCGCCGACTGCATAAATATTGGGAACCTGGGTGCGATAACAATTATCGACTTTCAAGTTACCACGGTGATCTGCAGTAAGGCCTGCAGCTTCAATATTCAATGTATCAGTATTACCGCTGCGGCCGTTACACCACAGAATTGCATCCGCCTTCAAACGCTTGCCGGATTTTAAAAATAAAGTAACGCTAGAGTCACTCGCCTCAATCGCCTCAAACTCTTCGCTATGACGCACAGTAACGCCGCTATCGCGCAGGTGATAACTAAGCGCGTCGGAAATTTCATCGTCGAGAAATGACAATAATCGCTCACGGTTATTGATCAAATCTACACGCATTCCCAAACCAGAAAAAATCGAAGCGTATTCACAACCAATGACGCCAGCACCATAAACGATGATGTGCCGCGGCGTATGCTGCATATCCAGAATTGTATCGCTGTCATAGACACGCGGATGATTAAAATCGACATCAGCCGGACGATAGGGACGTGAACCTGTGGCAATCACAATTGTGTCCGCAGAAATAGTTTCAATACCACCATCCAGCTGCAACAGGCTTATGGTATTAGCATCAATAAATGATGCCTGGCCAATATGTACGTTGACCCGATTGCGTACATAAAAATTAGTATGCAACTCAACCTGCTTGGGAATCACTTTCGCTGCGGATTGCAGTACACGCGGAAAGGTTAAGCGACGGCTATCGCCAATTTCGCGAAACAAACTATTGCTCTTAAATTGAATGACTTGCTTAACCACATGACGCAATGATTTGGAAGGAATCGTGCCTTTATGTGCACAACTACCGCCCACTAGCGCCCTATTTTCTACCACGCAAACTCGTTTACCTACCTTGGAGGCTGCTATAGCTGCAGCTTCACCCGAGGGACCAGAACCGATAACCAATAGATCATAGTTATGATCTGCCGATTTTTTTCGAGCAGTCAATTTATTCCCCTTAGCGCAATAACAAAATTGATTTAGACGCCTTCAGTCTAGCAACAATTATTCCTTTTGCTTGCTGGCATCGTACGAGAGATTGTTTTTATCTGCCATTGCAGAATTGCTTGGCTTAGCTTTTTCCTCAGCGCACTTAGCCTCATCACCACCGCACAATTCACACACATAATTGGGATCACCGAGTGCCTTACCTACTCCACCGCAAGATCCAGATACCGGCTTCCTGCCAGCAAGAACGCTGATTGATAAAGCCAAGGCAACAAACAACATTATCACTAAAGTAACCACGAGAACGGCCACAATTAACCTCCGGCTCGAGAGCCTTTAATACAAGTTTAAAAATTCCTTACCGATAAAACAAAAAACGAGGCGGTTTCCCAGCCTCGTTTTCCTTAGACACTAACCACCGAAGTCGTCGAGTAAAATATTGTCGTCTTCAACACCCAGACTCTTCAACATTTTAATCACGGCGGCATTCATCATTGGTGGGCCACACATGTAGAACTCACAATCCTCTGGAGCCGGATGATCTTTCAGATAGTTTTCATACAATACGTTATGAATAAAACCCGTCAGACCAGACCAGTTGTCTTCTGGCTGCGGATCAGACAACGCGATATGCCATTTGAAGTTTTCATTCTCCGCTTGCAGCATGTCGTAATCTTCTTTGTAGAAAAGTTCACGCAATGAACGAGCACCATACCAGAAAGACATTTTGCGATCGGTTTTCAAGCGACGCAGTTGGTCGAAAATATGCGAACGCATAGGTGCCATACCAGCACCACCACCGATGAAAATCATCTCTGCATTGGTCTTTTTAGCGAAGAACTCACCAAATGGACCATAAACAGTAACTTTATCACCCGGTTTTAAGCCAAATACGTATGAAGACATTTGACCTGGCGGAATACCTTGCGATTTGGGCGGTGGAGTTGCAATACGAATATTAAACTTAACAACGCCTTTCTCTTCCGGATAGTTTGCCATTGAGTAAGCGCGAATAACTGGTTCGTTTACCTTTGATTCCAGGTTGAAGAAACCAAAACGTTCCCAATCGCCGCGATATTCAGACTCGATATCAAAGTCAGAAAACTTAACGTGATGAGGAGGACACTCCAGCTGCACATAACCGCCAGCACGGAAGTCTACGCTCTCACCTTCAGGTAAACGCAGTGTCAACTCTTTAATAAAGGTTGCTACGTTAGGGTTGGATTCAACAGTAGTCACCCACTGCTTAACACCAAACACTTCTTCCGGAACATGAATTTTCATGTTTTGTTTTACCGGAACCTGACAGCTCAAACGCCAGCCTTCATTTTGTTCGCGACGGTTAAAATGTGCTTCTTCTGTTGGCAGAATAGAACCGCCGCCATCGTTAACAACACATTTGCATTGCGCACAACTCCCACCGCCACCGCAGGCCGATGCCAAAAACACATTATTGGCCGCCAATGTTTGCAACAGCTTGCCGCCCGCAGGCACAGTAATGGTTTTCTCATCATTGATAAGAATTTGTACATCACCGCTATTAACTAATTTGGCTTGAGCAACAAGAATCACCACTACCAGTGCAAGCACGATGAAGGTGAACATGCCTACGCCTAATAAAATCTCAGTATTCATTAGATTCCTCGCTTAGCCTAGAGAGAGATGCCGCCAAAGGACATAAAGCCCAATGACATCAATCCCACGGTGATAAAGGTAATACCTAAGCCACGAAGACCTTCAGGTACATCAGAGTACTTCATTTTTTCTTTGATACTGGCAAGAACAACAATAGCAATTGCCCAACCAGTACCTGAACCGAGACCATAAATTACACTTTCTGTAAAGTGATAGTCACGCTCAACCATAAACAAAGACCCACCCATAATTACGCAGTTCACGGTAATTAACGGAAGGAACACACCCAGCGCGTTGTAGAGCGCCGGCATATATTTATCCATTACAATTTCCATGATCTGCACAATTGCTGCGATTACACCAATAAATGAAATAAAACTTAAAAAAGTCAAATCCACACCGGTCACACCAGCCCAAGCCAACGCATCTTCTTTCAATAAATAAGTAAGAATCAAGTTATTTGCTGGAACAGTAATGGTTTGCACTACAACCACGGCAATCCCAAGACCAATAGCTGCATTAATTTTCTTGGACATCGCCATAAAGGAGCACATGCCAAGAAAAAATGCCAACGCCATGTTTTCAATAAAAACAGAGCGTACAAACAAGCTAAGTAGATGTTCCATTATGCAGTCTCCTGAGTGCGAATTGAGTTAGGAGAAATTTTAAACTCTTCTTTTTCAACTTGATTTTTCTTCCATGTGCGCATTGCCCAAATAATAATGCCGATAATAAAAAAGGCACTCGGTGGAAGCAGCAACAAGCCGTTCGGTACGTACCAACCACCTTCTGTAACCGTAGGCAGTATTTGAATACCAAACCATTTACCGGCACCAAAAATTTCACGGAAAGTAGCAATCACAATCAACAGAGCTGAATAACCAAGACCATGACCAATACCATCAAGGAAGCTGGGTACAGGTGGATTTTTCAGCGCAAAAGCTTCTGTACGCCCCATCACAATACAGTTAGTAATAATCAAACCAACGAAGACCGAAAGCTGTTTACTAATATCATAAGCAACTGCTTTCAGAACCTGATCAACAACGATTACCAACGCGGAAATAATGATCATCTGCGCAATAATACGAACACTGTTCGGCAGATAGTTGCGCACCAGGGATACGAAAAAGTTAGAGAAGGCTGACACCAAGGTCAAACCGATAGCCATTACCAAGCTCACCTTCACACTGGAAGTTACAGCGAGCGCGGAACATATACCGAGAATCTGGAGAATAACGGGGTTATTTTCAAGAATCGGTTTTGTCAGCAGATCTTTCGTTTTTACACTCATGATTATGCCTCTCCGTTTTTCAAATTAGTAAGGAAAGGTTTAAAACCATTATCACCCATCCAGTACTTAACCAAATTGTTTACGCCAGTACTAGTCAGGGTAGCGCCCGCCAAACCGTCAACTTTGAACTCACCTTCAGGAGTTGCTTCATCAACATGGCCTTTAATAACACTGACTTTTACATCACCAGCATCCGAGTAAATTTTCTTACCGAGCCAGATAGATTTCCATTTTGGATTATCTACCTCACCGCCGAGCCCCGGGGTTTCAGCATGAGAGTAAAAACCGAAACCAAGAACAGTATTCAAGTCTTTATCCAACGCAATAAAACCAGACATGGTTGACCATAATCCCTTGCCACGTAACGGCAGGATTACACGGCTCAAACCTGCATCATCGTTTACCAAAAATACTTTCGCATATTTTTCACGAGTGATCAGTTTGGCAATATCATCTTCCGGCTTAAGCTGATCATACATACCTGGTTTTTTAGCTGATGCAATTTGATCAAATTTTTCAATATCGGAAATTGCATCAGTAAACTTTCCAGTTTGCAAATCCACAATTTTTACCTGAATTTTTGCAAACTGTTCATCTACCGATACGCCCTCTTGGTACATGCCTGCCACTTTCAAAACATTTTTTTGAAAGTCCAGGGCCTTATTTGCTTCCTGATGCGGCCTCAACATAACAGCGGAACCGGCCACCAGAACAGACGCCACCAGACACATAATCAATGTGACGGTGATGGTGTATTTTGCGGTTTGATTAGACACGAGCCAGTCTCCGTTTAATGTTGGATTGAACGACGAAGTAGTCGATGGTTGGCGCAAACATATTGGCAAACAAAATTGCCAGCATCATGCCTTCTGGATAAGCAGGGTTAACCACACGAATAGTGATTACCATGAAGCCGATGAGCGCACCAAAAATCCACTTGCCCGCATTGGTCATAGATGCTGATACGGGGTCAGTAGCCATGAAGAACAAACCAAATGCATATCCACCTAATACCAAGTGCCACCAGAACGGCATTTGGAACATCGGGTTTTTACTATCTGCACCAAGCCAGTTATAAAGCAACACAGTAAGGATCGTGCCAATCAAAGTTCCCAGTACGATTCGGGTGGACGCAATGCCCATGATCAACAATGCCAGGCCGCCAACCATAATTGCCAATGCAGATGTCTCACCAATTGAGCCTTGCTCAAAACCGATAAACGCATCCATCCAGGTTAAATGACCAGAGAGCGCATCCATACCACTTTGAGCAGCAATGGAAAGAGCGGTTGCACCCGAGTAACCATCAACAGCAGTCCACACTGCATCACCTGACATCTCTGCCGGATAAGCAAAGAACAGGAAAGCACGGCCAACCAAGGCAGGGTTAAGGAAGTTTTTACCAGTACCACCAAAAACTTCTTTACCAATCACAACACCGAAGCTGATACCTAACGCCGCTTGCCACAAAGGCAAATCTGGAGGACAGGTCAAAGCAAACAGGATAGAGGTTACAAAGAAACCTTCGTTAACTTCGTGACCACGCACCATTGCAAACCAAACTTCCCAGATACCGCCGACGATAAATACAGTGGCATAAATAGGTAGGAAGTACGCTGCGCCCAGCACAAGGTTGTCCCAAATGCTGTCGGGATTATGGCCGGCAAACCAGCTGGTCAACACACCGTGCCAGTTATCGATACCAGTAGCGCCAGTTGCAGCAAGGATAGTGTTTGCCTGCAAGCCAACGTTGTACATACCGAAGAACATTGCCGGGAATGCGCAGAGCCAAACGGTAATCATAATGCGCTTCAAATCTACGCCATCACGTACGTGGGCGGTGGATTTGGTGACATCTGCAGGTTTGTAAAAAATGGTGTCCGCAGCTTCGTAAAGTGCATACCATTTTTCGTATTTGCCGCCCTTATGGAAATGCGGCTCCATACTGTCGAGTATCTTTCGCAAACTCATTAATTAGCCCTCCTGCTCAATACGGGTAAGGTTGTTGCGCAGGATCGGACCGTATTCATATTTGCCTGGGCATACAAACGTACACAAAGCTAAATCTTCTTCGTCCAATTCGAGGCAACCCAGTTTTTGTGCCATTTCGGTATCGCCCACAATTAAAGAACGCAACAATTGTGTTGGCAGGATATCCAGCGGCATTACCTTCTCATATGAACCCACCGGTACCATGGCACGTTCGGAACCATTGGTAGAGGTAGTGAAATTGAAGGCTTTTGAGGGCATTAATTTAGAAAGGTAAATTCCCAGTACAGAGAATTTATTGGTACCAACACGCAAGTAGTGCAGCATTTCACGCTCGCGACCTTCAAGTAATACACTCACTTGATTATGGAAACGACCGAGAAAGCTCAAGTTTCCATGCGAACGACGGCCGCCAAACACTGAACCGGAAATCACACGGTTTTCACCAGCTTTGGTTTGACCTTGAATCAGCTCATTAAGATTGGCACCAATACGAGTGCGTACCAAACGCGGACGCTCGACTTGAGGACCGGCAAGCGCAACAACACGCTCAACGTTCAACTTTCCAGTAGTGAACAACTCGCCTACCGCAATAACATCCTGATAGCCAATGGTCCACACAGTTTTGGTTGCACTGACTGGATCAAGGAAATGGATATGGGTACCGGAGTTTCCTGCTGGATGGACACCCGCAAAGGTTTCTACCGCGATATTACCGCCCGCCGCTTTTGGCGGCTCAGCACCTTCTGCCTGACAAACGAAAACCTTGCCGTCAGTCAAACGTGACAACACGGTTAAACCATTAGCAAATGCGTCCTTCTTGGCAGCGATAATCGCTTGTGGGTTTGCAGCCAGAGGGTTGGTATCCATAGCCTGAACAAAAATGGAGCTTGGCTTTGAATCCACTGCAGGAGCTTTGCTATATGGACGAGTACGCAATGCAGTCCAAAGACCTGATTGGATCAGGTTTTGTTGTACGCTTTCGCGCGACAAACCAGCCAAATCAGCAGCTGGATACTTTGCGAATTCAATAGCGTCATCACCTTCCACATCAATTACGACTGAGTGGAATACACGTTGATCACCACGATTGATCGCACTCACGGTACCGGATGCTGGGGATGTATAAATAACGCCCGGGATTTTTTTGTCAGAAAACAATTCCTGACCAAGTTTAACCTTATCTCCAACCTGTACCGCCATAGTGGGCTTCATACCATGGTAATCAAACCCGATTAAAGCTACCTGGCGAACCTGAGGGCCATCCTCAATAGATTGATTGGGGCTGCCAGTAATGGGCAAATCCAACCCTCGACGAATCTTTATCATACGTCTCTGCCTAGTCGTTCGTGTGGATGTAGACCTGGTAACCCAGGCCGCGGGAATGCAGCAAGCGATAAACCAACTGTCTTTATCCAGTTACATCCTGGCGGGAACTGGATAGGACTTCGTGGAGGAAGTGCTTGAGCTGCGAGCGCACCATAATCTATTTGCTGGCGCAATAAACCATAGTGCATGGGACCTGCAACATTCACTCAACCTTTGCATCAACATCTGCCTACACAAGCACAGAGAACACACAATAGATTGATTTTTGAGAAGTTTTCATTGACCCCAGTAAAACCCGCAAATTATAAACGCCACCCACACCCAGCACCATAGCGATGCATCGATTTGATGCATGTTTTACAAGGCTTTTTCACCACTTTGATTTCTTTTTATGCACTATTTGTAACATCATCGCACTTAATGAAAACTGTTCTCATTAATGTTGCGGCGACCTCCATTGCAGAAGTCATCGTCTTTTTGTTTTTTTATTTGCGCCATTACCCCCCTAGAAGACATACAAGACAGGTAAAATGCCCTTCTCATTTTGATGTGCGATAAATAGACACGTTATGACCCAGCAGCTCACTCATACCCCTCCTGTTTCCAACAAACCTGGCAACCGACAATATTGGGGACAGCTCTTCGGCAGCTCTCAAGCGCTCGCAATTGTAGGTGCCGCCAAAACTTATCACGGGCTTAGCTTGGTGGTAACAGCCGATACCAGCACAGCAATTCGATTGGAAACCGAGTTATCTTTTTTCGCAAAAGACTCAAATCCAATCCCGGTATTACATTTAGCCGATTGGGAAACCCTTCCCTATGACACCATCTCGCCGCATCAGGACATCATTTCCGAACGTCTGCGCACCCTTTATAAACTTCCCAGTGTTAAACAGGGCATTCTGGTAGTTCCAGTAACTACGCTTCTGCAACGTTTGATGCCGCAGTCCTATTTAATCGGCAATAGCTTGATGGTGTCTGTTGGCGAAAAACTGGATGCGAACCAATTGCGAAGCAATCTGGAGCGCGCTGGCTATCACTGCGTCGATACAGTTTATGAGCACGGGGAATTTGCGGTACGCGGTTCTTTGATGGATATTTTCCCCATGGGCAGTGACCAGCCCTATCGCATCGATTTATTTGACGATGAAATAGAAAGCTTGCGCACTTTCGATCCTGAAACACAAATTACTATCGACAAAGTCGAACAAATTCAATTGCTACCAGCAAAAGAGTTTCCGCTGAATAAAGCAGGCATTAATTTATTCAAACAAAAATGGCTGGAGCGCTTTGATGTAAATCACAAAGCCTGTCCGGTATTTCAAGATATAAGTGCAGGAATTTCACCGCCCGGCATTGAGTATTATCTGCCTTTATTTTTTGACGCATGTAGCACCTTATTTGACTATCTACCAACCAACACCCAAATTTATGCGATGGGCGATATAGAAAAATCGGCCGAAAATTTTTGGCTTGAGTTGTTGCGTCGCTATGAAAGTCGCCGTGTTGACCCATTGCGTCCACTGTTGGCACCACGCGATATCTACCTAGCGATCGATGAATTTTTTGGCAACATGAAAAACTATTGCCGGACATTCATCGAATCACAAACACTGGAAGAAAAAGCAGGCAATTATAATTTTGCGACCGCCGCAACCCCGTCCCTCCCCATTCGCGCACAAGAGGATAATCCACTCGCCGCAATTCAAGCTTTTTTGATGGAGTTTGATGGCAAAGTTCTTTTTTGCGCGGAATCTGCCGGGCGCCGCGAAACCTTGCTGGAATTGTTGGGCCGTATTCGCATTCGACCCATAACAGTCGATGGCTGGAGCGATTTTCTCGCACACAATGAAAAACTGGCAATTACCGTAGCGCCGCTTGAACAAGGTCTATTACAAACTCAACCTAAAATTGCGCTGATTTCCGAATCGCAATTGTTTGGCGAGCGCATACAGCAACAGCGTCGCCGTAAACAATCCCAAGATAATGCCGATCTGATTGTTAAAAACCTGACTGAATTAAAAATCGGTGCATCGGTAGTGCATATCGATCACGGTGTTGGCCGCTATCGCGGTTTGGAAACCATCACTATCGATAATCAGACCAATGAATTTTTAACATTGGAATATGCTGACGAAGCCAAACTCTATGTGCCTGTAACCAGCTTGCATTTAATCAGCCGCTATTCAGGCGCAGAAGACGACTTGGCGCCACTGCATAAACTCGGCAGCGAAACATGGCAAAAAGCACGGCGTAAAGCGGCAGAACAAATCCGCGATACAGCAGCAGAATTGCTTGAGGTATACGCACGCCGTGCCGCGCGTAAAGGTCATAAGTTTCCTGACCCACAAATCGCATACGAAACATTTTCCGCAAGTTTTCCGTTTGAGGAAACGGCGGACCAACAACGCGCGATTGAAGCAGTAAGAGAGGACATGCTCTCGTCCAAACCTATGGACCGTCTGGTGTGTGGCGACGTAGGTTTCGGTAAAACCGAGGTGGCGATGCGCGCAGCATTTATCGCCAGTCACAGCGGTAAGCAAGTCGCGATCCTCGCCCCCACTACGCTACTTGCACAGCAGCACTATGAATCATTAAGAGATCGCTTTGCCGATTGGCCTATCACAGTTGAAGTGCTGTCGCGCTTCCGCACCACCAAAGAAGTCAACCAGGTACTGGAGCGATTGGCGGAAGGCAAAGTTGATATAGTTGTCGGCACCCACAAATTATTATCCCCCGAAATTAAATTTAAAGATCTCGGCTTATTAATTATCGACGAAGAACATCGCTTTGGCGTGCGCCAAAAAGACCAAATCAAGGCGCTGCGCTCTGAAATCGATATTCTCACGTTGACTGCCACACCAATTCCACGAACGTTAAATATGTCGATGGCTGGCATTCGCGATTTATCCATTATCGCCACACCTCCTGCCCGGCGTCTGTCGGTAAAAACTTTTGTCCGCACTTATGATGAGGCGGTAATTAAAGAAGCGATGCTGCGTGAAATTTTGCGCGGCGGCCAAGTGTATTACCTGCATAATGAAGTCGACACCATAGAAAAAGTCGCGCGTGAATTGCAGGAGTTGGTTCCAGAGGCGCGTATTGGTGTCGGCCACGGCCAAATGCGTGAGCGCGATTTGGAACGGGTGATGTCAGACTTTTACCACAAACGTTTCAATATTATGGTGTGCACCACGATTATCGAAACCGGTATCGATATACCCAGCGCCAATACCATCATTATTAATCGCGCCGATAAATTTGGTCTCGCACAACTGCATCAGTTACGCGGCCGTGTTGGGCGCTCGCATCACCAGGCTTATGCCTACTTGCTAACACCGGATCGTCGCTCAATGACCGACGATGCGCAAAAGCGCCTCGAAGCGATCGGTGCAGCAGAAGATTTGGGGGCCGGTTTCACCCTCGCGACTTACGATATGGAAATTCGCGGTGCCGGTGAATTACTGGGTGATGAACAAAGTGGTCAAATACAAACTATTGGTTTTTCGCTTTATATGGATATGCTGGATCGCGCGGTAAAAGCAATTCGCCAAGGCAAGCAAGCCGATCTTGAAAAGGCGCTGAGTGAAGCGATTGAAATTAATCTGCGTATACCCGCATTGATTCCTTCCGATTATTTGCCTGATGTGCACACACGATTGGTGATGTACAAACGTCTGGCCAATGCCGATAGTGAAGATGCACTGCGCGATCTGCAGGTTGAAATGATCAATCGCTTTGGCATGCTGCCGGAACAAATTAAAAATCTGTTCCGGGTAACCCAAATTAAAATTAGCGCCGAAGCCATTGGTATTACCAAACTTGAAGCCAATACGCGAGGCGGTAAGATCGAATTTGCCAGCGAAACCCGTGTTGACCCATTGCAAATTGTTAAATTGGTACAAAGCCAGCCACGCATCTATAAATTGGAAGGTGCAAACCAATTGAAATTTACGATGAATCTGGAAGAAACTGAAAATCGTATTCAGGCGGTAGCCGACTTGCTTGGTTATTTAACACCAGGTACACCTACCTAACTATTGATCTTTAACGGTAATGCCTCGGTGCCAATACCAAAAATGAATGTGACATTTTAATCAGGAAAAGACGCATGATTTTCGCTCACACAAAACCACATTATTATTTTATGAGTTTGGCGGCACTACTACTGGCCAGCTTTCCAGCTCAGGCACAGCAAAAGGCTGCCTCACATGAAGGCTGGTATCAGGTAGAAATGATTGTGGTGGCACGCAAGGATGATACCGGACAGGAACACTGGCCAAGCAATATTAAACTCCGCTATCCGGGCGATTGGGTGGAATTAAAAGATCCGAATGCAACAACTAACGGAATGGACAATAGCGGAACCGATAGCGCTGCCACCAGCACCATAGACCTGACCAAAGAAGCGTTTTATTTATTACCAGCCAGTGAGCGCCACTTAAATGCACAGGCGCAAAAACTGCAACGCAGCCCGCGCTTCGAAGTATTGTTCCACAATGCATGGCGACAAATTATTACCAATAAAAAAGCATCCAAAGCCATTATCATTAATGGCGGCCAAACATTTGGCCAACATCAAACTTTGGAAGGCAGCATTCGGTTAAGTGTTGCTACTTATTTGGAATTACAAACCAACTTGTGGTTCGCGCAGTTCGATGTGAATGTTGGCCAGGAAGTTACGCAGCCGTGGCCAGAAATTCCCCTGCGCCCCAATTACGCATCCACCACTACGAAGAACTTATCGTTGGATTCAGATCTGGAATTGGATCAGGCATTAGCAAATGAAAATGCACAATGGTCAACCGGCGGCTTTGATCCAAATGCACCCACAGCAGAAGCGGAAAATTTTGTCACCAAGAAAATAATCTTATTGCAGCAAGAGCGCGATATGCGTTCTAGTGAAGTGCACTATATAGATCACCCGGCATTGAATGTCATTATCCAGGTGACACCCTATCCGCCGGTAGCAACTCCACCCGCGCCATAAAACCAATTTTGCACTACCCTAAATTGCACTACCTGAATGTAGAGACCTTAAAAATAAAAACACCGGCAATTGCCGGTGTTTTTATTTTTAAACTATTAAGCCCTGAGTGAAATTTGCATCAGCCGAGCAAAACTACGTCTTCTGCCTGCAAACCTTTATCACCTTGTTGTAAATGGAACTCAACATTTTGACCTTCAGCCAATGAGCGGTAACCTTCCGCACGGATATTTCGATAATGAACAAAAATATCCTCTCCTCCTTCTCCTCTGGTTATGAAACCGTATCCACGCACGTTGTTAAACCATTTAACAGTGCCCATTTCACGATCTGCCATATGAAACACCTCTACAGCCTAATTTATTGTTATTGCTTGGTTTGCTTCATCCGTTGATCGCTAGCACAAACAGGCTAGCAGCTATCCAAAACCGGGTTATAGAACTGTAAAACCCGCGTTAACAGATATTAACAAAAGTTAGGAATAAGAGGGAGTTTTTTGTTGCTTATTTGCGCAAGGTCGTTTTTGCAAATATGAAAATGGTTTTTATCGATTGGCGATTAACGAGGGAGCTTCACGTTGTGTGGCGCCCCTCGCTAATATTAAACCGGGGTTTGCGAACGCTTGGCCATATAGGCTGCGTAATCGGGAACCCAATGCTGCGACTCTTCTTTAAAGAAAGGTGATGAAACCATAAAGTCTGCAGAGCTCTGATTGCAGGCGATAGGAATATTCCACACAGCAGCAATACGCAACAGCGCCTTTACATCGGGATCATGCGGCATTGGCTCAAACGGATCCCAAAAAAAGATCAGCATATCCACCTTGCCTTCGCTAATTAATGCCCCTACCTGCTGATCGCCACCCAAAGGGCCGGAGATAAGTTTGCTAATGGATAAACCGGTTTCTTTTTCAATTAATGTGCCGGTGGTCCCGGTAGCAAACAGCGTATGAAACTCTAAATCGCCGCGATGCTTTTTGCACCAGTTCAGTAAATCTTTTTTTCTGTTGTCATGTGCAACCAATGCAATCGTTTTTGCAGCAGGCAGACTAATCTCTTTGTATTCCATGGAATTTAGCCCCGTTGAAAAATTAAGGGTTATAGATAAAAAAATGACCTTACCTGATTATAGGTAAGGTCATCTTTAATAGCAGCCCCAAGTTAACTCACACCTGGATATTAATGGCTGAGTTCCAACAACAATTTATTCAAGCGTTGTACATAAGCTGCCGGATCTTGTAATTGCGCGCCCTCAGCGAGATTAGCTTGGTCAAAAAGGATATGCGCCAAATCGCCAAAACGTTCGTCGCTGCTCTCTTGCTCCAGCTTTTTCACCAAAGGATGTTCAGGGTTCAACTCAAAAATCGGTTTGGAATCAGGCACTTTTTGCCCTGCCGCTTCCAATATGCGACGCATTTGCGCGCCCATATCGTGATCCCCCACCACTACGCAAGCCGGTGAATCCGTCAAACGATGAGTGATGCGAACTTCCGCCACCTGATTTTCCAGCGCCGCTTTTGCACGCTCCAATAATGGTTTCAGTGCTTCGGCCACTTTCTCTTGTGCTTGCTTTTCCTCTTCGCTGTCGAGCTTGCCGAGATCCAATTCGCCCTTGCCTACGTCTTGCAATGACTTGCCGTCAAACTCGGCCAAGTGACTCATCAGCCATTCGTCAACGCGATCGCTCAGCAACAGAACCTCAATGCCTTTTTTACGGAAGACTTCAAGGTGCGGGCTGCTTTTCGCGGTATTGAAGTTTTCGGCGGCGATGTAATAAATCTTCTCCTGCCCTTCTTTCATGCGTGCAACATAGTCTTCGAGCGATTGGTTTTGCTCAGCAGTATCAGTATGGGTTGACGCAAAGCGCAACAGCTTGGCGATTTTCTCGCGGTTAGCGAAATCTTCGGCCGGGCCCTCTTTCATTACCTGACCAAATTCTTTCCAGAAAGTGGCGTAATTTTCCGGTTCGCTTTTCGCAAGCTTTGCCAACATGTCCAGCACACGTTTAGTCAGCGCGGAACGCATCGCATCGATATTGGGATCTTTTTGCAGAATCTCGCGCGACACGTTCAGGCTCAAATCATTGGAGTCCACTACCCCTTTAATAAAGCGCAGGTACAACGGCAGAAATTGTTCAGCGTCATCCATGATAAAGGTGCGTTGAACATAAAGTTTCAAGCCACGCGATGCATCGCGGTTGTACAAATCGTAAGGAGCACGCGCCGGGATAAACAACATGCTGGTGTAATCCAGATTACCTTCCACACGGTTGTGGCTCCAACTCAATGGATCGGTAAAATCGTGGCTCACATGCTTATAAAATTCTTTGTATTCCTCATCGGTCACATCAGAACGTGAACGAGTCCAGAGTGCAGTGGCAGTATTGATGACTTCATCTTCCGGCTCGGCACTTGCAGCATCATCACCAGCCGGAGTTTGCTTTTGCATTACTACCGGAATCGCGATGTGGTCAGAATATTTCTTGATGATAGAGCGCAAACGCCAGTGATCGGCAAACTCCAATGCATCATCTTTTAAGTGCAATTCAATAGTCATGCCGCGATCAGCTTTCTCTACTGACTCTACGGTGAACTCTGCGTCACCCGTGCACTCCCAGCGCACGGCTTCATCGGCAGCAGCGCCAGCGCGACGAGTAGTAACGACAACTTTATCGGCAACGATAAACGCAGAGTAAAAACCCACACCAAATTGGCCGATTAATTGCGCGTCTTTTTTCTGATCGCCCGACAACTTTTGCATAAATTGCGCGGTACCGGATTTAGCGATGGTTCCCAAATTTTCGATCACCTCATCGCGCGACATACCTATGCCGTTATCGCTGATGGTGAGTGTTTTTGCTTCTTTATCAAAACTGATGCGAATTTTTAATTCAGTATCGCCTTCATACAAATCGCCATTGGACACAGCTTCGAAGCGCAATTTATCGGCAGCATCCGATGCGTTGGATACCAATTCACGCAGGAAAATTTCCTTGTTTGAATACAACGAGTGGATCATCAAATGCAGCAACTGTTTGGCTTCAGTTTGGAAACCACGGGTTTCTTTGCGGGCATCAACGGTCATTTTCTAACTCCTGGGTATATATGCACGAATTACAGGGGGCAGCCTTTAGCGGCGACTGAGTCCTAAATGGGGCATGAAGGAGCGAATTCAAGGGGGGCAACTTATGCCCCATGATTCACCACATCCTTAAATGCTGCAGCCAAACGTGCGTAGACAGGACCAGGGCATTGCGGGATTGAGCGGCCATCGGCGAGGCCTACGGGAATCAGCTCGGCTCCCGTACCGGTGAGAAAACATTCATCGGCGGTGAACAAATCATAAGGTGCGAGGGGAATTTCGCGCGTTTTAATACCAAGCGTTTCAGCAAGCTCCAATACCACTTGCCGGGTGATGCCATCCAGCGCTCCTTCAATTACCGGCGGCGTTAATAACTCGCCCTTCTTCACGATAAAAATATTATCTGCACTTCCCTCTGCAATCCTGCCGGCGCTATTGAGCAAAATTGCTTCATCGGCACCTGCATGGGTTGCTTCCATTCGCGCAAGAATATGGTTGAGATAATTCAGACTTTTAATGCGCGGATCGAGGCCATCGGCACCCAGGCGGCGCGTTGCAGCGATAATCACTTTTGCACCTTCGGTACGCACCCGTTCACTCACCATATGCAGCGCATCGGCGATGATAAAAACTTGCGGCGCATGGCAGCGCGATGGATCTATACCCAACGGCCCAACGCCGCGCGTTACTACCAAGCGCATATAGCCATTGGCTGACGGCGATGCCGCAATAGTCTCCACTACAGCTTGGGTGAGCACTTCAATGCTGTAGGGGATTTCCAAGGCGATCGCGCGTGCCGATAAAAACAATCGCTCCAGATGCGCCTGCAAACGAAAGGCCTTGCCGCTGTAAAAACGAATACCTTCGAACACACCATCACCATACAAAAGACCATGGTCAAAGATCGAGACAGTTGCTTGCTCCGGTGCAACCAACTTGCCATTTAGCCAGCAGACTGGCGTAGTTTTATTCGGTATTGCTGTTGCGAAACTAGCCATGCCTGACTCACCCATAAAAATCACCTTTCAACATGGTTTTGGTTTTGCCGCTCAGGAGCACACGCTCCCCTTTCAGCTCCAACGTTAATAAGCCACTGCGGGGTGATGCTTGACGCGCGCTCAGGTGTGTTTTGCCAAGTCGATAACCCCAATAGACCGCAAGCAAACAGTGGGCAGAACCTGTCACCGGGTCTTCCGCGATGCCAACACGGGGCGCGAAAAAGCGCGAGACCATATCCAAGCCGGAACCTGCATCGCCCGGTGCGGTGATGATTAACCCGCGCTCAGTAATGGAGCTAGTCAAGTTCAGATCGGGAACAAAGTTTTCCACTGCGGAGGCATTTTCCAATACCAGTAAAAAATCATGGTGCCCGCGTCCAAACCAAACCGGCGGTTTGCCGAGGAATTGCAGTAACTCGGCAGGTAGCTCACGGGTTTTAGGCTGATCGCTGGGGAAATCCAATTGGATCTCATCGCCTTTACGGGTTGCGCTTAATAGGCCACTGCGTGTGTGAAAGTGAATGACCGGATTGGCTTCTCCCACCTCCTGCCAAAGCGCATGTGCTGCAGCAAGTGTGGCGTGACCACACAGATCGACCTCCACCTGCGGCGTAAACCAGCGCAGGTTCCAATTGCCATCGACACGTTTATGCACAAAAGCGGTTTCGGCCTGATTCATTTCCAGCGCGACCTTTTGCATCCAACTCGCGGGTTGCTCAGTATCGAGAACACAAACACCAGCGGGATTGCCGCTAAACGGTTGGTCGATAAACGCATCGACCAAATACATGGGATAACTCATGGCCTGACCTCCTAAATTATTCGCAGCGATTCTTAACGGAAAAGCAGTGTATTTCCTGAACAACAACCATTACAGTTTCAATATTAAATAATTGATACGGTACAGATTAAATTATAAAAATCTGTACCTATTAAATTTGGCGTTAACTGTACCTATCGCTTTTGAAGGTCTCATTAACAGGATGCTGCAATGGACAATCTATACCGCAAACTTGCCGATGAACTGGCCCGCTTGATTAACGCAGGTGGTTTTCAGGCCGGCGACCGCATGCCCGGGGTGCGGAGCCAGGCACAGTTGCGTAGCTTGAGTATCGCCACGGTGATCTCTGCCTATCGCCAACTGGAGGATTGGGGTCTATTGGAGGTGCGCAATCGCTCCGGTTTTTACGTTAAGGCCAAGCGCGCACCGGCCGTTGCGACCCCACGCATCGTAGTGACGACAATGCGCCCGGCTCCCGTTACCGGTCAGGATATGGTGGTGCAATTAATTAAAGCAGCGAACAACCCGGCCATTGTGCAGTTGGGCGCTGCCGTACCTAGCGTCGAGTTCCTGCCAACCCGAGCGATAGAACAGGCACTCACCAAAGCGGCACGCCAATATCGTGTACGCGCTGCTAACTACGAATTCTCCCCCGGTGCACCCGAGCTGCGCCGGCAGTTATCGCGCCGTTTGGCCGATGCCGGCTGCGCTGTACACCCTGACAATCTGGTGATTACCAATGGCTGTCAGGAGGGGCTAACCCTTGCACTACGGGCGGTTACGTCGCCGGGCGATGTGGTCGCGATTGAGTCACCAACCTTTTATGGTCTGCTACAGGTGATTGAATCCCTGGGTCTGGAAGCATTGGAAATCCCGACAAATCCGCATTCAGGTATGTCGCTGGAAGCGCTCGAATTGGCGTTGAGTCGCTGGCCGGTAAAAGCCTGCGTCGTCACCCCCAATTTCAGTAACCCACTTGGCTGCCTGATGCCGGATGCACACAAACAAAAGCTGGTGGCGATGCTGAAGGCGCGGGAGATTCCATTAATTGAAGACGATATCTACGGCGATTTGAGCTTCAGCCATGCCCGCCCTTCACTGCTTAAAGGGCTGGATGACAACGTGATGCTATGCAGCTCCTTTTCCAAAACCCTATCGCCCGGGTTACGGGTGGGCTGGATTGCGCCGGGTCGTTACCAGGACAAAGTCGAGTACATGAAATATGTATTGAATCTGGCAACCGCCACCCTGCCGCAACTGGCAGTGACCGAACTGCTGGAAAACGGCCAATATGAGCGCCATCTGCGCCGGGTACGCGGCGACTATGCACAAGCGGTAGCGCGCATGACCGAAGCCATCATTCACTACTTCCCCGAGGGCACCAAGATTACCCGGCCGGAGGGCGGCTTTGTGATTTGGCTGGAACTACCAGGAGATGTAGATAGCTTTGCGTTAGCGCACAAAGCATTGGAACAGGGAATCAGTATCGCACCCGGGCCTATTTTTTCGGCCAGCCAAAAGTACCGGCAATTTATTCGGCTCTCGTGTGCATGCGCATGGGGAACTCGAATTGAACGGGCGTTAGTCAGTCTGGCGGGGATGCTTCAGTAGCCTGAAGCAATCCCACCAAACGCCACTAGAAGTAATAACTACCGATCAACGAAAACAAATCTGCTTCCTGATCATCAAAATAGATCCGGCGCAGGCCGAGACCAAAACCGAATTTTTCGCTCATGGGGACATCCAGCTTAATGCCAACCAATAGATCTTCGCCTTCATCGTCGTCGGTAGAAAAAACTTGATTGGCGATACCGATTTCACTTCCCCACACAAACACACCCACTTCTGCCGATACTTTTATCGGCGCGTCCGGCGTTAGCATAATGCCCTGCACTAACGTCAAGCCCTCAGCACTGAGTGGATAGTTAGCAGCGAAATCCTGCGAGAAGTCACCCAAATCAGTTTCACCTTCCAGTGTCAGATCCACTTTCACATCACCCAAATCCAGATACCCGAGTTCGGTGTAAAGATGACGCTCCCATTGCAAACCCAGTGCTAGCTGGAAACCGGTGCGGCTGGTGTCGTAGCCATCCATCGCGAACTGGTAACCGGCAGCAGAAAGTGCCGAGGTGAAATCCTCTTGCTCCTGGCTGCTGCTGACGCCAGAAATATCCGCACGCAAGTAAAAACCTTTGCTCTCCGCCGCCTGGGTGTTGACCGAGGCCGCCACAAGGGCGACCAAGGCAATCCAGACAGGTTTAATGCGTTTAATCATCAACAAACCTCCTAACAACACCAACCAGAGTCCACCCATTGCCCCACCACCTTTCGATTTAACCTCTACTGGTGGCTTAGGTTCTGGCGGCGGTGGTGGCGGTTCAACTACTTCCAGCTCCACACTCACCGCACCTGGATCAACTACAGCCGAGTTCACCAAGCCGTCATCATCGTTCGGGCCGCCATCTTCAATTGTTAATTGCACACACAGATGACCGGCGGTTAAGCCTGGCGTCCAATCTGCCGAACCTGGTGGAGGGCAATAACCAGCGTTACCACTTGCTGAATGCACGGCATTGTTGGCATCGGAAATGAAGGTCACCCAACGGCCGCGCTGGTATTTGCGATAGACCGCATTGGCTGGAATGGCCGCGCGCTGCGGGATCACCACGCGCACAGACTGGCCGGGAGTTGGCAAATCGCGGATAGCAAAGTCGAACACACCGCCGACAGGCTCGAACGCTGGGTCAATGATCAGGTCATTTAACATGCCCACCTCCTGATCCAGAATCTGCACACCACCAGAAGTGCCTCCGCGTGCAAACAGCCCTAAACCACAACGCACGCCCGGATCACACTCAATCAGGTATGCATTAGTTGTATTTCCCTGCTGCGGAAGGATGTTGGTAGACGGCATATTGTCCAGATAGTCCGGGATGCCGTTGTCATCACTGTCGCCTGTACCTTCCAGTCCATCATTGAGACCGTCCTGATCGGTATCGGTGTTTACATCCAATATCGGAAGAGTGCTAACAACACGGAAATAAACGGTCGCCTGAACGCTTGCTCCAGCAGAGTCCGCCACAGTAACTTTGAGTTGATTACTGCCAGTAAGACCAGCAGGCTCAAATATGCGAGTCGCGTTGGTTGGGTTGCCATCGGTATCAGCCATACCTGTAGTTGCCGACCAATCGAAGGTGTGAGTATCGCCAGCATTCGCGTCAGTTACTGCTGCAGTGACTGTCACAGGACCACCATTTGGTGTGACCAGACTGGTATTGATACCACCTTGGCTAACCGTCAAATTAACAATTGGCGGAACATTGCCTTGGCGCATTTCGATTGTGTGGCGATTTGCCGCACCGGCGTTGATACCATCGCCCAACACAACCATCAACCGGCTATCACTAAACCCGGTTACAGCCGCCAGATTCACAGGAATAGACACTTCCATCTGCCCTGCCTGGGTAAAGGTTGCAGTGCCGCTGACCAGATCGTGTTCTGCATTGGTAGCGGTAGACGATGGATCGATCAGATAAGGAACACTGAACGGATAAACCGGCGCTGGGCCATTCAGCAATACCTTGAATGCCACCGAACTGCCACGCACCGCAATCTGCGATTTACTCAAAGACACCAAGGGATTGATGTTAACGATTTGAGTTGCCTCACCGGTGACACCCACAGCATTGGTCGCTTTCCATTTGATTTCATGGTGGCCAGGTCTGAGCAACACAGGAGCAGAGGCGTTAAACCCTTCTGCAACGATGGTGCAGCAATCGTTGCCAGTCACTCCATCGGCAGCCAAAGATTTCAGCAATTGATCAAGATCAGACTGGCTCGAATCAGCAGCTAGCGCCAGCAATTGACGCAAACTAACCGAGGTAAACAGACCGGTGGCATTGATCGCGAGGTCAGCAGGTGGAGTCACTACAGGTAGCAGCGGATCAACGGTGCTGATCACTTCAATATCAAACGCTGGTAAAGCCGTGCTGGTAGTACCATCACTCACGCTGATCACAATACCTGTGGTAATGCCGGTATCAGTGCCCACTGGAGTACCGGTCAAGGCACCGGTTGCGGTATTGAAGCTCGCCCAAGTTGGTTTATTGACGATACTGAACGTCAGTACATCCACCACATCTACATCACTCGCAGTTGGAGTAAAGCTGTAAGCCGTATCCTGATCCAGACTGGTTGCCGGAGTGCCATTGATTACTGGCGCCTCATTCACATTCACCACTTCCAGATTAAACACAGGCAAGCTCGCGCTCAAAGTGCCGTCGCTCACACTGATCACAATACCGGTTGTAGTACCAACATCGGCATTGGTTGGTGTGCCAGTTAATGCACCTGTTGCTGGATCAAACGCTGCCCATGTTGGCTTGTTGGTGATGGTGTAAGTCAGAACATCGCCTGTATCTACATCGTTTGCGGTTGGGGTGAAGCTATAAGCCATGTCCTGAGCAACACTGATGACCGGGGTGCCGTTAATCGTTGGAGCATCGTTGACGTTGGTAACGGTCAGATCGAACGCCGCCAAACTGGCACTTAAGCTGCCATCGCTGACAGTGATCACAATACTGCTAGTAGTACCGACATCAGCGTTTCCAGGAGTACCCGTCAACTCGCCTGTTGCAGAATTCACACTCAACCACATAGGTGCGTTTGCAAGACTATATGTCAGGGTGTCGCCATCCGGGTCATTTGCAACAGGGGTAAAGCTGTAAGGTGCATTCTGTGCAACCGATATTGCCGGTGTTCCACTGATCACTGGCGCATCGTTGACGTCGGTAACCGTCAGGGTGAACGCTGGCAGGTCAGTTGAAACTGAGCCATCGCTAACACTTAGCACAATGCCATTCACGGTTCCGACATCGGCGTTTCCGGGAGTACCCGTCAACTCACCGGTAGTTGGATTCACACTCAACCACATAGGTGCATTTGCAAGGCTGAAAGTCAGACTGTCACCATCTGGGTCATTTGCAACAGGGGTAAAGGTGTAAGGCGCATCCTGCGCTACCGATGTGGCCGGTGTACCGCTGATCACTGGCGCATCGTTGATGTTGGTAACGGTCAGATCGAACGCCGCCAAACTGGCACTTAAGCTGCCATCGCTGACAGTGATCACAATACTGCTAGTAGTACCGACATCAGTATTTCCAGGAGTACCCGACAACTCGCCAGTTGCAGAATTCACACTCAACCACATAGGTGCGTTTGCGAGGCTGAAAGTCAGACTGTCGCCATCTGGGTCATTTGCAACAGGGGTAAAGGTGTAAGTCGCATCCTGCGCTACCGATGTGGCCGGTGTACCGCTGATCACTGGCGCATCGTTGATGTTGGTAACGGTCAGATTGAATGCCGTCAAACTGGCACTTAAGCTTCCATCGCTGACAGTGATCACAATACTGCTAGTAGTACCGACATCAGCATTGGAAGGTGTACCAGTCAAAGCTCCAGTGGCAGCATCAAACGCCGCCCAAGTGGGTTTGTTGGTGATGCTGAAAGTTAAGGTATCACCCAGAGTATCGTTCGCGGTGGGAATAAAGCTGTAGGCCACATCCTGAGCAACACTGAGCGCGGGCGTGCCACCAATCGTCGGAGCACCATTCGGTGTAACGGAATTGGATGCTGCCGATGCCGAGCCAGTACCTGCCGGGTTGGTCGCAGTCACGGTAAAGGTATATGCCACACCATTGCTCAAGCCAGTTACAGAAATCGGAGAACCTGTGCCAGCTCCAGTAAATCCACCTGGATTTGAGGTCACGGTATAACCAGTAATTGCGGTACCACCAGTAAACGCAGGTGCAGTGAACGCGACCGAGGCAGATGCATCACCCGCAGTAGCCATAGCTGCAGTTGGTGCACCCGGAGCTACCGCATTGACAGCGAAGGTATGGGTCACCTGGGGCGCAGCCAGATAACTCCCGTTACCCGCCTGATCGGCATTAATCGTACAGTTGCCGATGGTTACAAAGGTCAAGGCGCCACCACTGGTGATCGTACAAACACCGGTTGTAGATGAGGTAAAGGTCGGCGGCAAGCCGGAATCAGAGGTCGCGGAAAATGTTGGCGTAGTTCCAAAGCTTTGCGCACTCGGGTTGTTGAAGGTAATGGTCTGGGTCGCTTTTGGAGTTACTGAATTAGATGCCGTTGAAGCAGGTCCAGTACCCGCCACATTATCCGCCGTCACCGTAAAGGTATAGGGCTGGCCATTGGTTAAACCAGTCACCACAATCGGGGACGAGGCACCATTTACAGGAGCAACATCTGGCGGGCTAACAGTCACGGTATAACCGGTAATCGCCGAGCCACCATTACTCGCCGGGGCGGTAAAGGCAACGCTTGCCTGGGTATCACCGGGTGTTGCAACAGCCGTCGTCGGCGCTCCTGGTGCAACCGCAGCAACAGTGAATGTCTGGCTGACTTGAGAAGCCGCCAGGAAGCTGCTGTCCCCCGCCTGATTCGCATTGATCGTACAACTACCCACAGTCACAAAGGTCAGTGCACCACCCGCAGTAATCGTACAAACACCGGTAGTCGAGGAAGTGAAAGAGACCGGGTATCCACCACCTGCATCGGAAGTAGCAGTCAAGGTTGGTGCAGTACCAAAGTTCTGCGTGCCCGGATTACCAAAAGTGATGAGTTGTGGCGCGGCCGGTGTTACCGAATTGGAAGCTGCCGAAGCGCCGCCCTCACCCGCCGAGTTGGTGGCTGTCACTGTAAAGGTATAACTAACCCCATTGGTCAGACCGGTGACGGTAACGGGTGAGCCGGACCCAGTGGCGTTTGCGCCACCTGGATTAGCAGTGACGGTGTAACCGCTGGCAACAAGCGCAGCACCACCCATGCTAGCCGGTGCAGTAAAAGTCACAGTCGCCTGGGTATCTCCCGCCGTTGCGGTGCCGATGGTTGGAGCACCGGGCACGACTGCATTCACGGTGAAAGTTTGGGTCACTGTTGTAGCTGCGTTCCAAGCCGTATTACCGGCCTGATCTGCATCGATAGTACAAGAACCCGCCGTCACAAAAGTCAACGCACCGCCGCTGGTGATCGTACAAACACCGGTAGTAGATGAGCTGAATGTTGGGGTCAAACTGGATGTTGCAGTCGAACTGAGTGTTGGCGTAGTACCGAAGTTCTGCGTACCTGGGTTGGTGAAGGTAATGGTTTGATTACCCTTTGGCGTGGCCGAGTTGGATGCACCCGAAGCCGTACTGGTTCCGATAGCATTAGTCGCGGTAACGGTAAAGGTGTAGGCAGTACCGTTGCTAAGGCCGGTGACCGTAGCAGTACAAGCTGCAGGACCGGCACAGGTGCCAAATGCACCACCAGGGTTAGCAGTCGCGGTGTAAGTGCTAATTGCTGATCCACCGTTATTACCCGGTGCAGTAAAGGTCACTGATACCTGGCCATCACCAGCAGTGGCGGTGCCTATGGTGGGCGCGGTAGGTGCGGTAGGAATAGCAACCGTATGAGTTGAGCCACTGCTATAAGCCGCAATACCCGCGTTGCCTGCATCGTCAGCAATATCAGTCGAACCATTTAAGTTCAACTTGAAGACACCGTTGCCACTAATGCTGTCGATATTGATATTGACACTGCTACCCGATGCCGCCGACACACTGTCAATACTTCCCGTAGCCGTTCCTGATGTTGTTGCCAGGGTGAAATCATCGATTGATATATTGCTGACCGATTCACTGAAACTGGCAGTAAATGCCATGCTCGAATCGGTTGATGCAGGAGTGCCGCTGAGGGTAATACTGGTCAGGGTCGGAGCGATATTATCGACTGTGGCGTTCGTGCTATCGGAGGTTGCGGTAGCATTACCCGCATTGTCTATTGCGGTGACTGTTACGTTGCGGCTAGTGAGGTCGATGGAGCCCGCAACAAGGGAGTAGGTAGCAATCCAGATACCGGAGCTATTGATTGCCGCCACCGCCGCGCCACCGCCAAATTGGGTGAAGTTAACGGCCACATTACTGATAGTGTCGAGATTGTTATCCCCAGTACTCGCCGTGTTATCCCAAGTAGCGGTAACGGTATCGCCAATTTTGTAGGCACCACCAGTTCCAGTTGCTCCGGAAATACTGATACGCCCATCGGTTACAGTCGGCGCAATATTATCGACAGTGGCGTTGGTGGTATCTGCTGTTGTGGTGCTGCCCCCACCGTTAGTCGCTGTCACGCTGACATTGCGACTGGTTGTATCAATTGAGCCTGAAGTAATCTGGTAAGTTGCGGTGTAAGTGTTGCTGCTATTAGAAGGGATCACGGCAGCACCGCCACCGAATTGAGAGAAATCAAACGTTACGCCAGTAAGATTGGCGTTGTTATCGCCACTGGCCGTGCTGTTCCAAGTCGCAGTGACTGTATCGCCAATTTTGTAGGCACCACCTGTGCCTGATGCACCGGAAATGCTGATACGGGCATCGCTTACTGTAGGTGGTGGTGGAGTATCTATTGCATTCGCGACGGTGAAACCATAAAACTCAAAGAACTCCGGCCCATCGACTGTAGAATTACAAGCACTTGCACAATCAAAAAATAATTTGAAACCTTTTAGTTTAACGCCAGAAAAAGACGCTAATTGCCCAACTCCGAAGGTGAAGGTTTGAATGCCTCCAGATCCCGGTAACGCGAGAGAACTCACAGTTCCACCACTCTGCAAGTAACCCACAATACGCACATTAGTAAATTCAGAGGAGTAGCCAGCTGCCTCGCCTCCAGTTAATCCTGTCAACTCAAACGCGGTGGTATTGGTGCCATCTGCTCGCAGATAAAAATAATGATTAGTAAGACTTTCACCATTAAGCATGTAAGCAAAATTACCAATATCATTGCCTAAATTTTGAGTATTTCCATCACCACTTTTGGCCGACAAAGTGAAATGAGTAGTGCTAAGTTGTGCAACTCCCGTCCACCCCACAAAACCATAAGTGTTATTTCCAGCCGGAGCCAACACTCCAGAAAAATCTCTCAACGATTTTTCTGAAAAGGCCAAAGCCGCTTCAACATTCCCGCGTTTGACTTCCAAATCCCAATCGCCATGCAGTGCAGGATTACCCGTCAAGTTATTGGAAGCTGCCACATCCAAACCGGTTTTATTGCTGATGATATCGAGCAACTCTTCACCGGCGTTGTTCGCTGCGAGATCACAACCGTAAAATAATAAATCGCCACCTTCGCGCACAGCACCATGCAGGGCCGCAAACGCATGCACTTCGCGCTGGATATTTTCCGCCGTAATACGCGAATTACCGAGCAAAATTGCCCCAGCTTCGGCGTGGGAAACGATATGGATTGCGGCAAGATTTTTGCGCCCTTCCAGTGCCGCAATTAATTGCGGTAACCCGGCCGCCGCTGAATTAATTTGCACCATTTCCACACCGGGTTTCAGTGCGCGACGCAATACAGATTTATCCGCTTCAGCAACGCCTTCATCAACAATAACCAATTCACGCACTGCGTGCGCAACCTGAATATCCAGCTGGTCACCGGACAAATCAACCAGATCACGGGGCTGCGCAGTATGTGTCTGCGACAAATCTGCCACCGAGTTGCTGATAGATGAACCTAGATAAGTCCGCTGATAACTTGCCCCGGATGTTTGCCCCGCATAAGCCCCCAAAGGTAACAACAGCGAAGAAAGCCCACTGAATAAAAGATTTTTCATGATGATTATTTTCCGTTTAGGGGCGCATTTGTCGCCACTGTTTTTTTACTCGCAATAATACTGGCGGCGGTGCCAGCTTGATCCTGCCAAAAATCCATTTCCTGGTACTTCACAAACAAGTCAGGTGGCAAAATACTCCGTCGACTTTTGAACTCCACCTTTTTCTTCACACTGTGCAAACCTTTTACACCCAGATTTTGATCAAATTCATTTTCAGAATAATCAACATTGTCAAAATCGTGATTAAACAAAGGCTCATCGACAAAGCGATAAATTAATTCCATCGTCCGTGCCGGATGCTGGGTCAACAAGTCGTAATCCACCAGCAATAAGCGCTCGGAAAATTCACCGTAATAGGCTTCTTTCAACGCGGTCCAAGCAGACCCCACTGATCCACCTGCATTAATTAATGATTCACAGCGGCTGTACACGGTTTGACGTGAGCCTGCATTAAACATGCGGCTGTAATCGAAGGGATTTTTGCGATAGATAGTTTCAAAACTATCCATAATCCACGCAGGATTACGCACACAGCAAATCACTTTGAAATCGTCCACCAATTCCACCAATTGATGCAGGCGTGCAGTCCAATGGCGGTTGGTATCGAAAATAACGGGGTGGGATTTATCGGCGTAGTAAGCGTCGATCAACGCTTTACAAATTGTTTTACGTTTTTGCTCATCGAAAAAAGAATAGGATTCGCTGCCCGCCCCCATCTGCTCAAGGGCGCCGTTCACCAAACCCGCAACAGGGCTGCTCATGGCGGCGTGGAAGTGCGGATTTTGCCGCAATATGCCCGCGAGGAGCGTAGACCCTGAGCGCGGCAAACCGGAAATAAAATGCAATCTAGTAGGCATTGGTTTTCGTTTATTCATCAAAAGATAATGCGTGAAAAATAAAACTCCCGACCAAAAAGCCGGGAGTTTTATTTATTAATTACGCGCAGGAAAAACACCGGTTAAAGCAATGCAATAATTCAAGGCTAAAAACGGCTGGCGATTCTCATGTGGCTGGCCGCCACCACTTGGTTGTAATGCCTGTGGATCCATCACACCATTCGCCGCACCCGGCGTGAGCATATAATTTGTTACTCCACCTCCGCGCGTATCCCGTGCGAGATAAGTGTTGGCTGCTGCTGTAGTCGCCGCACCCGGGTTGTTATAACCCGTCAAGCTATGGTTGTGTGCGGGCATTTCTGTCGCAACCAAGGCCACGCTATTTTCTCCCCTCACCTCTCCCCAACTCCAGTCACTCAAGCCAGGGCCAGGGCCAACACCCGCCACTGTCTGCCCTTGCAAATTGGGCAATTGAAAAGTGGTTGTGCCATTGCCACCATAAGTAGTACCGATGATGGAAAAGAGCGCTGTATTGGATTGAATAGGTAACAATTGGCCATTACATAACGCCCAGTTTTTAGGAGCAAAGCTAAAGGGTAACAAACGGATTTCACCGATAAAGGGTTCCATAATTTCGCTCCTTAATTAATTGCGCGAGGGGAAAATGCCCGCAAGACACATGATGTAGTTAATCGCTGTGGTGGGCATGATGTTGTCGTGAGGTTGAGTACCACCAGCGCTGAGGACACTGGCTGCATTCAAGATTTGCGGTTGGGGACCAGAAGCAGGTAACGGCGTATAAATACTATCCGTACCATTCTGCGCAAACACACCCGCCGCCGGACTGGAAGCCGTCGCTGCCGCCGTACTTGCTACCAACACATGGGTATGGGAGGGAATTTGTGTTGTCAATAAAGTCACTGACTCGCTACCAAACGCTTGTCCCAATACACGAGGAGTAAGGCCTGGACCATTCCCCTGCCCTACAGGCAGGCGTCCACGCAAATCCGGAACAGCAAATGTAGTTACACCATCACCACCGTAGGTAGTGCCAATAATGGCAAACACAGCGTCGTACTCACTGATACTTAACAACGCACCGTTACACAATACCCAGCCCACTGGAGCAAAGCTGCCCGCAAACAGACGGATATCACCGATATAAGGATCCATAGTGATGCTCCTCTAGTTACGTGAAGGGTAAATGCCTTGAGTGGCAATGCAATAGTTCATCACCAGCGATGGCTGGCAGTTTTCATGTGGCTGATTACCGCCCGTATTGGATACGGATGCTGGATCCAGAGGCTGGAGGCTGGTGGCAGCGCCATAAAGATTCACTGCCCCGCTGGCATTATTTGCCGCGGCAATAAAATTGCCGGTGAATGCGGGATTGTTTCCTGGTGTAGTACTTACGGCCACCGCATGGTTATGTGCAGGCAAGTTAGCAGTAGTGAGGGTCACCGTTTCCTGACCCGCTTTACTACCTTGGGGCAGACCCGCATTTACATTCGGGTGAACCGGTACGCGGCCACGCAAATCCGGCAATGCAAAGGTAGTGACTCCATCACCACCATAAGTCGTGCCCAAAAGTGAAAAAAGTGCCTGGTTGGAATTGATTGACAGTAATTGCCCGGCACACAAAGTCCAATACTTGGGTGCCCAGTTATAGGGGAGAAGCTTAATTTCTCCAAGGAAAAAATCAGACATCAAAGACTCCTTGATCAAAAAATTGACCTGCCTCTATCGACTCAGGCAGTTGCAGAAGAATCGGTCACTTCACAGTCACCTTGTTATAAATAACCCTTCGAATGATTCGGCAGCCTTACCGGCCAGGAAAACTTTTAAAGAAAAGCCTCTGATTCCTAAAAAACTATCACTCTACCTTGGGCGGTACACCTCCATAATTTAAGAGTAAGTTATAGCAAATATTTTTTACATTACGAGCCATAACATCGATCATTTCGCACAATAGATGTAGACCGCGCACTTACTGATCAATTGGAGGCCAGAAAAGCTGTTCGTGCGTGTCGAATATTTGACTCACCACAAACCCACACCGTAAGTAGAGCTGTTTTGCGTTGAAATTTTGACGATCAACACTCAAGCCCAACACACTCGATTTATTTGCAACATAATTTTTTAACGCTTCTAAAATAGTGCTGCCTATACCTTGGCTGCGCCAATCGGGAGCAATAATAAAATCGACGATATGCGTCAAACCTGTTGTTTCAAACAGCGTGATTTTTCCTATGCTCATTAAATGGTTTTCGATGATCCAGGTATTGGCATCTGGATACTGATTTGCATAGCCTTTTTGTTGCCAGTCATATTGCTGTCGCATTAATTGCTCAAGTTGCGCTTGCGGCAAAGGCAAAAGTGCTAATTCCGGTCGTGAAGAACAAAACAAATCAAACAAAAAAATTTCATCAGCAACGCTAACCAAACGCAATGCGAATCCCGGCGGAAATGCCAACTCGTTATTCATGTAATGTCCTTTTGATAGATTCAATATTCACTATGCAAAAATGATGTGTAGAGTGGTTGCAGCAACTGCTGGATATAGGATTTATCTTCCGCTGCAAATGACGTTTGCTTTATCTGGTGATCACTGGAAAAAGCAACGCCGGGTGTTTTGGAGTGAAACTGCAAACGATGCTTAATTCGCTGAAGAGCTTCGCCATCGGGGAACGCATCAAAATGGTTAGCAACTTTTTTAATTTGCTCTTCATTCAAATGGCGATAGTCCACACGCACAACCCTTGAGTCAGAAATAAATTTTCCCTTCTCATTCAACAACGCCGCCAATATGTTGCAACGCCACACTAACAAAGACTCTTCACGTGCGGTGAAAACTTGCGCAATTCCAGCCAAACTGGGATCACCCGCCATATGCCTTCCAGCCGAGCGTTGATGGGAGGCAAGGATCTCCACCGGATCGCGCACCAGAAAAACAACCGGTACTTGTGGAAACAAACTACGGATTAATTCCCACTGAAAAATATCCCACGCATTCCATTTAATAATTACTTGAGGACGATGGGGGAACGCTGCCGCTTGCAGATTTATAAAGGCACTTAGGGAAATCTTTCGCTCCTCCAATGACAGCTGGCTATCCAGTAACAACTCGGTTAACAGCGGCGATTCAGAAAATACACAAGTAGAATCCAGTTCAGACAAGCAGCCGGAAATCAGCGTAGAACCACAGCGCGACAAATGAAAAATAAATCCTGCGGGCTGCACCTGAAGCAAATTCATTGCCTGCTGCCACGCATAATCCAGTGAACTGCGCGGCTGAATAATTTGATTGAATAATTGCTGACAACAGCGGGAGAGATATTCGTCCTGAAAGGGTTCAGTCGCATGACCAACAGGAACTAGCCATTGCACCATTTTACGCGTGGGCTGATAGCGATGTGGCAACCATTGGCCCGCAAGTATTACTGTGTCATCAATTGGCATTTGATTGAGGCGATTAATCTCGCCCAGCAATTCTCCATCTTTCAACTGGGTGCAATTCCACAATAATTTTATGCGCGCCAGTAACTCGCCCAGCGAACTCGCTTGTTGGCAATGCGCGATCTGTTCTGGTGATCCAAGAAGTGCGTGGTAATGGATAACATAATTACTCATGTGCGGCTCCGTTCAGAATTTGCTCGCGCAGCCAACCATTCACCACACAATCAATCACCAGATTAATCCGGTCTTCACTACCGCGGTTGTAAACTTCATGCGCTTGATCCGCATTGAAGTACCACAACTCACCTGCCCCCATAGGAATTTTTTTATTGTTAACGAAAAATCCAACGGCATCGCTGGTATGGATGGGCACATGCAAACGCGCTTCGCCAAACTCAAAGCTCAACTCATGATCGCGATGCGGTTTAATTTCTGCCCCGGCCTTTAAACGCATTAAGCGCGCCGCTTTAATGGGGCACTGCAATTGATTGAACAGGCTTTGTATTTCCGGGCACTGTGCCATCACCGGCAAATTTTCCCAGTCATTGCCTTCAGCGATCGAGAAGCCTTGTAATATGGGATGGGCATTTAAATGTTGCCGCTGGCAGCGCAGCGGCAAAACATCCCAGCCACCCTGATAATCATTTTTGTTGACATGATCAACCCAGTCACTCGCCGCCGAATCACGTCGCAATAACGCCTCGACTTCGGCTTGCAAAGTACCAAGTTGAATCTCACAGGGAATTGGGCTGAATAAAATTGACGGGGCAATATTTACTGAAACATCAACAGCTGAATGTGTAACAGGATTTTCCATTCACAGGTCTCTTATAAATTGAATGAAAATCCTTTTCCGGTAAACTTCGGTATCAATAGGTTGTGAAACGCCATAAAACGGTAAGTGTAGTCACCAATTGGGGGACTGCAATAATTCATCAACAACCTTGGTTATGCACCTTTCGATCAGCATTAATGGCTCATATTTCGGTACAAAAAACAATGAACGTCAATGACAGCAGATTACACAACCAACAAAATCCACGCCCGTGCGCTATATGGCTGACAGGCCTAAGTGGCGCCGGCAAGTCGACCACTGCGGGTTTATTGCATACCTCACTCACAGCGATGCAATATCAATGCTGCATTCTAGATGGGGATATTTTGCGTAATGGGCTCTGCAAGGATTTGGGGTTTTCAGCCGCCGATCGCATTGAAAATATTCGCCGCGCAGGGGAAGTAGCCAAACTTTTGGTGGATGCCGGACTTATCGTAATAGTCGCCACCATCTCGCCCTTTAAAAAAATGCGCGATGATGCAAGAAATATTTTTACTGTCGGATCATTTATTGAAGTATTTATTGATGCACCACTGGCCACTTGTGAGGCACGTGACGTAAAGGGGCTTTATCGCAAAGCCAGAAGTGGAGCGCTGAAGCAATTTACCGGTATCGATTCGGATTACGAGGCGCCTCAAAACCCAGAGGTGCATTTACACACAGATCAACAAACACCTGATGAAGGCGTTGCCCAAATTATTAGCTATCTCAAGAGCCATGGATATTTGCACAATAATGATCGAGCTTAAACCTGCATCGCAAATTTTCATCCGAGTCAATTATGCAGTGGGCAAAATCACCATCAGCAGAAATGGCAAACCAACAAATGCGAGCAACGTCGATACCAATACCATAGCCGCTACCTCTTCTGGTTTATGGCCATAACGCAATGCCAGCAAATAGTTGAATACGGCTATAGGCATTGCCGATTGCAACAGGACGACACTGCGCGATACGCCGGTTAAACCCATTAGCTCACACACGATAAAACCCAATAACAAACCGCCACCGACACGCACCACGCTAAAAAATAAACTGCGTTTCCAAAAATGGATTTTTAACGTAGCGAGCGAAACACCCAGCGCGATAGTCATTAGAGGAATGGCGATGCCACCGAGCAATTCAAGTGTGTTGCTGATCCAACGCGGTAATTCGGTGTGCGTCACCAACATTAATACCGCGATAATCATTGAGTAAATTACCGGCTGTTTGAAAATAGCTTCTATGCGTTTAAAAATACCGCCATCGCTGGTGGTTACTAACAATAAGCCAACAGTAAACGTTGCCACCATCATCACCATAAATGAACCCAGCGCGAGCGCGAGTCCGGTTTGGCCGAAGGCAAACAAACACAAGGGTAACCCCATGTTGCCGTTATTAGGAAATACCAACGGCGGCAAGTAGGCGGCGATTTCCAGTTTCATCCAGCGTAGCAATGCCCAACCAAATAACCCCATGGCCGTCATGACCAATGCAGTGGCCAGTGCGACTTGGCCCATCACCGCGGGTTGCACATCGACTTTCGCCATGGCACTGATGATCAAACATGGGGTACCTATGTTCATCACAATGCGCGAAATAAAATCGGATGGAAATTCAGTACCGGTTTTGCCCCAGATAAAACCGGCGCCGACCGAAATCACAATAGGAGCAAGAATCGCGAGCAGTTCGCTCAACATAAGGGAATTCCAACGATCAACTACGGAAGTTGTGCATCTTACTGGCACCAGCCATCTGGCGATAGCTGACACCTGAAAAACGCTTCTATATGCTGATCCCAATCCCTGTTGACTATTCAGATCCATCATTATGCAAAACCCTTTATTCGGCGAGCCGCAAAATACATCCACCAAGCCCGCCAAAAAATCCAGCAAAGTGGTAGAGCCAATTACCCCGTCGCAGGAACTGACCGAACTCGCGCAGGCCCTGCCCGCGCATCTGCGCTTGGGCACTTCATCCTGGAATTATCCCGGCTGGAATGGTTTGGTGTGGAATGGTGAATACCCCGAAACCAATTTATCGCGCTATGGCCTCAGCGCTTATGGTCAGCATCCATTGATGCGCACGGTGAGTATTGACCGCAGTTTTTATCGCCCACTGAATGTTGCGCAATTTGCAGAATACGCAGCGCAAGTCAGTCGGGATTTTCGCTTTGTAGTGAAAGCGCCCAGCTTGATTACCGATGCATTGATACGCGACGAAACCGGTCGCGGAATGCGGCAAAACGCGCACTTTCTGAATGCAGAAGAAGCCGTGCAAATGTTCGTCGAGCCCGCACTGGAAGGCTTAAGGCATAAGCTTGGGGCACTGGTTTTTCAAATCAGCCCGCTCCCCACCGCGTGGTTTGGGCAAATGCCGAAACTGATCGACCGGTTGCATGCATTGTTGAAAGCCATCCCCGATGTAAAAAGCGTCGCTCCGGATGGCGTTGTCGCGGTGGAAGTACGCGATCCCGAATGGTTGATCCCGCAGTTTGTTGCCGCCCTGCGCGATACTGGCACCACTTACTGCATGGGATTGCACGCCAAGATGCCGCGTATCGATGAACAACTGCCGATCCTGCGCGCCCTTTGGCCGGGTCCGCTAGTTTGCCGCTGGAATTTGAATCCGCTGCACGGTGCTTATGGTTATGAGGACGCGCGCGACGCCTATGAACCCTACGACAAAATGATTGACCCGGACCCCGCAACACGCGCCGCATTAGTGCGCGTCATTGCGGGTACGGCAGCTGCAGGCCACAATGTATTTGTCACGCTCAGTAATAAAGCGGAAGGCTCGGCACCGCTGTCGGTAATTGAATTGGCACGAGCAATTCGGGGAAATACAAAGCCAGCCACATGAGAATCTACTCGCCACTTCAAAACCCACACGAAAACCGAATAGGCGAGAAATTTTACTAAAAAAATAATGTCTGAATGGAAAGCAGGTTCAGCGTGTGAATTTGATGTTTGGCTATGTTGATGTTTGGTTGCCTAACCGTCATTACAGGAGATTTTTGATGGACAACAGTACCAATCCTATTACACAGATGATCAACGCCTATAAAGATGCGGTGCGCGCCAAAAACATCGAGGCGTTTTGTGCAATTTACGATGCCGACGTGCACATCTTTGATATGTGGAACCACTGGGTTACCCAAGGCATTGATAAATGGGGAAGTATGGCGCGCGGGTGGTTCACATCGCTCGGCACCGAATACGTCACCGTAGAGGCGCGCGATGTCGAATCTTCCGTGGCAGATGAGATGGCGTTTGGCCATGCGATTTTTACCTACACGGCATTCTCTGCAAACGGGGAAAAATTACGCTCGCTCGATAACCGGATCACCGTTGTGCTCAAACGTAACGGCGACCGCTGGAAAGTTATTCACGAGCACAGCTCTGCGCCGATTGATCATGGATCATTAAAAGCCCACCTGTTCTGCGACGGGCAGTAGTGTCGACAAAACGACACTCGGCACACCATAAAAAAAGCCGCCGCACTTAACAGGTGCGGCGGCTTTTTTGATTGTCGGGCAAACCAGTTTAACAGACAGTTAAAACAAACTTTTCGCGACTATTTTAATTTCCTGCACATTGGTCATCACAAAGGTCAGGCCACCGGCAACCATCGAATTCTCTGGTGCCTCCAATTTTTTGTACGCCGTTAATTCCTGAAGCGGCGGCAAATCGGTTTTGGCATTACTGAGTTTAAGTGAGTGATACAAACCCAAATTGATCAGATCGGTGAGGTTGGGCGCACCCGGGTTTTCGCCGGTCCAATTGCCAATCTCTTGCACCACCTTGATGTACTGCTCGTCGACCTGCCATTGTTTGAGAGTAATCACACCAAGTGATTTGGCGTATTCACGGCAGAGTGCAACATACGCGGGAATATCCGGTGTTTGTTCCGAATTCTTAAATGCGGATAGCACTGCAAGCGTTCCCACTTCACTCAATAAGGCCGCCATAAGCACATTATCAGGGAGCACATTTTTGAAATGCATATGCTTGGCAATAAAAGTGCTGACACTTGCTTTTAATGCCAAACGCCGCCACGCCTCCATGAATAAGCGCTTGTGTTTAACCGAGTGCACAGAAAACAAACTCTTTACTGAGTGCACCATGGTAATCCGCTCAACCTGATTCATTCCCAACAGGCGAATGACATCGAGCAAATTTTGTGGCGGAGTCTGGCTGCCAACCAACGGGCTGGAAGCATATTTAAGCAGTACTGCAGATAACGCTGGATCTTTCGCCAGCAACTTACTCAAATCCATCATAGACAGATCTTGCTGTCCCATCGCTTTGCGAATTTCAAACGTAATGGTTGGCAAACTGGGCAATTGTTCTTTGCCCTGCAAGAGATCGCTAATCACACCGCGATAAATTGAATAATCTGATTGAGCCGGGGTTACGCTGGAATCCATATCACACACATTCGTCATTAGCATATTTGCTGGCAAGGTTAGCAGATTTACCTGCCGGGGTAATCATTCCACCCAGTCAAAACACGGGTCATATCCACGCGCCTGATCCTCAATGCATCATCAAATTGTTACCAAACCTTCAATAAACTGTCGTCCAACTGACATATAGCGTCGCTTTAATCGTTGCAAATTCTTTATCAATCCAAAAAAACAACAGGAAGCAACCGATGACCGACCATACTGTTTACGAAATCGACAATTCCGGCATAGAGCCTATGTCGAACAATTCCAACAACACCAGCTTCGCCGAGATCATGACTCAGCGCCGCCAGTTTTTGAAAGGTAGCCTGAGCACCGCAGTTGCGGCTTTTATGGGTGCCAGTCTGGTTGCCTGTGGTGGCGATGATGACGACAAAAAACCCGGCTCGTCTTCCAGTTCGTCATCCAGCTCCAGCAGTTCTTCTGAAACGTCCAGCAGCGCAGCCTCTTCATCGGCAGCACCACTGCTCGGGTTCAACGCCATAGCGACTAACCGGAATGACACCATTACTGTACCTACTGGTTATACCGCTGCCGCATTTGTACCCTGGGGTACGCCGCTGACCGGCACCATGCCCGCCTATAAGGGTGATGCAAGTAATACTGGTGCAGATCAGGAGCAGCAAGTTGGCGCGCACCATGACGGTGTCCACTTCTTCCCGATGGACTCAAAAACCACTCATACCAATTCAAGCGAAGGCTTGTTAGTGATGAACCATGAATACCTTGACCCGGTGCTGATCCATACCAACGGTCAGACCCTGGGCGCCACTCGCCCGACTGATGAAGTGCGCAAAGAAGTGGCCGCTCACGGCGTGAGCGTAATTCACATCCGCAAAAGCGGCAGCAACTGGGATCTGGTCAGCGGCAGCCCATTCAATCGCCGCATCACTGGCTCCACCCCGATGGACATCCGCGGCCCAGCGGCTGGTTCGGCTATGCTCGCTACCAAATACAGCCCTAACGGCACCGCCACTCGCGGCACCCTGAACAACTGCGGCATGGGCGCAACGCCGTGGAATACCTACCTGACCGCCGAAGAGAACTGGGCTGGTTATTTCGTTAATAAGGATGCTACCCAACCGCGCGAACACAAACGCTATGGTGTGCCCAATAAAAATGGCCGCTATTTCTGGGAAGTGGCTGACTCAGGTGCAGATGAATATGTGCGCTTTGACGCCTCAACCAAAGGTGCCACGGCGATGGACGACTACCGCAACGAGCCAAACACTTTTGGCTGGATGGTAGAAATTGATCCTTTCGACCCCGAAGGTCGCCCACAAAAGCGTACTGCACTGGGCCGCTTCGGCCACGAAGGTGTGATCTTCGCCCCAGCGGTAGAAGGCCAGCCAGTGGTTTGCTACTCGGGTGATGACTCCAACAACGAATACATCTATAAATTCGTATCAACCGAGCCATTCTACAAAGCCACCGCGGGCGGCTGGTTACTGAACACCGGCACCTTGTACGTCGCCAAGTTCAATGCCGATGGCACGGGCGAATGGTTGCCACTGGATATCACCAATGTTGATTTCATCACCAAAGCTGGCTTGGCTGGTGTGAGCTTTGCAAATCAGGCTGATGTGCTGATCAATACCCGTACCGCCGCCGACCTGATGGGCGCTACCAAAATGGATCGTCCGGAATGGGGTGCAGTACATCCAACCACTGGCGAAGTCTATTTCACCCTCACCAACAACACTGCCCGTACCGATACAACCGTTGATGCTGCCAACCCGCGCGCTAACAACACGACCGGCCATATCATTCGCTGGAACGAAGATGCCGGCAAAACCAGCTTCAAGTGGGACATCTTCCTGCTGGGTGGCGATGTAGGCACCACCACCGGCACAGGTGAAAAAGCCGTTACGTTGACCGCCGAAAACCATTTCGCCAGCCCCGATGGCTTGTTGATTGATACCCGCGGTGTAGTCTGGATTCAAACCGACATGAGCGGTTCACAACAAGGCACCGGCCCTTACGGCAACAACCAAATGCTGGCTGCTGACCCTGTGACCAAACAAGTAAAACGCTTCTTTGTTGGCCCAATCGATGCGGAAGTTACCGGCGTTACCCTGACACCGGATTTGAAAACCATGTTCGTCAATATCCAACATCCTGGCGACCGTTCTACCGTTGGCAGCTTCACCAGCAACTGGCCAGAAGGCAATGGTGCTCGCCCACGCTCTGCAACAGTCATTGTCACCAAAAATGATGGCGGCCTGATTGGTTCTTAAGGCATAAATGTTGATAGCAATTTCTGATAAAACCGTCATCATTTCGTCATTTATCAGGCTCATTATAAAAATCGTTAAGCGTAAGGATGCACAGAGGCAAGGAGGTCGCAGGGAGGTAGTTAAAGAACAAGGGGCTTAGGCCCCTTTTTTTATTTTCCTGAACTTTTCCCGCCAATTCGGGATACAAAAAGTGTGTACCAGCAAACATTCTGCAACGGATTGCGCGACACAAATCCTGTTATGATCCGCCACCTTCAGGAGATCAATAAACAGGAGCTTATTATGAATCGATCCGCACTTCGCAATACCTCTGCAAGTTACTTCCAATTCCAACAATCCCTCGACCAGTATGTTTACTTCTCCCCCCTCACCATGGGCGGAGCATCCGGTCGCGCAGTCAAAATCCACAAAGATTTATTTCTCCCCTTCTTTTGTATTGTTGACCCCGCCACTCACGACGGCCAAAGCATCATCCGCCAGATTGAAAACCTGCGCACTACTTGCACCATCGCTAGAAAGGAAACTGGCAGCGGATATGCGAATAATCCAAGGCAAGGTGAAAAGCATAAAACCCAACTTGCAAAAGTAGACAGCGCATTTCATCAGGTTTTAATTATCAAAAACTTGCATGTGCACTATCGAGTGAGTCAGGAAGCTGGGGATCAGGCGCCGAGTATTTATATTATGAGGATTCGGCAGGTGAGTTCGGATACCGGCGGTTCGCCGGGATTGTATGAACAAGAAATACTTACTGGCGGTCGTGTTCGAGCGAAGAAACTAGAAAAAAGCAAAGCAGACGGAAAGACGATCTATATAAATGGTGGAACCAAGTCATCACAAAGAGCAATTTTGGATGCACGCTATGCAACTAACGACAACAGTTCATTACTGTTTTATTGCCCTGCAAGAACTGTAGACGAATTAGGGATAGCAGGCACCACAATTAAATCCAAAGCAACGAAAGAAACAATATCCGAGCTCGCCAATATCATTCAGTCGAACCAGAAATCTCCGACTGGAGTTAGTTGGTATATTGAAGGTGAAGGTGCAAATGTACTTGCAGAGGCTATTAAACAAGTGCAAGGAGAGCTGTCATCCCATAATTTTCGACTAATTAATCCCATAGCCAATACAGCAAAATTAATCGAGTCGCTGTCAGGTAAAAAAGCAAAATTCGAAGGTGAGTTTTTCAAGTATGATCAGAATAAGACTGCGTTGATAGCAATGGGCGCCCAAAAAGATACTCTTTTACAGGCGATAGGAAAATTACCAGCCGGTAAAAACTACGACCTACTGACTCGAAATTACATTATAAAAAGCATAAGCGATTTGTCTCCATCTGGAGAAAAAGCTAAAAATCAGTCAAAAGCCAATTCATTAACAACAACTTTCGTACAGCGCTTAAGGGCTGCAGGAGGTTATCGAAAATGATTTTTCCTAAAAACATCACTGGACCAGAGTTTCGTCAGGGGGACCTTACATCGTTTCTCTTTGACGGTGCTGAACTGACTCTGCGCTCACCAATAATTCCGATTAATACGCAAAATCTAGACGAAGTATCACGAATCAAAAATTTTCAAAACACCCAAACGAATAGCTGGGACGTTGACAACTTAAATAACCCCTGTTTTCAACTATTACAGCAAATGTGGACATTTGAAGACAAATCTACACTCGATGACATTGCCCAATGCCATCTATATGTAAGCGTGATCGAAGTTGATGAAGCCCAACGCGCTCAGCAAAACCTGCTCGCACATGAGAGCTTTAAAAATTTGATGCTAGATTGGATGAATTTTTCGTTTTCAAAAAATGAAACGCCTGAAAGTATTGGTAACTTTAATCATTTCAATATGAGCGCTCTGCCTAGACCTGATATTGACGGGATAACAGTTCAAGTTCGTTATTCTGCAGATATGCATCCTTCACCTATGGGCTTTATTTCAATTAACGATCGCTTTGTTTTAAGCATATCTCTCGAGCTTCAAAGCCTCCACTACGCCGGCCGCACCAATCCGTATAGCGAAGAAACACTCAAGCAATTTGAAAAAGATTTATTCGACGATTTTTTAAGCCACATCAAAATCGAATACAGCCCTGAGCTGATTGAAAAAATCCAATCTCTGAAAAGCAAAACACCGGCCTGAGCCGGTGTTTTTGCGAATCATTACTCCAACCAAAATCAAGTTGAAGCAATCTTTCTTACAGATTATGGGAGCCAGAGTTCTACCATCTTAAATTGGGTTTCCCAAAGTGAACTCTCTTCTTGCGATACCAATGACAACAGGACCTTGGACTCAGTATCGCTATTGTCACCGACCAACTTGACGATGGCGAGCGTAAACGATTCTGCGCCATCAACAAAGGTGACAATCACTGTTCCGGTTGAATTAATACCCCAATTGACCTCAATCGGTGATTCGTCCTCACCTTCACCTGATGCGTAAGCGATACCATTACCATTAGCGGTGAAAGCGAAGTGGAAGGTCATACCAAGACCGTCAGACGTTTCTACATCAGCCGTAAAACTTTTACCTTCCAAATCGCTTGCTGTAAATCCGGATAAATCACGAATAGCCGTTACGGTTCCTAAAGCACCTTCGCCATCATAATCCTGAAGATTTGCCACAAAGCTACCAATGCGATAGAAGGAGAAGGTTCCTTCATTACCCTCACCAAACAGCAAATCCGACCACGGGGTTATGTCCATAGTCTCATTCATCTGATCTCCGGAATTTTCACGGTTATACAGGCCACCCTCACCATCGGTATCAACACTGACACCGGTTACTTGGAACTGACCATTAACCAATGTGTAAGTGCCAAATTCACCAGAAAGTGGTTGATTAGGCTGATTGGTGTAAGACTCTTTATTATTGACATGAGCAATGACGTATTCCGTTGCAGACAAAAATGTCAGCACATTCAGATTTTCATCTTCCTCTTCAAGCAGCCCCCATGATCCAATAAAAGGATTCGTATTATTGAGTACACGAGTGAACACTACTGCACCATCATTAGGTGTACCTAATGTCAGCTCAGATCCATTGACTGCCAAGGTATGGGTAACAGCACCCTCGACCGCTTCGTCATCAGACCATAGCCCGCCACTCTCATCCGACTGCCCAATCATCCAAACAGTAAGCTCGCCAGTTTCCGGATTCCATACATAGCGACCAAATTCAACACTGCCTGCACGCTGCGAATCACCATCATCGTGCTCATGAATAATTACATAAATAGCTTCGTCAATGAATGTCAGGACGTTGCGCTTACCGTCACCTTCGCTAAAAACCCAACTACCCAATAGCTGTGATTGCAAGGAACCTGCGAAGTGAGCAAGCGCTTCAGTTTCACTAACCAAGGTCACGCCAATGGGGAGAAAACTTACCACTTCCGATTCAAAGTTTGCTGATGTCACACTTGGCAAACCTGAAACCTTAAATTGATCACTTACGGTTTCAGTAATTTGAATACCATTTGAAGGATCACCATCTTTATCGAGACTTTGCAATAAACGCAGAATATTGATTTTTGTAGTTTCCGCTGCAGTAGTGTCTCCAGCATGCGCTGCCTCTGCGATATCTACCGGTGTCAGCATACCTTTCGCTGTCACAGCAGGAAAAGTAAGCTCACCAAGTGAGAACACCACTGTGTCCCCTTCGGCATATTGGTATTGACCAGTCGCCGAGGTCACACCACTGAAATTGCCCGGAGTAGTTTGATAGCTGATACCCGCCACCGCACTGTCGATAAACACCCCAGTTAAGGCAACTGTGGAGGATGAACTACTAGAGGAAACTGCTTGTGAACTAACGGCTGATGAAGACACAGATGAATCACTGCTGGAAGAAACTGCTGCACTGCTCACCGGCGCAACAGAGCTCACAGAGGCCGCACTACTCATTGGTGCAACTGAACTCATTGATGCCGCACTACTCGCCGGCGCAACTGAACTTACTGCCGCCGCACTGCTAACCGCAACAGAGCTACTACTTTTGGATTTACTGCCAGAAGAACCACCACCACACGCCGTCAACACAAGCACAAGTGGACACAACACTCCTACTGCTAAATTTTTCATGCAAACCCTCCCAAGATGGTTCTGCGCAAAAGTCGTTATTTATGTACAAAGCCCAAGTAATGGCGAACTACGCGCCACTGTCGATTATTTTAGCCAAAGAGAGAATCAAGTCACATATTTTTTATAACTAGAAGCAACGACAATCTCGATAAAAGGAAATAAGGCATTTAGTGTTTTATGAATTTCCCTTGAGGATTATTGTTGGGCCAATCTCCGAAAGGGACTTAAAAAAGCACAACCTGACGAGGAAACCGGCAAACACAAGATGTAGTCATATTACCCTCGCTCATACATGCAAAAAAAATCTAAGTCGCACCAGAAAGTGTCATTTTTGATATGAGCTGCAGGAATGCTGGATTTTCCGTAGTACCACGCGGATTGCGCCACTTGCCCCCAGTTTTTACCGTCCTCACCCACATCTTATCCACAGGTTTTCAAGCTTGCATAAAACCCATAACCGCATTATCTTGTAGCCCATCCACGATTTACCCCTAGATATAGGTATTAGCGGCATAATTTAACCAAGATGCCCCTAGACCTCACAATGGGATTCGTCAAGCAATTTTTTGATTCAACTACACTTTTAGTACTGATCCAGACAGATCGCTGTATGTATTAAAAGGCTTGCGATGGTTTTTTAAGCGCCACGCAAGAATCGGGGGATGAAAGGCACCGTTTTATGTCACTACCACTATATATAGTGGCTGGTAATGGCGATAAAACGGCGCCAAACGATACAAGAACCCTGATGTTTGTCGTTGAAAGCGATCTTTGAGCCACGCTGTAAACCAAGAATGGTGAGTTGATCAGGATGATTAAGCAGTAATGAATGTCTTTATTTGTACAAATTAAATCCAACTTCAATCAATCGGGAATGACCTCACGCGGGAGACGTCTATGCAAACTGACATTGAGCAAACCACCGGCACAACCAACATCCAACACGATATCCACGGCGGCTCGTCGAGCCTTACGGCAACAGCGCCCGGGCAATTACGTGTTATCAAACGCAATGGGACGGTGGTTCCTTTCGATGCCAGTAAAATCGCCATCGCCATGACCAAAGCCTTCTTGGCGGTTGAGGGTGGCAAAGCAGCCGCCTCTACCCGCGTACGCGAAATGGTCGATAACCTGACCCAACAAATCACGGCGACCTTCAAACGCCGTATGCCGTCTGGCGGCACTATTCATATTGAAGAGATTCAGGATCAGGTTGAACTGATCCTGATGCGCTCCGGTGAGCAAAAAGTCGCGCGCGATTACGTTCTCTACCGCGAAGAGCACGCCCGTCTGCGCGCGCAGAAACAACCAGTATCGCTGGAACCGGATCCGGATTACGCACCACTGAATGTCGTATTGGATGATGGCAGCCGCGCACCGTTGAATATCGCCCGCATGCGCACCATCGTGCATGAAGCTTGCGCCGGTTTGGCCGGTGTGGAAGAGAAAGCGATTCTCGATGAAGCCATGCGCAACCTCTATGACGGCGTTGCCGAGAAAGACGTAAACACCTCGCTGGTGATCACCGCCCGCACCCTGGTAGAAAAAGAGCCTAACTATTCTTTTGTAACCGCTCGTTTGTTGATGGACAAACTGCGCGCTGAAGCTCTGAGCTTCTTTGGCGTAGCGACTTCAGCTACCCAAGCCGATATGGAAACCCTGTACGCACAAACCCTGCCGCTCTACATCAAAAAAGGTGTCGAGCTGGAGCTGGTATCCCCAGAGCTGCAAAACTTCGATCTGGAAAAGCTGGGCAAAGCATTGATCGCCGAGCGCGACCTGCAATTCACCTACCTCGGCCTGCAAACCCTGTACGACCGCTACTTCATCCACAGCAATGACACCCGCATCGAATTGCCACAAATATTCTTCATGCGTGTGGCTATGGGCTTGGCGATTCAGGAAGAGCAAAAAGAAGACCGCGCGATCGAGTTCTATCGCCTGCTCTCTTCGTTCGATTACATGAGCTCTACCCCAACCCTGTTCAACTCCGGCACCTTGCGTCCGCAGTTGTCATCTTGCTACCTGACCACCGTACCGGACGACCTGCACGGCATTTACGGCGCCATGCAAGACAACGCCATGCTCAGCAAATTCGCGGGCGGCTTGGGTAACGACTGGACGCCAGTACGCGCACTGGGCGCTTACATCAAAGGCACCAACGGTAAATCACAAGGTGTAGTTCCCTTCCTGAAAGTGGCTAACGACACCGCCGTAGCAGTAAACCAGGGCGGCAAGCGCAAAGGCGCTGTGTGTGCTTACCTGGAAACCTGGCATATGGATGTCGAGGAATTCCTTGAGCTGCGTAAAAACACCGGTGATGACCGTCGCCGTACGCACGACATGAACACTGCTAACTGGGTGCCAGATGCATTCATGAAGCGCGTATTCGATGACAAAGAGTGGACTCTCTTCTCTCCAAACGATGTACCTGACCTGCACGATCTGTACGGCAAGGCATTTGAAGAGCGTTACGAGCACTACGAGCGCGAAGCTGCGCAAGGCAAAATCAAAGTACATAAAACCGTGCGCGCATTAGACCTGTGGAGAAAAATGCTGGGCATGTTGTTTGAAACTGGTCACCCATGGATCACTTTCAAAGACCCATGCAACCTGCGCAGCCCGCAACAACACGCAGGTGTGGTTCACTCATCTAACTTGTGTACCGAGATCACCCTCAACACCAAAGCGAACGATGAAATTGCCGTATGTAACCTCGGCTCTATCAACCTCGCGCAGCACATTGTTGATGGCAAACTCGACCAGGCAAAACTGGAGCGCACCGTTAAGACTGCGATCCGCATGCTGGATAACGTGATCGACATTAACTACTACGCTGTTGCGACATCCAAACAGTCCAACCTGCGTCACCGTCCTATCGGCCTCGGCATCATGGGCTTCCAGGATGCACTTTACGAACAACGTATCGCCTACAGCTCACAACAAGCTGTAGATTTCGCCGATACCTCAATGGAAGCCGTAAGCTACTACGCGATCAAAGCCTCCAGCGAATTGGCAGCTGAGCGCGGCAAGTACTCAACCTTTGAAGGTTCTTTGTGGAGCAAAGGCGTATTGCCAATCGACTCGATTGAAATCCTCGCACAAAACCGTGGCGAGAATTACATCAAAGTCGATCGCAGCCAAACCTTCGATTGGGCGACTTTGCGCGCACAAGTGAAAGCACAAGGTATGCGCAACTCCAACGTGATGGCGATTGCACCGACTGCAACCATCTCCAACATCACTGGCGTAACTCAATCGATTGAACCGACTTACCAAAACCTCTACGTGAAATCCAACCTGTCCGGTGAATTCACTGTAGTAAACCCACACCTCGTTCACGATTTAAAAGCGCGCGGCTTGTGGGATGCCGTGATGGTTAACGATTTGAAATATTACGAAGGCTCGCTGCAAAAAATTGATCGTATCCCAGCGGATTTGAAAGCCATCTACGCCACCGCGTTTGAAGTAGAACCCAAGTGGATTGTTGAAGCAGCAAGCCGTCGTCAAAAGTGGATCGACCAAGCACAAAGCTTGAACCTCTACATCGCTGGCGCTAACGGCAAGAAGCTGGATATCACCTACCGCATGGCATGGTTCAGCGGTTTGAAAACCACTTATTACCTGCGCGCATTGGCTGCAACCACCACCGAAAAATCCACCATTAATACTGGCGCATTGAACGCAGTATCTTCCGGTGGTGCAGGCGGTTTGAATGCAGCACCTGCGGCAGCAAAACCGGCGGTATCGGAAATTGAAGAAGCCAGTTTCGCCGAAGCAGCGCCAGTGCCATTGGCTTGCTCGATCGATAACCCCGATTGCGAGGCGTGCCAGTAAGCCTACTGCGCTCGGTAGCTCTTCGTTGAAGCTGCTGTAAAAAATGCTCATCTACAAAAGTAGACTCCGCTTTTTTACAGCAACTTCGCCTCGATCTACCCTCGCTCGTAACGGCTCACTATTTCTGTATAAAGCAGAGAAAAACCGAATTAGATCAAAGTGACAATCGCAACCGACACTCAAACTACGCGATACACGCACACAAATTGATGAGGAACACCATGCTAAGTTGGGATGATTTTGATACCGAAGAAGCAGCAAAAGAAAGCGCGCGTCAGGATGCGATTAACACTGCACTGACCAAAGCGGCTGAACCTGTTGTGCAACCGACCCAAGCGCAAGTTGCGCAGGCACAAGCCAAAACTGCACAAGCACAAGCGAGCGCTGCCGCTGAAGCACAATCAGTCAATACTGCATTTGCCGAAGCCGCCAAAGAGCCAGGCATCAGCCCTGAACTCGCCAAAGCGCGCGCAAGCCTCGCTGCACTCGACCCAGCTCCCGGTTTGGAAGAATTGGAAATGGGCGCTGCCCGTATTCAGGTTGATGAAAAGCGCATGATCAACTGCCGCGCGGATTTGAACCAATTAGTACCGTTCAAATACGACTGGGCATGGCAAAAATATCTTGATGGCTGCTCCAACCACTGGATGCCACAAGAAGTAAACATGACTGCCGACATCGCACTCTGGAAAAGCAAAGACGGCCTTACCGATGACGAACGCCGCATTGTTATGCGCAGCCTCGGTTACTTCTCTACTGCTGACTCATTGGTTGCCAACAACTTGGTGCTCGCGATTTATCGTTTGATCACTAACCCTGAGTGTCGCCAATACATTTTGCGTCAATCATTTGAAGAAGCGATTCACACTCACGCCTATCAATACTGCATTGAATCGCTGGGTATGGATGAAGGCGAAATCTTCAACATGTACCGCGAATTGCCAAGCGTTGCGAACAAAGCCGCATGGAGTTTGAAACACACCCAAACCCTGGGCGATCCAACCTTCACTACCGGCACACCGGAAACCGATCAGGAATTGCTGCGCAACCTCGTAGCATTCTATGTAGTGACCGAAGGCATTTTCTTCTACTGCGGATTCAGCCAAATCCTCAGCATGGGCCGCCGCAACAAAATGACCGGTGTTGCCGAACAATTCCAATACATCCTGCGCGATGAATCCATGCATTTGAATTTTGGTATCGATGTAATCAACCAAATCAAATTGGAAAACCCGCACCTGTGGACCGCATCATTCCAACAAGAAGTGTTGCAAATGATTTTGGAAGGCACCGAACTGGAAATCCAATACGCACGCGACTCAATGCCACGCGGCGTACTCGGCATGAACGCCGCAACAATGGAAGAATACCTCCACTTCATCGCCAACCGCCGCTGCTCACAACTCGGCCTGAAAGAACAATTCCCCGGTGCACAAAACCCATTCCCGTGGATGAGCGAGATTATGGATTTGCGTAAAGAGAAGAATTTCTTTGAGACAAGAGTGATTGAGTATCAAACAGGTGGGGCGCTTAGTTGGGATTAAAAATTATTTAATTCAAGCGTAGGTTGGTGCTGAGCGCAGCGATGCCCAACAAACCATTACGAACGGATTACATATTCCGGAGTGAATAAACCTGAACCGCTATTGAGTTTTGTCAGAAGTTTTCTGGTGGGGCTTGGTAGCGGTTTTTTATTTAAATTCTTAAGGAGTAATTTAATAATGGCTCAAGAACTACCTTATTTACCTTCATATAAAAATGTCGGCATGCTTTTTGAAAAAATAAAAACAGCTAAAGTACCTGACGCATTCACTCAAAAATTCTTGTACGACACAATTGGACTTAAAGCAGCCGGAGACAGGCCTCTAATTAACTTACTTAAAAATTTAGGTTTTTTAGATGGCAGTGGAAAACCCACACCTAGATATTCCTCATTGAAAAACGAAAAAATAGCAGGAATAGAAATCGCAAGAGGAATTAAAGAGGCATATGCACCACTATTTGAAGCCAATGAAAGCGCGCACGCCCTAACCGCTAATGACTTAAAAGGATTAGTTGCTCAAGTTTCGGGGGCAGATACAGGCACTACAGGAAAAATTCTCGGCACTCTTAAAGCATTAATAAACATTGCCGACTTCAAATCAGAAGAAACTCTTAAAAATGAAGAAAAACCAAACAAAGAAAGCCCAACTATTGAAATTCCACAAATGGCTCATCCCGCACACCAACGAAGCTTAAGGCCAGAGTTTCACTACAACATACAGGTACATTTGCCAGCCAATGGAAATGAAGAGACATATATGAATATATTTAATGCAATCAGGAATGTATTCAAATGAGTCATGATAGCAATCTTGCGCTTTTTCTAATGCTTGGGCAAACAGCCACAAAGCTAGCACAAGATCATCCTGATATAGCTGACAGCACACCACTTATGCTTTCAGAAAACTATGATCTTTCAACATCGCTACCAAAAGAAGTTCGCACAGCAAATGTAGCATCCGAAACATATAGATTATTCTTTATCTTTGAAAACTATATAAAAAATTTTGTAGTTGCCACATTGTCAGATAATGGCCTGCAAACATGGTGGGAGAAAATTCCGAAAGATATTCAGGACGAAATCATCAAGCTCGAAGACACAGAGGAGCTAAAGAGTTGGATGGCAATTGGATCTAGGGATAAGTCTGCATTAATGACTTACCCTCAATTATTACGTGTCATTGAACATTGCTGGAAGGATCACTTTGAAGATTTGATGAGAGACAAAGCGCTTATACAAGAGGCAAGATTAATTTCACATTTACGCAACACCATATGCCACATGTCATCCATAAGCCCGGAAGAAGTAGACAGAATAAAACAAGTGATTCGAGATTGGTTTCGTGTTGTGGCGCCGTAGCACGTAGGTTGGACTGATGTAGGTTGCTGGTGAGCTTGCGAACCGCAACATTCGTAATCGCAAACGGCACATTTTTTTGTGATTGCAAAAAAACCAATTAACGGCACATGTATTTTGGTTTTGGTGGTTGCGAGTGTATGGTCGTGTTGCGGTTCGTTCCTCAGGCTACGCGCCCCGCCGCAACCTACGGTAGAGCACCACCTTGACATGGTGGTGCCTTAAAATAAAAATCAGGGATTCTATATGCACAATGTAACTGCTAATTTATACGAATGCCTTCACTGTAAAGGTGAAGGCACATGTCGCAATGCTGAAAACGGGGCGTCTTGTGCCGCATGCATTAAAAGAAATGAATTAAAAGGATCGCCATATACAGGTTTAATATGCCAATCATGTGGAGGCATTGGAAAAGCCGATCCGATGACGGAGCGTATCGACAAAAGAGCTGCGCCATTGCTAGCACTTGGAACTGTGTTTTGTTTATTGATAATCGTCGGCGTATCGGCGTTTACGCCATCACCCCATTTCTCACAGATAATTGCTTTCTCGGGAGCAATCATAGGTTCAATAATCGGGTTTTACTTTTCTGGAGGATCTACTAAAAAATAATCAGACGTCGAGTGAGCTTATGTAGGTTGGCGGTGAGCTTGCAAACACCAACATTCATATTCGCAAACAGCACATTGTTTTGTGAATAGGGAAAACCAATTAAAGGTGCACGGATTTTGGTTTTTTGGCAGACTCAGGCTGTATATACTCAAAGGGAAGAAAAATGACAAAGAGAATTATCGTTACTGCTGCATTAATACTGTCAATGAGTAACATTCACGCAGGCGAAGTTTACAAATGGACTGATGCTGAGGGAAAAATACACTTTAGCGCTCGTCCTCCCACCGAAAAAGCTGCCACACTGGAAATTAAAAAATATAAAGGTGCGTCACCTGCATCGGTACAAATGACTGACGAAGATAAAAAAGAATGGGAAAATGCTTATAAAAAACAACTTTTAAAGGTTGATGAAACTAAAACACAGCTCGATTGTGCATCTGCCATAAGCAATACCGATTGGCAATTCGAGACCATGTTTAGCCAAGCCAAACGAAACCTCGATAATGGTTCTATAACCCAAGCTCAATACACGCAAGCAACTGGCGTACTTCAAAAAGTAAAGCAGCAAATTTCCTATAGCCGCTGCCAATCCGCATCCGGCCCAGAACGTTTATTTTACGAATGCATGTCTAATGATCAAAACCACCTCACCGGATGTGGAGCAAAACATAACTTCCCGGATATGTAGCACGTAGGTTGGGTTTAATGTAGGTTGGTGGTGAGCTTGCGAACCCCAACATTCGTATTCACAAACGGCACAAGGTTTTGAGAATGTGAAAAAACCAATTTACGGTGCACAGATTTTGGTTTTGGTGATCACGGATACATGGTCATGTTGGGGTTCGTTCCTCACCGCCAACCTACAGGGTGCATCGTAGGTTGGTGGTGAGCGGAGCGAACCCCAACATTGGATGGTGCAGGTTGGTTTGAAATTGGGGAATGGATTAATTACAAGGAGCGTTTATGCAATACCGGCGGGTTTATGTTGAGGGAGGGTGTTATTTTTTCACGTTGGCATTGGCGGATCGCAAGAGCGATTTATTGGTGCGGGAAATTGATTGTTTACGCGCGGCGGTTAAAACGGTAAAACAAAACCATCCATTCGAGATCAACGCGATGGTGGTAATGCCGAATCATCTGCACTGTTTGTGGACATTACCCCGCAATGATTGTGATTACTCCATGCGCTGGTCATTAATCAAAGCCAACTTCTCCCGCCGCATTGCCAAAGGCGAATTAATAAAAAATAGCCGAATAAAAAGAGGCGAACGCGGCATCTGGCAACGCCGTTTTTGGGAGCACACCATCCGTGACGAACGGGATTTTTACAATCATATTGAATACATACACCACAATCCCGTAAAACACGGTTACGTAAGCAACGCGCAAGACTGGCCATATTCAAGCATCCACCAGTTCGGGTAGGTTGCGGCGGGGCGCGTAGCCTGAGCTTGCGAACCCCAACGTTCGTATTCGCAAATCGCACATTGTTTTGGAAACACGAAAAAACAATTTATGGTGCACGCATTTTGGTTTTGGTGGTTGCGGATACATGGTCATGTTGGGGTTCACAAGCTCAGACTACGCGCCCCGACCCAACCTACCCGTTTAATCAAAATTGGTTTAAGGTGTCGGAATACTTTGGAGTTTTTATGAGCGATTATTCATTAACACCCGAAGCCGACCACCTAACCTGCACTACAAAAAGCCTTTCCCAATGCACTCGGTATTTAGGCTTTCGGCAATCGAATACAAGGCACCGCCAATGCACAGAGTGATTTGGACTTGGCTCTATTGATCGCGGGTTACGCCGACCCATTACGCCCCAAAGAACCTATTCATCCAACGCTAATCATCCAAATCAGCTTCGCGCCAAGAAAGCCAAGTAGCACTCTGTAACCTCAGCTGATGTGTTATAAATCTCTCGCCATCAATTCCGGTGGTATTTGTTAATCCCGCCTTGGGAATGGGAGGATTTATGAGTCACGTTAAATCGCTTTTATCTATCCTGCTGTTGTTACTTTGCTCTCGCAGTTATGCGCTAATAATTACCGACGTTATTCCTTTCAATAATCAGTTAAGCGCGAGCAATAGTTTTACCTTTGATATGGTGGACCAGGGCTACAACCCCGATACCGATGTTATACGTTGGGTAACATTCGAATATGACATCAAAGAAATTGTCGAAGACCCGTTTGAAGATACGGGGGAGATGGAAGACGCACGCGAGTTTGTCATTGTTTATGATCGCTTTTTATATACTCGCCAAGTATTTGCCGATATGGATACCGGCGTATTCAGCGAAAGAATTGATTGGAATCGAATGGAAGAATGTCGCTACGGCGATGGTGGCGAAGAGTGTTATTTTCAGCCCGACCAGGACGGATTTTTTTATTCCTACTGGGAGGTGTCAACCGATAATTTGTGGCTTAACTCAATTAGCTTAACAATAGATGTTGACCGGACCGATGTTCCTGAACCGCCGATAATTTTTCTCATGCTTGGATTGATTCCCCTCCTCTTGCGAAATTTTTCACCACGTAAAAAATTCTAATGCTTCATAGTCCGCGCGGCTGAAAATGCCGCGCGCGTATGCAGGTAATGGCTTAGCGCTCTGTTGAATAAAACGAAATTCATAGGAACAGTTAGGGAATTAGCAAGTAGAAAGCTTGGTCAGCAAACTTAGTTAATTGTGCCGCCATCTACTTAAAATTGAATTTCCGCGCGTTTTAACACTCCTATTCATAGAGATTTTAAAAGGAGTGAATCATGAAAATTCTATTATCCGGTTTTATGATCTTATTGTTGTTAAGTTGTGGCGGCACAGAGAAGCCGGCCAACATCACACCTGTGAAGCAATTTGATGCCCAACGCTATTTGGGAAGCTGGTACGAAATCGCCCGACTTGACCATAAATTCGAACGTGGCTTAACCCATGTAACAGCAGAATATAGCTTGCGTGACGACGGTGGTATAAAAGTGGTCAACAAAGGTTACTCCCAAAAAGAAGGCGAATGGGATACGGCTGAAGGTAAAGCCTATTTTGTTAGCGATAAAAATACGGGATTTCTGAAGGTGTCTTTTTGGGGGCCATTTTATAGTTCTTATGTAGTATTCGAATTGGATAGTAACTATCAATATGCATTAATAAGCGGCGAAAATAAGGAGTATTTTTGGATACTTTCCCGCCAGCCGATCATGAATGCATCGCAATACAATACGCTTGTAGAAAAAGCCCAGTCACTGGGTTTCGATACCTCCAAACTAATCAAAGTCGATCATTCGATTATCGCAAGTGAGTTGCTAACGACTTACTGATCTTTTTACTTAATTCCTTTAATTATTTAATTCCTTTAATTTGGCGATTAACTTATTCAGAGCGTATAAATAACGTTAACTACCAACCAAGTTCAACAACTCATAAATTCACAGGAATATAGCCGAACATTAAAACCTGTAAAAACACTTCACCAACGATAAGAATGTTTTTCCCCGTATCAAGCAATATGGCTTCCGGGGTTCCTTCCATTCGGATTTTCAACCGTTCAATCTGATCTTCTTCCGGCAATTTTATATAGCAGGCTCGGCGATTTTTCGGCGAGTCTTTGCCAAAATACAGTTCTTTGCAGACATAAGGTTTTCCTGATGTTTTAAGTGTTGCTTCGACATCCAGTTCTGGATTGTCTGCGATCACTTCAACATATTTGTCAGGAATTTTTTTGGTAAAGGACTTATAGGTTGACTGGCAGCCGAGCAATAGGATGGCACACAGAAGTAACGAAGCTATTGATGTGAAGGTCATGCGTATATTCTTATCCATCTCAGCATTTTGTGCCTGACAGTGTATTAACTTAAACCCACCCCAGCTGTAACACATTGTTTCAGGCTATTTTGGTTTTTCTAATTCAACCAGTGTTGAACAGGTGGCGGTACGCGCGTAACAAATTGTATTGATGTGCACTTCCGCCACTCTGATTTTTAACATCGTTATCCAGGATCAGTATTTACCAATTCATCTCCAGATTGATGCTGAACACATCGCCATTACCACCTACTGAATAAGGGACGGCGGTGTAGCCAACAGGACTGTTTTCGAGATTAATCCATTCCGCGTTTACGCGCACACCGCGGTCGCTAAAGGGATACCAGTTCACTCCGAGGCGCGCGTCCGAACCATCGCCATAGTCGCCGCGAATTTCAGACACACCGGCATAGCCTTGCAGGATATCTTTAATAAACATCGCCGACACTTGTACCTGAAAACCGTAATCATCGATGCTTTGCTCCAACACATCGACTCCCGGCCCATTAAAATCATCGAGCTTGCGCCAATAAAATTCAGGCTCGAACGACATACCTTTGTATTTCAATCCACCATCAAGGCTAATCATTTGGTAGTGCACATCGGTGACGCTAATGCCTGGGCCAAATAAATTCGGGGTAAAAATAACACTGCCGTCGGTTAAACGAATCTGACTGTTTTCGATATCGTTGGTGCCAGGCTGACTCTGTTTATCTTCTGTACTCTCGGTGAAATGCAGGCCTAAGCGCGTTGCCAATTTATCGTGCCAGTCATAATCGCCGAAGGTGCCGTACAGGCCGAACTCTCCGGTCGTCGGTAGCCATTGCAACATCAACGATGTGGTATCAAGTGTATTGTCGAGCTGCTTGGCGTTGACGCCGAGGGTACTGAGGTTATTGCCGAGCATCGCCATGTATTTAACTGTGGTCGAAAGCTCGCCCTTAAACCAAATACCACTGGTATAGGAGCCGCGGAAAAACTCGTCGGCGATTAGTCGGTTGTCGACAGTCAACCAGTATGGGAACTGCCCTTCTGTACTGCGCACCGATGGCAAACTGGTGATACCCGCACCAAACGTGACATGGCGATTAAAGGAGTAGGAAAGATTACCCGCACCAACAACTTGCGCCGGATCGCCTTGGGAGGGGTTCGAAGACCAGACATACAGGTAATAGCGGAATTGTGGTGTCATAAACCAGCCGCTGAACGGCAAAAAGAATTTGTTGAGCTGAATATCCTGACGCTGTTGAACGTCGTGCTCATTACCAAAATAATCCGTGTAAGTCGGATCGAGCCCCATTTGGTCAAGGTAGCGGGCATAGGCAAAGAGGCGCATATAGATTTGCCCTTTATCGCCGTTGTACAGCAAAAAGCCCGCATTCGGCACGTAGTCCGGCGCCTCTTGGGGTGTTGCCACTGCCGTTGCCGCACCAGCAGCAGTTGCGGTTGTTGTGGCCGCTCCCGCCGCAGCCCCGGCTACAACAAACTCGCCGGAGCATCCATCAGCCACCCAAATGCCATCGTCATAACCCCAGGTTTTACCGAGCAGACAGGCCGAACTTCCATTCGATTTGAGTAGCGTAATGCCCTGTGATACATCGGCAGCACAATGAATCCTCTCCCCTGGCTTTGATGCGCACACAACCGTCGTAACTTTTGGTGTCGATACAGGTGTCGATACGGGTGCAGATGGGGTTGCCGGAGCAGCTTGCAGCTCGGCACTAACGATTGCACAAGTAGCAACGCACAGGGTTGGAGCCAAACGCAATGAAGTACGAACATTTTTGAACATACATTTTCCTTTTAGCGATGAAGTTTTAATCCGTACCGCAATTTAACCAAGAGTAGTTCCAGCTATTGCCAAACACAATGAAAACATGACTGGATATTTTATTTTGTATATTCTTGGGCACTCCGCCCTACTCTCGCATCAAAATAACTCCGATAATTTTTATCGCATTCAAGGCAACGCCTGGATAATAAAGAAGTGAACCCTATGATCTACATTGAAAAAACTGTCCATCTATTATTTGCGTTCTGCCTGCTGGCTTTTGCCGCATTGCAATTTAATGATCCAGACCCGGTTGTCTGGATTCTTTTTTATGCCCTGTGCGCGGCGGTTCCTATGCTAGCGTTGCTCAACCGACCCATAGGTGCGGTATTTTGGATTACGCTGCTGCTTTGCTTAATTAATCTGGGGCTTTATGCCAGCGGTGCTTACAACTATTACCTGCACCGCAACCAAGAACCTTTAATGCAGAGCATGAACCCCGAAAAGCCTTATATCGAAGAGGCACGGGAATTTTTAGGGGTATTGATTGCATTAGTGCTCATTGTTATCAGCTACTTGCTTGCACGCTATCGCAACAAAAACACGCAAGCATAAAAAAGCGTTTTTTAATTTCGGTTTAGTAGAAAGCCTGAAATATAAAATGGTCTATCGTTATTTGACCTATGAGCTGCGCCAGATGATCAATACCTAAACATCAGCATTGCCTTAATGAGTTATCGTTTGGTATCGGTTTGGTTGCCGTTGTAATCCTAGGTTAGATACAACCCAATACCCATACCAAAAGGAAAATATGATGAGCGACTATTTAGCTGATGTAAAAAAATACCATGCCTCTGCCGATGACGCCGTTGTGCAAAAGATTGTTAAGCATCTCGGTATTGCCCTGCAGAGCCGCGATGCGTCTCTGGTCGCCAGTTCGGACAAAGAAGAGCTAGACCGAGTGGTAGAAAAATGGTGTGGCAAAAAACTCGGTGTGAGCGGCGCGGCGGCAACCAATGCAGTCAATGCCGTATGCGAAATAATGAAAGACGACAGAAATAAATCGCGTGTCACCTTTTATTATCTGGTAGCCAAAGAACTAAAAAAACTGGACGAACTGTGAGTCAATCAAGGCATTGGTTTTAAGCCCTCACTCCACTCACCCAACATGCAAACTCGCCGTGCAAAACTAAAGGCGTACCACGGCGGGTTTCTCCTCTTGGCCTATTGGCATCGCGTATAATGGCCGCTCACAGGTATACCCGAGACGCCATGAACAAAATTTTTATTATTGGCCTGCCGCGCACAGGTACTACCAGCATCAGTGTTGCCCTGTTAAACCATGGTTTTAAAGTTGCGCATACCGCCTATACCAAACGCGCCTTCGAATTGGCCGACGTAGTTTCCGACGCACCCTGCTTCGCTGACTATCAAGAACTGGACAAGCTCTTTCCCGGTTCAAAATTTGTCTACCTCGATAGAGCCCTGGAACGCTGGGTTCCATCAATGCAAATGCTGCTAAACAAGATGCTGCCGGAATTAGCCCCAAAAACCGGCTATCTGAACCCGGTGCTCAAACGCTGTATTACCCAAACCTTTGCGCCTTTAACCACGGCAGATCCGCTGGATAGCCAGCATCTGGCCGACTGCTATATCACGCATCGGCAGGCAGTATTCGGTTATTTTCAAAATCAGGATAATTTTTTGGCCATCGATATCAGCCAACGTGGAAGTTTGAAGCAGCTACTGGATTTTTTAGGCGTTCCTGTAGGGTTAGGCGCTGATGATGTAGGCGAATTTCCGCACCTGAATATCGGCAAACAAGTCGATAACTGGAAAGAATGCAAACATCCTAATAAAATTAATTCGCTCAGTGCGGGCAAGGAGCATCGAAAGTTTTTTGACTACCAATAACAACATGCACGCTACTGCCGTGTGTTTCTCTCACCATCAAGAAGGCTATTCACCTATGCAACTACAAAAAAAACTAGGCTTTGGGTTTATTTTCTTTGGCGTTTTACTCATTCTCACAATGTATTTCCTCGCAAGTGGGGGCGCCTTTGTGTTCACGGCACTGGTGGGCTTCATGGCGATTGTGTTTGGGGCATTTCAGTTGATGCTTAGCGCAATCCCGGTTGCTAAAGCCCCGGTAAAAAGCAAAGCTAAAAAAGGGCATAGATAACATTCAGGGTACGGATAGCATCTGCTCCGGCTATCCGCACCCCACTGAAACCAGTCTGCAACACTTTCCCGCTAACCTGTGCTTATTGAGCGCTGCAATGCACTCAAAACCCTCTGAGTTTTCAGCACAGGTTTTTCATGGTCTCACCCCTGTTACAAGTATCCAAACTAGGCCACCAGCTAGACGGTGCGCTCCAGCGCTACAAATCCGCGATCCATCCGTTGCGATATATGGAATACTATCGCTGGCTGAAGCAACAGCGCCGGGATATCCCTCTGGATAAGCCCCTGGTTGTTTTTGATTTCCGCAACAGCCGCATTGATGGCCCACAGGGGCGACGTTTTTATTGTTTGCTGATTTATTTTATTCGCGCCGGATTTTATCCCGTACTGTGCGACAACTATTTGATGCTCGGCAACATCAACGAAAAGCATAAAAAGCTGTGCTTACGCGAAGACTTTTCTGTCTTGCAGAATGAGCGAGATCTACCGCCAGATTATTTGCTCATTACCGATAAAAAACACTCATACCTTGCACACCGTGCGAAGCAGATTGTGACCGTAAATTACCACCCGGACTATCGCACCAGCGATGCATGCTTCCCTATGCCATTTCCGATGTTTCCACCTATTTATAGCAATCGGCAGGACACGCAGCTGGAGGTTTTCCGTCAGCAGCCGCGCCAATGGAGTATCTTTTTTGGCGGCGATGCAAAGCATGGAAAGTACAATAAAAAATCCATGCGTGAAATTTACGAAAAATTAAGCCGCGCCCAAATTTTGGATTGCCTGGTGCAAACATCCAACACCGGAAGCATTTTGCAATTAGACAGTAACGCAGCCCTACACGATGCCGAAGCAACGCAACATACAGGTGTAGTCATCATGAACACCCGCCTGTGCAAAGTTGCACCGGTGAACTGGTTGGGCACCCTCGCCCGCGCACATTTCTTTTTAGCCTGCCCGGGGGTTCGCTACCCTATGTCGCATAATTTAATTGAAGCAATGGCCGTAGGCAGCGTGCCCATCACCCAATACCCTGAAATGTTTTTCCCACCGCTGGAACACGGAAAGAACTGCCTCACCTTCAACAGTGAGAGCGAATTGTTGGAGATGATTGCTACTGCCATTGCGATGGATAAGCAGGAAATTGCCAAAATGTCACAAGCCGCCACCGAGTATTACGATCGCTATTTAGCCCCTGCTGCCTGCATAAAGCGTTTACTCGACCACCAGCCAAAGCACATCAGCTTACGAATTTTACCCTTCCTGAAAGAAGGTGGCGGCTTTGCGTAAGAGCCCATATGCGTAATGCATAAGCAAGAATTGATTGTTCAGTAAAAATAGCAGAAGCTAGCGACGATCCTTCTACTAACCACGGAGTAATGGCGATGAATATTTTGGCGATTTGTGGCAGCTTACGTAAAAAATCCACCAATATGGGGCTGTTGCGCTACGCACAGGCTAACGCCCCCGAAGGTAGCAATATCACCATTGCCGATTTATCGGCAGTCCCCTTTTACAATGCAGACATTACCGAAAAGCCCGCTGCGGTTGTCACACTGCTCGAACAAATCGGCGCAGCTGACGCATTGATTTTTGGTTGCCCTGAATACAACTATTCCATCGCTCCAGCATTAAAAAATGCGTTGGATTGGGCCTCACGCGAGCCAGACAATGCCTTGCTCAGCGGCAAAGCGGTTGCACTTATGGGCGCTGGTGGCGGCATGGGTACATCGCGCTCGCAATACCATTTGCGCCAGGTCTGTGTATTTTTGAATGTACATCCACTCAATAAACCGGAAGTATTTGTAAATGCCTTTGCGGGTCCCTTTGATGGCGATGGCAACCTGACCGATGAAAAAATCCAGGGCAATGTCAAAACACAATTAGTTGCACTGGTTGATTGGGCCAAACAGCTGAAAAGATAACTGCTTATTATCAACATTTGTCGATCACTTCTCGTCGCCTGCCGGCCTGACAGAACGAAAGATGCGACACAGCAATGAAAGCGAGAGGGATTTCGCTACTGCAATATGACGAATTGTTCGCACGTTTTTATCTACCGGGTTTACGAACGCAAGCCCATAGTTATACTCCCCTCCGGCTGAATAAAGCACCGTGATCTACCGGTGCTTGCAGCACATTGAAGGAAACAATAATCCCGGGGAAACAGTATGAGCGTCGTTATCGCATATCAATCATTAAACTCTAACGTTAGTCACGAACACAGCATTGAAGCCAGCACCTCCCAAGCGCACACCCGCAAAGCACAAAAAACATTATCGAAAAAAAGCCCTCACGCCATCTCGCTCCGTTACCCTGTCTATAACGATGGCAATCCCGATCTTGCCGTTCATGGCCCAGCGGAATTGTTAAAAACTGAAGATGTCATGGACACAGGAGAAACCCGAGGCCGCAAGCGCAAACGCGATGAAATGGAAGCAGACAGCGCAAATCAGAAAATGCTGGGGATGTTTCATGGCAAGGCGCTGCAAATTTATCAACTCGCACAGCGTGAATTTGGCCAGCCATGCAACCTGTTAACCTTTGGCGAATTGGATGCAAAACATAAAAGCTGGGTAGATGCGGAAAAAGTAGCGGGAAAATTGGTACATGTCTCTACCTTTCCAAAAGCCTGCAACTGTTTTAGTTTGCATAGCGCCAATAGCGCCAACACCACCAAATTTATCGCCGAGGGCGATGGCTGGGTAGCCGCATTGTGCAATGGTTTAAGAGTTGTTTTCGTGCATGTACCGAACAGCTTGGCGACTGACGCAACAAAAGCCACAAAATTCTACACCGAAATAAAAAACACTGTTTTGTCCAATATTGCGTCCGGCGGCGGTGTTATTGACTTGGTGATGGGTGACACCAACCAACCTCATGCATTATTTAGTCCGAAGAATATTTCTGCTGGTTTGGGCGGAAAATTTTCAGATGGTCACTCATCAACTAGCCCCATTACCCCGGTAGATACCCACGAGGCCAAGTTCAAAGGTACCAATTCTGTCGATACCAAAAAATTTGATGTGGCGATTTACAACACCGCCACAGTAGAGAAAATTGAAGTGCGTTACTTCTCTCAATTCTCCCATGTTGCAAAATCTGCCGCGGCCTATACCGACCATATGGGCATTTTGGTCCGCGTTAAAAAACTAGCCTGATCATTTACTCGCAGCAGTGGAAAATTCCCCGCTGCTGCGAACAATGGAATTTACCCGACTTGCATATTCGCCAGCATTTTTTCAAAGTCTTTTTGCTTCTCTTCATCGACACCAATCGTATCGCCAAACTCTTCGCGATGCAGACCTATAGATTCCCACAGCTGTTCAACCAATCTGATTGCCTTATCAGAACTTCCTGCTTGCTCGCCAAATTTTTCTTTAACCAGCGCATGCAAATCCTCGTGTTTGATATCGTCAATATCAAACACATTCACTGCCCAAGGAGTATTTACCGCCTGAATAGCGCTGAGTGCAACCAACTTTGCCTCGAGCTGTGCATCCGTTGAATGCACCGGCTTTTCAACTGGATTATCTTTGCGAAACAGGCGCAAGAAGCCTGCACCTAATCCGCGTGTTTGCGCCTCAGGTTCCGTGCGATAGCGCATAGCCATATAACGTACCCGATTGAGATAACGCTTAATGGCGCGCGGCGTTTGCCGGTTTAGCAAGATCCAGGGTTTCCATATATTCAAAGCCTGTTTAAATTCCACTGAATCTTTTGGCCGCCGCACTGGCATGCGCATACTGTAGGCCGCTACGCCCGCCCCTAACAAAACTGCAACGAGCAATGGCAACCAAAAATCTCCCCAGTAATTATCGTGTTGGCCACTGAGAAATTTCGTTTCGCTCGATCGGGAAATTTCGCTATCGCCTTCCCCACTGCCTGAGCTTATTTCTTTTGCGGCCAGTTTCCCTTTCAACACCAAAGCCGCACTGGCTTTTGCATCGCCTAATTTGCCAATCACTATGCCTTTTTTCAGATCATCTTCCGTTGCCGTTAGCGAAAGCTCCCATCTAGACGCTGCACTACTTGCAGACGTAGCATTATCTGAAGCCGTTGGCGCCGTGTTTTCATACACACTCAATGTGAAATTGGGATTACCACCCACCATGGAAAGCTCGTCAATTTCGATATTGTTCCAGGTTGCAATCGTCTGCGACGGCGATGGCGTTTTTGTTTCGGCTTTAAATAGCGAATCAATAAAAAATCCAAAACAGATACCCAAAACAACAACACAGACCATAAGTAAAAAATAGCGATAAGGATGGAGCGCACCTTTTACTCCATTCCAGAATTGCACCGCAGTAGAAGCATCATCCGAATTGGCATCAGGTAAATCCCACGCCAGCAATTTGCTTGAATCAGCATCCGATAATTGCGGCACGGGCACTTTGATGTTGATCATTTTCTCCAGGTATTGCTCCGAGAAATCGGGCTTGTCTTTCGACATTTCCTTGAAGTGCTCATCGATACAAATTTTCACCCAGGTTTCATCCATCCCCAGGACTATGTAGCAGTCGCCCGATACCGAAAGAAAATTAATAGCCTCCAAAATATCCACCACATTTTCTTTGCTACAGCGGTCAAGGTCATCAATAAAAATGACCATGCGCCCTAACGATAAGCTTTTCGCTACTTCATTAAATTCACGCGCAAATTGCTGGCGTGCACTGGGGTCTACTTGCCGCTGTGTTTGCCGGTCACCCTGTGCGGTCATTAAGCTGAGAGGATTAAGGCCGAATGCACGTAGCGCCTGCAGCAGTGCCATCAGCGGCGCCACATTACCGAAGAGCGCAACCAATAACGTCTCCCAACTAAAACCCGGCGTAACTAATGCTTCCGTGACTTTATTCAGGCTCATCGAAGAGGAGGAAGTGTGCGTACACAGATAGGTTGCGCTCGCGGCAAACACACCAATTAACACCACCGTCACGAACCAGTGTTTGACGCCGCGACGAAATAATAAATTGATGCGGAACATCAACCCCACCGGAATCATTTGCGAAAAACTGAATAGCCCGGGAACTGCCTGGTTGCGGATATTCGCATAGAGCGATGCGAGCAATTGCTCGCCTTTTTGATGATGCCAGGCATTGAACCACACCGGCGTAAAACCAAATTTTTTTAAATCGTAGTACAGCAAATTCATCAGCGAACTTTTACCGCTGCCCCAAGCACCGGTTATGGCCAGGGTTAAAGGCGGCTCCGTACTCGGGTTGCGCATAAAGCGCGAGAGACCGCAGGCAATCGAGTTATAGCCAAGTGGATCTGGATCGCCCGGGCGCAAAGGTCGATCTGAAGCGAGCAAGTCGGCAATGGACTCTTCCGGCGGCAGCGAATCTGCTTTGCGAGTAAAAAAATACACTCCATAAAAAATGACTAAACAACAAACCAGCCAATACCAAGGCGCGGGAAATCGTTGGTAGCTGTCATCATCTATATTTTTTATTTCTGTAGCCAATTCTTCATCGGATAGCTGCGCCGCGCTCAAAAACAATCCGTCCTCATCCGATAAGCTCCCATCGACTTTCGAAAATTTTCCACGGCTCAGCGGATACCATATTTCACCCGCATCATCTGTTCTGGCAATCAATCCTCCATCACCAACCTGTAGCCAGCGTTTATCATCGAACTGCTCTCTCGCATTCGCATCTGAATATCTATAACGCCGTTCTCGCCCTTCCGTGTAATCAGCAAAGAGCTGCTCTCGCCTCCCTTCCCTTTCTTGTGCCTTTGCTAGCAATTGTTCAGATGCGCTATTTTCTTTCCAGGTAGCACCACCATCAGAGGTACCTAGCCGTATTATTTCTCCCCTGCTTAATACAGCTCCGTGTTTCGCATCCTCAAAAAAAACAGTGAATAAATCCGGCAGCAGCTTATCGGGAACAACAAGTTCACCTTCCGTGGGGGATGGTTGGGTACTGGGCTCAGTTGCGTTTGATTCTTGAGTGTTTTTTTCTTCAACGGGCGCAACGCTTTCTGCGTTTTGTTGTATTGGAGATTGCTGTGTCGGAGATTGTTGAACTGGGGCTTGCTGGACTGGAGATTGTTGCGTAGGGATTTGTTGGGTAGCCGATGGTTTTGTGTCATCCCCTTTTTGGTAGCGAGCTTTGGGGTCCTTTTCAATCGCCGCTACCGCCAAAGGAAAGAGCGAGAAACGATCGCCAAGGCTCAGGGGAATTGCTTCGGCTTTATCCGGCTGGCCATCAACAGGATAGGCCTGCTGCACCCAGGTAATGCCGCCATCCTTGCTGTGCAGAATCATTCCACCATCGCCGACGATCCAGGCTAGCTGGGAGCCAGGCAATACAAACACATCATTCAAATTGCCGGCGATAATCGGCAACCGCTTAATGGCATTACTTTCCAATGGATAAAAAAGACGTTCGCCAAGTGTTGGAGTGGCTAATAGATTAATGCGGGGGGATTGGGTAAAGGCTACAAAGGTCGCGCCGAGGAACAGCAACAGTACAGCAACTAATGCTATACCTTGCGGCAGGCTTACTCCTGTCGCACTAGGATCAGCCCCAGTACCAGAGGTGTAGGGGTTCGTTTTTCGCGAAGCACGTTTACTCACCGCCATAGTGGTAGTCCTTGCATCATGCGCCGGTTTCACTCTAGCACCGGCCAATCAGCCAAAACAACGGTAATAATTCCCTTCGACTTGGCATGGCCTGTATAAACCCCTAGCCGGAGCGCCTATTGCGTTCGTCTGGCAGGCCCAAAACCTTTACAATGACGACCTCTCCTTCCAATAAAGGTATTTCTCGTGAACTACGATGCCCGCACCAACACCTCCGATGCCGACCGCGCTGCTTTTATCCAATGGCTGACCGACCAGACTGTCGCCGAGTTACAAGCCGCACGTGACAACGAAGCGGCCATCCATACGGCCGTGAAAAACTATGTCAAACACGCATTGGATGCCCACTTGCCGTTTGAAGACATTGAAGAAATCCTCGGCATCAACGAGCCTTGCATTATGGATTTAGCGGAATTGTCTGATGCCGATGAAGAAGCCGTTGTCGATGCCTTTGAAGACCTTTGCAATGCCTGACCGGCAACCGCTAGCAAATCACCATTGTCCGCTCTGTGGCCAGCCCAACAGCTGCGCCCCCGCGGAAACGGGTAGCTTTGCCGGCACCTGCTGGTGTAAATCGCAAACATTTTCACCTGAACTCATCGCGCAAGTTGCACCTGAGCACCGCAACAAAAGTTGTATCTGCCAAGCCTGTGTCAATCGCTTTCGTACTTCCCAATATTCTTAAAATCGCAAACACCATGACTATGAACCACTGGCAAACCCACGCTTCTGCACGCGGAACCCACTACACCCTGACAGACACAGCAAAGCTCTCATTAAAGGAAGGAGTGGAAGCCTGCGCAGCAAAAGCCATTAGCCTGCTCGATAACAATATTCAGGATGACTCGCTCTATTTACTATGCGAATGGAATGAAAATACTGCCGATTTAAACATTGTGGTCACCGATGCAAGCAAACAACAGGATTCACCTTTCAGCGTCGGCGCAAATTTTGAAGTGCAGGAAAAACCCGAAGCCACTAGCGAACTGATTCAATTTTTATTGAGCGATTACCTCGCCAGCTGCAGCGCCTTTTTCCGCTATTCACTGGTGGCGATATTCCATTCCAGTACTCGGGATAACAGCAATTTATTGTAATTTTTATAGTTGAACTCAAGGCTCATAGAAATCGCAAATCAGGGATGGCAGAGTTAAGCGCGGCAATGGCGCAGAATCAGCCACAAAATCAGCTATAGTTGGATGACCCCCTCGCCCCAGATTGCAGGAGCACGCTATGAATCCCTATCACCAAAGCCTGATTTTAATTGGTATGCCCGGCGCAGGTAAAAGCACGCTGGGTTTACAGCTCGCCAAGCACCTGGCGAAAGATTTTGTCGATACCGATTTATTGATCCAGTTGGAACACCGCAAAACGCTGCAAGACATTCTGCACGAGCAAGGCTATCTGGCATTGCGCGATGCCGAAGAGCGAGTGCTGCTCAACGCTCACTACCCCAACCATATTATCGCCACCGGTGGCAGCGCGGTTTACAGCGCGACCGGTATGCAACATTTGAAACAATTTGGCCAGATCATCTTTCTCGACGCCGATATCGATGTGCTTGAGCGGCGCATCCATAACATGGAATCGCGCGGCATCGCACGCCCTACCAGCCAGAGCTTTGCCGAAGTCTATGCCGAGCGCCGCCCCCTGTATTTGCAATACGCCGACATAGTGATCAAGTGCGACGACAAAACCCAGGAACAGCTCTTGAATGAAGTGATCTATGCCGAGGCAGACATGTTTATTCAGGACGAAGCCTGACTTTCATCGGTCAAAAAACCACCACTAAAAACCTGTCAAAAGGGATGAAATCCACTGGTTATGGGCGTACAGTTGCACCCCCGCTAAAGACCAATGAGATGCATCATGGAACCTACCAGCACAGATCATCCGCAAGAAGAATCAGCCCTGTTCAATGCGCCCGCTCTTCTCAATGTGATTGAGGCGCGTGTGCTGGGTTCATTAATGGAAAAGCAGCTCACAACACCGGATCAATATCCATTAACGCTGAACAGCCTACTGCTGGCATGCAACCAAAAAACCAGCCGTGAACCTATTAGCAATTATGAGAGCGGCGCAGTGCAGCGCTGTGTAAGCGAGCTACAAGACCGCCAGCTAATCGCTGTGGACTACGGCAGCCGCGCCGCGCGCTACGACCAACGCCTGACGCGCGTGCTCAGTGTGGATAAGCAAACCCAGGCAATACTGACCGTTATGCTCCTGCGCGGCCCACAGACCGTCGCAGAAATTATCACCCGTACGCAACGCATGGCCGAATTCGCCAACCCGCAAGCGCTGGAAGAAAAACTGCAACAACTCTGCGCCAAAACCAAACCACTGATAGCGCACATTCCCCGCCAAGCCGGGCAACGGGAAGATCGCTACACCCACCTGCTGTGTGGAGCACCCGATCTTGCCGCAATCGCCGCCATGCAAAGCAGCAGTAAAGGCTCAAGCGGTAACGATGAACAAAGTGCACAGCAAGAACAAAAAATCCAGCAACTGGAAAGCCGTATCGAATTATTGGAAAAACAAGTCGCGACCCTGATGGACTTAAATGGCGTAAGCAATTCCGATTTGAGCTAAGTCTATCGATGGCTATCCGTAACATTATTCAAATGTGATTTAAACGAAAGGTAAAACCCATGACCGCAGCAACTTATGCAAACGACAATGCAAACGAAAAAAAATCGCCACAACGCAGCAAACGTTTGCGTAAAAAATTATTCCAGGACGAATTCGCCACTTTTGGTTTTGAACTGGAATGCGAATTCAAAAATGACCTGACCGACGAAACCATCAGCCAATTTGTCGACAGCTTTTTTATCGACGCGATCAATGCTGAAGGCCTCGCATTCGGCGGCGGCTTATCCAGCAAACGCCTGTCCGGTTTTGTTGGCTCCAACCAACGCTATGGCTCAACCACCGAAGAAGACAAAGCAAAATTACTGGCCTGGATTAAAGCGCAGCCACAAGTTGCTACGGTAGAGCTGGGTGAAATTATTGATGCGAATTATTATATTTAAATAATTTTCGCTAGATAGCAAAAAGCCCGCACAATTAAATTGTGCGGGCTTTTTTATTAATCGCCTCTGCCTTAACCCTTTCGAATTTAATTCATCAACCGAGGGATTGATCGTAATTTCTGAGTCACCTTTAAATTCAAGTAAGTCTCGAAACGGCCAAAGACCGGAAGATCGCAAATATAATCACTAAATAACTTAAAACCCACTTTTAAAGTATTTTGATTTCCTTTAACCATCCTAGCGCATCAACAGTCCATCGATCAGTGTCTTTGCCTTGTTTTTTGACTCCAAAATTATGCCCACCTGTTTGATATATGAGTAGCTTCATGTCTATGCCGGCCCTCTGTAATTCTTTTGCATATACCTCCGAGTAACGAACCGGATCTACCGGGTCATCTTTGGCATGGACCAAAAGCGTTGGCGGTGTTTCTGTCGAAATCTCAATATCAGTATTCAACTCATGGATTGCAATTTCTTTCGGAGTTTTATTCTTATGCTCCATTGTCATATGTCCCGGATAAACAAGGATCGCGAAATCAGGACGGCTACTAACCTCATCCACATCATCTATAGGAGCGTAAGCGCGTTTTTTGAATGCTGTGCTGGTAAGAACAGCCATATTACCTCCAGCCGAAAACCCCATAACACCAATTTTATTCGGATCTATTTGGTATTTTTTAGCGTTGTAACGAATCATCGAAATAGTGCGTTGAGCATCTTGCAATGCCATTGGAACATCAGGGGTTACATGCATTCGGTTTTCGGAATTCCAGCTACATCCGGTATTGGGAACCCGATATTTCAAAACAATACAAGTGATGCCTGACTCAGTGAGCCATTTGCATACTTCAGCACCATTAAACCCAATCGTACTTTTTTTGCCAATTGCAACTGCTTTGTATCCACCACCAGGAAAAACAATGATAGCGGCTCCTGAATTACGATTTCTTGGCGGATAAAATAAAAAGGTCGGATGTGTGATAACAAGTTCGGGATTCTTTTTGGCGTAGCTGTCGTTGGCAATTTTATTAGTTCCATATTCCAGAACATTGGAACCTTCAGGCCATAATGAGACTTCTTTTGAATAACTTGCCGGCAGCAATACAGCCAGATCACTAGAGTTGAGGCGTTCGCTGCTTGATGCAAAAGACATAAAAGAAAGCACTACTAGAATGGCAGTACTTAGAGTCGAAAAAAGAAATTTATTATTTTTTACCATCACTTAGTAACACTCATTTTTCAGAAAAATTTCCGCTTTGGGCATATTACTGCTCATCAAAAGCGGTTTAGATTCAAAAGATCACGATCAACCTACGAGTACCAAGTAAACATTGGCCAACTAATATTCCAAGTCCGTCGATGATTCAATTTCACCCTATAACCGCGTCGAATATTTACAGCCTACCTTTCAATGCTATTAATAGCATCTTGGCTTAGTTGATCTATTTTAGCCACTAACTACCTAAAAACAAAAAGGCCGTGCCGGTTTAACACCATGCACGGCCTTCTATTAAAACCAGCCCCCTTTATCCGAAGGGATGGTTGCTCCTACTATGGCAACGCAATAATCGATACAGAACCTACAGGATCATACGAATAATCATCTTTAGCTTCACCTTCATCTGCGGTCAGAATAAATTTTCCGTCCGGGGAGAAGGTCAGCATGTCTGGCAGTGCGCCGACTTTTGCGATACCCAACAATGCATAAGTAGTGGTATCGAAAACTACGACTGTGCCCTGCTGGGTTTTATCGACTGCTTGTAATGCGCCCGCCAGCTTTCCATTCTTAACTGACACACTGTTGATGCCGCCACCGTAGGGGCTGAGGTCGATAGTAGTGAGCAAAGACACATTAGCCGGGTTCGCCAAATCCAATACTTCGATGCGTGAATTTTTCAGCAGCGTGCCATTGTTCAGCACAAACAAGCGTTTGGTGATTGGATCATAAGCACTGATTTCCGCCGCTGCTGCACCACCTTCCAATACCAGGCGCGATGCAAGACTGAATACGCCGTTCGCATCACCTTGGTAAACAGTTACGTTGCCGCTATCTTCATTCGACACAACCAATAATGGATTTCCATTCGGGCTGTCTGCAGCGCTCACAAACAAAATACCTTCAGGTGCATCATCGCCAGTCGTTTTCAGGAATTGTGCAAAGGTGATATTAGCAATGTCAGTAATGTCGTACACGGCCACTGCATCAGCACGCTCCAAACCGATAAAGGCAAAGCGTTTCGCGCCGATCATACCAACGGTTAAATTTTCTGGCTCTACACCTTTGGCATCGCTGCGATCATCCGGATACGCGCCCGCAATATTTGCTTGCACTTCCAGATCTTTACCACTGTCATAGACCTGCGCGCCGGTAGTGCCATTCCAGATGCTGAATGAACGCGCACCGAAGCTCAGCAGCTCACTGTAAAGTGTTTCTGCATTAGGTGAGTTTGCAAATTGCGTTACTACCAAGCGGCCTAATTGCGCGTCGGTTTTCAATGCAGCTGCATTAGGGAAATCGGATTGATCCAACGTGAGGCCCGATACTTTTACACCCTCTACAAAGTTAGTGTAGTAATCGCGCACATCGCCTTCGTTAGCGGTGATTACATAATCCATACCACCGTCATTGAACGTTGCGATACCGTCTGGCTGGTACATACCGAATACTTTCGGATAGGAAGCAAAAGCAACGGTGTTGTCTTTATCACTTGGATCAATTTCATTACCCACAGCGCCGTAATCTTTAAAGCCAAGCGGGAAGATATCGGTAATTTCAGGAGTACCATCAAGTTTAATACGTGCGATGCCGTTGTTCTCTTGCAATGTTACCCAAGCAGTTTTTGAATCAGCAGAGACAGCTATGTATTCCGGTTCAACGTCGCGTGCCAAATCGGCATTCAAACCAAACACGCGGAAACCACCAGTTTCCAAAGTCGCTTCATCATTATTAAACGGTGAAAAATTCAGCGTGGTCACGGTCAAATTCAAGGCCGGTGTCATAAAATTTTTCAACCCGGGCGATGCGTACAATTGCGGGCTGCTGGCAGACGTTAAATCAATCCAGTTACCACCATCAGGCAAGCGGCCAAATGCATTCACGTGGAAATCGCCGTAAGCAATTTGATCGCGCTGGGCACCTTTATAAAACAGGGTGATGGTTTCACTTTTACCAATACCAAATGTTCCACCTGCTCCGGCGTTCAGGAATGATTTTGCTGGCGCGTTGGCTGGCATATTGGCGCCCACCGCTAAACCCGGAAGCAATACAATATGACCCTTGGCTGGAATTTCTGTACCACCAGGAATTGGCATAGGGTTGTTGCCGGCATCGGCCAGAGTCCACTCGCCTGCTGCAAAGGTATAGGGTTGATCGCCTTTGTTGTAAATTTCGACGTAGTCAAAATCAATATCCGTACGACCACTGGACACAATTTCGTTAATCACTATGTCTGTTGGGCCGCTGGGCGCCACTACTGCTGGCAACTTATTGCTTACACCAGGTGATGCCTCAAGTGCTTCAGTTTGCACATGCCATTCAGCACCATCGGGTAAACGGCCAAACGCATTCACGTGGGTGCCATCGTCCCATTTTTTCTGTTCAAGAATTTCGTTTTTATAAACCAGTACTGCGGTATCACCTTTGCCCAAACCGAAGCTGTTTGCGCCACCTACAAGTGTCGTTGCAGGCGCACCAAACGGTACTGTGGTTTGATCTACTGCAATCAGTAAAAAGCCTTTAGCGGCAATCACTGTGCCTGCAGGAATTGCAATACCGGGAACCTTATCTTCACTAAAACCTTTAATGTCATTTACCGCCCACTCACCGGCCGCAAAGGTGTAGTCGGTATTACCGGCGTTGTAAAGTTCGATGTAGTCATAACCGCCGCCATCAGAGCGCATTTCGTTCAGCATAATTTGCGGCGCTGCTGCAGAAGAGCTTGATGATGCAACAGAAGAAGCAATAGAGGATGCAAGGCTCGACTCAGCCGCGCTTGAAACCGCAATACTTGAAACCGCAGCACTCGATTGAGCAAGGCTAGATGCAGCATCGCTGCTTAACGCCGCACTGGAAGCAACAGATGAAACTGAACTGGATGATGAACTGCTGCCGGATTTATCGTCGTCGCCACCACAGGCGACCAGCGTAAGGGATACAGCAGCAAGGGCTGCCAATTGCGGGATCTGTTGGATAATTTTCATAGTTATTCCTGTTACGAAAAAATAAAAGTGCCCACTACCGCTCAGGATTGAGCAGCCGGGAGACAAGCGTTTTTGTATTTTTCGGCGACAAGGCTAACCAGCGTTTATGACAGAAAAGCAACAGAACCATGACAATTCAATGACAAAGGACAACTCGCCAACGTCATTCTGAAGAAATAAGCCCAGGAAAAAATCCTGACCAGAAATGATGCCTATACACATCAAACCATCAACATCCAAGAAGAGTGTTAGAAAATAAATTCTTTTCTTAATCCACATTATTTCCTCACCTGTTTAAAAACCAACAGCCAAAAAATGAACACCACCCTTGCGTCGCAAGGCGTCCATCAAGCCATTGCAACCGAGTGTTTAAAACTAAACACACAACACTTTTATAGTTATATGGATATGAAATTAAATTCTTTTTAATCACCAACTTCTCATTTCTATACTCGCCGCAACATGTCATAACAAGTAATAGCAGCTTGCTACTACTTGTTAATGCTTTTGATTATTTCGATGGTTAATTGGCCGAGACGTTAATGACTAAAACCGAGTTACCGCAGTTGGCTCCGCTTGCGCCCGTACCTTTGTACAACCAATTAAAAGAATTGTTGCGCGCACAAATTTTGGCCGGCATCTACCCTGCGGAAAGCCAGATCCCATCTGAAAGTGAATTGGGAAATTTATTTAAAGTCAGCCGCATCACCGTACGGCAAGCCTTGGGAGATCTGCAAAAAGAAGGATTGATTTTTAAAATCCACGGCAAGGGAACATTTGTCGCAAAGCCCAAAGCGTTCCAGAACGTAACGCGGTTGCAGGGCCTCGCGGAATCGCTCTCGCAGCTGGGCTACGAAGTTATCAACCAAATACTGGGTGCGACTGTAGTGAATGCAGATACGCGCATTGCCGAGCGCTTGAATCTTATTGAAGGCAGCAGCGTCGTTGAAATTAAACGCGTGCGCCTGATTAACCGTGAACCCATTTCGCTGGAGGTTTCTTATTTGCCAGCAGCACTGGGCGAAAAATTACAGCGCGCTGATTTGGTTACCCGCGATATTTTTTTAATTCTGGAAAACGATTATCACCTCACGCTCGGCCATGCCGATCTTGCGATTGATGCCGTTCTCGCTACTCACGAATTAGCCAAAGCACTGAATGTAGAAGAAGGCGCGCCGATTATGCGCATCGAGCGTTTAACGCATACCGCTGCTGGCGAACCAATCGATTTTGAATTTCTTTACTACCGAGGCGATGCATTCCAGTACCGATTGCGGATTGATCGCCAGCGCAACAATAACGGGAGCAAATAAGCATGACCACGAACAACACCTATAACACCATCGAACAGGAATACGACATTGTTGTTGTCGGTGGTGGAACCGCAGGCCCTATGGCCGCAATCAAAGCCAAAGAAAAAAATCCGGCATTAAAAATTTTATTGCTTGATAAGGCCAACGTGAAACGCTCCGGCGCTATCAGCATGGGCATGGATGGCTTAAACAACGCGGTTATTCCGGGCCACGCAACACCGGAGCAATACACCAAGGAAATTACCATCGCGAATGATGGCGTAGTGAATCAGGCAGCGGTTTATGCCTATGCGACCAACAGCTTCGCCACCATCGAGCAACTAGACCGCTGGGGTGTGAAATTTGAAAAAGACGAAACCGGTGATTACGCCGTAAAAAAAGTCCATCACATGGGCTCTTATGTATTGCCTATGCCCGAAGGCCACGACATTAAAAAAGTGCTCTATCGCCAATTAAAGCGCGCAAAAATTTCCATTACCAATCGCATTGTGAGCACGCGCTTATTGACCGATGCAGAAGGTGCAGTGAATGGAGTTTTAGGCTTTGACTGTCGCACGGCAGATTTTCATGTCATCAAAGCAAAAGCGGTGATTTTATGTTGCGGCGCTGCGGGCAGATTGGGTTTACCCGCGTCCGGTTATTTGATGGGGACTTATGAAAATCCCACCAATGCGGGCGATGGTTATGCAATGGCGTATCACGCTGGTGCGGAGCTGGCGAACCTGGAATGTTTCCAAATTAATCCATTGATTAAAGATTACAACGGCCCTGCCTGTGCGTATGTCACCGGCCCGCTTGGCGGCTACACCGCAAACAATAAAGGCGAGCGCTTTATTGAATGCGATTACTGGAGCGGCCAAATGATGTGGGAGTTTTATCAGGAATTGGAAGGCGGCAATGGGCCAGTGTTTTTGAAACTGGATCATCTGGCTGAAGAAACCATCCAGAACATTGAAACCATTTTGCACAGTAATGAGCGCCCCAGTCGTGGCCAATTCCACGCCAATCGCGGTACTGACTATCGCGAAAAAATGGTGGAGATGCATATTTCTGAAATCGGCTTTTGTTCCGGCCACAGCGCGTCTGGTGTGTGGGTAAATGAAAAGGCAGAAACTTCTGTGAAAGGGCTTTACTCCGCCGGCGATATGGCCGCCGTGCCGCACAACTATATGTTGGGTGCATTTACCTATGGTTGGTTCGCCGGTGTGAATGCAGCGGATTATGTTGCAGAGCGCGCTTACAGCGAACTGGATGCAGTACAAATCGAAAAGGAAAAAGCGCGCGTATTTGCACCGCTCTTACGTGAACATGGTTTACCGCCTGCGCAAGTGGAATACAAGTTACGCCGCTTCGTGAACGACTATTTACAGCCGCCAAAAGTGACTAAAAAAATGGAAATTGGTTTGGAGCGCTTCGCGATGATTGAACAGGATATTGACCAACTCAAAGCGAATAATCCGCATGAGCTTATGCGTGCGATGGAAGTGAGTGTAATCCGTGACTGTGCCGAAATGGCTGCACGTGCATCGCTGTATCGCAAAGAGAGCCGTTGGGGTTTGTATCACTACCGCGTGGATTATCCCAAACGCAATGACAGCGAATGGTTTTATCACTGCCATTTAAAGAAAGATGAGCAAGGCAATATGGTGAGTTTCAAGCGCGAAGTAGAACCCTATTTGATTCATCTGAATGCGCAAGAAGAAGTTGCCTACCAAGGGCTGCGTTTAAAAGTGGCCAACAGCTAGGAGAAATGTAATGGCACAGCAACAACAGAATATTTTTTTCCGCAGCAATGCGCCGGTCACAGTCGACGAAGACAAGTGTATTGCCCATAAAGGTTGCACCGTGTGTGTGGATGTGTGCCCGATGGATTTGTTGGCAATCCACCCGGAAACCAACAAAGCCTTTATGCAATTTGATGAATGCTGGTATTGCATGCCCTGTGAAACCGACTGCCCTACCGGCGCGGTAAAAGTGGAAATCCCCTATTTACTGCGTTGATTTTTTACATTTTTTTTTTACAGCTCCGATTTTTACAACAGTGATTTTTGCTACCCGGGTTTACCGCCGGATGCCGACAAACAAGACCTCTCGTTGCCTACCTCCACCCGAGGCGAAAACGATAAACATCTGAAAACCAGAGAGGAAAGATTATGCGTTTTACCAACCGTTTAGCTTTGGCAGTTTCATTAGCGGCCACATTTACCTTTGCCAGCATCAGTGCAAGTGCTGAAACGATTCGCATCGCATTGGGAACCCAAGACACCACTATTAATTGCGCGACCGGCGGTCTGTTGATCCGCGAATTAAAATTGCTGGAAAAATATTTACCGAAAGATGGTAAATACAAAGATGCCAAATACGAAATTGAATGGAAAAACTTTACCAGCGGCGCACCCCTGACCAACGAAATGGTGGCCGGCAAATTGGATTTCGGCGCAATGGCCGACTTCCCCGGTTCGTTCAACGGTGTTGCTCATGAAGCCGCCGGCAAGCGCAGCATTTTTATCAGCGTGTTATCGGGCAGCATCAAAGGCAGTGGCAACGGCATTGTGGTGCCCGCTGCATCACCTGTGCAGTCGCTGGCTGAACTGAAAGGCAAAACCATCTCTGTACCCTTCGCTTCCACCGCACACGGTATGTTATTGCGCGCGGTAAAAGCACAGGGTTGGGATCTGGAAAAAGATGTACGCATCATCGCTCAAGCACCTGAAATTGCCGGTTCCGCTTTAAAGAGTAACCGCATTGATGCACACGCCGATTTTGTGCCATTCGCAGAGTTGTTTCCCAACCGTGGTTTCGCCCGGAAAATTTATGACGGTTCACAAGCCGATGCGCCGACTTACCACGGCACCTTGGTCGATGAAGCCTACGCAAAAAAATATCCGGAAATTGTAGTGGCCTATTTGCGCGCCGCGCTTGAGGCAGATCAATTGATCGCTGCCGAACCGGAAAAATACAGCGAGCTGATTGAAAAAGTCACCGGCATTGAAGCGGAAGTAAATTATCTGTTTCACGGGCCATTGGGCTTGCAAACTCGTGACCTCAGCTGGAAGCCGGAATATCGCCAAGCGACCGCCACCGCAATCGACACACTGAAATTATTAAAGAGAACCGACAAAGGTTTGGATGTGAATACATTTATCAACGATAAATATATCCGCGAAGCCTTCAAACTTTCCGGTAAAGACTATGAGGCTGCACTCAAAAATTACGCACAATTACCACTGAGTGCGAATGATGCAGTGAGCGGAAAACCGATTACCGATTTCAAACACCTCGCGCAAATTTGGGTGCGCGGCGAACCCAAAGTGCGTCACTACGCTTCGTTTGGCGATGCACTAACTGCATTGCAGGAACTGGAAACTGCGGGTACTGATATTCGCGCGATTTACACTCAGGCAGCTGATAGCGGGATTAAATTACTTGCGAACCAAGCCTGGTTTGTGAAAAGCGATAAAGGCCAGTTGGATGCCTTTTTATTAAAAGACCAAGCTGAAACTTTTGCCAAGCAACACGGCGGAACAGCATTGGAATTCAGCGCACTGCGCTAGATGCTTAACGAGTGAGAGGAATATTTATGGCCAGCGTAAAAAACACGTCGCGCAGCGCAACACTCGGCATGCAATGTGGATCGGTGCTTGCTTGCGTAGCACTCTGGCATTTCGCATCCACTTTGCGAATTGATTTGGGTGTGGTGACATTTTCCAATGTCCCCACACCCGAGGCCGTGCTCAGCGCGATCTGGCAATTGCTGCACTCCAATGCACTGCTGCCGCATCTTGGTAGCAGCCTTGCACGCGTGTTCAGCGGTTACTCGATGGCGGCCATTGCCGGTGTGAGTTTGGGGCTATTTATTGGCCGCTCGCGCAATGTGGAAAATTGGTTGATGCCGCCACTGGAGTTGCTGCGCCCTATTCCCGCCGTTGCATGGATTCCGCTGGCGATTTTGATGTTTCCCTCATCAGAAGCCTCGATGATTTTTATCACCTTTACCGGTGCACTCTTTCCGATTTTGTTAAACACCATTCACGGTGTTGAAGCGGTTGATCCGCGCCTGATTGCATCATCGCGCAGTTTGGGCGCATCGCCGCGCGCCATTTTGCGCGAAGTGGTATTGCCCGGCGCGCTGCCCAGTATTTTTACTGGTTTATCGATTGGCATGGGCACCTCGTGGTTTTGTTTGGTCACTGCCGAAATGATTTCCGGTCAATGGGGAATTGGTTATTACACATGGTCGTCTTACGTGATTCAAAATTACGCCGACATTGTCGTGGGAATGTTATTGATTGGTTTACTCGGCATGGGCAGCAGCTGGTTGATTAAACGCATTGGCGATTGGCTCACTCCCTGGTATCGACTGCAAGGAAAATCATGATGACTATTTATGAAACTCACTCCGCAGAAAACAAAGAACACGCACCTGCAATCGCGTTAGGCGAAATATGCGCGCAACAATTATCGATTCGTCTCGGTAAAGGCGCGAGTGAATTTGAAGCGGTGCAAGCTGTGGATTTCACCATCCAGCCTGGTGAATTTGTTTGTCTGCTTGGCCCGTCTGGTTGTGGGAAATCGACGCTGCTTGGGGCGCTCGCTGGCCATATTACGCCCGCACAAGGTGTGCTTCAGGTGGATGGACAATCGATTCATGGCCCGTCACCTGAACACGGCATGGTGTTTCAACATCACACCTTATTTCCGTGGCTAAGTGTGCAGGACAATGTTGCGTTTGGATTAAAAATGCGTGGCATTAATAAAGCTGAACGCCGCGCACAGGCATTGGCGATGCTGCAACAGGTCGGCTTGCAAGATGTTGCAACCCGCTGGCCAAGCCAATTGTCGGGCGGTATGCAACAGCGCGTGGAAATTGCGCGTGTGCTCATCAACAAACCGCGCTTGTTATTAATGGATGAACCCTTCGGCGCACTCGATGCACAAACGCGCTTGAAGATGCAGCAACTGCTGTTGGATATTTGGGAGCGCATCCGAACCACTGTGGTGTTTGTTACGCACGATATTGATGAAGCGTTATTCCTTGCCGATCGTATTCTGGTTATGAGCCCGCGCCCGGGCAGGATTATTGAAAACCTATCGGTAAATTTTGCGCGGCCACGTCGCACAGAATTGGTTACCACACCGGAATTTATGCAGCTAAAGCGCCATTGCCTGGAATTGCTGAGCCACGAAGAAGGCCGCCAATTACCGCGCTTGTCGCCACTGGGTTTGCCGCCTGAAGCGCGCATTGCTGTTTAACATCACGTTGAATATCGCCGACAAAAAAATGAGAAATATTATGACGCAACCGTTTACTGACAATCCCGATATCATCGCGTTGCAAGATCGCTTGCAAGACAGCGATGCAAACACTCGCCGCATCGCCTTAATTGAACTTGCTGATTTGGAAGACCCGGACGCATTGCCATGGTTAATTTATATTCTGAAAAATGACGCGGATGCCGATGTACGCAGCGAAGCCGCTCGTTTGCTCGAAGGCTGGGAAGAAGCCGATGTGGTTCACGCCTTGTGCCATGCACTGACCGATAACAACGATACGGTTAGCAAAGCCGCAGCACAAAGCCTGAGCCAATTAAAAACCACGGCGTTGGGCGATATTATTTTGCAGTGGGTCAATCACAAAAACGCTGAAGTGCGCAAACATGCGTGGCGTGCACTGCGCGAATTGCGTTTTGCGCCCGCTGCCTCTGCCGCACTCATTGCACTGCAGGATGAAGATACCAATGTAAGGCGCGAAGCCGTGGGCGTGTTAGGTTGGTTGAAATACACAGATGCACTGCCGGAGCTTGCGCGCTTATTAAGTAACGACGATTCAATCGAAGTCCGCCGCGCCGCCGCGGGTGCGCTTGGCCTTGCCAATGATGACAGCGTATTACCCGCGTTGCGCAGCGCATTGAACGATGCAGAGTGGCAAGTGCGCGAAGAAGCCGCAAATACGCTCGGCAAATTGCGTTTACAAAACAGCGGCGATTATTTAGTAAAAACACTCGCCGATTCCTACTGGCAAGTACGTTTGCAAGCCGTGCGCGCGCTGGGAAAATTACGATTCGCTAATGCAACCGATGCATTGCTCGAATTGCTTACACACAGCATCAGCAATCTGCGTAAAGAAACCGCATTGGCGTTGGGCGAACTAGGCAATAGCGCTGCGCTTCCTGCATTGCGCAATGCCGAAAATGACAGCGACCCCGAAGTTCGCAAAGCGGTACGCATCGCACTGGCGCAATTACAAAAGTAAGGTGCTACACCTAAAAAGTAAGGAGTTGAACATGAATCACACAGCGCCGCTCTCGCTCAAAAACTCACGTGACGATAAACAGGTCGTTGTGCAGTGGTCAGAGTCTGAAACGCAGACTCTAAGCCATCACCGATTGCGTGGCGCTTGCCCCTGCGCAAAATGCCGTGCAGCGCGAATTCAAGGATTGATCTCGCTGGTGAATGCGGATGTGGAATTAGTAGCGATGAATCCGATGGGCTACGGTTTGCAAATGGTCTTTAGCGATGGCCACGACCGGGGAGTTTATCCGTGGATTTATCTGCGTGAACTAGAACAGCAGTAAACCCTAAGGAGTTCGCTACCAATTCTTCTCACACACCTTCTGCAAAATATTTCGAGTCTCATGGTTATAACACCACGCGTGCTATGTCGCATTTGTAATATTTTGTAGGTTTGTCTGCACTCATCTGATCACACATTGACCGCAGTCGGGCCTGTAGTTACGATTGTGTGATGAAAATTATATTTGATCAGTTCACGCTGGATACGGACATCGCCGAGCTTAGGCAAGGCGCTGAACAGGTTTCGCTTGAACCACAGGTTTTTGACCTTTTGGTTTTTTTGATTGCGAATCGGGAACGCGTCGTTTCCAAAGAAGACATTATTAATGCAGTTTGGGATGGTCGTTTCACCTCGGATGCAGCAATCACCACTTGCATAAAATCGCTTAGAAAAGCCCTTAACGACGACGGTGCGCAACAGCGCTACATTAAAACCTTGCGCGGAAAAGGTTTTCGTTTTGTGGCCGATGTCGTTGTCGCAGGAAACGAAGAAGCCAAAGTATCATCGACTATTGCATCCCTACCAAACGCTCAAGCTCGCGCTGAAATACACCTGCAACCCGGATTTCACGGCAAGCCTTCAATTATTATTTTGCCGTTTCAGAACCTTGTCACCGCGCAACAGGATTCTGTTGTCGCCGAAGCCATGGCTCACGATTTAATTCAGGCGTTGTCTCGCCTGCGCTGGTTAAGGGTTATTGCCCGCGGTACTGCATTTCAATTTCGGATGCCTGCACTTGATCTAAAACGTATTGCTCAACAACTCCAGTTACGCTACGCATTGTGTGGCTCGATTGAAGCACGCGGTCGGAAAAATGTTATTAATGTTGAACTGAGCGATTGCGAAACTTCTAGCGTTATTTGGGCAGAGCGATTCGAAGTGCAACCAGATGCACTGCAACAAACTCACCAAGCGATTATAGCCAGTGTGATTTCCTCGCTAGAAATGTACATCCCATTAAATGAAGCCAACCAGGCGACCTTGTGCTCGTCAGAAAATCTCGACGCATGGGCTAATTATCATTTGGGATTGCGCTATATGTTTCGCTTTACAGCGGATAACAATGCACAGGCCGCGCATTATTTTTCCCAGGCGATCAATAAGGATGGACAATTCGCGCGCGCCTATGCGGGCCTATCCTTCACCCGATTTCAGGATGCTTTTTTACGCTACGACAAGGATATTGATACTGCCGTAAAGGATGCTCGCCGACTGGCAGAACATAGTGTGGAGTTGGATTCGCTCGACCCTTTTACCAATTACAACATGGGGCGATCTTTTTGGCTGAGCGGTGAAGCAGAGGTTGGCCTAGGCTGGCTTGAGCGATCCGTTGCCCTCAGCCCCAATTTTGCCCAAGGCCATTACTCCCGCGCCTTTTGTGAAGTGATGCAAGGCCAAACAGATCTGGCTTTGGAGAATACCGAACTATCTCTACATTTGAGTCCATTAGATCCGCTGCTCTATGGAAATTATGCCATCAAATCGTTTAGCTACTTGCGTATGGGGAATTTAGCTGATGCGGTTTATTGGGCAGAAAAAGCGGCATCAACTCCGGGTGCACATTTTTTAATTTATATGATCGCCGCTGCAATTCAGGCGTTGGCAGGAGATACGAAAAAATCCGAATACTGGCGAACTCAAGTAAGAGACCGAAAACCAGATGCCAATGCATCCCATTTTTTTAGCGCATTTCCTTTCACTGACGATGCCTTAATCGTTGCATTTAAAAAGGGACTGCAGCAAGCACAGCTTTAACTACCGATGTAAGACACAATAGCACCTACTCTAAATCCGATGGCGCTATCGTGTCTGCTACAAAAAAATCAACTCAGCCTATGTCAGCTTGGCAGATTCTGAACATGCGTTCTTATGCACACTGTTTAGAAATCACAATTTCCAAATAGGTTGATGGAACTTTCATAGAACCATCTGTAGCCAAGTTAAGTTCATTAATCAATTGAATGATGTCTTGCTCCAATGATTGCTGTTGTTCACTGGATAGCGCGTTAAATGCTTTATGCACTGGTCCATAATAATTGCGAAAAACTTCTAACCAATGACTCGCAGAAAGATAGCGAAAAACATAGGTCCGATTCACCACTATTATATTCGCGGCTGCATCGCCAAAATGTTGGTGCAAAAATTCCTGCGTACCCCAGAGCGCTGGCGATTGCACACCAGCAGGTGGAGCAACATAGCGACCAACAATTTTAAATAGGCGTCCAATGAATCCGTCTGGCGTCCAATTAGCGAGACCTATTTTTCCACCCGGCTTACATACCCGTAGCAGCTCTGCTGCCACTTGGGTTTGATTGGGTGCAAACATAACGCCGAAGGTAGATAACACATTGTCAAAACTGCCGCTGGCAAAAGGCAGTTGTTCTGCATCCGCCTGTTGATACTCAACAGACAAACCGTCTGCGTCTGCACGAGCACGTCCCTGATCCAATAATGCTTGCACATAATCCGTTGAGGTCACGCGGCAGTATCGTCGTGCAGCAGCCAAGGTCGCGTTGCCATTACCGGCGGCAACATCCAACACAGTTTCACCGCTGGTTAAATCCATCGCTTCACACAGGTTTTCACCGGTAATTTGTAAGGTACTACCGACCCTGCTGTAGTCGCCCGATGCCCACATGGCCTGCTGCTTTTTCTTGATTGCATCAAAATCGGGGGCAATCTGTACTGGATTTGTTACTTGTATGTTCATTGCTATATCTCCTTTGAGTGAGTGGTAAACAGATCCGTCTTGTATCTGTTATATCCAGATTACTGCGAATGAGATGCGCGAACTTGAGGGAAAGCTGAGGATTGCAGGAGGTTTACAAAGCTGAGCGGCAGCCATGGGCTGCCGCTTTTTACATCGAATAAATCAGCGATTATGTTTACGGATTATTGATAAACCCGCACATAATCCACATACATACGCTGCGGGAATACACTGCCAGCATCCGGACTGCCCGGCCAGTTTCCACCAACGGCAACATTGAGTAGCAAGAAGAATGGCGAATCGAATACCCAATTTCCATAACCTTGTATTTGCGCGCGGGTGACTGAATAGAACTGGATATTATCGCGGAACCAGCGAATGCCGTTTGCATCCCACTCCACGGCATACACGTGATAATTCACATTCACATACTCACCCAAATTATGTGTCCCCATAAAAGGAGTATTGCCTGAATAGCCGGGGCCATGCAGCGCACCGTGAGTTGTAGTCGGCTCAAAACCAACATGCTCCATGATGTCGATCTCACCACAGTTCGGCCATCCGGCTGAGCCAATATTATTGCCCAGCATCCAGAACGCTGGCCAAATCCCTTGGGTTTGCGGCAATTTCATGCGCGCCTCAATACGGCCATGAGTGAAGGTTTTTTTATCGCGCGAGATCATGCGGGTAGAGGTGTATTCACAGCGGCCATACCAACAATTGTAATTGGCGGGATTATCGCGGCGCGCTTCAATAACCAATACATTGCCGCCCGCCCGTGCATCATTTTGAATAAACGCATTTTGCCCGGCAGTGTAATACTGCCGCTCATTATTGCCCCAACCACCGCCACCGGTTTCAAATGTCCAGTTAGCGGTATTGATGTTGTTGAACTCATCGGCAAATACCAGCGTGCGACCCGGGTTGGTATTGCTGGGTGTGATTTCAATCCAGTTAAAATTCCAATCCGATGTCTGCGCAAAGACACCCAGGTTATAGGTGCCTGCATTTAAATTTACCGTGCGCGATACGGTCGTCCAATTTTGCCAACCACCCGTTGCTGGAATGAAAAAATTGCCGAGCGGAATTGAGCCTGCATTTAAATCCACAGACGCAGTAGCGCCATTGGGTGATGCCACGCGCAAACGAATGGTGTAACTGCCTGTAGTAGGAATAGTTAATCCATTAAAGGCGAGCCACTCACCCTGCACTATCCAGCCCACATTGTAACCACCGCCGCTATCGCTGGTGCCTTCGATATCGACTGCATCGCCACGAAACACACCGCCAGCATTACCGGGCGTTGTATCGTAAAACGCATTGTAATTTTCTGCTTGATACACCACTGCATTCGCGAGCGAAAATGCACCTATACCGGCAATTAAGATTGCCGATAGAAATGTGCTGCTCAGGGATTTTTTATATTTCATCATTAGGCTCCTGCTTATTCTCAAGTTATTTTCAAGTATCAGGGTTAGCTGTTGGGCGCCAGACTGCTACGCGAAAACGAGTATAAAAATAAGCAACAAAAACTCAAATGATGAAAGGAAGCAAAAAAGTCCTCTAGATCAACCTAAATCCAATATTGATCGCGAAAAGAAAAAACTCGAACTTTCTCCAGCGAAGATCCCACTTTTGCAAACTGAATATGAAACGCTTTTTCCAATTTTTTGCGAATGGAGGTTACAGCATGTGTGAGGTGATTAATTTTTCGTGCGGATTTTGGTAACACTTGAAAGCACATCCCTGTGCGATGAGAAGCTAAATGCCAGTCGTAAAAAATGTGAACCAGTGAACGTGCCATGTTAATCCGAACGCAAATCGGCACTCACCTTAACCACGCACCGCCTGTTCAATTGTGGCTATATCGATCTTGCGCATTGTCATCATCGCGTTAAATGCCCGCTTTGCTGCAGCGGGATCAGGATCGCTTATCGCTTTCATTAATGCAGCGGGAGCAATTTGCCAGGACAGCCCCCACTTGTCCTTGCACCAACCGCATTCGCTTTCCTGCCCACCGTTATTCACTATGGCATTCCAGTAGCGATCCGTTTCCTCCTGATCTTTGGTAGATACTTGAAATGAAAAGGCCTCTGAATGTTTAAATTCCGGACCGCCATTCAGGCCGATGCAAGGAATACCCAACACCGTAAACTCAACTGTTAACACATCACCTTGTTGGCCCGCGGGATAATCGCCCGGTGCTCTATACACAGAGATAATTGCCGAGTCGGGAAATGTCTGGGTGTAAAAGCGTGCAGCATCTTCGGCATCGCCGTCGTACCACAGGCAAACCGCATTTTTTGCAGGATTAGTCATATTGTTTCTCCTTTTTAACCATGTTTAAAAACGTAACCTGTAACGGTATTAGATAGTCGTTTGGTAAATGGCCGTTTCGACAGGCCTGCTCAATATTTATAGATTCAAGGCCATTTATTTATAGAGCTAAAAAATTCAACGATAGGAACCCTGTTCAAACTCGATTAAACAGAATCCATGGCCAAAGGGGTCAGCAAAGCTAATGCACTTGGAACCGCGCCATTCAATGCATTCAGATTCAATTCTTGCCCCAGCTCTAATCACTCGCTCTGCGGCTTGAGCAATATCGTTAACGACAATATCAAAATGAATAGGTGTCCAGTGCCGTTGGTAATGGCGAGTATCTGCGGTAAATTCTGAAGGAGCTGAATCTTCATCATTTTTTAACAGGTAAATCCTGGATGATGTACCTGCCAATTCCGCCACATCGTCATCCAAAAACCGTTGGAACTTCAACTCAAAGGCGGTGCAATAAAATACAATTGCAGGATCCAACGCAGGAACATCAATATTAATAAGTAAATTCATCTGCCACCCCCGGCAATGAACGCATTACTTCTATCGACATTAAAGCCTGATGATTAATTCCGGCAAGATCACGAATTAAATAAAAAAGGCGGCAAAAGCCGCCTTGTCAGGTCCTTGGAAATAATTATTTTTTCAGCTGCAGCGATAACAACTCGTAACCGCCGGATTTTGCATAAACACGTATTTTGTTGGTACCTTGTAATAAATTAACCGTACCCATTTTTACCGGTTGCCAATTAGCAGACGTAGCGATCGCCGCCTCATTTCCTGCAAACGCATTATTAATACTTACACTAATCCGCCCGGTCTCCAGGGTTGATCTGACCTGTGCGGATAATTGATAACTCCCTGCTTTATCTGCCTCAACTGTGTACTCAGTCCACTCTCCGGTTTCAATGTGATTGATGAAATAGGCTTTTTTAGCAGCATCGAATTCGATATCCACACCTTCATTGCGATAGGTCGTGCCGCGGTTCCAGGGGGTACGCTCACCACCCTTGGAAACATGCAAATTCACCGAGTCAGTATCCGCGTAGGCAATTCCGCTACGCCCCATATCGTAATCGACGGCGGCCAGGCTGCCGCCCGATTTTCCAATGCGATGCTCTTTATAGGGCGCATTCAATTTGGAGTGCGGTTGACGAAACATGGCATCAATCACTTCCGGATGATATTGGGTGTTTTCAAACCGGATATCGTAGTTAGCCAATTGCATAAGGGCTTTCTTCGCTTCTTTTGCGGAAGGCTTTTTGCCTTTTCCATTCCAGTAATCCACCAACGCCAAATAATCCGCACTGGGTTTTACTTCTAATGGATTATTAAACCCCAATTTTTTCAACGGCCACCAGGCCCAACCTATTCCCTGCGATTCAACTAATTCAATCGCCTCAGTAAACCAGAGGTTAGCGTTTTCACCGGATTCGCCCAGCCAAATAGGAATGTTATATTTTTCACGCAGAGCAAGATGCCCTTTAATATCCCCAAGCGTATTATTGTTCCAATACTTATGGAAACTCAGCACCATATTGTTATCCCATTGCGGCAACACACCGGCGTAATTATTTCCCCAGCAGTTGCCTTCGATAATAATGATGTGATTTTTATCGACCGAGCGGATCGCGTTGGTAACCTCTACCATTAATTTTTTAAGCGGTTCATTTTTGGTTTCTTTGCAACCGTGTTTATCATCGGCATTTTCAAAACCCCAGTTGGGTTCATTGATAATATCGTAGGCCGCAACCCACGGCTCGTTCGCATAACGCTGCGCCAGCTTGCGCCAAAGTTCGATCATCTTTTGCTGATTGGCTTCGCTCTGCCACAGTGATGGGGTATTAGGGTTGCGATCAGAAATAGCAAAGTCATTACCCTGCCCCCCGGGCGCCGCATGCAAATCCAAAATCACATACATATTATTGGCTTTAGCCCAGGCGACTAATTGATCAGTCATCTCAAAACCTTTATCCAACCAAGTGTTTTGGCCTTTTATCGGTTCCTGTTCAATAGGTAAGGTATAAAGGTTGTAGTGCATTGGCAGGCGTACAGAATTAAAACCCCATTTTCCCATTGCATCTATATCGGCCTTGGTGGTGTGGTTGGCGAGCCATGCTGAATAAAATTGTTGTGTTGCCTCTGCGCCAATTAATTCTTCTATTTTTGCACGCATAACGTGCTGCTGACCGAAGTTGCCCAGCTTAAGCATATAACCTTCTTGCAACATCCAACCACCCAGCCCCATCCCACGCAGCAATACCTTTTCGCCTCGTTCGTTAACGATAAACTGGTCATCGGCCCGCAAGTAAGATGTTGAAGGATGTGGATTTGAAGGAGTGACAGATTGCGCACTGGCAACCGCTGCAAAAGGCTGGGCATTTATAAGCCCTAACCAAAGAGTACTTGTAAGTCCTAAACAGCAAGTAAGGGCGATTTTTTTTACGTTCACAGAAAAACCTCACACGTGAATTATTGTTAGTCGCGCGCCCAACTACAACCGGGCGGAATAAAGCGCGCCCCATATTAGTAAGCACCAGGGCTCGAGGGCGTTCGAATAAACTCCACGTCGGGTAAATTCATTCCCATATTCAGCAGCATATTAAGTGGGAATTAACGGATAAGTATTAAATATTTAAGCAGCTCAATAACTTAGAAAATTTATGATGATTGAGATGAGGAATTGTAAAGAAAGTTAAAAAGGCAATTTGTACAGTCTCATTACTACTCACTGAAGTGTTACCAATAGCTACCTTTTTAACAACGTGCGCTATTTATTCCAACGCTTGCCCTGCCTTTTCCAAAGCTTGCGCTAATAGGCAAAAACTGTGGTAAGTTTACGATCGTGGCGGACACGGATTGGCTTATACTGCCAACAACGATTAAAACAATAATCACAACAATAAATCCAACACAACCAATCATTACAACCATGAACGAAACCGTATTTAATATCCATGATCTGGTATTGATGATGACGGCACTACAATGTGCCTGCTTTGCTGCTTTACTGTTGGTCACCAATCCACCTGCCAATAAAAGCAATTATTTCCTCGCCGCGTTTCTGCTAGCCCACACCTTTATTCCAATTCATGAACTGGTGCTGTGGGGCGCCGATTTTAAAATGATCGCGCTCAATAATTATCCGCGTTTATTTTTATGGATAGGTTTTGGCTATTATCTGGACGCAGCCCTACTCTATTTTTACATCAAATCACTGGTCTACCATGATTTCACATTGCACAAACGCGATGGTTTGCATTTAATTCCGCTGGGATTATTTGCGCTCTTTTTAGGGTTAACGTTTTACACCCATAGCTTGCAAGAGCGAATATTGCTGATCGACGATGACATCTATGCCTATAGCCCTGGCTATTTACTAATAGACTTTTTATGCAAAGTCGGCCGCATTGGCTATTGCGTGGCAAGCTTGATGCTCATCACTAAATACCGTAATCAATTAAAAACCACCCACTCCAATATCGAGCGAGTCGATATTCGCTGGCTGGTATCGTTGGTGATTGGGTTTTTGATTATCACTGTAACTGAGGCAGCGCTCGCCTGTGCAAAATTATTGCACTTGTTTATCGGCTTTCATCCGCACTGGTTTGAAGTGATTGGCCTTACGGGTTATTACGTGGTGTTTGTATTGGTGCTGGCACTGGTGTTTAGCAGCATTCGCTATTTCTCTGGTTTTGTCAGCGTCAAACAAAAAGAACAACAGAAAAAAACCAGCGAAGAAAAATTACTGAATGCCGGATTTGCTGAAAAAATTGACACTATGATGCGTGAGCACAAACCCTATCTGCATCCAGATATCACCCTTGATATGCTCGCAGACATACTGAAAATTCCATCGCGCGACTTATCGTTGGTCTTTAATCGTCATTTCGATAGCAACTTCTACGAATTCATTAACCGCTATCGCATTGAGGAAGCGAAAAAAATGCTGGTCGACCCCAATCAAAAGTCAAAAACCATCACCCATATTTATCTGGATGTTGGCTTTAACAGCAAGTCGGTATTTAATACATTCTTCAAGAAACATGTCGGGCAAACCCCGTCCGAATATCGGCAACAGCATTCCCAGCAACCATAAATGACAATGATATATCTGGATTACCAAATCAGCAGTCGGGATATCGCCCGTGAGTTCGTAAAAATGGGCGTTGTAATTCCATTAAGCTTTGCACTTGTGGGCGCACTGTTCATTTACTATGGCCAAAAAACTGAACCTGCGGCCATCTATGCAATAGCAACAATGGTATCGCTGAGTTTCTTGTTACTACAAAGTATTGCCTGGTGGTATTTTCAACATACGAACTTTTACGCGTTCAGGATCAGTGCTGACACGGTGGAATACAAGACAAAGGCTGGAGGGTATCGATTGGAATTAAACAGCATTCAGCGAATTCAAACATCGCGAACGCTTGGGGGAGAAACTTCTACCATCGATTACTTTTTGGTAACCAATGCAGGAGAAAGTTTTAAGGTTCCTAAAATTCACAAATTGCCGGATGGCAAAATCATTAAAATCTTAATGAAAGCCAATCCAGCAATTATTAGGAAATAAACAGCAAGGAAATAAACAGCCAGGCAATAAATCTTAATGAAACATGCCTGCAGGCTTGAGGCTGATCCATAACCGCATTTCAAGAATCAAGCGATTAATATCGTTCATTTCACTCCATAAAATTTCGCGCTTAACGAGCTTGCGATATTTTTCTTCTGCAATCTGTTGGGCTGCGTCCATATCATTAAGTGCTTGTTTCAGGCCGTACCTGGCAGAGTATTCTTTGTGGGATCTCAAATCAGACATAGTGCGCTTCCTTCCCTTAGGCATGAATGAATAAAAACAGTATGATTTTATAAAGCCATTTATCTCACATCTGATGCATTTAACGTACAGCTAAACTTGTAACAATTTGTCGCTAAGCCGCGCTTAACTGTCTTGTAAAACTTTCTTGCTGGAATGAAAGGCTTTCATCTAATGCTTCGTACCAACCATCCCACCAATCAATATAATGACCACGAATTGTCGTCGAATCCTTCCCTTTTATCCAACAATCCAACCCTCTATCCAGCGTGGGAGCGTTGATTCCGTTCAGTTTTGCCCATTTTCCTAATTCTTTCGGTGTCATGTTTTCCATACCTCTTTAAAAGCAGTTTACTATTTAAATACGATTCCAGAATGACATTCGCAATAGTTATGCCAACATCCACCAATCCAAAAAAATAAAAAACCGCGCGCAATTGCTTGCGCGCGGCTGACATTAATGAAAACTGATTTTTGTATTAGTAAACTTCAAAATCCCACAAGGAAATACCGTAGCCGTTGGCGCGAGTAACGCCGAGGATACGCACATAACGACCTGTGCCTGATACAGATTGATCGTCCACTGCGCCATCACTATCAAGTTCAGACTTGATCGTCGTCCAGTTGTTGGCGTCGTTAGACACCTGAATGCGATAGGCCTTGGCGTATGCGCCCTCCCATTTCAAAAACACACGGGAAATTGTTTTGCTGCTGCCGAGGTCCACATAGATCCATTAGTTATCAGCAAACTGGCTGCTCCACCGAGTGGCAGTATTTCCGTCAACCGCTTGTGGTGCAGAATTACCATTCCATTCATCTGAAGAGGCAACTACGGGGCGATTCAATGCGAAATTTACATTGGCCGCTGCACTACTTACCACTGAGCTGGCAGCCGAACTTCTAACAGACGATGATGCAACCGAGCTGGATGCAACCGGATTGTTAATCACCTGGAAATCAAACAGTGAGTAACCATAACCGGTGCCGCGCGCTGTGCCATACACACGCACATACCGACCCGTGCCCATAACACTCAACACTTCGCGCCCGCCGGTACCATCCACTGTTTCCAAAATCGTAGTCCAGCTAGCGCCATTAGTTGATGTTTGGATGAGATAGTTTTTGCCGTAGGCGGCTTCCCAGTGCAACACAATTTGGTTGAAGCTGTAATTCGCGCCCAGATCGACCATGATCCACTGTGGATCTGCCGCCAAACTCGCCCAGCGTGTCGCCGTACTGCCATCAACCGCATAAGTTGCGGCCCAGGCCTCGCCTTCTGTTGTTGATGCAACTGCCGGACGATTCAGCGCAAGGTTACCAACTGGCGTTACCGCTACACTGCTGTTGGAACTAACGGATGATCTAGCAGAAGATACCGATGAAGGCACACTGGATGATGCGACAGAGGAAATTGTTGCAACACTGCTTGAACTTCTCACTGACGATGATGAAATGCTGCTGGATTTTGATGAACTACTTGCAGTGCCCGCAATGGTAAATTTCATCCAGTTCAGATTGATGGCCTGATTAAATACCAGACGCACTTTGTGCGCACCCGCAGTCAATGCAAGTTGTGCAGTTGCATTACCCCACGTTTGCAAACCACCGGTTGAAGGCACATTGATTGTCGTGCGCTGCACACCGTCAACCAACACATTGATCGTGCCTGCCGCTGCACTCGCCACGCGCAAATTAATGTCGTACGTATTCGCCGTTCCATTTACGTTGTACTCCGCCCATGCACCCGCACCTACATCACTCAAGTTAAGGAAACCGGAAACGTCTTTGGTCTCTTCAACACGTAATGCATTGCGCGCAGCATAATTTTCAGCTTGTACCAATTTTGGCAAAGTGTGTTTGCTCGCATCGCCATGCAACGGCATGTTCACATAAATGCTGCCAAGCTCAGTGAGCACACCGGATTGACGATAATCAAACAGGCCATTAAATGGATGGCCGTTACGACGACCGGTGAACCACGCATAACGCTGCATATCCGCATTGTTTTCAAACGAATCAACCACTTGAATCAACATGCGTTTTTGATCGTCGAGCGTCTTCACGGTTTCCCATGCAGAAAATTCTGTCATCCAGATTGGCTTGCCGTATTTCTTGAATTCATTCACGTACCACTCAATACCATTTACATCCGGCATGTACGCGTGAATAGAAAGCGCATCCACTTTACAGGTTGGGCACAGCTCGAAGAAATCATCAAAGTAATCGAACGGACTGTAATAGGTTGTGCCATTTTCAGTTACGCAGTTACCGCAATAGTTCATCGCCACGCTGACAATTTTCAAACCGAATTCATTGGCAATCGCTTCCAGACGCGGCCACTGCGCAACGGCTTGCGATGGCGTCATATTCGCTTGATCAATAAAGTTAGGTTCGTTAAAGGCGAGGATATATTTCACATCGGGATGCGATGCAATGTACGCACGCAATTCTGCATCGTTGAAATTACCGTTCCATGCCATAGGCACAAATTCAACGCCGTATTGCTGGTACACATTTTGGATCGAGAGGTCAGGTTTGATACTCCAGTTGTACCACCAGCTAATACCTTTGGACATCACCGTCATATCTTCAACTGAGTGGGTGCCATAACCCAATCCGCGCTTGGTACTTTTTGTATTGCTGAAATCTTTATCAACAAAAATAAACGTTTTTGCCGCTGCGGTTAATTCACCATCGCTCACCGTCAGAGTCACGTGATAAGAACCCTCGTTGGTGTAGGTGTGATTAACCGTTGCGCCAGTGCCCGTTGTACCATCGCCAAAATCCCAGCTGTAAGTCAGCGCATCGCCGTTTACATCGACTGACTTGGTCCCATCAAAGGTAATAATCGCCGGCGCAACGCCGCCAAGAATTGAGGTTTTAATTGCTGCACTAGGAGCACGATTTACCACAGTGCCATTAGTGCCTGGATCTTTTGCTTGCTGGCCGCCCGAGAGATAAACATCATCAATGCTGATACCTGCTGTTTCGCCAGTGCCCAACACTTGCAGCAGTTGACGCACGTCAAACAGATCCAGATCTTTTGCGATCTCGCTCATCGGGATAACGATCTCGTGCCATTGACCATCGCGCACAAAACCATAGGGATCATTGCCCGCTTTGAAATTAATCCACTTCTGGCCGATGTTGTTGAGCGGACCGCTTTTGAAACCGATTTGAAAATCGCCGGCGTGTGTTGTTTTTAACGAGAAATGCAATTTTGCATTGGCATTATCAAACGCGGTGAGGTTAAAACCTTCACGCGCCGTTAACCCCATGCCATACCAACCTTTGCCGGCAGACTTTAAATGTAACGCTGAATTGCCTTCTTTATTTGCACCGGTTTCCAAGGTGAGCGTGTTATCCCACAGGAATAAATCGCCGCTCACTCCAAACGCAAACTCACCGGCATTTTTGTGTTCGGGTGTTTCGGTATAAATACCAAAGTTGCCAAATTCCGGTGCTTGCAACGCAATGCTTTCGGTTAAGTAAATATTGTCGAATGCAATTTCCATCGGCGCTGCCGGACCAGGGCCAAATACACTGAACAGGGTTTTCATGGTTTCAAAATCGAGGTTGCCGAATTTGCTCAGCGGAATGGCGACGTGATGCCATTCGCCATCGCGGGTCAAACCGTATTGATCGCCACCTTCATTGAAATCGACCTTGCCATCGCCGCCAGACGTACTCGTAAGACCAATACTGAAACTACTGGTCGAACTGGTTTTAATATCCAGATGCAAATAACCGTGTTTATAGTTGCGCAAGTTTTGGTCTTTGTGCACCAGCCCCATGCCCCACCAATCGCCCGCGGCAATGGAGTAAGCCAAAGCACTACTACCTTCAGAGGGTGTGGTAGCGATGTTGGTCATGTTGTTCCAAATGTACAAACTGGTGCGGTCGCCCCAGTTCAATTCATTCAATACCGGTGTAGTTTCAGTACTGATACCAAAATTGCCGCTCGGCAAATTGTCATTGGCGACATGCAATTCAGTGCTGGGGTTCGCATAGAGACGCACATAGTCCACATACATTTTTCCGGGGAAAGGCGCCGTGATTTGGGCGGGGTCGGTGATCTCCACAAAATTCCAACCGCCTACCGCAAGATTCAAAATAACCGATGCAGGGTTGTCGCGGAATTCCGACATGTTCGGGTCGGTAATATCCATGTTAAAGAAAGGCGTCCCATCGACACTGATGGTTACGTTAGTCGGTGTCCAATCCAGTTTGTAGGTGTGATAGTCGTCGTAAAAATTGGTGGGCAGCTGGGTGGATTGCGCATGGTCTGCTTGCAACCAATCGCTCCAGGTTCCGGTTTCATGCCACCAGTGCAACGCAGCGGATACCGATTTGTTGGCGGTACCATCAGCTAATGCAGATTTATAGCCAGCCTCAAGGATGTCCCACTCGCCAGACTTGGGCCAGCCATCCAAACCAAAGTTGGTGCCCAGCATCCAGAATGCCGGCCAGAGGCCATTATCAACACGTGGCAATTTGATACGTGCTTCGAGTGTGCCGTATTTAAATGACATGCGGCCATTGGTGTGCAAACGCGCCGAGGTAAATTGCTTATCCTCATAGGCTTCACGCTTGGCCTCAATGACCAGTTTTCCGTCTTCTATATAGGAGTTTTGGCTGCGCGCCGTGTAGTACTGCAATTCACCGTTGCCGTTTCCATCGCCGCCAACGTTGTAGGACCAAATAGTATTGTCGATTCGCGTCCCGTTGAATTCGTCTGACCAGATAGGTGTGGTTTGCGCAAAAGCAGGGGCAGTCATGGCAAGACCGGCGCCCAATGCCAAAGCGCCCCGGGTAAGATACCGCAAGGGAGTTTTCATGGTGATACCTGTTTATGGTTATTGGAATGAATTTATTAGTGGTTCTCTCGCACGCTCAACAGCTTGAGCGATGCGACAGTTTCACTCCAATTTCCAGTGCAGGCGTTCGCTTGGAAGGATCGGCAAGATTATTTTTGGTTTGATTGGTTTGCGGCAGCCGAACACCGCAAACCAGCGTCGCTCAAAGGGGCTCGCTTTAGGAATTAAGGCGTCCCACTTTTTGTTTTTGTTATTCCGATCACGTGTTATTCAAACCACGGGGTTCCAGGACCCTTTTATCGAGACAACTGCCAAGCGCGATATAAGCCCCAACCTGATGTAAACAGCAACCACATCCCAACCCAAAACAGCCCCACTCCAATTACCTGATTGCTGATGCCCAGCACATCTACCTGCTCGGCGAGCGGGTTACCGGTATCGATCACAATCTGTGGCAGCTGGCTTAGCGTTAACAGAATTAACGCACTGACCAGATTAATAAGCACATCGATAATCAGCTTGGGGATCGTCCAATAGCGGTGCACAAGGTTCCACAAACCAAACACCAGCGAGATGATCAACACCAAGGACAACCAGGGAATCCATTGCTCCACTTCCGGAGTAAACCTTGCTACCAGATCAGACTGTTTAGCTGATGGCATCCACAAGGCGTAATTCAGCAGCAACAGAAAGAATAAATCCGCCGCGAAATCAACACTTTGCTGGCAAGCGCTGATTCTCTGCCACTTACGAGTCGCCGGTGGCAACTTCTCGGGTGCCCAACATTGGTAAGGATCAAAATAAGGCTTGCCGCCGGCCGGGTTACTCAGTAGATAAAATACCCCTGTCACCGCCGCAAACATAATCAGCGCTTTCCCTGCGATTTCAAAGATGAACCCTGCTATCGCAAAACCCCCACCGCTCAGAAAGTGCACCCCGAATTGAATCAAGGCGAGGATAAATACCAGGATCAACCCGTAATGTAGCGCCTGCTTATAAAGAGGGAATAAATCCGCACTCACCAGCTGCTGGCCAGTCAAAAAACTGCCTGCCACTTTTTGCGGGTGACCGAGTTCTTTTAACATCGCCGATACTTCTGCGTCTGTAGGTTCACGCCCCTGTCCTTCAGCAATGGCTTCAAGCTTATCGAGGATGTTAGCACGCAGTTCACGGGTAATTTCATCGCGACGGCTTTCCGGCAATGCTTGCGCTACTGCATCCATATAACGATCAATCAGGTCCATTTCCGGCCTCCAATATCTTGCTTACGTGGTGGTTTAATTGCAGCCATTCGGTACTCAGGCTTTCAAGTAAGCCCGCGCCTTCCGGAGATAATTGGTAATAGCGGCGCTCGCGCCCCTCTCCTTGTTGCCACTCACTGGTCAATAGTCCTTGATCGGCCAATCGGCGCACCAATGGGTAAAGCGTTCCCTCATCTATATCCAGACCAGCATCCTGCAGTTGCTTGCGCAGGGAGTATCCGTAGTGCGGCTGCTTAAGCGAACCTAATACGGCCAATACCAAAATCCCCCGTCGCAATTCCTGCCTGAGCTTCTCAAATTGTTCATCCGACATACTGTGCCTCGCATACTGTGTAACACACAGCAAATACTATGCGCCGCACAGCATGACAATGCAAGAGCCTGCCGAAAGTTTTCCAGAGGAGAAATTGGATCAATATGAAAAGGGAACTCAATTCAACAAGGAGGATTGTGTCGAGAATATTTACACGCCAACTTATGCCAAATGCATCACACTTTTATAAGCGCATGACCAACATATATATTTTTTTATTGGCATAAAAATTGATTGTTAGCACGCTCGCTTATATAAATTTAAGCGACAACACTTTTTCTCAAGGATCTAACATGAATAATTTCATCAAATTGGCGGGCGTAAGTGCTCTTGCTTTGGCTGCATCTGCTGCTCAAGCGGCTCCTATCGTTAGCTTGTCTGCCCTTGGCGAAACCACCACTTCTGTAGTTGGTGCGACCACTATCGACTTTAATAGTGGCTGTGGTTATGTAACTTGCAGCGGCGATTTCCAAATCGTTTCTGGCTCAGCAAGTGGCCTTTACGCTCAACCAGCAGGCACTGATACCGCCTTCCTGACTGTGCCAAACCCAAACGCAAACGGTTCTGCAACATTCACCTTGGGTGCAGAGTCAGATTACTTTGGCCTGTTTTGGGGTTCGATTGACTCCTTCAACAGCATCAGCTTCTTCCTGGGCGACAACCTGATCTCCAGCTACAGCGGCGCTGATCTGGTAGGTGCTAACTTTGCTAATGGCGACCAAGTTAGCTACGCATCTAACCGTTACATCAATTTCGATTTCGGTACCAGCAAATTCGATACCGTTAAATTGACCAGCACTAATTTTGCATTTGAAAGCGACAACCACGCTTTCCGCAATCTGGCGACCGTACCTGAGCCATCAGCACTGTTGTTGGTATTGGGTGGTTTGCTCGGCTTGGCCGGTATGCGCATGCGCAAAGGCCAGTAATTTGCTAATTGCTGCCGTGTGAATAGCAAATGCGATTCACGAAAAAAGCGCAACCGCTCAATGCGGTTGCGCTTTTTTTATTGCAGTAGAAATGACATGAATGGAAACCAGATCGAAAGCTAACGCACCGCAGAGAATACCTCTGAACAAAAAATCTAAAAATTATTCAAACGCATAGTTAATTGCCAAGCCATAAGTACGCGGAGGGTTATACAAACCGCGCGGCACGCCGATAAATGATACCGAACGCTGCCGGAGGTTAATCTCATCAGTGATATTTTTCGCCCACAGTGAAATATCCCAGTGCGAATCAATATTTACGCCCACGCGGACATTAGCAGCAAAGTAATTGGGGATGGCGTTGGCCGAGGTATTATTAGGGTTGGAAAAGTAATCACCGGTATAGCCATAGTCGACATGCCCATAGAACTCTATCTGGTTTAACACCGGCTGGCGGTAATCAAGCGCAACAAAATAGGCTTTCTCAGGCGCATAAGGTAAGTAGTTGCCATCGTAATCCACTCCCGGCCCACCACCATCCTTGAACTCATCAAACTTCGCCTGGGTAAACGCTGCATTCAAACTAAATGTTAGATATTCGTTAAGCAGCGCAGTTAGATCCAGCTCAATTCCTTGACTGGTAACCTTCCCTGCATTCGTCAGCGACAACACGGTGCCGGATGATTGAGTAGGAACAAATTGGAATACCTGGAAGTCATCGAACTTGGTAACAAACCCAATCACATTGAAAACAATTTGCTTATCCAAAAATGCAGTCTTTGCCCCTAACTCATAATTAGTTGCGTATTCAGGATCAAACCGGAAATGTTCAAGCGTGGTGATAAAGTCAGCATTCCAGCCGCCACTTTTGTATCCACGCGCAACACTGGTGTAGAACAAAATATCTGGCGATAACTGGAAGTTAACCCCTACTTTGGGGAGCGGTTCATTGAAAGTTTGTTGATCGATTAAATGATTAACATTAATAAACGCGCCCGTTGTATCAATGCTCGAATAATCGATCTCTTTACGTTCATGTACGTAGCGAACTCCACCGGTCAGGGTCCATTGGGGATTCAGGTAGTAATTGCCATGCAGGTAGAGCGACGACGATTGAACTCCGGCAGTAGCAGGCGTTTGCATAGTTGCATTAGGAGTTGGGCGAAACAGCGCACCCGTCATGGCACTACGCTGGGTTGAAATATCCTGATCCAAAAAATAAACACCAATGACATAATCCCCCTTTTCACCCTTGGGAGAAGCCACTCTAAATTCCTGGCTCAATTGGTCACTTTGTTCATCAAATGCACTGACAGCTATATCCAGTGGTGAATAATCTTCTTCACTCAGCTCACTAAATTCATTAGCGCGAACACCGGTAATGGAGGTCCACTGAAAATCTTGCGGAGTTTCATAGGTCACCTCAATAGTAGTACCTTTCAACTCCCGCCACTCAAACTCATCCGCATCGTGCGCAACCACATAAGGCTTTGACGCTAACGTAAAACCATTCGAACCACCATTGGCGAAGGCTTCCGCGTTGGTAGATTTATCGTCATCTTTTAAATAATCAAAACCAACATCGACGAGCAAGCTTTCAATACCGATATAACGGAACTTCAGCTTTGCTACATCCCTGTTAATACCTTGCAGGTCGCGATCCAGTGTTGTGTTATAGATGTAACCATCCTGATCCGTAGTACCGACAAGCAAGCTGGCAAAAAGATCATCGGTAACAGGCAGATTCACCTTGCCTGTTACCGACTGCAAATTATAGTTACCAAAATCCGTAAGCACTTCCGCGCTAAAGTGATCTTCCGGTTTTTGGGTCACTATATTGATAGCACCCGCCAACGCATTAGTACCCGCCAACGTACCTTGCGGGCCGCGCAACACTTCAATGTGCGCAACATCCAACAAGCTCTGATCAAAACTTGATGAACGCCCCGTCAACACACCATCAATGTAAACTGCTACACGGGCATTGGTGCCAATGTTGCGTGAATAATCACCTACACCTCTGATTGCTATCTCACCGCGAGTATTTCTATCACCGCGACCAAAATTGATATTGGGGATTGCTCCTTCCATTTCAGTTAGCGAACTTGCACCGACCTGATCGATGAACTTTTTATCGTAAGCGCCAATTGCTATAGGTACTGACTGCACACTTTCATCACGCATTTGCGCAGTAACTAGAACCTCTTCCACCTCGGGACTTTTGGTGCTTTGAGCTAAAACAGCCACACTGCAAGTAGAGCCAACAGCCAAACTTGCCAAACAAACCAAACCGGAAAAATGTATTTTTCTAATTATTATTCCCATGAATAACTGGCTCATAAACGTTAGGGATTCAGGTGCTGCAAGCACCATTGGGGAACGGAGATCATGCATTGCGCGAGTACGCCTGCAAAAACTGCTGGAATCCCTTCATTGTTAGAGGTTTTTCGAGAAAATCAGTAAACCCGCGAGCCAGCAATCCTGACTGATTGGCACCTAAAGGCAAACTGGTCAAACCAACAATTATCGTTTCATCACCAACACGTGTACGCAGCGCAATTGTTGCCTGCTCGCCATTCATTTTTGGCATGTGTAGATCCATCAAAATCAGGTCATATTGTTTTTGCTCACACATGCGAATGGCTTCCAAACCATTTTCTGCAAAATCCACCTGATAATGGGGCGAAAGTAAACTTCGGCCTATGTCCCGATGCACCATTTCATCGTCAACCAACAGAATTGTTTTTATTGCGATCGTTCTTATGGGCACACCCGTCGATGCATCAAATTTTTTGTTTTGCGCATTAACGGTTTCTTCACCATTGTGTAGAGATGCGCCGAAATTACCGGCCTGATGAAGGACAGATTCTGACAAGAGATTTATTTTTTTTTGCACGGCTTCCAGATTCGACACCATGATGTCAGAAGCATTTATCAACGCGTCTATCAGTTTCTTATCGCCTGGTAATAAATGCTGTAACTGCGGGGACTCAGTCACCGCTTTAATCAATTGCGGCACATGGTCTGCAAGAAGTTCAGCCTTCATTTTTGCAATCAATAGTGGTGTAGCTATGTCATGAAATAGTGTTTCGGTACTGTCCGAGTCACTTTGGTAATTAAATTTATTTGTCATTGTTCGCCAACCTTAGATTGCTAACATCCACTTCCCTAAGATGCCCTTCTCCATTTTTACTGTCTAAATTTTACCTGCTTTTTTGTTTTTGGTGTTCTTATGCGACAAATATTCGCTTGATGCCCAATTATTTCAATCCGCAGCATGTCCATGCATTACAGAGCAATGCCAACCTCATCTCATCATTCAATCACTTAGCTATGAAGTTTTAAAGTGCTGTTTTAGATCGCATATTTTTTGAGCATAATGGAATTCGGCGCCAAGTCAAAGTTTGCCTCGGCGCCAATAGTAACTGCGTGACGCATAAACACACCAGATGCTTTATGTGCTTTTTTCACGCACTCAAATATGAACTAAAAACCAAGAGGTATCCCTATGTTAACTACTGCCCTTAAATCACAACCAAGCCAACAAAATGATTACTATAGCGTCATAGCAAAAGGTCCAATGTTGGACAGGGTATATTCCATGCGTTATAGAAGTTATAGTGCAGAAGGGTATATAGAGGAAAACACTTCTCAAAAGTTTATTGATGAATACGATAACCAACCGAGCAGCATTTGCTTTCTTGCTTACCAAAAAAATAAAGCCATTGGTTCTATGCGTGCCTGCGTCTATGATCCGTCCGATGAAAAATCTCTAATTCCTGTGATGGAAGTATTTGAGAACGAGATTCGCGATAACGTTGGGTATGATAATATTTTGGTAGAAATGAATAAGTTTGTTATCGATACCAGCTTTCAACGAAAGGGAGGAATGCAAGCCAGATTGACCTTGATGGGATCGGTATTCAATGAATCCGTTAACAGAAACGCCAAAGCAATCTTGGTTGCAGTCCGCCCTGAGCACGCCAGATTTTATCAAATATTCGGTGCCAAGGTTATTTCAGACATTAAATCATATCCTCATTTAAGCTTTAAAACGTTGCTGATGGTGTGCGACGATCTGGATTTAGCGGGCAGCATTTTAAGAAGTAAACTACGAGCGGCGTAAAATGATTCAGTATTTGATTACAGCAATTATCGATATTGCTGTAGGTATTTTAGCTCTATCAAAAAAGGAAAACCCCGCGGCAAAAGCCTTGGGGTTTACCATTTGCTGTCTTGGATTTTGGTCTTTGGAGTTGTATTTTTTAACATCCATAAAAGACATGAAATTGCTCGATACGCTGTTTCACTTGACACGCTGGGGCATGTTTCTCGCCCCAGCTATTTTTACATTGCTCGCTTGGAGATTATTAGGGAGCAGATCGAAAGCGTTTAAAAACATCGTAATCATTCCCAGTTTTTTTATGAGCATTCTTTTATCGCTGGGAAACTTTTTTATTTTTCCATCTACATTGATAGAAGCTGAAGGTGGATACCTACCAAAACCTGATTTTATTTTTTATTCGTTTGCTGCGTATTTTATATGGTGCTTTTTTGGATCACTTGCTTTGGTGTCTTTTTCTTATAAATCCTCACTAAACAGAGAAAAACAGCGTTTAAAATGGATTCTGATCACCTTGTTCGTTTGTTTTTTGATCGGCATTCTATTAATAGGAGCTATGCCCAATAGTTTCTATTTGTCAAAACTCATGGGGCCTATATCCAACATCGTCTTTGTGGCCTTTTTATTCTATACAACCATTCAACACAACCTAATGGATTTCAGGCTGGCATTAAGTGTTGGCCTTTCAAAAGCCATTCTATTGGGCTTTTTTGCCTGGATGTACTTCGTCGTGACATCAGTAGTAGGTGATCACACCGAATCCGTCGGAGGCGTATTAGTCCTACTGCTTTTTGTTGCGCTTATTCTGGAAGCCTATCCAAGACTATTAAAATGGATACTGCCAAGCGCAAAAAAAATGCTGATTAAGCACAGCTACGAATTTGATCAGGTAAAAACAGACACGGAAAATGCCCTTAGAAATTCAGTTAATTTTCCCATGATGCTTGAAGTGTTGGATCACCTATTCCTGAATATTCTCCGACTTAATAACTATAAAATTTTAATGATTCAAAAGAATGTTGACTCACCGCTTGATGGAAAAAGCCATTATCCAAATGCCCTCCAATTTGAAATCATCTCTGAAGATCATGCGTTGGTAGCTTACTGCGCCCAACAAACCCAACTGATTATGGCTGATGAAATGCCGAGCGCCATACACCATGACATGCAAAAGCATAATGCGGGACTATGCTTCCCCATATTTTCAGGAGGGAAAATCTTAGCCGTGGTGCTCATTGGAGAGCCCATTCATTTTTCGTATTATCGCTACGACGACATGAAAATTTTTGAATGGCTACAAATGGAATTGGAACAAGTGATCAACCGCTTAAATCGCCTGAACAGCATGCAAGATCAACTTGGAGAAGCAAAGAAAACACTTTCCATGCTCAGTTTAATGAATCACTACCATCACGACATAAAGGCGCCTTTTGCCATTATTGATGGCATTCTCTCGAATGACATATATGATCGCGAAAAGCAGAAAGATATAGTTCTGGCACAAGTAGAACGAGGGTCAAAACTTATCGCGACCATGGCGAGCATTCTAGGCGGTCATCATAAGCGGCGTATTCAGCCCTGTGATTTAGGCGTACTTATTCAAGACTGCCTTTATCTCTTCGAAAAATCTTTTGACAAGGTTGACTATGAATTAGGCAGCACTCCATTCATTAAAGGCGACGCAGAAGATTTAAAAATTCTCTTTATTAACCTCATCAAAAATGCAGCAGAAGCACGCCGTGAAAATGAAGATCTGGTTATTAAAATTAAATCCTGGCTTGATAATGGCAATGCCTATTTTTCTATCTCAGATAACGGCACTGGGATGAGCGAGAAGCAACTAGCCAATCTATGGGAGCCAGGCTTTAGCGTAAAAAAATTCGGTACCGGTATTGGCATGCAAGCCATTAAGCGCATAGTCGATGAACATAATGCGCATATCGATGTAAAAAGCGAACCTTTGAAGGGCTCAGAATTCACACTCTGTTTTTTTGCGGCACAATTTGCTCATGAGGACGACGCGGTTTACACAAAAGATGAGTTGGCCGAGAGACGTGCAACTTATCAAGTAGAAAAAAGAAACTCTCAATGACACCCTGAATAATCTTCTTAATTGGGGCTTTAAGACGACACAACTTCCACGAGATCAAACTGAGCGCTACACTACACGCCAACTCTTATCCTTCGCGCTCTTTTGACTCCCCCTTCCCGATCAAATTGGCTACAATATCTACATCAATCTAATTGGCCTGCAGTAATGCAGGCCATTAAATGTCCACATATATTTGGGATTCATAGTGTGAAATCAAAAATTCCTCTTTGTTTTTATCCAACACAGATAGTGTTTGTCGATGACAACCCTGAGTTTTTAGAAACGCTATCCTTGAGATTTTCCAAACAATTCAATGTGCAAACATTTTCTGATACGGATTCGGCCCTTAGCTATATTAATGAATACCAACGTGAAGCCGATCTAATAGCTAATGATGAAAAAACCAAACCCCAAGGTGATTCAGATGCATGGGTTAAACGCGTCCTCACACACCAGAACATAAAGCGTTTCGATGAACAACGAGCCAAAGAGATATCAGTACTGGTTGTTGATTACTCAATGCCAACGATGAATGGCATTGAGTTTTGCGAAAAGATAAAAAAATCTTCCATCAAAAAAATATTATTGACTGGCTATGCGACGCCGGCCGATGCCATCAGCGCGTTCAATAACAATACGATTCATTATTATCTTAAAAAGAATGATGTGAATATGCTGCAAGATCTGGAGGTTGCGCTTCATCAGCTACAGCACGCCTACTTTACTGAGCTATCCAGCAGCCTGAAAATAGGGGCGATTGACAGTGGAACGCCTTTTTTTGCGGATCCCAAGCTCGCAAACTATTTCCAGCAAGCTTGTGAGTCTTTGGATGTACAGGAGTACTACTATCTAACCAATCCATCACGATTTGCATTGCGCACTCGCTCAGGCGGTAATTTTTTCTGCGTGATTTACACTGAAGAAGATATGGCTGAGCACTTGCAAATTTTGCAAGAAGAAGGTGCTCCCGCAAATCTTTATAAGGCATTAGATTCGCGCAAATTTGTACCCTTATTTCAAACAACTGACGGATTTTACGAGCCAGGGTTAGCAAACGCGATATCCAACATCCACCCTGCTACCCACGTATCAGGAGTAGTGAATTACTACTGCACTATTGTTGCTGATGCAGCAAACGTGACCGAGCCTGCAATCAAAGTGCCTACAGGCATTTTACATTGAAGGGTTAGAGATCCTTCTCTACCACATGTTTGCGTTACGCATAATCCCTGAATGACTTGCGAAATGCACTTGGAGATAACCCAGTCCAACGTTTAAACGCGTTGGTGAAGCTGGTGCGATCAGAGAAATCCAAAGCCCGAGAAACGCGATCCACACTCAATTGATCATCAATCAAATACTTGATCGCATAGTGAAACCGAAGATCATCACGCAATTGCGCGAAGTTGGTATTTTGATCCTGCAAACGGCGTTGCAATGTGCGTTTGGTCAGGTTTAAGTCTGAAGCAATTCTTTCTATCGATAACTCTGTGTGACCCACACGCAGATGCAATGCATTAATAACCCGCGCTGATACACCGTCACAGTGAGGAATTCTTGCCAGGGTCAGATATTCCTCGTAGGTTCGATAGTACGGTTGCCCCAGCTCACCCTCGTTAGACTGAGCATTATAGTTACGTTGTAACTGAATCATTTAAGCGACTCCTTACGTCATTGGCACATTAAAATTAATTAGCAATCCCTTGCAGCGAGTGCTCCAGTAATTTCAGCAGCACCCCGCTGCTACTGGTTCGATCATAACATAATTATTTTTACCGGGACGGTACAGCTAAATCACCCGGAAAATCTCTCATCCCAATCATAGCTCCCAACAAATCACCTGGGAACAAAAGTCTCATTCCATTCAAATTATCAGCCTGAATGGCGCTTTAAGAATAAAAATAGCACACACAAGTCGATGGCATATGCCCTGTAATGAGAAATACCACTCAAAACCTGGCAAATACCCGTTCAAAAATACGGATAAAACAGGGCGCGCCCTTATTTAATAAGCACGCGCTGATGGAGTAATTAAAAGCTCGGCAATTGATCTAACGTAATGATATTGCTGTGATTATATACCTTGGTTTTTTGAGCACTGGTATTGTAATACTCACCTGTCCAGAAATTATCTTCGTGCGTTACCCCCTCTCCTTCCGAGATGTGTCCATCATTCCATACCATGAACCACAACCACCAAGCACTATCGACTAAGATCTTGTCTGGATCGGGGATATAACTGTTTTCGCTTAACGCCACCATTTTATTTTCAAAAGGATATTTGCGCGCTTTTGTATATGTAGCGACTTGCGATTTATATGCCTTGTTATCGGTACTGTCGTATATATCGTAGCTAACAATGTCGACATACTCATCGCCTGGATACCACGCGGCACCTTGCCCATTCCATACCCACAGCAAATTATGCAAGCCATGATGATTGGTTAATCTGTCATACATATGCCGCCACAACAAAATTTGCGCAAAAGACTGAGGCGCACCATCAGTGCGGCTCCGTCCCCACCAAAACCATCCATCACCATTACTACCCGAAGCTTCGTGTAATGGACGCCAGAGGACGCTGACATTCGCATCACTCAGCCTTTTCAGCTCAACAGCAATCAAGTCAATGCCTGCATTGATTTGAACATAAGCTGCACTGCCGACATCCAGCTCGCCATCTTTAACGGGGATCTGGAAATTAGTGTTCTTGCTGGCATCCGCCTCACGTACGTAAAAGTTAGCGCTATTAACATTGGTCGTATTTAACAGAGCGGGATCGCGCCAATGCCATGCAAAAGTGACCAACCCACCTTTCTTTGCGTACTCAATCGCCTCATCCGTTTGATTCAGTCCCTCCACCCAACTTTCGGTCATGCCGTAGTTCATAAAATCGTATCCCATTATGGCGGGATACCTGCCGGTATCTGTATGGACACGCTCGGCCATATCAATGGAATCCTTCCAGGTTAAATCCTGCTGCCCTGAAAGCGTTTTTTGCCCCCAAATACTTTTTAAATAGGTATATATGGATTGAGTTTTTGCATTTGCATTGGCATCAACAGGTGCTGAGCGCATTGCAACGACGGGCAAGCTATTACGATTAGCAGGGCAAAATTGCTGCGCTATACAATATTGGCCATTTTCAAAGCCCCAGCTATTGTCATTTCCAGTGCACAGATTCCACTGCTTACCATCCACAGTACATTTCGCCAGCGAGGCAGCACTCGATGACGATACTTGGGCTGATGAACTCGCAGCAACCGAGCTGAGTGCCGCGCTTGACGTAAGCATGCTGGAGGCACCTTGTGAGGTTGCCGGAGCAGATGAACCACCGCCTCCACATGCCGCTAATAAAAATGTAAGGCCAAGACCGCTGGACCAGATGATGGACCTGATTGAAAACTTCATTGGAACTCCGAATTTATTATCATTTTGGATTATGTAATAGCCGACCAATGTAACCGGTTACCAAAATCAGTATACAGACGCCACTCAACTTCAGATAGTCCGATTGGATATTAAGCTCTGCAAAACCCGACGATTTGGCCTAAAGAGCCTTCTCATGTAGAATGCGCGCCTCGCTTTTTCTGCCTGTTTCAGGCCTAAACCCAGACTAAATTGCGCATCATCATGGAAATTAATCCCTTATTACTTGCCCTCAAAGACCTGACCGAACGCACCAATGTGCTTAGGGGGTATCTTTGACTACGATCTCAAAAAAGAGCGTCTAGCCGAAGTTGAATTGGATCTCGGTGAACCCAGTGTTTGGGAAAATCCAGAGCGCGCCCAAGCCCTAGGGCGCGAACGCGCCGCTTTGGAGTTAGTCGTTAAAACTATTGATGACTTGGATAACGGCGTGCGCGATTCGCGCGAATTGCTTGATATGGCCGTGGAAGAAGACGATGAATCCATGGTGGCCGATGTGCAGGCCGAGTTGGATCGCCTGGACAAACAATTAGGAGTATTGGAATTCCGCCGCATGTTTTCGGGCGAAACCGATGCGAATAACGCGTATCTGGATATCCAATCCGGTTCTGGTGGTACCGAAGCGCAAGACTGGGCCGAAATCGTGCTGCGCATGTATCTGCGCTGGGGCGAAGCCAAAGGCTTTAAAGTGACGCTGGAGGAAGTATCTGCTGGTGATGTAGCCGGTATTAAAAGTGCCACTATTTATTTTGAAGGCGAGTATGCTTTCGGCTGGTTGCGCACTGAAACTGGTGTTCATCGCCTGGTGCGCAAATCACCTTTCGACTCAGGCAATCGTCGCCACACCTCATTCTGCTCGGTGTTTGTATCACCCGAGATTGATGACAACATTGAAATTGATATCAATCCTGCAGATTTACGGATCGACACCTACCGCGCAAGTGGTGCGGGCGGTCAGCACGTAAACAAAACTGATTCCGCGATTCGTATCACTCACATTCCAAGCGGCATTGTTGTGCAATGCCAAAACGAACGCTCGCAACACGCCAACCGTGACAAAGCCTACAAAATGCTGCGCGCGAAAATGTATGAGCAGGAAATACAAAAACGCAATGCCGAAAAACAGGCGATGGAAGACACCAAATCCGATATCGGCTGGGGCAGCCAAATCCGCTCTTATGTATTGGATGATTCGCGCATTAAAGATTTGCGCACCGGGGTGCAAACCTCTAACACCCAAGCAGTATTGGACGGCGACCTCGATCAATTTATTGTTGAAAGCTTAAAAGCTGGCCTGTAATTTTTTACTAGCCTAATCCCAAATTTTTAATTCAACTTCAGTGAAGACTATGAGCAACGAAACCCAATCAGCACAAACCGAAGCACAGGATGAAAATAAACTCATTGCCGAACGCCGTCAGAAATTGGCTGCGATTCGCGAGAAAGGCAATGCCTTCCCCAATGACTTCCGTCGCGCTGATAAGAGTGTCGATTTGCAGGCGCAATTTGGTGAAAAAACCAAAGAAGAACTGGAAGCGCTGAATCAGGTAGTGAGCGTTGCTGGTCGTATCATGGCAAAACGCGGCCCATTTATGGTGTTGCAAGATGGCAATGGCTCCATCCAACTCTATGCCGACAAAGCGGCACAAGAAGTCATTAAGGAGAAATGGGGCTTGTGGGATATCGGCGATATCGTCGGTGTAAAAGGTGCGCTGCATAAATCCGGCAAAGGCGATTTGTACGTGAACCTGGAAGAGTATCAATTGCTCACCAAATCCCTACGCCCCCTACCGGATAAATATCACGGCTTGAGCGATCAGGAAATTCGTTACCGCCAACGCTATGTGGATTTGATTGTAAATCCTGAAGTGCGTGACACTTTCCGCTTGCGCTCGCAATGTATCAGCTTTATCCGCAACTACATGAGCGGCTGTGGATTTATGGAAGTAGAAACACCAATGTTGCACGTGATTCCTGGCGGAGCATCAGCCAAACCGTTCATCACTCACCACAATGCATTGGATATGGAGATGTTCCTGCGTATTGCGCCGGAATTGTATTTGAAGCGTTTGGTGGTAGGCGGGTTTGAGCGCGTATTTGAAATCAATCGCAACTTCCGCAATGAGGGCGTTTCGACTCGCCACAATCCAGAATTCACTATGATGGAATTCTACCAAGCCTACGCCGACTACAAAGACCTGATGGACTTGACCGAAGATTTGCTGCGCAAGTTGTGTATTGAAGTCACTGGCGGCACTACATTGAAATACCAAACCAGTGAATACGATTTCGGTAAGCCGTTTACGCGCATGTCCGTATTTGATTCGGTGTTGCACTACAACCCGCAAATTACCCGCGAGCAACTAAGCACAATCGAAGGCGCAACCAAGGCCGCAAAAGATTTAGGTATTGCGGTAAAAGATTCTTACGGTCTCGGCAAAATTCATATCGAAATTTTTGAAGAGACTGTCGAGCATAAACTTGACCAGCCAACCTTCATTACCGAATATCCGATTGAAGTTTCACCGCTGGCGCGTCGCAACGATGACAACCCGGCAGTGACTGACCGCTTTGAATTCTTTATTGGTGGCCGCGAGTTGGCGAATGGTTTCTCTGAGTTAAACGATGCCGAAGATCAGGCTGAACGCTTTATGCAGCAAGTGCGCGAGAAAGATGCCGGTGATGATGAAGCTATGCATTACGATGCAGACTTTGTGCGCGCGCTCGAATACGGTTTGCCGCCAACAGCAGGCGAAGGTATCGGTATCGACCGTTTGATTATGTTGTTTGCCAATGCGCCGTCAATTCGCGATGTATTGCTTTTCCCGCATATGCGCCCCGAGTAATAATGGCTCATCCAAAAAATAAAACGGCGCCCTCGAGGCGCCGTTTTGTTTTAGATACACTTACCCTATTCAGGAGCTTATTTCCCACAGGTTCAACTACGCAGAACTCAGCGCCCAGACGCCTTATCCAATTCTATGCGCAAGGTTCGCAGCCAATAATTAAACGCTACCTGCACTTGGACATTGTTAGTTTCGCGATTATTTTCATCCCAAAGCCGACGCTGACTGGTGATGATCGCCAATGGTTTACCCGATATAGAATCATAAAGTGAAATTTCCAGCGTCATCGCCCCCACACCTTCACTGTATGTTTTCGTATTTGCAGGCCGCCCTTTCATCTCTTCTCTATTATCGAAAGACGCCACCTCCACCACTTTAGCCACCACCGTCATCACATCGGCACCGTTTTGCATAGCTGTGCTATAGGTTCTATCAAGAATCAGGTTATTCATCAAGGCCTCTGTGTATCGCTCCTGATAATAGCGACGCTCCTCCTCATTAGCCCCCCAAGACGCAGCTCCAGCCGGTTGCCGTTGGACTTTTACATCATTCAGGTCCAGCTGTTCGACAAACAATTTTTTATACTTTGAAAATTGCACTCCGCGCGCAATAAAAGTGCCTGCGATTGGTGTTTTCTCTACCGTTGTTACGCCTGTCTTATCGGCTTTAAGCTGCACTTCCGCTTCCGGTTTTTTGGGGGAAGCCGAACAACCGATTAGCGAACCGATCAGCAATGCAATCAATATAGGTTTTAAGGGATTTCGTTGCAGCAAGGTTTTCATACTCCTACTTATTTGTACTCGTTGTTTGAATTTTCAATTTGTACTCTTTCGGTCGTGCGCTGTTTATACACCGTGCAAGGCGGCTGCAAATTTGGACTCATTGAAGCATAAAAACAATTGCCCTATTAGCAGGATCAGCCACGAATACCATTTTTCTCTTCACTATTATTTTTATTTCCTCATTAATCCTACCAATGCCACCATTCTCAGGCCAACCAATATCGCTACCAGCTCAAGCACACCAACCCTACCCCATCCAATACAGCCACTATAGCGGCAAAGGATGTAAAGAGTTTCACAAACTCATCCATTAATGACCTATATGCCAGCGATAGAAAAACGACACAAATAAAACATAAGATATTGTTTTCACAAATAAAAAGGAGGCCGAAGCCTCCTTTTTGTTTACATCTGAGATGGTGTCTAATTAACCCACAAACACCCGCGCGTTACGGAAGATACGCAACCAGGCACCATCATCTTTCCAATCGTCCGGCTTCCACGAATTGCTTACCGCGCGGAATACACGCTCAGGGTGCGGCATCATGATAGTGGTGCGACCATCTTTGCTGCTTACGCTGGTGATCCCCAGCGGTGAACCATTCGGGTTAGCAGGATAGGTTTCAGTTGCATTGAGGTTGTTGTCGATAAAACGCATCGCAACCGTGCCACTCTCGTTACAGACTTTCAATGCATCAGCATTGGCAAACTCGGCGTAACCTTCACCGTGTGCAACTGCTACTGGCATATGCGAACCGGTCATGCCTTTAAACAATACTGATGACGATTCTTGCACTTGAACCAAACTGAAACGCGCTTCAAATTGCTCTGACAAGTTGCGCACAAAACGCGGCCAATGATCAGCGCCAGGGATCAGGTTTTTCAGATTGGACATCATCTGGCAACCGTTACAAACACCCAGACTGAAAGTATCGTTGCGATGGAAGAAACGTTCGAATTCATCGCGCACTTTGTTGTTGAACAAAATCGTTTTCGACCAGCCTTCGCCCGCACCCAATACGTCGCCGTAAGAGAAACCACCGCAGGCAACCAAGCCTTTGAATTGTTCCAGCGATACACGACCGGAAAGTAAATCACTCATATGTACGTCAACGGCTTTGAAGCCAGCACGATCAAATGCTGCCGCCATTTCAACGTGACCATTAACACCTTGTTCACGCAATACTGCGATAGAAGGACGCACACCTGTGTTGATAAACGGAGCCGCAACATTTTCATTTTGGTCGTAGCTCAGTTTCACACTCAAACCGGGGTTTGGCTTGGTGATCGCTGCAAACTCTTGTTCAGCGCATGCAGGATTGTCACGCAGCGATTGAATGCGATAACTGGTTTCGCTCCACAACGCTTGCAGTTGCGCGCGCGGTTGATCGAACAATACTTTGCCATTGGTGCTGATGCTCAATGAATCATTTGCGTTCAGGCTGCCAATTACATTTACTTTCAAACCAGCATCCGCAAAACGTTTTTGCACTACAGCAGATTGCGCGCGCGTTACTTGTACCACTGCGCCTGCTTCTTCACTAAACAAAACAGCAAGAGAATCTTCACCTAGGCCATCCAGATTGATGCTGACACCTGTGTGACCAGCGAAGGCCATTTCTGCAACGGTTGCGAACAAACCACCGTCAGAACGATCGTGGTAAGCAAGTAACTCATTTGCAGCAAGGCTTGCTTGCATTGCATTGAAGAAACCTTTGAGTTGATCGGCAGAATCAAGATCAGCAGGTGTTTGACCGAGTTGATTGTAAACCTGCGCGAGGATCGAACCACCGAGACGGTTTTTCCCATTGCCAAGATCAATCAAAATTAAATCGGTATCACCTTTGTCTGTGCGAAGCTGTGGAGTCAGAGTTTGACGCACATCGACTACCGGCGAGAATGCAGAAATTACCAATGACAGCGGCGCAGTTACCGCTTTGTTTTCTTCGCCATCTTTCCACGCAGTGCGCATGGACATGGAATCTTTTCCAACCGGAATAGTAATTCCCAGCGCCGGACACAACTCCATACCAACCGCTTGTACTGTGCGATACAGTTTTTCTTCTTCACCTTTGTGGCCAGCAGCGCACATCCAGTTAGCAGACAGTTTTACATCAGACAGTTTTGCGATACGAGTTGCTGCGATATTGGTAATCGCTTCAGCAATTGCCATACGACCAGACGCAGGAGCATCCAGCAATGCAACCGGCGTGCGCTCGCCCATACTCATGGCTTCACCAGCATAGGAATCGTAACTAATGGTAGTTACTGCAACGTCGGCAACGGGAACTTGCCATGGGCCAACCATTTGATCGCGCGCAACCATACCGGTTACCGAACGGTCGCCGATGGTGATCAGGAAGTTTTTGCTCGCTACTGCAGGATGTTTAAGAACACGTTCTGCCGCATCTTTTAGTTCAATACCTGCGGTGCTGAACTCAGATGTTTTTGCATTGTGCTTTTCGGCAATGCGATGCATTTTTGGCGGTTTGCCAAACAATACTGACATCGGTAAATCAACCGGTTTTGCATCGAAGTGCTTGTCGTTAACCAGCAAATGTTTCTCGTCAGTCGCTTCACCGACTACCGCGTAAGCAGCACGCTCGCGTTGGCAAATAGCCTCAAAGCGCGGCAAATCTGCCGGCGCAATCGCCAACACATAACGCTCTTGCGATTCATTACACCAAATCGCCAACGGGCTCATGCTCGGCTCGTCGTTAGGTACATTGCGCAATTCAAATTTACCGCCGGTGCCACCATCTTTCACCAATTCAGGGAAAGCGTTGGAAAGACCGCCCGCGCCTACATCGTGAATAAAGGCGATGGGGTTTTTATCACCCAATTGCCAACAAGCGTCGATCACTTCCTGACAGCGACGCTCCATTTCCGGGTTCTGGCGTTGCACAGAAGCGAAATCCAAATCTTCAGACGAAGAACCGGAAGTCATAGAAGAAGCAGCGCCACCACCGAGGCCGATCAACATCGCCGGGCCACCGAGCACTACGAGTTTGGTGCCCGCGCCAAATGGTGGCTTTTCGATATGTTCAGTTTTGATATTGCCGTATCCGCCCGCCAACATAATTGGCTTGTGGTAACCGCGACGCTCGCCGTCGAAGTTTTCCTCGAAGGTACGAAAATAACCGCAGATGTTTGGACGACCGAATTCGTTGTTAAACGCTGCGCCGCCGATGGGGCCTTCGATCATGATATCCAGCGCATTTACGATGCGGTTTGGTTTACCGTAATTCTGCTCCCACGGCTGTTCGAAACCGGGGATTTGCAAGTTGGATACGGTAAAACCATTCAACCCGACTTTAGGTTTGGAACCACGACCTACTGCGCCTTCGTCACGAATCTCACCACCAGCGCCAGTACCTGCACCGGAGAACGGAGAGATTGCCGTTGGGTGGTTATGGGTTTCAACCTTCATCAATATATGAATTGGCTGTTGAGTGTATTCGTAAGCTTTGGTTTCCGGATTTGGATAGAAGCGCCCTGCTTCGTGGCCGACCATTACTGCGGCGTTATCGGCATAGGCTGAAAGCACATCTTCGCCACCAACTTCGTCGGTATTTTTGATCATTTTGAACAGACTGCGCTGCTGTTCTTCGCCATCGATAGTCCATGAGGCATTGAAGATTTTGTGGCGGCAGTGTTCAGAGTTGGCTTGCGCAAACATCATCAACTCTACGTCGATAGGATTGCGGCCCAACGCGGTAAAACTTTCTACCAGATAATCAATTTCATCTTCTGCCAATGCCAAACCAAGGGATTTGTTGGCATCAGCCAAGGCAGCACGACCGCCACCAAGAATATCCACTGAAGTTTGCTGTGCCGGTTGCTGCTGGATGAACAATTGCTCCGCCGCTTCCAAGCTGTCAAATACCGTTTCCACCATGCGGTCATGGAGCAGCGCGGCAATAGCTGCGCGATCTGCGACAGAGGCGCCGGTAATGTAATAGGCAACACCACGCTCCAGGCGCTTTACGTTTTCCAGACCGGTGTTTTTGGCAATATCAGTCGCCTTGGAGGCCCAAGGTGAAATTGTGCCCAAACGTGGAACTACTAAAAACAGCTCGCCGTCATGGCTGGCTTCTTTCTCAACTTTGGGGCCGTAGGTCAGTAACTGCTTGAGTACTTGCTGTTGGGCATTGCTCAAGGGAGATGAAACATTGGCAAAGTGGACGAATTCCGAGCTGACGCCAGTCACAGCGGGGATGCGTTGTTGCAGGCTGGACAGGAGTTTTTGAGTACGGAAACTGGAAAGAGCGGGAGCGCCACGCAGGATTAACATAGTGGGAAGAGCCTCGGCATGAGTGATCATGGATGGTAATAAAGGGTAATGACAAAAGAGAGGCGCGCATTGTACTGGATTTGAGCACCACCCGAGAGACTTTTTTCCCCTTTATGGTACTGCCTGAACGCCAAGCCGCTTCCGGACCCAGCTCAAGGCGACTGGGTAATTCGCAGCTATCTGGCGATATCATTTTGGGGCAACCGTCCAACCAACTCGGATTCCCTCCCGCGAAAGCCAGGTAGCGTGTTTCCGGTGGCATGCATAGCAGCTCATATTCACGCATGCTGCCTGCATGCTGGCGACAAATTCAGCATCACCCAAAACCGATTTAATAAATTCTCTTCCATCGATTGTTTCGGAATAGGTTTTAACCAAACCCGTCTTGATAAAAAATAAATTCCTAACTCTATCGCGCTACCGCAACAGAAAAATCCTTTTGGAAAAAAACGGACAACACCAGCACTCTGAATTAATCAATCACGGCACTGTAACTCCTCGAATAAGTTGAAACGATTTTTACTCTTTTCATTAACCCAGGTGAATTAACTCTTTACTGCAACGACTAGAAAACGCTTTCAAACGGTAAACACCGTCGCGATATCTATAAATGAATATGCACAAGTATCGAAGGCATACTGCGATTGGTCGACACACCCATGACTCACCGCAGTGGAACAGAAAAGATATCAACAGAGACAGCAGCAATTGAAATCTTTGATGAAATTAAAAAGTAGAAAGATAAAATTCACCTAGGAAAAAACCGATGGATTCCTTTGTTATAGCGAATTAGCCCATCATTAACCGCATACATTCAGAAAGCAGGATAAAATTTTATCAATGAAACAATTTATAAAGAGGAAAATACGATACATAAAAAGGTAAAAAATTGTTTATCAAAAGAAGTACGTATTTACGATAAAAATTAGAGGGAAATTATGTCTAAAGGCACTATTAGATTTTCATCCCGGGCAAAAATGAAATTTGATCTTTTTTTATAAATTTATAAGACCACACCATTGGAACTGCCGAAATTCGGTGAAGAGAATGTCGCCATTATTTATTTATGCTTGATTTATTAATATTTCTGTATTGTTTTCGATGAAATATTTTTCACTCGACGCTTTTTGTTTTTTATTTTATTTATTTATTTATTTATTTATTAAAAATGGAAATTTTACTAAGCCTGTTAATGCTTTATAACTAAAAAGTCTCAATGTTGGCGCATTTTTGTGCATTTATTTAACAAAAAATTACGTTTTCATCCCGCTTTTCGCCCTGATTTGGAGCTCTTATGGCGGAAAATGTCACATTTTTAAACATTTTTTTGACCGTTTATCGGCTTTTTTCAAACGCCTGAAAACTGCCGAATCCCTTGCCATTTGGGGGATGCAGGCAAAAAAGGTCAAATAATCACCAACCAGCTAGCCCATGTGTGATCAAAAAACAAGCTAGGCACACAAAAAAAGTGCCTATACCATGGCGATGTATTTGCACGGGTCAGAAATGGATTGGATTCGGCATGAATGCGCACACACGAAGAGAACAGCCTTTCGGGCGTTGCAGTTCAGCAACCGGAGTAACCCCCTTATGGAAATTCGCAAACCATCAGTGTTAGTGATTAAGTCCATCCTAACGAGCCTCATTTTCGGCGCGTTACTTTTTGCCAGCAGTGTGCTGCTGGTACGTAGCACTCCTCCTACCCTATTGGAGCAGGTGCTTGAAGCAGGTGAATTGCACGTTGTATCGAGCAATGGTCCTACCACTTACTACGAAGGCTCAGATGGCCTGACGGGTTTTGAATATAGCCTTGTGAAAGGCTTTGCGGATTCGCTTGGCCTCAAACTGGTCATCGACGATGAGCCAGACATCAACAAGATGCTAACCAGCGTTGCCGGGCGTAGCGCCCATTTTGCCGCTGCTGGTCTGACCGAACTGGAAAGCAGCAATAAGCAGGTGACTTTTGCCACCCCATTTATGCAGATTACCCAGCAGCTGATTTATAACAGCCGTTTGCCGCAACCAACCAGTATTAAAGATCTACGTAATAAAGAGGTGCTGGTCATTGCCAATGCCTCCCATGCGGCACGATTCAAGGCTTTACAGGACCAATTTCCTGAATTGCACTGGCGCGCTGTCGTCAATGCAGAAATGATCGATTTGCTGGATATGATCAATAAAGGCGAGGCTGACTACGCCGTTATCGACTCCAGCGCCTACAGCCTGAATCGCTACTCCTATACTAAAGCTCGCCTTGCTTTTGATGTGAGTGATCCACAGCAATTGGCGTGGGCATTCCCCACACAGCGCGATTCCAGCTTGTTTAATGCAGCACAGAAGTACCTGAGTAGCATCAAAGCAGATGGTAGCCTCGCTAAAGTAACTGAAGAGTTTTTTGATCGTCATATAGAAGAAGTAACCACTGGCGAAGCCATGGCGTTTACCTATCGCTTGGAGCAGCGCCTGCCCCAATGGATTGACGATATGAAAGCAGCGGCAGCCGAGTTCGATCTAGATTGGCATATGCTGGCAGCAATCAGTTATCAGGAATCCCACTGGAAAGCTGACGCCCGCTCCCATACCGGTGTACGTGGCTTAATGATGCTCACCAAAAATACCGCCAAAGCCATGGGAATCCAGGATCGCGAAGATCCAAAACAAAGTATTCGCGGTGGTGCGAAATACCTGAGCATCGTTCTACAGCGCCTGCCGAAACGTATTCAGGGTGAAGACCGTTTAAATATGGCGTTGGCTGCGTATAACCAAGGGCTTGGTCATCTTGAAGACGCGCGAGTGCTGACCGAGCGTATGGGTGGCGATCCAACCAAGTGGGAAGACGTACGTAAGTTCATGCCATTGTTAGCCAAACAACAGTACTACAGCCGCGCCAAGCACGGTTATATGCGCGGCTGGGAGCCAGTCGGATTTGTAGATAATGTACGTAACTATCACAAAATTATTGCGTGGCACCAACAGCAAGAAGAGTTCCGTATAGCCACTACCAATAGCGGTAATCGCCTATCCGCGAATACAGCGCAGCCTGACACCGACACGGGCGCTAAGGGAGACACCCCGGAAACCGCCGCCCCCAAGGTATCCATGCTCTAATAAGCCATTGGCTTACATAGCACTTCTCGAAAACTGCCGCCCTTGCGGCAGTTTTTGTTTGTACCACCAGGGTTCGTGACCAAGCCATTGCCGAAGGACAAGATCAGGACATTGGAGAATCAAGAGAGTAGAATGCGGCCCCATGAATAGCAGCCGATTTGTGATACTCCATGATTCCACGCATTGACCAAACCTCCCCCGTCCAAGCTCTATACCTGAACTTTATCAACGCTCTACGTGAGCGTGGCTTCAGTGGTGACTTGAACCCGGACTACGCCAACCGCACAGTGCTGGCGACCGATAACTCTATCTACCAGGTTTTGCCACAAGGGGTACTTTACCCACGTACCACATCCGATTTGGTGATGATTGCCAAACTCAGCCAAGAGCCCAAATACCAATCGGTCGTACTTAGCCCGCGCGGTGGTGGCACTGGCACCAATGGCCAGTCGCTCACCGATGGCTTGGTGGTAGACACATCCAAGTACATGAACCAGATTTTGGAAATCAACACGGAAGAGCGCTGGGTGCGTGTGCAATGTGGTGTAGTCAAAGACCAGCTTAATGCAGCAATCAAACCCCATGGATTATTTTTTGCGCCGGAACTCTCCACCAGTAACCGCGCGACCATCGGCGGCATGATTAATACCGACGCTTCCGGCCAAGGCTCTTGCCGCTATGGCAAAACGCGTGATCACGTCTTGGAGCTGAAAACCGTATTGCTAGACGGCACCGAATGGGCTTCTGCAGCCATTGGTGAAAGCGAACTGGAAGCGCTATGGAAACGCGAAGACCGGGTTGGCGAAGTGCACCGCATCATCGATGCCATTCAACGCGAGCATCACCTGCTAATCGATGCAAAATTTCCCAAATTAAATCGCTGTCTCACCGGTTACGACTTGGCGCATATTCGCGATGAGCAAGGTCGCTTTAACCTCAACAACATTTTGTGTGGCAGTGAAGGTACGCTCGGTTTTATTACCGAGGCCAAAATCAATTTATTACCTATTCCAAAATTCAGCGCGCTGATTAACGTCAACTACCGCGATTTCAATGTTGCTCTGCGCGATGCAACACAGCTGATGAAAGCAGAACCGACGTCAATTGAAACTGTCGATTCAAAAGTCCTGAATCTGGCGATGAATGATATTGTGTGGCACAGCGTGTCGGAATTCTTCCCGGCACCACCCAGCGGTGAAAAAATCCAGGGGATCAACCTTGTCGAATACACTGCAAATACTGAAGACGAATTAAAAGCAGACGTAAAAAAACTAACTGACTTGCTAGACGCTGCTGCGCAAGATATCAACACTGGCCGCATCAGTTACTCCATCGCCTGGGGCAATGATGCGGTAAATAAAATCTGGGGCATGCGTAAAAAAGCCGTAGGCCTGCTCGGCAATGTAGACGGCGAAATTCGCCCTGTTCCCTTTGTAGAAGACACAGCGGTACCACCAGAAAATCTCGCTGATTTTATTGCCGAATTCCGCGCAGTGCTGGACGAGTACAAACTTACCTACGGCATGTTTGGTCATGTTGATGCCGGCGTGTTGCACGTGCGCCCGGCGCTGGATATGAAAGACCCAGCGCAAGAAAAAATGGTGCGCATCATTACTGATCGTGTGGTCGCCCTCACCCAAAAATACAACGGTTTACTCTGGGGAGAGCATGGTAAGGGAGTGCGTTCAGAATATGCACCGGCGTTTTTTGGTGAACTCTACCCGCAAATCCAACGCATCAAAGCGGCATTTGATCCGTACAATCAATTAAACCCTGGAAAAATTGCTACTCCGGCGGCTGACATCGCGCTATTAAAAATAGATGAAGTAACTACGCGTGGCCAAGTGGACCGCAAAATTCCTGTGCAAGTCTGGCAGGGTTATAGCGAAGGCATGCACTGCAACGGTAATGGTCTGTGTTACAGCTGGAACCCTAACGATGCCATGTGTCCTAGCTGGAAAGGCACACGCGAACGCAAACACTCGCCCAAAGGGCGTGCATCGCTAATGCGTGAATGGTTGAAGCAAATGAGTGAGCGCGGCATTAATGCCGTAGAAGAAAGTAAAAAATTAAAACACAGCAGCTTTGTTTTCAGCTTACCAAGCCGTGTGATGAATACCATTGGCAAGCGCAAAGGAGAATACGACTTTTCACATGAAGTGCACGAGTCAATGGTCGGCTGCCTTGCCTGTAAATCTTGCGTAGGCCAATGCCCAATCAAAGTAGATGTACCTGAATTTCGCGCAAAATTTTTGGAGCTTTACTACAGCCGTTATTTGCGCCCACTGAAAGATTATTTTATCGGCGGACTGGAGTTTATGGTCCCCACCCTTGCCAAAATGCCTTGGGCTTACAATCTGATGATGAAGCCCAAATTTATGCAAACTTTTATGGCCCGTTTTATAGGCATGGTAGACAGCCCATTGCTCACCGGCATCAACTTGCATAAAGCAGCAGAAGAACTTGGAGTCAATTACGCCACACTGGAAAATATTGCACAGCTCACTGCAACAGAAAAAGCTAACGCAGTGATTTTAGTTCAAGATGCATTTACCAGTTATTTTGAAACTCCGCTGGTAATCGACACGCTCACCTTGCTGAAAAAACTGGGTTTTGTTCCCCTGCTCGCGCCATTCAAACCCAATGGAAAACCACTACAGGTGCATGGTTTTTTGAAGACGTTTGCCAAAGCTGCCGACCTGAATGCAACACAATTAAATGGCCTTGCCTCATCTGGCATTCCACTGGTAGGTATTGAACCAGCAATGACGCTCGCCTATCGCGCAGAATACAAAAAAATATTGGGAGATAACGCACCTAAGGTGCAGTTAATTCAGGAATGGCTAGCCAAACAAAGCGAACAGCTCGGCGAGAAAAAGTGCGAGTTTAAAACCGCCGATTTTTCATTACTTGCACACTGCACTGAAAAAACCAATGCGGTGAGTTCGGTTAAAGATTGGCAGACCATATTCACCAAGTTGGGCCAGCAATTAAAGATCATCGAAACCGGCTGCTGCGGCATGGCAGGCACTTATGGCCATGAAAGTGACAACGTGGAGACCTCTAAGAAAATTTATGCGCTTTCCTGGGCGCAAGTGGTTAATAATCCAAGCAACAATGGAAAGCTAACCGCCACCGGCTATTCCTGCCGCAGCCAAACCAAACGGATCGACAATGTAAAACTGCCGCATCCGGTACAAATTTTATTGCAGCAATCACTGTAAACTTTTTAGTTACTTAAAACCCAAGCCACCATCACTGACTGACGAGCCACGATTATGAAATTATTACGCAAACTGTTTGGTGCCAAACCTAAAGTTGAACCTATCAAAGCAGCCCCTATCCCGGTCGCAGAACCTAAGGTGCCAAAACCGGTTATCACATTGGATGTAGTTGAACAAACCACTGATGAAGGTGAGCTGCTAAAACTAGCCAGCGATGGCGCAACCAGTCAATTGCGGCAGGCAGCAGCGGAAAAAATTCATAGTCGCGATGTACTGGAGCAACTGGCCAAGGTAGTAAAAACCAAAGATAAAAACGTTTTTAAAATTGTTAAAACCAAGCTTGATCTGTTTAAGGCAGAAGACGCAAAAATTGCGGAGCTGGAAGCCAGCGCAGAACGTATTTGTGAAAAAATTGAGCGTCAATCCAATTTTGAGGCCGACGCTTTATTTAAGGCCAAATTGGGCGTATTGCAGAATGAATGGAATAGTCTTGGACAAGTATCAGTAATTGCTCAATCACGTTATCAAACTGCACTTGCCACATGCGAAGCAAAAATTGCCGCACAAGCACAAGCTATCGCCGATGAAGAAGAAAAACAAACCCTGGATACCCAAGCGTTGCAATTGGCCGAAGATGCCTACAATAATCTCAAACAATTGGCCGGGAATATCTATCGTGCAAGCCATGTCGATGACCTGATCAACGCCAATTACGAATTAAAGATTCAGGAATTGAGCAATGCCGTCCGCTTGGCTGCAAATCGTCAGCTACCACTCGATAAACTCAATAAAGAATTCGAACATCGCAAACAACAAACCTTGAACCTGATCGATCAAATCAAAACCTCCGGTACCGCACATCAATTAGCCGAAAAACTCGAGCAAGCCGAAGACTCAGAAATTGTTAAAAATGCCCAGCACAAACTGCAACAGCTGATTAAATCTGCAAAAGAATTCGGCGATGAATTGCCCGAAACCCTGACCGAAGCCAAAGTAAAACTGGATGCAATCTGGGCTCAACGCCATCAAGCAGAACAGGCCACCAAAAACGCACTGCGCGATTTCAGCGAACTCGCCCGTAAAGGGTTGTGGGCCGCAGAACAAGGATTTGTCCGCAAGGCGCGGGCAATCCAAAAAGAACTGCAAGAAAAACGTGCACAACTTGCAGAAGTCCCTAAAGGCATCCAAGCCAAGATCGATGATTTTGAAGCGCAACTGGTCAAGCTAGGCGACTGGCACGAGTTTGCCGTTACCCCTAAAAAAGAAGCGCTGATTACCCAGATGCAAGCACTGGCAACCAGCAACATTAACCCAGAAACTCTTGCCACCAAAATTCACGACCTGCAAGACGGCTGGAAAGAAGTGAGCAAAGGGGTTCAGCAACAAGACGATGAACTCTGGCAACAATTCCAACAAGCCTCAGCCATTGCTTACGCCCCTTGCAAAGAGTTTTTTGAAGCGCAGGCAGCCGAACGCGACAAGAACTTAAGCAAGCGTCGCGAGCTGGTTAATCAATTGCAGCAATATTTGAATGGCTATGACTTCGCAAGTGCAGTATGGAAAGATGTTGAACAAACCTTAAAAACCGCACGCGCTGAATGGCAGACTTATTGGCCGGTACCGCGCAAAGCCGGCAATGATTTGCAAAAAGAATTTGAAACCTTAATGGAGCAATTGTTTAGCAAAATCACTGGCGAATACGAAAGCAACAAAGCTGCCAAACAAAACTTGATTGAACAAGCACAAACATTAGCCACTGCAACAGATACACGTTCAGCGACTGAAACCATCAAACAATTACAAGCGCAATGGAAAACCATTGGCAAAAGCTGGCACAAAGAAGACCAACAGCTCTGGCAGGAATTCCGTAAACATTGCGATGCAGTTTTTGCACTGCGCAACCAGGCATTTGAAGAAGCCAAAGAACAGCGCCAAGCGGTGACTGCACAAGCAGAGAGCCTGATCGATAGACTCAATCAATTTGCGACGCAAACACTGGAGCAACTCAATTCTGCCAAAGCGGAAATCGATGCGATTCAATCAGAGTTTTCAGCACTGGAGCTGCCGAAAGAATCGGCCAAAGCACTTTATAACAAACTCAATGCCAGCATTGCCGCAATTTCAACCAAGCGCAACAGCGCCCGCAATCAAGCGGAGGAACAAAGCTGGACAGATTTATTCAATGTACTCAATGAACTACGCGAATATGAATTGGCAGTTATTGCACAAACCGCTAGCGAATCTCTCGCTGCACAAAAAGTACAAATTGAAACACTTATCGCCAATACTCCGCGCTGGCCGAGTGGTAGCTTTAGCGTGGTACAACAACGTCTCGCCAAGGCCGATGCTATCACCAGTGCAATTCAGAAAAGCAATTCTGAAGCACTGCATACGCTCACCATCCGTGCTGAAATTTTGGCAGGGCAAGAAAGCCCGACAGAAGATAAACAAGCGCGCATGTCTTATCAGGTTCAACAAATGCAACAAGCTTTTGGTCAGCGCGATAGCAGTTTTGAACCCCTGATATTGGAGCTAATAACACTCGGTGGTGTGGAGACAGCAACTTACACAAAACTGCTGGCACGTTTTAATCACAGCAAATCGCAAGGTGTAAAAAACTAAATCCAAAACCGCATTGGCAATTATCTCAAGCGAGCAGGATTACATCCTGCTCGCTTTTTTATGGGCAATAAAAAAGCAGCCACTGGTTCCAGAGGCTGCTAAAAGGGAGAGGTCAAACAACTATACAAAGGAGAACTTTTACAAAGAACTACTCTGAATAACAGCTCGATGTAAAGTGTTCAGTACAACTACAAGCTTGAAAAAACTGGCGGAAAATTCCGCCAGAAGAAGGTCAAACACAACCCCTGTCCACTGCCCTGTCGATAGTGCAGTGAACATTGAAATCATCCTAACCGCTTGCATACTAGTGGGTCAAGCTTTTTGTCAAAATGACTTTATGATACCGAAATCCAATTCCATTGCTGGATAGGTTTTTACTAATAAGCATTTTTAGATGATAATTGACGCCAAAAGCCTGCTTTCGACCTTGCGTACACCCGCAACCGTTATGGCATAGCGGCATGTAACAGGGCACAATCCATCTTTATGTTCGTAGCGCCTGATTGGCTAGTTGAACTTTTTATAGGAGATATAGAGTGGCTAAACAGCCTTTGATTAGCATGCGTCCCGAATCCAAGGGGTTATCTTACGACCGTCCGGCAGCTAGCCAGATATTCGGATTTATCCGCGATGCGATTATCAGCATGGAGCTTCTGCCCGGCCAAATGATTTCTGAAACCGCACTAGCGCAACAGTTCGGTGTCAGCCGGACACCAGTGCGCGAAGCGCTAATTCAATTATCCAACATTGGCTTTGTTGAGGTACTGCCACAACGCGGCACCTATGTATCCAAGTTCAGTATGGAAAAGATCCTGGAAGCGCGCTTTATCCGCGAGGCGCTGGAGGTTGCAGTGGTCACCCAGCTCGCGACCAATCCCGATGAAGCAGTTCGCCTGGAAGCTGTAGACGCTTGTGAAAAAATTATCGCTGACCAAAAAACTGCAGCAGCTGATGATGATGCCCTCGCCTTTCAAAAGCTCGATGACAATTTTCACCAAACACTGGCAGGTTTTACCCAATATCCGCGGGTTGCTTCATTTATTGAAGCAGAAAAGGCCCATATGGATCGCGTGCGCAATCTGAGCCTTCATGTCGGGGGTCAATACAAACGCATCCTTAGTCAGCACTCGGCAATTGTAAAAGCAATAAAAACTGGCTCTGCTGAAAAATCTGCAGCAGCCATGAGTGTGCATTTAAAAGATGTCTACAATATCCTTGAAGTGATACCGCAGGAACATCCCGAATATTTTCTTTGATCCATATTGCCACTAGCGCGAGGTGAGAACATGAGCAGTCCACAACGAGATATCACCCTACGCTTTCTGGCCGAACCGCAAGATGTGAATTTTGGCGGGAAAGTCCATGGCGGCGCGGTGATGAAATGGATCGACCTTGCAGCCTATGCGTGTTCTGCTGGTTGGAGCAGCCGCTACTGCGTTACCGCCTATGCAGGTGGAATTCGTTTTGTTTCGCCCATCCACGTGGGCAACCTGGTTGAAGTCGCCGCAAAAATTATCTACACCGGCAATTCCTCCATGCATATTGCTATCGAAGTAAATGCCTGCGATCCCAAATCGCTCAATCGCCGCCTTACTACTCATTGCATTGTCATCATGGTCGCTGTCGATGAATCAGGCCAACCCGTTACAGTTCCAGAATGGGTACCTGTAACAGATGAAGATAAACAGCAACATGCTACCGCTATTAAATTGATGGACATGCGTAAAAAAATTGGCGACGAAATGCAGATATTTGTTTAACGCCTGCAATCACAAATGTCGGGATAAGCGCAATGCCAAAGCCGCAAGCGTACGCACCGGGTTTGCTGCCGTACTAATCGGCATAACCGACATATCACATACATAAAGCCCGGGCGCCCCCTTTACATTCAGGTTTTCATCCACTACTGATTCAAAATTGAACCCGGCCTGACGGCTGTTTTTCCACGGCATTCGCAGCGTGCCGCATGCATGGTGAACAGTTCCCCAACCAAACGGCCACTGCCTATCGTCACCGCCGCCATACTCAGGCTTCAGCCAGTCAACTCCATTAAATTCACTAAAAATTCGGTTGCGCGTGCCATTCAACAAATCAAAAAATTGTTGATGGTTTTTATTCCAGCCAGCCACTGCTGGGAAGCGCGATTGCAACAAATTATCAAGATCTGAAAAGCGTTTGAAACGAATCTCTGGAATATAGTTATCACTCGCATGGGAGAAAATTCCATTGTCATCGTCGAGGCAATTGGCAAAACTGAATTTAATATCCACACGCGCTTTCGCTGTGTTATCAGGCTCCGGCTCGGAAGATGGATCATTTTCCCTGAGGTGCCAATACTCGTGATTTACATTCATCTCGACATTAAACGGATATTGGATATTGCCCTGCCCATCCAACTTGCCCTTGGAATAGAAAATAATTTTCGCATGATCTTTCCGGGTAATCGGCATACTTCCCAATGATGACACATAGGCTTGGGATTCACCGGTGACGGGATGATCGGTTAATCCAAAACCGACATGTCGCTTTATTTCGTCAGGAAACCGATGGTAAACAGATGAGCGATTGATAAGCTTTGGGCTTTCAATCGCGCCGGCGGCAATAATCACTTTCGGTGCATAAAAACTCACCGATTCTTTAGTAATCGTATTAGTTGTTTTTACTTCATGCCAATTAAAAGGGACATCCCAAATCCCTTCAACAAACGTGTTAAGTTTAATAAACAGCCCTTTGCCATTCAGATTTGTGTTGCTTGATGTTAAGCCCACCTGATTTATCAATAATTCTGCTGTATTAAAAACACCAGTTGGTTCGTGGAAAAAACGATCCGCCGGAGTGCCATTTACATTAAGGTATGGCTGATGCACTGCACGCGGAGTTTCTTCTATATCAAAATCATCACCAAGATTACTATTTTTAAAATGCGTCGCTATATTTTTTGCCATGGTGCCAAGAGAGATCGATTGATTCATTTTCACACCAGCTTTTGTAAGAAACTGCTGAATCAAATCATCGCGCACAGCATCAGGAAAAAAATCCAACTCCCACTCACGTACCTGTGGAATCAAACCTGACCAAAAAACAGAGCGGCCACCAAAGGCCATTTGTGGCTTTCCGCCAATGAAATAAGCAGTATCAGGCCAAGGGCTAAAGTTGTCAGCGCCAAAATGCTGCGCAGTCGCAGAGTTAGGAATCTTACTGAAGTTGTATACATGGGTGGGATAAATGAAAGAGCCAGCCTCCAACAACAAGATTCGATGGCTGCGCCCCAATCGATTGGCAATTTCATCCGCTACAATACCGCCGCCAATGCCTGAGCCAATCACAATATAATCAAAATCCTTATTAGTTAACTCATCGTAATCCCGGATCAATCGGGTATAAGCAGATGACTTCTCAGTCACCATATTCACATAATTATTTAAAAAAGCCATACATCCTCCTTAAAGTTAAATCATGTTAAATGCTCACCTCTATCCAACTTCAGATTGTCTATAAATAAAATGCGCTTGATTTTAGGAATGAGCAATCACTATACCAATTAAAAGAAACAGCTATATTGCAACTCAGGCAAATACTTGTAATGCTTTCACCTAATCAAACGCCCCTTTAGAACTCATACCATGAATCAACCTGCACCAACAAAAAGCAAGCAGCATAAATGTACTCATCCATAAAAAACGAAATACTGGGGTCTTTTCTTCTGGGGCTGGCAATAATTATTGCAGTATTTTTCAGCATCAAAAATTCCACATACCTCAATGCAATCCAGTGGTTGCTTTTCGCCGTTGGTATTTGGATTTTTTCATGCTGGCATTTATGGAAAAGGCGCGAACTAAATCGTCCAATTGAAAACGCAGTCCCCTACCTCACTCTTGGCTGGGCTAACCGACTCACCTTATTGCGTGGTGGATTAATCGCATTGACCGGTAGCTTTTTATTTCAACCACAAGTGGCTGGATTGGCAGCATGGATTCCCGGATTACTCTATACACTTGCCGCCATTCTCGACCGAATGGATGGCTTTGTGGCGCGGCGCAGCAAACAAACCAGTTTATTAGGCAGTGAGTTAGATACTGTTTATGACGCGCTCGGATTGTTGATTGCCCCCTTGCTTGCCGTGGGCTATGGAAAGATTCATTGGAGCTTTTTGTTAGTCAGCGCGGCTTACTATATTTTTGTGTGGGGTTTGTATTGGCGAGCCAAACACAACCTGCCTGTTTATCCGTTACTCCCCAGTATGCTGCGCCGTACACTTGCAGGCTTTCAGATGGGTTTTGTCGCATTCATTCTATTACCTTGTTTTCATGCTCCGTTAACCATGGTTATAGGCATCGCATTTATGCTGCCGATTCTGGCGGGGTTTATCGTGGATTGGCTTGTCGTAAGCGGCAGAATTTTATCCGACGCCAACACCGTGCATTTTTTTAATCGCACTGCGCAATGTAGCCAACACATTTTTCAACCACTGTTGCGGGCAGCATTATGTATTGCGCTCTTTTTACTGATTAGCAATGAAAGTAATTTTTCATCTGCATTACTGCAATGCATTTTATTAGTGGCAGGATGTATGGTTGCGCTTGGACTGGCAGCGCGTGTAGCTGGGCTAGTAATATTAGTATTGGTCACATTAGACCAGGGTGACAACGGGTTAAATGCAATTATCGCAACGATTGTTTTTGCCAGTGCTTGGTTAATGCTCTTGGGCTCCGGTCGTTTTAGCCTCTGGCAATGGGATGACCAGTGGGTCAATCGTCGCGATGGCGAGGAAAATACCTGATGCTACGCGCAAAATTGTTAACGCTACTCTTGTGGTTAATTGCATTGGCTTTAGCTGCCTGGACATTGGCGCAACTGCCCCTTGCTGACATCACTACTAGCGTTGCATCGCTCAGCACAACACAGTGGATTTTTTGGCTAGGTCTTAACGGAATAATTATTCTAGTGCTCAGCCTGCGCTGGCAATTATTAACCCAAGCGTTGGCTGCACCCGTTAACTTATTAAAACTGCTACTCATTCGCCAAGCTGGCCAAGCGGTAAGCTTTATTACGCCCGGCCCACAATTCGGTGGTGAGCCTCTGCAAATATATTGGCTGTACAAACTCGGGCTACCCTTACGCAAAGCACTTTTAGCCTTGGGGCTGGATCGTTTTTTTGAGCTTTGGGTTAATTTTTCAGTGCTGCTATTGGCAGTGTTATTACTACTCTTCGGAATTGGCGATAACAACATTGCAATCGGTGATTGGCAAACGACCTTAATGCCTCTAGTGCTGCTATTAGGGCTAATGTTCGTTTTGGCCTGGGTACTGATAAAGCAACCGCAATGGATCAATAATCGCTTAGAACGCATAGCGGCACGCTGGCAGCATAACCATCGCCTGAATAAAATTAATCAACACTGGCAATCATTGGGCGACGACTTACGGATTGCATTGCGCACAAAAAAAATCTGTTTCCTATTGGCGATAATACTTTCACTTCTTGGCTGGGCTGGTTTATTGGGCGAGTTATATTTGATTTTGCACTTCGTAGAAATTAACGCAGACCTATACAGTTTTCTGCTTATTTTTTTAGCAATGCGAATGGCGCTCTTGCTACCAATGCCCGGAGGCGTGGGTACACTGGAGGCCTCAGTGCTCTGGTCATTTCACACACTGAATTTACCCACCAGTGCCGCACTGGGATTAATTGCATTAATGCGCGTGCGCGATGCGTTGGTCCTCGTCATTGGGCTCGCCTGCTTACGCGCTAGCAATTCCACTAGCGCCCAAACCAAAATAGCTGCAGAACAGCATTAAAACTGTTTGCGATATGCCGCCCAACAGGTAGCGTTTTCCCAAAGTTTGATATTCAGCGAACCAGTGCCAGGCGGATGGATAAGGGTAATAATTTTTTCATTCAGGATGCGGCTGAAATGTTCAATACTGGGATTTAAACCGGAAAATTCTTCTTTGTCATTTAGTACGCAATCGCGAAAATAACCTACCACTTTATCCAACGCCGCTTCTATTTCAACAATATCCACTAAATACCCATGCTTATCCAATTGGTCGCTTTCAATACTGACTTCGACAACATAGTGATGCGCATGTGGAAAATTTTCATTCCCCCAATCGCCGCCAATTAAAAAATGGTTAGCAATAAAATCGCGGGTAACTGCCACGGTATACATAAAAAGCCCTATTCGCTAAAAATAAAAATTTAAGAATGTGAATACGAAAAAATAGCCTGCACGATTTCTGCAGGAGATTGATGCAGGCATCGATATAAAGCAGGCGCATCGCTAAGTGGTGCGCGATGGGTGATTAATTGGCTGGGGCGCAAAGTGCGCAGCATCTGCCAACTGAGTTCAAAGCGACGAGCCTTATCCCAACGGCCACTCAACTCGGGGGCCAGTGTACTGACTTGGCTGGTAGTAATACGCAAGCGATTGCGATGAGCATCGCCACCCAATGCCACTGCCGCCGTTTTATTACCGTACCAACTGCCGATGACAACCCGGCTGGCAAACCCACTCAAATCCACAGCAAGATTTAGCGCCTCTGGGACACCGCTCACTTCATAAATAAGATCGGCACCCGTATTAGTCCCTGCACCAGCGAGTGCTTTTTTAAGCGAAGCAATATCGGTTGCAGAAAACGGATCGAATACGCTCTTGACTCCAAGCTCCCGCGCGCGCGCGCGGCGCAGCGGGATGGCATCAACACTATACAATTGCGCAAGCGGGAACTGCGCTAATAAACTCGTTAGCAGTAAACCCACTATGCCCTGCCCCAATACCACAACGCGCTCACCCAATGCAGGAGCGCCGTCTTGAATTAGATTTACTGCGGTTTCCATATTGGGTAAAAACACCGCGTCCTCTGCATCGATATCAACAGGAACAGGAATTAGGTTTGCGGGTGTGGCGATAAAATGACTGGCGTGGGGTTGAAACGCAAATACCCGCCGGCCAAGCCAGCTGGCATCGACATTCGCACCTAGTGTTTTAACAATGCCCACGCTGGCATAGCCGTATTGCAGTGGATATTGCTGTTGGTCTTGCAGCGCAGCGATATTCGCATCGAGCGCCATATCATTTGGAATCTGGCCCCGATAGACGAGCATTTCGGTACCGGCGCTGATTGCAGAGCACTCAACTTCGACCAGCAATTCATCTGCACTTGGCGCAGTGATTATGGATTCGCGCACTTCAACTTGTTCAATGTCGGTGAACCAGAGTTGTTGCGCACGCGCAGCAGCAATCGATGCAGAAGAATTGGTCATGCGGCAACATCACCATAATGGACATTTCCCCACACAATTAAATCATTACCCAATTGTTCGGAGAAAAACGGTTTTAATTGCGGTAGCGCGCAACGCGATACATTACCCAAATCATTCACCGCCTTATAACCACCAACAAATTGCGGAGTGATGGTGAGCACCAGCGCATCCACCAAATGTGCTTTTAGAAAAGCACTGATGACACTTGCACCGCCTTCTACCATCAAACTTTTAATGCCCCTGTCCCATAATAATTTCAACGCACGCTGCAAACATACACGTCCATCGGGGCTGCCCTCCAGCGCGGTAATTTCCAACCCTTCAATGACGGTACCATCGCCATCTACAGTGGTTAATACCCAGCACGGTTTATCAGAGCGGGAGCACAAACGCGCCTTGGCGGGAATACGTAGTTGACTATCCAATACGATTGGTTGCGGATTGTGGCCAATCCAGTGACGTACAGTGAGCTGCGGATCATCACTTAAGACCGTTCCAATACCGACCAGAATACCATCGTGAATACTGCGCAATTGATGTGTCAAACGCAGCGATTCTTCGCCACTCAATGCGAGCGGCTCATCGCAGCGTAGCGCGATGCTACCATCGAGGCTCTGCGCATAACTTAGCGTAACGAAGGGTCGGTCGAGCAAACGAAATGCGTTTTTATTATCGGACAGCCAGTTTTCAATTCGTTGGTTGAGGTTCATGCAAATCACTGTGATGGGGAGAAACAAACGGTTTGCTAAATAAAAGATGATCCATACGCTTGGCTTTGGTGATCATATATCCTTGATTCTCGGTATTAACCGCGATCTCAATAGGTACACGTGCAACCACCTTAATTCCCTCTGCTTGTAATGCATTTATCTTGGCTGGATTGTTGGTCATCAAACGCACCGACTGTACACCAAGGTCATCAAGAATGCAGGCCGCCAGCGAGTAATTTCGCTCATCGGCACCATGACCCAACATCAGGTTGGCGTCAACTGTATCGTATCCCTGATCTTGCAAATTATAAGCGCGCAGCTTTTGTTCCAGGCCTATACCACGCCCTTCCTGACGCAAATAGATCACTACACCGAGCCCCTCATTCGCCACCAGTGCCAATGCGCGATCCAACTGCTCTCCGCAATCGCAGCGCAATGAACCAAGCACATCGCCGGTAAAGCATTCTGAATGAACACGAGCCAGCGCACCTTCAGCTTGCGCAAGATCGCCCATATAAAAAGCCAGATGCTCTTTGTTATCCAGAGTATTGGTGTAATAACACAATTGGAAATCCCCATAACGAGTAGGAATTCGGGCGGCAGCAGTACGGGTAACAGATGGTTTTGGCATACACAAAATCTTCGTAAATGAATAGTGATTTTTACATACAGGTCGCGATCTTACGGCGCAGTATCACAATAGGCAAGGCAAGCGCCCGATTAGTATCTAGCAATTTAAATCACCGATTTTTATGCTGGAATCGCAACAGTTAAGTGTTTATTTTTACTAACAAATGACCCAATTTGACCAATGAATTTGCTGGCAATAAACGAAACACTGATAGAGAATTGCGCAGCGTTGTTTTACCAAAAAAATTACGGATAAGGGTGTAATGGCTGAACTCTATTTTGCGATCCCCGGCGATATCAATACCTTGACCGGGGGTTATGCTTATGACCGACGATTGATCGCAGAGTTGCGCGCATTGGGTCACTGTATCAAACCTTTACACTTATCAAATCGTTTCCCTGTACCCGATGCCAATGCCCTCGCCGATGCCGAAGCAACACTTTCCGCCCTGCCCGAGCAGAGCATTGTTATTATCGATGGCCTCGCCTATGGCGTTATGGATGCAATCGCCACGCAACACGCAGCACGCCTGAAAATTATTGCACTCTGCCATCACCCCCTGATGCTGGAAGCAGGATTATCCCCTGAGCAAGCACAACGGCTCTTTCTTTCTGAACAAAGAGCGCTCAATGCAGCAACTGCGGTGATTGTGACCAGTGCGATGACAGGAAAAATCCTGACCAAACAATTTGCTATTCCCGCTGAAAAAATTACGGTTGCCCTGCCGGGAACAGATCGCCAGGCATTTGCGCCCTGCACCAACCATCCCCCTGTATTGCTGACACTGGCAACATTGACGCAACGCAAAGCCCATGATGTGTTAATCGATGCCCTCGCCTGTATTCAGCATCTTGAATGGAGTGCGCGGTTTGTTGGCGGAATGGATTTTGACCCGGCGTGGACTGCTCACCTTAAAAATAGAGTGAGCAGTTATGGGCTTGAACAACGCATTGTATTTGTCGGCAATGTAGACGATTCAGCGAGCGAATTTTCTCGCGCAGATGTATTTGTTTTACCATCGCTATTTGAAGGTTATGGGATGGCATTTGCAGAGGCGCTAAGTGTTGGTTTACCGATCATTGCTGCGCGTGCCGGTGCAGTACCTGATGTAGTGCCGGAAAGCGCAGGAATTTTAGTCGCACCAAAAGATTCCCATGCACTTGCCAATGCGCTGCACACATTATTGAGCAATGCACCTTTGCGCAGGCAATTGCAGGCCGGCGCACAAGCGGCTGCAAACAGATTACCGCAGTGGCCAGATAGCGCCAAGCGAGTCGCAAAGCTGATCGATAAAATCGAAAACACATAATTTAATGGCCCCGTTTTTAATGGTCCGGGCTTTTCAAAGAAAAAATAATTTTGGTTTAATAAATAGTGAGTACTTAATGAGTAGTTTTTCCATCGCTTGGTTGGATTTACGTGAAGCTGCCGACTTTGCCGCACGCGACAGAAATCTTGCAGCACATGCATTGAATTGGCTTGGCCAAGCAGCCGACCCCATATCGCCCGACCGCATTATTGTCGACCTTGGTGCGGGCACCGGTTCTACGTTGCGCGCCCTGAGTAAATTGGGTGCAAATAATATTGTGTGGCGACTGGTGGATCTGGATGGAAAATTATTGGACGAAGCTCTGCGTCGCCATGGCAAACAATATTTGATTGAAGACTATCAAGCCGACTTAACTATTGTGGGCGAATTACCACTGACCGGTGCGCACATAATTTCTGCTTCGGCTTTATTTGATCTTGTATCAACCAATTTTATTGATGCCTTGATTGCGCGTATAGATGCACGCAAAACAGCAGTGTACGCAGCACTAAATTATGATGGGACTACTACATGGACACCCGCGCATCCGTTGGATGACAAAGTGTTAACCGCATTTAATCAAGACCAGGAGCGCGATAAGGGTTTCGGCCCCGCACTTGGGCCAAAGTGCACAGATTATCTAAAACAAGCGCTGGAAAATAGCGGTTATGAGGTCATACTGAAATCCTCCCCTTGGCAATTAGGCGAAGCACAACAGGAAATGGTCAGCGAATTAATTGAAGGCATTTCAGCAGCAGTCAGCGAAGGCTATGGATTAACGGCGAGCGAATTGGCAGATTGGAAAAACTTTCGCCTTGCGCATGCCGCACAAGGCAGCTGTACGGTCGGCCATTGGGATTTACTGGCGCTGCCGCGCTAATTTGCCGGCAGTGAAAATGTATCAATAAGTCGATTACGCAATTCATCCATCCGCCACACAGGTGCGTCGGCAGCGGGCAGCATGCCCGGCGTCCAATTCCAATGCGCCATTGCATCTATCACCTTGGGATCACGCGAGATCAGATGTACCGGCACATCGCGGCTACCCGGTGCAGCGCGACTGGTTTCGCCGGTCACTATGGGCGCGGGCTGATGGTCTCCTAGCACCAGCACCACCAAATCATCGTCGCCATAATTCATTACATAAGACGCGATCGTTTCCAATGCATATTCAATTGATAAACGAAATTGCAAACGAATACGTGCACTATCTTTCCACACTTGCTCTGGAGTATCACCACTGGTTGCTTGTTCATTAAATATCGATCCATCGCCAACAAGACTCCAATCAATTAAATGGGGAATAGGAGTCCAGGGCGCGTGCGATGAGATCAATGCAATTTCTGCCATCACCGGTGTAGAGGATCGATTTGCAAGTTCGCGTGTATGAAAAGCGCTCAGCGTGTATTGGTCAGGCATGGTTACCCAATTAAAAGGCTTGCCCTGATAACCAAGATTGTGCGCATCGTAAATATGATCGTAACCGTAATATTTTCCTTCCGGCCAATCCATGGTAATAGCCGGCATCACCGCCACTGTGCGCCACCCTGCTTGATTAAACATGCGATTCAACGTCGGCTGTTGGCTCAGCATTAAACTGTTGTAGCGGATTTGATTGTCAATCCACAAACCCGACATAGCAGTGCCGTGAGCAAGCCAGCTTAGCCCCCCCACCGTCGGCGAGGTCAAAAAGCCACTGCGCACCGCAAAGCCGGTTTGCGTTAATTCTTTCCCGGTGCGCTCAAGTAATGGGCGAATCTGTGGTGAAAATTCCGGATTATCCAACACCGTGCGGCCATAAGATTCAACAAAAATTACCAGCACATTTTTATCGCGTAGCAATGCAAAAATATTGTTGCTCTTGTAGTGCTGTTCGCTTTCATCCAGCTGCGCATTAAAGGATTGAATATCGTTTGCGGTGGCGATGATATCGGACACATGCATTGATAAATGCTGATAGAACTGTACCGATGCCTTGGGTGAACCACTGAAAAACAACATCAACCAAAGCACCAATCCAGCCAGCAAAAGGGCCGCCGATTTATAAATTGAAATACACAACAACCGCTGCACACGCCCCAACATCCAAAATACACCCGCGATAATTGCTAGCACCAGCAGTATCAGCAACACTGCTATCAACACCGCTCCTAAGGCACCAATTGCCCCATTAAGCAAGTTCATGCCGTTGGCAAACAGATAACCATCGAACACCGGATTAAAGGGGCGTGCGAATACATTAAAGGTGCCCATATCAGCGCACTTAAAAATCAGCCCGATCGCAAGAAATGCAGCCATAATCCAGCGCACCAATAACCCAACCCGTCCAGGCAGCAACAGCAACAAACAGAGCAGAGGTAACTCCAAAGGAAAAAACAATAGCGATGAAAAATTAATCTCGCTAATACGATTGGGGATAACCAAGGCAATAAAAATAAAAATAATTGCGGCCAAATTCAGGCCAGATTGAAAACGAAGCAAGGTGAATACCTGTTATGAAATGTGTAGGCAGTTCAAATTTTGCTTAAGCATAACGGAAAGGAGCATGCGATGGCATAACTGAAAGAAACTTGCGATGGCATAACTGAAAGAAACTTTCGATCAAACAGGTAAAAAAATAACCCCCCAAGCGGGGGGTTATTGTTAAGCGGGCAACAAGATGTGATAGATCAATCGTCTGCTTTCACGATTGCCTGAATCAGGTTGGGATACAACTGAGTGCCGGAAGCACGGTCAAATAATGCCATACCGCCGTTGCCGCCATAACCATTATCCCAGTACACCGGAACCAAACCGCGGCTGTACGCGGACTTGGTGATGTATTCATTCCAGTAGTTGCGATAGGTTTCATGATCGGCAATGTTGGTGCGCGATACCACACCATACTCACCCAGAATCACACCAACACCTTTATCCACAAAATTGGTTTTCATTTTTTGGAATTGTGCATCGGTATAGGATTCATTCGCCCAGGTTTCAGTTGCGCTTGGGTTAGTTGCATTCTTGCCCCATTGGGTAATGTTGCTGCTGGTGTTGAGTGTGAAGTTGTAAGGATCGTAATAATGCACTTCCATCATCAACTTATTGGCAACAGTATCCGTTGGAATTTTCGCAAAATTAACAGTGTGGTCAATGTTGGTATTAAAACCTTGCACAACCAAATGACGGGTCGCATTTTTACCGCCGGTTGCACGCACCGTTGTCACGAAGGTTTGGTTAAAGCTATTTTGAACGGTGTAGTATTCGGCAGTTGGAGTGCCGTAATCACCATCAACCATTACTTCGTTAGTACCTGCAAATAACAAGCGATCATCATAGTTAGCAAAGCGTGTGGCAATTTGGGTCCACATAATTTTCAAACGATTATTTACGTAAGCTGATTGCGCATTGGTTGGCTGCATCCAGCCGCCGTCCCAGTGAATATTCATTACTACATACATGTCTGCGTTGAGCGCGTAATTAACAACCTGCTCTACACGATCCATCCACGCAGTTTGAATTGTGAAGTTTGCTTCGTTAGAAAACTGACTCCAGGCAACTGGCAAACGAATGGTTTTAAACCCGGCAGCTTTAACAGAATTGATTAATTGTTGCGTGATTAAAGGATTGCCCCACGCCGTTTCGCCACCAATTGCATCGAGCGAGTTACCCACATTCCAGCCGATGCCCATCAATTTGGTAAGCTCAACACTCGTCACACCACTCGAACTAACCGAGCTGGATGAGCGCGAGCTGCTGGAAGACGATCTTACGCTCGACGCAACTGAAGAGCTGGAAATAACCGAACTTGAACTCAATGATGAACTGGACGTTGGGCAAGGAGCATTCTCTAGCACACCAAATGGCGCGGGCTGGCTGTTACAGGTCGCAATTGAGATGCAACTTTTATTGTTCTCATACCCCCAGCCACTTTGCGTAGTAGCACAAACGGGATACAACGAACCGTACCAATTACATTGTGCACCGCCAACCGCACACGCCGCCGATGATCTGGAAGATGCAATACTGCTGGATGACCGAATCGATGATGATGACGGCACCACACTTGATGACGAACGACTCGATGGGATAGTTACCGAAGAACTGGAGCGGCTGGTAGCCACGGAAGAGTAGCCGACACTAACAGTACAAGTAGTCCCAGTTAAAATAGGTATTTCGAGGTGCCCGTTGTTCTCTACCTGTAAGCCGAAGGAAACGGTCTGGCCCGGTTGAATGACGGCATTCCAACTCAAGTTCGATGCTGTGTACGGATTACTACCACTCAAAGCCGCATTCCAGCTGCCGCTAATCCGGCTAACACCATAGTTAAGAGTTACACTCCAACCCTCAATTGGTGTCGATCGTGCGTTCGTGATTTCAACACTCGCAGTGGCACCGCTTCCCCATGAGTTGTTGATGGTGTACTTACAATTAGCAATCGGTGCAATAGAACTGAGTGCGAGTGAACCTTGCGATGCGAACAGGCCAACGCTAAATAGCGCAGCTGTTGCGATTTTCTTGATCTTCGAAATATTCATCAAGTATTTCTCCTATCGTTATTGTGAATTTTCAGAGCGAAAAATTGCAGGCTCCGAATGGTGAAAACGCGAGCCTCTTGCGAGACTCACGTGTAAAGGTGAATACAACTGCTCATATTTTTAATTTGTGATTAATTAAAAATTCGGCAATTCATCCAAAGTAATGACACGCTCATGGTTATAGACATGCACTTTATGAGCGTTAGTGTTGTAGTACTCGCCAGTCCAGAAGTTACTGGAACTGCTTACACCTTCAGCTGTGTCTGTGTCATTCCACACCACAAAGTACAACCACCAGGCGTTGTCCTGCTGCATTAAATCCGGATCAGGAATATTGCTGTTTTCACTCAGGGCAACCATTTTGACTTCTTGTGAATAACCTTTTGCCATGTTGAATACAGAGGCTTGAGACTCATAGTTGCGCGCACCATCGTAAATATCGTGACTGGAGATATCGACATAGGCATCACCCGGATACCAAGCCGCGCTCTGGCCATTCCACACCCAAATCAAATTGTTCAGGCCGTAGAAATTGGTGAGACGGTCGTAGAGATAGCGCCACAACACAACTTGCGCGTAAGCCGCTGGCAAACCATCGGTACGGTCATTACGACCCCACCAAAACCAACCACCGGAAGCTTCGTGCAATGGACGCCACAATACAGTCACACCAGCGTTTTCCAGCTTTTGCAATTCAGCGGCAATCAACGCAACGTCCGCTTCCATATTGGCAAAACTCGTGCTGCTGGTATCAAGCTGGCCATTCACAATCGGAATGCTGAAATTAGTATCAGCGGTATAGAAAGCACCAATGGTGTTCGCAGCCGCATTAGGATCGCGCCAGTGCCATGCAAAAGTCACAAGGCCGCCGCGATTCCAATGGGTAATTGCCTCTTCAGTTTGTGCAAGGCCAGGGTTACCTGCCCACATGCCGTAGTTCATGAAGTCATAACCCATGATCGCCGGGGCGCGACCGGTGTCATTAATCACGCGTTGGTATTGGTCGATATTGTCTTGCCAGGTTAAATCTTGTTGGCCAGACAGCATGTGATTACCCCAAATCGATTTCAAATAAGTGAAAACGGTTTTGGTGGTGGTATCTGCATTCGCATTCACCGGTGCAGCGCGTGCAGGCGCCTGAGTCGCACTGCCCATGCCCGGACACATGCTCTTCGACAAGCACACTGCCCCGTTTTGGTATCCCCAACTGCCGCTATCAGTCGTACACAAATTCAATTTGGACGAACCGATCATGCAGTAAGAGAAGTTACCAGCACCGCCATCAGGCGCTGAACCATAAACGATACAGGAGTAGGCATTTTCCCAGCCCCAGCCATCGCCATCCGGATCGGAATCCGCTGAACGGCAATATGGCCAACCACTAGCAGTTGCATTGGGAATCACACCACTCGCACTACTACTGGATGAAGCAACACTGCTTGATGAAATGATCGACGATCTGCTGGACGAAACAATACTGCTACTCGACGAAGAGCGAACACTTGAAGAAACTACTGAGCTGGACGACAGAATCGAGCTGGATGAACTCGATCTGATTGAACTCGAACTGACTGCTGCGCTGGAAATTCCACAGCCGCCCACTATTCCGAAAGGAGCTGGTTGACTGTTGCAAGTCGCAACAGAAATACAGCTCTTATTATTTTCATAGCCCCATCCACTTTGTGTTGTTACGCACACAGGGTAATTACTGCCGTACCAATTACACGCCTGCACGGCAGGACAAGTTGAAGAAATACTGGATGCGGCTGAGCTAGAAGAGCGAATCGACGAGCTGGAAATCGCTATCGATGATGATGAGCGAGAGCTCGAAGATAAAGGTACTGATGATGACGAAGGCGCACTGGAAGAAGTCGCGGTACCACAAATTGATCCGGTTACTGCGGGTGTTTCAATCGCACCGCCATTGGCATTAACCTGCAAACCAAACGATATTTTTTGTCCCGGCTGGATACTACCGTTCCAACTCAGGTTAGTCGCAGCATAAGGGTTAGAACCAGACACCGTCGCATTCCAACTGCCAGACAAACGGTTCGTTGCGTAAACCCAATTCACTGTCCAGCCATTAATCGCGCTGGTACCGTTATTAGTAATTTCGATAGCCGCTGTAGCACCGCTACCCCAACTATTGCTCACCACGTATTTACAACTGGCACTCTGCGCCATTGCACTTTGCGCCGCCAGAAGACTGGCGCCCAATAGTGCAGCAGAGCTCAGCACTTTTAGCCGGGTCATATTCATCAGGATGTTCTCCGTTTGATAGTGATTCGTTATTCATTATTAAAAGAACCGGCGCTGGAAATACTGCTTGGCCGGAGGATCTGCTTTGAACTAATACAGCGGTCGCTATACCAGATTTTCGAGGGGGACTAATCGAGAAAAACGCTGCGATCAAAATAGTCAGCAGGACTACATAGTAACGATTGATGTGAATAATAGGATTTATCACTTTCCCATATCGAATGAATCTGACGACACTAAATCCATTATGCGATGCAATTCACAAATAGAATTATTTTCAAATATGAAAAATTTGGATTTTCTTTATCCCTAATAAAACAGAAGAAAAACTCCCCAAAAAAAGCGGGCCACGAGGGCCCGCAAACCAAACGACAACTACAGCTAAAACCTTTTATTTGACGAGAAAATAATTTCCTCAAACTCAATACAAGCGATTTAGTCGCGAGGACGCGCGCCAATAATCTGCACTTGATAATTCAAACCAACCGCTTCAGGACTCGTATCAGTTGTTTCGAACGCGTTGTAAAGATACAAATTATTTGGCGTGTTGGTCACCACCAAACTCGACTCTTCACCAGACGCCAATTGGAAGTTGCCCGCACCATTCGGCAAATCAACATAACGCACAGAATTGTTCGAGGCTTTAATCGCAACCACGGCGGTGAAATTACTGTCGCTCAAACCATTACCGAGGTTGGTAACCTGAATACTGATTTGGCCAGTAACGGTTGCCGTTAACGGAATAATATTGCTACCTGTGTATTGCGGTTTACGCGCAGAAATTACGCGATACGTAGTTGAGTCCACTGCTTCCAGATTGCGATAGGCACGCGTGCGGAAACTGGTATCGCGCTGCGCATTTAGCACACGGCTTTGCACCAGCGGATGACCTATATCGCCATAGGCAATTCGTGCACGGTAGCGACCAACCAATGTTTGTATTGATACCGGCTGCACCAATCGCGCAAGACTGTGCAATGGAGTTTCCTGACCTTGATGCGCGCGAATTAAATTGCGAATCGCATCGCGACCGAGGTTAGGATAATTATCCGGGTTGTTACTCAGGTAATTCAGGAATGGCCAAGCTTCGTACAAATTATCTTTATGGACAATCGTGCGATAAGAACCTACATGCAGTGACTCGGCGCTAAAGTTTGTGGTGTTATTCAGCGGGCTCATGTAGGCATCGGCAAACCACTCGGCTGTCGTTTCCCACCATGCTCCGGTGCGCGCCTTATCAATCCAAATGGCTTCCGCCAATGTAATTCCGTGGCCGAACTCGTGCGTAGAAATACTATCAACATTTAATAAATTACTGCGCATCACCAAATAACTTAGGCCTGCTGTGCCGTTGTAACCCATGAAGCCGCCAGCATCTATATCCGTAACTGAATAGACATTGATTTTGAAAAAACCCGGTCTGCTGGTATGAACTGATTGCGCAGGCGATTTAAAGCCACGATTCGTTACAAAGTAGTCGTACACTCTTTCCATGTGTTCGAGCATGCGCGTTACATCGGCGTCGGAATGCGTGCCTAAATTTCCTTTGGGGCCGAGTTTGTTTGCAGCACCATAATACAAACGGAAACGATTGGAATCTTTGTACGCCGCATTGCCGGTATTAATTCCTTCGTATTCATATTGATTGGTAATCGGTGTGAAAACTGCCGGAGCAGAACTGCTCGCCGCTGACGATGAAACTGCAGCACGTGAACTACTTATGCTGGAGGCAATTGATGAACTGCTCAAACTTCTGCTGCTACTAATCACCGCAGACGAGCTTTGTGACGAACGACTGCTGGAGACAACTGAACTACTACGCGCCGATGAAGCGGGAATTGAAGATGCGGGTACCGATGAAGCACCACCGGAAACACTGCCAGCTACCCGCCACTCCAGAATCCCCGTAGATTGTGTTGCATTCAACATGGAAACGCGCAAACGATTGGTAACAATTCCATTTAACGCCAGTGTATTAAATGCATTTTTAACCAATGGCACATTGCCCGCATTAACCCATGCGCTGCCATTCCAATATTCAATATAAGCACGCGTTGGGGTTAATACACCACCGTTATCATCAAACCAATATACTTGTGTATTGGTAAGCGCATAATTTTGCGGCCAATCGTATTGCACCCACTGAATCGAATTCGGATTATTCCAGTTGCCGTAGGCGCCGGCAGATTTATCATTTGAGTTAGCAGGATTACTGCTGTCATTAACAGCGCGAAGGGTTTCCCATGATGAAACATACGAAGTCGTCGCAGTGGCGAGCGCTGCAATATTATTAACCACAGGTGCGACGCTACTCGATGAACTGTTTATTGAACTACTCAAAGAACTGCGCGCGATACTGCTTGCACTACTTGAAATAACAGGTGTACTGGAAGCAACACTTGACGTTGTGGATGAACCGCACAAAGCACCTCTTATTACAGGCACTTCTACTGCCCCGCCATTTGTTGCGCCCTGCATGCCAAACTCTGCCGACTGGCCGGGATTTAACCGCCCGTTCCACGCCAGATTAGTCGCGGAATAATTTCCACTTAATTGCGCGTTCCATACACTGGCCACTGAATTTTTTGCATAGCTCCAATTCACTTGCCAGCCATTCACGGTAGCCGCCGTGTTATTGGTTACACGAATAGATGCAGTAAAGCCTGAGCCCCAACTATTACCGACGGTATACACGCAAGCCGCTGATGCCGTGGTGCCAGCAAAAATGCTGGCGAGTCCCAAGCCGACAATGCCTGCCATTGTTAATTTGCACATAATAAATTCCCCTTAAAATCCGGATCATGTTCCACGATTTAAAAATTCGTATGCTTGCGGGAGATATGAAATAAAAGCGCCCGATCACAACCGTGATTGGGCGCGAGATGAAATAATTATTGGTAGTGTTTGTCGTACAGCGGCGCTGTCCCCGTCACACCTTCCAACAATTGCAAACGATAATCGTGTTTGCGGGTGCGGGTTTCTTCGCCGTTATAGAGATAATCCACGTTAGAAACTACCGCCACCACTACACCATTTTTCGGCGCTTTAGCGAGATCGAGACAAGCTTCACCGCTGCTAACAGGTTGGCTATAAACCGCTGTGCCATCTGCTGCGCGATAAGCTAATTGCACGCGCATGTTTTGGCCGATCGGTTGGAAGTTCACACGTACTTTATTACCAGTCACTTTTAATGGAATCTGGTTTGCACCAGACCAGCCCGGCAAAGTTGTAGGGCTCGGAACCAGGGTAGTGCCTTCTTGCGTTGTTGCTGCATAAAACGTTAACCGATGCGCGCCCGGATCTTGCAAAATTCCACCGGCAATTCGCTCTGCATTGATGGTTCGGCCCCAGTTGCTATTAATCGGCCCTTTGAAACCATTTGACCATGGACCGAAATCCACCATCGCCTGACGTGCGCGGAATTCCATAATCATGCGTTGCGTTTGTTCTTCACCAACACCACCGGCGAGTGAACGCAAAATATGATTGTGTTGTCCTTTCGCCCACAGCCATGCGTTAGCGCCTTTTGAAACATGAACACCGAGAAAGTGCGGGAACGCAGCGTTGTATTGATTACCGCCGAGATATTCGCGCCAGGTAGAAATTTGCTGGCCATTTACACGACGATCAACACCTTCCGCATTCGGGCCGCCAAACGTGCCGTCTTGTAACCAACCGCTGTAGTTTTCGATTGGCATGTGCGGTGCAAGGAAAGAAGTTGCATCCAAAAATCCAACACCATAATTACCGGTACGTGACGCTTCCAAATTCATCTGCAACCAGGTGTTACCACCTTCGTTAAACCAGGCCGCTTTGTTGCCACGCGTTGCCATTATCGTGTGAATAAATTCGTGCGTAATTCCACCGCGCTCACTTGGCGTTACGACCGGATAGTAAGACAAGAGCACCATCGGATAGCCATTAATACCACTTTGCCAGCCGCCTTTCTCGGTATTGGATGCGCTATCGGTACACAAGCCAGAACCGAACAGATAGATATTGCTGAAGTAACCCTGCTGCTGCAATTTATCAACAGGCCAGCCCATTACGTTATGGATGTAATCTGCATCTTCATTCAGATTAGTAAGTACGCGATCAATATCGGCATCAGTAATCGTCGGGTTGCGACTCGGTCCCCAAATAAATGCAAAACGACCTTTGGTTTTTACACCGGCGATTTGATTTTGTGGGCAGCCGTAATAAATCTTGAATTTACTGGTATCCACCTGACCAAAATCAGTGCGGAAATCATAATTCAAATCCGGTTCATACTTGGGCCAGGTATGTGCACTGCATTGCGCAACACTCGGCGTGCTGCTCGAACTGCTGCTGACTGCTGCAGCGCTACTCACTGTTGAAACACTACTGCGCACAGACGAACTGCTTGCTACGAGCGAGCTGGAACTGCTTCTTGATGAAGATATTTGTGCAACAGAGCTACTGGATTTTGAACTTGAGATAACAACACTGCTGCGCGATGAGCTAATCGCACCCGCTGCAACACCAGCAACGCGCCATTCCAAAATACCGGTTGATTGTCGGGTGTTGAGCATAGACACACGTAACCGGCTGGTGACTACGCCGTTCAATGCCAGATTATTGAATGCATTTTTAACCAGCGGCACATTGCCCGCATTAACCCATGCGCTGCCATTCCAATATTCGACATAAGCGCGAGTCGGTGTTAACACCCCACCGTTATCATCGAACCAATAAATTTGCGTCCCGCTTAATTGATAGGGTTGCGGCCAATCGTACTGCACCCATTGAATGGAGTTCGGGTTATTCCAGTTGCCGTAAGCACCGGCAGATTTATCGTTGGAATTGGCAGGGTTGCTATTGTCATTGACAGCGCGAATCGTCTCCCAAGGAGAAACATAAGACGTTGTTGCTGTTGCAATGGTCGCAATATTATTTGCGATTGGAGCAACGCTGCTATTGCTGCGGCTGCTTGAGCTAACCACTGGCGAAATACTGGATGTACTTGCAGAACACAAGGTTCCAAGTACTTGCGGTGTTTCAATCGCGCTGCCATTGGTTACGCCCTGAACTCCAAACTCTACGGATTGGCCGGGTTGAATTCTGCCATTCCAATTAAGGTTAGTTGCGCTGTAATTGCCGGGGAGTCTGGCATTCCAACTATTGGTAACGGCATTTTTTGCATAAGACCAATTGACTTGCCAATTATTAACCGCCGCAGAGGTATCGTTAGTAATGCGGATCGCCGCAGTAAAACCATTACCCCAATTATTAGTCACTGTGTAACGGCAAGCAGCATTTGCTGAATTTGCCAGTGTGGCAGCAATCAGGCCAATACCAAAAATGGCGGCCAAGCGATTGCCCGCTGCAATATTCCTACGCATAAAATTTTCCTCTCAAAAATGAAATATCCCAAAACATAAAATTGTTATACAGCGATTGAAAAGGCACAGGCTGAAGCAACGGATCGCTTTACTGCAGGCGAACAAATGACGTCAGGTTATTACCGTTTTATTAACCTGATACAACGCAAGGAAACCATTACCGGTGGGTTGCATTAACAGCACAAAAGGCCGTACTGAAGACGAGAGCAACGCTGTATTTTTGTGAAATTATTTTTATCGTTGAATTTGCTGAAGGGAGGTTAGGGGGTTGCGGTGAATGTATACAAGCGATCAGTGACATGATTTATATAATTATTCAGAAAATAGGATTTATTCCCGATTTCAGCGTGAGCCAATTTACGAATGGCAAGTAAATCATTGCTCGTTTTGCCTGAGGCTCGTCCATACCCTTAAAGGCCTACCCATTCCATCTAAGCCCCTATCTCCATTTCCCCATTTTTCTTTTTATTGATAAATTTTTGTTTTTATCTAAAAACGAAAACCCGGTTCCAATTGCCGTTATGGCAGTTCAAATTGCCAAAATTAGAGCTAATCGACTATTTCGTCGCCACATTCATTTTCAAAGCGAATATCAATTAAGTATGATAAATAGACAATATGGTCACAGAAACTATATGACAAAGGCGTATAGTCGCCACCAATAACAACGACGAATCGGCAAAAGCTTGGCAGATGATCCATCGCCAACGCACACAAAAACATGGCTCAGGAACAGCCAACCTCCAATTGTTCTTTCGAAGCCATACCACCTGATCTTCAAAATCGCTGTAACCACCAGGATCTGGTATGCGATGCATCTCTTGCCTGCGCCATTCGTTACGCGGGTTGGTATGTGTGCGTCCGATGAGCAACTCAACTCAATAACCATAAATAGCGGGAACTTTATGAATTCGTCTATCACTAAAACCATGCTGAAATGTTCAGCCTTGGCGGCAGGCGTTATGCTCGCTGCCAGCCAACATGCTGGAGCCGCGTGCACCTATACCGTTACTAATAATTGGGGCGGTGGATTTACCGGCGAGATCAAAGTCACTAACGACACGACACAAACCGTCAATGGTTGGTCAGTGTCATGGCAAGAATCGGGAGCCGCTGTTACCAATGCGTGGAATGCAACGCTGAGTGGTTCCAATCCCTACACTGCCACTGCATTGGGCTGGAATGCCTCCCTCGCGCCCGGCGCTTCTGCTGCATTTGGTTTTCAAGCTAACGGCACTGCAGCAACCGCCAAAGTGAATGGCAGCTTATGTGGCGCTACGACGTCATCAGCGACTTCATCTGCACCTATCTCATCTGCTGCAAGCTCATCAAAATCCAGTTCAAGTATTGTAGCTTCCAGCTCCAGTGTAAAAAGCAGTGTGGTGAGCAGCTCCAGCAAAAGTTCATCTGCCGTCACTTCATCAGCAGTAGCTTCATCAGTAGCCTCATCTGCTGCGGAAAGCAGTTGGTTGTTTGAAGAAAACGCGGTGGGATTTTGCAATAACTCCGGCGTAATCGACACCAAACACACGGGCTATACCGGCACCGGATTTGTAGATAGTGAAAATGCCGTTGGTGCATCTATCACCTGGAGCACCACTGCTGCCAGTGCCAAGACCTATAGCGTACAAATTCGTTTTGGTAATGGCGGTACCGGAGCAAGACGTGCGGCGATAGTCGTCAATGATGTGCAGATTAAAACCCTGGATTTCCCCACCAACAGCAATTGGACGCAATGGCAAGCAGTGAATGTTGAAGTACCGCTAAAAGCCGGTACCAACAGCATTAAACTGGTTGCCGAAACGGCCGATGGTTTGGCGAATATCGATAGCATCCGTGTAACCGGCAATGGCATTACACCTGCAGCCTGCCCCACCACTACACCGACCACATCAGATTGCAACAGCATTACCAATCAACCGATTTTGCGTGTTGCAGCAGACGGTTCAGGCCAATACAAAACCGTGCAAGCCGCATTGAATACGCTGTCGAACTCCAATACCACGCCAACGCAAATTCGCATTAAGCCTGGTACCTATCGCGAAAAATTATCGGTGACAAAACCATTTGTAACTTTCTGCGGTGAAACCGGAAAAACGTCATCAACGATTTTGACCTACAACGATGGTGCCAGCACCTTGAATTCCAGTGGTACAGCGATTGGTACCTCCGGCAGTGCAAGCGTGACGATAAAGGCGAATGACATTTCGGTAGAAAATATCACGATCGAAAATTCATTTGGTGTGGGTTCACAAGCGGTTGCGTTACTCGCTCAAGGCCAACGCTTGCAATTCCGCAATTGCCGTTTGCTTGGCAACCAGGACACGCTCTATACGCACAGCGGCACGCAGTACTATCGCAACTGCCACATTCAAGGCACGGTAGATTTTATTTTCGGTGCGGCAACAGCGGTATTCGATAACAACACGATTCATAGTGTCGGTGGTGGTTCTGCATTAACCGCGCCGAGCACCGAGCAAACTGTGCCATACGGTTTGGTTTTCCTCGGCGGTAAAGTCACTGCTGCATCCAATGTTGCCAAAGGTTCCGTCGCGCTTGGTCGCAACTGGAGACCCTATGGTGCTGCGGCTTATATTCGCACTGAACTCGGCCAACATATTTCTGCGGTAGGCTGGGTGAAGATGAGTGAAAACACGTTGGATACTGCACGTTTCTCTGAATACCTAACCACCGGTGCCGGGGCAAACACTTCAGCGCGTGCACCACAATCCAAACAACTAACAGCTGCGCAAGCGGCGACCTACACCATCAGCAATATTTTTGGCTCATGGACGCCGAGCTATAGCAAATAACAATTCGAAAATTATTGATCGGATCATCTTCGTTGGTTCGCGGATGATCCGATTAAAAAAATAAATGATAGATAAAATATTCACAGGAAAAATTATGAAAACCTCCAAAGCAATGTTCAGTGCATCGACGCTTTTACAGCGTACGCTTATCGCTGCCAGCATCAGCATGGCAATGAGTTCCGCAGCATGGGCCGGCTGTACTTATACCGTCACCAGTAATTGGGGCTCAGGATTTACCGGCGAAATCAAAGTCACTAACAACACTGCAGCCAGCGTGAGCAATTGGTCTGTGTCATGGCAAGAATCAGGTGCAACCATCACCAACGCCTGGAATGCAACGCTAAGTGGTTCAAACCCTTATACAGCGGCATCGGTTGGTTGGAATGGAACACTTGCTCCCAATGCATCGGCCAGTTTTGGTTTCCAGGCAAACGGCTCGGCCAGTGCACCTAAAGTCAATGGCACGTTATGCGGTACTAGCACTTCATCAACCCCTGCCTCATCCAGCAGTGTTGCAAGCTCGGTTAAATCAAGTGCTCCGGTATCGTCCAGCAGCAAATCATCCAGCTCAATCGCAGTGAGTAGCAGCTCTTTAGCGAGCAGTTCTGTTGTGGCCAGTAGTTCCATAGCTGCAAGCAGTTCCAAGGCAAGCAGCAGCGCACCGGCTGTTTCTTCTTTCACCGTTCAGGAAGAACAAGCTGGTTTCTGCCGCGTTGATGGTATTGCAACCGAGAGCACTAACACCGGCTTTACTGGCAATGGCTACACCAATGCAAACAACGCACTGGGTGCTGCAATTGAATGGGCAATTGATGCACCGAGCAGCGGTCGCTTTACGTTAACCTTCCGCTTCGCCAACGGCGGCACTGCGGCGCGCAACGGTTCACTATTAATTAATGGCGGCAGCAATGGCAACTACACTGTGGACTTGCCCATAACTGGCGCTTGGGCAACCTGGCAAACCGCCAGCGTTGAAATTGATTTGGTGCAAGGCAACAATATTTTAAAACTCTCTGCATTAACTGCAGACGGTTTGGCCAATATTGATTCATTAAAAATTGACGGGCCCCAAACTAAAGCAGGCACCTGTAGCAATACTTCAAGCAGCGTTGCCAGCAGCAGCTCCTCTTCAGTTAAATCCAGCGCAAGCTCTTCATCAAGTTCATCTACCGCTGCAAAAATGTTAACGCTGGATGGCAACCCCGCTGCAAGCTGGTTCAGTAAATCCAGAACCAAGTGGAATAGCAGCCGTGCGGATATTGTGTTGTCTTACCAACAATCCAACGGCGGTTGGCCAAAAAATCTGGACTACAACTCTGTGAGCGCAGGTAATGGCGGTAGCGATAGCGGCACCATCGACAACGGGGCAACTATTACCGAAATGGTTTACCTCGCTGAAGTGTATAAAAATGGTGGCAATACTAAATATCGCGATGCAGTTCGTCGTGCAGCAAACTTTATTGTGAGTTCACAATACAGCACTGGCGCATTACCACAATTTTATCCATTAAAAGGTGGCTACGCGGATCATGCAACCTTTAACGATAACGGCATGGCTTACGCGTTAACCGTATTGGATTTCGCAGTAAATAAACGCGCTCCGTTTGATAACGATGTTTTCTCTGATTCAGATCGCGCGAAATTCAAAACGGCAGTTACCAAAGGTGTTGATTACATTTTGAAAGCCCAATGGAAACAAAATGGGAAACTAACTGCATGGTGTGCGCAACATGGGGCGACGGATTACCAACCGAAAAAAGCGCGCGCTTATGAACTTGAATCACTGAGTGGCAGTGAGTCTGTAGGTATCATCGCGTTCCTGATGACCCAACCGCAAACTGCGCAAATCGAAGCGGCGGTTAAAGCAGGCGTAACCTGGTTTGCCAGCCCGAACACCTATCTGGCCAATTACACTTATGATTCATCGAAAGCCTCTACCAACCCGATTGTGTACAAATCAGGAAGCAGAATGTGGTATCGCTTCTATGACCTGAACACCAACCGCGGTTTCTTCAGCGATCGCGATGGCAGCAAGTTTTACGATATTACCCAAATGTCAGAAGAGCGTCGCACTGGTTATAGCTGGGGCGGTTCTTACGGCGAATCTATTATCACTTTCGCCCAGAAGGTTGGTTATCTGTAAAAATTGCAGTTAATAAAAAGGCAAAATCCCCGGTTAATACCGGGGATTTTTTTATGCAGGCACTAACACCAAAAAAAGTAACACTAAAACAGTAACAAAAAATATTATCGGTTTACCGTGTCCGCCAGTTTATAGGCAGCATCGCCAAAAAAAGTCCCAACCTTTGCGGTACTTCCCTCAAACGAAAGATTAAAAAAACTATCTGGATGATAAAAATCGCTTTTGGTTTCTGCCAGTAGTGTGATTTTTCCCTCACCAAGAGTTGCCGTGAGCTTTTCTGACTCTATTTGAACAACCAGTTCCGGCCAACCTTCAACGGTAGAAGTATATTTTCCAACGAATTTTTTTAGATCTTTTGGTGCAACGGTAATTTGGGGGCGCTCAAAAATATATTTATAACCACTAGCATACCCTGGTACGTTCATACCTGAGTGGCCAAACCCCTCAAGCGAATCCAACTTTAGCTTAAACCCTTTTAAGTTCGCTGCTTTGAGTTTTTCAGCATAGGCAAAAACATCAGCCGCAACCGAATCCCCCTTCCCTACTCCAATATACAAATGTTTTCCATCCAAAGCTTTGGAATTGGCAATAGCTTTTAGTTGCTGATCGAACACAGTGCTTGTACTGGTGTAATCGCCTGCAATGGCGATCGCCCCCTCAAATACGTCGGGGCGTTCAAGTAATGCAAATGTCGTGAAGGTCGCTCCCCACGAGCCGCCCAATAAAAACTCTTGTCCATTTAATCTAAGACGCTGATTGAGAGCGGGAATAATCTCATCGGCCAACACTGAAATGAATTTTTTGGCGTGCCCGGAATTTTCGAAACGTTGAATCGGAGCAGGAAGCAGATCGCGGGAACGGATAGCATGGATATTACCAGTCACATTAGCCCAATCAATTCCAATGATAATGGCTTCCGGCATTTGGCCATCAAAATAAATGCAATTGTAAACACTCGACGCCAACGGAAAATCCCATTGCCCATCCACTTTAATAATCACCGGATATTTTTTATCTGGATTAGTCAAATAACTACCCGGCAACCGCACCTGAATACGATAATCCTGCTGGTTTGCTTTTGAATAGATATTAAATATTTGGGTAGATTCCAAAACAACAGGAATGACAACCTCTTGCTGCCCTCCATCGGGCGCTGCACCGAATGCAGAAGCCGCCATTAAAAATGCGCCGGTAAACAGTGAAACTCGAAACATGGTGCTTCCTTGGATAGATACAATATGGGTTTATTAATTGTGCGATGTTGAAATTTTATTGTTGGCGTGGGCCACTTCCAGAAGTGAACATTATTTAAACTTTTAACCTGTTCGTGAAATTTATGAAAAACAGTAACATGCAGAAAGAGCATCTCAATTTTCTCGGCTATTTCCAGCCTTTTTGTATATAGAGCCAAGATCACTGGTAATCACTCCAACTCCTTCATTTATAAGATCAAGATGCTTAAGGTCGACCGGATTATGTTCATACCAAAGATAAACATCTGTATCATACTTTTGCAATCTCGATGCAAGGCGCTTTGGGAAGCCCCAAAAATATTTAGCCACTGATGGTGGTAAAAAAAGTAGGGTATTTCTACATGAATCCGGCACTATCCCTGCCCAACCCACCAAAAGATAATCAAGACCACAGTCTTTTACATTCTCAGCACTCACAGCTTTAACATTCGAAGTATTAGCCTGAAACCACTTCTGTCCCCTAGCGGTGGTAATGACAGTTGTTGACCCAGATAGATTTTTAGATGAATCTAAAATGAATTTACGCAAAACATTGAAAGATTGGATATCATTGTTTTTAAGGTTCAGAAAAAATTTATGCTCCGGATATTTCTTATAAAAATCTTCTAATTTTGATATTTGAAAACCCTTTCCTCTAAAAGGAAAGCTTTTTCCATCATCAAATGTATAACCAAATCCTGCATCGATATTATCCAGAGCATCAAATGGAATCTGACTCAATGCACCTGTACCATTGGTTGCACAATCCAATTTCCAATCGTGAAATACCACCAACTGGTCGTCATTTGTTCGCTGAATGTTAAGGTGTATTACATCAGCACCAGCAGCTTCAGATGCAGCAACTGCCTCAAGAGTATTCTCAACCGAATGTAAACCTGACCTTTTTAAGGAGGTTGCAGAACAATCTGAAGCAGCTAGTTTTTCGTAATCAATTTGACTACCCCCACCTCGATAGGCAACCAGCTCCCCATGGTGTTCAAGATCCGGGGCAAAGAAATAGGCATTAACAATCACCAAAGCAAAAATAAGAAATGCAAAAAAAACTGCTATTTTCACTATCCGTCTAAACATTAAACCCAGCCTTTTATAGAAGAAAAATCGACTTTAGATGACTATCATTATTAGAATATTTTTGAATGTTTAAAGCTGTCTAACCATGCCCCTGAAATATGGATATAACATATGTCTCATCTGAATACATTGGAAACATATTGTGTACAAGCATATCGATTTCAAACAAAAGCTAAATCGATATCGTAAAAATCTATCTATATTAACGAAAGACCGCCATCAACAACCAACGTGTGACCTACGATATAACTAGATTGTTCATTGCACAGCCATTCAATGGCATTGACTATTTCTGATTCAACTGCGAAACGCTTAATGGGAATTTTTGCTTCGACTTCTTTGCGAATACCAGGATTACTATTTGATCGCTCTTCCCATCTAGATGTCCATGTTACCCCTGGCGCAACTGCATTAACTCGAATGCCATGTTGAATGGCTTCAACGGCTACCGATTTAGTCAATCCTTCTAGGCCATGTTTAGCTGCGCTGTACATACTTGCACCGGCACAAGGCCTTACGCCATTAACCGAACTAACATTCACTATGCAACTACCAGAATTCATCAGGAGCAACTCTTTTTTCAAACATATAACATAAGACCAAAAATCACTTTTTAACGTGCTATGTAAATTTTCTATAGAAACGCTTCTAAATTCTCCTTGAGAAACAATTTTTGGAGAGGCGTTATTAACAGCAGCGCTCAAATACTTATATTTATTTTTTATATGCTCAAATAGCATCTCAATAGCTACATCATCTGATAAATCAGCTTCTATGTAATCCACACTATTCAGCTCTGGAAAAATTTCCAAATTCTCCATCCAGACCTTACTATTTCTTGAACACGTTATGACATTCCAATTCTTCTTATGAAATCTTTTCACGCACTCCAATCCAATCCCTCTGCTACCGCCCGTTATCAAAATATTTTTCATGCTAAATGCTCCTTGATGATGGATAACGCTTAGTTTGGCAGCCTCGACTCGTATTTAGAGTCTAAAGAGAATTGAACCTCCACCTAAAGCATTTTATTGCCCTTGAACACAGCTTATCCAGATGGAGAGGAAGCCATATTTTTTTGATTATGAAAGATGCCCCCGAATACGAGGGCATAGAGAAAGATTAATCCAACGCAATAACTTTAGAGTCGGCGAGCGAGCGCAAAAACGCTTTTTGCGCGGTGGCGGTGTTTTCACCGGCGTAAGGCAAGAGCGTCCAGGTTTCGGTTGCTGACATAGTTTCGCGTGGTTTGAGGGTTTTATAAGGCGCGTGCACTTCCAATTCCAGCAAACCATCTTCCTGTTCGTTGTTTAAAAATTCCTGATAAAGCTCGATTTGCCCTTGTTCCGGGTGAATTGCGCTTTTGGGTTGTAATGCGAATTGGATAATGAGTAATTGCTGATCGCGGAATGCGGCCATCCAGCCTTTTGCGGGCTGAATAAATATTTTTCCTTTGCGGCCTTGATGGGTTTGCGATGAATGATTTTCCAGCGCAAAAAATCCATCGCTAAAATTGTGCTCTATTGATCCGTAAGTAGCGTCGATAAAATTCTCAACGCGAATATCGCTCATGCTCGCAACCGGCACATAGACATTGGTGGTGTGAGGTACGCGCGAGTTAAACCAAATATCCCATGCGACATTGGTGTCGCGAATATTTTGGGCGGTCACATCCAAACGGATTTGGTTTGGTTTCCCATCGACTAATGTAAAGGCTTTTTGCATGGCCACGCCTGACACAGGGCTATTCGGGCTTTGCAATATAACGTGTTGCTCACTCTTTTCCCGCACCGAATTTTTAGCAAGAATGAGAAAAGGGTCTGGCGGCCATACGGCTTTTGCAGTGCGACGTTCATCGTTCAGCAGTTGATGTACCCACCACTGGCTCTGTGGTCCAACCCATACTTCATGGCCAAGATAGCCGATATTATTTGAAGTGGGGGTCACTTGTGGATCGGGCTCTTCGATAACCGCTGTTCCCACTTTTAAAAAATTAGGCTGTCCTTGTAATCCAACGGATAAGACGCGCCCGCCGATATCTGGCGTGACCTCCATAGCGACAGTGCCGTTTGTTAACGGGATACGTGCAACTTCTGCTTGCACAGTTAATGCGGTAGATACCAACATAAGCAATAAAATCCTTGGCAAAAAGATAGGTTTCGTGGGCATGTTTGCTCTCTCACAGAATATTTTTGTAGGTTTTTTTGCATGTGCAGCATTATCTACGCTGGATATTGGATGCACCGGGTTGATATCAAACTTTTTATTGTAATTGCAACAATCGAATAATTTTATAGCAGGGGCTTGGAATTGAGTATTTGCAACAACTGTTGTAAGTGTACAGAGCATTCGTAACCGAGGGGAGTTAAATAACCGCCATCTGCTTGTGTGATTAATTGTTTTTCAAAGAGGCGACGCGTAGCTGCAATAATTTCTGCGGATGCATCTGAGTGGACTTTTAAACCGGATTGGCTGGTGCTGGTATCAAACATACGCAGCACTTGCATCTCTGTAACTAACTCGGGCGATAGGGGCATAGCAATTCTCCGTTATTATTGGCTTTGGATGTGCATCCCTGTAGAACACATGCCCGTTCTCCGTGGGCGCAACCAGTAATAAATAGCATAGCGGCCGCATATCGCCAAATATTTAGCTGAAAAAGCAGCGAATTAACTGAAAAACAGAAACCCGCTGCCGCTCAGAAAACAACATCCTTGTTATTGCCTTAACTCACTACATTAAGGGCGCCATACATAGGGAGGAGCAATTGTTACATCTGTACTAGTCGTAACACCACTCCAATCATCCGCTACAAATCCATAAAAGGTATTTGAGGATTTTCCGGAAGAAACAAATTCCAGATCACCAATCAGCGTTGCGCTACCCGATGCACTTTGATTGGAACCAAACCAGCCCATTGGATAAAACGTGCTGAGTACTTTGGCCGAACCACTCACATTAAAACTGCTCGCGCCATGATGCGGATGACTGGCAACACCCAATAAACTCAGCGCCCCCACAGTGCCGCCAGATACGGTGCCATTAATGACAGTGGCTTGGTTATCGATACGCGCATTGCCTGTCACATTACCACCAAGGATTTTCGCATAGGGACCAACATAGACTGTTGATGGTGTTCCACTCGGAGCACAACCGCCACCATTGCTGTGACGTACAGTCCCTGCCGGGCATGCATCGCGCGCGCCGTTTTTAAAGCCTTGCGGCCATGCGCCCTGCACTTCCACCATATACGGATAGCGATAAATCGATGGATAGGCTTTACCATCGCCTACGCTATCCCACGTAATTTTTTGATACGCCGTCGGTGTTGCTGTTACAACCAGGAATACATTTTCGCCTGGCGTTACACACAGATTTATTTCACCATCGCTACCACGTTGCAATTCTGTGTAGCGCGATTGCGTCATACTGCTGTTGGTGGATACCAAGCCCCAACGCCAACCCGAATTTGCGCCGCTTTGCACCACTCCACGGAAGCTGACTTTGACGCTGGTTGCGCCCGTCTCTGGGAATAATTGCACGACGTTATAGCCCCAGCGTTGCGGTGCCCAATAATATGGCGACACGAAACGGCGGTTCTGCGCGAAATTACTATCCAGGGATTCAAGTTGAGTCAAACGCAAACGGCGCGCGGTGTAACTGCCTGCTTCAGCATTAATATTGCCGTAGTTCTGACGATAAACTGCGCCTTGGTCAGTACCATCCGGATTTTGATAATCCCAGGTAATGTTGTGCATCGCCCACTCACCGAAGCGATCGTTTAATTGTTCGATATTCCAATTTTGGCTCAACATCAATTTTTGCCACGGATCGCGCTGACCTGCAGGTGCGTTGTAGGCCCACATATTATTAATCGCGCTATGGCAATATTTATCTTTGATGAACTCAAAGAATTGCCAATTGCAATAACGATTGCGCGTGTTGCCGTAATACAAGTGCGAAGTATTTACCAGCATTTCCGAGCAATGCACATTGTTATCAAACATTTGATGCGGCATCCAGTTCGCATGGGATTCATAAATCCAACAGCCTACTCCACCGCAATCGCCAAAGCCTTGGGTCATCGCTTGCACACCGTGCATAAATTCATGCGCTAATCCCCATGGATCGTTCGCGGCACCCGGCCCAATCCACATACCCATGTAATTAATACCGTTGCGCGACCAACCTCCGCCCCAGAGTGGATATTCATTATCGAAATGCACTGCGGCTTTGTATTTTTGCGCAGAGTTGCAATAGGGCTGAGGGAAATAAATTGGAGCACCGAAATACGATTCCCAAATCGCCTCGAGTGTTGTAATTGCCGCTTGCGCATTTGCAGTTGTTATGTTGGTTCCATCTTTCCAATAGATTGCAAAATGCTCGGACTCCAAACGCAGAGGCCCACCATTTTCGCCACCATCTTTCGGTGCCACCCAGTTACCGGCTATGCAGTTATTTGCAGGCGGTGTGTTACACGTTGAGCCAGCCCAAACGTTATCGGCTCTTGGGGCAACACAAGCCTGTGGTACCGCACTGGAAGAACTGCTCGCCACTGATGAAGCAATCGACGAGCGCGAACTCGATACTGCGGAACTAATAATAGAACTGGCAACTGATGAACGACTGCTGGATATAGCGGAGCTGCTTATCACACTGCTAGCTGCGACCGAACTTCTGCTGGAGGATTGGCTTGAAATTGTGCCCGACTGATTTGCACCCAATACGCGCCACTCAAGAATCCCTGTAGATTGTTGCGTGTTGAGGATACGCACACGCACGCGATTGGTAGTGATATTGGGAACTGCCAATAGATTAAACCGGTTGATTACGACAGGAACATTACCAATCGCAATCCAACTCGATCCATTGAAATATTCGAGCACCGCGCTGGTGGGTGTAAGTACACCGCCAGCATCATCAAACCAATAAATTTCGGTAGATGAAATCGTTACCGGATTAGCCCATTGATATTCAACCCATTGGTAACTATTCGGATTATTCCAATTGCCATAGGCACCTTTGGACTTATCGTTGGAATTTGCTGGCTGTGAATTATCGTTAACGGCTGCCAGAGTTTCCCAGGAAGAAACATAAGAAGTAGATGCAGTTGCGGTCAGTGCCAAATTAATCGCTGTATTAATTGCACTGGAAATACTACTTGCTGCGCTCGTAACTACAGAACTACTTTTACTCGACACTACTGCACTGCTAACCGCAACACTCGATGGCGCATTGCTGGAGATAGCGCGGCTTGATAATGCCAGTGAACTCATTGCTGCCGAACTGCTCACACCAGCGCCACCACAAACATTGCCGGAAATAGCTGGCTTTTCTGCGATGCCACCGTTTTTATTTACTTGAAATCCAAAATTGACAGACTGCCCCGGTTGAATTGCTCCATTCCATGCAAGATTGGTTGCGGTATAAGGATTTGAACCCGTCAGGTTAGTGTTCCAACTACTGCTAATACGATTGGTCGTGTATTGCCAATTCACAGCCCAAGCATTAATGGCTGTGTTACTGGTATTGGTAATTGTGATGCTGCCTGTTAAACCGGTATTCCACTCGTTTGTAATCGAGTAGCTACAGCTAGCGGTTTGTGCCAATGCCTGCTGCGATACGACAGCAGCAAAAACACTCAAGCAGAAAGCCATCCTGAAACGATTGAGTTTCGGAAGTTTCATAGAGTTTCTCCGGGGAGCTGAAATTGGATGTTGGATAGCGACCGAATATCACCGAACTTTTATTTTTAGTAGTACTGCCAAGATCAAATCATCATTCGACTTATAAATAATATTTTATTAAAAGATTAAAAATTGTCCTCGCGAAGGCGTCTCATTTTTATCAATTCTCGGGCAAAAAAAAATCCCGCACTCTCATGCGGGATTTTCTTGATATCAGCGTTTATCGTTTACTACTGGCCGGTTAGACCATTAGCAAAGCCTTGCAATGCAGGCTTGGGTTGGAAGCTATTGTCGAAAAGTAATGGCCAATCAGGATCTTTGGCAAACCAGCTTTGCGCATCCCACATTCCCCACACGGTAATTCCACCACGTTGGGCCGCTGGTACAGCGCGCAAGTATGCTGCAACAATTTGACGATAACGCTCGCTTTGTGCTGCCGCTGCTGCTGCGGTCAAGCTGGTGTAAACCGGCGCGGATGAGTTGTATTTGTTGTTGACGCGCACATCCAACTCGGTGATTTTTACTTTCAAGCCACGCTGCGCCACTGCACGGAATGAGGCTTCGATATTGGCAATACTCGGCCAATCTGGCAGTACGTGCATTTGGAAACCAACACCATCGATTGGCACACCACGCGTTTTCATACCATCAACCAATGCGAGCAACCGCGTTGTTTTTGCATCGTTGGTTTCAGTATTGAAATCGTTGTAGTACAAATCTGCAACCGGATCAGCTTCATCAGCCCAAATAAATGCCTGGTCTATAAAGTTCACGCCCATTTTTTGATAGAACACAGAGTTGCGGAAACCATTGATGGCACTGCTATCGCTATTTTCAGCAATTGCTTCGTTTACTACATCCCAACTCACTACCTTGCCACTAAAATGCGATGCGATAGTTTGTACATGGGTTTTCAACATTGCCGGGAAATCACCAGCGTAGCTTTTCATAAAGCTGGGCACCTGGTAATCCTCATGCCAGATCAACGCATGCGCATGAACACTGGCTCCGTTTTGACGAGCAAATTCAATCAATGCATCTGCATTAGCAAAACTGAACGTCGTTTCACTTGGGTGCACGTAACTCATCTTCATAATATTTTCCGCAGTGATTTGATCAAAATGCTGAACCAAAACTGCTTTTTGTTGCGCACTGTTCAAAATGCTGTCGGCCTCTGAACCGGCACGCACGGCAACTCCAATTGGGAAATCCGCAAGCGCTTTTAAGCTTACACCATTGACACTACTCGCCACGCTGCTTGCGATACTGGACGATGAAATGCTGGAACTACTCACCGCCACACTCGAAGATTGTGCACTTGAACTTGCGGGTGCACTTGAACTTGAACGCACAATACTTGAACTAGAAGATGCAATACTGGAAGTAACACTTGAGCTAGAAAGCGCCACACTCGAACCACCGCCCACCACACCATAGGGTGCAGGCTGACTGGTGCAAGTCGCACGCGAGATACAACTTTTATTGTTCTCATAACCCCAGCCACTTTGGGTAGTCACGCACAATGGATACAGCGTGCCGTACCAATTGCATTGTTGGCCTGTAGTCACACTTGATGCAACCGAACTTCTTGCACTACTCACTGCAACTGATGACGAATTGGCTGGAACAGATGATGCCGGAGCTGAAGAAGCAGGTACCGATGAGCTTGTCGTTGCAACTGATGAGGTTGCACCACCGCAAATGCTGCCAGTGATAATTGGGCGCTCTGCACTACCGCCACGCTTATCAATTTGAAAGCCGAATGAAACACTTTGGCCCGGTGAAATACTGCCATTCCAGCCCAGGTTCGCTGCCGAATAAGGATTACTGCCACTGACATTCGCATTCCACGAACTGGACAAGCGGTTGGTAGTGTATTGCCAACCCACCGTCCAACCATTAATAGCGGTTGTGCTGGTATTAGTGATAGTAATTGCACCGGTCGCACCGGTATTCCATTCGTTGCTAATGCTATAACTACAATTTGCTGATTGCGCCAATGTGCCTTGGGCGAAAAGACTCGCACCAAGAATCACTGTTGCACCCAGCATTTTATTAAACGCAGATTTCATGGTCATACCTCCTGCTGTGTTAGTGAAAAATATTATTGTTATACCTGCTGTGACTGTAATAAATACCCCACTCCGTAGCCGTACTACTCCTACTGTGCCGACTTTAACAACATGCCATTAATTAGTACTGCACTCATTAAAGTGCAGTACGTTTACTCCAGCGATGTCAGTTCAAACTATTTCATCGCTTCATTGGCAAACACTGCCGGTAACAGCAGGAACTTGCGCGTTGGCATTACCTTTTGTTCCCTGGAAACCAAACTCAACGGTTTGGCCCGGCTGGATAGTGCGATTCCAATCGAGATTGCTCGCCGAATAAGGATTACTACCGTTCACAGTGGCATTCCAACTACTAGTGATTTTGCTACCGTCCGTGTAATTCCAGGCAACACTCCAGGTATTAATTGCATTGGTACCGTTATTTTTAATTCTGATCACACCAGTAAATCCGGTATTCCATTGATTGCTAATGACGTACTGGCAACTCGCCGTTGTGACACTAGAGGATGAACTACTACGGCTGCTTGCTACTGATGACACAGAGCTACGAACAGAACTGCTGACAGAACTACTGGAAGGAGGAGCGACTGAAGAAACGGAAGAAGATGAACTGCTCGTAATTGCAGCAGAACTGGTATCAACAATGTATGCATAAGTTTGCGTCACACTGTGTATACCACCACGACCATCGCTCACTGTTAGCGTCACACGATAGTTAAAATTATTGCTTGATGGAGTAATTGTCAGTGTCGATCCAGAGACGGCACTTCCGCTGCTGCTACTGCTACCACTACAGCTGTTGAAAAAAGATCCACAGTTTTGCACTGACCATGTGTATGACAGCACATCATTATCGGCATCCGTAGAGTTGAGCGCAGACAAATTAATTTTGCAGCAAGGATTCATCGCCACACCGCCAGAAATTACCGCAACAGGCGCATTGTTAGCGACACTCGAACTCGATGATGAACTCACACTGGAGCTCGATGGCGGACATGATGGTGGAGGCGCGATAGGGTTACCATTTGGCGCTGTGGCACAGGTACTACGCGATATACAACTTTTGTTATTTTCCCAGCCCCAACCGCTTTGGGTGGTTTGGCAAATAGGATATAAAGTGCCGTACCAATTGCATTGCTCAGCAGTGTTCGTGCATGTACCACGCGAAGAACTACTGATGCTTGATGCAATAGAACTACGCACCGATGAAGCAGAACTGTAGACCGACGAGCTAGACAAAGAACGGCTAGATGAACTACTTGACGACGGAGTGGCTGCGCTTGTGTATTCGTTATAGAAACCTAATACCCATGCAAAAGGTGCATTCCAATTAATGGTAATTTCATTCGTTGACCACGAATTAATATCATCCATAAAACAAGCTGCAGGTTTACAACCTGCCAATGCAGCAGCGGCAACACTATCTTCTAACCCGGTATTCGGGCCACCAGAAAGTGAACCCGGTGGAGCCCAGGGATAATTGCTATTCAATGCACCAGCCCAGAACCGGTGATGCGGTTGTTGCAGCGATTTCTCACCGTGACCGGTCACAAATGAAAAGGATAAAGTGTTACGACCAAAAAGATAATCGACACCGTTTATCACACCATTTGCAAATTTTTTATCGCCGGTAAAGTTGTAGGCCAACCCCATCAAAATTAACCGGTTAGCCACGACACTATTTGAACCCCAGTAATATTCCAATGGAGTGACTGGTGATAGATAACCGGATTCATTTTGCAAAGTTAAGAACAGATCGGCCATACCAATAATTCGTTGGCGTGCGATATCTTTCTGAGCCGCAGTGTAACTACTGCTTGCTGTAGCGAGCGATATAACACCCAAAGCTTCCGTTTCAGCCCAACCAAAATCTGAACCGGTGTGAGCGTAATTGGTGACAGCTTGCAGATATTGATCCTGACCTGTCGTGATAAATAACTCAGCTGCGGCCCAATAAAATTCGTCGGTTACTTTTTTATCGCCATAACCACCGCCACCATTATCGTAATTGCCGGAATAAATATCGTTAGGATTGGCCTGTGCAGCTGTCCAGGCACGTTCTGCTGCAGTCAAACACTTCGCGGAAAAACTGGCATCAATCGTTTTCCAAACACGAGCACATTGCGCTGCCGCTGCAGCAAGATTTAAGGTTGCCGCAGTTGTGGGCGGAACCAATGCACGCTGCTGCGAGTCTTCATGCGGAGCCAAGGGCAAGCCTGTCCAACCCACATCGTGCACTTTGTGATGCACCATCCCCGCCTTGGCCTGACCTGCAGGTACCTGCATTGCCAATAGGAATTCAAGTTGCCAGCGTGCCTCATCAAGAATATCCGGCACACCATTGCCGCCTTCAGGAATATTTAATTTCCCATCACCAAGCGCATCAATTAAACGAAACTGATTAGTTGGCACCGCTGGATAACTGATCTGCGCTGCAACTTCATACAGATTAAGCAGCGTCCAGACGGAAATACCGCCATTGACTACATATTTTCCGTGATCACCTGCGTCATACCAGCCCTTGCTGACATTTAACGAATAATTGCAGGTACCGCTCCAACAGGGCACGGTCACATCACCTTTGTTTACGCCCTGATTTAAATGTCCCGCCGGGCGCGCAAGCTTTGCATTGAGGGCATAGCTTGTATTGCCGCCACCGGTGTATGCAGTTTCAATCGCGATGCCACTGCGATTGTGATAAAAATATTTAAGTGAATCGTAAAATGCACCGCTGAAAAGTGATGATGAAACATCAAACGGATAGCTGGTATCAGCTCCAACCGTGAGCGTATAACCGGTGCCGGTTACTGCGTCATTTGAAAAATCGATTCGATGTAAATTATCACCCGAGGCCGCATCAACCTCGCCCAGAGGAATGGTATTACCCGATGCGATTAATGTACCGTTCTGCTTTAACTGCCACGCCAACCCGACCAAACTATTAGCCTTATACACAGCGATCTTGGGGCTATCGGGGGCATAACCCACCTGATTAACGCGGGGATTTCCCACTTCGGCATAAGCACTGCCACATGTCGCGACCATGCACAAAGCACTCAACGCGCTCCGATAGTTAAATCGCATTTTAGATATTTCAAACAATTGCTTCATATTACGGACTCCTTTTCATGGATGAACGATGTAGTACTGCAGGATTCGAAATAGACAACACGGACTAACACTGGTGGGTGCGAGAGAAAATAAGGAACACCTTATTTGATCGATTGATTTGATTTAGAAAATATTTATTTTTATGGAATGAAATTGAAGATAAAAATCCGGCCTGTCACTGAGTGACAGGCCGGCGAATACACAGTATTTCAGGGGTAACAGTTGGAATTTGGCAAACAATCAGAGAAGTGAATAACGCTGCTCTGTTCGTTTGAATCCCTTGGAAAAAAATCATCCTTGATCAAGGCATCTCTCCAAATGCCTGTCCATGCACACTCTCACTCAGTTTGCTTGATCCAATTATTCCAGCGGTGGATAAGCATTTTGCAACAGAACCTGGAACGCACCGGAGAACCAGCGACCTGCAACTGGAGCATTAGGAAGTGCGCCAGTATCTACAGTTACGTTACCTTCTGCATGCATGTAGGTTGGATCACACATACGGTCGAAACCTTTTGCAGGATCTTGTGGATCATAGGACAGCTCCAGAGAAGAAGCGCCATCTGATTCACCTGGTGGTTTCACCCAAACATAAGCATCGATACCCTCAGCGTTAACAACTTGTGGACGCTCACCGATACCACCTTTTTGGTTACACCAGTTACCGCGATGTGAACGCTTATCTACACGAGAGGCGTTTACAAAAGTATCCAACACGGTGCTGGTAGAAACTGCTGTAGGACGAGCACTACCACCCCAACCGTTACGTGCAGTATCAATCAACATACCAATAGTTGACGGGAAGCCGGCAGCAATCATTCTGGTACGCCATGCTTTCACGAATGACAATTCGCTGAAGTATGGATTCCATTCATAGAAAGCAGCTTGACGAACTTGGGTACCACCGCCGCTACCTGGGAACGCAGAGCTTGCCAATGAATCAAGGAATGGTTCGGTCAACGGAGTGTAACCAGCAGTGTTGGAAACAAATCCAGCAACGGAGTTAACACCGCCAGTAGCACCTTTGATTGCATCGCCAATCAGGGTGATTGCTTTGCCGAAGTTATCATCCCAACCTAACCATCCTGAGTGACCGATATCAACGTAGCTATATACGTTAGAAATTGGATACAACTTGCTCAGGGTGTAACGGGTATTGGCTACATAACCATGAGTTGCGTCAGCTGCCAATTGGCAATCCGGATCACTCAGGTTAGTTACCAGATTAGGCAGCGAGTCTGGTTCAATAATCGCGATAATACGCAGGCTGCTGTATTTAGGATCAGCGAAAATAGACGCGATAACATCTACATACTCCGTGCGGTAACGGGCAGAACCTTCAGGGCTTTGTGTCAATTCACCGTTAGATGCCAACGCATGGCAGTCGCGGTTTGGCAAGTCATAAACCACGATCTGGATTACGTTCGCCTTTTGAGCCAAAGCTGCATCCAAGTGATCACGCAGACCAAAGCTGCCATCTGTAGGTGCAATAGCGCCGATACGATCCATCCACACAGCAGTGTTAACGTTGGCAATTTTTGAACCACCTGTTTCAGCTTGTGCTTTAGCGGACCAGATTGGGTCGACATACCATTGGGCTCCTACGAATGGGTTATCCACACGTACACCTGGCGTTACACTCGATACAGAAGAACTTGAGCGAGAGCTTGGCGCAACCGAGGAGCTACTTGGCGCTGAGCTTGAGGTGGTGGGAAAACTCGAGCTGCTTGGGCGCGAGCTAGCGCTACTGCATGCTGCATTAGGACCTTCAGAACAGTTGACACCAAAACTACTGGAAGATGATCTGATTGAAGACGGTGCTGAACTTGAAGAAGGCCTGGAGCTTGGCGCAACGCTGCTGGAGGTCTCACCAACCACATTCACACAGGTTGAACGTGCGATACAACTTTTGTTGTTTTCCCACCCCCAACCGCTTTGAGTAGTAACGCACAAAGGATAGAGAGTACCGTACCAGTTACATTGTTGGCCGCTGTTATTAATCACGCTTGAGCTTGAACTGCTAACAACTGGAGCGGAGCTACGTGAGGAACTGGTAACTATCGCACTTGATTGCACTGATGAACTAGAGGTCACGGTGCCAGAACAAATGCTACCGGTGAGAGTAGGCATCTCGGCAGAACCACCACGCTTATCAACCTGGAAGCCGAAAGTCGCACTTTGACCTGGCTGTAAGGTGCCATTCCAACCCAAGTTGGTTGCAGAGTAAGGATTGCTGCCACTAACGTTTGCATTCCATGAACCACTCAAACGGTTGGTGGCGTATTGCCAACCTACAGTCCAACCATTTACAGCAGCAGTGCCGCTGTTGGTAACTACGATTTCACCGGTCAAACCGGTATTCCACTCATTGCTGATTTTGTATACACAACTAGCGGCAGCGCCTTGGCTGGCAGCAGCCAGACCAAGACTTAGCAATGCAGCCAAGCCGTAAGTTCTTTTTATGGGAGTTGTCATTCAGGTTCTCCTGGATTCCAGTGAGTAAGGCAAAAAAGCCTCGTTATTATTCGCGCCCAATACCACTGACGCTGATTTACCCTTCTATCCATGCGGGTCGCCATTGAGCTGCTTAGGCATTATCGATCCATCAATAAACTTGTTAGCGCAATCTTATTATTATGAAAAAAATGAACCCGCCATTGTTTTCACCAGTAAATTAATTATTGAAAACACAAGGGAGCTTTGGTGCTTAAGCACATGATTGAAACTGAAATAAGAATTTTATAAATCAATGATTTATAGCGACAAAAAATGATTATTTTTAATAAAAACCAAACCGAACGGAGGATTCATCAAAACAGGTGCAACACTGTTTGGCGAAGCTCATATTCCTATTATGCTTATATTAATGATGGTGATCTGCGAAAAGACTCTCATTGTGCACTTGTACTTCAGAAATATAACAACAAACAAGTTAGCGCAATCATTTGTGCGCCAGATTCACAGATTTAACCAAAAATCATCATTACAAAACTGCAAGTTTAATTGGTACTACGTTGTTAGATTTAGCGCAGGCCTACATGCACAAGGCGATGCGCCTCACAAGGTTGAATTTACTTTTTATTGTTTTTAGGGATTTTGAAGGAGTTTTACGTCCCAATTTTTGAAACATGAGACTCCAAAAAATCGATTAGAGCTTCAATTTGCGACACGTTAGGACAAAAAACGGCAAATGGCAAGCGCGCTTTAAAATTTATATTACTTACCTGTTTTAACAAAAGAACATGCGAAACCCATCACATATTCATTAGTAAACCTTATGTTAAATTTAAAAAAGAGTGAAATTTGTACTGCATAGAAGAACAACTTTCCCAACATTTATTTATTAATAATAAAAACGCAATTCATTTCCTTACGAAATTGCACAGCACATCAACCAAAAAAATATGAATCCAAAAACTTCATATTTTTAAAAAGATTGAAAAAATAGATTTAGCAAAAAACATTAACCTCATGTTTTTTGTTTGTTTATCAATCCCTCAAAAGACAATTTTATCCCTTGTTTTCTAGCGGTTTTTATCAAAATCATAAAAGTTATGCGCTTAGAAAAATGAAGATAATTTAATTTATGATCCCGGCGAACCGTGCCAAATGAAAAATTATTCATGTAACACATAAAAATATTAATGTTGATAATTTTCTGCGCGCGAAAAGCCGATAACAATAACGGTGAAAAATATGCAACAGAAATCATTCCATCGCGCTGCACTACCCCTTGCCATAGGAACCTTACTAGGCTGCACGCTCATGGCATCGCAATTAACAATGGCAGCCCCATCTGAAGCCTATAGCTGGAAAAACGTACGCATTGATGGCGGCGGATTTGCGCCGGGAATCATCTTCAACCAAAAAGAGGCCAATTTAATTTACGCACGTACCGATATCGGCGGTGCCTATCGCTGGGATGCAACTAGTAGTAGCTGGATCCCCCTACTTGATTGGGTGGGTTGGGATAACTGGAACTGGAACGGTGTATTAAGCATGGCTACCGATTCGGTAGATACCAATCGCGTCTATGCTGCCGTGGGCATGTACACCAACACATGGGACCCGAATAACGGTGCAATCTTGCGCTCCAGCGATAAAGGTAAAACCTGGCAAGCCACTGAATTACCATTCAAAGTGGGAGGCAACATGCCAGGGCGCGGCATGGGCGAAAGACTGGCAATCGACCCCAATAAAAACAGCACCCTGTATTTTGGTGCTGAAGGTGGTAATGGCCTTTGGCGCTCGACCGATTATGGCGCAAGCTGGGCAAAAGTTAGCAACTTCACGAACGTCGGTAACTATGCTCAGGATCCCAACGACCCCAATGATTATCTAAATAAAAACCAAGGTGTTATCTGGGTGACATTTGACCCCTCATCCGGCTCGGCAGGTACCGGCTCAAGCGTGATCTATGTTGGTGTGGCGGATAAAGAAAATTCTGTTTACCGCACTACCAATGGCGGTACCACATGGGAACGTATCCCAGGTCAGCCTACAGGTTTCCTACCTCATAAGGGCGTTTATGACCACACCAATGGCATCCTTTATATTTCCACCAGTGACACTGGCGGCCCATACGATGGTGGTAAAGGCGACGTCTGGAAATTTACCCCTGGCACCGGTGTCTGGACCAATATCAGCCCCATTCCATCTAGCAGCAGCGACCTTTACTTTGGTTACTCAGGCTTAACGATTGATCGCAAAAACCCCAAAACCTTGATGGTAGCAACCCAGGTTTCATGGTGGCCCGACGCCATTTTCTTTCGCACTACCGATGGCGGCACTACTTGGACCCGCATCTGGGACTGGGCAGGCTATCCCAGCCGCAGCCTGCGTTATCTGCTGGATATCGCTGAAGTACCCTGGCTAAATTTTGGCGTTACCAGCTCATCAGATCCCGCTGTGCCCACAGTTAAACTGGGCTGGATGAATGAATCCGTAGAAATAGATCCACATAATTCCAATCGCCTAATGTATGGCACAGGAGCGACCATTTATGGCACCGAAAACCTGACCACTTGGGATGCAGGCGGACAAATACTTATCAAGCCGATGGTAAAAGGCTTGGAAGAAACCGCCATTCTGGATGTAGTTAGCCCTCCAACCGGAGCACCTGTTTATTCGGCCATGTATGACGTCGGCGGGTTCAAACATGACGACCTGACCAAAGTACCCACCAGCATGTACACCAACCCGAATTTTGGTGGCAACAGCAGCATTGACTATGCAGAACTTAAACCCGCCACCATGGTGCGCGTAGGTTTCGCCACTAGCAGCACCGGCGGGATCGCCATTACTACTAACGCCGGTGGTAGCTGGTGGCAAGGGCAAACTCCAGGCGGTGCAACCTCAGGCGGTAATGTTGCCGTTTCTGCTGATGGCAGCACCATCGTTTGGGCACCCGGTGGTGCAACAGGAGTATTTGTATCAACAACATTTGGCAGCAACTGGACGGCTATTGCTGGGCTTCCTGCCGGCGCAGTCGTTGAAGCTGATCGCACTAATCCCTCCAAATTTTATGCATGGTCTGGCAATACCTTTTATGTAAGCAACGATAAAGGCGCAACGTTCACAGCATCCGCCGCCAGTAACTTACCCAGCGCGCGTAAATTCAAAGCTGTCTATGGCTATGAAGGCGATTTATGGTTGGCAGGCGGCAGCAAAACCACTACTTATGGTTTGTGGCACTCAACAGATTCGGGTGCGACTTTTAGCCAACTTGCGAATGTAGAAGAAGCCGACAACGTCAGCTTTGGTAAAGCAGCGCCTGGGCAAACCTACCCGACCGTTTTTATCATTGGTAAAGTTGATGGGGTCCGTGGCGTATTCCGCTCAACCAATCAAGGCGCAAGCTGGGTCAGGATTAACGATGACCAACATCAATACGGAAACTTCGGTGAAGCTATATCCGGTGATCCGCGCATATATGGTCGCTTGTATTTAGGTACAAATGGTCGCGGATTAATTTATGGTGACACCGCGGGTACAGTTTCTTCATCAAGCGCTAGCTCCATAGCATCGTCAAGCAGCAGCTCGATCAGTAGTAGCTTTTCCTCCAGTAGCATATCCAGTCTTGCCAGCAGTTCGCGCTCCAGCAGCTCGAGTTCGCAAATATCATCAAGCCGCTCCAGTAGTTCCAGTAGTGCTGTCTCTTCAAGTACATCCAGCAATTGCTCAACGTCTATCGACCAATGTAATTGGTACGGCACCCTCTACCCCGTATGTGTAACTACCCAAAGCGGTTGGGGCTGGGAAAATCAGAAGAGCTGCATTGCCCGAAGTACGTGCAACACTCAACCTGCTCCTTTCGGTGTGGTATCTGCGTGTGGAACTACTTCGTCTATAGCAAGCTCAGCTGCCAGCTCTTTAATCAGCTCAAGTAGAAGCTCGGTCACAAGTTCTGCGCTTAGCTCGATTGCCAGTTCAGCTGCATCTAGCCGGTCATCATCTGTTGTATCCAGTGTTGCCAGCTCGGCATCAAGTAGCGGCAATAACCTGACTGCAGTAGTAAAAATTACTAGCGATTGGAATTCTGGATATTGCGCAAGCGTTGTTGTCACGAACAACGGCACCAGCACAGTTACCTGGGCAACCAGCACAACTATTACTGGAACACTTAACAACGCTTGGGGAGCATCAGCAACTCAAACTGGCAATGTCCTTTCATTGAAAGGCCTAGCCTGGAATGCTGAATTACAAGCAGGAAAATCAATTACTGATATCGGCTTTTGTGCAAACAAATAAAAAAGTCTGGTCAAAAAATACGGTCGCAATTTATTGCGACCGTATTTTTTCTAAAAACCGTTTCACCTATGAATCAAATTACTGCTTCAACTTATAAATTCATTAATTCAATTAAAAAAGGAATAAATTTTTTAATTTGTGAATTGATCGCGCTGTCAATCTAATGTAACGTGGAATAATAAACATAAAAATAGATTCACTTTTCAATTTGTACTTTTTAGTTATAACCAAACAGCGTCAAACGGATAATTAAGACGCCATAATTATAAAGGCCGTGATAAGAACGAGGGAAATAAGTGCTTTCTTCATAAGAATTTTGCACTTTTCTGCTTCACCTTCCAGTAGTAATTAATTTGCGCGTAAGCGTTTATACACAATCTTTTAGACCGTAAAAATTTGCCATTATTTTTTCGTCGAAAGGTTTTATAGACAAATTGTTAGCGCAATCATAACAAGCAAATAATAACAATTTACTAACAATAACCTGACCCAAAACAACAACAAAGGCGCGGACGACTATGAAGACATTAATTGTTTATGCCCACCTCTTGGCCGCTTGTGTGGCCATTGGTATTTTGCTCATTCAAGATTTGGCGTTAGCCAAATCCAAAGGCAGCCCACTCTCTGCTAACGCGATTAAAGATCTTACTAAGTCAGCGGAAGTTATGTTTATTGCCTTGGTTGTATTGTGGATTTCGGGCCTTTCTTTGGTGCTGCTTGGTTATTTGGAAAATCCACAACAATATTTAATGAATGAAAAACTATGGGCAAAATTTACTGTAGTGTCCGTGCTGACTCTCAATGGTATTGCTCTGCACTATTTCAGTTTTCCGCGCGTAACCTCACGCCGGGGATTGCTCGGACTACCAACATTTGAACAAATTTTAGTAACCCTCACCGGTGCCCTCTCCTCTGTTTCCTGGCTGTTCGCATGCTATCTAGGTATAGCCCGTCCATGGAATTACACCGTGGATTACAGCTTCGTCATGTTTATCTATTCAGGCCTGCTAGTCGGTGCATTTATCGTTGCTGGCGAAATCTTGCGCGCCATGCGCAAGGCTGAGCCGGAACCACCCATGCTCACCGAACAAATCCGGATGAATGCATCGCGCAAATTTGACTAATACCCGAACCCGGTGCCCTGGCGTCGGGTTTTCGTCGCAATGACAGCGCTGTAAGCGCCGTTGCACTCAGCTGTAGCAGTACAAGTTTGTTTTATCTGTTCCGATTGTTTTACCCGTTTTGACAATAACGATTGTTGATGACCGTTGCCGGTGCAAGCTGGCATTTACCTCCGAGGAAGACACTATGAGTAGCTTTAAAGCCTCTGCGATCACCCCTCGCCTGGCGGGAGTGCTAACACACTCTCTCTGTGCGGTAGGGTTCTCCCTGGCTGCATCCACTCTTTCCACTCAAGCTTATGCTGGCTGCCAGTATGTAGTTAACAACCAGTGGAATAATGGATTCGATGCCAAGATAAAAATAACCAATGATGGGACTAGCACGATCAATGGCTGGAATATCAACTGGCAATACAGCGGCGATAACCGCGTTACCAGCAGCTATAACACCACTCTGACCGGAACTAACCCCTACAACGCTACTAACCTGAGCTGGAACGGCAGCATTGCTGCAGGTCAGTCGGTTGAGTTTGGTTTCCAGGGAAGCAAAAGCGCGGCCAATGCTGAAGTCCCAGTTATCACTGGTGCAGTCTGTGGCACTACTGCCACGTCCTCAGCAGCTGCCACCTCGAGTTCCCGTTCATCAACTGCATCGTCTTCCGGTGTAGCGCAAGGAGTTGCCCCACTGCTCGTCCAAGGCAACAAAGTGACCGCCAATGGCCAACCCGCCAATTTGGCAGGTATGAGCTTGTTCTGGAGCAACACTGGCTGGGGCGGCGAAAACTATTACAACGCTCAAACTGTGGCTTGGTTGAAGTCTGACTGGAAAGCCAATCTGGTACGTGTGGCGGTAGGTGTTGAAGCTGAAGGTGGTTTACTGACCGATTCAACCAACAAGACCCGTGCAATGACTGTTATCGATGCAGCGATTGCCAACAATATGTATGTGATTATCGATTGGCATACACATACTGCCGAGGCCAACAAAGCCGCTGCTATTACTTTCTTTAAAGAAATGGCAACGAAATACGGCAACTACAACAACGTAATTTATGAGGTATACAACGAACCGCTACAGGTTTCCTGGAGCAACGTGGTCAAGCCTTATGCCACTGATGTGATCAAAGAAATCCGCGCGATTGACCCGGATAACCTGATCATCGTGGGCACGCCTACCTGGTCACAAGACGTTGATGTTGCATCACAAGACAAGATCACGGCTTACAGCAATATCGCTTACACCCTGCACTTCTATGCGGGTACACACAAACAATTCCTGCGCGATAAAGCACAAACCGCAATGAACAACGGCATAGCGCTGTTCGTGACTGAATGGGGTTCAGTAAATGCTGATGGCGATGGCGCAGTTGATGCCGCTGAAACAGCTACCTGGTTGAACTTCTTGAAAACCAACGGTATCAGCCATGCAAACTGGTCATTGACTGATAAGGAAGAAGGTTCAGCAGCCTTGGTTGCTGGCGCTAGCGCTAATGGCGGTTGGACTGCTGCCCATTTGACTGCTTCCGGCACTTTGGTGCGCAACAACATGATCAGCCAAAACGGTGGCATTACGACTACCAGCTCGGCTGCTGCAGTATCATCTTCACGCTCCAGCTCTTCTAGCGCTGCTGCAGTTTCGTCAAGAGCTGCATCAAGCACAGCGCAATCCAGTGCAGGTGCCACCTCTTCTGTAAGTGGTGCAGGTGTGCTTTTCAATGAAACCTTTGAGAACGGCACCGTGAATACCCAACCTGCCGGTTGGCAAAACTTCATTGGCTGGGTACCTAACAACGGCAACACCGTTACTGGTGCACAGTACGCTCTGATCGATAGCACCAAAGCCTACAACGGCGGCAAGTCTATCCACTTCAAAGGCGGTGCAGCACCTGCACAAATCGTTCGCGCATTGCCTGCTGGTACTCAACGTCTTTACACCCGCGCTTACGTGAACATGAGCGTAGCTATGGGTAATGTTGCTGGTGATAACCACGAACACATTTTCGGCATCAAGAAAACTTTCGATGCCAACAATGAAGTGCGTGTAGGCCAAATCAAAGGTGTGTTGGGCACTAACCATGTTGATAGCGACAACATCGCGCCCAAGCAAGACAAGTGGTGGAGCGGCCCACAAATGGCGGCCAACACCTGGTACTGCGTGGAAGTGGATTACCTGGCTGACCAAGCCTACGACACACTGAGAATGCGCGTAAACGGTACTGAAGTTCACTCTATTACGTCAGCTAACGACTGGAACAATGGTGCTTTGCCAGCAGACTGGATGAGCGATAGATTCGGCTACGTCATGTTTGGTTTCCATAGTTTCAGTGGTCGTTCTGCTGATGTATGGATGGATGACATTGTTGTATCTACCCAGCCAATCGGCTGCGGCACTGTGGCGCCAACCAGCTCCAGCGCAGCTAGCTCAGTTGCTCTGTCATCAAGCAGCCGTTCCAGTTCATCAATTGCAGTGGTGCCGTCATCTTCCAGCGCAGCTGCTGTCAGCTCATCCGTAGCGTCATCAGTAATTGCGTCCAGCTCCAGCAGCCGCGCAAACTCATCTATAGCAACTACTGCAGCTTGGACTCTGAACACTACCGATTCTTACCTGAACTTCGTCACTACTAAAAATACTCACAACGTGGAAGTGCATAACTTCACCAGCATCAGCGGTGATATCAGCGCGGCCAATGTGGCGACCCTAACTATCGATCTGAGCACTGTGAATACCGGTGTCGCCCTGCGCGATCAACGTATGCGCGATCTGCTGTTTGATGTTGTCAACTTCCCCTCTGCCACTGTGACTGTTGCTGTTCCAAGCACTTTGATCAGCGGTTTGGCTGTTGGCCAATCAGCGACTACCGATATCTCAGCCAGCCTCAACTTGCATGGCGTGACCGGCGCGATTACCGCCAAAGTGTCCGTGCAAAAACTGTCTGCTAACCGCGTCCTGGTACAAAGCCTGTCGCCCATCCTGGTTAAGGCTGGCGATTACGCACTCACCGATGGTGTGGAAGCCCTGCGTGCAGCGGTCGGGATTGCCTCGATCAGTGTTGCTGTACCAGTGGACTTCGCGCTCGTCTTTGACGCCCGTTAATTGGATGAAGCTTAGAGAGAATTTATCATGAAAAAATTATTGAAATTGTCGATGCTCTCCAGCGGGTTAATGGCCCTGGGGATCATGGCATCCAGCAGCGTGAACGCTCAGGGTGCCTGTAGTGTGGTTTACAAGACAGAAAATACCTGGGGCAATGGTGGCCAGTACAAGGTCACCGTCACCAACACTGGCGCAGCCAAAACCGGCTGGGAACTCTGCTGGTCGTTTGCTGGCAACGACGTTATCCCCAACCTCTGGGACGGTATCGTCACTCAAACCGGTAAAAACGTGTGTGTGAAGAATGCCGCGTACAACCCCAACCTGCCTGCCGGAGGCACAGCAAGTTTTGGTTTCCTGGTAAATAACCCGGGCACCATCCCTACTGCCTTTACATTGAACGGTGCCGCTTGTGGCGGTACTGCCAGCTCGGCCAGCAGCAGCTCCATCGCCAGCAGCGTGGCGGTGAGCAGTGTAGCTTCCAGCAAAAGCAGTAGCTCGTCAGCGCCAGCTGTTGCCGCAACCTGGGTGGTCGATGCAACTAACTCCACCTTCCATTTTGTAACTGTGAAGAAAAATTCCGCGGGCACTGAAACCCCGGAAAACATTACCTTCAGCACCTTGCAAGGAACAGTTGCCGCCGATGGTAAAGCAACGCTGACCATTCCATTAACGAGCATCAGTTCCGGTGTTGATCTACGTAACACTCGCTTAAAGGAAATCCTGTTTGAATCACAGTACCTGCCTAGCCTGCACTTCACTACGCAGTTAGATCTGACCGCTATCAATGCCATGGCAGCAGGTAGCACGGCTGTGCAATCTGTTACTGGTAACCTGACCCTTCACGGTATTGCTAAGGCATTGACGTTCGATGCATTGGTGGTGAAGCACAGTAGCGGCAGTGTTTCTTTCTCTCCACGCAAACCGATCGTGATCAACTCTACCGATTTCGATTTGAATTACGGTATTGAATCATTGCGTAGCCTCATGGCGTTGACCAGCATTGGTGAGAAAGTACCGGTTTATTTCAAGATGTTCCTGAACCGCGACAATCCCAACAATGTGCCTGCGATTACTCTGGCCACTGCACCTGCTGCCGCAAGCGGTCTGACCGGCACGGTGAGCAATGCGACTG